>RCNJ01000001.1_pt1 | contig 383593 bp, 334 predicted proteins | sample 2041171 | NCBI WGS metagenome assembly RCNJ01 (sample SAMN09708213, study PRJNA481090) | feces metagenome | biome: feces | host: Pygoscelis adeliae | place: Antarctica: Rookery Lake | collected 2010-03-01 | reverse complement strand
GGGGGGGGGGGTTAGGATTCATCAAACGGCTTGACAGCTTGATAGTTTGAGGGTTATCTTACAGCGGCGATCACATCTGACAGCGGCATATCGTGGGTAAGGTCTGATGAAAGAGCCATGGTTGGACGTCACAGTGACAGTTGACACAACGTTGACAATAGAGAATCACAATCTGGGGCAGCCTGGAACTTTATTCATTTACTCTCCGCGCAGCCATAGCTCCAAACTAGGGTTTAGGCTATCCATTTTGACAGGTGATTTGCGCTTTCTCCTCCTTTTAAGTGACATTGCGGGTTGCTAGGCTGAGGGGCACAGATAGGACTCCACTATCCACGGGATGTTTCGGCACAATCCGCCATCGACGATCACGGATGGCCCCGTTGACGTTGAGCCAGCATAGGTCATGGTGTTGTTTATACAACAATTCTGTTAATATGTTGGGAAGCTAGCATAGCAACCCAATCTTTAAGCTTGAAAACTACCGGCGGCAGTTCACCAGCTGGTTGTTGGTGGCATTCTCGGTGTTATCAACAATGTGCTTAGCGTCCCTCGGCGGCGGGCAACGACTTGCCCGCAGTGCTTCCTACCCCGTCTTCGGAGCGAATCAGAAATCCATCTATCCGTCGCCCGATAACTTGATTCAGATTGTCCGTATGAAACGGCCTTGAAATGCACAAAACTGGAGAAGCGGAATAAAAAGATCTGGCCGGTACTGCGGGACGGCTCGGTGTGGAGATCTTCCTGCCACGTTCTGACTCCCCGTGCCGCTGTCTGCGGCGACCCGTTTTGACCTCGATGCTCCGACGTCTGTGCTACAGGTACGGCAGTTGATAGTGCTTACGAGGTACTGAAGATTATAACTAGTTGGCCAAAGCCTTCAATACTCTTGTTCCTGCTGTGAGCCTCAGAAAGGTTTATTTGTAATGGGATAACTGGAGTTTCTTGAAGCTTGATTCTGGGTGGCCAGCCAGATTCGACATGGAGAAGTACATCCCAAGACTATCAAGCAGTATCTTCGCCAGCGTCCTCAACTTCCATCTTCGTCTCCGCCTTCGCCTTCTCCTCAAATGGCTTCTGAGCCCATACACGCTTAGTGACCTGGTATATATGCCATCCCTTGTCCAGCTCATTTCTGACTCCAGCCAAGAAAGTCTGGACCTGCTGAACACTCCAAGGCTTAGGCGGCCCGAACCACAACCATTAACATCTCGTCCTCTCCGATTCCCCATTGCGACATACCTTGGTGAGCAAGAACATCGCGTATCCTTCTATGCCAGCCTTGAACTGCTGCATGTTGACTCTTCCAGCATCCTTGTGAATTTGAGCCTTTGCCCACGATCCGTACGGTACCTTGTACGTCTTCTCATGGACATTGATAAATCCAGCAGCCTCGATGTTCGACTTTATTTCGTCGAAAGTCTTGAAAGATTTACCACAGTTGTCACCGCAGGCGTGGCAAAGCTTGCCCCACTCGACTAGCGACGAGTTCGCCGGCAACGTGTCATCGTCGCAACACATATCTACTCCAGGCTCAACTTGCTGCAACTTGTCGGTAAAGGCCTAATAACCGAAGGCTCATGAAATGAGCAAAACTCACCTCGATCCATCCGCCGGGCGCGAGATTGTTGTAAGCCTGCTGATAGAGGCCTTGCCATTGCACAGGCGTAAAGGGGGCCATCAACCAGCGCATATGGATCAGGTCGAACTTCTGCTTCCGAAGTTCGACTCACGCTGAGGAAACTTATCTGCACAATCTCTTGCCCATTCGCCATCCCTCGTCCCAATATCCAAAATATGCTTCACGTCGCCAGAGATCGGAGCATGGAAAAGTGGATTTCGGCTGTTTGCTATCCAGGATAGCATGGACAAGATGCAGCGCCTTCAAGGCGTCAAATTGCTCCTCGTCGGCTGGACCCCAGTATTCGTCTTCCCTCACATTTTGGTAACGACGGTCGTTTTTGATACTGGGTAGTAACCGGTTAGCGAAGGTATGTAGGACGGGAAAATGACTCGTACTATCCGCGGTAGATTGAGGAAGTTATGCTGGTTGTCTCGCTGTTGTGTTGTCAGCTTATGCTTCGGTGTTAAATCTTAGGGACCTACGAGGCCCCGTCGTCTTCGAATGCGGAGTGGTTGACTTGGTTGTCGACCTCTACCTCTTCGTTCCCTGCGACTGGCTCTGTCAGGAGTGCCGGACGGCTGTCGTTGATAGCCTCTGTCGCTGGAGCTGCTGGAGCTGGGGCTCCAGTAGTTTGTTCTTCCGCCATTGATATTGTTGAAAAGTAATTTTGGTATAATCTCAAGTATCTACGGTATTCTCAGCCTCGATGATCGACGGAGAACGAACGGAACACAAGGGGCGATACGAAGAGGTCGACCTCCAGCGCCAGCATGCTCCGAGCTCCCCGCGGCCCATTGTCTCTCCAAACCACATGAGGCCATCCAAAACGTAGCCAAGTCCAAATCATGCAGCCCACTGCTGTCAGCTAACTCAATGAGCTTGGTGTTGAGTAAATCGACCAATTAGGACTTTTAACGCGTTGAGCTACAATACGAAGTGCCACTGGATGAGATAACCCGCACCGAGCAGGCCGAGTCCGCACCTAAGATCTGTCTCACCATTAAACAACTTTTATCTGGAAACTAAATCAATGTATTTTCTGTGTATTTCTATGCTCTTCAAACTCCTCTCTTTAGAAAAGAAACCGATGAACGCCACTCTACACCTCTGAAGTAAGAGCCCAGCTCTACCACAAAACACAGCCTCAGCGACCAGCGCTCCCATATTAATAACGCCGCACTCCATCCTGCCCTCCAATTCCAGACTCCGCAGCTCATATTTCCTTTAACCCTAATCCTCGAACCAATCTATCAATAAAGTAGGGTACCACAGCTGCGAAAAGGTGGGTACGCCGAAGATTCCAAGTACAACGCCGCCGTCTCCGCATCCCAACTACCATATGCCTCAACGTAAGTCCCAGATACCCTGGGACTTGAGCTCAAGAATAAAAAGAAGCGGAAAATTGGAGATTTCCCCCATGGAGACCAGCTCTAAGGTTAAGACGCCTCAACACCCTGTTCCATAACCCGTAGATCTATCCCAACTACTCACGTGAAAGAGTGTAATAATTGCAGAAACGGCCCGTCAACAATAGCCACCTTCCATGTGTAGAGATCAAATATCGGGATACAGTACCCCTGAAATCAGCACACTTTTGGCCCGAACTCTCACCACCAACTCCCAACTCCAGATGGCAATCCTGGTACTGACAACATCTTCTTTTCGTTTATCCTCTTAGTCGCAGTGTAGAGAAGCTTCCGCTGTAAATTGCGTTGATATTGTAACTGCATTAGCATGTGCCGAACGTGAAGTCGCATGCTTACCCGCATGCAAGTGAGAGCTCAAGCGAGTGGTAGTGAATTTCTGCCAACTCCATACTCCAACTCGGCATTGGACGGTTTTAGAGATGTCGAGGTTATGTTACACGGTAATGTCAAGTCTGAAGGTTATAAGCGCGGTGGTTAGGTTAATGACGGTTATTCAAACACGTGATCTCGCTTGAATTCTTTAGGCTTCTCAAAACGGTTGGGCTTAACTGCTAGTAGCAGAAATTTTAACAATTTCATTGGCGCTAGGAAAATTCGTACAATGCAATTCTAAAGACGCTCAATTGCCTACCTTGCGATGGTAATCATGCGAGTAAAGTGAGAGCTAAACCCTTTTAAGCACATACTAGTGAGGCTTGGCAGGGTCGGTTATTAACCGGGTCTAACTTGAAGATTAGCTTTTTTTTTCATTTCTCGCGGTTAGGTTACGGTTTAGTAGGTTACCCCATAACTACAATCCACTTCGTGCCCAATGCTGCTCCAACTTGCAATCCTGGTTGCAACATCATCTCCTTTTTCGTTTATCCTCTCGGTCGGAGTACAGAGATGTCCATGTTGTAACTTGTGCATACCGAATGTGATGCCTCATACTCGCCAGCAAGTATGAGTTACGAAGTAGTGTAGTAAATTCAGGACCCCAACTCCAATCCCAGATACCTGCCATCATCCCACAACTTCTCACTTATATCTTCAGCCCAAATATCCACTCTTCTCAGCCCTCTCCAGCCTCTCTAGATCTCCACTACTCTTCTTCCCCCGCCTACTAATCATGAACCAACCACCCTGTGTCCCCTGCCCACGACCACGCCTCGCAATCTTCATGATCAAGAACAAGATAGCAATCCAGGCGCCGATGGTCAGGAACATGCCTGTGTTGCCTATCTCTTCGCCTCTGCCATTGCTCCCGACGGTGGCGGAGGCCCCACGGAGTGCGTCTTGAATCTGCGCGGGCGTGACGACGGTTTCTCCTGGCTTGTAGAGGGGCCAGGCGCCATCATGATGGCTATGCTTGTCTCCCTTATGTTTATGATGCGTCAACTCCGGATGATCAACCATATCAGCACCATGGACATCATACTGCTTATCCGCCTTAGCTGCCTCCTTCTCAACCTCCGCCATCTTCTCCTCGGCCAACTTCTTAGCAGCAGCCTTCTTATCCTCCGCCGCATGTGCTTTCAATGGATCAAAAGTATCATGGTCTTGATACTCGGCGTTACCCTCTCCAACAGTAGGCTTTCTAATCCTACCGCCTGGACCCATGGAGTCGACCACTTGAGCAACCTTTGACTTCGAGGTTCCGGTCTTACCAGCAACAATATCACCATATTCTCCGCCTTCTCCTCCACAGCCGCCTGCTCAGCAGCACGTTCCTGCTCCAAATTCTTCGCAATCTCCTTCACGCTCTCAGCAGCATTCTGTCTCTCCTTCCTCGCCGTTGCTCCAGCCAGGTGACGGGAGTTGGCATACCCCCGAGCCTTGGCATCATCTTCTTCCAGAACGCCTACACGGTGCTCAAACTCGTCAAGCGGCGCAGGCATTCCATTAACAGCCCTGTACGTGTCAGTCGCGGCATTATAAGCGCCACGCTTAGCGATTCCATGCTGGACTGGCTCGTGAGTAAGGAGGTGGAGAGGATGGAACTGGAGATCCAAGTCATCCTCTCCATCAGCACGATAACCTTTAAGATCAAGGGCCGCTCGCTTTTGGTACTTATCCGGAACATCTAGCATCTTGCCTCTGTAGGGATCTTTCTTAAAACGCTTGATCCACTCGTTCTCGCCTGGGTGGGACCTAAAAATGACCTTCCTTGTGCTGGCGAGAGGCGACTGCTCGGGAACGGCTTCTGGTGCAGGTTCCTCGGGGGGTTGGCTATGCCCCTTTCCATTACAGTTGGCTTCCACATACTCCATAAATTCCTTCGTGAATACCCCAGCCTTGGATTGCTTGGTATTCTTCGTCCCAACTTCATTGTTCGGGTTTCCTGTACTACCAAAGTGGTTGCGCAGATCCTTGATATGATCCATATTCAAGGCAGCAGCGGCATCAGTGGCATAGGCGTCGCCATCAGCATTGCTGATATGTGCACCCGTTGGAACACCGTTCTGTGGTAAGCCAGTCTTCGAACTAGGGCCAAAATCGGTTCCCGCTAACCCTTCGTTCTCTGAGAAGAAAATAGGACGGCTGTTCAGAGTTGGCGGGTATGCGTACTGCGCGTTTCGCTTTGAAATGGATGGCTCAGATGGTGTCTCGATACCCTTAGTCCACTCATTGCCTTCAACGTGCTTGCTTTGCTTAGCCTCCTTTATGAGCTGCTTAAGATTAGAGTTACCAAGGTTATGGTCAGCGTCAGCCTGCTTAGCGGCATCATCAAGTGGGACTGGCTCAGAAACGGCCTCGTTCCCGTCGATGATCTGCTCAGCTCCGGCACCATCGGAAGGTGTCTCAACACCGTCTGTCCACTCATTTCCCTCAACATGCTTACGCAGTTTCGCCTCCTTCCTCAACTGCTTCAAGTTGCTCGTCCCAAGCGCCTCATCAGCAGCAGCTTGTTGCCCAGCCTCAATTAATGGGATCGGCTCAGCTTGGCCATTCTTATCCGTACCAGCCAACCCTTCCTCAATGAGAGTGCCGTCGGGGTGTGTCACGTGGTTGTTGCCCTTCACAAAGAAGACATTCTCACCACGGTATTCTCCATCAACGTGGACGCCAGGCTTAGCACTCTCAGAAGGCGTTTCAACACCTTTGTTCCACTCGTTATCTTTGACGTGCTTATGGGTTTTAGCATCCTTCTTAAGCTGCTTAAGATTCGAGCTCGCAGACGCTTTATCTGCTGCAGCTTGCTGCTCAGCCTCAGAGACTGGCACTGGCTCCGCCTGCCCACTCATATTAATGCCAATCATCTCCTCAACCGGGCTACCATCCGGATTCGTCTTATGCTTATTATCCTTGACAAAGAAGACATCTTCCCCACGATACTTCCCCCGCTTCTCAATACTAGCAGCACCACCACCTAACGGGGTCCAAGACGTGCAGCCTCTCTTCTGCACCGCGTCGCTGGGTAACTTTCCGCTGTGCTCGTGTTCGCCGACACCTTTCATCCACTCAACGTCCTCTGGATCGGGCTTGAATACGTCTTTAGACGTTGTGGTGAGCGCTTGGTCAGCAGTGGCATGCTGAGCAGCTTCATCGAGAGGGATAGGCTCGGCTTTACCGCCCTTTTTGAGATGTGGTAGTCCCTCCTTCTCGGCAGGGAGGTGCGCATGCAAATCACCTTTATGGATGATGCGACGGCCACCTGTAAGCCAGGACTTGACATTGATAAAAGAACGCTTCTCGACTTGAGGATTGCAGTCGTCTCTGACGTAGTAGTCCGACTGCGGACAATGGAGATCAGAACACTGTTCCAGAGCATGCTCGTCCACGCCTGCCATACCTTCATGATGGACGCCGTCTCTATCCAAACCCTTGAACTCCTTAGGCGAGCTGTGATGCAGGGCTTCGGTGGCATCAGCCTGTCGTTCGGCCTCATCGACTTCGATAGGAGCACCAACGCCGTGCTGTGGGACGGTGTGGAGACACTCCTCAATTTTCGGCTTAGGAGTATGGTCATGCTCCTTTCCCTTCCCATGCTTGATGATCAAGTCATGGATTTTGTTGGCATTCAAGCCGTCGGAACGAGTCTTGCCACACTTCTCGACAACGGCGTGGTCCTGATACTCGTTGCTGAATGGGCAATTTGAATCCGGACATTGCTCAAGTGCATGCGGTTCCACACCAACCATCCCTTCCTTGATACGCGGCTTGAAATCCTTTGGCCTAGTGTGGTGGAGTGCTTCCATAGCAGTGGCTTGTGTCTCCGCTTCATCTTGGTCGACTGGCTTACCGGAGCCATGTGAATCGATGGCAGGGAGACCTTCCTTGATCGGAGCAGGGGAAGACTTGGCAGCGGCAGCAGCAGCAACCATTTGGGAAGTAGTAGGCGGTGGAGGTGAGTGGTCATGATACCTACCCTTCCCTGCCTGGTTTAAATATTGATGGATGGTCCTGTTGTTATGGCCTCTCGGAATACTGCCTGCCTCGATTTCCTCAGTGGAGTCGGGGGCCGAGCCAGCTAATGGGCTAACCACGATCATTGGGTTATCCTGCGCAGCAGTCTTTGGTACCACGGCCTCCTCTGCTATACCCTCGAGCGGTGCTGGGATATCCTCAGCAGCAGGTTCTGGGGGTGGAGTTGTCAATTTTTCCTCCCGGGATTCAACGAGTGGAGGGGCGGCAGCAGCCTCATTCTCTGGACTTGGAGGGACCTCAACAGTCTCAACCACGGTATCAACCTCAACGGGAGTTACCTCGACCACTTCAACCTCTACAGGAATTTGAGGCGCGGGAACGGTGGGCATTGGTGGCGGCGCGGCGTCAACAACCTCGGTTGGGACATCGGGCGCTGTAGTTGGAATCCGATCTTTGAGCCCTGCGTTTGGATTCCACAGAATAGCGGGTGCATCCGCATGTGCTTCTTGTCCCACGATGACACTGCCGACAGTGTCTCCTTCGGTAGCAGCTTGCTCAGCAGCAGGAGCGCCATTCGGTGGCAGAGTGACGGCCCCGTCAGATTGCCTGTTAAACTCGGCCACCGCTGCGGCCTTGATACTGTCGATCCACGGCACATCCTCAGGATGGGCAGCGATATAGTCATTGATGATCTTATCCATAGCCGCCTGATCCAGATTCTGGATATCCCTATACTCCTCCGCCGTCATCGTTTGGAGATGCTCAACGACATCCTCAGGAGTATCACGGTGGTCTTTACCCTTCCCGTACTTATTGATGAAGGCGTGAACTTTGTTGACCTCCGCATCACCATGCTTAGACGCTGCCATACCGCGACGTGTAGGAGGGAGGTCGGCGGCGACACGCATTCGCATGAACTGTAATGTGTTCTTGGTGCCGGCTTGCTGGGCTTCTGGGACCTCACCACTCGGTGCCGCCAGTCTCTTGTGGTGGCCTCTCTTGGTCTTAGCTCCACTTCCGATCGGAAGCAAAACATCCTTCTCATGAGCCTTAGCTTTTTCAATAGACTTCTGCTGTTCGGCGGCCTGCTTCTGTTCCTTATTGTGCTGCTTCTCCTTGAGCCTGGGTTGATGTCGATCAGCGTTTGTCTCAGCCTCAGTGACAGGCTCTTTCTTCAGGCGGGAAACGTTGTGGACCCACGTCTTGAAGCCACGAGTCGCGAGCTTGTGCTTCATCAGCTTGGACTCTGGGAAGGAACGCATAGCCACCGCCGCCATCTTATCCGCAGTTGGTCTCTGATTGGCCTTCATAGAGCGGATACTGGGGTCATCCTTAGTAGGCTTGCGAGACGGTGGACCGACATTTTGACGGTTGCTACGACGCTCGATGAGAGTGAAGCCTTTAGTTCCATAAATTGGACGATCTACGGCGATCAGTCTCTTGTTGTGCTCAACACCTGGATGATCCCGGTGGTCGAGTGCTGGGCCTGGGATGAATGGTGGAAGGGCGGCAGCAGCAGCCTCCTCCTTCTCCTTGGCCTCGATAAGATCGACATCATGGAGGAGTTCTTGCTCGAGTCCCTCGGTGACCAATTCGGATTGGGCGGCGTTGATGTCGGCGACGAGCTTGGCTTCGAGCTGGTTGCCCTCCTCGTCTGTCTTAGTGAAACGCTTCTGCACATTTGGCGTAGCCACGTCGAACTCGATGACGTCGTTGATGAGCTCTTGCTCGAGCTCCTTGGTAAACTTGTCGGACTCGTCAGCGGCAATGGTTTCATCCATCTGTTCCTGGAGATTTTTCTCCGCTTCAAGCTGGCGAGCCCCTTCACCCGAGGCATCAGCACGCTTCTGCATACCTGGCGAAGCGTCGTCGAGGTTCTTAATATCGTTGGGAAGCTGCTCTTCAAGCTGCCTGGTAACCTTATCGGACTCCTCAGCGGCGATAGTCTGGTCCATCTCCTCCTCGAGCTTGTTCTCCTCCTCAATGGTCTTGGCCTCATCACCACTTTCACTCCCGGAGGGAGAGAAGATTGACGGAGAGCCAGAAGTGGAGGAAGATGGTGAAGAGGAGGACACAGGAACCTTCCTCTTGACCTCTTGCATAATAGCGCGGACTTGGTTCTGGATCTCCGGGCGGACGGCTGGCTCGGTGGCCACTTTGCGGAACGACGGAGCCATTCGATATGGTGAGAAACGAGTAACGAGTGTCTGTAATCAATGGGTTATAGCGTTCGATGAAGGCTGGCTTTAGATGTATAATATAGACTTGTAATATGAGGTGGAACGATTGGTACACACAATTGTGTCTCGGTCAGAAGAGAGAAGGGAGAGATGGAAGAGTGAAGGTGGGAGGGAGAAAGTGTAGGTGGTGCGGACGCCAGAAAATTGGAAGAGTGGGCTGCTCGAGGCGGTGATGCCATGACTGAAGTTGTGAGTGTCTGTTGTGGTGGTAAGTGACGATATGAAAGATGTGGCTGTCATCCTGGGATCAAGATAATAATCTGATAATTTGAATGGCAAGGATAGTTCGATGCAATGGAAATGCCAGCATTGCTAATGGCAAAGCACCATTTTTGACAGATTTCATCCTCCATCGTCTTGTTGCTGGTCAACTACTAGCTGCAGATTGAAGCGCGGAAAACACGAGGCCCAGATGCGGTGAGAACGGGGGCTTTGAAATGGTGGTACCGGCCCCTGGCTGATGGAAGTGGTGATGCCATGACTGAAGCTGCCTCTACGCCGGAGAGGTGGTAAGCATCATAGGGATGTGAGATCCGGAATGATGGACCGTGTGTTGAGAAAGAGGATAACCAGATGGAGAATACTATATGGAGGGGAACGGCAAAGACGACGGCAAACTAGACGGCTTGACAATCTTGACAGCTTGGCTGCTTTGGCGTCGGCAGATTGAAGACTACGTCTGGAGCCGCAAGCTCTTTGCCGCGCGTCTCTTAAGCGCGATGACCAAATGAGGAAAGAATGAAGGTCAAACAACAGCAACAGAGCCTTTTCCTTTCGAAAGTGGTGGTTGTCAAAATAGAGTTCATGCTAGCAGCCGCTGTGGACCTGGGAGAGCATTAGCTTCCGTTGACGGCGTGTAGCACCTATGAGTGGTGATGCCCAAGGAAACAACGATGATGCTGTGATGTGTCGGAGACACAGCAGGTACGGGCGAGTCTCGTGACATTCAGAGTGAGGAATATTGAGTTGGTTACACTAAGTAACGTGACATTCAGAAGGAGGAATATTGAGAAGGTTACACAAAGTAACGTGATTAAGGAGAAGTATAACGGTACATAGATCCGTGGAGTTGTTGAGGTGGTGATGACGGTGAAGGACGTGGAGGCCAAAGGGCAATGCTATCATCGCGTATCGAACATCTCCTCGTCACTCAACTCTTCGACCCCAATGTATCTTCGCAAAAAAGTACTTTATACCAACAAGCATACTTGGTGTTGTCCCTGACTGCTTCCCAGACCCGTGATGATGCTGTTGCTGCAGGTTTGGTGTGGGTGCTGCACTCTTTGCCAACATTACGGCAGTGCGGGCACCTCGCAGGCAGGGCCAGGTTGCAGCTCCAGCCTGCGTCTGTGCTCGAAAACGGTTTGGGGATGTTTCGGATTTCTATCGCTCCGCGCTAGCCAAGATGAGCTTGGATTGGTTGGCTCTAATGCCGCTTTCCAAAGTATTGCAACCTCATATTTAAGGTGTGCTGTTGGTTGGCGAGATGGCAGGCTGTCGTTGCATCGTATGCGCGCTCCCGATCGATGCACAAATCGAGCGTCTATTCCGAAGCCAACCTCATCTTCTCCTCTCAGTCTTTCAACCCAAAGACTCAACTCCATTTCTTATCGTCGTCGTCTACGAGAAGTGTCTCCGTTTACTAAGAAGAGGGCATTCTAGCTCAACCCTCGCCGATGAGGAGACTGCCTCAATTTGCCCTCTCCACCGCATCCCGGTCCCCGGCTCGAGCCCTGCAAGGCAGAGGTCTGTGGCGCCTGTGAGGGTTGTCGCCGTCACTTTCTGTTGTTTCTATCATATTTTCTGGCAGCTTCAACGCTAAGCTTTCGCATCGGTAGGCCTTTCAGAAGGAAACGGGCGTTGTTTTACTCCCTGTGCTGACCTCGTGGTTGGTCCATGGTGGTGGAGGTGTCCGTGATCTGAGAGAAAGACAAGTGCACCCCACAAGAAGGAAGTTACAACCAAACACCGAGGGTTACGGGTGTACCTAGCAGGTTCATTGTCTTCCCCGTTATTTGGTTATTGTCTCGCGATGCAAGCCGGTGCAACGGTGCCTGCATCGATATTAACAACAAACCGTCGTCGAGCCGAGAATACGGTGTGGTGATGGCTCAAGATACCGCGTTGACCAGAATCTCTCGACGTCTCTCACCAGTTTGGGCTTTCAAACCTTGCTCTCCCATGGAAACTTGGCAGCACTCGGTCGCTCCAGCATCGTATTCTGTGGTTCTCTACAGAAACGCGGCTCCAACTGACCTCATGCCTCCTACTGGACCCCATTAAGTGAGGTTTGAGGTTTTGATGCGCCGCTGCGGTGCGCCATGAACCAGAGTCACAGCATTGCATGCGCGATAATGGCCAATGGGAAGACAGCTCCATTAGCTTGGGGTCAGCCACTGCGACACTGAATCGTGGATTTCAAGCACATCTGAAGTAATCTGGCAATGGCGCATCAGAATCTTCCGACACTCCATCATCACGATAGTTGCACGATTGAATATCTCCGTTAGTGGCTCTTGGAATCAATTGGCGAGTCAGTGAGGTGATGACGGACACCCTCAGGCATCATGAAACGGTATCCTCGATGCGACGCCAAACCAGCCACTTATCGAAGATGAGTACCTTTACCGCAGACAGAGAGGCCCTAGAGAGCTTCCTCGTGAGGATGGAAACCTGCTTGGAAGTCGGGTGAGGCTGCCGAGCGAAACATGTCGCAAGGATTACACACTAAAGAGTCACCCAATCATTCACTGCAGGCAGGGAAGTCAACAGTCTTTGTCACACCTTTGCCTGCTCGACGACCCCACTGTTCTATCTTTGTCCAATTGGCAGCTTGTCCCTGTTCATTGAGGTCGCCTGCCCTCTGTGACGCAAGATTGCATCGCTGTCAACTGTCAACGGCAGTACTGTTGAACTCTTTGTTCATTGTCAGCTGGAAGAATACGAAATGCATATTCATGATGTCCAAAATACTTGAAACGCTTCGACACCTCCTGAACATGGTAGCTCCTCAAACTGAGGATGGCTGCCTGCGCCGAAGACTATTATTACACGTCTGCAACTGCTGAGGATGTGCGAAGACAGCTCGTGTGGGAGATTTGAGTTTCTAAAACACGGGCGAATCAGTATGCAGGAGGCTCAGGAGCAGGGCCAAATCATTAGCCGAGAGAGGACTGGCCAGTGATAGTGGCCAATTCAACCCCACCCCTGTGCGACAGACGACAGAAGACAGAACTGCTTCATGTCATTTTTGCCGGAGAAAGAGTTGGAGATCGAGGCCTGGGTACTTCTTGGGGTGACATTAGATGCCTTAGTCAGCAATCCTTGGTTGATTTCGGGTATCCTTTATTACCCCACTTTTCACTATAATGAACACCAATTGTTCATCGAATTTCATAGACAGTTACACATAAGTCAATATAGATCAATTTATTCTATTATCCCATTATCCCAACTGACGGCGATGTGAGAAGGACGCACATTCCTCCCTGTCGCATCGACGGCAAGAGAGCGAGATAATACTCTTGTTCAGGTCACGACATGGCTTTTTGGGCTAGGATGATGATACCCTACGGCGTGCTGTGCGAGTTGCACGAAGTACCGCAATTGTCGGGCGAAGTGTCTCACCCGCCGCGCACGACTTCGGTGGCCGCCTTACACAACGAGACGTTCCCACAGACATCATCACGACTTCGGCGAAGACTTTGGTCGCTAAAACTATTTCAGTGACAACCAAAAAAAAGAGAATTCGGATTCATATCTGGTGTTTCTCGTTGGTAGCTTCCCTTTTGTTTATCGTACTCTAAGAATGCAATTTGGTTGCCCGGTTGGAAAGTTCTCGTTGGACAATCAAACGAGGAATGCGTCGCGGCACTCCCTCCAATCACGACTTCTCCTCACCAACCACGATGTGGTTCCACTCTGCGACATATACCCACCCTTGAGAACTAGATCTAGTAGCGTAAAATACGCCCATGCTTTCACGCAGTTAGGCCGTCTATCATTTCACATTCCATGCACCCATCGTGCCGCCAACCCAAGGCATGATGGCAGACACTTCTCAATGCTGGGTCAACCACTTGCAGGGATAACATGATAAATATACGATGAGGCCAATGCTTCCCTCCGGGATATTTTGGGGCTTGAATTCGCATATATTCCTCATAAGCTGCCGTCTGCCACTTCTTTCATCACTCCCGCGCAATCGACCTCGCTTCAAGGTTCATGCCATCTCGTCGTTGAGGCCACCGCTAGGATTGCCACTCCCGCCATCTAGCCTCGACCCCACTAAGACCACTTCCAAAAACGGCACGCTGTGTTCGTCAAAGAACTCGACCACAACTATATAGTTCCCCACAAAGGATCACCACCTCAACCCGCAAACGCTCAAAGAACTTGAAGCACTCTGAAAGCAACCATTCTGTCCGCCAGGTCCCGATCCGTAGCCGCGAGCAGCCGGGGAAACCACCACGGATTTCTCGTCGGTCGCCCTCTCATAGGCTAAAACCGTTACGATGTCTTTCTGCTCGGCAACCCCATACGGCGATGGTCAAGAACCGACACTCTTCGCCTCACAGACCTTCGCAGACCCCTGCAACGAGTTCTTTGACCAGTACCTAACTTTCGACGATCACGCGGTCGAGGAGTCTTGGGCTGTAACAGGGATCACTAACTCGCCGCAACTGTACAATGCCGAGCCATCACCGACCCACTCCTCGTTCGGTCTCGATGCGGTGTCATACTCCTTCAGCGTAGCAGACTCAGAAAGTGTGGGCTATCACTCGAATTACTCCCGCCAGCCTAGCCCGGCAATAGTCGTGCGGGGCCGCGCAAAGACCTTTAGCGAGCAGCTGCTAAGAGGAGGTGTCACTGCACATAAACGACGGCCCGAGTCCGAGATCCTTGACCTAGAAGCTATCAACCTCCAGTCTCCTCCTCCTTACATCACACAAGGCCCATTATCGTTACCACCTACACCGTCACCAAGAAAAAGCAATACACTTGCGCCATCACATGCTGTTGGTAGTCTGAGAAGGAAGAATAAATTCAATCGCTCGTTATCCAACTTCCGCGCCAACCGAGAGCAGAGTAGCGACCGCGACATCTCCCACCCACGAGCACGCTCCCAGTCTCGCTCAGCAGTCCGCAAAACTTCACCTAGAAAGATGGCGGCCACGTCCGCCAACGCCTACCCAGGCACACTGCAAGAATGGGAGCAGAAACTCGCCCAGCAAGCCGCACAATTCGATTTCGGCTTTCCGTCTTCAGCACCACCCATCTCTCCACCTCCAAGCGCCCGAGTCAGCGATGCGTCGAGCTCGGAGAGTGGGAGGAATATGATCCGTACCAGAGCGCTGGCGCAGCAGAAGAACGCGCTGCATCATGCTGAGAATAGGGAGATACCTTCCTATTATGAGCAACCCAATCAGTATGCGGTGCAGAGGCATCAGAACGCGATGCACACCCCTCTCACGACGCCAAAGTACAATGAGCTGGCTATCTCTCAACATCACAGTGGGACATTTCAACAGCAGCAGTGGACTACCACTGAGCTGTCACAAGAATTCGTAGACATGAATTTCGTGCCTGAGAACGATAGGTGGTGGGACGATCAGATCCATCAGCACGAAACTCATCAACTCGCTTCGTCGCAAAGCGACACAAGTCCTATCTCCCAAAATTTCCCTCACCATACCACTTCGCCAACAAGCGGTCAAGGGCGCAACGTCAAGGCACTCCAGCTCACCCTCCAGCCCCCAGAATCCAACGGCTGGGTACCGGTAAACGAACTCAATACCTCTCTTAACACTGCCAACCTAAGCGCTGAGAATATCGAACTCACCATCTCCCCTGGCACTCGTCCTACTCCCATCAACCCGACATCCAATGCAACCTTCCGCCACGTCCACGCCCACTCCCACTCACTGCCCAACACGGGTAGCCCCATGCATCACTCCCACCCATCAAGTCCGACAGGCGTCAACAGACACGGTGTTACCATACCAGGCGCCGAGCCGTCGCCAATGCGCCATCAAAAGACGGGACATTATATCTCCCATGCCGCACCACCGCCTCTCCCAGATTATATCCGCTCCCAACGCCCAAGCCCTATGCAGCCTCGGAGTGGCAGCCCTATGTATTACCAGGGGAGTCCGACGAGGCACTACGAGAGTAGGAGGAACTTCAACTCCGACGACCATTCCTCTCCACCATCTCGCAGCCAATCCCCAGGCGGCAACATTTACAGTCAAAGTTTTGACTCGAGACTTAACTCAGACATGGGCCTAGGTATCTCCTACGGCGATCATCCACAACCTCAGTATACCCTACAAGTCCGCAAGCGCCTGACCAACAAAAGTAGTGAACCCTCTCTCGGTCCGTCACCGGAGAGAGCGCATCATGGCCATCATCAGCGTGGACGGTCGAGCCAATTATCGGCGGTGGGATACCAAAGCCTCACACCTTCTCAGCCTTCTGGGTCTTTCCCTAACGGTTCTCCAAGCCGTGGAGCCTCACGGTCTAGGTCTGGGGTCCATGGTCATCAGAGAAGCAAGTCGAGTGGTAATTTGAAGAGCAAGAAAAAGAAGGGAGAGGCGGGAAGCGTGCAGATTGAGTTCCACAACTTCACGCCACAGGATGGTAGTAGGATTCTCAGTGGTGTTGCGCCGTCGGGGAGCAGTAAAACGAAAGCGAGGAGAGAGAAGGAGGCACGTGAGAGACAGAGGAGACTTTCTGAAGCGGCACTGCGAGCTGTCAGAGAGGCAGGTGGGGACGTTAACGCACTCGGTGGCCTTGTCGGCGTGGGTTCGGGGACTGATGATGGGTTGCTTGGTGGGAATGAAAGTGAAGGCTTCATGGTATAGTCAATGGGAAACCGGAGGGGAAGATGGTGGAATGGGATATAGATGGTTAGGAGTCCTGGTAGTTTGTGGCCTCTGCTCATGATTTCCGTTGCCATATATATGATACACTACGATGTTTGGGAAGATACGGAGAGACGATAACGACGGTAGGATCTCACGAACTGGTCTGCTTCTTGGTTGGCGATTTGAGATTATGAAAGCCACCGTCTGTTGTACTCGTATGGGAGATGGGAAGCGGCTATGGATGCGACGTGTGTTGTGTCTACATTAGCAAATAATATACCAAACTCCCTCAACCTCGCAGCAGCTGCTTGACCTCGGCGCTCGCTTCCGGCACTCCGAACATTCCTGTCATCGCCCCCATTAACTCGTACGGAAACCCGAACCGTCTAGGCCTCATCTAGCCTTAGCCCAGCTTTGCTTACGCCGCACTAGTGAAGCCACAAGCCACTAATGAGGCTGCCCTGACGTTTGCGTCTCTATGACGACCGGTTAACCGAATGCGGCATCCTCAATTCTTCAAGCGGACAACCGGTCGGCTCGGACTCGGTCCGGGTCCACTGCTCAACGGCCTCTTGGCTGTGAAGTTTGAGTCCGTCTTGAGCTTTCAAGGAGCCGATCATTGGTCGGGTCTGAGACCTCGGTTTAAGCGGGTCTTATCCAATCAGAGGTATGAGCTGATGAAAGTCGCGACTGGTTAGCAGTGTTCTATCGCGAGGGAAGTTCGCTTATCCGTTAGAATTGCCATACGTCCTTGAAGGTGAGGAGACTTGAGCCCTCAGCCGCGGGGGATCGCGATATCAGGACTGGTGTTGTCGGAAAGTGGCGTGACAACAGGCGGGACCACGACTTGCGGCCCAGAGGCTGCATTTGCAAACTCATCAGTTCAGAGCCTCAGCCTGACCATGGAGACACGACGCTCATTCGACGTTGCTGCTGCCGGTACACGCCCGTAGGCATAGAGCGTTGCCGAGGTGCTCAATCTTTCGAACTCCGATGTTAACTAATGCGCAGACTTCGAGGGCACTGAGCTTGTACCAAGTTAACTGAGCTAAGCGTCGACCATCTTTCAATCCACCATGACAGAAATCTTCGGCGCCGTAGGCGGCTCCATCCAAGCTGCAGATATCCTCCTCCGCCGCCTCCATCCAAGTTGCAGATATCCTCCTCCGCCGCTCATTCCAGCTCTTCGAGTTCATCCGCGACGTTTAAAGCGCACACGAGAAGCTCGACAAATCCCTCCAGGGCCCCATCCTTCTTGGCAAGGTCTGACTCGCACTCGAGAGCAAAGTAGGCTCACCCAGTTTGCCGCTTTCGGGGACGCTCGAAGAATGCCTGAAGCAGTTTAAGGGGACGAAGCTGGATTTCCAGCACCTGTTGGAGATACTCGGCGCTTTGGATGGGAGGTGGATAAGTGCGACGCCGAGGGGGAGGACGAGAGATGCGGTGAAGGCAGCTTTTATGAGTGGGGAGATTAAGGGCTTGCAGTGAAGGTTGGAAAGGGGTGCACCAGATGTTGGCCCCTGTTTCTGATACTTATTTGATATGAGTAAGTTAGTAAGACTTTAATAAAAAAACCTATTGGCACAACTGACGTTAGTCTAGGCATTTCGAAGAAAAAAATCGCCAGGAGCTGGCGAGAGCTATAGCAGAAGTCAAGATTGAAGCGTCAAACCATCTCAAGGAGCAAAAGGCTGAACATGACGTTTTGGGACTTCGCACGACGAGACACGAGCGGTTGTGGAAGAGGCGAAGACAAGTACTCAGCGTTCGGTTAGTCCGACCGTAGATAGTGGTGTGACCCGGATTAGCAGCGAAATTCTACAGCTGCATAGCACGACGGCACAGAATATCAGTGAATGGAGCTCGATCGCGGTACTCCGTTGTGTTTAACAAGGCGTTCAGGAGTCAACTGCTTGATAAGATGGTAGCTGACTTCATCTTCCAGTCCGTTCAAACCAAGCATCGCAAACCTGATAATGAAGTTGAGGATTACGAAGCGGACTCGCAATACTACTCTTTTCCGGTGAAGTTTCTCCTTGACAAGAGACGTCTCCCTCGAATAGCGTTTCGCTGGGACAGCTGGCAGTACCATTTCAAAACCGTCCGTTCCTTGCGTCATACACATCCTATATTAAGAGCCGTCGGTGATGACGACCTGACTTTGAATGTGATACTTCGCAAGCGTGAAGCCCCAATCAATGAGGTGATACATCTAGCTGGTGGAACTCTACTTCATGTAAGGATAATCTAAACCCTTCACAAAGACATCAAGTCTCAGTGTCCCTATATACTAGCCGCTTAGCACGCTGTCTCGTATGGCCAGGTAGAAATATGCGGGTTTTTGCTGACTCGCAAGATTGATGCCGAAGCGGTAGATAGGGTTGGAAGGTAACAACTCCCAGGCGACTCACAATCTGGTTAACTGACAGAGAGTAGAACGGCCCTGGGAGACTTCCACACAATTGCATACCAATTCCGAAGATACTCAAGAGGTGTTTCGACTTCTGGTCGAATTGGGAGAGCTCGACCCTATACGGGCCGAAGGTTGGGCAAACGTTCAGTTGCCAAGTGAGGAATCCGGGGATTACTTGCTTAGAGAAGGCATCTCTCTAATGGAAACCAAGCCCATGTCATTCTTCAATCAGCTGCTCCTTGCCAGAGCACATGAGCGAGAACCTTACGATCCAAGTATTGTACGCTACATTGTACGCCAGGCACACACACTGGGCGAAGGCATCAATGAATGGCCCGCAATTCTTGACCTGGTAGTTTGGTCTAAAGCAAACACCTTATTTATGGCGGTGGAGGAATGTTTTGTCGAAGAGTCGTGTAACTGTCACGGAAAGACTTCTCTGGCTTATGCAAAACGCCACAGATGCGCATGAACCTATAAGGTTAGTCGCAGACCCTGGATACAGCTCGCGTCTTACGCCATTGCAGTACTTAATCATGCACGTACACGTGGCTGTTGCTAGTGGCAACCGTCGTGCTTCAACAGCCGCGCCCTGCTCGATGAAATATGCAGGGAGGTTGGGTTGATGACAGTGTGGAAGCCGAGATCAAGTACTGCAAGAAGCGAGTGTTGGAACTAAACGAGGGCCCCGAGGATTTCGCGGGGACAACATATTTTGTGGTTTCTGACAAAGCTGCAATACCCCAATCTAAGCCACAAATTCCTGGAAAGGTCCGGTTGGAAGATGGAAGATTGGCACAAGCTTACCCGTTGTGGACAATTGGCATTGGCGGCTTTTTCGACCCCATCCTTGATTACAGCATACAACGGCTCTCGTTTATAGACGAAAATTTTGAGCCAATCTGGATCGATGAGGTGTCGGGTGTGAGAAGGCTATGCTCAATCACCACCCAACCGCGCTGTCAAGTCGCCATGAGTGCTCGTCAGGAGTCCAAGTGGTCGACGTTGTCAAAGCGAACTGGTTGTCGATAATCAGGGACACTGAATGGGGATGAAAGCAAAGCAAGCTCCATTGACCATATTTTTATAGTCCAAATAAAACCGTACATGGTATTGGTGTCTTTCATCTCTACATCGAACACTTCTCTACATGCTCACCATACCCGTACACCTCATCCTCCACCCGTCTCCACGCCAACCTCGCGCTCCCCACCTTCGTCCACCTCCTCAAGCCAGTACTTGCCCAAACCCCTCATGAAATGCCTCGTGCTTAATCGCCACATTCCCGCCGCCCAACTTCTTCCTCCCTCCTTCTGCATTTCCAGCAACTTGGGTCTTCAACTCACATCCCTCGCATGCAAGATTCGCCAGCATATCTTTCCTGAACGCACAGCCTTCCTAAACGACCGGCGTCTCCCGAGCCAAAACTGAGCTGAGCTTAACAGGTTGTCGAGAAGGTGGAAACTCAAGATGTTTGACGGCCGTCAGACGGGCATCATTTCGAGTCGCCAGAAGCCCTTGTCAGGAGTCAGAGTGATTGGCGTTAGCCAAGCGAACCGGTTGCCGGTAATCTGGGATACTAAGGAGAGTGAAAGTGAAGCATCTATTGATCATATGCTCTATAGCCTAAATAGTATGCGTACATGGTATAGGTGTCTTATCTCTAGCTCAAACGCTCCTCCATATGCTCATCCATACTCATACAAACAGCACTCCCCCTCCTCTTCAGTGACCTCCCTATTTAGCCAAAAACTTCTGAAACGCCTCATGTTTAATCGTCACATTCCCCACCGCCCTAAGCTTCTTCCTCCCCTCCTTCTGCCTCTCAAGCAACTTCTTCCTGCGGGACACATCACTCGCATGTAACTTCGCCAACACATCCTTCCTAAACGGCTTAATAGTTTCCCTCGCCACAATGCGTCTTCCCGCGGTAGCCTGAATAATAACCTCAAACATCTGCCGATCAACATGCTCCTTGAACTTCTTGACCCAAGCCCGGCCCACCCTGTCGACTTGCGACGTGTGCACCACCCGCGCAATCATGTCGATGGGCTCTTTGTTTACTAATAACTGCATCTTGACGAGGGCGGAGCGGCGGTAGCCCGCATCCTCATAATCCAGACTCGCATAGCCCTTGGTGGCGCCTTTGAGCCTCCCGAAAAAGTCGTCGACGAGTTGGGACATGGGGAGGAAGTACTTCAGGATTACCTGCGTGGCGGTGAAGAACGTAAGGCTGACTTGTTCGCCGCGGTTCGATTCGCAGAGTTCGATGACCTTGCCCACGTATTCTTCGGGCATGGTGATGGTAGCTTCGACGTATGGCTCCTGGACTTCTGCGACTTTGGTGGAGGCGGACCCCGACCCGTCCATGTCGGGAAACAATGCCGGATTCGTGATGATCTTCTCCGATCCATCACCATAAACAACCTTGAAAGGCACCGTAGGCGGTGTAATGATGATACTAGCACCATGTTCCTGTTTCAATCTATCCTCAAAGACGGAGCAGTGCAGGGAGCCTAGGAAACCTAAGCGCCAACCTGCACCGAGGGCTTCCGAGGATTCTTTTTGGAGGGTCACGGAGCGATCGTTAAGCACGATTTGCTCGATAGAGTCTTCGAGGTGCTCGAAGTCGCCTTGGTCGGTTGGGAAGGCTGCGACGAAGACCATTGATTTTGGTTCTTCGAAGCCGGGGTAGGGCTCGACCAACTTCTCACTGCCGACAGTGGTGAACGTGTCTCCAACCTTGGCATCCTTACTCTGCTTCATGCCGGGATTGAAATATATATACCCGACCTGTCCCGCCCTCAACGTCTTCTGCGGCGTCTCGCTGGGGTACATAATCCCCACCTCCCCAACAAAATATTTCTTCCCCGTTGCAAACGACACCAAATGGTCACCGGCCTTGACTGTCCCATCAAAGATGCGCACAAGCAGGATAACGCCCTTGAAGTTGTCATACCAACTATCCACCAACAACAACCTCAACGGCTTCTTATGATCCCCCACCGGCGCGGGTATCTGCTCTATAACCTTCGGCAAAATGGTCTCAATCCCCAGTCCCGTCTTGGCCGATATCAGCGCTGCATTCTCCTTGGGCAACTCAAACGTATCCTCCAGCTGCTGCAGCGCTCGTGGCGGATCCGCACTCGGCAAATCGATTTTGTTAACCACCGGAATCAGATTCAACCCCTGACTAAACGCCAGATAGAAGTTCGCTACCGTCTGCGCCTGCACACCCTGGGACGCATCGACCAACAACAAGCCCCCACCACAAGAAGCATAACTCCTCGTAACCTCTGCGCGAAAGTCGACGTGTCCGGGTGTATCCACCAAATGCAGTAAATAATCCTCACCCTTGTATACGTACAGCATACTACATGTCTGGGCCTTGACGGTGATGCCGCGCTCCTGTTCGACTTTGAGTTTATCCAAGAATTGTTTTTGGCCGCCGGGTTGGATGGTCCCGGTCAGTTCGAGGAGGCGGTCGGAGAGCGTTGACTTTCCATGGTCGACGTGGGCGACGATGCAGAAGTTGCGGAAGCGTTCGAGAGGGATGGCGTCTATCCTCTTTTCTAAGTCGGTCTTGGGGATTTTGGATTTCTCTTGTGCGGCATTGTGAACTGCGGTGGAGGTAAAGGTGCGGTTGAAGTGGTTGGATATTATCTGTGACGAGACGGACGATGATATGGAGGAGGATTTGAGGTAGGTGGATTGGAGGAACGGTTCGAGGTACCGGCTGTAAGCGTTATTGCGCCATGGCGCAGAGCTATTGAGCCGGGTGAAGGTTCGCAAACATCGCCGCATGCTATTATTGTCTTATCAAAGACAATTGCAATGTTTGTGTAGAGGGGTGTGTTTTTTGAGGTGAGGCGCAAAGCCAATGCAATGCGAGGCGTGAAGTTAACCAGTCAAGAAAGTCTCCAAGGTGTTTCTCAGCCTTTCCGCTAGCCTTACAAAATAGTTGATCCGATGTGATGAGTTCCGAAGTGTGGGGTGGTTATTCCGAAACACAGGAGTTGCTGGGTGGATGGTATCGCCAATGTTGACGATAAGGTAAACACGAAACACTGCCCCTCCAGGTGTTTTCGAGCCTCTAAAGCCGCGACAACTGGTTAAACCACATCCAATCCCAACGACACCGACAAACATACGATTACACAGAAGAGAAACTCAAGATGGCAGAAGAGAAGAAGGATAAGAGCAAAGTCAGAGGCAAGCTGTCTCTGAAAGGGAGCAGCAAGTTGGTGGCCGAGTTCTTCAACTATTCGATAAACACAATCTTGTTCCAGCGCGGCGTTTATCCCGCTGAGGATTTTAGCGCGTAAGTCATACCTAGCAAAAGCGACCAGGAAGAAGATCTGAAGAGGAGACGGAGGAGAAGGATGAAGATCTGAGAAGACGGTAAAGGGACGGAGATTGAACTGGAAAAATACAAAGCGCTGGGCGAAGATCTTGTGCAGGAGTAGTGCTTTGTGAGATAGCAGCTTGAAGGGGGTGAAGGACGCCAAACAAATGGAGTGCTGAGCATGGAGTGGTTCAAATCTATGCTAACCACCCACAGGGTCAAGAAATACGGACTCAACATGCTCGTCTCCTCCGACGACCAAGTACGCGCCTACATCAAGAAGATCATGTCCCAGCTCAACGAATGGATGACCGGCGGCAAAATCTCAAAACTCGTAGTCGTTATAACAGACAAAGACACTGGCGAGCATATGGAGAGGTGGCAGTTCGATGTCCAGATCTTTAATAAGGGGAAGAAGAAGAAGTCGAAATCTAAGAAGGATGGGGAGGGTGGAGCGGAGGTAGAGGAGGGTGGTGAGAATGCCGAGACGTACGTACACCCCATCCCATCGATCCAGTAGGGAGGGAGGGGGGGATATGGTGAGAAGATGATGCGGGAGCAAGAAGCTGATATCGAAATAGGGCAGCGCCGGCAGAAGAGGCCCCAGAAAAGACCGAAACAGAGATACAGCAAGAGATACAGTCCATCTTCCGCCAAATTACGGCCTCGGTCACGTTTTTGCCCCAATTAGAGGGTGACTGCACATTTAACGTTCTCGTCTACGCTGACGCCGACTCCGAGGTGCCTATGGAATGGGGAGACTCGGACGCCAAGGAGATCAAAAACGCCGAGAAGGTGCAATTGAGGAGTTTTTCGACGACGAGTCATAAGGTTGATACACTTGTGTCTTATCGGTTGGCTGAATAGATGAAGGGCAGCGAAGTGGAGTAAAGGAGGAGAGGACGTAGAGAATGGGAGAGAGGATGGAGTAGAGGAGGGAGAGAGGATGGAGTAGAGGAGGGAGAGAGGATGGAGTAGAAAAGGGAGAGAGGATGGAGTAGAAGAGGGAAAGCGGAGGGAGTAGACGACGGAGAGAGGACGGAGTAAAGGAAGGTGTGGAGGGAGAGATGACAATCGTTGAAGATGAAGAGATGGTCGGAGAGGGGGCGAAACGAGTCACGGAAGAATGCTCCGTGGGTGCCCTGATGTTGAGATTCAGCATGCGCTGGCTGTCAGTTGGGCTCTCAAATGGCCGCAACCGGCGACAACCATCACATCTCGCAGATCCGCCACCCCCAGCCATGGATGGCAGCGGAAGTGGCTTGCAATCGCCGTTCTACCGTTGTCACTCATACGATGTCGAAAATCGAGGCACAGGCGTTTATGGGAATGTGTTTGTCGGTTGGGTGGAAGGGGAGAATACTGGGTTATGCAAGAAACGTATTCGGTGTGCGGCGTTTGTGGCGTTTATCGGTGATTTACGAATGCCGCTATTTGATGGGTTAGGGATTTTGCTAGTGGAAGACTACAATACCAAGTTTTTGTTTTGGGCTCTCCGACTGGTTTACTCCGTACGTGATTGGCCTACCGTAAGCACTGGATTTACTTATCACGATTAGGGTTTGAGATTGTTAAGTTAACATGTCACGTGTTGGAACCAGGTTGATTGACAATTTACTGTATCAGGCCTCTGTACATGACAGAATTACATTACAGGCGCACGGCCGTTTACTGGCTTAATTAGGCTCCATTCGGATCCACTGGGTGGCCCAATGGTCCCTGAGGGGTTATTTCGGCGGCCTGAGTAGAACCTGGCTCTTGTAACGCCTTTGTCCTTGCAAGAGCGTTTGCGTGGAGTTTTTGTGAGCAGTCCGTAACTTCTTTTAACCTACGTCTTTTCTCGAACCCTAATCACGATCTGTGTGCGAGTGCAAGGCGTGATTGCGACGCACAGCATAGACATCAGTACTCCGGGCCTAAGAATAAGAAGAAGCCTTGGTCTCAGCCTCAACGCGTCTGCTCCCTTCGTGTCTCGGTAGACGCGGCCGGTAGACGCGGCCGGTAGACGCGGCCGGGTAGTACTGTATACAGAGACAGAAATATACCTCTTTAGCACCATACAAGCTCGATAGCTTGGTCCGCCTATTCCTCGCTGTTGTGATCATCACTCCGGACCACTTTTTCGGTATCGTTATGGAGAGAATCTAGATTGCGAAAGACCTTCCAAAAGAGATTCTTCTTCACGTGGACATCCAAATGTGGAACGACTGTGCTAAACCACTGACGCATCTTGGAACAGATGCAAGAGCGAGATTTAATCGAGATTGCCTGGCGTCAGGTTGCTTGGCGTCAGGCTGCTCTTGGCCTTGTTTTGCAGTTTCGTTAGCGCCGTTTAGGGTGTCGCGAGTTGCCCAGATCAAGGAAGTACGGGGATCGTGGCGAAAGATGCCGGTGCGTGCTGCACTCGTCCTTGGGGGAAGGTATTGCCGAGAGGAACTGTGCGATGTGACGGCACTGCAAGTACTGATTTGCTGATGGCGACGTTGTCCTTTGTTGTGAAGGGCCAGACTCGGGAACGGACTCAAGGACAACCCGTGATTACTTAGAGGGCTGGACGGTGCAACAGAGAGGACTCCCTACTCCCTCCATCACTCTAGCTCATGATAAATCCGGGAGATCGGCAATTCGCTTGTTGGCCCAAGTTTCGCTGCTTGGTCCGCGGGCCCCCAACAGCCTTGGCCACCGTTACTCGCTGGCTCAAGGGTGCTGCATCGCTGACGTAACCGCCCTGTGACACTTGGCCCGCGTGTCTGATTGGCAGATGAGGATTTCTGACCTCCTGAATGACATATGACATCACTGTGCATCTGGGACTGGACTTGGCAGAAGTCCAGGGCCCCGTGCGTTGATTGGCTGAGAATAGAGTGCCTTGACATTGCTTTCTCCCACATGGTACAGTAGGAGTCCACCATCACTGCAACGCTGGAATGCGTGCAGCGTAGGCTGGGAGAGTAAGAAGTCACTTTCCTGTGTCGCCGTTGTTGTGCGTGCTCATTGTGGTCCGCTTAATGTATGGAGCTCCGGCCTCTCTCATCTCTCTCTCCGTCTCTCTCCGTCTCTCCCAGTCTCTACGTCTCTCCCTCTCTCTCTCTCTCCCCGTCTCTCCCCGTCTCTCCCTCTCTCTCTCTCTCTCTCTCTCCGCGTTTCGTGCCTTTGCCGAAGATCCTCCATTCCACTCTAGAGTCCACCTCCACCTGCCCATCTGACCTGATTGACCGCTCACCGTCTTTCGGCCTTGGTACTCTTAAGTTGCAAGGTAGCACCAAGCACTTCATTTAATTTATTTTATGTAATAATGAGGATACACTCCTTGTGTACCAATTCGACCACCATTCAGCGTAACAAATAGTAGCGACTGAATACCCTGATCGCAGCCCCTACCGTGTCTGCTGCGCCTTCCGTCCCGAGATCCAGACCACGACGACATCATCAGCGGCACCTATCCCAGGTACATCGACCACGAATCTCGACCACGAATCTCGACCACGAATCCCTCGCCCCTCCCCCTTCCCGGCTCCGCGACAAGAACACACCCGATTGACTCTCGCTCAACCTATCAAACACAAAGAAGCGCTTCTCACCGACCAAGCACTTTCCCATTTTGCCGCCAACATACACGCCGGAGGCGAAAACACCACATCGTACTGTGCGCCAGATGGGAGCCACACTCTCAACACTCATCCGCTGCGTACTGGACTCCTCCCGAGACGCTGTTCCTCCAACGACAGGCGCGAGCGCAAGCATGGCGCCTCCCAGTCAGAGGCCGCCTCACGAGAGGAGTAGGAGTGAGGCATACATAATGGGTGTCAAGGCGTTAGGGAGCGAGATGACGTGTGTCAACCTGTCGGATAACAAGACGGATAACCGGACAGATAACAACAAGATGGATAACAACAAGGCGGATAACAACAAGGCGGATAACAACAAGGCGGATAACAACAAGGCGGATAACAACAAGGCGGATAACAACCAGACGGATAAACGGACAGTTAACAAGACGCACAACCAGACAGACAACAAGACGCACAACCAGACAGACAACAAGACGCACAACAAGACGCACGTCAGTGTCAAAGGGGATGCGTTGGCGTCGTCTCCTGGGACCACGACACAAACACAAGGGACCCAGAAGTCCTCTGTTGGTGTAGATGGTATGGCCAGGATAATGACACTGAGTCCCGTGCAAACCGTGGTCCTGGGCCCAGACCTCAAGATCCTAGAGATCTCGAAAAGCTACCTCGCTGCAACGGGTTTGAAGCGGAAAGAGTGCATAGGGCAGGACATCTTTGACTATGCACGCCAGACGAAGAGTGGGGTCTGTCTGAAGCAGTTGCGCAGTGAGCTTGAAGCCGTGATCGGGAGGAGAGAGACAAGGAGGTTGGATCCGTATAAAGACGCGCAAGGCAAGGCGTGGCGCACACGCTTTGTGCCTATCTATGACGAGGAAGAGAGGGAACTGTTATACGTTGTTGCGGAAAGGGAAGAGATGCTTATGAAGCGCACCGTGTCCATTAGTGATGAGAATTATACGAATGAGACGTATAGGATAATGGTGAATAATGTCAAGGATTATGCCATCTTTATGCTGGATCCGGATGGGTATATATCCAACTGGAATACCGGAGCGCGGATCCTGAAACAGTACAAGGCGGAAGAGATTATCGGAAGGCATTTCAGCACCTTTTATGGCGAGGAGGATAATGCAAATCATAAGCCGGAGAGGGAGTTGGAGATTTGTATGAAGGAGGGGGAGGTTGAGGATGAGGGGTGGAGGTATAGGAAGGATGGGACGAGGTTTTGGGCGAGTGTCACGATTGCGCCGGTTTATAAAGATGGAGTTCATATTGGCTTCAGCAAAGTGACGCGAGATCTGACGGAGAGGAAGGCGGCGGAGACGAGACTTATTGAGGCGTTTGAGGAGGCGAGTAAGCTGAAGAGCGACTTCCTTGCCAACATGTCGCATGAGATCAGGTATGTTGCCTCCGTACAATTCGTTTTGCGAAGCCAGGCGACCATGCTAACCACAACATCAGAACACCAATGCACGGCATGCTAACAGCTTGCTCCCTACTAATGGACGCGGGCCTGTCGGTCGAACAAAAAGAACTCGCGCACATCATCCGCGAATCCGGCGCCATCCTCCTGCAAGTCATCAACGACATCCTGGACTACTCCAAACTCGCCTCTGGCTCCTTTACCGTCAACTCTACCCAGATCTCAATCCCCGACATCACCAACGCAGTGGCGAATTCCTCTCGAGCTACGCGTAAACCCGGAGTAGAGATTGGAACAAAGCTTGATACCCGGTTACCGAAGAACCTGCAATCTGATCCGTTGCGGTTCAGACAGGTGCTGGGGAATTTGGTGGGGAATGCGGTGAAGTTTACGGAGAAGGGGTCAATAAATATTGTTACTACATTAAAGGAGAATGACGATGATGGATGCACGCTGCTGACGGAGGTGGCGGATACCGGTATCGGCGTCCCAAACCACGCCGTCGACGCCCTGTTTACTCCATTCGCGCAGTTCGAGTCCTCGGCCACAAAACGCTACAAGGGAACCGGTCTCGGATTAAGCATATGTAAATCCCTAGTTGAGTTGATGGGTGGTACGATTGGATTTAGACCCAACGACAACGGCACAGGCTCCACCTTCTGGTTCACCACCCGCCTCACCAAAATCTCAAAAGCCGCTCCGAATAGTCCACAATCATTGAACGAGAGTCCGAGCGCCACGCTCTCCCCCACCAGCGACGCCTTGACCAAGAACATCCTCGTCGTTGAAGACAACTCCATAAACCGCACCATCATGGTGAAACTCCTCAAAAATTACGGATTCTCCAGTATCGACGTCGCCAGCCACGGCCTCGAGGCTTTGAATCTTATTAAGAGTAAACCGCTGGCGTATTCCCTGGTGCTGATGGATATTAACATGCCGGTTATGGATGGGATGAAGGCAACGGAAGAGATTAGAGGGATGGGCCTGGATGTTCCGATTATTGCTATGACGGCTAATGCGTTGAAGGGGGATGAGGAGAGGTTTTTGAAACAGGGGATGAATGATTATGTTGCTAAACCGGTGGATCGGAAGGGGGTGTTGAGGGTTATTTTGAGGTGGCTTGAGCATTAGTTGTGAGCACCGAGAAGCTGGGAGGAGGTGGAAGGGAGCGGGAGAGGAAAGAATGACGAGAAGGAGAGAGAAGCACGGGAGGAGGAGAAGAATGACGAGAAGGCGAGAGAAGCACGGGAGGAGAAGGAGAAGAATTACGAGAAGGCGAGAGAAGCACGGGAGGTCAAGGAGAAGAACAGCGCATTAGACGAATGTCTGCGAAACCATGTGAACAAATCCAACTTCCAGGCGGTACACGTCAGTAACAGCAACATACAAACAACAACCATAGAGAATCGGCGAAATGGGAATCGGCTCAACAAAGGCGCTATTCCCAGGACAGGACAGCACGGACGGACATGGCATCAGCGGAATCAGACGGCATGAAAAAAAGACGGTCTGCTCTGCAGCAAGCATAATGTGTAGGATACGGCGGGCAAACATTTGAGCGGCACATGGATACCCGGATACGGCGTATGGTAATTGTTTATGACGGAGCGATGGATAGTCGGTGGGAGGCAGCAGTGTGCTTTTGCTTAAAAAGTTTTTGATGGCAGAGGTCCGAGGATAGAGATGGATCGTGTGTACCAAGCCGAGTGAACAAGCCTAGCTTGATAGAGAAACTAGCTAGACAGAGTAACCACTCGTGATGTTGAAGCAACCCCGACCTTTTCCCTATACTTGTACATGCTTGATCAAACACCAATAGACTTGACTTTCTGGCTTTGCCTTATGACGACTCGATACCGCGATCTACAACTAATTATGTTAGCAGCTTGCTAACCAGTGGAAAGCATGAGTACATAACCGGCCCTCCTTTCTTCACATCCCGAAAGCACACCACACTATCCATTCGCCGCACATACATCACAACAATATAGACTGCACACCAGGTATGAACGTTGAGGACTTCTCCCCCCTTACTGCCGAACTGGAAAAGCAGAGGAGCGAGTCTCGGTGGGGGGATTTGTGACAATGGCCGTGACATCTGACCCTCTGTCCTCCTCCCAACTTCCAATGGATTAACACAAAGCCAAGAAATGAGCTTCAGACTATCCTCATAAGGGGCGAAAATGGAATCAATCGAGTATATGTCTCGATCCCGATGTTCTTAACTCGCTAATGACGTCTGGGGGTGGGCTCAAGCTATTTGCGATGGAGATGAAATCCGTCGCATCACCAATCTATGAGCTTCGCCCCGGCAGAAGAGAAAGGTTGGGAGCGGGCGCATGAGAGATTGGAGGGGAGTTTAAGCTTTATAGCTTTATAAACTCGTAGCATGAGTCGGGGAACTCCACCGGCTTCGGGAACGAAATGCACAAGAGCAGATGGGGGCAGAGGCAGCTGGTTGGCAAAGGAGAGGAGGGGAGTCACCCCGAAAACAAGAGCAGTGTGAAGGTGGAAGCGGCCCCTCTCAGCCAGGGTATGGGGGGGAATTTGAGCATCGACACCCGGTACGGAGTCGACAGAATTGGGAACACTTAGGTGGTGGGCGACTGGTTGGCAGGGGGCATTTGTGGACAAGCTCGAATCTAGGAGTTTGAATGTAAACGCGCTGGGGGGCGTATATGAGGCCAAGTACAACCACGAGGGTACGCGAGGACGAGCTTGGTGAGAGCATTAAGGGAAGGCAGGGATCGAAGAGGTGGGTGGAAGTTGAGACTTGGTTTGATCTACAGCAGGATAGTAGGGTAAAACCGGTTAGCACAAGGATAAAAAATCATTGCTCAACACAGTTTACGAGCACAGAAGAAGAGCTAAGACACGACCATCCACCTCGTCCATGGTGTAGCTGCCAACCGATTAGCTCTGTAGACTACGAAGACTTGAAGGAAATATCGTCGAGATTACAGCACTGGAGCAGAGCAAGTGCGATTTCAAAATTCATTAATTGTGAGAGCTATAATCTTAGCCATGTGGATGATGCCTTCGTGAGGTGTGTGGCCGCCAACGCCTAGCTGTACGCCGGTCCGTAGTTTTTCTTCCGTATCCAGCAAAGCAAATGTGTCATGTACCGTAAACACCTCGAGTTATTGACACCCAGGATTTCAGTGTGTGGTGAGCGATCAGTAATGTGTGAGGTGATCTACTTCCGTGCACCGTGTGGATCCGTGTCGATCATGATTCTGCATCTCCATTTAGCTCTCGGTGCTATTAAGGTTGTCGGCAGTAGTCAAGAGGAATGGGATATACTTACGGCAAAGTACCAAACACGACCTCGTTCTCCTCGTAATGAACGAGGAAGCCTCCTCCCAAGACTCTGCGGAGCTCGTTGAGGATGAGAAGCTTCCACCAACGATCGATCCTCATGATTCCGGTGTCGTTGATACGGATCGTCATGCGGGAACCATATCTTTGACCGGTCTCCTGGTCGATGGCATTGCTGTATCTCGGTCCCCGTTGTGGGTGTGAGACGGTGTTGAGGACGTCCCCAAACGAGGTGTGCAGGCGCTTGCGGTCATCACGGCTGATTCCTTTCGAGGAAATGGAGGCGAGGTCCTCAAGTTTCTTCTTGAGCTGGTGGATTTGGCGGTGGACATCATACCTCTTCACAAGGCTGTTGTCCACTGCAAATCCCTCCTCATCCACGTCTTCCGGCTTAGCTGCCTCGTCGTCCTCCTCACGTTCCGTATACGACTTCTCAAAGAGCAGCGCAATGCATTCACCAGCCGCAACCTGCACACCAGTATCCCCACTATCAAGTTGCTCGACGAACGCCTCCATCGCATCCTCAGTCTGCTCCTCCAAATCCTCAATCTGCGTAGCCAGGAATCCCCACTCCTGCAGCGCGGCCTCAACGATGGCAGCTTCGTCTGTGGCTTCGATACTTGCGCCGTCAGAGGAGATGATCTCGAGGAGCTCGTCCATGATGGAGAGCATCTCGTCGTCGCCAGCGCCGCCGTAAAGCGCGATGGAGCCAAGACTACGAATAGCTGCTGCCTTGACATAATTCGACTCGCTGGAGGTATATGTCTGCTTAATAACCTTATGGATACTCTCATACGCCGTCTCGCTCGGGCAAGTGATGAGCGTTATTTGGATAGCCTTGATGGCAAGGGCTGCCTCGCGTTCGGAAGACTCGTTCTTGACCGACTTCAAAAAGGTTGGGATGAGCTCGCGGACTTTTGGGTCGACTTCCATGGCGCAGTAGCGGGTCTTGAGGATGTGGGCGTGGGTTGCGTAGACTTTTTCGCGGCCCTCAATCGTGGAGCGCTTGGTGTTTACGATCTCCTCCATTCTTTCGGCAAGGTACTGCTTCCAGGCGTCGGAGCCATCGTCCTCGAGAAATGGGTCGTGGGCGAGTTCGTCGATGGAGCCGGTGGTGCTGCTTGTGTTAGTTATGAAATACTAGAGGCGGCTTCATGATAGGCCGCTAGCTACCTAATCTGCCTTCAAGCTGTAGAATTATGAAGCTTACCTGAGGTGCTCGCTGGCATCGTCCTCATCGTCGGATGGAGCGCGAGATCCCATGCGGGAAGCGGTGCGCGATGCGGTGCTGGAACCGGCAGGCGAGGCAGCGCCGGAGTCGATTTTCTGCTGGGCCCTTCTCGAGATCGTCTTGTTGGTCTCAAGAACTCGTCTTCTAAGTTCGCGAACCATCTTGCCTGGCCTCTCGGGCTTGTCTGGCTTGCTGAGATGTTAATGTTGTGTGTGCGCAGTTTGATGCTGAGGATCGCCTATATTGCGTCGATTTCTGAAGGCGGTGAATGTTCTGGTTCGCGTATCTGCTTGTGGTTGTGTGGTGATTTGAGTGGTACGAGGGGTACGAGGGGTCGCTATTTGTACTTGTAACTCGTGCTTAAGCTGTCGAAGTTTATGGCCAGATGTTCGCGCCCCGCTACTCGTCATGGTGGGGTATGGCACTGGTGCGCTAGGCCAACTTGGCGCTAAGTTACAAATGCCAAAAGCCGCACCCCACTTCGTTTCATGCAAATAAGTGGATTATGAGTACAAGAGGGTGGTGATCACGATCAGATTTAACGACAACTCTTTAATAGTGGCGTTTATACTCGCCTAGTTAGCCTCTAAAGTGAATATACTCAACTCAGTATGGACTCGGTGATATCTTGCCTCTTTAACCCCAAGGCTGCTTCCCAGCACACTGAGAGTCCCTTTGAGCAGCATCTCTCAGTGTCATTACCCCGCGCTTGCCTCATCAAAGCTGCCTTATCCAGCACAACCAGCCAGTCAAAGAGCTCGAGGTCAGCTAGTGTACCGTACACTACACAGCACACTGGTGCACTCCTCTGACACGTATAAGAGAGTTAGGCAACCTCACTCTCTCCTTCTTTGGTAGCCTACGAGTGGTGATGAACCCTAACTTAAACCGAACACATCAACCACAACATAAGTGTCGCTTTCAAATGAGAAACCCTGCATAGACCTTCAGTTATCGTCGGGTCGACGCATCGAGACAACGAGGTAAGAAACAAGACATCCACATTCTCGCTCACTCGTCGTCCTCGAACGTCCAAGCCATTCGCGAAAACAGCATCATCTCAAATACTCGTCCGAGCCAAGAATCGTCGTCGAGATCCACTTCTCAGTCCCATTACGTTTGTTCTACTCATTGTGACTCTTCGGCGGCCAAGCAGCACCTTACGCTATAGCAAGCCTTCTCGCCGAGGCCTTTGGGTAAGATGAATATCAACATGCATCCGAGTAAGCAATCATCAGTTCATATTCCACTCTTGGTCGAGCTCCAAATCCAGAATGCAATGCGAGTCTTTGCACAACCGAGTGGACTCGGTTTCCCAGACGGACATGGCAAACCATGCTTCTGTCTTATTGGCTGAAACGACTATAGTAGCCTTTGCTAACTGCATGCAGTCGAGATTAGGTTCGAGGCAATCGGCAAAAACGTCGTTCCAGATATCCGCCTCGTCCGGCTCGACCGCTGCACTACTGAGATCCTCATCGGCCGGGTCCGCAGGGATGATCCGGAGAAGAGGGAGAAGCCTGACAACTTGTTGATCGACAACAAAACCGTCTCTCGAGTGCATGCATGGTTGATCCTCGAGGAAGTTGACAATGTAAGCTGGCCCATCTCTTCTGCAACGTAAACTAGCTTGGTATCGTACACATACTTACTCTACAATAGCAGATTTACCTCAAGGTCAGAGACGAGAACGACGCCGAGAAGGCCAAACGTCTCGACGGCAGGCCATGTAGGACCCATACATATCTCAATGACGTCGAGCTCAACCACGGCAGCCGTCACAAACTCGACAAGACAGGCACAATCACATTCGGTTTCAGTGGCTACGAGGCTAGGGACGAGTACAACAATTTCTACCGTACCAAGGCGTCAAACTGGAGATATACCTGGAAATCCGCAGCTCGCAGTGGCGAGGCCAGGCCAGCTCCAAGCAGTGAGAACGCCATACTCACAAAAGCTGCTGCTGCTAAGCACACTACCACAAACACATTCCGTGCTCCGTCATACATATCTTCTGATGAGGATGATTCCGACTACTACGATTCTCCTCCTGCTCCAAGCGTTCGTGTTTCGGCTTCTCCAATTGAGCTTAGTGACGATGAGTCTGAGGACGAAGTCTCCTGGCTCTTTGCACAGTCAAGTGTTCCAACTGTTGCCTCTACTGAAGTGCCAGTCATTGACCTCACCGAGGGCAATATGAACAGCAACAACGCTGCACAGAGAGAATGGTCAATCCGCGACTGGAACAACCCAGCTATAAATACCATCCCAATCCACGACTCCGATTCGCCCGATTCCTCATCCGACTTCAACTCCGAGATGCCCGACTCCCCATCCGAAGAGTCCATCATCAGCGGCACAAAGGCCAGGCTGCAAGCACACGTCGAAGAGGCAGCTCGTGTGCTGGATAACGAGGATAGCGAAGAATACTCTGAGGTCGACCATTCCGATTGCGCCAACTGTGGTGGCTATGATGAAATGGAGAATATGGATGACTACTTCGAAGGCTTCGAAAGTGATGCGTCGATGGAGGCACAGGCTACATCTGTGGATGTGGATGAGCAGAGAAGTATCCCAAGTCCGTATAAGACTATTGAGGAGATGAGAAAGCGTATTGGGCAGGAGCGCGCTCAGCCAGGCTCCATCCCAGGGTTTATGATTCATGGCGATTTTGCCGCACGTCGGATGGCAGCCGAAGCTGCCATCGAGAAGGAACTGGAATATCCTCCGGCATTGATGAAGAGGTTCGCCGATGGGAATGCAAGATACCAGGCGGCAACAAGCCTTACGGAATCCTTTGCGCAGGACGGTACACCGATTACGGAACCAGCCCTTGGCTGCATCATGAAGCAGCAAGGCAGCGGTGCCACTCAACACGATTCACTTATTGACAGGCGCTTCGTCGCTAAGGAGGCCTTGGGGAACTTTGCGCCTTCTGAATTTTATCCGCAGTTGCCGAAGCCTGTTGATCGTAGGAGTCCGACCGCCGAGGGTGGGGAGATGTGGACGTGTATTGGCCGCGGCGTGTCTGACCCAAAGTATACCTACACCCTGAATGCCAGTGGCAGCGCCAGAAGTTCAGGCGCTCGGTCACCAGAAGACCGCAGACGTGCGGCAGGTAATCATCCTTTGGGCTACTCGTATCAGAATACTGCCGCCACAAACGACTTCGGAGCCTTCGGTTTTGCTGAGAGTGCTGCTCGTCCACTGGCCGCATCTCCGAGTCAACGGGAGGGCAGTCTATTGATGGCGTCGAGTCTGTGTACGCCGGAGGTGTATGATCATTATAAATCCAGTATGAGGAATGACGGGGTGAGAACGATACTTACTTGTCCATCAGGAGCGGTCCGGAAGAATGGAGGGAAGGCGTTGAGTATCAAGGAGCTTGTTGGGGATAATACCAACAAGGTTGCGACAGGTATGGCGGTTAAGGAGGTTAAGGAACATAAGGCGGCTGAGGATATCCAGGCCACCCCTACGTTTACCTCGGCCAAAGCTGGCGAGCCTACCTGGCAAGGCCACAATATGTCTCCTCGGCCTGTTGAGACGCAGAAGGCGCGTATGAATTTCGAGGAGTACGCCGCTGCTCATAAGGCCCACGATAACGTACCACTTGGCCTCATTCGAAAAAAGATGCCCACTGGGTCTTGGATGGAGGATCTGAAGAATAATGATGAGGATATGGTGCGCAGCCTTGGAGGCTCAGGAATGAAGAGTCCGAAGCGCAAGGCTGATGATATCTCCGAACTTGTCGCTGAGGAGACTGAGGGCTGGAGAATCCCCCCTTACTCCGCTCCTATACCTGGTGCTCCCTCTGCCACTCTGCTCGTATCCAGCTCGCTTGCTTCCGCGAGGGTAGCAAATAACGATACAGCGACTGCGACTGCGACGGCTACCACTTCAACGGATCCAGGTGTCAGTAATCAGTTCCAGAAACTTATCGCTCATGCGAAGGCTACGTTGAAGGCGGAGGCTGATAAGGCGAAGGAGGAAGCAGCTAAAACTACACAACCTGCTACTAAACAGTTCCAGCGTATCATAGCAGCACAGAAGGCTGCAAAAGAGCAAGAAAAAGAGGACTCATATATTAGGATTGATGATAGCGGAGTTGCCACGTACTCGATGGCCTCTGATCAGGATGAGGGGGGGGAGGTGAGCGGAGGTGCTGATACGCAGTTTCAGAAGGTTATTGCGGCGCAGAGGATGGCGAAGGAACAGCGTGAGATGGATGTGCCTGAGGTTGAGGAGACTGCCAAGCTGGCTGAGAACTCGCAGGGTACGGTTTCTGCTATCGCGGCCAATAAGCAGTTCCAGCGTCCCATCATCGCAGCGCCGAAGAAGGTGCAGGAACAACTTGAGAGGGAGGCTGCTGAAGTTGCAAAGGTGGCTGAAGGTGAGAAGTTGCAATATGCCGCCTCATCTGTTGCCGCTTCCGCGACAGCTGGGAGATGGGGTAAGGAGCAGGTCCAGAGCATTGTATCGAGCGTAAACTGGGAGAATAGGATGTTGGAAGAGTTTAAGGCTGGGATGGCTGAGAGGGATAGAAGGATGGCTGAGCAGGAGGAGAGACCAAGGAAGGTACGTAGACTCACAAGAGTCGCTGAGGCTGTGGGTTGTGCGGCGTTGGGGGCTGCGGCTGTTTTTGCCGCTCTAGTGGCTACTGCTCCTGAGGATTTTATGTAGGTTTCGGGTTGGTAGGCGCCGCTGGTGGTACGTGTATGGGCTATATGATTTCATGAGGACTGAAAGGGGGAAGGCTAAGGTATAGGAGTCACTTTGCTTTACATCATACACGCATCAATATTGGTTGGATGGGATGGCTCATATCAACTACTTAGTAACCATCTGGTTTTATACTCTTACGAACTCGGTTTTGGGAGATAGTATAGTAATTAATTCGCTTATAAAAACCTCTAAACTGCGGCTTGACCATTTCTAGGAAGTTTATCCACGGCTTGCATAAATACGCGAACTAACATACTTGAACTCCCCTCGAGGTTTAGATGCCAGAATATTCACGAAGCCTCTCCGTTTCTGCCAAACGGTTGCCGAAGGAGTCTGGATGAGAACGAACAACAAGTCATATTACTTCACTGTTGAATGACTCACTCAGGATAAGAATGAGACTCGGATAGATGGCCATGTTAACTAGAGTCATCTCATTCCCACGGTTGTCCCGTATCTTTCTGATAAACGAGAGGAACAGAGAAGGCTGACTGGTTTCGTCAACACGCTTCAACGGGTCAGAAATATGTATATAGTTCCCTAATACATTATGCAGATTTGAGTTCTGGCCACAGTATCAGGACGCGGACTCTGTTCTTGGAAAGATGGAAAGATTGACGTATGCCATCCCATTGCTCCTGTGCGTACGAGTAGCAACACTTTGAAATGGCAGAAGGCCTTTCGGACAAAGTTAGATGCTAATCGCTTTTGCACAAGCACCAGAATGGAAAACTCAATTCACATATGGATACCCTACTTCTTGAAAGTGAAACGGTTCGAGGTAGGAGGTTATGGGGGGGGGGAGCAATCTTTGGATGTCTGTCCTTTAGGTCACTGGTTTGATAGGGTTTGCCTGAGTGGGGATAAAAGTGGTTGATAGTTAGGATTTGCATATGGACACATAGTGGTTTGGCGGCGTGGGGTAGAGGTTTGGTACCTAAGGGGCAGGGGGAATTTAATGTGGTTGTTCTGTTGTGTGGAATCGTGTATAGCATGTGACTTGACTTGGCCTAACTTGTGGTTGCACCGAGTGGTTTGCCCTACAGCGCTTTGTCTCTATGTCTTGGCAGCAAACGGCCGATTATGGAAAGGCGCCCCTCCACTTGATGCCTTGTGTAAGAAACTGACCACACTTGAGAACACTCAATTGAGACAAAAGGTCATTGGGGTGTAACTGCTTAGGTGGACGGCCTGTAATTGCTAGGCAGTATTCTGAGTTGACGACTGAGGGAAGATTGCGACAAGCCTGTTCTGCTCATGAGTCATGACTGTGATCGAGTTGAATATAGTAGCACACCAGTCGTTGACTCGACTTGACGGCATTTGACTCTTTCCATCGCTGCACATCTCTCATAACGCCCTAAGCCCAATCTTCCAAAGCCTTCATCTCATCCCATACAGATCCGCGCAGTCAGTGTGTAGAACTGAGATGATAAATAGAATCACCTCGTTACCTTGTGTGTTCCATCGCTTAATCCCCAGATCATACCCCTGCCTTCAATCGCGTCATTTTCGCCGCTTAAACAGCTGCCCAAGACCGCCAGTCTCCCGCTGTCGCTGTGGTATGCTGCCACTTAGCCGCGATAGGCACTGACGCGCACACAAGGCGCTGCACGTGACTCGTGGTCACCGTCGGAAAGCGACAATGAATGTGGCTCAACGACGCCATTCAGTGCCCTTTCGAGGATTCAGTGGAAATTTAAAATTATGGGCACTAGGAGAGCATAAGAACAGGCTGTTGGCGCCTACCAGAGAGAACTTACCCAGTACAACCTTAATACATCAACTTCAAGATGGACAACACCAATAACGATGAAGCAAATATGCCAGACACCACCATCGCCAAAATGCCAGAACCAGAGACCAGCCAAGAACTTGCGCCAACTTTGGCGCTGCGCCCACGTATGCTTGTCGCGAACCAAGAGGGGGTTGAGGAGCCGAGAACCAACCAGTTTGGCAACTCTTGTCCAGAAGACGAGACTTTCTACGACGATCTCGGCGAGCCAACTTTGACTTCCACTACCGCGATCACACCACCAAGCAACGCCAGCGCACCATCAGTTGCCTGGATCCCAGCCTTCGAAGCACACTTCGCTGGTTACCGCACACCACAGGAGGCACGCGCTATCGAAATGGCCCTTCACAGCACTGGCCCAACCGGTTTCATCTCGGATAGCGCGACTATCACCCATTATCATGACGATAGCGACGAGGAGGACAACGAAGGCGCCACAGTTGACGACCGTTACCAGGCGTGGATCGAAGAGCACGGGCCAACAGGGTTGGCTTTCTGGGAAGGAAGGACCCAGTACGTCGTGACACCAGTCGAGAACTTCGACCTCAACAACCTTCAGACTGGCCCGTACGAGCGTTGTGTTTTTGAGACCCCGGATCACATTGTCGTCCGCATTCACCTCCGCGATAGCGATAAGAGCGACACTTTCGGGACCTTCGACGCACTTGGACTCAAGATCACCAACTCTGCGGAGCCACGTGCTCAGTCGCCTAATATCTGGATTGACGCTCGCAGCGCTGACGGCCAGACCATTGCGACCGCGCTTGACCCTGAGACCATTGAGTGTATCCTGATTAACGGAAACACTTTCGCCATGCCTTTCAACGACCTCCTTACGGTCATGTTCAGGGCGAAGTGCAAGCAATCCGCCGATGAGCAAGGCGATATCGACATCACCATAACTCCACCATCCACGCGTTATCTCACCACCGCCGAAGCCTCTGAGCAGCACCCGAACGTTCGTGCCAGCCGCGGGATGCTCATTGTTGCCGATTCCAGGGTACCGAACTCCCGCAGCGCCCTGAAGAACCCATGTCACTGCATCCTCCCTCTCGACTACCTCCCATTCACCAAGACGTATGAGCCAGGAATGGTACAAGTCTCCTGCGATCGTTGTTCTCGCCCACTCGCTACCTTCGAAAGCGTCACCGAGCGCCCATTCGCACTCAGACGGGCATTGGGAGAGGTTGGGGACACATATCGTGTGGATGTCATCAAGCGTGGTATGCTGCCACCGATCCACTACGTGACCGGAGTCAAGCAAGTCTGGATTACCGCCGATGAGACCGAGTTTTATATGCAGGCCAACGACCAAGTTGGACAGCATACCCATGATTGCAGACCGGACTGCCAGGGGGTCACCGCTCCACGCACCATCGACGCCAACGACTCCTTCTACGCCATGGCTGGGGATACCAGCCCCGAGTTCATCACCAACCGCTTGACAAGCTTGCCTATCAGCGAGAACCAGCCAAATCGCAAGGGTAAGGGTCGGCACACGAGCGCTTTTTCGATTCCCCTGTCGACTTCTTCTGACAAATACCAGTTAACAAGCCCTCCTAAGGATGACTCGGATCGTATCCCATCTTGGTTCCAACCTGGTTACCAGTCGAGTGAAGACGAACCGGTTTACTCTGAGGATTACAAATCTTATTTAAAATCTATGTATTCGAGGGAGCCGAATTCGACTTGCGGAACACAACCAGTTGAGCAGCGTCCTCGTGCTCATTCGGCCTTAACAAGCTGAGTCTCAATGGATTCTCAACCATTTTATGAGAAAACAGGCTGAGATTGCGGCGAAACGGTTCACGGATGATGCTTAATGGCTTGTTTTCTTTTTGGCGAGCTTACTGGTAGCGGAGTTCAGGTTCTGGGACTGGGTGGAGGGTCACATTCCGCATTGCCGGAGAGAATCGGGGTGTTCATTGCTTTTGAGATGCCAAAGCTAGCTAAGGCACACACAAATGACACTGATTTCGCCGATTTCTGAGCCTGATGTGATAACACAATTGTGGGAAGGCCTTTGTCAATTGTGGATCGACGTTAAATTGCCAAGGCGGCCGCCTCGAATAAGCTTCCCAAACGAGGCTGGCAAGCGCGTCAGGATGTCCACAAGGCTGTGTAGACATGCTCCTCCTTCTTTCAACTCTATGAGCTTAAACATCTACCATAAACTTCAACCTGACCACAGAAGATACTCTCGATCATTCTTTTTCAATATAAATCTACATCCGAGAGTCTGTCCGCTGTCACAGTCGTTACCTTGACAAAGACACTCGCCACGAACAACCTCGACAGCTCCAGAAGTTCGTCACCACCTTCCTTTGAGCTCCCAGCTTCCGAAACACTTGGAACCACAAGAATAAATACACGCGACATGGCGACGCCACAACAAGCCAGGCGCCCACCCGGCAGCACACCAGCAATGGGTCCCACGCCACCAACGTCAACCCCATTCTCCGCCGGCCGCTCAAGCAACTTCTCTCCGCAAAAATTTATGAAGTCACCAGCTCCAGGGCAATCACAATCCTCCATCTTCGGCCCTGCCGTCAACTTCGATTCCCCGAATACAGCTGCCGCGTTTGCGATGGCGACCGACATGATGAACACTGCGGAAGGACTGCTGCCGGGCTCCCAACCGCCGCCTTTCAATATGGCCGCACCGGCCGCGCCCATCGACATTGATGAGCAGAAGCGTGTGAGGTTCTCGAGCATAGTGGAGATACTGAGCAAGGTCTCAGGCAGGGTACATGAGGAAGGCATCGAGCGCTTGGCGAGGAAGATTGGCATGGACTGTTTCTGGGATGAGGGTGTTGGCGCAAATGCTGCGAGGACGCTGCTTATTGCAGGGACGGGGTTCAGTGTTGATATCGAGTTCAAGCAGGGCGAGGTGCAGAATGTCGCTGTCAGCTTTCCAGAGGCGTCGGACAAAGTGCAAGCTCGTGCATCGCCAGCGGGACGAATACTGTTTGACCAGCTGAAAGATGATGGACCGAAGGGGAATGGAATGCGGGACTTTGCTATGAACTTGCGCAGACTGGCTATTCTGGATAAGCTGAGTGTCGGGAATGAGTTCAGCTGCTTCGAGGCTCTGAATGGGCTGTACACAAGCTTGAAGAAGCTTTACGACTTTGAATACCTGCAGACTGCTCAGACACCTCAGTCGGATACCGCGCCGTGGATGAGGAGACCTGCGGGAATTGCGAAGATTGTCACGATGAGCAGATCCGGCAGGCCAAGGTTAAATGAGAACGGCACCATTGGTCTGAGCATTGATTACTGGACGGCTAGAGGTGATACCGGAGATAAAACATGGTCACTTGTCATTGAGTGCGAGGCAAAGTCGGCACAAGCATATTCTCCAGTGCGCGTCAGCGAAGATTGGATCTTCAATGATATTGTAAAGACGGTCGATTTAACGAGCGGCGCATCAAGCACTTCGGCACTCTTGGATTGGCAGCAACCACCCAACACCATCCTGAAGGCCGACACCGCAACCCAACAAGACCCAAACTGCATGGAAGGCATTGAAACCTCGGTGCAAAAGCTCCCAGACGTCCGCTTTGTGGCACACTTCGACCCGCCTCTCATCGTACCATACCACATCGGCGAGCAGCTCCACCACGCCGTCGGCGTCGAGTACAAGCCAGGCTACGACCTCAAGACCTTCGACGACCTGATTGCGCCGGAAGCCGAGACACTTCAAGAATATATGAGGAAACGGGCCAAGGGTGGCGATCGCACCTACTCTGCAGGGTCATCAAAAGAAGACCTCGATCGCTTTAAGGCGTTCCGCTGTATCCGCCGTGTGCGCCATTATGATAAGAGCAGCCTGCCATTCTCAGACCACCCTAGCACAGATGGCTTGAGGGGGGGGCTTACGCATAAGGAGGATGAGCACCAGAACGCTATCTACTTCAAGGCTAGGGAGTTCTCGAGTGAGCTGAAGAGCCTGCCTTTCAGCCACCCTAGTCAGCTGATCGAGATGCTGCCAACGCTGAGACAGTGGGCAAGGGTAGCTAGTATGCTGCAACAAGTCATGGTCGTTGGCCCACCAACCGCCGACCAAAAGACACAAGTCGAGTGGGAAGAGTTTGACGAGTTCCCGTCTAACTTCAACCCGACCCTCCTCCTCCAGCGCAAGCAGAAATACGAATACGGAGACCTGTACCTCGATCTCCAAACCAGCACCATGCCCACGCCACGCTTCGACGTACAATTCCGCAGCGGAAGTCGGAAATTTCAGGTTGAGATCGAAGCTTGTTGGAATGGCGAGCTGAGGCTTGTCAAGGCAAGGATTCTGAGGGCCGAAATTGTACCTCCGTTCTCGAACCTTATTAATATTGGAGGGGGCGCGACTGTTAATGCTGCAAATATACATGGTGATGAGTGGTTGATGATCCCCCTGTTGGAGAGGACGGGGGATTTTGAGGTGTGGGCAGATTGGGTGAAGAGAGCTTGTGCTGCGAGATGGGACTCTGAGGGCGGTAGCTATGGGCGTTAGAGATAATTAGTGGGTCCATTGGGATGGCGTTTAGAGGGGATGATACCAGGAATCGGCGTATGGTTTCTTAGTGGATGTGCCTTCAGGACGGAGACACGCATAGCGGATTAGCTTCTCGCAAGAAGGATACTTCATAGCGTAATTGCCATTTCTTGATTCTGAAATAGTGAGCTGACAACTTTATATCTATCTATTTTATATTCTTCTGAAATCTTGTGAATAATAACTCCTTGCGCCTGTGCCCTGGGTATATTCCGCTAATCGCTATCATATAAAACAACCTTACTATCCTTAATCATGTTTCTTAGCACTTAGATATCGTGCTGCTTCTATTCAGAGTCAGTATACCCATCTTCTCAGTACTATTCGTGAAACTCACCAGCACATGCTTCTTCATGTCATGCTTGCGAGAGAAGGTTGAGTTGCAACCCTCAACGTCACAAGCAACTCGCTCCTTTGCCTTCTGCTGCTGCTTCTCCTGCTCAGTGCCATGGATTCTCTGTTTGTAGTTGGCATATGTTTAATGGTAGCTGGGATGATGTTATAGTGAGCTTACCGTCCTGTGTCTACCAACGTCGTGCTTGTAAGCAAAAGTGGCACTACAGCCTGGGACGTCGCACGGGAATCTCTGTTTCGGGCCGACTGGTGCTTCATCCTCGGTCGTATCTCCGGTGCTCTCTTCCTCGGTGGTGTCTCCGTCATACTGACACTGTGGAAGAGTGCCAGGCTGAGCCTCGACTCGGCCAACCAGCGGAAATGGTTTTGCAAGATCGATTGATGCGAAGTTGTCGTCCCTGTTCCACCAGGCGATTTGTGGCAGGTTTGGTTGTTGTGCTGGGTTATCCGTGCCGTGGTCTTCGAATCTGCTAAGTGCTACGATACCATCGTCTTCTGCGGCGACGTCGTATCCAGCGAAGTCCCCAACATCGTCCGCTGGTGCTCCATTGTTGTATCCACCAAATTCGATTCCACTGTCATTCTGTACTCCAGTGTCGTACTCGCCGGTTAATGCTTGCTCCTCGTGCTTGCCTTTACCCTGACAATCGTTCTCATCTTCTTTCTCTTCCGAAACTGGTTGCTCACCGCGAGCATATACCCCCTCGAACTTGTTGTCCTCCGTCTTCCAGCCCACAATTCTTCCCTCGAATGGATGTGTCCACGTGAGGCTAAAATGACCGTTCTCTCCAAGTCTCAGCTCCCCGTCGAAAAAGTCCTGGCCATATGAGCCATTGAAGATGCCAGTTTTCAGGTCGGCGACGTGACCAAAGAGATTCTTGTTAAGTGAACCGGTTGCCGAAAGAGTGATGTTGAGGCTGTATGCGCCCTCAATCGTAATAATGAGGTAACCGCTGATGTTTGTGGACATGGTTGGCTGTTCGCAGGAGAATGTGTGGTCGAAGTCGTTCAATTTTTCATTGTATGGAATCGCAGGAGCGTTACCTGGTTGGCTCAGAGTAATCGCGGGAATAGACATCGTAGTAGCGCCTTCAAGGCGACCGAAAGTGTTGTTGGTGGTCATGTTTGCGCTTGTGGCTTCAGAGTAGGCTTGGAACGCGCCAAACCCTGGGATTCTCGATCTGGCGAAGTCTGCCTCTTCGCGAGGACGAGTCCGTTCGACAAGAAAGTCGTCAAAGGTGCTTGGCGACATTGTTCGTGGAGTTCTCGTATTCGTTGCAATGCTCCAAATTTCTGGTGGTAAGTTGTGGTGGAAGATGGACCAGAATCCGTGATCTTGCCAAGAGTCGCGGTACCAGACGCGCCAAAAAGAAGATGTAGACACAAGGTAAACACAACGCGGAACTCTTATCGTGGCGTGATACGAACAGCAACCGGTCAACACGATGACCATTTGAAGATTATACATTTACATTTGGAAGACTTCGCTAGAACAATAACTATCGTGCTTTTGGGTATAGTTATATCCCACGAGAGTTCAGCCTAGCATGGCTGTACCCCAGAGCCAGGAGGCGATAGCTGCTGATGCTGTAGGGCGTGTACTGACCGGTTGGCAGTGATGAACATTTCGGTCTTGGAGTTGTCTTCATTCGTAGTTCTTTTGAGAAGCTTGGTGACGAAGACGAGGCCGATTACTACAACGACGATTTAGCCAACGGCTTGAGAAAGAGGTGGTTGGACGGCATAGTCTATTTCGCCGTCGACGTAGGCGGGTGATGCTGAACCCATCTCTACTAGCAGGGTATGAATGGAGAAGAGTGTCTAGAGAGCATCACTTGAGCTTCGATAATTATCACCAAAATCAATCAAAGCACAGCTACCTTGCTGGCTGCGCGGCTACAACACAGACGCTCTACTTTCCTCATTGCCATGCTCGATGATGTGATTTACTGCTGAGGAAGTAGTGGGAAGAGGCTCTTCGGTGGCAGAAGGGCACTAGCAGATCTCTAACTGAACTAAGACTAGTGTGTCCCGGCAATATGGAATATAATTTTTCGGAAAGGCGTAAGCTCCCGAGATACATTCTTGAGTTTGGTCGGCGTATGGAACTTCGAGCAGCGTCCCCCTTGAGTTGAATAATGACAGCGGCGATATAACCAGGTACATGGCAAGGGTCGCTGGATGTTCTTCAGACGGCAATGAAGCAAGCCAGAATTTTACAAATACGAAGGAAGGATTGATCTCAAGCCTTGATAGTAAGGGATGCTGACTACGGCAACATGTTGCTCAACTAAGCCTTTACTAGTAGCAGCCTTAAGGGACTCACCATGCTACTACTGGACAAGTCGAAGATACAGATCCTGTCACGCAATACGCACGTTGTCACCAGTAACGCGGTATAATATCCGCCGTCCACATGAGCGGCTTGTGAAAGCAGCTCAAGGCTGTTGTAACCTGTACCGCGAATGTGGCCATGGATATATCCTTACCCTCCACCCCAGCGCTACTGCCCTGCAGTGGTGTTGTAAATGCCGTCGTACAACCACTGGAGGTTAGCATGAAGAGTTGAATGAAGCCGCAAACGCACGCTAACTGTCCCAAAGAATGTGGGGTCACAGTGTTGTCTTGGCCGTATTGGCGCGAGCACTTCACTTTCGCAATGATGCGATTTGAAAAGTCGCAACTTCGCGGAAGTTTTCCAAAGCTTTGCAGTCGCTCTAATACCGGAGTAAAGTGGAAAGGTGCCGACCGTCATCGGATGGTTAATCTTTAATGTCTTGGAGCTGCCCCGCATTGCCCTGCCTCTATGAGCACGAAATATGGAAGTAGACACAAGAGATAGATAATTCCAATCAAAACTTCCTCTCATATACCTGAAATTCTGTATTCGTTGAAGGGCGTTTCGAGTTGTAAATGAGTCAGCAAAACAGCCAAAATCGGAGCAACACCCGATGGCGTCGGCAAACCAAGGAGTCTCATTCTCAACGCCTTCATCATGATGTGTGAGTTGTCATGCTTCATCTCCAATTTATCCTCCTTTCCAGAACGTCCACTGACACTCTCCTTTAGGTTCCGGACACCAATCCCCTGGGGCCACCCCGTCGACCACTCTGCGGACTTCAACAAGCTCCTCCACTGGACGAAGCTCGATCAGTTGCTGGAGAAGGGCAAGTTCCATGGCATGTTTATTGTCGATGTTATTGGTGGATACGATGTATACAACGGACCACAGAATTTGACTCCAGCAATGGAGTCACGCGCCCAATGGCCCATGAATGAGCCTCTCTCCGTCGTGCCCACCATGGCCGCCGTAGCCAAGAACATCGGTTTCGGCCTCACAGTCGCCACGACCTACGAGCAGCCCTTCCACCTCGCTCGCAGGCTATCGACTGTGGATCATCTGACCGACGAGCGATTGGCATGGAATATTGTGACGTGTTGTTTGGATAGTGCTGCAAGGAATTTAGGGCACACGACATAACCGGAACACGCTGCGACGTATGCGAAGGCGGATGAGTATTTGGAGGTGATGCACAAGCTCTTTGAGTCCTCGCGGCGGAATTGCGCTGTCGTTCTTGATAAAAAGAAGATTATCTACACGGACCCCAGCAGAGTTAGGAAGATCAACCATCTGGGCAAGCATTATACTGTTCCGGGTCGACACATCCGCCAACCGTCGCCGCGGAGGACTCCTGTCCTTGCTCAAGCTGAGACATCGAAGTCTGGCCAAACTTTTGCTGCCGGAAATGCTGAAGTGGTTTTCGTCGCAGGTCACTCACCAAGCGTCGCCCCCGCGTCCTTCGCCGCCACCAGGGCTCAGGCCAAGGAGTTTGGCAGGGATCCAAACAACATCAAGTTCATCGCCCTGCTTACACCCATCATCGCTACCACGCATGAGGCAGCCGCGACCATGTATTTGGAATACGCAAGCTATGGTTCCATCAATGGCGCTCTGGTTTTGCGGTGGATGAACAGGGATAGATCTGGATAAGTACGCCGATGACCAAGAACTTCTCCACGTAAAATCAAACTCCATCAAGTCCGCCGTGGAAGGCTGGTCGCGCGCCATGCCGGGCGTCCTGAAGTGGACAAAGAGATTGTCGCTAAACACATCGGCGTCGCGTCGGTGGCCTAGGAGCCACCGTGGTTGGTGCACCAGAAAGCGTGGCTGATGAGTTGGAGAGGTGGGTTGCAGAGGCTGATGTTGATGGATTTAGCTTCGCGTATGCTATCTCGCCAGGGAGTTTCCAGATATTTTGGAGCTGCTAATCCCAGAGCTTCAAATGTGTGGGCTGTTCCATGAGGATTATGATGTTGATGTTGGGACGTATCGTGAGAATATTAATAATAGATCCGGACAGTCTGGGTTTGTTGCCCGATCATCCTGCTGCTGGGTATAGATGGAAGGCTGAGGAGGACGAACCGGAGGAGACTAAGCGCACGAGGGAAGAGAGTGACGAAGCTGGAAATGTTGCAAAGAAGTAGGTATTGCAAAGGCAATCGGAAATGTGTTTAATGACGCTGTCGCGATTATGGCTCCAAGCACGTACTTTCCTGGCAGCCATAATAGGAAGCCAAGCAATATCCCTCCACTGTGGCTTGGCCGCGATCCTCGAAGTTGCTTCGCATTAAGTTTACTCTGAACAAAGCAAAACTGACGTTTTTATTTGATGTTGGTGTTGTAATGGCCATGCATTGTTTCGAGATTGTGAAATAGATGGTTGGAGGCAAACCGGTTGACGTCCCTATCCCGAGCTGCCGTCTTAGCGCAAGTGCCGAAGCGATATCACAAGACTCGCGCTACATGAGCACGCACATCACGAACGAAACCTCAACACCAGTGCCTGGTTATTACTACGTAAAGCTGATTTGACTTAACCAGTTGACGGTATCCAATCTCAAAAGTATTCTAAATATTATTCAAAATGGTCAAGTATTATTCCCGTGAAAACGTTGTTAGTCGCAACGTCACATTGGTATTGTACAGTCTCGTCTACCCTTTCCTCATCAGATATAGTACACTAGCTACGCAGGTCTTTGGAAGTTACGCCAAGCCACGATCTCTCAATAAACACCTGCCCAAACCCTCCTTCCATGACGCCCGCAAATGTAATGCATCGATTTCCTCCCGGTATACAACCACCATCTCCCTCTCCATCTCTCTCCTTGAGCCATCTACATATTCAAATCATGAATAAACCCACACTGATCGCCCTTCGTACATTTCCCCTCCTTAAAGAACGAGCAGGGGCGCGTCTTGCGCTTATAATTCGGATCCCTCCTCGTGTTCCCTCCATCCTCATGATCATCACCACCGCGTCCATGCTTCTTCCCCCTCTTATGTCCATCGTTACTCCACCTTTTTGAGGCGTCACTCTCCTCGAGGTTCCACCCTCTATTCTTATAAGGCTTATCACCTGGTCCATCTTGTGGTGAGTGTGATCTGTTCCATTGTTGACCCTGGTCGTAGCCCTGGTTGGCATTGTAGTACCTATCAGAATTCGGATTCATAGCCGCAAACAACTCCTCCTGGCTCGGTATCTGGCCCGGCATAGACGCTGGAGCATTCCACTGATGCTGTGGCTGTTGCTGCATAGGAGCCTGGCCCATCATTGGAGGGAACATTGGTGGCACCCCACCACCACCGAGGTTTGGAAGTGGGATATTTGGATAACCCATACTAGCGAGGTATTGCTGCAGCTGTGCTGGGTCTGGTGGTGGCATACCGGCTGGGAAGCCTGGGAGTGTTGGCATGTTTAATGGCAGTCCTGGAGGACCAGGGATAGGGAATGGAAGTTGTTGGATCGAAGCATGCTGTTGCTGTGGAGGTGGAGCTACGGCTACCATCTGGGCGCGGAGCTCGTTCTCCGCGGCTTCTTTTCTCTCCTTGGTTTTAGAGTTAGTTACCTGTAAGAAATGATGGGAATATGGATATGAACGAACCTTTCCTGGCCAATACGTCTCAATCTGCTCTTGCGTCATCCACTCCGGTGCCTCCATGCGAGGATACGTCAAGCCCTTCATTTTAGCGAACACCTTGTATAGGTTCGCCATAGCTTCGGGATCTATGTTCTGCGGCACCCAGAAGCGGTTGACACCCTTGACCTCAAAGTTCTCCGCCTTAACCACCTCAAGGATGGCTGGAATAGATTCTGGTCCTGCTCTGAGAAGACGGTCCTCCTCTGCTTTCTTCTTGTAGCTGGCGACAACTTCGGAAACCATCATCCCAAAGGCGGTGTCAAGGCCATAAAGTCTGATGTCGTGGAGTCTAGCCTTGAGGACTGGATCGTTAGCAACAGTGAAGATATCTCTCGGTGGTGTCTCCTCGCCCTCAAATGGTGGTGGCTCCTTTGGCGTTGGCGGAATATCAGCCTCGTCAGTATAGACAACCATAAGCTCATTCTCGGCTCTTTTATCCTGTACATCCATCTCCGGCGTTCTAAACTCTTTGTTTCCTCCTCTTGATGTCGGGATGTTGTTCAAAAGCTCCTCCCCCAAATCACTGAGGTCCAGCTTGATAAGATCTGGGTATGGCATGTCGTTGAGCTTAACCTCGTCCTCGTCTTCGTCCTCGATGGCCAGTTTCTGCTTGAGCATCATACCCTCACTACGATCATCGTGTGCATCGCGAAGCATATCAACATCACGGCCTTCATCTTCGGCCTGGTCATGAGTGAAGAGACGGATCTCCGCGAGGTTCTCATCCCTGAACTTGACGCGAAGATGGCGTCTCGACTCCTTGCGCTCTCTCCTCTTCTTCTCCTCAGGCGTCTCCTTAATCTTCTCAACAATCTCGACTTTCTTGACCTCTTTAGGCTTCTCATTGATACTGGCCAGAAGAGCGCCGAGAACGGATGGCTTCGATGCTGGTGGTGCTGGAGCTGGTTTCTTGGCAACAGGCCTAAAAGCTGGAGGCGGTACAGCTGGCTTTGCGGGTTGCTTGCCGAGCTTAGAGAAGAAATTGGCAGCTGCCTTTGAGGGAGCTGGAGCTGGCTTAGGTGGTGCCGGCTTCTTGTCGTCGGCCGCAACACGCTTATTGGATTGGGTTGAAGTAGTATCTGGCTCACGCGCTCTCTTCAATGATGCAGTACCAGTGTATGGGGTGGATGCCGACGACGGAGTGGTAGTCTTAGCATTCTTCGAAGGGCTATTCTCCTTGGAAGCCTCCTCCGGTTTGGCGAGAGGTCTGGCGGTCTTCGTGAAAGCACCAGCCAAGGGCGTAGGCGTATTAGCGCCCTGGATAGTATCAATGAATCTCTTGACATTCTGTTTCTTTGTCTTGATCTCCTCGTCAGTTGTCTTGATTTCATCAATCCTTGTGATGAACCTTTTGACAATTGAATCAAACTTCGCCCTCTTCAATGTCTCAGCGCTCGTGCCCTGGAAATTGAATGTGGACATAAGCTCAAAGGTAGCATATGGAAGTTCTCCAAGATAGTCCTTGGTAGTGTTACAATGCCTCAAGATGTTTGTGAGAACAACGATAAACCTATCATTCGTGAACAGAACGTCGCGTTTCTCTTCATGCTGAGACTCCGTGGCCACACGGAGAGCTTTAGTGATAGCTTGTTCCCTCAACTTCTGTTGGGCCTTGAGCTCTTTGGCTTTAGGAGCATTCTTAGGATCAGCTAATTTGGTAGTGACCTTAAGAAGATCTTCACGCAGAGCAATTATCAGAGCAGGGAACTCCTGGCCGGCCTTCCTCTTTTCATCAGGAGTCGGACGGCGGCCAGCAGGACAGTAGATTATAGTAAAGGCATCCCAAGCAGCAGCATCAGCGATGTTGGTTGGCCTTGGTTCAGGCCGGATCTGTGAAGCGACGATGTCAGTAACAGCCACGCGACGCGCTTGTCGCACTTAGCATCAACGAATGAGGAATTAGTACTTACTTCCTCCAGCGTTCTCAGATCGTACACCATGTCGTCGTCGTCTTCGTCGCTACTGTAATCTGAATCGTCCTCGGAGTTGGTGTATTCAGAAGACTCGGTATCGGAGGCTACCGAAGCGCGTGGACTGTTGGTTGCGGAGCCTGTGGACGCGGCAACTTCACTCTTTAAGCGAGCTGTCTTCGTGACGCCGCCCTGAGATCTCTTCGCGCGTGATAGTGATTTATCCTTATGGATTTTATGAATTCTTCTGGAAGCAGAGAGCCCTGTGGTGGGTAGCTAATTAGCAAGAGAAAGGGTGGAGTTTTATGCTAAAGCGATGTGGAATTGGGTCGTGAGGTTGAGGAATTGGCGGGACCTTATGGTCGACAGGTTCACAGTTGGTCCGGAGTCGTGGATGGTAGCCAGGCGACTCCGCCTCAAGGCTATCGGTTTACTTTTATCAGCCGCGCGGCACCGCAGGACAAATTCGTTGTTCTCTTTACAGTATGGCAGAAGCTTTGAGGTTCTAGCGCCGGAACAACAAGAGAACAAGGCAACGACGCGCCGATCCAGACAAAGCTACTCTTTGAGACGTAATCGATGAAGATAACACAAAGCTCATTTAGTGGAGCTACTCTTGTGGTTCGCCAGATATACTTATATTTACTTTTACAAAGGGACATAAACACGCGCACGCATAAAGGTTTCAACTTACTCTCATGTAATCCCTCTACCAGTTGGATGCCACTGCGATTTGATTTTACTTGCCATGATGGAAGAGATTTTGCTGATGCACAAGTTAGCAAGCTGCATTGCAGGAACACATTACCCGTCATATTCTTTGACGCGATGCATATCATGAACTTACTTGCAAGCTTATCTGGCAACTCAACTCTGCGAGACTCAATGACCAAAAATGGTGCATTTGCAAATCGTGGCGATGGATCATTCCTGACCTCATCAAGGAGCTCAGGGTGAGTTATCCTTAGGCCACCGGTTTTAGGCTGCATAGTGCTGTATGTGGATTGTTGTTGTTGCCGCGGCGACGGCGGCTTTGTGGCGGCAGGTGTCGAGGCAGCGGCGGCAGAACGGCGGCCGGCATCCTGATTGGCCGTTGCTGGGGCGGCAGCCAAGACCGTCTGAGGTCTAGCAGCCTCATTAACAACGTTGCCAGCAGATTGAGCGTTCCAACTTTGGGTATAGAGCTCATTTGCATTGTTATTTTGGACAGTCTGCTGAGTAGGAGTGTTCCTCGATTGTGTTGGATATGGCGAGTCTCTATTCAGTTCGTGGGGCGCAATGGTCGCTGGTGCCGGTCCGCGACTTGCACTTGGATATGAGAAAGCTCCAGCATCTCTTTCAAAATTTTGAAATCCGCGCGATTGCGACTGGACTTGACTCCCATTTATCATGGACTGCGAATTACTGGGCACACCACAGAATGCATTGTTATAAGCATCTGCCGGGTTTGGCGACGATGAATGTGCCGCTTGCCCATATATGCTGGAATACTGAGTTGGATATGATGGTTGCTGTTGTGGCTGCTGGCGCTGAATGCCATAGTTGAACTGCTGAGATTGCGGCGGCTGGCCGTATTGGCCGTACGGCTGTTGATGCTGTTGAGGCGGATTGAAGACATCTTGATGATTGACATGGTTGTATTGGCCAACCGGTTGGTGCGGCTGCTGCGGCTGCCATTGATGAGAATCGGCAACAAGAGATGGATCCAGAACAAAATCATTAAACTGCGATTGTTGATTCTGTTGCTGCTGAGGTTGTCCTCCCATCTGCTGCCTGTAGTTCTGGCCATCCATTCCCATTCCCAATGACGGGTCATAGTTCACGTGATGGTTATCCATCGTTTTGGGCTAGCACACTTTGTTCGAACAGATTTTAGTGCCAACACCAGCGTGATACGTACGAGTATGCAGGGCCAGGCGTGTCGCGACTCCTTGAAGAGAGATCGCGATTATCTACACAGCGGCCTCGTCTAATGTTGGGAGAAAGGGGCCAGAATATACCACTTCTACTGTCTCAGTTGAGGTGTTGTTCGCGTGTCAAGTAGCAGCGCGAAGACAAACAAGCACGACCGTCTCAAAGATGTAATCGCGACTGGGCGCCTATAACTCTCTCACGCCGTTATATGCTCCAACTGTGTCGAGAATCGCTTAGTGTACTGATTGTCAGATCTGATTCACTTTCAGAATGGCAAGAGAAGTAATTGAGTCTCTTTGTGACTCTCGTAGATACTTTGTAGATGAAGGCTTTGGGGAGTGGGGATCAGGGAGAAGAGAAAGGATGAGTTCAGGGAGTCTCTGTCGCATCTTTCTGCCGTCCGCCGCCTAGCGCTAAGCAATTGATCCGACCATTATGTAACCACACCTCAGCCACAATCAGCCAATTACAGCTGACATCAACCATTCAGCTTGGCGTACGGCAGCCACAAGGTGGTACAGTGCTGTAGCTATCCAGGTCGTGGCCTTTGGCGATAAAGTGCCAGCAAGATACACCAAATACACAACGATGTCTCTCCGCGAACGCCAAATAAGTGAGTTTTTGTCTGCAATGTAGAAGAAATTGATGAGAGAAGGCTAACAGAATGAACAGGATCGATCGAGAAGATCCTCAACTTAAATCATGCGCAGCCAGCAGCAAGCCACCAAGGCGTTTCACACAATCATACGGATGGCGCAGTCACAACTTCAGCGCCAATTCTAGACGAAGACGGCAACCCTATATGGAAGATCTTGGTCTTTGATGACCTGGGAAGAGATGTGATCAGCAGCGTCTTGCGCGTGAGCGATTTGCGAACATGGGGAGTTACAATGCACATGTATGTTCTCAAACGTCAGGTTGGCTGTTCAAAGGAGGCAGATAATGGAATAGACAGCTAACTTAAGAAGGCACATTGCATCGCCGCGCAACCCTATACCTGACGTACCAGTACTATACCTCGTCGAACCTACTGCCGAAAACCTCAGAGCCATCACAACCGACCTCTCGAAACAATTATACTCTCCCGCATACATCAACTTGCTCTCCTCCATACCTCGGCCACTCCTGGAAGACTTCGCCGCACAAACAGCAGAAGCTGGCACTTCCGAGCACATTGCACAAGTCTTCGACCAATATCTCAACTTCATCGTCAGCGAGCCAGACCTCTTCAGCTTAGGCATGAGAAAAGACAATGTATACTGGTCCATGAATAGCGCCGAGACATCAGACGAGAAGTTAGAGAGTCTGATTGAGGGGATAGTCAGCGGCTTGTTCAGCGTCGTGGTCACTATGGGAGTTATCCCAATCATACGCTGTCCCAAGGGTGCAGCAGCAGAGATGATAGCCGCAAAGCTCGACCGCAAGCTGCGCGATCATATCCTCAACTCGAAGGATAACCTTTTCTCTGGCCGCTCGTCCTCGACTAGCACTACCACTTCTTCGCGCCCTGTTCTTATCATCCTCGATCGCAATGTGGATATCATTCCCATGCTATCGCACTCGTGGACTTACCAGTCTCTTGTACACGACGTGCTCAACATGAAGCTCAATCGGATTACGGTGGAGACACCAATCGACGAGGGCAACAATGCGAAGGGCAGCACCAAGCGCGCATATGACCTGACGAGCAACGACTTCTTCTGGGCAAAGAACGCAGGCTTACCGTTCCCACAAGTGGCAGAGGATATTGATGCTGAGCTGGCGAGGTACAAAGAGGACGCTGCGGACATCACAAGGAAGACTGGCGCGTCGAGCTTGGACGATCTGGACAATGGCACAGCGGCTTCTGCACAACATTTGAAGGCTGCGATCACATTACTGCCAGAGCTGAGAGAGAGAAAGACGACGCTGGATATGCATATGAATATCCTTGCAGCAATCCTGAATGGTATTAAGAACAGACAGCTGGACAACTACTACCAGCTTGAGGAGACGATCACGAAGACGAGTAAGTCGCAGATGATTGAGATGCTTCAAGCGCAAGATAAAGGAAATGAGCCATTGGACAAGTTACGACTCTTTATCATCTGGTTCTTGTCTACGCAAGAGGATGTCACAAAGGATGACTTGAAGAGGTTCGAGGAGGTGTTGAAAGCAGAAGGTGTCGACACTGCGGCATTGACTTATATCCAAAGGTACGAAGTCCAATGCCCTCTTAGAATCCGATACAGTGCTAACACATGCCACAGAGTACGCGCCACCACCAGAATGACAATGATGGCATCCACCCACAGCACCCCCGCCCCCGCGCAATCCTCTTCCAACCTCTTCGGCGGTTTCTCATCCATCTCCAACCGCCTCACCGACCGCCTAGCCTCAACAGGCATCTCCACAAACCTGGGGGCCAACTTCGAAAATCTCATCTCGGGCGTCAAAAACTTCTTGCCTGTCAACAAAGATTTGACAGTCACCAAGATTACGGAGTCCATCATGGATCCGGCGGGCGCGAGTAGTAGTGCGATTGCGAAAACAGAGGGGTATTTGTATTTCGACCCTCGCTCTGCGAGTGCACGCGGCACCATCCCGCCGTCGGTGCAACGACAAGGAGGACAGATGCCGGGTGGTCTTGGAGGGCAGCTGGGCGTCCAGCCCAGTTTTGGGCAGAGGAGGCAAGGTTTTTCGGAAGCGGTGGTGTTTACGGTGGGGGGTGGGAGTATGGATGAGTATGGGAATTTGCAGGAGTGGGCTAAGAGGACCGGGGACGGAGCTAATGGGGGGAAGAGTATTAGGAGGAGAGTGGTGTATGGGAGTACGGAGCTGGTTAATGCTGTGGAGTTCTTGGGGACTGAGGTTGGGAGGTTGGGGAGGGAGTTGGGTGGGGAGTAGGTGGTTTGGATGGGGACAGGGCCACGGTCTGCGTAAACAGCAGACCGCGGGTAACCCGGTATGCTTGATCGGGCGGATGAAGATTGGTCGCCATTTTGCGATGGCGCTAAGATATACATGCAGTGTTGGAGGGGATGGTTGATGTATTGAGAGACACGGGCTACAGAGTCAAAGCACGCGAGAACCAATACTAATACCAAGCACAATACCCTACCACACTACCTTTACTAAGTGCTGAAATTCAACCAACTACATATCCCCTCGCTTAAATTGAGCTTGTTCGTCATACGAGTAGCACTATCAATGTCAACATTGCTGGAATATTTTCGAACAGAACCAATATGCCAAATGGCTCTCTTCTGACTACATTCCCCTTTCCAGCCGGCCCAGCTAAACCTTCCTTGTCCCGGCTCTTGTTCTATGAAAATTTCCCGTCCTTGAATTTGCCCATTTTCACCGAACCTCAATTTCTGCTTCTCTGGTGATTGGGCGCCGCCTACTTACGAGCGAATTTCAAAGAATTCTCCAAAAACACTGCGTTGTAATCGTACGTTCTTGGAATCTTATATTTGCTGAAAACAATTAGATCTTATGGAACAGTACCACGTGTATTGTGTACATACTGCGGGACAACTTTACAGTCTGTATTGTGTTTTTATAATACTCTGGAGCTTGACCTTGCTTAGTTACGAACTTACGTGCACTTCAACATCATCTGTCGATGTCCGGACATTATCTAATGTTTAGCAGGAAGTGGATAATGGATTTATGATAAGAGGCAGTAAAGCGGCTTATCGTGTCTGAGAAAGATTCGAGGTTTTGGTATTTGAGGAAACTGGAGCAATAGAGTTGGGTGATAAGCTTAGGACAACCATACAGCTTACTATATACTTTATGCTTGTTCGTTTAGAACGCGTTCTGACAAGGCCTGTCGTTTTATTTTATTTTGGTCATTACGCCACCTTTCCTAAAATATTGTAAGACGAAGAGAAAATATGGGAAAATCCAGCAGAGGAGGTTATTTCAGTAAATATGGATAATGCAGCCAGTCAAGCCATACGGTGTTGATGTCAAGATACGAGTACAGAAATATATATGGACCGCTGGTGGAGCCATAACACTCTATTCCAAAGGCTAGAGTATCTGCCTATCACCTGAAGGTGAAGTAGGCTACAAGAATTGAATTGAAATGACTGCGGCAAGGTATCAGTGCCAGACTTCAGTGAGGGACCGATGGCACCGCCACTATTTGACAGCGGGAAATACAGATACATTATTTTCGAATCCCATTACCAAATTGCTGGGATGTTGACTCGAGATACCAAAGTTCCAGCTTGGCCCCATGAATCTGTGCCGGTGAGGAGTGCTAACCAGCCAAAAGAGTATATATTATACCAGCCACGATGCTTCAAGCGAAGGTATGCAAGCTGAATGGCTTAGATGAAGATAAAGTTTGTGGCTGTGACTTCTATTTTGGCATGCTTGGAAAGGAGGAAGACAGCCACTGAACGCTTATCAAACCATGAATGAGCCCTGCCAGTTTGCTGCCCAGGCTGCGGATGGAAGGCTGAGACAAACGATCACACTAGCGCTGAAGAGCTGAAAGAACCTCATGCTCAACACCTTTTGTGCTTCTATGTAGCTTCTCTTTTTCAATAATAACTTCGCTGTCATTTGCGAATCTAGGGGTCAAGTTATCTGCAATTTGACGACCGAATCTGAAACAAACAAGTTTAAGAACGAGGAACAGTCGTCGGCTTGGCAACGCCCGCGCAGCCAGGGTTCCTCAATCTCTCGCTCGGCCGGTAACACCCAAAACAATCCACCTGAAACGACTTCAGCCGCTGTCGCTTCTGGGATTCGACTTTCGTGTTGTCGAACTGCTGGGTTTCACTGCTAGCGATCGCTATCATACAGGGCATCGTCGCTCCGCCATTACATTCTTGGTTGTGCGCAAGGAGCACCGTCGACAAGCGTAAACAAAGCGCATCCTGTCGCGCCAACTTTCGCGACTTTCAGCCGAGACCAACGATTTGAGCTTCACAACCCCGGACACCACGAATACATCCTGGCGAGGCTGAGACGACTAAGGACGCACCGACTAAGGACGCACCGTGGCAGAACTTTGACTAGCAACCATGGCGTATGATCGTCTAGGTATGTGCATGTGTTCTTTACTCCTTGATTCTTGTTTCGCAAGTTTGAAAACTCCCAAGAATTTTGTCGCGCGCTCGCTCGAGGTCAATCGCAAGCTGGTCAAGACTTGAGCAAGAGTTGGCGACGACAAAACATAGAAGAAGTTGGCATAGACTTGCGCATTGTTGATCACTTCATGATCTCCTCCTTGCCATCGATCGCAAGGCACTATACAGTGCAGTCCCTTGGACATTCAGCGCGCAAGCATCTTGGACAGCTTAGACTAACACTCACTAACCAGGCCACCAAGGCGGAGGTGGAAGAGACGACGAGTACTACAACCAACAAGGCGCACCAGGCAACCCACACGGACTACCACAGAACATGGATCCAAGACTCGGTCGCACGCCATCTCCTGGCTTGAACCATGGAGGCTATGGCATGGACCCGCAAGGTTACCAGCTTGGTGATGATCCATATGGGAGGAGACCGACACAGAGTCCGGGCCCGATGAGGTTGGACATCCCAATGGGACCGGGTATGCAAGGGCAGCCGAGGATTATGACGCCTAGTGATAGGTTGATGGAGCAGCCAACTGTAAGTTCTGCTACTGACATGATGGAAGATGAAGGCCGGTTCTGACAGTGTTAATAGTACTCCGTTGAGAACATCCCAAACTCATACGGCCATCAAGAACGTTACGATGAGCAACATCCATTAGACGCAGGTCACAACTATCAACAAGACTTCGCACTCAACCCGCGCGATCATCACGACGCATACTACAACCAGCCATACCAACCACCTCCAAACGATGGCTACGGACACGAGGGCTACGGACACGAGGGCTACGGACACGAGGGCGGGCCAGAATATTTCGACGGCGACGACCAGCGTCCAATTCTCAGCAATGAGCCGTACGGTCCAGATCCACACAGCCAGCCAGATTACGAGCCTTCCTACAACGGATCTGATCCAACACCACCACCTGCAGCACCAATCAAGAGATGGAAGACTGTCAAGGAGGTTCAGCTCTTCGAGGGTAACTTGGTCCTCGATTGCCCAATCCCACCAATTCTGCTCAACAAGATTCCGCATGCGCCACCACCGGAGAGAGATGAGTTTACGCATATGAGATACACGGCTGCTACCTGCGATCCTTCAGAGTTTTACGAAGATCGTTTCACGTTGCGTCAGAAACTGTTTGCGAAGCCAAGACATACGGAGTTGTTTATCGTTGTCACTATGTACAATGAAGACGATGTCCTCTTTGGTCGCACCATGTCCGGTGTCTTAAAGAACATCGAGTACATGTGCTCCCGCAAAGACTCCAAGACCTGGGGTCCAGACGCATGGAAGAAGATAGTCGTCTGCGTCGTGTCCGATGGTCGTGCAAAGATCAATCCTAGAACCAAGGCCGTGCTCTCTGGAATGGGTGTCTACCAAGACGGCATTGCCAAGCAGCAGGTTAATGGCAAGGATGTCACGGCCCATATCTACGAGTATACTACCCAGACTGGTATTTCGGTTAAGGGTGATGTAGTCACGCTTACACATAAGAGACAGCCGGTGCAGATGCTGTTTTGTTTGAAGGAGAAGAACCAGAAAAAGATTAACTCGCATAGGTGGTTCTTTCAAGCTTTTGGCAGGGTGCTGGACCCGAATATTTGTGTCTTGATTGATGCGGGTACCAGACCGGGCAAGGATTCCATCTACCAGCTCTGGAAGGCGTTTGATCTTGAGCCAAACTGTGCAGGTGCTTGTGGAGAGATCAAGGCCATGTTGGGACCGGGGGGAAAGAACCTTTTGAATCCGCTTGTGGCGACGCAGAACTTCGAGTACAAGATGTCGAATATTCTCGATAAGCCGTTGGAATCTGCGTTTGGATTCATTTCTGTCCTTCCGGGTGCGTTCTCGGCGTACAGATATATTGCTCTGCAGAACGATAAGCTTGGCCAGGGACCACTGGAGAAGTACTTTGCGGGTGAGAAGATGCATGGTGCTAACGCCGGTATTTTCACTGCCAACATGTATTTGGCGGAAGATCGTATTCTGTGCTTCGAGCTTGTGTCGAAACGCAAGTGTCACTGGATCTTGCAATACGTCAAGTCTGCGACCGGAGAGACTGATGTTCCTGATACCATGGCAGAGCTTATTTTGCAGAGAAGAAGATGGTTGAACGGGTCATTCTTTGCGGCTATTTACTCGATTACGCATTGGTATCAGCTTTTCAGATCGGATCACAGCTTTTTCCGCCAGTTCGCATTCTCGATTGAGTTTATCTATCAGACTATCAACATGATCTTCGCTTGGTTCGCTATTGGTAACTTCTACCTGGTCTTCCGCATCCTCACGACATCATTAGGAGGCAAGGCTCTGCTTGGGAATGCTGGAGATATCTTGGCTGCAGTCTTTCAATGGGTCTACGCCGCCGTCCTCTTGTCTTGCTTCGTCTTGGCTCTCGGCAACAGACCTCAGGGATCAAACGCTTTCTACATGACGATGGTTATCTTCTGGGTGGTTATCATGGTGTAAGCCCTCCTCTCCCCACCACTTACATGATTCAACTAACGCAATATCTAGCTACCTCCTTTTCGCCTCAATCCTTATAAGCGTCAAGAGCGTTCAACACGAATTAGCAGACAGCGCCTTCGTCATCGCCGACCTCTTCAAGAACCAGGTCTTCTTCACGCTCATTGTGTCCCTTGTATCAACCTACGTCCTCTACTTCGTCGTCTCTTTCCTCTTCTTCGATCCGTGGCACATGTTCACCTCTTTCCTGCAATACCTCGCTCTCACCCCAACCTACGTCAATATCTTGAACGTCTACGCCTTCTGCAATACTCACGACATCACCTGGGGAACAAAGGGAGATGACACGGCCGAGATATTGCCAAGCGCGAAGGTTAAGGCTGATGGTAAGGTCGATGTTACGATCCCTACAGACGATGCCGACCTAAACAGCCAGTATCTTTCTGAGGTGCAGCGTTTTGCTTCCAAGGCGCCACCGGAGAAGCGCGTCTTTACGGCTAGCGAGAAACAGGAAGATTATTATAAGGGGTTTAGATCGTCGGTCGTGCTGATTTGGATGGGGTGCAATATTGCGCTTGTGGCGGTTGTGTTGTCCACCGATGGCGATCAGAAGTTGAGACTTGATGGAGAGATGAAGGATAATACTAAGGCGCAGGTTTATATGGCTGTTGTTTTGGGGTCCGTTGCGGGATTGTCGGCTTTCAGATTCATGGGGGCTATGTGGTTCTTAGTTGTCAGGATGTTCAGAGGTGTGTAAGCAGCTTTCACGAGTTGCAAAGACTGCTTACACACTCGTGAAAGCTGCTTATAGGGCTGGGGACAAGGGGAGAGAAGGGGAGGACGACGATTTCATGATTGTGCTTTTCGATATATGGCAGAGGCTTGGAGATCGGAGTTTAGTAGGACTTGTGATGATATCGAGCGATACCAATTCTTTTATAGTTTGTAGACTAGGGAAATGTACCATTTGTGATAAATTCCCAACCACGCTTGGTGATTAAACAGCCACATCATAGGCCTCATGATGCTCGAACCCCCTAATACCATAACGCCATCTCGGATATCCTTATCTCGTATTTACTTTGGGTCAATTCCGTGCTTCTCCTGAATCCAATTAGCTCCATATCTCCCTTCATCTCCCTCCTTATAATTATCACTTACCTCAAGATGCATGCGCCAAACTTGCCTTCCTCTTCGCAACCCACCCACATTGATCGGGCAATGCACAACCAAATGCTCCAGCGCGACACTCCACGGCCCATTCTCACCCCCGCTTCTAAACTCCTTTTGGCACCCTTTCCATTGGCATTTTGCTGGGACGGTGCCTTCTCTTGTCATTCCCATGTGGGACTTGGCGTGATCGAGGAGGAGGTCCACCGAGGGGGAAATGGTGAGGGAGAGGGGGGCAGGAATCCCATTTGCATTGGTGGATTGGCTCCATGGGCTGCTGGCCTTGGTTCGCTGGGTGTTGTGTTGGCGGTGCTAATGAGACTTCCCAAGGGTTTACCTCTGTCTTATACAGTGCAGAGCCGAAAACTGTTTGACTGGTGGCCAGTGTGGATTGATGGATATACGGTAGTGGCATATTCGCAGCGATAAAGTTGGTATAAGGATTATGGTTCACATCCATGGTGTTTTGCACATTGTTGGAGATTCCGAGGTTTTCGTCGCTATCTGAGTAAGTGGTTGACTGCCCGTAGAACTCGCTCAACCTGTTCTTCGACATTGTTGTAGTATATCCGGGGGGTTGTTATGTCGGAGTATTGTGGCGGCGTCGCGCCTCCGTCGTGGCCCAAACCACGAACACGTACAGGCGACGCTAGCAGAGCAGCGAGAACGCCAACCCGATTAACTGAACTCGAGAAGCACAACCCAGAAACTGGTTGACAACGAAACTAAAACGAAGCACATCCATTGTGGTTCCCGTGAAGATCCTTATTTTCCGCCGAGCAAAAACTTCATTTTCCCACCCGAGTCCTTTCGTATCCATGACTATAATCGTCTTTCTACCTTCGCCTGCGTCTCACGACTTCTCCTCAGCCTCCTGCTCTCTCTTAACAAAGTCCAAAAAATTCTTCCCATACCCCACACACTGCTCATACGCCCTCTCAAAGCCGTCTCGGCCACCATAGTACGGATCATCGACCTCTGGCGAAATCGAACCCTTTTTTACCTCTCCGTTTGGATCCTCCCAGGTGCCGAGCAGCATGACCTTCGCCTTTCCCATTTTGTTCTTGAGCCTGGAACGAAGTTGCTCAATATCGCGCAGATTCATACGGTCCATGGCGAATATGTAGTCGAAGGTGTCGAAGTCTGAGAGCTGGATCTGGTATGTGTCAGCCGAGTTCCAGACTCAAATGTCCTCCCGTGGTCATCTCTGCTGCTATCACCTAGTCAACTGTGGCTCAGCTCCCAACCTCATTTCCCCAAATTCCCATTTACCGATTCTCTCCCACAATCCCAGCACCACTCAACGTAGTCACGAGTCCCACGCATCATTCATAGGGGAGATACGAACCTTCCTAGCAGCATGTCCATAACCCCTACACCCATGGTCCTCCAGCACACTCATGGTAATACTATTTGGGGGCTCTCCCACATGGTAAGCCGCCGTGCCGCAAGAATCTATAGTTGCTATCAGGTTGGCATATTGCGGTTGTTTGACGAGGTGGCGGAGCACGCCTTCGCCCATTGTGGAGCGGCAGATGTTGCCTAGGCAGACCATGAGGACTGAGGGTTTTTCCTGCATCGTTATGTATAGAAGGGTGGAAATGTGAGGTTGGTCTGAGGTGATTGGGAAAGATGGATAGGGAGTGGAAGTTGGGATGGAGGATGGTGGATATCGATGTTGTCGTCCCATCACCAGCCACCACAGCCACAGCGACTGTGCAGATGTGGATGGTGGAGTTTTAGCTGCTGTGGGGTTGACATGGAGAGTGATGCATTGACTACGCCTGCCACCAGCAACAGTTCAGAGGGTAAGGACAAGTCAAAGCACGATAAGGGTGGCAGATTATGGCAGTTACAGTGGGTAACGCCGAGGATGTGCACTGTTCTCTGTGGAGTATATATAGATAGGACGTTCATCTGATGTATGTACGTGTTATGAAGAAATGGTGACTGTAGTGTGTCAACGCATCGTCAAAAGACCCTTGCAAACGTCAAACAGCCCTGCGACAACCGACAACCTCGGTAGGTTAACGACATCTCTTATATCTTCCAACCACTGATACATACAAAACCTCTTTCACTCTCCTCAAACCTCCAAACCATCTTGAGTAGTATATCGTCACCCTGGAACCACATCAGCTAAAAGAGACTCGTAAAATCGGCCTCAATCAACATGCCTAACACCTCCAACCCCCTCCACCACACACCCTACACTTCTCGTCCTCATCATGCCAACCCACCAGTATCGGCAACGAAGATTCATATTGCCGGTATCTTGGTCCACATCTTAGGCTTAGACCAACTGCCCAAGAATTGCACCAGCATTACGGTCTTGTGGCTTTTGCACCCACGCCTTCAGAATGCCGAGAGCATGATCCCTCTTGGGACCTTGTGCATCAATGCCTACAACTCCGTCCGTAAGGCAAATGGTAGCAGTGATGGCGGTGCAGGGTTGATAGGAGTCTCCTTCGATCAGCGAAACCACGGAACTCGCCTCGTAGACCCAGTAAGCAACGGTGCATGGAGAGAAGGAAATGAACGCCATGCACAGGATATGTTTGGTTGTTACAATGGCACCGCTGTCGACGTCTCTTTACTCATCGACCATATTGGATCGTATATTTTCGAGGGCATGCAGGCCCCGTTTCCGGCTCTGGAGAGGAATGTGGTTATGGGTGTCTCTCTTGGTGGCCACGCGGGTTGGCAGCTGTTGTTCGCAGAAAGTAGAGTGGAGGCTGTGGCGGTGGTCATTGGATGCCCCGATTATATGAGTAAGTTCTTCTTTCAGCGTGATGTTTTCAGTGTGGAGAGTGGAAATTGGCAGCTCTTCTGAGATTGTGGGTGGAGCTGCGAAGGTGAGAAAGGAGGAAGTTCGGCGCACGGGTTGGCTGTAACTCGAGGGAAACGGAAACTTACCTGATGCTGCTTCATGGAAGTAGGGTTACTGTGAGTCTTATTTGAGTCCGGTCTGAGCAAGGGCAGTGGTGTTGGCTTGACGCTCGAGTTGAGGCTCAGGTGCGAATGCGGGAGCCTGGGAGCTCCGGGCGCGAGTCCTATGCTCGAGGGAAACGAGGACTTACCAGAGTCTGCTTCTTGTGGCAGTAATCCTGGTGGCCCAGTATTTCGCGAAGCTCAAGAGAGGGGAACAGTATCTTTGTTTCGTTGGAACAGCCTAATTGCCTTGTAATCTAATTTATCCAGTGGTGCGTGCTAACTTGCGTCCAGGTGTTATGACGGACCGCGCTCGCTTATCCAAGCGCAAGTCTTATACAGTCGACGGCGGAGCGACATTTCATGGCTCTCCGGATTTCCCACAGGCTCTAATCGATGCCATCGCAGTCTGGGATCCGAGAGGCATCCTCTTTGATACCTCACCAATTCCCACGGACCCACCAGTGCCTCTCGGTCCATCCGAAGCTGGCAGATACATGGAGATTTTAGATGATCGTGTTAGGGATAAGAGTGTCTTGGTCCTGAGCGGTGCGGCAGATAAACTTGTTCCCTACAAGTTCACTGCACCATTCATAAAGTTCCTTGAGGAGGCAGTAAACCCAGGAGGGTGGTGGGAAGAAGGAGCATTGAAGCTTAGAAATGTTGTTTATGAGGGAGTCGGCCATCAGATGAGCGGCGAGATGGTACTGGAGTGCGTCCGCTGGGTAGTGGACTTGATGAACAGCGACAGTGATGGCGCACCAACTAGTTCTAGGGAGTCCAAGATATAGGTAACAAAGAAGGCAGCACAAATCCATCAACCATCACGTTCAAAACACATAAATTATAGATTATAGGTTATAGCAGGGTTAAGTACGGGCCGAAGGTACAGATTTATAGAGCCTCGGTCAACTGGCTTCTAGGGATCTTACTCATATAGGTGCGCTTTATCTAGTCACTCGTAATAACGCATACCCCTGGTGGCTTCCGGCTTACTCACCCTTGTCATGCGCACAGTTCCGGGGAGCTCCTACGCACTTAAGCATGACCCAGAATTACAATTCCGACTTCAACAACTCGATTTTCACTTCGTCCACCTCTGTATCAATCGTTTTGCATACCCTGTTTCCAATTCCAATATCCATTTTGCGGTTGTCAATCACTCTCATACCGGCCCCGCCATCATGGAGGACGGGCGCTTCCAAGGCGGCGCCGAACCAGAGCTAAAGCCTCCTGGCAACGGCATCGACCTAGCTCTCGCGGAGAGTGCTGAGCCTGCGAAGCAGAACATGTCATCGACCCCAATCGTTGGTACATGCAAGAAGTGTGGGAAAGTATAAAAAACGCAAAAGCCATTTGAGAATGTAAAATCCAAGAACATCCATAACGTATTTGACAGCTAACAGATGTCCAGCACCTAAAGCTTGATGGTTGCAACCTCCTCGCTCAGAAGAACCACTGGAAGGTACCTAAATCCCGATTTTTTTAGCAGTTCATAGCCAACCTTATTTCAAAGAAGACTCGAGCACCGACCGGCGATGCGGCGGACCCGACTACTTCAGAGCCACCAAAGTCAGATTCCTCAATGCAGCCACAAGTTAAGCCATCTCCAGTGGTTGATACTTGGACTTGTGCAAAATGTGAAAAAGTTTACCAGTCGCATAATGGGTTTCAGCAAGTAATCCACACCCACCACATCATTCGAGCACCTCTTCCAGAACTGACAGCAATATAGCACGGTCATCGCGGTCATTGCAAGCCTGTGGAGTCGGTGAGGCCAAAAGAGATATTAAGACTAGCGTTACGCAAGCCGAACACACCGCAGTCTCCTGCCAATGCACCCCTGGAGCGGTCAGATTCTGTCTCTAAGGGTCAACAAAGGTACGCTAGCAAACCAATCGCACCACATAGCATCACAGCAAGCACCACTCCATCTCCGAGTCTACAGACAACACGACGTTAGGCATCTTTCTAGCTTGACTATCTGTCCAGTCTCTTACTACTGTCTTAGTATCCTTCGGGTCATTTTGAAATATAAGTGCTAATAGGTGTTTCAGCAGCAGAGACAGCAAGTTGGTGCCACAAGACAATGATCATACCGATGACACCAAGTCCATTGATGGTGCTCGTCCACAAACGAGGAAGAACGGTCGCGGGTAAGTCTTCAGTTTCCTTTTCATTGTTTATATACTTGGTGGTTTATTTTCGCCCCTTCTTCTGCTGGCTTGGTCATCGCTACCCATATCCGCTGCCCACATCCGTGACTCCCTGTACTGCCCATATGGCAGGAACGGGCTCGGCGATGACAAAGCAGGAACCCAACTCGACGATGAATCGAACGCAGGCAAAACTCCATTTTGACCTCAAACTGACGCACGTAGTCACCCCAGGAGAGCCTCTGCCCAGTTCGAAGACAAGGTCGCCAACGTCAACATGGAGAACGACGACGACTTCGTGCCTGACTATCTCGGCCCGCTTGAGGCGCCTGAGAGGACCTCCACGGTGCAAACAGGCAGAGTAGGGTCTGTCAATGAAGTCGCGATGGCAGATCAGCAGCCCAAGCAGCGTCGTGGTAGGAAGCGCACACCCAAGTAAGGTTTCCATATCCTCATTCATTACAACGACGCATGCTTACACACGATGAAGGGCCAATCACCAGAGCCCAGAGCCATCGGAGGGCCTCCAGAACGTCAGCATCGGCACCCCCGCGGAGTTTGGCAACAAGAAGTTCAGTAACATCCCGTCAGGACCCGGCCGTGTGCATTCCAGAGGGCTTGGTGAGGATGACGCCAAGTTCTTCGTGAAATTGGTGAAGGCATGCGAGCTACTCGGTAATGTTCATCCAGATAGCACCCAGCAAAGAGATGATCTTATTGCCACGGAGCGCAGACTCGCAAAGCAGCACGGCTATGTGTTTGTTCAGCCACCAAAGATCACCGAACAGGGCTTTCAGTACGCGGGCCAGGAACAGCCAATGTGGCCAAGTGATCTCGAGCGTCAACGTCAGGCGACACAGCTGGTCCAAACTAATCTTCACGCGCAAAGCTTAATGTTGCCTCCAAGACAGCCAGGCTACCAGTCGCCATATGCCCCATCGTCGCCGGCGTTGCCGCACAAGACTTTGCCACGCCCGATGCCACCAACGCCACAGGCCAGTGCGCCGACCTCTGCCTTTGGCACTCCAGTTTCTCGCGTGAACCCCCCAATGCAAAGGCCAACATGGGACGGGCCACCAAGGTTCGAGTCTCCGAGGGCAATTCTGCCAAGCGCCGAGCCAAACCCGTTCCGCTCTGTTGGACAGACTCAGGCCAATGCTCCAATTGCAAATATTTTTCAGCCAAGCCTCAGTACCTCTCCATCTGTGTGCTACAGCTCTTCTGACTCCAACGCCACTCAGACGTATGGACAGGTCGATCGCGTCGCGTGTATTGCGGAGGCCAGAGCCGGGTACCCAGAGGCACCTGTCAAGCCAGTCCCGCCAATCCCAGGCTCTCTAACTCTTGAGTTGAGCCATGGCATGAAAACTAAAGAGGTTATGGAGGAGCTTGGACACAATCCAAACCCGCTACTGGTCCAGTTCAACGCCGCCTGTTTGGACCAGCCAATAACCGGCGTTGAGCGTGGTATAATTCAGTGGGGCCTGAATGTCGCTCAAACCACGTACATCAACAACCAGAGCCTGCCAAACTATTATCCAGAGCGCCTGTTCCCGAATCTTCCTCAGCCAATGGCACTTACCCAAGAGACGCCACCAGGATTCGCGGGCTTGAATCCACCACCACGCCCATCCTATCTCTATCCAAACTCGCTCAACCCAGTGGTCCACACCGTCTCCACACGTGACGCCCGTCCATATCTCTACCCATCCCAGACCCAGTCCGACGACCTCCGTGCGCCGCTTCTCTACGATCCAAGGGACCCATCAACCCATGGCTTCAACTTCCGTGAGCCGGGTGCTCACCTTGAGTCCGTTGCTGCAGGGGTTGGTATTCATCTTCATCAGTATAGGGTGGGCTGGAGAGTCCCAACTCGCCCAGAATTCTTCTATCATGACTTTCATAGACAGAAGAGCGATGAGGAGAACAGAAGGGCAATAAATCCGAATGCGAGACATGATAAGGTCTTGCATTACTGTGTGGATGAGGAGCCGGACAGTGGGAGGGTGTGGGCGAGCTTTTTGATGTGAAGGAGTGACGACGACAAAGGTTGGTGGCCTTTACCCTTCGATATTTGGTGACTATACTGACTTTTGTGCAGGATGAAGCAGATGGTTTTATAATTGCCACGATTTGCTGTATATGCGCCGCGTCACTGCGGATGTTTGCGAGCTAGTCTGTTCTGGGCAGCCAGATTTTGTGGAAAGGTTCATGGCAATTTGCTCGTCAATTACGATTATATCTCGGAGGTATATGAAGGAGGAGTTTGAGCGAGGTGTTACCGGCTGCACAATACCCAAGGACTGAGCTTGCTGCTCGTCCACTTGCTTTGCTTACTTTGCGTACTTTGCTTACCTTGCCTTGCTGCAAGAGGTAACCTTCTTGGAGGATGGTACTTGTTTCGTAGCACACACAGCACACAATGGAAACTTGACATATAAAATAGCCTGCTTTTTTAGAGAAGGAATTCTGTCACAATGTCGTCATGACCCCGTACCAAACTATTCTAAGGCTTGTCTTGTTTCAGATGCAAACATCCCAACAGTTCCAATCATTGTGCGGACATGGAACAGCTTGCCTGGAGCCAGAAAATAATGATGCATGCAAAAAGTTGCGGTGACAACGCACCCATGTCATGGTAAGCGAGTAAGCGAACGGAAGCTAAAACGGATTCCCCGCTACCCCAGTCTTTGGAAATGGAAAGCCGGTTGGCGACAGCTCCTCGAATATCAATTTCAAACACCATGAAGCAGTCACCAGGTACATAGGCGATGAGAATTCTTTGAGAATCTTTAGCAACTTTGGAAATGGTACGACAACCGGTTAACAGCTAAAGACACAGGCAACACAATCTCTGCACGCCGCCGTGACTGGGAGAATCTACTGGTCAGTTTCGAATCGGTTGCAAGACCGTTTAACAAGTGTCCGATATTTTGGAGCTTTTCCACTCATGTGTTTGACCGCCCTTTCGGGACGATGCCACGTCAATGTTGAAGTGAGGCGGCGACGCAACCGAGCCTTCTGAGGTCCCACGAAAGCCGTTAGGCATTGACACCAATCTGTTGGCAAGATGCGATATCGCAAACTTGTTCGCTTCACAGAACAATTGTTGGTGCGAGAAACTGAATGGACATCTGGAGAAATTTTGCCAGACCCAACTGTGTGATACATGCGTTCTCCGTGTTTCCCAAACCGGCATGGCTCACTGGGCGAGCCTGGGCACTGCCGCGTGGCATTTCCTGGGGTGCATACAGCTACCCCGGCCCACGCACGCCTCAAGTTGTTTGCCTTCATCCTTTCACACACATCCACTCACATCAGTTTTAGAGCCTTTCTTTTGGTAGCAGTGGAATTCCCTCAGTTACGGAGGAAACGCCATATTGGACCAACACGGAGCTTTTCGCCGACTTTGAGATGGCGAGGTCATAACGACGACAACACCAATATATCTCTCGGGAGAACTCGTTGTTCACAAGCCTAACCTCTCACAGCCTACCTCGGCGCCTACATCTCCCATGCAGAACTCTCGAGCCTCTCTTTTCCAGAACTGTCATTCCGGGGAAACAACCATGGTGCGAGGCCTGACAGTGGTGAAGCTAAGTGCCGGAGATGAGGCAGCACGTCCCATTTAACCTGTCGCCAGTTCGAGTAAAGCTACCTCATTTCTCAGGAGGGAAAACTCTGAGAACAAACCTCGTGCTCGGTCCATCTCCTTTCCTTCCAGAACTTTTAGGGTGAAAATTCTGCTTGGAATGCACCAACATGGTTGCGCTAGGATACCAACAATCTGGCACGCCGGGATATCCTTGTGTGACTCTGAGTGCCGCGGACTGACTTGAATCTCCCACGAAGTTATCATCTCAGCCATGCGGAAGTGTAGTATCTTGAGATATGGACTCCGTCATCTCTGATCTGACAATACCAACTCCGTTCCGCCGCTCTGGATCACAATTCCAGCCATTTCCATGGTCTCACGTCCCTTTACTCCTGACTCCCGACTCCCGTCCAAGTCAATTTTCCCGTCTTTCCAGGGCCGGGATATATGATTCTAGGGCGATAACAGGGCAGGGAACGGATTACGGAAGGGAAATGCGCTGATGCAATGTCGTTAGGCTTGCTGAGTGGAATGCCAGATGTCAGCCAACGGAAATAGTGGCATCTTAACAGCCTTCCGATGGCAGGCAGGCAGGCATGTTTGATGGGTGGATGTGGTGGGACGGAGCTGCGCAGGACTGTGCGTTGGGACCGAACATAAAATGGGATGGGTGCCCCAGATTTTTTATTTCTTTCGCTTTCATAAAGAAAAAGCTCTCAAGTCGTGAACTCGCAATATACTCGTCTATCCACGACCATATCTTCTAAATTCGTCCTCGCCTCAACAACACATCATACGCCGCAACACTCAAGCCAGCCCAACCAATTATCACTTTCATCCATCCACTTCCTGATAAACGACTACACTGTAACTCGATCCAGCTTCCACTCAAACTTTCATAGTAAGCAGCTCCCTTTGATGCATCCTTAAAAACATAGCTAACAATGTTTCAAGCCTGCCATCGCACGCTTTCAACAAACGCCTCCTCCCACTCCCTCTCACCGTCAGTCTCCTTCCTTCCCATAAGGACAACTCAGAAAACCATCACAATGCCTCACCACGACGCAACCTTCTCCACCATGCCACAACCACAAAGCACCTCTTCATGCTCCGTCTCGGCACCACAACCCCGCCGTCCATCTTCAAAATGTCTCCTCACAGACGTTACACTCCGTCTCGATACCTCGAGTAGTCAGTACAACAACTATAACGGCCAGATCTCAAGTAAGAGGTCAGACAGCGAATATACTATGCCGCCTCCGCCGCCGCCTAGTCCTGTATCTTGGTAGACGTCGACCAACGTCGACAATGTTCCGACCTCGCGGTCATTGTCTTTTCATTTGGTGGCCAGATGGCCCGGCAAATGGCTCCCACCATCAACAACTACCGTTCTGTTTCTGATTTTTTCTTTGCATTTTTAGCGGCACCGCAAGCGACGTTTCTGTTTCTGGCGCGAAAGTCGAATTTCGACGGCGTTCTTGGTTTATTACGTGTGTACTGTGCAAGCTTTTTTGAGGGTTGTTTTGAATGATGACTGTTCTATCAAGAGGTAGTTGTAAGATGCCGCTGGACGGCGTAATATGAATCCAATATACCCTTGATTCCTACCTCTTCAGGTCCCACATTTAATGTCTTAGATACTGTTAGGACCTGCATGAAAGCTCCCGACATGAAGCTCTATGGAAACGTCTAGGGTTCTGAGCTTAACTTTTGAGATATCTCAACGAGCCCTTCAGACAATGGTCTTGTTGCACCGACCTCGGCTCAGGAATGTTGCACGATCCAGACGATGATCATTCTTCCAGACACGTCTCGTTCTTCGTCCACTTGCAGCCCTCTGTCCTTAAAACCTCTTAACCTTGCGAACACAGCATGAACCCCCGACATTTTTCGGATTACTAATTTCGTCCGTCTCAACAAAAACTCGCAAGCCTCCAAGGTTACGTCGCTTAGTTTACCATCCTTGGTTGTTACTTGGCATGTCCACCTCAATGAGGCGAGAATAACAGACCTCGGCATCTCCACAATTTCTCCACAATTTACACAGCTCCATCTCCATGCCGATTACCTATAACAGCAAATCTGGGTGCATCGCTCCACGTTCGTGTCGCAGCCGAGTCAAATGCGAGCGGTTTGGTTCGGCAGTTGAGTAAACAGATACCTGTGAAAGTCGAGATCGTTGATGGAGGGGCGACGTGAGAGGGTAAGAACGGAGAATGAAGAGGCCGATGAAGATGAGAATGAAGGTTGCGTGTGAGAAGAAATGTAAGTAGAGCTTGAAGGCGTGAGAGAAGGCAAGCGAGCTTGATCCTTTCGCACCCTGCATACTTCTTACAGGCCACATCTGTCCCAGACCAGCTAGCGGCAAATCAAGAATCGAGATACTTAACGATCTCGACCCCACCTTTGAGCTTCCAACCTTAACCACACCTTCCTTTGCTATCTGAGACTAACATCGATATTCGCAATCATGGCCACCTCCAAAGACATAATCCTCTACCACTACTCATTCTCCCCCTACGCCCGCCGCATCGTCTGGTATCTCGCCCTCCGCAACATCCCATACAGCGAGTGTGTCCAGCCACCCATCCTCCCCCGCGCAGACCTCAGTACTTTGGGTATTGAGTATCGTCGTATCCCAGTGCTGGCGATTGGAAGGGATATCTACCATGACACCCGTCTCATCATCGATAAACTCAATGCCCTCTTCCCACCTTCTAAAGAGCATCCAGGTTCGTCCCATCCTCCCATTTCACGTGGTACAAGACAAAGCTAACCTTCCTACAAGGACTTGAGGCGATCAGCGCTAGTGATAAGACATTAGAGAGTCTACTGAGCAAATGGATGATCGACGGCGGAATCTTCAACCGTGCAGCCCTGCTCATCCCAACTTCCCTCCCATTGTTCAAGGATCCAAGATTTATGAGGGACCGCACCCAGATGTCAGGCCGCTCTTGGTCGCCCGACGCTATGAATGCCGCACGTCCAGAAGCCCTCGTCGAAATCAGAAGTGCGCTTGCCTTCATCGAGGAGAACTTGTTGAAGGAAGGGCAGGACTACATCCTCAGCGGTGACAAGCCAAGTTTGACCGACCTAGAGGCTGTTTGGCCGATCCATTGGTTGTTCAGCATGCCGGGCGCTATTCCGGGGAGTGTTGCGTCTGCGAAGGAGTTTCCGAGGGTTTGGGCGTGGGTGGATCGTTTCTCGGCAGCTGTGAAGGAGGCAGGACGGAGGAACGGGCAGATTAAGAAGGTTAAAGGCGATGTGGCTGCTGAAGCAATTTACGCCTCGGAGTTCGCCGAGGAGGTTAAGGCCGGGATTGTGCAAGGCGACCAGACGGGACTCAATGTCGGACAAGAAGTCCTTGTCCACCCAACCGACAGCGGACAGAAGAACAAAGACAAGGGAAGGCTGATCAAATTGGATTGGGAGGAGATCGTCTACGAGGTTTCCGGTCAGAACGGAAAGAGTGTCAGGGTTCATGCTCCTAGACACGGATTCCGCGTCATTCCTGTCGTGGACGAAGTTAAGATCTAAGCAGTTTGCCCCTTGATAGAGCAACGGCTGGTATTTACAGTATATATAGTAGTACAATAGTCGTACAATCTCATCGATGGTTATCGAGACGTCTACTTCTTGCCCTTAGGCTTGTCGCCATCCAGCGCTTTCTTGGCTTTGGCTTCTTCTTCTATGATCAGATCCTCGATTTCACGCTCTGCCATCCAGACTTTGACGCTATCCATCAGCTTCTCTAGCTCGGGTCCTCCTTCCATAATATCATCGAGGTTGAAAACCGACACACCACTCCTGTGGTCAGTCACGCGCTGTTGACCATAGTTGTACGTCCTGATCTTATCACCTCTCCCAAGCGTAGTCCCAGCGCCAGCCGCCTGCCTCATAGCATTAACCTCCTCCTCTCTCTTCTCCCTCCTCGCCTGCGCCAGCCTACTTCGCAAAATATTCCAAGCAGCCGCTCTGTTCTTCTGTTGCGATCGACTGTCTTGCATAGCCACGACCGTGCCGGTCGGGATATGCGTCAGCCTAACCGCCGAATCGGTCGTATTAACGTGTTGGCCCCCTGCACCTCTCGCACGCATAACATCCGTCCGCACCTCCGTCGGATTAACATAATAATCTGACTCAGGATCGTTCAGGTCCGCCTCACTCAGTGACTGCTCGCCCCCCGTCGTCGGTATAGACGGCAGAATCAGAACTCTTGCCGCTGAGGTGTGGGTGCGTCCCTGTTTCTCCGTCGCCGGAACGCGCTGAACTCTATGTACTCCCGATTCTGACCTCATCGCCGCGTAGGCACCCGGGGCGTCAATCTCGATGATAGCTTCTAGCAGCGGCGAAAGGGAGGTCTGGCCCGTGCCGTCGGCGGTGTCGTATTTTATGGCCTTGACGTGGTAGCCTTTGGATTGGCAGTACCGCTGGTACATGTTCAAAAGATCTCCAGCAAAGATGTTCGCCTCGCTTCCTCCTACTCCTGGTCTGATTTCCAGTAGGCAGGACATGTCTGCGAAGGGGTGCTTCGGTGTAAGGGCCGCCTTTAGTTTTAGGGCCGAGGCCTCGCATTCCTCTGTTGTTGGAGCCAAATCCTCCTGTGCTAACTCCTTGAGTTCTGGATCGGTGTCCTTGGCGGAGAGGAGGGTCTCGAGTTCTTTTAGGGAGGCTGTGGATGACTCGAGGTTCTTTAGAGATGTGACAATACCTTCGAGTTCGCCAACGCGCTTGGCCAATTTCGAGTCGAAGCCGCCGCCCGTGGCTCTGGCGTTAAGTTGCGTATATTCATTTTTAAGAGACTTCGCTCTGCTGAAAAGCGCTGGAGTTATGAAAGAATTCTTTGCTGCTGCTGACCAATTAGCTAGGGTCCTCATGTAACTATCGCAGCCTTCGTGGCTCGTCGCGGAGGAAGCTTAGAAGGCGTGCGGCGCTTACCTGTTGATTGAAAGCGTCCATAGCGCGGCAGTGACTGTTTCGGGAGGATTCGTATACAGGAGCGACATATCCAAGGTATTGCGATCATAATGATGTTGAATTGATGAGTATCCCGCCGGGTACCAGGAGACAGACGCGACGCCAGGCCATATTATTTTACACCGCCCGGCAGAATAGGGACGCGTTCAGACCTCCACATCCCAGCCCCATAACAGCGGGGTTGAAATCCCCGCATTGAATCGACCCCGCCACAAGACAACGACGACCGTCTGCCAACAGGACCATCCTTAGGAACAAGAGATTGTATTAGGAGCGCATGCGATGGGAAGGTTAGATCCTAAGCTTTCTTGGCATCATCTCCACAGCGGCCGGATAACGCCATCGCCAATGTCCAATTCGCATGAAGCTAACAAGATACACTTTACATGATGGCGGCACGGTTGCGCCCGATTACATAGGTGGATTCACTACCCCACTCGAGACGACCTCGGGGCTTGATGTCCATCGACAAGGGTGTGCTATGTACTGTAAGTTGTTCTTTAGACTTAGTGCTTCGTTCTCAGCTTCTTGCTCATACTTTGCTCGGGCCCTTCTGATTCATACTTGTATATTGACTGCTTGCTCTGCTTCTCCTGGATAACAATTACTTTCTTGCTATACATCTCCTGCTTGAGCTAGCACTTTTCACTTCAAAATGCCTCTCAACGCTAACGCCATCTACCCAGCCGAGGAGCCAGCCTTCGTCCAGTTTGCTTCACGTAGAAGTGTAGTCCACAGCACCGAGGGCATTGTAGCCTGCACTCAACCCCTCGCAGCAAAATGTGGTCTTAAGATTCTCCAGCAGGGCGGTAACGCTGCTGTAAGCCGACTTCTCACTTCCTTCAGCTTCATACTAACCAATTAACAGGACGCAGCCGTAGCGGTAGCAGCCGGCCTCAACATGACCGAGCCCTCCAGCACCGGCATTGGCGGCGATATGTTCTGCCTCTTCTACGACGCCAAGACGAAACAGGTGTCCGCCATGAACGGCTCTGGTCGCTCTGGGGCCAAGTGCACTTTGGAAACTATCCGCAAGTCCCTCGGCCTCAAAGACGGCGAAGCTGGTTCCACACCACTGGACTCCGTGCATTCTGTGACCGTTCCAGGAGCACCAGCAGGATGGGTCGACACGGTCGAAAAATTCGGCAGCCGAAAGCTTAGCATGGAGCAGATCCTCGCTCCCGCTATTGAGCTGGGTGAGAAGGGGTTTCCTGTTGCTGAGCTCAGTGCTGCTTTCGTATGTTCCATGTTCCATGTGCCGTGCCAAAGTATCGTCTTCTAATCAGTCTTAGTGGAGACACGGCGAGAAGCAGCTCCGCGCCGCCTCGCCCAACTTCGCCGAAATGCTCAAGAAAGACCCCTCCGCCCCAGACGGCGCCCGTGCACCCAAGGCCGGAGAGATCATGAAGAACCCGACACTCGCCCAAACTTTCCGTACTTTGGCCACAGAGGGGAAGGAGGGGTTCTACACCGGCCGGGTCGCCGAGGAGTTGATTAAGGCGTGTTCCGACCTCGGCGGACACCTGACGCTTGACGATCTCAAGCACCACATGGAAGTCGGCACAGAACCCGTCGAGCCCATTAGCCTGAAATTCCGTGGTCAGGATATCTCGAATACACAAAGTAAATTCATCGACGGCATCGATGGCCAAGGCGACAGTAAAGACAACGTCGGCGTGAAGGTGTGGGAACACCCTCCCAATGGGCAAGGCATCGTAGCCTTGATCGCTCTGGGTATCCTCGAGCAACTCGAGAAAGAAGGCAAGATCCCTGTATTCAACGAGTCTGAGCACAACTCTGCAGTCTACCTCCACGCCATCATCGAAGCCCTCCGTATCGCTTTCGCAGACGCATCCTGGTTCGTCACAGACCCAAACGTCACCAAGGTCCCAACCAAAGAGCTCATTTCCCCGGCTTACCTCGCTGAGCGCGCAAAACTCTTCGACCCAAAAAAGGCTTCTAAGATCCTGGACCATGGCTCCCCAGCTCACTCGAGTTCCGACACCGTATACTTCGCCGTCACCGACAGTCACGGCAACGGCATATCCTTCATCAACAGCAACTACGCAGGCTTCGGCAGTGCCATCATTCCAAAGGGCTGTGGGTTTACGCTCCAGAACAGGGGCTCAAACTTCAATCTTTCGCCAGACCATCCGAACAAGTTGGAGCCGAGGAAGAGACCGTATCATACCATCATTCCGGCGATGATTACCAACATTCACGATGGCTCGCTGCACTCGGTATTTGGCGTCATGGGAGGATTCATGCAGCCACAAGGCCACGTTCAGGTCCTGTTGAATATGCTTGCTTTCAAAATGAATCCTCAAGCGGCGCTTGATGCTCCTAGAATATGTATTGGTGCTGGTATGCCTGATCAGGGAGGCGTTCTGGATATGGTGGTCTACCTTGAGGAAGGCATCACCGAGGAGACCAGGAATAAGCTTCAGGGGATGGGACACCAGGTTGAGGTTCTTACGGGGATGAAGCGTGGGCTGTTTGGTAGAGGACAGTTGATCAGGGCTCATGAGGAGGATGGCCAGCATGTCTGGTCTGCGGGGAGTGATCCGAGGGGTGATGGTGCTGCGTATCCTGCGTAAACTTAGGCCGGCTGAGTGTTTTGCGGGCTAGGGTTTACACCCAGTTGTCACAATAGCCATATGAAAAGCAATACAACAACACATCGCACATCAAAGATTCCTCATACTGACTAGTTGCCAACAGGCTGTCCTAGACACGAACTCAAGATCTCCCAAGGTATATCTAGCCCACTCGAACTCTTATCGGACTTTCATTTAAGCACAGCGAAATCAGAGATTGCACTCACTCATGCTTTTGAGAATCTGCGGGCGACGGATAGGTTCTGGCTGGTTAGCAACGCAAGGTGGCGTCATCGTGTGTCTGATCTAATGCGTTCTCGGGTAATAAGAAATTTACTGTCATTGCCATTTAGCACATTGTCACTGGCATTCTATCTTGAAGATTCGACGAGTTACATTACAACACCCGAAGTTGAGTGTGTGAATAAAACTCTTAACTCCAGAGAATTCATTTGCAAGCTTAAAATTACAAAGTCCTATTTCATACATGGTTTTCGATCTTTGTGGGGATGCTATCCCATTCCCTTTGTGCGCATGTTTACCCTCAAATGTGTTTGTAGGTGCTAACTGGTTACCAATTGTCAACGGTACTAAATCCCGTTCTCAAGGTAGTCTTGGCACTTGTGCGGGATTCAAATGAACGACCGCTTGGCAGATGGATAAATAATGAAGTCAACTCCTAGAACGGAGCATATGTTAAGCGCTTTTTGGGCTTCTATGAACCTTCTTTTTCTGCGTGGAACTATTGCGATCCCAATTACGAACATGTGTGCTGGGAGCCAAACTCCATTGTTTACATGGTTTTGTGTGTGATGGTGGGCGTCGTTAGGTCAGACTTACAAATTAGAAGTCTTAGGTGTTGCTCTTGCAAAGTGTAAATAAGCTATCTAAGTCTGCTACTACACTTTTCCTCTCCCCGGGGAGAATTTTGACGAGTAAGAAGAAACATATGATTTGTGCGTGTTACATAGAAGGATGGAGGTTTGTGCGGAATGAGGATTTGCCTTGGCGTGTTAGGGAGTTCGAGGTGTCTTCGCTTTCTGTTTAGGAAATGGCTCAGGAGGTTCACAAGCCTGCTGCCATCTACTTGCTTGTGCCATTGCTGTCGAGGGCGTTTTTTTGCTAATTGGTTCTTGGGGATATTTAAGAAATGTTGAAAGGAGAAGAGCACTAGGAACTGAACTGGTTGCAAATCTTCCACGAAATAATATGGAACTTTTTTGCGAGCATTTAGAAAACGCGGACCGGGGCGATGCATTCATTCGTGCACTGAGGCGAATTATAAGATTTATTATAACATTTGCAAAAAATGTATATCATAAATTATGTGAAACAAATTTCCAAGGTTCAAATTCAAGCTGAGAGAGGCCATTCCATGGTGCGGGAAAGAGATGCCCGGATCTCTTGCCTGGTCTCAAAAAGGCCAACCGGTTGGAAGATTTCAACCAGTGTTCGGCACAAGTAATACTTTACTCGTAATTTCTGGAGTAATGCTCGAGTATTACGCTACTCCTCTCAGATTCCCACTACTTTACTTTACTGCGATTTTACTCAAGTAATAAAGAATAATGCCAAGACGAGCCACGCCACTAAACAGATCCCGAATTCGGGTTAGCTTTTGTTTGTGGCCTGCCTTTACCCGGGTTGCTGTGCCAACTTGATTGCTTCTTGATACTCATACTTCACTCGTCTTTTTGCAGGATTACTTGAGTAATCTTGGCAGAGTAATTACTTTACTCGCAATCCAAGTTTCGTTACTTAAGTATTACTTTGCGAACACTGATTTCAACAGCTTTCAGTGCGATAAACTTGTGGAATCCATAGTATTGAAGACCGGCATCATTAGAGCTAATCAGATTCTGGATATTGCTATCCGGCTTGATAAGCAAATTTCGGGTTTCAGGTTCGTTCAACCCCACAAGATCTTCATGGATTTCCAACTTCTTTCGCGAAGGCAGAAAGCTGCAAGGAACGAGGCTTCAGCACGATTGCGGATCTGTGACCCGGGCCAGTGGCACACCAGGATTATGCGGCTGGGACGCCGAGGAATCCTGAGACAAAGAAAAGGTTGGCATTCTGGCATTGGATTCGCTTACCAACCAGTTAACCTGTTCTTGAACGATGATATCCGATGTTAAAGGCGTCGCTTGCTAGCGTATTTCCCAATTAAAATACAATGCTAGCTGTCAAAATTTACATTGCGCGTACTGTAGCTAATGAATGAAATGAATATTCCCCGACGGTCGGGGATAAATGTCCTGATGCAGTATTCATCGAGGGCGTCTAGAACGTTTTAGGCCGAGTCCAGTGCGGTGCTCACCGACTTCCTCCTTTCTCGTGCATGTCCAGTGATCTCATTCGTTCTTGACTGGAACTAGCATCTGACTTTTCGGCTTACGTGATTGGATAAAACTGCAGCTCGTGGTCAGGCGCCAAGGCACGCGACGTTTCCCACTGATCCACCTTAAATTCGCATGCCTTCCTGCGTCATTATCTTTCGTCATCGTTTCGTCAAGTCCACAGCGCATCAGAAACGGGTGCACACGACAGACAACAAACCCATCATCGAGCCACCACGAGACAAGAGACTCAAATATAACGCGGCTATTCTGAGAAATAGACGCGCGATAACGAGAAATACTCCAGTCCACACGACCACACGATAAGAGTGATATTTGCCATCGCCCAAGAATCCACGTGTGGCGAGAGAGAACCAAGATACTTTGACGCGCGAAAGAATCCTTTGCAGTGTTTTGTTCTCGCGACCTCCCTCGGACCACAGAACACCGAGTACACTAAAACTGCAGTCCTATCAGGGTTTCCCAGCGTACCCCGATCACTAAAAGAAGCCGAGGCCTATCCGATACAGTGGTCGCTCCAGCACACCCGTCCACTATCTGCCCCCAACCGAACTTTCTGTCGACTACTCCACCCTTTTAAATCTCACCTCTGTCCAACGTGACGTCAGGTCATATCAATTACACAATCCATCAACCACAACAACATCAATTAACGCTCGAGTCTCTCGCTCTAAATCTCGCTCAGCGTAATAGAGTGCGAACTATATCGTTTTATTCAATAAGAATATTCACAACCCGTCAGGCCAAACTCTGAGCTGGGGCCTCCTCCAACTACTACATAATCTCTTTATCGTCACATATTCTAGGACCAGCGCCATCGACCCAGAGGTACCGTTCGTCGTCATCTCGCATTACGGCCACGGCCTCCTTCGTCACATCGACGACTATCACCATTGTATATCTATACCTGTTCATCAGTGCGCGCGCTTCCGCGTACTACCGCAATCATGGGTGGCTCTCCAGCAGACCTCAACAAGAAAGAGGACGCGACGACTAGCAGTCGCAACTCTCCACAAGCCGCAAAGGCACCTTCTCCCGTCCCACAACCAGGTATGTAGCTATGCACACCCACACTCTATCATGGATTTCATTGGTATCGCATGTTGTCGATAGTATAGTATATTAACATTGTTAAAAGAAGTTGACGTTGCTATTACCAAGCCAGAGCCCGCTACCGACAATGCTGATGCAGCTTTTGCACCACCAGCAAGGCCAAACGTAACTGAGGCTGACAAAAACGACTACTTGGGCGCATCAGCCATCCCATCACATTTATCCTTCGAGCCAAATCCATTCGAAAGCTCCTTCGCCAACGGCGCCGAGACTCCAGGCGGCAATAAGCTCCCATCTGTCGCTGCTCTCACATCACCAGCCTCTCTCCTCCCCGGTGGAGGCACTACACCATTCTCTTGGGGTAACAGCTCGTTGCGCACCGGTCCCTTGAGTCCTGCTATGCTCTCTGGCCCAACGACTGATTACTTCGGAGACACACATCATCTGAGAACAGGCTTCACTCCAAACGAATCGAGTCTTCGTACCGGATTGACCCCAGGTGGAGGTGGTTCTATGTTCCCACAGCCAAGCCCGGGCACTCAGAACTTGTATAACATGGCTAGCGGAGCCGCTACTCCATCCACGATGGACTTCCATCGCACTGCGATCAACGCCGCCCAGAGAAGGGCTAACGACGGCAGCGCTGTTCCAGGAAGTGTTACCTCGCAGCCACAAGAGCGTATGTCGAATGGTGTCGAGCATACTCAGGCTAACACTGAGGCTTTTGCCCAGCATGATGCCAACGACGCTGCTAACGGTCTCTTCATGTTGGCACAATCCCAGACTAGAAACGGCAACCAGGGCGTCTCGCAATATCAGATCGCACCACAACAAGCAGTTCACGGCCATCCGGCTCCACCGCAACAGCAGGACCCAAGACGCCACCAGCCAAATGGCTCCATGGGCTCCGGCCGCGACGTGAGCGAGGCGAGTGCACAGTCTGATGAGAGCAATGAACAACAGAACCGTCCTAACACTAGAAATAAGGGGAAGAAGCCAATCGTCTCGAATGGACGTACTAGAAAGGCTGAGGAGGCCGCTCCTGCCAAGCCGCCTGGCGCCAAGAAGGGAAAGAACAACAACGGCAACGTCATCTCTTACATGGAGCCAGAGCCACAGTCTGAGGAAGAGCAAGACATCAAAAACGAGGACCAGTACAAGGCGAATGGTCAAAGGATGACTGACGAGGAGAAGAGGAAGAACTTCCTCGAGAGGAATCGGTATGTTATTGCCAACTATCCCTATTCTTTTCTTAGCTTCCATCCCGATGTCGCCATAGACAAACATTGATTGCTAACTTCTGTTCTCTAGCGTTGCCGCTCTCAAGTGCCGTCAGCGCAAGAAGCAATGGCTCGCCAACCTCCAGTCCAAGGTCGAGATGTTCTCCCAGGAGAACGATGATCTTTCCCGCCAGATCCAGGTCCTTCGCGATGAGGTCGTCGCTCTCAAAACTATGCTGCTCGCACACAAGGACTGCCCAGTCACCCAATCCCAGGGAATTGCCAACGGATACCTCCAGAACATGCAGATGGGCTACCACTCAGGACAGGACCCACAAGGAATGGCAAGCCAGTACATGCCGAACCCGGCGATGATGAGACAGGACGCCGCACAGATGCAGCAACAGCAGCAGCAGCAGTCAATGGGTGTGCAGAATGGCATGGGCAGGAGATTCTCGTGAGTGTGATTGAGAATGCCGACCCTTGTGCGCTGTATTGCTATACTATTGTTATGACTTGGCGCTTGCTTGCTTTGCTTTCGAAGTGTCGACGGTCGCGCTTGGCCCAAAGGCTTTGTGTCCACGGCAAAGCACGACACATGTTTCCACGGAACCTCACAAAACCACCTCGAAATCAACCAGCTCACTTCGAGCGCGACCTAAAGTAACTGCTCATTGCAGCGATCAATGCATTTGTAGAACTATTTTCTAATCAGGAGGCTCTACAGGCCAAACAACCCGAACGGAGCCGTCTATACCAACGGACACATCTACGCCAGCGCCAGCCCACAGATGAACGGTCTCCCTAATGGTCACCCGAACGGTCATCAAGTGAATGGTCACCCACAGACGAATGGAGTCAATGGCCACGCACAAACCAACGGAATAAATGGTCACTCAAGGGCCCAACAGCAATCAAATGGTCAAATCCCAAGTCCTTCAGGTTCGCAGGAGGATGAGTTTGATCCAAACCACCCGGTCAACGGCGTTAACCGGACACCACTCCACCAAACGCAGTAGCAATAAGTAGCGATATCCTACTTTCGAGTTAGCATCTGGCCGTCACTTCGTCAATGGCTTAACGATTTCATCTGGCTCTTTTGAATTAACTCCTGGCCCTCACGTTATCGTTGAGTACCTCGGCGGCGAAAGTGGACGATTTCACCTGGCTCGTCATTTCTCTTTCACATGTGTTGATACGGCGGAAAAATGGAATATGCATATGTGAACGGGTTATTTTTCTTTTCAGTACGGATTATGGGATATGTTCATTGGCGTTGATGGTTTGTTTGCTATGAGCTGCCTCTCATTCTCTGTCCGCGGAGTTATCGCAGGGGGTCACCGGCTCCATCTGGCATCTGGTGTACAAGCGAACGCGATAGTACCCGGCGGAGGGTGAGTAGAGCTTGTTCTTACATGTTACAAGGAGTTGGTTGCAGCAGATGGGCAGGCGGCGTTGGGGGTCTATACGGTTGTGTCGAACCCGGACAATCACAGCGGAAAAGGGGCACGAACAGGTATGTTAATGACGAACATAACAAAAGTGCTTCCTCATAAACCTTGCGTATAATACATACGCTTTTATCTTATTTGCTCACGCTCATGGGAACAACATTCGGAGTTTTGGAGACTGCTGCCGCGCGTAGGGTTAAGGGAATTGCAAAAAAATTCTTTGCCTTGTAGGAACAGATGAATAAAATCGTTTAATTATCCACCTTCTTGATGCTGCTTGTCCCGCTTAGAACTGACTTGTGTATGTCAACTTTTATCAACTCATCTTTTCAGAATACAACTCTGGGAGTGCGGCATCGATGAGTATTCGACCCCTTCAGTGGTCATCTCGCTATCGTCACATCCTCGCCCTCGCCGTGTGAATACGAATGTCGACCCTTGAGAGATGAAGTCCAAGCCTCGAGCTTCCACGGCTCAAAAGTGCAACTACGTCGTTATCGTTGCTTTGCTACCGCCATCATCACCAACTTTTCCACCTCCTTCGTTGCGATCCCCGGACGTACTCTTGTATCATGGAAATCGATAAGTATATGGATTCTTTGGTGGTTGAGCTGGCAGAGTTTCGAAGCTCCATCCACCTTGATGAGCGCCACGTGAGTCCTCCATGCCCCTCGGACTGGCGTTGTTCTGACATCCCCCAGATCCACGATATTGGCTGTGTCATACTGTGTCATCGTGTATCATAAACTCCATAGGTACCTTGGTGGTGGGGATGGTGTTAAAGTTACGGTGTCGCCGAGCTAATCGAGGTGTGTAACGCCGTTGCTGCCGCCTTCGCCTCTTCCGCTTTCAGTGTGCTGACGTACGTTGACCCCAAAACCTCGGCGAGTCTGGTTAACTCTGTTAATCCATTCGACCTGTTTATCCTCCGTCCATACTTGACCACTCACTAGAATGAGAAGGCTCAAGAAAGCCGACTGGGAAATGGATACCCAAAGAGCAAGAACAATCCACCTCAACCCGAGGGAGGAAGCCCCATTTATGCCTTCCTCGAGTTGTCAAATTTTAGCGCGATCGGAAGTTCACGGCTCATCGAAAACATCACCACCCACGACATCTGTTACGACAGAACGTCCCATATGATGTTTTCGACCATGTGCGGGTCAATTAGGAGGAAGCTAGCCAGTGCCGAGCCAACCATAAGGCAAACCAAGAACGAGGGGGAGCATCATTTCGGAATCTCCTCCGCTATAAATTTCTTTCGTTCGCTATCCCCCATCCTCCCCTTACCCATCCTATTACTAAACTTCGCCTCTGACGCACGGCGACTAGGAGACTCAGACTGCGAGCATCATTCTGACGTTCGTATTGATTCATCGACGGCTAGCTCCTCATCGTCGACCTTCCTATTGACAGCTAGCCATACCAACTACCCAGCAGAGCGCTGACTACGCCTTACTACGCCGAATACCTCTTCCATCGACCACGCGTCCATCCATCCAAACATCCATTCATCGCTCCATTAATCGTTCATTCGACATCCATTCATCGTTCCATTCAACATCCATTCAACATCCATACCATCCGCCATCGACCACCAACCTCGACCTTCGACCTCCAACCTCAACCTCATCCCAGTCCCAGCCACCAACCACTCCTCCTCGCCACGTACCACCCACCCGCAACCATGTTCCCACCGGCAGTCTCCTCGTGCCTCGACCGCCATTCCATAACCCACTCAACCGCCGTTACCGACGCTCTCTACCCCGCCACCTCCGGTCGCTCCCGTCGGAGGCCAATCGTAGATGGCTTGGATAGGGTCCGTAGCGAAGAGTTAGAACCGATGTGTAGTCGAGAAAAGATGAGGCCGGCGGCGCAGTGCCATGTTAATGAGTTGTGTGTTATTCTATGAGGGAACGAAAAGGGGGCGCAGGCAATATAGGAGAAGGAACGAATCTGAAACAGGAAAAGGATGGCATACGGAAATGGTAGCATATGATGTATTGATGAAAACTCAGAACAGTGACGTGGTCGTGGTATAAGAGAGTGCTGGAACCGAGCCGTCCGTCCGGACCGGACGAAGTAGAAAGTTGAAGGGCAATGAAGTCATTCTTTCCTACTCTTGTTCAAACAGTCGAGTTGGATAAGTTGTTATATTGTCTGGGAGAAGTCCGTTTGGACCACTATTTATCTAAGCCTGCAAAGCCATCTCCTCCCTAGCCTGATGACTGCCTCCTCTCCAAGCATGCTTTGGATCTTTTTCCGCCTTTGGCTTGCCAACTCTATCCTCTACCTTACCCCATCCACCACCACCCGGCGTGTTGATAGTGATCCTCTCACCAGCCTGCATAGCAGCCGTATTCTTCCCACCAAGGTTGATACGCCTCTCCGCGTATCTCTTCACCTCGCCCTCCTTAAGCTCACCCCTTAACTCCCTATCCGCCTTCCCAGGATCCGAAACTTCCACCTTCCTAACCCAGATATTGAGGCCAGACTGTGCGTCCTCACCACCTTCCAACCCGTAAGGCTTGTATACTCTCCTCTCAGACAAGATCGAGACTTGCAGCGGGATCCTAAACTCAATATCCCTCACCACACCATCCCCACCATGATGTTGACCCCTCCCTCCACTCCCCTCCCTCAGCGAGAACTCACGGAGTATGACAGGATACCTCCTCTCAAAGATCTCCGCATCAGTGATCCTCGTATTCGTCATATGCGTATGCACCCCACTCGTCCCATCCCAGGTCTTCCCGGCCCCTGACCCTCCCGCAATAGTTTCGTAGTACCCGAAGCCCTCAGTCGTCTCTTCGCCCTCAACGTTGCCGCCGAAGCCGAAGGTGAGGTTGTTGCAGTCACCTTGGGAGGCTGCACAGGCGCGGAAGGCTTTGAGAATCACATCTGTAATCCTTTGCGAAGTCAAGACATTCCCTCCCACAACTGCGGCCTTGTCCGACGGCGATAAGAAGGAGTTGGGAGGGATCTTGACATTGATAGGCTTCAAGCACCCTTGGTTAAGTGGGATGTCTTGACTGATGAGACAGCGGAGGCAGTAGATTATTGCGGAGTAGGTTACTGCCTGAGGTGCGTTGGTGTTGCCATAAACTTCTGGCCCAGTGCCTTCGAAATCGAACACGGCCTCGCCCTTCTCGGCATCAATCGTGATCTTGAGTTGGATAGGCGAACCGTTATCCATATAATCCACCGCGCTCAGATCTTTGCCCTCAAAAAGCTTGCTGACCTCTTTGAGCAGGTTGCGGACGGATGCCTCGGCGTTGTTTTGTATGGACACCATGTAGAACTGCACGATGTCGTCCCCATACTCATCGATCAAGTTCGAAATGAGGGAGATGCCTTTTTGGTTGGATGCAATTTGTGCCTTGAGATCATTCAGGTTATCGTTCAGACACCTTGTCCCTGAACAGCCTGGGTATTGGGCTGGCTCCTTGAGAAGCAGCTCCACGATGCGCTCTTCGTTGAAGTGACCCTCGGAGACAAGCTTCTCCGACTTGATGGCAGCGCCTTCTTGGAAAAGCTCAGTGGAATGTGGAGGCATGGAGCCCGGCAGGATACCACCGATATCAGCATGATGAGCTCTGGACGCCACATAAAAGACAATCTTATCCTTCTTATTGAATGCCGGTGTTATGACAGTGATATCAGGCAGATGTGTACCACCATAAACAGGATGGTTGGAGACGAGCACATCTCCTCTCTTCAGCTTACCACGCCATATCTCAGCTTGACGCTTGACGCAAGTCGACATGGAGCCGAGATGGACTGGTAAATGTGGTGCATTGGCCACCAAGCCACCGTTGGCATCAAACAAGGCGCAGGAATAATCGAGACGCTCTTTGACGTTAGTGCTGACGGAGGTTTTTTGGAGCGCGGTACCCATCTGCTCAGCGATGGCCATGAACCTGTGCGCGAAGATGGAGAGCATGATCGGATCGACGTGCCCCGAATTGAGCTTATCTGCCGCAGCCGACGACTCCTCACCAATGTCGATAATGACATGGGTCTTGAGGATGGTAGCAGTGGCCTCTGGAGTGACAACGAGAGTTTGTGTGCCATCGGCAAGGATGGCCGGACCCGTGACTACATCTCCAACTGCGAGGTCTTCGAGCTTGAAGATGGGAGTTTCTTGGCGCGTGGAGTTGAAGAAAACATTTGATGTGCCGTACTTCTTGCTGCTAATACCTGCGTTGGTCTTCTTCAGCTCAGAGAGCTGCTCGTCGACCGTTTTCTCAGCATCATTGAAGCTCCTTCCAATGCCTCGAACACGAACGTCGTCAACGATGATATCACGATCAGGAAGTGTAAAACCAAATTCTTCGTGGTGTTGTTTGATGAATGCTTGTCCGTACTCCCACTCCTTTCCAAACTCATTGGTCTGTTCCTGCGTGGGCTTGACAATCATAAGCGCCGACTCAGTCCCTCTGTATCTCATATTGAGATACTCCTCAAAGGCGATAGAATCCTCACCAAATCCCTGAGTTTTCAAAACCCCCCTGCTCTTTGCCTTCAACTCGCTCATCTTCTTCTGCAGCACCTCTTTGATGTCTTCAGACCAAACCTTCGACTCTGGTTCCTGGCGCTCATCAACCACGTCGGCGAGTGCCATGCCATAAGCAGACAGCACGGAGGAATATCTGTGCACAAGGATCTGCTTGATGCCGAGGTTCTCAGCGATCGCAACAGCATGCTGACCACCAGCACCACCAAATGTCGCCAATCTATGCTTACTTGTATCATGTCCCTTCGCCTCAGTTATCGAGCGAATTGGTCTCGTCATGGTTTCATTGGCAATCTTGATGAAGCCATAAGCCACTTCATCAGTGCTCATCTTCTGTCGTCGGCCCTCATTGACCTCTACTGTTAGCTTCTGGATGACCTTGCTCGACGCTTCAACATCGAGTCCTTGGTCCTCATTTAGACCAAAGATCTTAGGGAAGAAGTCCGGCAGCAGACGGCCCAAGAACAAGTTGGCGTCTGTCACTGTAGCTGGCCCTCCCTTCCTGTAACAGGCCGGACCTGGATGAGCGCCAGCACTCTCCGGTCCAACGACGAAGAGACCGTTCTTCCAGAACAGCCTAGAGCCACCGCCAGCGGCGACTGTGTTGATGTCCAGCTGTGGCGACTGGATAGTAACACCAGCTGTCGTGGTCTCGAAGACATGCTCGTATCTTCCTTCTGCACCATATCTTGACACGTCCGTGGAAGTACCACCCATATCGAAACCGATGACAGGAATCTTTGTCTTTGGGTCATAGGAAGTCAAAGCGTAACCGACTACTCCTCCAGCAGGCCCAGACAAAATGGCTCTTAAGCCCGAAAAGGAGGAGACGTCTACCAGTCCACCATCTGATTGCATAAACTCGCACCTTGCTCCCTTCCTCTCTCCATTCCCTTTTACTGATTGTGCACCCAAGCCTCCTTCAAAGCCTGCCTCGAAACCGGCTATGTATTTCTTGATCGCTGGAGTCAAGTAGGCGTCGGCGCAGGCAGATGTAGCCCGAGGAACGAGCTTGATCATAGGCATCAACTCGTGCGAGAGCGAGACATGCTCGAAGCCTATCTTCTTGGCGATTTTGCCGACCAATGATTCGTGATTTGGGTATGTATAACCGTGCATCAGACAGACCGCAATGCTCCTGAATCCTTGATCGTAGACGTCTTGTAATTGTTTCCTGATCACGTCCTCCTCCGGCCGTTTCAATATTCTCACAGCCTCACTCGACAGCCCCCTAACCAGCTCATCATTTGCGTTAGTCTCATCTCGTGCAGGCGTCTCCGTAACATGCCGCGTCGGATCCTCAGCATAATCCTCCAACGTAACCCTCTCATCGATCTCCACAACTCTCTCATAAAGCGTCTCCGGTTTCGTAATATTCAGATCAAAGATCTTCGGCCTGCTTTGATTCCCTATCTCGAGACAGTCCTTAAACCCTTTCGTCACCACCATCGCAACCCTCTCTCCTTTCCTCTCCAACAGTGCGTTCGTAGCAACAGTCGTGCCCATGCGGATAGATTCAATCTCCGATGTGTTTAGAGGCTGGCCACGGGGGATGGTCTTGTTGAGGAAGCACTCCGTAAGCCGGCGAATACCTTCGAGTGGTGCATCGGAGTAGTTGCTGGGATCTTCGGAGAGGAGTTTGATGACGATGTCGTCTTCGAAGCGGCCGGTGCCGGGGTTGCCAACGCAGTCTGTGAATGTGCCTCCACGCTGGGAAGTGGTTAGTATAGCTCTCAGAGTTGCTGAGGTTGGGGTATGGTTTGCTCACGTCGATGGCTATGCGGATGCCTCGCTTCGAGGTCTTTAGTTCGGCCATTGTGATAGAGTTTTGGCAGTTAGAAGCTGCCCACGGTCCAACTAGAGTAGAAGGACGTCAAGTACAGGTCAGACGGAAGAATGAAGCAATTGTGAGCAGCAAGAAGGCTATACATCATTGCTTTGTCATAGCGATTCTAGCTTGTGTCGGCAACAATGTGGGGTAATCTGGGTCCCTTATCGTCAATCAGTTGCCAAGCTGTCTCTCGGTCAAAACCACCAAGGTGCCACTCTTGATGACATATCTGCGCTTCTGAGCAACCATTACTGTAAGGATTTAGGTGCAGCAATGATCCGACTTCAATATCAGCGGTGTGGTTTCTAGCCATGGCTGGAGGCGCTCCACGAGGTCCGGAATATTTTGCTGGGTCAGGTCAGAGTGGGAAACTGATTTACCAATCAGGCCCTGCTTTTCTGTTTGCAATATGTTGTTTTATTTGCAATCCTAAATGTATACAGATGGCAGGCCTGCGAGAACTTGTTCTGGTTAGGACACAGAGCTCACGGGTTGCGGAAGTGATCAACGTCGTCATTGCGTGAGAAATGGTTCATTCCCTTGCCCTAAGCTCTCGCGAAAAAAACATCGTCTCCATCAAGGTCACCGAACTCCTAATATCCCCCAAACTCCAGTCGATGAGACAGCCGTCAATCTCAACCAGTTTGATTATCCCAATCTGTCTCCGAATGCATGTGGGTATCATATGCCTCTCAATCGCTGTCGATACTGTCCGAATCACTGTCAGAGTCTGAGCTCGAAGACGAAGATGAGCTGTCATCCGAATCAGACTCCTCAGAGCTGTCCGAATCAGACTCTGCCGCGACCTTAGCCTTCTTCGCCGGGCTTGGCTTATCCTCGTCATTCGATTCAGAGTCGCTATCACTGTCGCTGCTCTCGCTATCACTCTCGATGGCAGCAGTACGCTTCTTGCGATTTCTGACCTTCTTCTCTGGCGCCGGTGGCGCAACCGGCACCACAAGTCTCGTTGCCTCCTCCAGTGTAACCTCTGGCGCAACCTGCTCATTCGCCTTAACAGGCACATAATCCGTTGGGTCTCCTGGTGTGTTTGCCAAAGTCTCAAGGATCGTATCCACTCTCTTCCTCCTCGCCAATCTCTCCCTCATCACAACCGGAGTGTTCAGTCCCAACAACTTCGCTTCATCCATGGTAACCTCTCCCTCCTCATTGATCTTGCTAGCCACCTCGGTTGCAATGTCTTCTGCAAGCCACCTCTCGTAGTTCGCCTGGTGTTCCTCTCGATTCTCCATGTCCGCTGGGAAACCTTCAATTCCGTCTTCTACGTCCTTGTCTCTGACCTCCAGCGCTCGGTCTCTCAGGTGTATGCGCGACATTCCTTTCATGCCTGCAACATATGCTTGCAAGTGGTCGTTGTATTCGGCTGGTATGAGCTCGATATCAAAAGCGTGCTTGAGGATGAGGGTCTGGTTGATCTTGTTGAACTTCCAGAACTGCTTGTTCTCGTGGAAGGTCTTCAGATAGTCGAGTGCTGGTGCGAATGGTTTCGGCGTTTGTCCCTTTGGAGTCTTTGGCTTCTTTGCTGGTTTGGCTGGCTTGAGTACCGTTTTGACTGGCTTAGGTGGTGTTTTCGCGGTCGAAGTGCGGTTGTCGATTCTGTTATTTTTCAATGGTTCTTGGTTGACGTTAACCTGTTGTTTCTCCTTCACAGACACAAAAGTAGGATCGTTCCTCTTCTGTTCATCCACCCAAGCACCGAAAAGCTTCTTTATCGAATCACCGTCTTCTTGTTTTGCGTCTGGCGCAAACTGAACTGCTTTCTGAGGAGAGGCAGAGCGCTCGCTGCGGAGAATTGGTTTTGGTACCTTGTCCTTCTTGGACTTCTTAGATGTTTTCACTTCCGGTTCAGGCGAACGAGAGCGCTTTCTTGACGGCGGTGCGACACTGTCGTATGTTGGCTCTTCTCTCACTAGTGCTTCGACAACTGGTTCTGGCTCTGACTTGAGCTTGAGGCCCAGGCGTTTCCATGCTGGGACGCGGGAAGCCATTGTGGCTTATATTGATGTCGAGATATGTGTACAGATGGGTGAGCAAGTCTAAATGATTGAAACTCGAATTGACTTCACTTAAATGGTAGATGGTTGTCAGATGGCTCTCCTGTTGACCTCGGACTTTATCGAAATCTCAGCCCAACTTTTTTTGGTTATCGACCCTCAGCCTCGCTTGGCGTGGTCGCGAGGCTCGAGCTTTGACGCTAGGGCCGGGGTGTGCCAGGCAAGACAGGCACGCGTGTTGACGTCCCGCTCAAGCTATCCAACGGAGAACATCAACCTTGAAGCTATCTACCACGAAACTTACGACTTTATACCCAACTGAGGAGCTCCTCAAAACACAACATTTACACAGATTATACTCAACCGCCAGCATGTCCAGTATGTATAGCTTTTAGAGCTATGTCTTGATGGCAGCCTCGTGGATGGGAACATGGAGAGCTAACTGAGGTTCAGGCGCCGCCGCCTACGATAGGCACATTACCATTTTCTCGGACCAGGGACGCCTGTACCAAGTCGGTAAGCTATAAGAATTTCTCAGTGTAGCTATACAGCAACTATAGCATGGCGATGGTTACGGAAGCAAAGGCGACTGGAACGAACACCGCTAACCGCCACGGTACACAGAGTATGCATTCAAAGCCATCACCGCTGCCAACATCATGTCCATCGGCATTCGCGGCAAGGACTGCGCCGTAATCCTTTCTCAGAAGAAGGTCCCAGACAAGCTCATCGACCCATCGTCCGTCTCCCATGTTTTCAAGATCTCCCCATCCGTCGGCTGCGTAATGACCGGCTCCATCGCCGACTCTCGCGCCTGGGTCACTCGTGCGAGAGGCGAGGCTGCTGAGTTCCAGTACAAGTACGGATACGAGATGCCATGCGACATCTTGGCGAAGAGATTGGCGAATATCTCCCAGGTTTACACTCAGAGAGCTTACATGCGCCCATACGGTGTTTCGACCACCCTCATTTCCCTCGACTCCGAGTTCGGCCCACAACTGTACAAATGTGACCCAGCAGGATACTACACAGGCTACAAGGCCACCGCTTCGGGGCCAAAGCAGCAGGAGGCTTTCAATGCCTTGGAGAAGAAGCTGAAGAACAAGGATGCCGCAGAGGGCACCTGGGAGGAGGTTGTTGAGCTCGCCATCACCACTTTGTCGAGTGTGATGAGCGTGGACTTCAAGAAGGGCGAGATTGAGATCGGCGTTGTTGGTGCTGGAGGGGGGGCCGAGAAGCACAAGTTCAGACAACTCACAGAGGATGAGATCGATGATAGACTACAGGCTATTGCTGAGAAGGATTAGAGAGTTGGAGAGGAAGTGCGTATGCACATGGGAATGGTAGACGGAGTTGATAGGATGGATTTTGGCGAATGAATGGCTTGGCATCTTAATTAGCGTCTGAGCATATGAATCAAGCTTTGTTTGCTACCATCATTCCCTGTAAGGTTGACTTGATTTGGTGGGGAGATCGTGAATTAAGTCTGCGAATCGACATCAAGAGCACGCCTAAACCAGATCCCCAGTTTTTAGGTTTTTTTTTTTCCAGCCCCTTCCGTGGTTCCCATGCGCTCTCTCTTCCGCATTCCCTTCGTCGCATTCTCCATTGTGGCACTATGTACTTGGTCCTCTAATCACGCTGTTTTTGCCTGAGGTGGGAGCCTGTTACTTGTGAACTGATTGGCATTTTGGGCTTCATTATTTATCGTGGTATCCTACGTCTCTGTTCCGCCTATGCAGCCTAATTTGCAGCCAAATTTACACCCTCTCACTGACCCGTATAGCACCCCTGCAGCCAGCTCTAATAACACCGGTCAAAATATCATGCGGAACAGCATTCTTAGCATCCTGCTCAACAGCATGATCAAGGTGCTCCAACTCCTCATCTCTAATCCTCCTTATATTCTTCACCAACTCCAACAACTCCTCACCCACCTCCTCCCCATCCTCCTCCATCTGGGCTACCATATCAAGCAACACCTTCACCTGCCCATTATAATGCTCTCCGATCTCCGTCTCCACCGCCTCGGTACAGGCCATCGCCGCCTCGCGCCCCAAAAGCGCGGTAGACCAGCCCAGACCGGTGGCAGCGAGGTGCCAGAGTGGTGTGAAGGCGGTGGGGCGGATGCGGTGCTTGGCGAGGAGCGCGTTGAAGGTGCTGAAGTGGGACGCTTCTTGGTCGTACATATGTTTCATGAGGGGGCGAAGGTGGGGGTGTGAGCGCACCACGAGAGGAGTTTGGGCTTTGTAGATTAGGGTGGCGGCTAGTTCGCCGGCTTGGTTTACTCTGAGCTGGAAAAGCGTTAGGCAAATCGCTACAGAATGAAAGGGTGGCGTAAAGATAAATTGACAGGGAAAAGGAATTGGTGGAACGAACAGCGCTCTCGAGGAATTCTCTTTGCGCCTCAGTCAAGGGCTTAGAGAGTGGTGCTGGGGATTTTGCGGCGGCGAGTCCGGAACGTGGGACTCGTGAAGGTTGGGAGTGTGGTGGGTATTCAGAAGCATTATTAGAAGGTGTAGGCTGGGTATGAAACGCAGGCTTTGCTGGCACAGTATCAAAGGTTGTGAGTGCACTAGATGAAGTATGAAATGATCGTGACGTTGAGGCAAGAAAGTCGTAGAGTGGACGCTGGCACTTTGTGAGTGCCGCAGCGGTGCGAGGTGCCATGTTGGAAGATGTTGATGAGATTGTGGAGTTAAACGCGTTAAGGAGCGTTTATATGACACCTTGGTGGTTAATAAATGCAAAAGTTATGTTTCGGTGTTGGCGCAACGAGCAATCGAGGTATGCCAAGAGGTCCAATGCGCCGATGATGACGGCTGGCGGCCCAGCACGGACGCTGGCTTGCATGTCGCCGGCATAACGATGATCCACCATAAAGTTGGCTGGACGTCGCACTTGGAGATGGCCGCATTGAGTCGCCACCGTTTTCAATTCACCTTAAACATCAGACCAAACATAAACCCACAGCGAAACCTACAAGCAAACCGTTGCCGGTGCTGTTATAGTCTATATCCACAGTTTTAGTTCCGCACCATTACAAAGGTCATTCATTGCATTGGAAAGTCGCGCAACTGTCGCGGATCCATACAGTACAACCACAGTGCGCACGCACAGCCTTGCGGCCACGACAGCAGCCACACCCCGCCGCACTTACTTTGAGCGGAACGAATAAAATACGTCGGAAGATATTATACATACAAACATCATGTCTGATATCGACGAGGAGCTCCTCGCCCTTGCAGGTGATGCGTCTTCGGACGAGGAGTCTGACGCGCCAATGAGCTTGAGTCGCAGTCAGTCACCAGCTTCAAAGGCTCCAGCGAAGTCGCGCAGCCGAGGGCAAAGTCACGATGAGGGAAGAGCGTAAGTTCATCCTTTGTTTACGACAAGTAGCGTAATTCCACAGCTTCGGATCGGGTACATCTTGAAGTCACTCTGAGCTTGGCCACCTGGATCAGGCACATCCGGTCCATATTCATTGCGCAAATCAAATGCCATTCTCTTCAACATCTAACAATGCACAGAACTTCCAGACACTCGAGCCCTGGCTCAGCTGCGTCTGCACCAATGGATGAGTCCGCATCTGAATCCGAAGCCGAGACGCCAGACTACGAGGGCGCTCGCTACCCGCTCGAGGGTAAGTTCAAAGATGAGGCCGACAGACGTGAGATCATGGCCTTGCCAGAAATCCAGCGAGAGCAGATTCTCGCAGAGCGCGCCGATGAGCAAGCTCGCGATGCGCAAAACAGAGCTCTTCGCCAGTTGCTTCGTGCTCGCCAAGTCAGAGAGTCCCAGGACAAGGCCGAGAGAAAGAGAAATGCCGATGACGCTGGAATGGGCAGCGATGACCACCGCAAGACTCCGAGACAACGCACCAAGGTCGGAGGTGGCCGTGTGGGCGAGAGCCGCAGTGGAATTGAGACATTGAAGAAAGCTAGAGACGAGAAGGCTGATCGCCAAAGAAGACGCCAAGAGAATCTCGACCGCAATGGTGGACGCAGAGATAGACGTGATGACTCTGGGGATGAGGGCGAGCGCAGCGATATTGAGTGGGACGAGCCAGCAAAGAGAGATGCATACTCCCCACCAAAACCAGCTGAGAAGGCGGACCTGGCCGACATCGAGAGCATTCGCATCGGAAGAGACAGATTTGCGAAGATGGCTTTTTATCCCGGCTTCGAGGAGGCATCGTTGGGCACCTTTGCTCGTGTGTGCATTGGCGAGAAGAAGCTTGGAGGTGGAAAGACGGAGCAGATTTACCGCATGTGCGAAATTGTTGGTGAGTTTTTAGTCATGTCTCGTGCAGTGACACTCTTCTAATCCTCTACAGGTTTCACTGAGGGCAGACCATATGCTATGATCAAGCCAAACGGCCAGTCCTTCAAGATCGCCGAGTACATCAAGGCCGCACATGGCAAGGCACAGAAGAATTGGCCATTTATCACCTGCTCCAACTCCCGCTTTACCATCGAGGAATGGGATCGCTACCGCGAGACCTGTGCTCTAGACGGCGTTAAGATTCCTAACCGCGATCAGCTCAAGGACAAGCATGATCAGATCAACGCACTCGAACACCGCACCTGGACAGACGCCGAGATCAGTGAGAGACTGCGCAAGCAGGGGCTGTTGAACGCCAGAACCAACATGGCTGGCTTGCCAAAGTACAAGGAGCAGCTGGTGATCGCAAGGCAAATGGGACAGATGCAGAAAATAGAGGAGCTCGAGGCGTTGATCAGAGACTTGGAGCAGCCAGCTAAACTTGCCTTTGGCACGACTTTGGTCAAGAAGCAGCAAGAGGCTAAGGAGAGTGAGCAGGATCGTATCGCACGTCACAACGAGATGCAACGCAGAAAGAATAACGAGGAGATCAAGTTGGCGGAGTTGAGGGAGCGTGCTGAGATCCGCAAGCAGGAGGCCGCTTTGGCGAGAGGAGAGAATGTTGTTGTCGACCACAGCAGAAGAGTACGCACGAGAGCTGTTCTTACTCATGATGTCAATAACCTGACTGGATCGAAAGACACTAAGCCACCAACTCCAAAGGAGGAGAAGACGGAGGAGGTCCCGGCACATATCAGGAAGTTGCAGGAGGAGATGAACAAGAAGAAGGCTTTTGGCGAGATGAAGAAGACGCTGAACGATGACGATATTATCGGCGCCATGGATCTTGATATTGAGATTGAGATTTAAGCACCTTCTTTCTATATACCTTCGCCAGCCTGGCAATGGATTATCTTGTCCGATATGTCATATCCCACATATCCGCCCGACTTAACCTCGACATCTTACCGACTTTTCGGATCTCGATCTCACGTCTTCATTCACATTCAGTTGGCATGTCACCTGCTTACAAAGTTTTCGTTGCATACCGGGGTAGTCTAGCATGGCGTACAAGGAGTTGGTCTGGGATCAGAGGAGAAGCTCTCACTGTCACCACGCCATTTCATGAGAGCTGCTCTTACGAAGCAGTAACCCCGAGATAATTGCGTACTCTCGTTTCCTCACGAGGGGCCATAGATTGGCAAAAAAAGGTAGATCGTACTGAACTCTTGCTGTGTGGCCCGTTGACGTCTGTTCATCATGAGCGGAGCACATCGGACGTGCATATAGAGCAGGAAGCGAAATTATTCTTGAGAATCAAAATGAACTCTATAAACCTGACTCACCATGTTGGTGAGCGCATAAGCTGTCTGCGTGATTGACTTTGCAGTGTCCAAGTCCTGCTTGAGGCCTCCGAAATGAGTATAAACTACAGCACTTACTTAGAGATATATCATCCACTTTACCCCCTTGCTCGACCATCTTCTCACCGCCACAAGTCGTGTCGACGAGTTACGCCTGTGGTTTATTCGGCAGGCTAATCAGCTGAGCCGTCGACATCAATTCAATATGGCTGCCCTGCTTCTCTCCTGTGCCTCTTGCGTTTTCCTGCGCCTCATCCTTAGGTGGCGACTTAACCGCATTCATATTCCCTTCTCGAATATGGAGTGTCCCCCGTCGTCATTTTTCATCAGTACACAACAACCTCACCACTACACCGTCTCACCGGGGAAACCGGCTAGCAGTGGCTTGTCCGAGCCTTTGGACTTCCTCGACGACGACCATGGCCATGACGAAGCACGAAAAGTCGCGAGTTTGTCTGACTTTCTAGCCTGGAGTCCTCATTAACAGAACAACGGAAGTATGAGCCTAGCGCTATCTGAGCTAGTGCTTATTGCTAGGCCTTGAGAATTGTAGTGGTTCACGTATTATTGCATGCATTGATTGGTTAGCACACTTGTTGGCAGCTATGCAGAAGCATAAATAGATCTTGCCGGCACCTCGTCCAACCTGTTTCTTTTATATTAAAGTATCTTGACGTTCCAAATCTCCTCATCGTAAGAATCCACTGGGGATAGCCACGAAGTAACAAAGGAGTGTAAGTCTGTTAGGCATAGCCGCGCTCCGATTACTGTCATCAACATCTGATTTACCGCATGGATACTTGAGTTGTTTGCAGTTACTTTTCTTGAACAGGTCGGCAAAAGAAGCAAGCTTGCTGGCATCAACCGGGGGTAACAGGATAGTAGCTGGCTACGGAGCTTTTGGGACTTAGCGCAGTAGTGTCCGTGGTAATAGCAGTCGATTGGTAGGATGAGTGCAGGACGAGCTGAGTCATGGCCCTTCTCCAGCTTCATCGGTAGAAGTAAATCTTTGCTGTGCCATTTGCCTATGGCGTGGCAGCTCTATTCACATTGCCGTCCAGCATACGAAAGCCCTGCCTCCCGCTACTTCGGGGCTCTTTTTCAAACAGTACTAGGCTGTCAAGACTCTTGTGGGAGACAAGACTTGAATATGGCCAAGTCTGCCATCAGCTTTGAAGGCGCCACAATGGATCTCCTCAATTGCCTCGTGAACCACCATGCCTAGGAGACCAACACCGAGGTATGCTGATCTTTTCTAGTTCTCACTCAACACCCATAGTTGACAAGGCTTGGCCTGTGGCTTCTATAAATCGTGGATTTCAAAAGCAGGGCTCAGGTGAATCTGTAGAGCAAGACGTAGTAGCAGCTGGCGATAGTTTACTCCGCCGCTTGTCAACCGGTTTCCTGCCGGCACAGTGGTAAGTATTGTTGAGATAGACATCGACTGTACCCTTCCTTATCAACCGGGTTTTTATTTCCGAGCAAAGATGTTGTTTTAGTGGGACTACGAGATGGCTACAGCTTCAGTTGAGCCAGCGCCGCTCAGTACATCCAATACCACAGGTCAGAGATTCACAGCCCCTATTAAGGGCTAGGGAGAACATGTTGATCTCGGACAAGAGATACTTCATCGACAGGACGATTATAGGACGATCAAAGCATATGAGCATGTGCTCATAGGTAGCGAGTTACAGTGCCCTTCACTTATCAGTGTGGCGCTAATAGCCATTGGCTGCCTCGTTATGGAACTGGTGTAGAAGCATGAATATCCGTTGCCACTTCCATCTTTGGATTCCCTCTTCATCCGCCTCGACAAACATCTCTGTCTGTTGTACTTGGACTAGCACCCTCACACTGCAATTACTGAAACATCATCAATACCATAGCAAGGCCGTTCCAATCTTTCATCCTCATCCGGTACACATCCTTTGAAACAGCAACAATGGGCAGCACAACCACAGAACTGCCTGAGTCAGTGCTCAGTGAGACTAGTACTAAGCAAATAAGGATTGGACCAAATACTACGCCTGCTAACTGTTAGCGGTTGGAAACTTTTTCAGATATTGTGGTCAATTCTCCAGAGTCGCGAATCAGTTTGCAAGTGCAAACGTGGTGCGATACCTTTCCTCAATGTAAGAACAGTTAGTGACTGGCTAGGCTGAGGCGTGAAATCAGCCAAGGAGGAAGGGTGGATAATGACTTGGCTTTACTATAGATGGTGAGAACGTTGTGGTGTTTGGTAAGTAATATTGTATAGGAAATGTCAAGGTGAGTCACTAGGAGCACTCGATGGCATCAAATTGCATAGCTAACTGAGCTACTTATTGTGAACGCGCTCGTATTTGGTTTTTTAAAAACCGAGTGACGCTGATAAAGTTCATAATTATCTTCGCCTACAAACGATCACTTCCTGCCCTATCCTTTGGTACTCTATTCTCCCATACTGGATCGTGTTATACTGATGTTGTAGTGATCAGCCCTTGATTTTGGCGCCTTCATACGGGATATCAGCGTACTTCTCAGGATAGCAGCCCGCACATAGGCAACCCTAAGTATGGGCTCGACATCTTTTCAGGCAGTCACCACACTCCGGTTCAGAGTCCTGAGCAAATTCCATACCTCTCATCCTTCGCACCTTGACATAGGATGACCGTCCTATTCAGAGGCACACCACATCTCGATACCCAGACTGTAGCTCAACACCTTTTCAGGCTGCCGCTATACTCAGATTCGGTTTGAGAGGAAAATCCCATACCCTTCGTCCTTCGCACTTCGACATGGGATGACCGTCTTATTCAGAGGCACACCACATCTCGATACCAGACTGTAGCTCAGCACCTTTTCAGGCTGCCGCTATACTCAGGTTCAGTTTGAGAGGCAAGAGCGCAAACGAAAGTGTGAGTTTGGCGTGGGAAGCACTTGAAGCAGAAAGCCACCAAGCACATCCACAAATCGGCGAAGAAGAAGGCCAAATACCAACGGAGATCCAGTGAGCTGCAGATGGCATGCTGCTCGATGCGGTCAAATGGCTTGTTGACGATGACTGGCTTCTCAACCAGCACTTCCTTCTCGACAACCTTCTCCACCTCAAACGGAACGAGTTGAGGAGCCATGATGTTCTTTAAGATATACCTTACATATGGCACCTTCCTCTTAACTGCGATAAACTTCAACACCTCAACCGGCCTCTCAACGTACTTTATCCTAATCCCAGGCTCCTTAGAGAACCTGTACTGGAGTCTCTCCTTAACGTTTATCAGCTCGTCATCCTTCTCCTTGAGTCTCTTCAAAAGGCTATTGGTATAATCGTCTGGCTGATTTTTGCGGTCAAGGCGCTCCTCAGGAGTTCCCGTTCCATAACGCCGAACATTCGCTCCAGCAGTCTCAACGATGCCTTGGCTAGCAGTAGCCAAAGCCAGGATGCTGGATTTCTTGGCCGCATTAGCAGCCTCGCGCTCCATTTGGCGGCGTGCAACTCTGTTGCGCTCAGCTGCGCTCTTCTTATGGTGCAGACAGGGGACAGGAGCGGAAGAGGATTCTGGGTGCTGGTGAGTGTCCGCGGACGAGGAAGCTGCCAGGCCAGTGAATAAAGAGGTTATTGTGTGCTCAGGCTGGGTCATGACGGCGCCAACGGTTGGCATTGCTGCGGTTTGAACCAAAGAAACCGACACAGCAGACGAGGCAACACTTTCCTCGGTGATGTTTGGGGCGACTGAGGAGGATGCACCCGGCTCGAAAACAGGCAAAGTCGTGTTGTCCTCAGAAAAACATTTGGAGCAACGGTCTTTGGCTCAGTCTTGAGCTCCGCCTTTGGGAGAGCGAGTGTGATGTTGGTCTGTGGCACCGGCTGCTCAGCGGTTACTGATGCGATAGCCTTCATGGCTGGAGTATCGCTGGCGGGATTCGAAGATGCAGCAACCGCCTTAAACTTCAAGGCACGGCGTGCAGCTCTGTTCATGACAATTGGTGTACACTCTGCAGAAAGAGAGAGCGCCGAAGAAGTCGAAGTTGCTGGCTGCTCTGGTGTGCTAACAAAACGGGATGCCGCAAGGCCGTCGAACGAAGATATTATTGGTTGCTGAGGCTGGGTCGACATGTTATCTAGAGCTGGGGTCCTAGCGATTGGGCCAAAATGAAAAAGCACAGGTGCAGAGGCGACATTTGGCTGTGTGTTGACTGGGTCAAAAGAGGAACTTGAAGTCGTGTGGACAAGGCTGGAGGATGTATCCGCTGGGGGGAGGGCGTTTGGTGCACTGGTCTTCTGCTCCGTCTCCGTCTTGGCCTTAAGAATGGCGGATGCAGCAGCCATCTCGATATCTAGTGGAATGTCGTCAAATTTTGGGTCGTGGCCTTGTGCTTCCTCTTAACCTCGTCCAATGGTCTGTCCAGTCTTTTGCGCGCCTCCTCGTCATCTTCATCCTCACACTCCCCATCTTCCTCATCTTCCTCATCCTCCTCACCTTCCTCACCTTCCACGTCTTCCTCATCTCCATCCTCACTCTCCTCGTGACCCTCCTCCCCCTCATCATCCTCGCTCTCAGCCTTATCCTCCTCCACGTCGATTTGCTGGGCCGGCTTGACCTCGTTCGAGGCACCGGCGGACTTGTCCTTGATGCGCCTCGGGAGCGGCAGCATTTTCCTCGCGTTGGTCGGGGCCGATTCCATGATTCTGAGGTAGTGTTTTACAGACACTAAACTGACTTATTGATGGTATTGTTTGCGCGAAGTAGAAAAAGGTAAAATGAAGGAAAAGCTGGATTGCTGTTTCTTCAGTGTCGAGGTTGGTTATGTTGTAAAAGTTGCCAATTGAAAAAGTCGGACAAAAGACGTGACTCGCGCATCGCGGGTCACGACTTGCGACTCAAACTCAGCCTTGCGAAGGGTTGAGCGAAGACGCGTGGCCACAGCTGATCGTAGCCTCGTCAAACAAGCAGCCTTCCAACACAATTAATTCTGCACAAGATTTCTGCATGCCCTCGAGCTAGCGCTCATCCATAGACCAGCTCAGCCGCAAATGTAGCATAGGACAGCATCAGCTTCATCTGAACCAGCGCTCACCTATATCTCAGCTCTGCCTCAGAAAGACTACAGGACCGCCGCAGATTCATCTGAGCTAGCGCTCATCTGTAGATCTAGTAGCTCAAAAGTAGCGGTTCACAGCTTGATCCACACACTAGCGTTGCGCTAATGCCATTCACTCCCTCATCCGCTACCTCATTGGCAACTACTCCAGAAGCATAAATATCCATTGACTCCCCCCTGCTCTGAGGCTCTCCCTTCCACATCAAATCATCAACTACATTAGTCTTGTACGCAAGACTAGCACCTACACACTCCACCACACAGTAAGATTAGTTCGATATTCTCCTCTCCATCTCTCTCATAAGTGTCGGCAGAAAAATTGCAAGACGACCAAAGGGTTACTTAAGGTGCTGCCGGAGCGAGACTCTTTAGGGTGTTGAGACTTCAACGATACACTGAGTAGTACTTTCAAGACTTGGTGCAAGCAAACCCCCCCCCTTACCCCGAGTAACTACTTTTACGGCAGGGCAGGACAACTGCGAAACTATTCCGAGCCAATGCCTGATGATCCGTGGAGATAGAGAAGGTGCACTAGGTCGCATGCCAAGACCCCGTTTCATAGAATGAATCCTCTTTGTTCTCCACATCTTCAAGTACCGGCAGCATAGAGATGAGACCAGCGAATAATTAACGCCTGGGCAAGCGCTTATAACATGTGAATCAGACTTAGAGCAATTACACAGGGCTGAATTTTCAGAACTCAGTGCAATGTCAGAACCCCTCCGGTATTCTCCTGCTCAAGAGTGACTGCAGCACTGCTATAGGACGATCTCAGAACTATCTGAGCCAGCGCTCATCTCGCTCAATCCTGCTTCATCAGCGCAGTTGTGAATGATTCACTGCTTCATTCGGGCATTCATTGGCTGCTCATTCAGTTTCGGCAAGAGCATAAGAGGGCTTGACTCCCTCAACTTTGGACTGCTTCTTTCTATATCAAACCATCAAAAGCATCGAGCATTATACACCTCCAAGTATCTAACTAAGTCTGGTTTCATATTTCAAGACTTAGAACAGTAGTAAGGGCCTGTACTTCTCTCCCCATTTTACGATAGAGTCCCAAAGCAGGTGTAACAGAACCAGAATTACGGCTGAAAGCCGGTGCAGCTACTTTCAGGACTCAATTACTAGTCCCAGGAGCCTGACCCACTCAAGCCACAGAATAGCTGCAGAAATAGCTGAGCCAGTGCTCGAGACTGGTACCAAATGACTTAGAGCAGAAGTCGCGTACAGCTTTTCGGGACTTCGAGCGGTTGCAGCTCTCAAGAGTAAACACGTTCTAGCCGCAATATGGCCGCAGAACTATCTGAGCTGGTGTTCATCGGCAGAAGTCAAACTGGTAATTTAGCGCGCATTCACACGCTAGCGTGGTACTTGCATTTCATTCACAGCTCTGTTGAGATTCGGCAAGAGCCTAAGAATAGGCCTGCATTCCCGTCTCTCGGCTACCACTTATACTCTACCAGACCATCATCAACACTTTCAAGCGAGTAAGACTTGGGCACTGCATCACACCCTCGACTAAGTCTGATATCGGAATTTTCAAGACTTGGGGCAATTTGTAAGGGTTCATACCCTTCCCTCCCTCGGTCACAGATAGAGAAAATGTAGGATGACCGCAGAGCTACCAGAGCCAGTGCTTACTGTGGAATGGACGGCTTAAGAGTAGTGGTTGAGCAGGCCGTCCACGACTAGTGTGGCATTGGCATCCGCGTTCTCAACCGCCAGACACGCAAAAAAGCAGGAACGCAGAAGAGGCAATCTCCCCCAGTCATAATCCGTTTCTATACAACAAAAGCAGACCATTATCAAGACTCCTGAGCAACCGAGACTGGAGAGACAGAAACACATACACGAGCGTTGACGAAGCATACTGACATTCTACAAGCAATCAAACACGTCCGAGACCTCATCCAAGATGCCTACAAAGCAGACCAACTACGGCCGAAGCATGAGAACTCAGCAGTCGAACTATGGCCTGGGAATGAATGTGCTCCAGCCGAATTATGCTCAAGACACGAATGCTACTCAGCCATTGAGCTATGGGCAAGGAAACATAAATGCTCCTAAGTCGTCGGACTATTGTCAGGGCATGAACACTGGCCCAAACGGTAACTTTAGCCAAGGATACACAAGCGTTGCCACTCGGCAATTTGGTGGTTCTACCATGGTCCCTCCTGACTCCAATAGCGTCTCCGCGTTTACATCTCCATGGCAATCCGGACTGAACAGCGGCCAAAACACCAATAACTCTGGCGCCCAATCCCCAGCTATGCCTGTTAGACTGGAACTAGATGGAAACCTCCAGAGAGTTGAGACTGAGCTTCTACCCAGCTGCCCAGGACTTTCATCTGCAAACGCCAACTTCATGGACTCAGATTACCAGAACACAAACCACATGAGCGATTCCGACATGAACTATCACCGCATGAGTTACATGAACGACGTGAACAACATCTACCAAGATCAAGGCTATCAGAATGCAGGCATACAAGGCTGGCAATCTTTGTTTCCTGAGCGTAAGTGCTGAACTCCTTTGTTCGAGTCTTGCATATCAACTAACAAGGCGCAGCGGCAGCGACCAACACAATGAAGCCACCTCAAACACGCCCTTTGTCCGGCAACAACCCATACGGGTACTCGGGGACAATGGCTCCTCGTAAGTCAAACAAAGATACTTGAAGGGAACACCGAGCCATTAACACGCATGCAGAACCATACGGAACATACGGAACCGGTACCTACCAGGCGCCAATCGACCTTGATGGGAATGGATCTCGCTCCACCTCTGGTAGCAGAACCGCTTATTCACAGCCTACGAGCCCCCTTACCAATGCCCAGGATCCAATCGCTACACTTAACCCATTCGCAAACCCGCAGCCTCAGCCAAGCGAGCCGATGAATCTCAAGAAATATCTCAATGAGCGCCGTCGCCTGGACGATGGTGCCTTCCTCGCTGCTACCGACCTGTCTCGTAAGAATCTCCCACCAGCCGCGCAAATTCCGCAAGAATCGCGCAGGTCTGCTGCCGCTGTCGACAATGCTCACAGTTCGCGGTTTGCTGCCGAGCTCGCACGCGTTGCCAGCGGCCAAGGCCAATCGATTAGCACCGGCTCGGTACAAGGTAATGCCCATAGTCTTCGTTTAGCTGCACAACTTGCCATTGCGGCTAGTGTAAAGTCAATTGGCACCCCGGTGCAAAAGACCTCTGCGAATGGAGATGGATCCGACGATGGACATATTCTCATCAAGGAGGAGCCGGTTGACGAGGCCCCGAACTCCAGTGGTAATAATGGCATGAGGGCCACAGTCGGGAATACCCAAGACGGCCCGGATTCACTAGGCGACATGCACGACGGTCCATGGGAATATCCAGAAGCCTTCCGCAACCGCTCCGCCGAGGACCAGAAGACCGAGCTAATGTACAACAGAGGTGTCCGCTGCGCGTACGACTCCCGCTGCCGCACATACGCTCCATGGCGTCAGTGCGGTATCCGTAACTACCTTGGCCGCCAGAAGTTGGCTCTTCGTGCGATCCCTGAGGAGATCTGGATTCACATCTGCCGCAAGCACTACCAGAAGGTCAGATTTCGCAACACCAGCTCGTGGGCGCAGGCCAAGACGACTTGTGTGGATCTCGATAACCAGCTCCAGAAGTTCGAGGAGTGGTCCAACGACAACCTGACAAAGAATAACGGACCCGTCATCAGACATTGGAATGTCTTTATCCAGAAGAGCGGGCTCGAACGTCGTAGGAAGGTCAAGAATGGCGAACTTCTAGGACTTAACGAGCCGCAAAACACCGTTCCAGCTTGGCTCGACCCACTCATGGGCCAGAACTTGAACTGGACTCAGCTCTGGGCTGTCTTCCGCCGTGTCAAGGCTACCATCGAGAATAGGGGTGACGTCGCCTTCCCTGCCGTCGAGTTCGTCCCACACATCACCAATCACCTTGGAAACGGCCCGGAGAAGAAGAAGTACAACTCCCTGAAGAAGACACTCAAGCGCGAGCGCGAAGATGATGGCGTGATCCAACCACAGCGTGTTAAACGGTTTTTTGACGACTCCAATTTGGATGTCGATATCAAAATCGAGAACCGCCAGATTCCTGAAAACCCAGTTTAACACCACCACGGACAAATGAGAGGGGAATTTTCGGAAATCTGGACTTCGATGAAGAGATTGAGGAGTAAACTGGTCTAAGGTTCATTATCATGAGTTGTCATTGCTATGGAGTTCGCTATCGGTTATCTGTATTATGTCATCACGACGTCGCTTTTTATTTGTTCAGGCGCCAGGGGGGGCGGTCGGGAATGGAGTCACGGGATATACCACGTTAAAGCGGGGATTTTAGAGCGGAGGATATAGAGCGGAGGATATCATTTAGACATTAGGTTTGTACTCGTAGAAGGATTGATACAATACAATAAACACGTTAACGCCAACCGGCGTAAGCCGAGTCACATTTGCAATCAGTGTCAAGACGAGGAGTGTTTATGATACTGCAATTATCTCGTCTAACTTCTGTACAGCCACCCAATGTGAGACCTTCGATGTGAACCCGCATTTCATATTCGATAATCCACCATTGGAGGGTTATATCGTGCTATGATTGAGACTCTCCGAGGCCTGCACTTGTATTCTGGTGCAACAACGCCAATGATATCCAGATACAAAAGTCGACCGCAAACGATTTAGGAGTCCCAGATCGGTCCGAAAGCCGGAACACCTCTGCTCACCATCCCATAGACGACCTTCTTAGTCAGATTTGGGTTGGAGATGACAAAGACGGCCTCGGCGTCAAACTCAAGGTAATGCTGATAGGCAAGGGCAACAAGATCCAATCTTCCACTGAGCTTGGTGTCGATAATGGCGGCGTCGCTATCAATCTTCTTGACGGTGTCGACGATTCCGTCTCCAAAGGTGGCGAGTGGGGATGGGGCGCTCCAGATAATGCGGCAGAAGCGAGTACGCTGGTCGCCGATCAGGTAGGAGAGGCATGGTCCCTGCTGAGTTTTAGTAATTTGTGCTGATTGATTAATAGTGGGATGTGCTTACGATACCGCTTCCGGTGGTGACAATGACGACACGAGTGAACACCTGTGCCATATTGAGAACTCCAGTGACCGGGATACCCTTGACCTAAATGCTTGTTAGTTCTGTTTGTTGATATACCATAGGCTGCTACTTACCCAGTAGTACGGCCGTGGGTTGCAGACGCTATCAGCAGTCCAGTCACCTGCCTTCGAGATGATGAGGGAACCACCGCTTGGTTGAGTAGCCATGCATGCAAAAGGATGCCATTCAAACAGAGGACTTTTGCTGATTGAGATACCACAGAATGGAGGGACCTTGTAGCCGGTGAAGTGAAGGCGGATAGCGCGGTCGGAAAGATACTCCGGGGTGACGTAGAGCTTTCTGAGCAGAAGCCATGGCCACAAAATGCAGAGTGTGGTTGCGAGCAAAAACCAGAAGGCTGGCTCATTCGTTAGAACAGCCCAAACGCTGGAAAATGCATCCGCTGGCGAGCTAGCGATGATCTGCTGAGCAAAAAGATCGAGCTCAATCCAGAAGAGAACCAACGAAACCCAACCGCCGAAACGATGGGTCCATTCGAAAGTGTTATGTCTCTCCGAGCGCAATCCTGGTAGAGCGAGGACAATGATACCGACAAGTAGGAGAACGAGCATGCCAGCAATGATTGCAAGGGCGAGGGCCTTCACCTTTTCCTTCGCAGTATCATTGATGAGGTGTCCGGTGAATGCGATGAACCACGCGGTAGAGCTGTAGGCGGCGCCGCTATGGATTCCGCCCAACTCGTAAACCTTGGCGAGCTTACAGCGAAGAAACAATGGCCAGGACTTTGGAGCCATCCAGCAGGTCTTGTAGATAAGGTTGACTACAAATGACTGGCGGATGCCGACGGTGACCAGGATGTTGAAGGCGGAGCCAGTGGCAAGGGCGGACAGCAGGTCAGTGCCATCGGTGATGTAGCGAAGCACGAGACTCAGAGCGATCATATTGATGAGGAAAAAGACGGCGAAGATACGCTGGTAAACCGCGAGCCATGTGTGACGGACTTTGCGGATCCATGGTGCCTGGCGCTTCGGTGGAAGAGGAATATGCTTATCGTCGGAGGCATTGGTGAGGGTGATGCTCGATGCGAAGGAGGCGGTTGAGGCTCCGTTTCCCTGAGCAGTGTTGCCTGGTGCCAGGTAAACCTGCTGTGGAACTGCGAGATATGTTTGGGACTCCATGTTGTCGACTTCTATAGAATGGACAAGTGTGAAGCTTTGAGGAAGCGGTTGGTGATGCGGTAAGGTATAGGCGAGAGAGGCCCAATGCATATTGTGGGAACAGGGCAATCGAGGCTACACGGTCGTTATTGAGCGAAGTATGATGTCAGAGTTTCTCAAGTGTTGCAAGCAGGAAGCTTCCGGAATATGTCACTTAAGGTTGTGAGGCTGGCTGATTGAAAAAAATTCACTTCAGCGCCATGCGTTATGTACAAGGGGTTGACAACGGTATAGAACTATGTGGAGATGTCACCACCAGATAAAGGTGTGGACGCAATCGTTATGGGGAAAGAATGATAAGCGACAAGAATTTTTAACCAAGCTAGTGAAATATATTGAAGTGTTGATGCCGCAATTAAGTCAACATGAACCGATGTAGTAGGCCTGAATGCCAATGGACCATATCATGAACAGACGAAAGAATGTCAAGGCGGGACACAGGCATGCACATGGCGGGCCTCCCTCATTTTTTAGAAGATAGCCAGTTTGTATCATGCAGGACAATTGAAGTGCAGTTTAACAGACAAGCTTCTTCGCTCTAGATCTGTAAAGCCGCGGACGTCCTTGATCTGCAAACAGTGGTACACATGCTCGATGGTCTCATACCTGCCCTGATCTACAAGGAAGGACGCCCAAACCCACCACTACATGCATTAGACCACCAATGTGGATGAGAACTGAGCCACTGCCATTCAATTGCACAGCTCGTTCGTCGTCGCCTTATGCAAGCGCCACGCTACCAAGCATCGGAAGGCGATGATGGAAAAGATTCATCATGCGACCAACCACTGCCCTGCATAAGCACATGGGACATCAACCTTATTATAATTCCTTGTCTGTTGGGGCTTGCATGACAACCAAAGTACATATCTCAAAAACTGCAGCAGAACATAAAATAGCAGCACAGAAAGTAGCACCCAAACAGCTAACGGTAACCAGATCCTCGTCATAGTGCTACGCCAACCTCTTCGCATAGTCGAGTCAACCTACTTGGCACTGCGTTGTCATAACCAATGAGCTGGGAATGTTCCAAGCTTAGAATCTCCAAAGCAGATTTGAAGCGGTGAAGTGAGTCGGTGTGGTGTTTGAGGACATTGTTTGTGTCTCAAACTCGGTGGAGCGCCCATACCTTGACCACTGCAGCACGGCGACCGAGCCATACGAGACTCATTTTGGTAGAGGTTCTAAACATGTACTCCTCGCGCCATCGGATTGCTCGCTTGAGTTCCATATTAATTATAGCTAAGGTGAACTTCCGGTAACTGAAGACGATCTGAAAATGCAGAGACAGAAAACACCTTCAAAATCAAAACGCTGGATGACATCAAGAAATGCATATTGTGCTGCCAGTGAGATGAGCATATATACCGATTGATGTTGGAGATGTGAACAATTGGCGGCTTCGATGTTGTTGTCGTCGTTGAAGTTGGCGCTAGGCGGCTAATGGCAGATCTCGCAAGAACACTTATTCCGAAATCAGATTGGCGCCAGGAACCATCCTCCGATAACGTGGGCCACACGTGCCGTCATCATTCCATCAGGCTTGATTTAGCCTAACCCATTCAACCTTCTCCACAACTGCTCATGCCCCAAGATTAACTCCTTTACGAAGCATTACAACGTCGACACCATTTTACTTCTCTTGGTTATTTGCGCAGTTGAGCGTCTGATTCTTATGTGCCGGTGAAATCCTTTTGTGACAACTGTCAACTTCAGCCTCTTTGGTTGGGCCCTCTACAGCTTTTGGTGCGACGGACTTGTACGAATTCGTGGTTTACCCCAACTGTCGTGCGGACAGTGGCATATCGTCGCGTAGCTCTCAACTAGATATCTCACACCACCGAAAACGATGTCATCGGCATTGAGCAAGCGGCAAGCAGCGCGCAATGAGCGCGCCCTTCAGGATTTGGTCAGAAATGGCCGCGGCAACGACTGCTGCGCCGATTGTGACGCCAGAAATCCAGGTAATTATTCTAAAGCAGCCACTAGTGACGGATGCCAACTAACATTTGATAGGATGGGCCAGTTGGAGTCTGGGGATCTTTCTGTGCATGCGCTGCGCCGCCATACATCGCAAGCTTGGAACGCACATCTCGAAGGTCAAATCGCTCAGCATGGATTCGTGGACTACCGAACAGGTTGACAAAATGAAGGAGATGGGCAACATGGAGTCAAACGCAATCTATAATCTCACAAACAAGAGACCACCAATACCAATTGATGCCGATGAGGCCGATTCTGCAATGGAGCGCATTATACGGAGCAAGTACAAGGATGTGAGAACGGATGACGGCTTCCAGGCACCAAGAGGAGGAAACAGAGATTATCTGCGCGACTCGGCCTATGAAGACAGACCACCTCGTTCAAGCCGCCGGCCAGAGACTCCAGATTCCGACGATATTCCTCCACCGGTACCAGCGAAGACTGGGAGTCGCTTTGGCTTCAGATCTGCATCATCCATATTCCCAATGTCCTCAAAATCTAAGCGTGAGGCTCAGGCGAGAGCGCATCTCGAGAGCCAGAACCAAATGTGTAATGGCCCGTATAGGCGAGCCGAGAAGGAGGCGCCAACTCCACCAAGGAAGAACAAGCCATCGAGAGTGTTTGGGACACCCGTGGCAGCGCCAGATGAGCAGGAGGAAAACATGATCAACAAGTTGGCAAGGCTGCGCGACATGGGATTCACGGATGAGAAACGTAATCTCACTGTTCTGAAGGGTTTGAATGGGAACTTCGAAAAGTCTGTGGCAACTCTGGTGCGCCTCGGGGAGAAGAAACAGCCTCGATTTGAGAAGCTGGGATCAATTTCTCGGTCCGCCTCACCATCAACAGCCCAGCCGAGTGCCGGCTTATCTTTCGATCGGCCGAAGCCGTCTCCAATATCCTCATCGCACTCCAATAATCCATGGGAGGCCCCATCTGCAGCCCCGCAAACCGCACAGTCAACAGGAGGAATAGGTGCTCCCAAGCCGATAGAGAAGGACGGACAACACTCTCTTAACCCTTTCGGATTCGCAACAAGATCGCAAATGAACTTGAACCAGCAATACAACTCGCTCGGTCAGTCGTTTCAGAACTTGAACGTAAGCTCCCAGCAGCTCTTCCCCAACCATACTGGAGGTGCTCCACGCATCCAACCTTTCCAGACTGCCGCTGCGCCTCCCATGCCATCGATTCCTCAAGGTCAATATTCGTCAGGCGTCTATACGCCAGTCTCGCAGCAATCGCCTTCGATGCCAGGCTATAACCCTTTCCTTCAGCAACAGCAGACGTCTGAGCCTCAGCCACTGTTGACACCTCAATTCACTGCGAGCAATCCTTTCGGAAGCATAGGTCGCGCTCAAACGTTTCTAGGCCAAATGAATGGCGCACAGGGCCAGACACACACCCCCATTCAGGACCTCTTCAACCAGGCTGCGCCGCAACAAGCACAACAAGCCAATCCTTATGGCCAGCAGCAGCCGCTGCAGATGCAGCCACAGCAGACTGAGAATCCGTACTTCCAGCAGCCACAACAAATGCCGCAGCCTCAACAGGTATCTCAGAATCCATATGGCCAGGAACATATGCAACAACAATCATCACAGAATCCGTACGGTAGCCAGTATCAGCAGCCTGCTCATAACTACCAACAGCAACCACAGCTCATGCCACAGAGAACCGGGATGGACAAGTCGAGTATCATGGCCATGTTCAGTCAGGCACCATCTATGCCATCTCCGCAGCCGCAACCACAGTTTGATGCGCAACAGCAGCAACAACAGCAATCTCAACAGCCTCAGCAGTCTCAGAATCAAAGCGTATATCAACCTCCAACCCAGCAGCTGCCGCTCCAAACTATAACCCAGTACCAAGCTCAACCGCAGCAATCACCGCCGCAGCACCAGCAGAACCACAACCGGTACCAGCAACCACCACAATTACAGCAACAGCAGTCCTTCGGCGGTCTGGCCACAGTGCTGGAGCAGACTGGTAGTGGTGCATCCCCCTTATCTTCCACGACCGGATTCGGAGGTGCGAAGAATCCTTTTATGCACAGCTCTCAGAACCAGCAGAGCGTGCAGCAGAATGGAAATGTTCTGCATCAAGGAGGATTGTTGGCAGCGAGTGGAATTGGCGGCTTGACGAGCTCGAGCAGTGTGGGAAGCAGTTTGTTTGATGCTGGCGGGAGTCCACAGGCAGCTGGAGGAGGTATGGGAATGGGAGGAGCGAGGAGTAGGGACTCCATGCTTGCGAGTAGTGGGTGGAATCCTAATAATGGGCGGCATAGTCCGGATGCTTTTGCTAGTCTGAGTTCGAGGGTTAGATGATAGGATAGCCCAAGGGCAGTTCGCGTAATCCGCAATATATGACCCTCAGCACATGTCTAGACTAGCACACATAAATGAGACCTGTCGAGAACCTCCATTACGGAAGTGGCTGGCATTCAACTGTTAAACGCGTCAACCACTTAACCTCAGAAAACAAATTATTTGAAAGTTCGCCCAGCTTGGATTTAATAATTTAAAATTTAACTTGGGGATTGAAAATCACCAAGCCGTACATCCCTGTGCCTTACCTCGCTGGCAGCCCTTTCGTTTTTGCAATCCCTTCACTCGCAGTCCCCTCCGAACCTTCCATAGCATCTCGTATCTCGGATACAGTAATGGGGTTTAATATGAATCGACATATTCGGCTTCACATCATGTAATCTGCCTGTTATGTCCTCATCAACCTCCCGAGTGTGCTTCGCCTGTGCAATTTGCTTGATCTGACCTCATCAGCCTTTCGGGCGTCGACCTGAATTTCTTGCTTTTCCCCACCAGTGAAGACATGGTAATTACTAACCAGTAAATCATGCGATTTGTATTCGAGGCGTTTGAGTTGCGGCGAGTACGTGGCAAGACGCTCAATGAAGATGCTTGTCGCTGGAGATGTTTCCTCTAGGGTGACGGACAACAGCTCCAAGATCTTGGAGAGTTTGTCGGAGACAGATATACCCTCAGCTAATATGAAAGGAGTTTAAACGTCGACCTCGGTAAGGGCAGGGTATGTCAGGATGGGCCGTATATATTTAGCACACACACCTCGGTCTTCGTCGATTATAGTAAATTCTCGCAGCCGGCGAATGAAGGTTGCTGGAGACCTAAGGCGAAGAGCCCTCATTTTGCTGCTGCATGATGGCAGTGACGCTCTTGCTCTTGGTCGAACTGGGGACGACAGCCCAGCGTAAAAGGAGCGCGACGTAGTTGTTCTCAATAACGATCGGCATCGTCAACTTCTTACTAATTTCAGCTCTGAAAAATGCCCACCAGTCGATCTCGGCCAAGTTGGGTAGCAACGCAAGCAGGAGGGGTAAACAGCGTCCGAGCGTCCATCTCTCAAGGGACATATCCAATATCGTGCAATATCGCCAAATTTGCCGTGTCTAGTGCTTCATCGCAGTTTCCACTGTTTGATAGGCAGCTCCTCTTCGATAGACGCCGTGGCCTCAACATCTTCCACATCGGCCATCGCGCCGAACTCCTCAATAACGCCCTGCGCCGCTGCCCAAACTCCTTCGCTATAGCTCCATGACCACAATCATACAGGCTGACAGTCTTCAAACCCTCGCCCTGTTGTCGATTCCACAGCACCGACCTGTAGAGATACACCGCGTCCCCATCTCTCCATAATGGCGGTTCCCATCTGTGGGGCCACCTCCGCGAGTGCTTCCAAATAACATCTAAAACAAGCACAATAAGTGTCCGACACGTGGGCCTAAGTGGCAGAAGATGCTTCACCCTAGCTCTGAGATCTCAGGTCTTGTCTGCATCATGCTGATCGGACATGACGAAACCATCCTGATCAGATTCGTCTGGCCTATGAGTGTCGCGCCAGTTACAATATCTCTCCCACGTTTCGGCGTCTGTGTCTTCATTGAGGTGGTGGTAGATCTTGAATATGATCTCGGCTGGGAGACGTACGAGCGCCAAGGTTAGAGTCGACCGAGCAGGAATTTTCAAATATAATCGATGAAGATCAGTTGACGAATCGAGGGCCAGTTTGAAACTAAGCGCATTGTTAATGGAAGTACAATGAAACATCGAAGTTTGCTTTGAGACACCTCCAGCTTACAGCTTAGGATGCCAATGCCGGCAAAGGGGAAGTTACCGTGTTAAACAATCCAACTGCGTCTGGAAATTACAAGTTCCAGAAGAACCACACTTGTCCCGAGATAACAATGTTAAAAACCGGGTCATGTTTGGAGCCTACTTGGGTTTAGAAGTGGTATTTGAAATTTGACGTCAGAACGACATCTTCTCCTCAATCTCACAGCGGCCGAATGCAGCCACCAGTTGTCCCGACTGACATGCTTATTTTCGGCACAGAAGTACCACACGAGTACATCATTCTGGGCAAGCAGTTCAGCATTCTGGTCTTCATTCATCCTCTAGCCTAGAATACGCCTTTTGGTTTCCAAACCTGGCATCAATACCCAACCCATATTTTCTACTCCGTAGGACACTTTCTATAAAAATGGGTATTGATGACCATAATGCTATGCTATGCTCTTTCATAAAATGTCATAACACCATGCTCGCTAACAATATGCTCTCAATAATATCCTCCTCTTCCTTCCTTTCTTGTATGATAGTTCATCTACGGCGAAGTTTGCATCTTGACCGGACTCGACATCGGCGTCGTCGACACCAAAGTGTCGCACTTCATCTCTAGAGCCTCCTTCAACCTCTCGACAAGTATCTCATCCGACGGCCTCTGCTCACGCAGGACTATCATAGCCGCGCCTCTCCCCATCTTGACCATCTGGCACCACTCAGGCGCAACGTCGTTGCAAAGGAGACGGATACAGCACTCGGCCTCACTCTTCGCAATAGGTGTTTTGAAACTATCCTTCATCTTTCCAATGACAGTAGGCAAGGTGAAAGAGACTCTCGCCTGTCCCTTGGCATGCGCAGTACTCAACTGCGTAAGCACCGCCACAACCTCCTCTAGCCTTCCCAGTGCCGCTATTCTTGCAAGCTCTTCCTTAGACAGCGGCGGCGGCGCATTTTTCTTCTCCTCCGCCTTCATCCTCAACCTCTCCAACAGCGTCGGCTTTCTCGTCGGCGTACCAGGACTTGAAGACTCCTGAGCTTGTGCGGCCTTGGCAGCCGCTGCGTCCTCCTCTTCTTTCTTCTTGATGATTATTCCGTGTCTCAGATCCTCTAGTCTACGTTGACCTTTGGCGAGCAGTGGCGACATCTTGGAGACGGAAGCACACATCCGCACTTCCTCGACTGGTAAGGACTTGGTGAATTCTCCGATGTTGACGGTGTCTGCGTCCGCCCATAAAGCCTCGAGGTTGGTGTAGAAGAGGGTGTTGAGAGTATTCTCGTCAAGCGGCTTCGCCATGCGACCGAGGCGGGAGAAGGTCCGTATCTCGATGCATAGCTTACTGTTGCCGTAGTCGCTTATGCTTAACATGGCCAGTGCTTTCTCTCCCGACATCGACTGTGATGAGCTTGGCGGAGCGTGGTTCAGAATACCGAGGAGACGTTTTATATCAGTCAAGTTAACGGCGCGCTTCCCCCAGCATCGTGCTACGTTGGGACAGAGTTGTTTGATGTCGCAGGGCGTATGTGTGCCGTTGTGTGCATAGTGAAGAGTGAGAGAGGTGAGGAACGAGGAATGCATGTTTATCATATCATGCAGTTCCTCTGGCAGTTCTGGCGAGCTCTCTACGGTAGTCTGTGAGGACTCGAGAACGGCTGAAGAGGAGAAGACATCGTCGTCGACATCGCACGCATCGGTTGCCTTCGGTGAAGATGGTAGGAAGAAGTTGTCAAGTAGACCACGGAGGCCATTTGTTGGTGTCTGAACGCTGCCAGGGGTGTGTACTGGGGTACTCGCCGCAGCGACCTGTCGTGCTGGTGTCTTTGGTGGGTGCGTGAAGCTCACTTGGCTCGTGGCACGTCTTTGTGGGAGAGGACGGATCGCTCTTTCGCTCGTTGCTCTCGTAATCGGTGCAGGTCGGGTTGAGGGCGTAGATGTGGCGTTCAAGATCGTTGTTGCCTCTGCAATAGTCTCCTCCACATCGACATGTATCTCCTCGACATCAACCACAGTCTCCAGCTTGCGCTTGCCGCCAACCTCCGCCGTCGCGGTGGGCGAAGCATTGAGCTTGCTATCGGACACCGACTTCGCAAGCGCCGTTGCCTTGGTCGTCCTTGCAAAGTTTGCGATCCCTCTCGCACTGCTCCTCGTGCTCGGCGTCGTATCTGCTCCTCCGACCTTTCTCCTCTTGCTAGCCGCCGACGACATCTTGGTAGCTACGACCCCGGTTTCTTGAGTATTATTCTTGCAGGTACGATGGAAATACGATATCCAATAGTGTAATCAATGGCTGACGGCAAAAATAACCAAGAATAACCAAGAATAACCAATGGGTAGCTGTTGTGTTGATACTTGAAGTATTTTGTGTTTAATGTTGAGGATTAAGGTGCGGAAGTGAACAGACGCGTTTTGGACGCGACGCGACGAAGCGCGTAAAGTGGTTTATTGGCAGATACGGACGGCCGCTCCTGACTTTGATTGACAGGCGCGCAAGATCTAAGATTAGATACCAGAAGATGCTTGACCACGACCAAATGCTAATAATATCGTGAATCAAAAGGAACGAGTCGTAAATAATGTTGAGGATGAAAATGATGTTTTCTGACGTTTGTTCAGGAGGTTGAAGGAGGAATCCTGTTTACGCTGGTGAGATTGACGACGTCGGGTCCACCAACGTTGGCGTGGCGACACCAACCACCGCTCCACCGTCGTGCAGCTGGCGGCACGAGCGATACTGAGAACGGCGAGCTTGTTTTAAACAATGGGATGGCCACCGACTGGTTAGTTCGGGTTCTCGTCGCTACACGGTTTGTCCGTGAAATGTTGTTCCTCATGAACAGCCGCGAAGTTTAGAATGTTCTCATTTATGAAAAGATGGCTGAACGCAAATGAGCCAGGGTATCCAGGTTACGCCTAAACTCCGTATATACATCTATCCCATCGTCAAATCTATGTTCGCTCCATCTACAAGCCTCCTGCCGGGGGCGCGTATGGGTGAATCAACATCTCCGAGAACTTCTCCAACTTCTCCTTTCCTCTAACCTCCTCAACCAACAGAGGCATTTTCACCACATTAAACTCATCGTAGAGCTCCTCGATCTGCTCCAAGTACTTCTTTTGCATCTTTCTCCTAGCATTGCACTGGTCGCACTCACTGCCCTTCTTCGGGTACAGCAACTGGTTAACCACAATGCAATGGGTATCAATATGGAAGCTAGCCAACTCCTGGATCATGCGCTCCGTCTCATAGAGCGACAAGAACTCTGGGATACAGACGCACACGAAGGTGGTCATATCTGGGTCCTTGAACTGTCCGTTGACCTCAGAAATAGTCTCGCGCAGCGACTCTAGCTTCTCCATCATCTCCGGAAGGTTTGCGCCGTTTGGCAGTTGACCACCCATCAAGCCGTTGAGCATTGGGCCAAATTGTGTGCTAAGCTGGGAGACCTTGGCGAGAGCCTTCTCGAGGACAGTTGGGAATTGGAGGAAGCGGAGGGTGTGGCCGGTTGGGGCAGTGTCGAAGATAATTGTCTCGTAGGAGAGGGATTTGACTTGCTTGAGGACCTCGGCGAAGGACATAGCCTCGTCGATACCTGGGATCTGAAAACCGGTTAGTGCACGTTCTCATATTCAAGCGCTGTGGATTGCAGGTCACTTACAGCAAAAGCCAAATCCTGCATCATACCGCCCACACCAACCGCCGGCTCATTGTCGTCGCCCTGTCCTGCCAACAGATCCTGAATGCTGCCATTTGGATCAATCTCCATGGCGCTCAAGTTTGTATAGCCATCAATCAGTCTCGCCTCCTTGCCGAACTTCTGGTTGAAGGCGTCGGACAAGTTATGTGCTGGGTCAGTGGAAATCAGAAGAACGGAGCGGCGCACTTTCGCGAGCTGAATGGCGAGAGAGCAAGATGTAGTGGTTTTTCCGACACCACCCTTTCCCCCGACGAAGATCCAGCGGAGGGAGCGCTGGTCGAGGATGGACTGGAGCGTTGGCTCCATGATGTCCTCATCGGCGTTGATAACTGCGCTGGACATAGTGGACGATGTAGCGGATGTATTCCTGAAATGCGTTTATGTAGTGGTCTAGAGTCGCGGCTGTACAGCGACTACGTGGTTATATTAAGGGGTGTTGTAGGAGGACAGATTGCGGTAAGTTGTCAAAAGTTTGGCCAACAAGTCCCCAAAGGTCTCGCTGCGCTTCTTTGGCGTTCACGAGGTTGCCGTCACTAGCGGCCGCGTCACAATGCACAGAACATCCTCAGACACAATTATCCGCTCTCTTTAATCCTATCCGAGTACGGTAATGTATTAACATCTATCGTTATCCATACTAGGCAAGCAAGCTGTATTTCGTTTTCAGTTCAAGTTCAGCTGATTGAAGCAAATGATGTCCCCTATCTCGGGCGACTCCGACGCCATTTGACATGCCCCGCCACTAGCTCATGTCTAGCTATAGCTCCGATAGCGAGAGCCATCCTCCTGGTGTCTGCTTTGGGATAAATAGCCCTTCCTCTCTCCTTTCTTAAGGTTCCTACTAGCAAGCCCCGTTCTCCTCGAACTACATTTCGACATCAACCAGTGGACTCAACCAAACAAGTTCTGAATAACCTCATCTCGAGCTGTCAACCATACCCCGCTACCCTGCGATCGCGGCGTCATTTCCACAATAATACAACTCCTTAGAACCGCATTCACCCTCAGCGACACATAGCTATCGCCATTACTCGACCCTCAGCTTACATCTATTCCAATTCTACATCGACCCAATTCACCATGGCAACCACACCCTCTCCCATAACCTGCCACGTCCTCGACACCACCATCGGCCGCCCTGGCGCCAACATCGAGGTTACCCTCCGCTGCCTCTCCCCACCCAACAAGCAATTCGGCTCCGTGCCTCAAATCTTCACTGCAAAGACCAACTCCGATGGCAGGATAAAGGAATGGAACAACAAGTTCGGCGTCGAGGTGTGGGCCGTCGTCAATGAGGGTTCCGATCCTTTCGAGCTCGACGAGAAGAAGGGATGTGACGGCGAGGATAAGACGGAGAATGAGGAGACTGATGACTCGACAATCTGGAGTTTGAAGTTCGAGGTGGAGAAGTATTATGGGAAGGGGACGACGTTCTGGCCGTATGTGGAGTTGGTGTTCAGGGTTAAGAAGGGGGAGCATTATCATGTGCCTCTTCTGCTCACCCCACACTCTTACACTACCTACCGTGGCTCATAGGCGAGATTACAGTAGAATGACCCGAAACACGGAAATATTTATGCTCGAGAAAAATCGCCTCATTGCGCTATCGTTGCCACCACCAGCTTCATTGGTATCAAACCACCCTGTCTACACCTTCCAGCTAAGCCGCTCTCCTCGCCGTAGTACTCATCAACGTAATCTTCTGCTTCTTCTTCCTCTTCCCTCCCCCACCCCCATTAGCGTTCCCAGCCGGTCTACTTCCCCCCTCCCCAAAATCCTCAACCCCCAGACTCGCGGCCTGCGCCGCAGCCACCGCAACCTCATTCTCAGCTCTCAACTCCTTCTCCCAATTCAACAACCACCCATCATCGCCTCCATTATGTCTATACCCCTCCTCATCCTGCGGCGCAAGCACACTCGTGCCCCACACCGTAGCCTGACGCTCCCTCTCCCTAGCCTCCGAGTCCGCTTCCGAAAGACTGCCAAAACCAGGACGGCTGTCCGTTGCGTACGGAGGACTGGCTCCTTGCGCGCCATCGATCCCAGTGCGCAATGGCACGAAATCGTCAGCCCCGAACCTCTCCTCCACAGGACTAGTACCAAATGCTTCAGCACCACGACGTTGTCTCCTTCCCCACCTCTCCTCTTCCCCCAACTTCTCCGCCCTGGCACGCGCCTTCTCCTCGCGATTCTCCTTCTCCCTATTCCTCTCCCTCCTCTTCTTAATCTCCGTCTGAAACCCAGCCAGCACGGTATCATGAACGACATCCGTCCAATTACACTCCAAAAAAGCAACCTCGCACCCATAAGGCAGGTGTGCAAGGTACTTCGTCTTCTTCCTGAACTCATCATCCACGATGTGGCCCGTGGAGACATGCTCAACACGCGGCAACAAGGTGGAAGGGAAGTTTTCAAAAGAGCCGAATGCTGCCTTTAGAATACGGATGTCCAGTGGCGCGAGATAGTAGTGAGGCAGAGACTGGTAGAAATAGTACGGAGCATGAGAGTGTGCGAATGGGACGTGCTGGGCTGGCTTAGCGGATGTAGTTGGTACCATTAGAACAGGAGCCGCTGGTTCGGAACGGTCCTGTGCTGTGACAGCAAGGCTTCCCATGCCGTCGTCGACAACTTGCACGTTCGGCGGCGCAGTCGGATCTGCCTCGTCCGGCCTTATTGTCGTGCCAGGAGTTGATGCATCGGCTGAAGTCTGGCCATCATGGATCTTAGTATACGTCGTGGCTGGCGCCTCATCAATATATTTTATCTCCGGCACTGCAGGCTTCTTCTCCTTCCTCGCCTGCTGTTTGACTTCCGGAGCATTGCCGACACCAACGATTTTCTCCTTTGCCCCCCTGACATTGTTGACTGCCTTTCTCGCCCAGATATCCTCTTGCTCAAAGAGCAGCTTATCGGCATCAGCTTCCTTCCGCAGCGCCTCAATCTCTGCATCATACTCATCCACCATGTACTCCTCTGTGCCTTTCATCACGCGAGCGTAGTCGGTAACTTCTGGTGCAAAATACCACGGTACGTCATCCGTCTTGCCCATGTTCTCTGCGTCCTCCTTCGGCAGTGCCAACGTGCTGCCAGGTTGTCTCATAACCAGTCTAAGGATGACGTCCTCTCCCTCCTTCGGAGCTGGATTCTCCTGTCCAGCAAACCACCTTACTGGCCTCGTATCACCCATATAAATCGAACCCGAGCACATTGGACACTTCTTCCACTTTGCCTTCTTCAGCGGCTGCTTATCCTTATCATCTCCATCCTCGGAGTGCATATATCGAATCAAACATGGTAAGCATGAGATATGTCCGCACTTCGCCATGCGAGGCGCGATGCCGCGTTCAGAAAGACAAATCGGACATTGTGCAGCCTGCGATTCGGAGGAAACTAGGATTTGAAGTACGTTCGCCCAGTCAAGGGGAACATCTGCATCGAGGGATTGTGCGCGGTAGTCGCCAGTTGGATTGACGATGAACCGGTAGTTGGCGTGAATATACCTGACTTTGTCGGACGCATGATAGCCAGAGCCAATGCCAGATCGTGCATATCGTGGATCACGGCCGGTATTGCGAGGTGTGTAGAACTGTGGTTGTGGTCGTGGCGGAAGATTGATGTTCATCAAATGGGTGATAGAGGTTTGGCCTCGGCGGCCGCTTGGGTTCCTCATTGCGGTCTAACCAATTAGTAATCATTTGCAATGTATTCTTGAATTGGCATGCTCACAGATTCAACATAGGAGTCCTCCCTGTCGCCACCAAGTCCAGGTCGTCTATGCTTACTGTGCTTCTTTTTCTGCGCCTGGTTATTGCGCGCCGAACTGAAGACTGGGTTGGATGTGCTGCTAGAACGGCGGCTAAGATTATCTGGCCCCGGGGATGGGATTTGTTGCGATTGCTGCTGCTGAACCGGCTGGAATGAAGCTGAGGAAGGATTGGGCTTTCCTCCAGATGACGAGCTTGATTGAGCCGGATTCATGACTGTGCTAAAAGTATATATGCTCGAAATTGACGCGAGAGAAAGATCCGATGAAACGAAGGTAGAGCTCGAATACCCTAACCGTGAAGGCTCTTTGCGCTGACAGTGACGATACTGGCGTTCGAAGCAGCTGTCAAGCGTTTTCTTATGGGAGGCGATAAGGTGGTGGAGCCAACAAGGTGTTTCGGCCTCTCGCTCAATTCGTCTCAGCGAGTGCCACAATAGCCGTTATGCGATATCTATAAAACGACCGACCACTCCCCCAACAAGCAGTATATTGTATTAATCCTTGGCGTTGTATTTAAGAGAAGCCTCAAGAGGCGACCTTGGTGTTGACGAGTCATGGGGTCAGAGTCTTGGTTGGAGGGGCATCATCGTAATCAGCCGTGCTGTTTTCACATTGGGCGGGCCAGGCTGACTGGCAGAGGCAAGAAAAAGAGTGCTTAGTAACGCAGGTCGAGGCAATCCTGCTTTGAGTATACTGTGATGATACAGAGTCAATTAGAAATATACCGGATGAACAGTAAAGTTACATCCATCAAACGTGATTTTCAAAGTTGTAATGTCCTGATCTCTTCGCTGGTGTTCCCGTCGATGACGCTTTGGTCAAGTCCGCGCTCTACCTACCTGGCCATTACGGCCACGCGAAAAAGACCAATCGTGCCACAACCTAGAAATAATATCCAGCCAACATCACCACGCTCATAACACCCAATCTCGCCCGTCACAACGTCTGCAACACCAAGTCTGTACATATACCCCTAGTCGCTCCTTACCATATAATCGACTTCTGTACACAGCGTCTTCACCATATCTCCCTCCCACCAGCCCGAATTGGTCGCGCATAGCATACAGCAAGCGCGCTTGACTCAACAGCCTCCAACCGACGCGACCACGACAGAGTCGGCTTGGAATTTCTCCCACGCCGGCATGATGAACGGCCGTCATCTGCCGGCAGGGCAGGGTGTTCACGATGGCAGGCGTCGCCAGCAATTCAATCCACAAGCACAATTCCACCAGCAGCCACCAGCAGCCATGTACAATGGTGGAGGCTATTACAACCAGCCATACTACCCACCCCAACCACCTCCACCTCACTACTACAACGGCGGCATGCCACCAAATCAATACAACCCGTATGCCATGTACGGAAGGCAGCCATCTATGCCATATAACCCATATGCAATGGCACCGCCGGTAGTTACGACTCCACCTTATGGTCAGCCACCAATGCACTCTCCAGCAATTGTCAGCACTCCATATCAACCACCTCCACCAGCATCCGTACCATCTTCCACACATTCTTCGTATATAACTCCAGTGCCAATGACAGCCGGAGCAGCCATCCCAACTCCGCCTGCGCCAATTGCAAGAATCTCTCCACCACCAATGGTTGGAGCGCCAGAGTTTATTCCAGCAGCACATAGACATTTACAGGCCGCCGTCCACCCAGTAGTACCACCACCACAGCCAAGCCCACTACAGCAACCAGTATCTCAGTTCACTTCCCAACATGCTGCTGAGATTACGCAAACTACCGAGGGTGTTGCGGCGGCAGTCGAGGAGAAGGCTGAGGAGAACAACGAGGTGGAGCAAATAATCAAGGTATGTCATGAAGATCTGGCACCAGCTGTGCACCCATACTAACTACGATTAGCTTCCATGGTTCACCCGCCCAGATGAGGCATGGCCAAAGAGGACTCGTCGCATCAACAAGAACGTCGCAGCTCGATGCAGTATCGAGCAAGCAACTCCAGCTGAGGAGCAGGAGCAGAGCCAAACCACCGTCTCGGCTGAGACTGATAACACTTTCACACCAAGGCCAGAGACACCTTTCACTACTCAGCCACCTTCTGAGCATGCCCCATCTGAGCACGCTACTGTCTCTGAAGTCGCGTCTACTACACCAACTACCCCATTGTCTGCTCAGGCGCCGTCCGACGCATCGCGCACTATTACTCCAACTTCTGCCAAGGTTGTTCCACATAAGTCCAGTGTGTCTTTGGTTCCAGCTTTGCCGAAGGTTCTGCCAAAGACCTCGGTTCCAGCCACGACTTCCAAGAAGGATGCGCCAAAAGATGCCAAGGTTGCGCCAGCGCCTGAGCCGACTGCTCCGGAACTCACCATTGAGGAAAGAATGGCGCAAGCAACGGCTGCTGTTGAGAGAATGAAGACTCGTGCCGCAAATGGTGAAACTCCGTCTCAGCCCGCCTCAGTTGAGGAGGCAAAGCCAGCTCCAGCACCTGCCAAGCCGTCTTCATGGGCGGCACTTTTGAAGACAGCAACCCCGGTTGTGCCAAAATCGACTGCTCCTACAGCAAACGCTGCTCCTGCGAAGCCAAAGACTAACATTGATAACTTGTCTGATGCTCTCATCGCTTTCAACGCCAAGACGAAGGATACTAAGATTGCCTTCCTTGAGCCACGCGGCCTTGTAAATACTGGTAACATGTGCTATATGAATTCTGTAAGTTACATGGAAGCTATCGCCTAGAGATACAGTACTAATGTCGTCTCAGGTTCTGCAAGTTTTGGTTTTCTGCATTCCGTTTTACGATTTCCTTGAGCAGGTCGGACAAAAGGCCAAGCATAGTTTTAAGAGCGATACCCCATTTATTGACGCGATGATCATGTTCATGCGCGAGTTTCCTACTCTGGCTTCTTCCATGACTGTCGCGGATCTCCGTGCTCAGCTCAAGGACACCGACCTTGAGAAGTATGGCGACGCTTTCACTCCAGATTTCGTTTATGATGTTATCCGTACCCTGCCAAGATTTGCGTCCATGAGACGTGGACACCAGCAGGATGCAGAGGAGTTCTTGGGATTTTTGCTTGAGGGATTGCACGATGAGTGTGTTGCTGTCATGAATGCTTCTGCTGAGGCAGCCGCAACACCAGAGGCTGAGAAGGCTGAAGGTGGCGAGGCAAACGGATGGCTTGAGGTCGGACCAAAGCAAAAGGCTGCGGTTACTCGTGCCTCTGGCACCAGACTCGACTCACCAATCACCAAGATCTTTGGAGGAACATTGAGAAGTGTGTTGCGTGTGCCAGGTCTCAAGGACTCCGTCACCATGGAGCCATACCAGCCATTGCAGCTCGATATTCACCTTCCAGAAGTCGTCAACATCGTTGATGCACTGAAGGGTCTCACTAAGCCAGAGAATATCACTGGTGACTTCAAGTCTCCTCGGGGGCCGACTGTTACTGCTACTAAGCAGATGTCCATCGAGACCCTGCCATCGGTTCTTATCTTGCACCTGAAGAGGTTCCAGTATGATAACAATGGCGGAACTCAGAAGATCTGGAAGAGGGTCGGCTATCCTCTTGATTTGGAGATTCCAAAGGAGGTCTTCGCCAAGCAGAAGCTCGGAGCGGTCCTTGCTCACGGCGGCCTTCCAAAATACAGATTGCAGTCAGTCGTGTACCACCACGGCAAGAACGCCAGCGGCGGTCATTACACTGTGGATGTTCGTCGCCAAGATGGTCGCGAGTGGATCAGACTCGACGACACTGTCATTCGCCGCGTCAAGGCTGAGGATGTTGCCGACGGCGGATCTGAGGAGGATCCAGAGGTCCTTAGAAAGGCCATGGATGCCCACAAGAAAGACACCGTCTCCAGCGCCAACATCTTTTCCTCCATGAATGACGAGGCTGGTGGAGACGGAGAGTGGGAGCAGGTCACTGATAGCAAGAGCAATGGCACCAAGAAGTCTCCGATCGGCACCGACAGCCCAAGAAAGAAGCAGGCGGATCGCTTCGATATCCACGACAACAAGGTGGCGTACCTCTTGTTCTATCAGCGCATAGAATGAAGGGTGGCGGGCCGTCACCGACGGTGGAAACTTTAGAATGATTCGGCTGACGGACGATCGTCAAGATCAGCGATGACTACATATTAAGGTGGACGATAGAATGAGGAACGATTGAATCGATGAATGACTTATGACCCAGCGTCGAGTTGGCGAGGGATTCATGACCGGGGAGGAAAATAAGGAAGTGGGTCCAGTTTGATCCTTTGGGAAGAGCTGGACTTGGTCGACGACGGCAGGGGAGTACCTGGGACAAGATGGGGGAGGAGATCACAGAGGCCATCTTGTATTATACTCGCTATATTTCGCATGGATCCCTTTAGGAGGACAAGGATAATGGGTGGAGGATATCTGAGCATGGCAGGGGCAGCGAGGCACCATTATCGCTACTTTTGGCTGAGGTCGAAGGTTGAACGGTTGCAAAGCGGGGAGTTGGGGTGAGAAGAGCGGTTGCATCGTAGGAGAGGTGGTGCATAAAGGGAATTTTATAGCAGATATCACCTCGCATGCGATGCGCTAAATAACGAAATTCACACGAGCTAAGGTTTCTTGTGCTTCGAGTGATAAAAGTGAGGAATCGACATAATCGACCAAGAAGACATCTGTCAAATGCGGATGTGCTTCATCCATGGGCCGAGGGTTCTGCCAAATCCGAGTGATTACGTAGCTCCAGGCACCAGACAACCACAACTCTATGACATGTCTTTATCGCAAACAATGTTCGATATACATGATCTTAAAAGAGGCGTCCTCCGCGTTCTGCTCCCTTTGTGGCAATGGCTGGAATCAAACTGACACGAGTGCTGGTGTACTCACTCACACTCTTCGTCTTCCTCATAGGTACGTCGTTGCTCATCCCACTCCCGTGTCGACCCTCAAACTCCCATACCCAAACCCTCAGTCTCAAGCTTCTGCAACACGATAGGATCTAGTCGCTTACTCATTTGATTAGCGACGGCGTTGACAATAACCTTACACACGCTCAACACGTGGATCATCTCCACCCCGCTCTCGTCTTTTTTAAACTTCGAGCACGCCACAATAGGCTTGTATCGCCAATGCACCACCACGACAACTCCCTCGTCCGCTGGCAAGACCATCACCCCACACACATGCACGCCCGTCCCACCACCCCACCACTGCCACCCGCGAGGCGCCAGCCGAGGGCGACCTTCCTACCCACCCCACCACATCCCCCACTTTCTGCGCCCTCTGGCGCACCTCAGCCTTCGCTATCTCAGCCTCCCTCGTCCTGCAAACCGCATGCCTGATAGCGTCTTATATCATTCTGGCGCCGTATCAGACGAGTAACACGAGCAAGGAGCAGACGCGACATGGATGGAAGGTGCTTTTGGGGATTATGGGGATTATGGGGACGGTGACGGTGATTCAGGTTGCGGGGGTAGGGATGGTTGGGTGGGTGTTTGATGTCACCCAGGCAGGGGGAGGGTTTGGTGGGGGGCCGGTTTGGGGGTTGGGGAGTGCTTGGGGACTCGCTATGGCGTCGTGGAGTGTCATTCTCTCGGGAATGTTAGGCTGGAGGTAGGGGCGTACCTTACCGCGGGTGAGGAGCTGGAGATTGGAGAGAGAACGCCCTTGGTAAGAGGATCTAGAGAGGAGGGCCATCGTTAAGGTTGCTGGATGGAATAATGGCTAGCTATGAGAAAAATAGAAGTATTCAGAAGTACGTGAAGTCTTCTGAGGCTTGTTTTAAGATGCACCAAAAATCCTATGCCAGTGTTGGGCACGGTTAGACCTCTAACCGTGAGACAACCGGTGAAACCGCCGGTTCAGCCTCACCTTGACATTTGGAAAAATAGCCTAACCTTGAGGTTATAAACGGTTGCATAACCGGGCTGCCAAGCTTACCGAATCGACCTCCTAAGTCTGCAATAGGCTTAGCGCCTTTATTTTAGTCTCACCGCCACTAGAAACGAAACGTTCTAATGCTGTGCTGTTAGACTGGCTCGAGGTGATAGTTGGCTTATATTATTGTTAAGGTGCTAATGGACAGTTAGCAATACACTAGTAGCTCTGGAAAGTCGCTTAACTAGCTGAAAACGGAAGGTTATGACCGTCCCACCTATAACCGTGGCACAACCTAAACCAACCTTGGTCCTCGCTCTAACCTAACTCGCTAACTCTGAACCGCGCTAACCGAGCCGGTTTGCCAACCGCCCAACACCGTCCGATGCAAATAAGATTGGAAACCCGGTTGAGTAACCGATTTAACAAGGTCGTCGTTGGTTGATAACATCCCAGTTATTTGAGTAAAGCTCCGGAAGCAGGGAAATGTATCCGTCCTCCGACGAACCGGCTGGTCTTACCATACTCTCAAGCGAGGTTCCTGCCTCTATGCCGTCCACTTGAAATGGTGTGGGAGGAGAGGTGATTTCCCATTCACCGGTTAGTGGCTGAGTCCGATGCAAGTACCCGCGAATCACCAGGGGGTTTGATAACGCAGGCTCCGAAGGAGAGAATTGAAATCGAAGGGTTGTGGCACAGGTATGTCTCAAGAAGGATGACAGCGGCGGATGGCAGGTGAATATGGCCTTTCATTAGAGTTTGCGGAGCGGGACGCGGAGGAAGAAACCGTGCTTTCAAGAACGACAAGTTATATTAAATATGCTAGCCTGAGGTGCCTATGGAATACATAGTTTGGTATTTTTAGTTTGTTATTTTTATCTTGAAAATTTGTTAAAGTTGTTTCAAATGCTGTACGTCAGGTGTTTCCGTGGATTAAAATGAGGAGGACGTCTTATGGTGCTTGATCGAGCAGAAAGATCCTTCATAAGGTAAGAATGATAGCCATGTGTGCCTGAGGAATATTGCTTCGGATGTTTCAGACCCCTGATCATCGGGAACGAATTAATTCCCAGGGGGCTTGAATTGTGAACGGCTGCCAAGACGCTAAAAGAAGCCACACCGACCCCCCATGACGACATTCCCGAAACCAAAATAGCTTAACTTGACGTTGATCGACTCTCTAGTCAGGCAAGCACATTCTCGCATCTTCAAATCACTGATGGTTGAACGATGGTTGAACGATGGAGGTCATGACTGGCGACAAAGCTGTGGAGGGCGGCTCAGATATACAGCAGTGAAAGCGCAAGCAGTCAGCAGTGTGATATGCAGCGGAAGGGAAGTGATGGATTGCTTGTGGTAATGCTGTGAGCCTTGAAGGAAGGCGCCTCAGGAATGGATCCGATCTGCATCTGGGACAATGCCTCCGGTGAACGCAAAATCGAATTCGTTGGACCATTCAAACGATCTGACTTGAAGGGCAGGTTACTCACCACAAAAGTCAGGCACACTGAGCGTGAGCCTCCTAAAATCCATGCTATTTGTGGAGCAAGGGAGAATGCAGTTTGGTAGGTGGAGAAGCCGCGCAACTAGATGGTACGAGCCATGACGATCAAGCATCCCTGCAGCAGGAATGGGGTTCAAACACGTGATTGTGCGGGAGAAGGATGTTGAAGTAAACGGCAACGGCGCTCTTCATTTACTCACAACAGGCCTTTCCCCTCTCATCTGAAACAAAGCAGTTACCTCAAGGACGCGTACTCGCTTATTATCTATTGCTTCCTTTACCTGCGAGCAGCAATCTGGACCTCTACATAGTCTCGCTCTTCTTTCAACCTCTTCTCTCTTTAGACATTCTTTCAACGTCATAACAAACCTACTACCTAGTTACCACATTCATTACAGCCTCAAGCCCGTAAGTAGACTCGACTCGTTTATTTTTTATTTTTTTATCGGCAGAAAGCTAACATCACAAAGACTTTGTACATCAACACGAATACTTTCATTCCTTTAATCCGTGTAACCGCCAAAATGAGATACGCACTCATCTTCGCGGCCTGCGGCATCGCTCACGCTTCCCGCGTGCTTCCACGCGCTCCACCTGCTCCAGAGGGCAAGTGCTGCTTCTCTCTCACGGCCTCTGCTCCAGGACTCGGCTCTGCCGTCGTCGAGGAGGATACCATCGGCCAGAACCGTGTTTACTCTTCCTACCCAGATGGCTTCTACTGCGTGGACCCAGCTGAGCCAGGGAAGCTCTACGATAGCATTGGCCACACTTGCATCATCTCCAATATCAGCAAGCAGTTCCAGGTATGTTACACTACCCTCGTTCAAATGGGAATCATGCCTAATGATCTTACAGTGCACTCTTGGTCTCACCTCCCCAGTCGCATTCACTGTCTCTGATGAGGGTGCCTTCCTCGCCGGAGGTTCCAACGACTTCTACGCCTGCAAGGCTCCCGGCCCAGGTGATGATGGATCATACCTCATCTATGCTGACAGCAAGGAGGATACTTATGGTTGCGTCCCAATCACCTTGGCCACCACTGATGACAAGTGTGCCGGCGGTGAGGAGGCGCCAGTCTTGTCTGAGGCTCCATACGTGAACAACACTGGCCCAGCCACCTCCGGGGTCTATGCTCCAGCTCCAAGCGAGGCTCCAGCCTACAGCGTCAGCCTCCCAAGATACACGGCTGGTCCAACTGGTGCCACGACCCTTTCCACCATTTCCGGCCCAGCGCCAGCATCCAGCTACAAGCCATCGACTCCACCAGCTTATGGAGGAGAGCAGCCAGAGCACACCCCACCAGCTCCGCCGGGTTACGGAGGAGAGCAGCCACCAACCGTCGTCACTGTGACTGAGTACGCCCCGGGCTACTCAGCTCCAGTTGAGACACAGCCACCAGTGGTTCCAGAGTACTCAGCTACGCCAGGAGAGTCGGTTGTGACTATCACGACTACATACCACCCAGAGCCAACCATGATCATTGACCCACCAAAGACTGACGTCTGCATGCCACACCTTACTCCAAACTACTATCAGGCGCCATCTCTTATCATTCCAGTGAGCGAGGAGGCTCCAGAGGTTTGCTACGGCACTCAGTACATTGCTCAGATCACCAACGTCAACTCGACTGTCTACAACTTTGACATTCCAGAGACTTGGGAGGGAGCCAACTGCAAGGTTGTCTTCGACTTCCCAGTCAAGGAGAAGGTTTACTTCCAGGAGGGTTACAAGTACACTCCATCCAAGGACATGGACGGTGCTTTTGTTAACGTCCATCTCCTCAACGGAACCATCGACATGGATACCAACTACTCCAACCTTCCGGAAGACGTTGCGCACATTGGCAACGCTACTGTTGTTCCAGGCAACTCGTACACCATTGTTGAGGAGAAGTGCAGAGCTGGTCAGAGACTTGCCTTCAATCTTGACAGCGTCAACGGCTCCGCCATCGAGTACTTCCAGGCTACTGGCCCAAGCCCAATTGGTCTTTGGATCACCAAGTGCTAAATGCTTCCTGATGGATGGGTAGTATAGAGGGATAACTCGGATACATGGCGTTCCTCTTTTAGATTGCTTAGACGATACCTTGTTATCGAGACGTGGTCCTAAGGACAGGAAGTAATGGGTCGCACTGCAGTGCCTTTTAGATGTATTATACCCAATCAAGCGATGACTTCATAAATGGCAGCGTCTATGCATAGCGATGTTGTGCGCTTTGTGATATTGTGCCCTTGTTATCCCAGTTTAGGCCTGGGCGTCAACATTGTGGCATTTGTGGGGCAACTTAATGTGCTTGTGAAAGGTGTCCATCTGATTTCAGCGTTCCAATCCATCTCTAATGTTCAATGTCTGGACTTAAGGCGAAATCAGAATGTAATTGCTTGGCGTCTGTGAAGGTGGTCAAATATTCCAAATGGTACCGTGTACGAATCTATTTTAAATGCTGCTCTATCCAAAGCTCGCTCCTATTCTATATCCAAACATAGTTCCCAAATTATCTAAGTCTTCCACTCCTATGTTTCATTTCTCAGAGCATCTTTCTCTAGTTCGCCTTACTCGTTCCGTTCCCAAAGTGCGGTTGCTGCGGCCAAACTCCACTGCTAACCGGTGTAGCGACCGGTAACTGGCTCATCAAAGTCGTTGGTGCTGCTGGGACTGCGGCAGTGGTGGTTGAGCACGCGTACACGGAGAGTGTGCTTGTGCCGTCTGCTCCGATCGCGCCTGTCTGTGGCTTGGTTGGTTTGAGTAGTCATTGACCCCACCGCGGAGGCAGTTGCCTCTGTAGTCCCGTTGGTGTTGGTAGTGTCAGCCATGAGATTCGGCTCCTCAAGCTCCCCCTGCACATCTCTTGCTGAGTATCCAAGGATTTTACGAACAGCATCGACGTGCGCGGCGGAGACGGAGACAGGGACGGAGGAGATGAGCCATCGGACGCCCTCTTTGCATGGGGGTGTGGTAAGGGAGCCGGAGTATGTCAGTACATCATTGCTATTGAGGTGCTTCGTCAAAGCCGCGAAGCTCAGACGATCGGTCATTGTGACTTCTCCCGGACCATCGATTTTGTTGACAGTGGGCAGGATATCGTCGAAGATGCTTCCTCTCTGCTTGGTGAGGGTGGAGTAGAGAAGGAGCGCCACAACGCTGATTGATCCAGAGGCGGTTTAGAAAACGAGGTGCGCTTCCATGTCCCCGGCCTTTCCGTCTATCTTGTGTTCGCCGGGGGCGTGAAAATGCATTTGTGCCAGCCTGTAAACCTCTCCATTATCATTCAGATCATGCGTAAGTTGAGCATAACCTCAACCGTTGTAGCGAGGTTCTGAAACTCGGCACCATCCACATTCGGGATCTCAACCTTCAGCTCTGAGCCTGGGATGGTGATTACCTCGTCCTCCGTCCCGACCTAAGACATACGGACATCGATAGGGGACTGATGGGTTCCGATGCCGCAGACTGAGTTGGCGGAATCCATTGAGTGCCAGTGGGGTGGGCCGTTGGAACCAGTGGTGCTGTAGCTCCAGGACGGCATCTTGAAGGCGTCTCCATTTCTAGGATGCAGTGTTGTGCCGTGAGCACAGAAAGCCATCGCTCCTTTTAAATGTGCGACGGCAACGACGGCAGCCCCGGCGACGGTGGTTGAAAACTTCATAACGGCAATTTCGAACACGGGGATTTTTTTGATACGGGGTCCCGAACACTACGAATGATGCGAATCTGTCTGTATATACACAGTTTCATATTTATCTAACGTGAAGGACGTTGTGCTCTTATCTTGCAGATCTGGAGATTGGGCGGCTGGTGTTGTCGCCCTGCGTTGCCAAGACCTGTGATGGAGACGAAGTGACGGTGTTGCAGGCGAGGATGGTGAGCGACAGGAGACTGAGACTGGTGATCCTCTGGGGTAAAGGTCTGGATTCTTGGCTGTGGGTTGATTATGAGTGCCTGCGGCACTTGTGAAATAATCACTAGGATCTAAACTCGCTGAGTAGCAGAAGTTGGGTGTATTTGACTGCTTGAGCGGAATCAAGAAATGTGGGAATGTGGAAGGAAGAAGGGAAAGATGTGTGGGAATGTCTGACACTTTATACTTGACAGTTGTGGCAGCGTGACCCCAATAAATGAGCTGGGAAATGCACCAGAGAAATGTCGTAGATATCCAGACTTTGGTGGTGGTGTGACCACGGGAGCTAGCAAAGTTGGTGTCAACATTAGAACTCGACTTCAGACCGGTTGATGTTTCTCTCTCTCATGGTAAATTTCCGTTTGTAAGAGACCATAACGCAGGTTTCGGGGTTGGAGGCGAGATGGCCGAAACTGGCTAGTTAGTCTCAAACTCAAGCGTTCAGGTGCCCAGCAATGGCTGGGCTGAGTGATAGTACTATATTATCGTCTTCTATCCTGCTGGCCTCTATAATATATCTACAAAGTAATACTATGCACAATGCTCCTATAAGCCTTTACCGTTCTATCAACGAGTAAGCACGGCTATCCCTTGACAAAGCACCTCAAACATCAGCCCCCTTAACACACTCTCATCCTGCAACGCATCAAACACCCTCTCCACCGCCTCACCAGTAGCCTGCGAGCCCATAATGCCCATCAGAGCAGGCGGCACACCCCTCTCCAACAACAATGCTCTCGCCTTGGTTCTCAGCTTCTCTTTCTCCCATGCTTCCATCTCGGGAGGCCACTCTTTCAACTCCTCTTCCGTTGGAACGGCGTTCTTTCTGATAGTCCTCAGTTGAGCTGCAATACCAGCATCGGACGTATTGGGTACGAGCACAGACTCTTGAATCAAGGCTTGGATGGCACTCAAACTTGGGTTTCCTGGTCTGAGCAGGAATCTTCTTGCTGCTATCAAAAGTGTCTTCCGTAGTCCCCAAACAGAAGAGAGTGTATAAAGTGCAGATAACAGGTCGAAGATGAGGTCAAGAGACTGGATAGTTTCGGACTCAGAGATCGGTTGGTGCGAAATCTGCTTCGGTTTCTTTGCTTTGGGCTGTACTTCTCCTTCTGGGTATAACATGCTTGTTGAACCCTTATACTGGTGGCCAGCTGCGGCAAGAGTGGATTTTGTCAAAGTCGGCGATGATACCAACCCACCGTGATACTCGTCAGGCATGTCGCTGGGCGGAGGAGGAAGATTGAGGGCGTCAAGATCAATGTGCTGAATCTCTGGTTTGGTGATACCGCTCTTTACACTCGCTGTCTCGCTCGTGGAACCGTCTGATGGAACGACGGGCTTGCTGTCAGATGATATACTGTTTCTAGTAGCAGTGTTCTCTTCAGCAGGTACAAGTAGAACCGGTTCCTGATTGGTATTCACTAAAACAGGCTCAGGGGCATGAGGCTCTGGTTCAGTTGAGTCCACCGAAGTCGCCACAGGCCGTATCGAAGTCCCATTACTATTCGACAAATCATCAAATGGTGATGGCGCAGCCAGAGAGGGGCTTGACCTGCTCTGTCTACTCTTCAGGCTGGCTTTGCTATCGCTCCTATTCCTGTTTCCAAAGACACCAGTCATGCCGCCAAATACCGACTTTCCACCTTCAGCTGCTCCTTTCGAGGCGCTCATAAGGTTGTCTACGAGGCCCTTGCCCATACTTTCGAAAGCTGCTGGTGTAGGCCATCCAATGCCTGGGCTACCTTTCCCAGTTGGGCCCTGATGCTCCTTCTCCAAGAACCTCTTCAAGCCTACACTTTCAGCCAAAGCCTGATAATGGCAAGCACTAATAAGATAGTTCTCAAGTCCAGTCCTCAGCCCAGCTCGCGTCTCATTTTTCCACGCCGGTAGCGTAGCATGATTCTTACTGAAAGACGAAGCGCCGGAGACTTGTGCAATACGTTTCAGCACTTCATGTAATGTCTCAAAATCGTCATAGCGGCGCACAATCATCCATCCAGGGTGTCGTGAGTCTTGTGGCTCAATCTGCACTAGGTAGTCGTCAGATGGCTTGCTACGCAGACGAGATTTGCCGTCTGAGCCGTCATCGAGGATGGTAATGCTTGCATTGTGTAAAGTAAAAGGAGGTGCCGGTTCAGGCGACGGTGGAGCGGCATGCGAGAGTTTCGTCTCTGGGACTATTTGATCGAAACTGGTTGGCGCAGATTTTTGCTGAGTGTCCGACGCCGAATCGCTCTTTGTCCTTGCCTCTGAATCAGACGAATCTGAGAATCCATCAAAATTGGGTTCCGTGGGTAAGTTTTCCGCCTTCTTTGGCACTACTTTAGCAACCTCATCCTTCTTCTCGGCAATTGTAGCTGGAGCAGGCGAAGAAGCAGCCGACTCCCTCGCTCTTCTCATATCCTCCTCAGCAATCAGTTCACTCAGTCTCCTCGCCTCATCCATGGCCTCCTGCATCGCATCCTCCGCCTTACTCATCCTCTTCTCGTTCTCAGTCGTTATCTTCGGCTTCATGGCGGCTTTACTCTCATTACTCATTCCCGCATCAATAGCTTGTATAAAATCCGGCTCTCCCTCTTCAAGGAGATATACAATCCATCCATTCAGCCATTCCGGCTTGCTCATACTCCTCAGACTCATCTCCATAGCCACCAAGCTCAACTCTTCTTGCAGGAAGGTCTTAACCATATTGCAGTGATACAAGTCTTTGGCGATGAAATTCCTTAGCAGGTCATTGGCGATTTGTCCAAACTTCTTCCTTTGCTGTTGCTCGTCCAGGATGTATGCCAATCTCGAGTCCGGCTTGTCCGTCAAATATAGCTGAACAGCATCTTCGGGCGCCACATCGACCTCTTGTGAGTCTTTGATCGCACTGGACAGTTCGCCGAGAAAGGGAAGGACTTTGGATGTGGTATTCGTCAAAAACTCTAGGAGTATATCGGCAGGGCGCTTCCTCGAGAGGGCTCTTGCTATCGATCGCAGGAAAGTAACCAGTTCTGCTTCCGCTGCCTTGGTAAATCTCTGCGTTTTTATGGACGCTTCAGGTATCGTTGATATATACCACCACGCCATGAAATCACCGATTGTCGCATTAACAAGCTCGTCCAATGCTGCAGCCGTCTCGGGTCGGAAGTCTGAGAAACCGGTTGCTTGGCTATCCTCCATGTCCTCTTCCACCGGCTCGACGATTTGCTCTCTCTGATATTGCTGTAGGTCATCATCTCGAGTTGTAGTACCAGCAGCCTGTATCTGTCCCGTGTAGTGTAATGTGCCTGCGGCTCCAACCAGTAATCCGACCCCTAATCCTCCCAGAATCAAATATACGACAGCCGCTGCTGCCACCAGTATGGCGACCAAAACCTCGTCCGATGCATCTGCCACGAATTTGAGAACTTGAGCCATTATATCCTGACTTGGTGCGGAAGCGGCAGCATTATCGCTCAGTCTAGCAGTTGCGCTATCGTCCTTTCCTTCACTCTTCTCCGCAGGCTGCGTGTGAGAATCGGCTTCTCCATTTCGAGGTGTGGAATCTTGTCTCATATCATTGCGGGCTTTAGAGGCTTCTCTGTCGTCTTCCGACTCTACCGATGCAATCTTTACGCCATTCTGTTGTCCATGTTCTTCCACGGCTGTGACGTCGTCGCTAATGATTTTGGCGGGCTCGTCGGCCAGAGTGGACATCTGTCCCTCCATCTTATAACCAGATCCGCCTAGCACTGTTGCGGGATTTATCGGAATCGTTTCTTGTGAATCCAACTATCATGCGCCAACTAGGCTGAACTTCGCAATTGGTAGCGTATGTACAGGAAAGAGCGTAGAGAAGTGAAGACCGTGATGAATCCATCAAGGTAATTTAGTGGGAAGGCTGACGTTTCAGCACTCATTGGTGCTCCACACGACCCCACTAAGGTTAGCCGTACCTGGCGTAACAGCGACTGAAAGCTTATTTTAGATCGACGAGCGTGAGATTCGTTGAAGACAATGTGACAGCTAACAGCGTCACATAAAGTCACGCAACAAAAGAATGGAAATCAAAAAGATTAGATGCTCAATATCTCCATTTTTGATGTCTATCAACATCTGGTATCGTAGCGTAAAGCCAGCGAGCATAAGGTCGTAAAGGTATCATGATCATGATCCGAATATCTTCCCCATCCATTCATCAAAAACCCATTTCAGATAGCCATCTGATCATCTGTCGAAAGTTGCTGAAAAAAGTGAACCCATGCCATATTGTTGACTAACGCAAAGCCAGATGCCTGAAAACAAAGCCCTAGTAAATGCAGATCGAACGCCGACGGAAGTCTCTTTTGCTGAATGACGCTCAATAACAAGTATACAAAGAAAGTCAATCCTCGATTCCACTGCCACCCTTTCCTAAACGCTCGGGGTATTCGTCTTCTCGAAATGTAAGATCGGCTTTGATGTATCATCCGCCGTGTCAACAATCGAGGTCAACTTAGTTCTGGTTCTCTGGGCACTGGGCCTGGACGTGTCCTGGCTGACGGCACTTGTAGCAGGTGCGCTCGGACGAGGTCTCGGATGGGCAGTCACGGCTCAAGTGGCCAGTCTGGCCGCAGTTGTAGCACTTCTGTCCCTGGGTGCAGTCGCGGGACATGTGTCCAACACCGCCGCAAGAGTAGCAAGTCTGCTGGCGCTGACCGAAACCGCCCTGTCCACCGTATGGCTGCTGTCCGAAACCGGCGTTCTGGTATCCACCCTGGGCACCGGCCTCTGGGCAGTTACGGGCGATGTGTCCAACCTTGGAGCACTTGTAGCACTCCTGGGAGGATCCACCGAAAGAGCGTCCACCGGTGGCACCCTCAGCGGCTGGGTTCTGGCAGTCGCGGGAGATGTGGCCTGGCTGACCGCACTTGTAGCAAGTCTTGTCCTTTGGTCCCTCTGGGCACTCGCGGGACATGTGTCCCTCACCACCGCAGTTGTAGCACTTGGCTGGGCCACGGGTTGGGCAATCGCGGGCCTGGTGGGTGTTGTCACCGCCTAGAGTCATGTTAGTATGAAGTTCGATCAAAAAAAATTGGCCGCTGTCGGTTTGTGTATCCAAAGGTCGGTCGATTTGGACATTGATACGACCACCAGCATGGTATCGAAAGATGTGAATGTCGAATGTTCACTAATCGCAATTCGCACCACCAATTAATGATGAAGTTGATTTAGAGCTGATATTACTCCAGGCGTGAATTCGAGCATTGCGGGGTGTGTGGGCGTGAGACGATCTTTTTCGTCTATGCTTGGCGTTGAGGGGGGTATCAAAGTCCAATCTCGGCCTCAGATCGAGAAGCCTTCATATTGCAACGAAATAGATCAGATAGAACGTACAGTTGTAGCATCCGCGCTGCTGCTGTGGGGCTCCGTACTCCATTTTGATGGTTTTGTTGGTTACTTTAAAAAATCTGGAGGAAGATGTGGTGTTAGTCTCGGATTTCACCTCTCAAGGTCATCGCAATGGCGGGGCAAATGTGCTCAATGGTTGAGATCGGCCGAAGATCCAGATCAATGTGGTGTAGATGAGGCATACCTTTTAAAGTGTAGTGAGTGAAGTAGACGAAAGTGATATCGTCAAGGTGGTGATGTAGAATTTGTGTACGAGTGTGGTGTGTAGGGAGGAAGAGAAAGGTGTTTGAAGGCTCTTATATCGGGACCCTGGCACGGCGAAGAACACGGATTTTCTCTGCTAAACTCGCCAAATTCTGAATGATCCGGAGGTGGGCATTTGTGGCCATCACTAGTGGTTGGAAATTGCTGATTGGTTGTGAGGTCAGGTTTAGTGGGTTTTGAGGGCGGTAAGCACGTTCTGTCGCCTCAGATTTCAGGGCAATTGTGTGAAAGGTGGTGGAAAGCGGGAAACCCCGCAGAAAGGGGCGACACTCAGCGACTTTCTTTTTTCACTGCTATTTTCAAGGTTACTTTATTCTATCCCCCTGAAATAATATGCATTGCAGATGCACATGTGCTGATCTAATAAATGCAGCAGCCATCTCCCCAGCTTCATCCTTTAGTGATGTTTGCACTTCGAACTGGAAAGTGATTCTTGGGGACCACGGTGAAGGAGCTGTTTATAGAGTTGTTGGTCGACAGGATGCTCAAGACGGTTTAGCTTTTCGCTCCATATCTATTAGAACGCTATACCTGCGTCATACTGTTTCCAGCCTTTCGCTCAACCGAGTCAGAAACAAGGCTCAAGATGTCCCTCCGGATGGACATGACAAGCAAGTGGCGGATGTCCGTTCCCGAGTAATCGAGCGTGAGTTTGGGCACAAACTCTTCAGTCGCCCATCACTATTTGCATGAAGCGCCCTGCACGACGAAACACAGCTTGAAGTTTAGATAAAATGCCCGCGAAAGAGCAGTAGTGATGGAAGCTCAACAAAAAACTTTGGTATTTGAAGCCGTTTCCTCATGTGGGCAGATCTAGTGTTTAATTGAACTTCTCCGTGGCTAGAACAAGTTATGTAGTTCCCAACATACACTCTTATCTGTGCTTATATGCTTCTCACGTGTGAACTGTCTCACACGAATGTGGGAGGTTGTCTCGACGGATGAAAGCTACCTCCCTTATCTTATCTCTTTGATCTGGCCAAGATCTTATCCCAGCCGTGCACGGACGTCAAACAATTGGCGCGACACCAACGCGGTACCGCAACGCATCGCGTCTGGACTCGAAACTCTGAAAGGAAATACTCATAACCTAAGCAGCGATGACCTAGGGTGACTAATTGGACCCGAGCTATGATGAATCTCAGCGAGGAGCAGCTAGCTCTTTTCGAAACTCTAGTGAAAGTCTGTAGTGGTGTGAGCAGTGACAAGGCAAGAGGTATGCTACCTTGGGAGCTCATGCGCCTTGAGTGGCCTGAATTGTGCACTGACGCAGCTCTTCAGACCTCAATAACTCAGTACAAAATGTACCAACCCAAGATTTTGCACAAAAGCTCCGAGACTGGAAACGAATTGAGGAATTGTTCATTACTCTGAAATCCCAGGAGTATGGCGGCGTCCCCAATGCCCAGCACACTCGAGCTCTTTTCGTTGATCCGGCAGTGTTCAAGCAAGAATATGAAAAGCTGAATCACAGATCGCGCCTGGTGGATGCGTTTCTTGGTACAACCTCAGAAGCAAGGACAATTTTCGCAGAAGTCAACAAGGAGCCAGGCTCCGATGTCAACCGGTTGCGAGAGATGAGAGACAAGGCAGACGCATTGGACTTCTTCTACAGCAATGATGATCCCAAGGATTTCTTCAAGGGACGCGTAGACGACCTGTCTTCGGAGTCTTCCACAATAGCTTTCAAGTTTGCGGATATGCTCGAGAAGATGAGAGTCAAGAACGAGGCATTTGTGGTTCTTATGACAACGGAGCCTAAGAACCTCCGTAGTACTCAAGACCACTATTACAGGACTATAGGCATACGGGAAAAGCTCACCCACACTACTGGAATAAGAGCTCAAGAAGCACAGAAACCCATATTAGATGCTCCAAGTTACATTCAGCGAGATGTGGAAAAGATAGAGCTCTCAAGGCGGCTTAAGAAAGCTAATGATGCTGTCAAGTTTATGCAAACTAAGCTGCGGCAGTTATCGGGCAACCGCACGAGATGGAAGGAGTACGCCGAAAAGATGGAAAAGCGAGTCGCGACTAGGGATGCCTTGATAGCCAAGTATAGGCTCCCCAAGGAGAAGAGTCCTGCCGATGCGGATCAGGGTACCTTTGGTAGGCCGCAAACAATGTGGAGAGATCTACCAGATGTACCAACGGCGGAAGGAGACGCGCCAGCCCTTCCTCATCACATGGCATCGGAAATTGAAGAACCACCAATGCTTTCGCCCAGACTTGGTCACACAGGGGACATCAGTAAAGTCTGGGCACTTGATCCTCGGCAGCTAGAAACCCCTGTCACCGAGAAGCCGGTGACGGAAATTATGCGTACATATGGAAAGCTGCGAACAGAGACGTTTGATCGTCTGATGCTTGATAGCGAGGACCAATGCGAACCAAGGTCAGGCGAACTGTTGTCGCAGAGTGCTATAGCGCCCGAGCCCGAATCTCCGAAGCTACCTAAACTCGTCCATCGGACAACTGTTCCAGATTCCCTCGCTAGCTCCTCTTCTCCATCACACCGAACGAGCTCCACGCAGCCTGATCAAGAAACACCTATCTATAGTACTCAAACCGTGCTCGGCCCTGATTTGCCACAACCAGACTCGAGCGCACCGATTGTGGTCTCAACAAGAGAGATTCGCAAGCGCAAGGCCAGAGACTCGCCACAGAAGATGAGGCTTAAGCAGGAGCATCTCTCCAGTAGTCCTGTTGCCATATTGGGCTTACGCCACCCTGCCACTCAAGAAAGCATGGATCTGGATGACATAGGTCCTAAGACTGCAACACCGAAAAGGCGAAGACACAGAAGGCCGCTAGAAGAGCTTCACCAGGAGGACGAGTATTTGGCCGCAAACAATGAATTCCACTATCAGCATCCGCCCACATTCACAGGAGCATCGACAAGCAGCCCTGCGCAGCAGACAACGCCAGCTGGAGTCAACAGCACTACCGCTCCCATTGGAAAAGCCACCGTCCTGCAGCCAAAAAGCACGAATCAAAAGATATTACCGCGGACAACCTTGAAGACTCATGCTGCGAAGAAGCGGCGCATTGAAGACATGGAGCGTCGCGCCGAGATCTACTCCGAGGACGGCGAAAGCAACCCTGCGAAAGCCAGAACACCATTGAGAACTCCTAAACTACCCGGTGTGCAAGAACGCCTTTCCTCGCTGCTTGAGCGTCCAAGCCCATGGCGCTTGCAGGTGATGAACGTGGCAGATGAGGAAGAGAAAATCAAGGAAGAGAATATTGAAGCAGCCCAAAATGTGCCGATGCGCGAGCCTTTGAAGGAGATCATACCTCTTAAATCCCGTGCTGCACCCAGAGGTGTCCCGAAAGGAGCCAAGAAACCGATACTCACGGGTGCGAATAGGTATAAAGAAGCAGGGCCTACGTCGGATGGTTCAGAAAACGAGCCGCTCGCATCGCGGTCGTCAAGCAGGCTGAATCTTGATGACTTCAAGATCAATCCTGCCTACAACAATGGCCTCGATTTTGCATACCGTGACGTCGTCCGCGGCCGTGAAGCACGAAAATGTCTCCAGGGCTGCACAAAGCTTGAATGCTGCGGCGGTGGTTTCCGAGCCTTCGCTGAGATTACTACTCCCCAGCTCTCCAACCCGACGTCATCTCAAGAGGAGGCCGAGAATACGCTAATCCGCGGATTTATCGGCAAAGATGCAGATGCGTTGTTGGCGAAGATGAGCAAGGATGAGAGGCGCGAGATGCTCCTGAAGGCTAAGACGAGGGACTTGGCGAATAAGCACGGAAAGCATAGACATGCGTATGAGAGGAGGAAAAGCCCGCCGGGATTTTGGAGGACGGACTTTCCTACTACGCAAGAGGAGGAGAGGGATCGGGCACAGGCCAATATCTTTGAGGGGGAGCTGGTGGCGAAGAGGTATGAGGAGGCGATGAGAGGGGGAGGAAAGTGGATCTTTAGGGACCAATGATACAGCAGACACTGTGAAGCAGAGCCGGCATCGTTCAAGTGAATGTAGGCGGTGCCAGCCACACTCGTCATGTAGAATAAATCAGCGAGTACTTAGAAGAGTTGATTTGAGAGCCGCGTAGGACCAACGCAAGCAGGACACATATTAGCGGCGGAGTTTGCTCATGGATACTCATCTCCCCTCATTGCGTTAGCTATTGTATAGGGTCCAGTCGAGACTGGTCATTAACCGTATTATTGATTACTGCTACGTTATTATGGCGATATATGCAGCTAAGTAAGACTTTGTTGTTGAATACAAATATAGAAACTGTGCTGGAACGGAACCGAAGGAGTGAAGTTGTGGCTTGGCGCCGTTGTGGCTGAAGCACCCCCGTAATTCCCGTCGCTGACAAGTGAAGGTGCGCTAACTATGGAATTCGGAACCGCGTCCACCACATGGCCAGCGCCGCAACCTCCGAATCACAATCCAAGACGACAACACCACGACGATTACGCTGTGTCCATCTGAAGCTTCGTAGCAAGAAGTCCAAGCTTATGGTATCGCGCGGAGCGCACTAAACACGACGGATACGACGAAAGACACAGCAACAATAGCCGCGAAAATGGCAGATCAAAGACAATTAGATATGGAGCACGAGGACTCGATTTCCAGCCAGGATCCACACAACAAGAAGACGAAGAAGGCAAAGAACAGAAGACCAGCAAGTATGGAGCCTGTACATCTTGGTATGATGGATGGAATGCTAACCAGCAACCAGACACTGCCTTCAGACAACAAAGACTCAAGGCGTGGCAGTGAGTAGCTTTATCTAAGTCCATCGAAATACATGCTAATGTGTTCAATAGACCTATCTTGACACCGAAAACTGTACTGCCACTACTCTTTGCTGTCGGTGTTGTGTTTGCGCCCATTGGCGGAGCATTACTCTATGCGAGCGCGCAAGTGAGCGCCCCTCTCCCTTATCACAACCTCGTATAAGCACAAAACTGACGCCTGCCTCAATAGGTTCAAGAACTCGTCATCGACTACACTCATTGCGCCACAAATGCGCCGTTCGGCAACATTCCCTCGCCTATGCCTTCTGAGGCCACAGAATGGCACTTCCACGACATTGTGAACCCGAATCCGAAGGCCTCTTGGTCGCGCCAGAAGACCAACTACACCTATGACAATGGAGTCACTCTTGAGGACGTGGACCAATGTTCGCTTTACTTCGATATCCCGGCACCAATGGATCCTCCGGTGCTGTTCTATTATCGCCTTACGGACTTCTACCAGAACCACCGCCGCTACGTAAAGTCCTTCCACGCCGACCAGTTGCGCGGAACCGCTGTGGATAACGGCACTATCGCCTCCTCTCCATGCGACCCGCTTAGACTCGATCCAAGAGGTCGCGCGTACTACCCATGCGGTCTGATTGCCAACTCTATGTTCAACGATACTTTCTACTCTCCCGTCCTCCAGAACGTGCCAACGTCCGACGGCCAAGCCAGCAAGAACGAGTCCATTTACGAGATGAAGAACAACAGCGGCATCGCCTGGGAGTCTGATAAAGCCCTTTACGGCCCAACGGCATACAACTATGACCAGATCGCTGTGCCACCAAACTGGGTGAAGCGTTTCGGCGGCGACAGCTACACGGCCGAGCACCCACCGCCAGACCTTGAGAACGACCAGGCTTTCCAGGTCTGGATGCGTACTGCAGGTCTCCCGACCTTCAGCAAGTTGGCACAGAGAAATGATGATGAGGCCATGCAGGTGGGAAGTTATAGGTTGGATGTCAACATGAACTTCCCTGTTGATATCTACGGAGGCACGAAGAGCATAATCTTGAGCACGAGGACCGTCATTGGTGGCAGGAACCCCTTCTTGGGTATTGCGTTTGTGGTTGTGGGTGGTTTATGTATTGTTCTGGGTGGTATCTTTACAGTTACCCATCTGATCAAGCCAAGGTACGTGGGATCGCTGACTAGGGGTAAGAAGATGCTGATAAGGGACAATGGCTAACATATAACAGAAAGTTGGGCGACCATACTTACCTCAGCTGGAACAACGACCAGCCAAGCACAGCGACTACTACCGGACGCGACGACGGACGCGCCTAAACTGGACTGGTAGGTTTGCTCGTTGGTTTAGGACATCTTTTTGTTGTACATTATGGTTCATATGCGTCAAGGATCACGGAAGACGGGCGGCTTTAGTTTGGCGTTTCGGTTTAGGTTACCTCTGTCAATCGACAGATGAATTCACGAGAATGAGGTTAGGAGAATGAAAAGCTCTTGTAAATGCAGGTTTATTGTGGTGAACTAGTTAACGAGTTTGATGCGCTGCCATTCTACGCGGCAGAAAGGTTAGTAAAAGGTCGGCTTTATTTTCCCATTGGCTCGCTCCATCAGTCGTAATGGCATCAGCTCATCGTAACTATGCTTCGTTAGTATCTCCTGAATCGCCAGACAAGAAAGCAGTTCGCAGCACTTACACATGTCTAACCCAAGCAGCAACCACCTTCCTGGTGTCTGCAGGATCCACAATCTCCTCAACGCCAAATGCATTCGCCGTCCTGACTGGATTCATCAGGCGTCTATACTCATCGTCTAACTCTTTATATCGTTTGTCCCTCGCTTCCTTACCGTGCTCCTTCTCAATCTTCCGAAGTTCTGCAGCATGGCCTACCTCGATACCGCCCTCAAGTGGCAGACTTCCCCATTCGCCGCTTGGCCATGCAATTCGCATGCGTGGATCTCTGGCGTCGAGCATCAGGCCGCCGGCAACGCCATAGACTCTTCTGGTGATGACGGAGAAAATGGGCATTGTGGTGCTGAAGTATGTCAAGCCTACACCAACGCCATGCCTCATCGTCGCGGTCCTCTCTGCCACAGTCTGGCTTAGAATCAGTCATGAGGTTCGATTGTGTTATAAATGGACTGCACTTACTCCAATGGCATATCCTGGCACATCAACAAACTGAACAAGCGGAATGTTGAACGTGTCCAAGAGCTTCAGGTGCTTGCTTATCTTTTGACTCCCGAGCGCATCCAATGCTCCCGCATTCACTTCGCAGTTCAAGCTCACGATACCTACAGGGCAACCACCCATTCTCGCCAGCCCGACAATTGCCGTCGTACCCCAAAGTGCACCGATCTCGAACCACGACCCAGCGTCAACAACCGTCTCAATGATAGCTCTAGGACTGTACATCCTCTCCCTCTTCCTTGGAATGACTGTCCGTAGACTGCTACAGTCCCTCTCAAGCGAATCATGGCACTCAATCCTCGGTGGCGCAGCAAGCCCGTGATTAGGTAGATAACTTAAGACGGTGCGTAGCTGTTCAAAGCAGCCTTCCTCATCTGCAGCAAGGTTGTCGATTGTGCCGTTCGTGCAATGCATTCCCGGCCCTCCAAGATCCGTAAAACTCAGCCCTTCCTCAAACGTCGCTCCAGCCACTACCTTTGGTCCAGCATTAAAGAGAGACCCAATGTCTCCTGCCATAACTGAGAAATGGCAGGCCACGACTCTGGCAGCTCCAAGCCCAATGGCTGGGCCTAACACCGCACCTAAATTCGGGATACCGAGCTCCAGCTGCTGAGCAACCTGTTTGAACGACGGCAGAGGCGGGACATACGAGAATCCAGCCGTTCTAATAGAAGTGACCGACCCACCACCGCTACTCCCATCAACCAATTTAACGATAGGCAGCCGCAACTCAATGGCCAATTTCTCCATATAAATCGTCTTCTCCATCAACGCCCCATCTGCGTGTCCAGCCCTGATGCTAAAGTCATCAGCAGTGAAGACCACCTTCCTCCCTCTCAGCGCTCCAAAGCCCTGGACGTTGTTGCTAGGTACATAAGAGATAGGTTCTTCCTTGATCCCTGCCAACCTCTTCCATTCAACGGTTCCGGATACGGAGCCGACTTCGTAGAAGGTGCCGGGGTCTAAGAGTTTGTCCACTCGTTCGCGGACCCAGAGCTTGCCGGCTGCCTTTTGACGGGAGTACCCTGGGTGAGTTGGGTCGGGGGTCGATGCCATTTTCTTCAGACGAGAGAGGGTTGAGAGGATGTCCGAGTAGTCTGCTGGGAGGGCATCGGCGCTCTTTTGGCGTCGCTTGCGGGGGACTTTGGTGTTGGTGGGAGGAGAAATGTGGTTTGATACCTGGGAGAGCCGATCTTTGGCGTTGATGGCCTCATCTTTCTTGTTTGAGGGGCTCATTTTGCCGAAGGAACCAGAGCGATAAAGCTGTTGCTTTGCTCGAGCACTGTTTTCTTAACAAGATCAACGAAGCTGAGTCCGAAGTGCTTCAAGGGTTACAGACCGCAAAGTGCTGTCGGGATCAATATATGAGCAAGCAAACAGACTTATATGCTAATAGCTAGACCATAATATTTATGTAAATTCTCAGATTTCTTACCTTAGCCATATACAGTGATGCTGTTGTCGTCGTCGTCCGGAAGCTACCCCTGCAAGTGCATAACCCCGCAGCCGAGGCTCGGTCCATCCTCAGATTGCTAAATCTGTGGTGACGCCGACAGTGACAACACGGCGCTCTGTCATGTCTTGGTGAAAGCCATTGAGACATCTTTATGCTATTAAATATGATATAGACACAATAGATTTGCAATCATTTACGTTCCCTCTTGTTGCCATTACAATACCAGGTTCTTTCATAATGTCCAGCCAGCCTTCACTTCGTCCTATCAAACGGCTTTTGATTGCCAACAGGTTAGCAGACCTGCCTAAAATTTGGGCCTGCAATTATATCGATCGTTCTAACATTTTGACAGAGGTGAAATAGCTATCCGTATCCTCACGTCCGCACGCGAACTCGGCATCGAAACCTTTACCTTCTGCACACAGGGCGACACATCCCACACTCCTCACTCAACGGCTCTTTCGCTTCCCTCACCATCCTCTTACCTCGACATACCCTTAATCCTCGACCTCGTCCGTAAACACAATATAGATGCCATCCATCCTGGCTATGGCTTTCTGTCAGAGTCTGCAGAATTTGCACAACGAGCCTGGTCGGAAGCTGGAACCGTTGTGATAGGTCCTGGATGGGAGACACTGGCAAGGACCGGTGACAAGCTGGCCGCACGACAGCTAGCGTCAGAAAGCAACGTTCCGGTGTTGCAAGCTCTAAACACACCTACAAATGATATCGCAGTTGTGAAAGAATGGGCTAGGAGTGTTGGCTTTCCAATCATCGCCAAAGCCGTCGATGGTGGTGGCGGTCGTGGTATACGGATCGTGCGAAAGGAGGACGAGCTGGAATCTTTGGTAGAGAGAGCACTCAGAGAGTCTCCTCAAGGTCTTGTCTTTGCTGAGAAGGCCGCCGTCGATGGGTATCGCCATGTCGAAGTACAGATTATTGGCGATGGGCATGGCAACGTTCGGCATCTCTGGGAGCGAGAATGCAGCGTGCAGCGCCGTTTTCAGAAAGTTGTCGAGTTCGCACCGTCGTCAATCAAGGACAGGAACGTTGTGGCTGAGGTGATAGAGGCAGCACTGAGAATGGCGAGAAAAGTGAGGTACCTCAGTTTGGGCACCTTCGAGTTCTTGGTACACGAGAGTAGGGCCGAGTTCTGGTTTCTTGAGGTCAATCCGAGACTCCAGGTCGAGCATACGATTACCGAGTCGTTGGTTCCAGGACTGGATCTGGTGAAGATACAACTCCTGGTCGCCCAAGGCGTACGACTCGACAACTTGATGAAAGGCATCCCGGTTGATCCAAGAGTACCGCCACCGTTGTATTCTATTCAACTGCGAATCTGTGCCGAAAATGCATCGGCCGACTGGTCACTGAGTGTCGGAAAGATTTCGTCCCTAAGTCTTCCTTCTGGACATGGTATTCGAGTCGACACTCACCTCGTTCCTGGACTTGTTGTAAAGACTGACTTCGACTCTCTTCTTGCCAAAGTGATCATCACCACTAGATCATGGGATGAACTCCTCATCAAAGCACGGCGAGCATTGGATGACACTAATATCAGTGGTATAGTAACCACCCTACCTGCGTTACGAGGCATCATATCCTCGCCTGCCTTCGTCTCCCAGAAATGCGATACCCGCTGGCTCGAGTCATCGCTCTCGTCTGTTCTGATATTTGGTGATCAAATCACCTCTCAGCTACCGAAATCTGAGCCATCAGCAGTAGCTCCTACGTCTTTGTTGTCTGCGCAGTCTGGCGCCATCTTCCGTAGGGGCGATCAATGGTCAGTAACGCTCACACCCGCCGGGAGTAAAGAGGCCGCTCCATCTGGCCATTTCCAAATCACGAAGGTTCTGAGAAATGACTTCCCCACGTCTATCGCAGCGGACATCGTATACACCCCTCCTTCTGCACCAGCACAAGCATACACAATGGCTCTACAGTCCACGACAGCTTCCGCCAATAGTCTGACAGCAGGAGGCAACCACAGGCAGGGCGATAAGTCCAATCCCGATCATGCCATCATACCTTTCCCTGGTCAACTGGTTGAGATTTGTGCTGATGAGGGTGACTATGTTGAGAAAAACGACGTGATTGCCGTGGTCAAGCAGATGAAGATGGAATTGGAGATTCGCTCCAGCAAGGCTGGCGTTGTGGAATGGATCTATGAAGGCGAGGAAGATGACGAGGTTTCAGAGGGAACACTGTTGGCTGTTGTGAAGGATGCTGGTAAGACGGCCTCGAAGTTATGATCTTCGTCTGCATTGAACTTTTAGTTGGACATTGAGGTGATACATGCTTCTATGATCTAACTAGTTTCCCAACATAAATTTTGACCCAACATATTCGGTAGCGAACTGGATCCTCGATGATATCGAAGTTTCCAATCCATAAGCCTGCGCGCAAGAAACTACTACGTGCTTTTCTGTTTTCCGCGAGAGCTTCTCAAAACACCATGTTTTTCTCTCCACCCCGGCCAGTGACAAACAGAATCAGTGCTTGTTCCGTGTCTCCAACCTCTTCATTGAACTCTTTCTTGAATTGCCACATATTCTTGATTTTTGGGCCAGTAACTTTGTCCTCGACACCGAAATGAAAACCTCCCGTCTTTGCAACATTGCCAGCGCTGTCTATGACCTTTTGAAACTCGTTGAAAGCATCTGCCAGTTTGCCTCCGCTTCGTCCAACATCCGCGAACGCTTCCGCAACAGCCATTGGGCCGAGCTTAACAAGCTCAAGATACGGATTGTTACTCTGCCCAGGCATGCTAGCGTTCCGGTGATCTTTCTCCCAGGCCGTCCTAAACCGGACAATTCTCTCTGTCCTAATTCCAGCCATCGCCCTTCCTTCCTCTGTCTTCATCATCCCCCCAAGCTGCTCAAGCTTGTCGGCAAAATGGCCCATTGAGTTGTCCACCGTCCTTCCCTTCGCACCGCCGAAAGCCAAGCACCTCGCAATGCCGATTGCACCGATGGCATCCAATCGATCAGCATCCTGGACGACTGCCAATTCGGGAAACTCCTTGACGATCTCAATCACGTGCTCTTTTCCACCCGGCTTAATTTCAGAGCTGTAGCTCACAGCACTACACACTTTCTGTACTCTTTTGGCAACGTCGTCGTCGGCGCCCAGGTCTGTCAGGACTTTCCAGATCATGGTCTCCCCTGACTCACTATCCTTGAGGTACTTTCTGTCTCCTACATCGTGGAGAAGGGCGGCCAAGGTCACGAGGTCTGCTGAGTAGGCGTCTGGCGCTTGCTGGCGGAGGATGTGGGCGAGGCCGAGGACGCGGCGGATGTGGAGGAAGTCATGACTGCCGTCGTAGGCTTTCATGTACTCGCGGACGTAGTCGACGACTGACTGGATGAGTTGTGGCGGGATAGACGGACTGGAGGTTGACGAAGGCATCTTTTCCACAGGAAGAATGCAATGAAAAGTTTGAGATTTGGTGCTTGTGGCGTAGGCAAATGACAATACAATCTACTTTGGTGGAGGAGGTGGCGGTGTTCGGCCTTTCCCCTATTACGCAGCACAGCATGCTAATCTAATAAGTCCAACTTTAATCAGATGAGTAATGGAAGAATATTTCAGTTCTTTGAATCGTCGAAAGCAGATTATTGAGCCCAGAAACATAGAACTCTACTTCGATTGTTATTTTCCGACGTCAACTGGTCGCTGAGAAGGTTGATGGCAGATGCCAAGAGATATTGCCACGAGATCCAGATTGGAGGCTCCACTAGCTGCCGGCATACTGTACCTTTCGCCGTCTTACGCACAGCATTAAGTAAAAGAAACCTCGTACGAGGCCATTTTACCACTTATAAAGCTCGATTTAAGTAAAGATTACAAAAGGTTGAATATATTGCATACTGAGCCTGTGTCGGTTGATGCCGCTACCCCGCAGAGATGTGTGCGGATCAGAATAACCGAAGTGTGGTGAGGGGTCGTTTAGAGGTGTGTGAAGAGTGCGCCAGCACTTGCCGAGTGGAGTGACTGCCATCAACTGCCGAGGACAAGTTCACGCAGTTCAATTAGCTCTGAGTACGGAAATAGTGAAGCTTGAAGATGTTGTTCAAGGGCTCAGCTCCCCACTTTCCCTCGCGCTATGGCGTCATTTACATCAGATTTCTGTATTGAGCTCCCAGAAACACAACATACTGCCACGGCTCGGCACAAAGCACCCACAATTTAACAGGATTTGTAAGCTATGAGTCGAAGATGGCGGAATCTCTCCTTGGAGCGAAAGAAACCATGACATATTGACAGTTGACTCGTGGAGTGTTCTCCACTTAGATATACTCAGCCCCTCTCGGCATCTCTCTCCTTCCTTTATCCACCAAAGTTGTTAAGCACCAGCTTTGTAATACTCATTCACTACATCTCACCTTCAGTCTCACGATCATAGACCCAATCTCGTAGCTTGAGAAGACACATCTAGCCGAATTCGCGTCGTCGGTGCCATCGTCAAATCGCCACCAGCTCAGCTCAATCTTCACTTCCACCAACCAGTTCAAACTACTCAAAATGTCCGGCAACTCCGCAGCTAATCGCCTCAACCAGGTGGCCGCTACGGTAACCCGTGGTTCTGGCACTTCATCTCTTCCATGGAACCCAGATGCCAAAGAGTTTCCAACCAGAGGCCAGCTCCCGAGGATCGATGACAAGGCACCAGAAGGCGCCGCTTGGGTTTGGGGGAGTGACGACCAGGTAAGGGATGAGGACTGAGTAAGATAAGAATCGGACGCTTACATTGATAGATTGGTCGTCTGAACCTACTTACTCCAACCCGTGTCAAGGAAGCTGCGACACTAATCAAGGATGGTGATATTGTTTCTCTGAAGTTTGTCCGCTCACCACTCTCCAAACACGGCGTTCGTACTCACTCTCATATAGTCTTCCGCTCAACAAGCCGCTCGTTCCTGGCTTCCAGCGCGAACCATTCAAGCACCATATCAAGCCAATCGTCCCAAGGCTTGCCTACGATGACACCTATGTCATGAATACTCAGTCCGGTACTCAGTGGGATGGCTACAGACATGGTAAGTGATTCATATATGGCTTTCATTGGCACCTTGAACTGACCAGTTGTGGTCGCACACATGGCAACTGCCCAATTTTACAATGGCGCCACTAGCGAGGACATCGAGGGCCCAAATCGCAATGCCCACAAATGCTCCATTCACCACTGGGGCGAGCACGGCATTGGCGGTCGCGGTATCCTGGTCGATTACTGGACCTACGCGGAGCGTAATGGTGTGAAGTACGATCCTTCCAAGTACCACGCTATCTCCTATGAAGAGCTGAAGAACGCCGCGAACAGTCAGGGTATCGATCTTCGTCCAGAGGCCCAAGGTGGCGATGTGAAGGTCGGAGACATCCTGCTTATCCGTTCGGGTTGGGTCGACACATACAACAAGTCTTCGCAGGAGGAAAGAGAGAGAGTTGCGCTGAGAGGTGTCGGCCACGATGCGCTTGCTGACCATGGGGACGAGAATGGTCAGACGTACGCTGGTGTTGGTGCCGAAGACGACATCGTGGACTTCTTGCACGACAGTTATTTTGCCGCTGTTGCTGGTGATGCGCCGGCATTTGAGGCGTGGCCTACCAGAAGAAAGGATGGAAAGCTTCTCCACGAATATATCCTGGCGCTTTGGGGCATGCCTCTTGGAGAGATGTTCGATCTTGAGAAGCTGGCGGAGACTTGCAAGGCGAAGAACCGCTGGACTTTCTTTTTCAGCAGTGCTCCTGCCAATGTTCCTGGTGGCGTTGGCAGCCATGCGAATGCTCAGGCGTTCTTCTAAATAGCTACTTAGCTATCGTCGCGAATCTAAACTGAGTCTGCCTTTGCTGATCAATTAGTCGTGATTTCGGAGATGTGGAACTAGGCTAGGGGAAACCTCAAGCCGTTCGGCGAGTGAAACATTTCCTCATAATGTAAGAAAAATCCCCCCAGCAAGAAAAGCACCGACGACTCGTTGTGAGAACATCCAAATGCCAATGGGCTTGGATGCGAGCCTCCTTGTTCCGTTTTCATGCAACGAGAGCTTATACGAGTACATAGCAACCTACAGAGTATTTGTTGCCATCGGATTCGTCGCGAATTGAGTATTTCCATTGTCAAGCAGTCTCATCCTCTTTGACTCCTTGTTCGGCAGGATCGGCGTCCATTCTGTGTTCCTGTAGGATAAGGCGTTTTCACGTGAAAATCTCAAGATGGTGTAGCCAAGCACAGCAGTCACAACGCCATGGGGTATCCTCCATCAAACAAGTCCGAGCACACCCTCATGGAAAATAGGCCCTTTAAGGCAAAGTTTTGCTTCCAATGGAAGCGAAGAATCCTCTCCGTCCCTCCATAAGCACAAAGGCAGCCACTCCTTCGTCGTCGTCAGCTCAACCGAGTTTCGGCCTTCAGACTTTCCCGGATTTTAACCACCAAGACAACGCCTTTTAAGCTCCGTTATCAACTGCCAGAAATGTCAATTGAGGCCAAGTCCCAATCCACCGCTAGCGTTTTGTCTGCAGAATCTGGGGAAATGGGCCAGGCCCGCCATTGGCTTTACCCCAATACGCTATGCCCAATGGCACAACTTCCCCGCGCTATAGTTGCTCTTGGCAGGAGGACTCCGATACGAGGTTTGCCGCTAGCCATTGCACGAGTGAGGTGTGACAGCAATAGTGGATTGCGACGGTGGTATCGTTTGCTCGACTTCAGTGAGCATTCTGCGAACGCAAAAAATGTTGTCAAATCAATGCCAGTCATAGATGCCAATATGCTCGGTCAGCTTTCCGATCCCAAACGTGACGCCTCCGAGATCATGCCGTGATTCGCCGTCAGCATGCTTGACTTTCACCTCCCCTTCCGGATATTCCGCCTGACTTGAGCTCTGTCTTTCCAAGCTCTCCAAGACTCCAGCCAACCGCACCTCATTTCCTTCGACAGCACGGTTCCCGATGCAACACCTTCCGCTCTTAGACCTCCAATAGTGTCCAGCACTTGGTAAGCCACCATTAGGAACTTCCTCAACATCGGTCAGTAAGGGGGCTCAATGTGGCGTAGCGCCAACGAACGCCTCCTTCGACTTTTCGATTTAGGATCGGGATTGCTTGGTATCAAACCGTGGATGGCACATGGGTGATAAGAACGCTGAAAGCATATTGGGGCCTGGCCTGCAACCATTGGCAAGCTACCATTGCCGTCTCCCTATTGGCTGAAAACAGCGAGGTTGCGCAAACTTGCCCAGTTGAAGGAGGAGAGTTGCTGTTTAAGGATTGGATCAGTCAGAGCCAAGTACACCGAAGGCGTGTGCCAGAACGAGCGCGCGGCGATATGTCCCAGGAAAGCACGAAGCTGTCTCGAAGGGGCTAGTAAGTTACCCTGCATGCTTTCCGTCTCGCCGCTCCATCTTCCTCAATCCTTAGGCTGGGTGCCATGGTGACCACTGCCCGTCCGCGCTCAGCCCCTTCAGACAAAGGCCTTAAAACCCACTCCTCCCCGCATCCGCACTTCTCCCCTCTTCTTCCCCATCAGCTGTACCTGTAATCTATCAAATATTCAATAAAAGCATTAGAAACACTCGCTTCGTCTCTTCACAAAAGCCAATCGCAAAAATGAAGTACTCCACCATCCTCCTCGCCCTCGCGGCCACCGTCTACGCACAGAGCCTTGAACAGCTCGTCGCCGATATCCCGGCCTGCGCTGTCGATTGCATGGCCAACGCCGCCACCAAGAACGGCTGCGGTGTTGCCGATTACGACTGCCAGTGCGGTGAGAAGTACGAGCAGCTCTTCACCGTCGCACAGCCATGTGTCCGTGAAGCTTGCGAGACCGGCGAGTTGACCGGTAAGTTTATCAATGCCATTAACGCATCTTCGACGCAAACTGACTTTCAACAGGTGTCATTAGCGGTGTTGATGCCGTCTGCAAGCACGTCGAGGCCAATCCCGGCTCCGGCGGCGACCAATCCGCTGCTCCATCCGATGAGACCTCTGCCGATGCTGCTCAGACCACCGCCACCGAGGCTAGCGCCGATGCTACCACCACTGAGACCAGTGCCGCTGCCACCACCACCAAGGCCGACGACAGCACTTCCACCGCTGCGGAGACCTCCGCTGATGCCCCAGTCGAGACTGGCGCTGCTGCCAACGTCAAGGTTGCTGGCGGTCTTTTGGGTGCTGCATTGGCCATTGCCGCCATCATGTAAATTGGTTACTTGGAAGTGATAATGTTGTGATGGATATAATGCTGGATGGCGACACGAGATTTATGTCTGTTAATGAAGATATTCAATGCAATCGTATCGCTTGAACCTGCTTGTTGTATTACCTCCTCCTGCTTGCTGGCGTGATTATTATTGTTGCTTCTTCAATGCTCTGCGGTGGTTGTCGTCCTTTAAAAGCACTTGAAGGATGTGACTGGGATAAGGTTAGGCATTCACGCTGAGTGCTGCAGTCGTGACTACTTGTGCAGGGCACCACTTCCCCGCCAGCATGGGCATACTGAAGCCACCAGGCTTGTCGAGCCAAGCAGCACATCGGCTTCATTCAAGCCCAATTCGGGAAGCAAAGAGAGCTTCGGAGCCCTGCTTAAGAAATGCATAGCATTTGATATGCACTCTTCTACAAGACCCCTTACAAAGAACTCGCTCAAGTTCAAGATAGCTCTCAACCAGCCTTAAACTTCCCATGCACTGGTGGCTCAAAACATCTACTTACTCGCCTCTCTCATCCACCTCCACTGCTCCCCCTCAAAACCCTCCTCTCGCATGGTCCCCTCCACCTTCACGCTCCCATCAAACAAATCCGTCCCACCCCGAGTAACCACGGTAGAATCAAACACCAAATGCCAAACATGGATAACGCACAAATCCTTTCCCTTCGTATTGTACACCACCTTCACCTCATGCTGCCTGTCGCTTTCCGTGATACACTCCCTTATATGTTCCCTGAGGGTCAAGAAGTCTGGGGCAAGGCGCTCGCAGAAATAGCAGATGTAGTTGTCGAGGTATTCGCGCATGTAGTGGATTTCGGGGGTGGCGCCGGGGTAGAGAGAGGGGCGGTAAATGTGCCAGGTTACGCCGACGGGTTTGGCTGCAGGGCTGAAGGTGTTAGTGTTGAAAGGATGTGGTTGAGAAAAAAACCGTACTTCGGTGGGCCGGAGAGGGGGTTGAGAGGCATGGCTGGTGTGGTTGAAGGGTTTTCGTTCTCGTTGGACATGCTGGGAGCAGGCACCTTCTGTGGCCTCACGGCTTGCTATGGAGCACTGGAGTGATCTGCTTGATGCCGAAGGCTTTTGTACGAAGCGGTGCTTAAGAAGCTTCGAAGTGTTGGAGATAGAAGAAGAGGGTCTCGGAAGAGAAAGCCAGTTATATATGCTAATATCTCTCAGCTTCTCGGTCAGGTGTCCTGGCTTATTCACGTTCAAACCCGCAAAAGGATCGCAAGGTCCAACCGGCGCGAATTCGATAAAGGTGAGGAAGCTGCTGACGACTAGGGTGGGCCCAGATGTCAACTGACGAGCTTGGTGTGCGTTCAAGAGGCAAGGGCGAGCGGCGAGATGCCCACAGTCGGCTACAATGATATGCGGGTAGAAATACGTGGTTCAAAAAGAGCCGTTCAATAACAATGAACAATCAATAACCAACTGGCAATCACACAGTGCACAACAGCAGCTCTGAGAAAACCGAGTGACTAAAATCTACAAAGGGAAGGCGACAGCTATTTCCTTGTTGATCAGCACAAAGCGAAAGCCCACGACTCGTCGAAGTCGATCCGTTGCTCGCATCCAGGAGCTCATCGGCTTTGACTAGATCTTTCTCAAGTCGACTCCATTCGAAGTCTATGGTCTTCACTACCCCTAATCACATCTTCAACCACTCCTCCTTACCCAGGCCTTTCCACTCCACCCCCTCACCAGCAACCGTAATCCCACCACCATACCACAACCTCCCCACTCTACACACAAGCTGGTTTTTCATATCCCAAGTCTCTGTAGAGTTCGATAACTCTTTATTAATATCCTCAATAGCCTCCACCCACCTCCCAACATCCTCCCTCCTCATTTCCCTGCCCCAGGCACCGGAACCCACAAACCTCGCCAAAGTAATATGAGCGCTTGGCACCACATACCTACTCGCCACTTCCGCCCCGCTCTCTCTCACCATACTGAACAAATCTCTCCGCAGGTGATGATACGTGTAAGTATCCTCGGCCGTGGCAGCTGGGACGAACGAGAGAGCCACGGCTGCAGAATCGAAAGAAAGCATGGGCTTGATGAGCCGACAGAGGTGGGTGGTTGGATGAGAGACGATAGAGGTAAGATCCCGAGAGAGTTGCTCAAGGACAGGTGAGATGGCGGTATTCGGTTTTGAGTGGAAGATTTCGAGGACAGTGGTGTGCATGTTTTGGGGAGGCATGAGCCATATGTCTGTAGAGCATGTTGGTTTTTATGGTACCCCTAGGTCCCCGACTTTGTGAACAAATACGAGAAGCGATATTGACATGGACATGTGCGCACCTGGAAAGACCTCCTTGAGCCTCTCTCCTAAGACTTGGGCGAGTTCAAGGATGTGTCCGGGTGGTCTAGCCCAGAATACAATGCTGTTTCTGGGATCCACGTACTCCGGCCAGAGCGGATCGAGTAGATCTGAGAGGATAGGATCGAGCGTCATGCCTTCAAACTCATGAGAAAGCAGTCCCGAGGCTTGTTCGGCGTTACGCGTCATCCGGTGTTTGGTGTATGCTGCTTGAATGTTTGCCTGCACCGATGGCGAGCTCGAGTCATATGGCTAAAGAATGTGGTTAGAGGTTTACATGAGATTTGATATATCAAAGATTCAGGTAACAGGTTGACTAGAGCTCTAGTTGTTGGCGATATCGAGAAGAGGTTGGTTATTTGCGTTCATCAACTTTTCAGATGGCCAATTGTTCGACTAGAGCTCCTAACTTCAACTGGTGTTCAAACTGACCGTATCATTTCGTTTTTCGCAAGACTCGATGAGTGCATCGTAAGGGTTTGAGGAGGTAGACGTCGAATTTGAGGTTCCGGAGACGTCGTTGATGACGGCCCCCTCATACACTTTTATACCTGCGCTGGTCGACATTGTAATAATCTTGGTAGAGCGAGGAGATGAATGTTCCCCATATAGGTATGTATGAACAGAAGTGAAAGCTTGACAATCAGAAAAAGTTACCGAGCTTGGATCTCGACAGCTCGTACTCGTATACCTTAATATGTCTTCGACGCTCGAACCTTCCTCACCATTTGCGCGATGTTGAGACAGGCCTGGGTTCGTAAACTGCGGCTGCCACCTGCGTACGAGTACAGTTAGACGCCAGACGACGTTGCGTCTAATGGTCCCCCAAACAAGAAGAACTGGAAACCGCCACTATGACTCGCGATAATTGCTATCCAGTGCCCTTTGGATGGGGGTGGGCAGTCCCATTACAATTTTCCGTTAGCGGGCGCAGTTTATTTCCAGCAGCGGAAGTCGTGATGGCAGTTAAGGTTGCCGATCCCTGCTTGAAATGGGAGCCCCGTCAGTGATGCCCGTGCCAACAACCCTTGTGGAGCCTCGCACGCCAGCCTCGTTACCTTGTTGGCACCTTCACAGCTTAACCAATTGACCTAGGAGCTTCATCTTATACTTCTTCATACCACAGACACCACACCTTGCTCAAACAATGTCGGCAATACAGACCAATGTCTGGGCTTCACACGTCTCAGTGCACATCACTCTCGCACCTCATCTCGTTTCCCAACCCGTTCCGCAATCAAAGCCGTCAAGTCCCATACCCCCACCACTCTCCTCGCGGCAAAGTTCCAGGCAGTCCTCAGAATCAGCTCCTACCCTCACATCCCGACAAAGCTCAAGGAAGTCCACGAACTCCATCACAGCACCAACTTTATCCCTAGTACCCGTAGTTACTGAAGAGCCTTTACCATATATCATAAATGTCCTACGGCTTTCGTACCTGTCTTTGTTGCTGCCGCAGCTGAGTGCCTTCTATGGTAGGCAGCTAACTAGCTTCAACCATGAGGGAATAGAGCTTAGAGGTCTGCCTGTTGGGTTACTGGTAGATCTGTATGATCCTGAGCTGCCGTGGAAGATTGAGGTTAGCGATGGGTGGGGAGGAGGGCTGAGCAACATGAAAGCGGTTGAGGACAGCTGGGTGAACAGCGTCAAGGAGGTGAGCGCTATCTCATTACGACTCTTGGTTCCATATTATGGAAATATATTTACACAAACAGTTCCAAAGTTTCCATGCGCCGCAAGACTCCTGTAATGCGAACCTCGAGGCATTTGGATAATGATTTCCAGCATAGAGGGTTGACGATCAATTAGGCAGACTTCCTCCGCAACAGCAGCGCCAAAGCCATCATGTCCATGTCCCGCGAAGACTCCACCGCACTCTGGCACTCCGTCCTCGACAACGATCTCCGACTATACAACAGCATACATAATCGTCTCCTCAACTCTTCAAATCCCCTTAGACACATACCTTTCCGAGTCTACCTACCTCAAGTGCCCGAAACCTCTGCTGCGGCTGGCGACACAAAGGCCACCTCTGTGGCCGGCAGCTTCAAGGTTGTACAAGCACTCATAACGCCGCGGCAGCAGAATCGGCAGGAACAGACGGTTGGCACGGCTCTGAATCAGTTATTGCCGAGTCTGTTTCCGAGCAGGAGAGATGCTATACTGGCAGAGCCGATATTGCATGGTGTGATACTTCCTATGAGAGCGGTGCTGGAGGGAGTGATGAGGGAGTGTGCGTATGCTGATGGGTGGGTGAGCGTTGTTGTTGTGATGCTGAACTGAGTAATTTTTATGATACCCGGTTGTTTTTCCTCAAACCAATACCCTTTTGCAGTTACCACTTCGTGTCGCCGTTCTTCTTCTCATCTGTCGCGCGCACAGATCGGTCACCGCAGCATATCGCCTCGGAGATAAGGGGAACTTACTTTCAACGCCCTTGTTTTCACTCAAATGCCCAGCCGCCACGGTCAACGTGGGAATAAACGCCGCATGAAACTGCAGGTAAAATGTACCATACCTGTTTAAATATGAGTGGAGGTTACCAACGATAAAGCCACAACGAGGTATTCCAGAAACGATGGTCAACTTGATGGATGATTACGGTCTCGCGAAAAGGGACAACCATCATAAGATGTGCTCATGCTTAACCCGGCTCGACCATTTCTCCGGTATACCGCATTAATTGACTTATAAGGTCTGACGTTCTAAGTCAATTATCGTATCTTGGGCGCCTCCTCGTATGGCCTTCTAAGTCGGGTAAGGTTCAGGTAACATACCCAAAACAGGCCAAACTTCGAAAAATTTGCGAAATTCGCATTTTAGAATATGGCCTTACCAGTCAGTGAATATACATAATCGGTTAATCTTATAAATCAATTAATGCGGTATTGCTATTTAAATATAGTGAGTGACTTTCAAGAGAACCACCTCGTACCGCTGTCGAAGCTCGTTGACATCTCGAAAGCGATCCGACGAACAACACCGCTTCTGACACTATGAAGATTGACAGTATTCGCCCCAACCAGGTGGCCTCGAGGTTCCCGCTCAAGCTAATGTTATCATTAGTCTAAAACATCTCAGGACATTGATACTACAGAATGATGCTAAAATTTGTTGAAGAAGTTTGGTTTTCAAAGAATCTCAGCGCAGAGCCCATTGGAAGTCCACAACAAAATTCAATTTCGAAAAAGAAAGAGCAACCCTCTCATAACATTTGGCTTATATACCCAGTCCGGGCTCGGCAACCAATAGTCTCCTACCACAGATCGTGGTGGGATGGTGTAATGGTAGCACGTGACGTTGTGGTTTCTCGCCTAGCTAGCTCCCATGAATGATCCGTTTCAATCTGGGTTCGATTCCCAGTCCCGCCAGGAGATTGAAAACTTAGGTGGTTAAACTCCACCGGCACTCAATATTTTGCATTTTTTGGGATGGAGCTGCTTGTGGGGTCAAGACGAGAGAGTGGTGGGGATTAATTAGTTGGTTCTGATTTTGTGCCGGTCTGGATTGTGAAACCAAAGAGACGTAGCAGACTCGTATTTGGGCATTTAACTGCGATTAAGAGGTAGAACACATGTCTTCTCTTTATGTGCATTGTGTCTATGTCTATGATGAAGGAAGGAAGGACTGTCCTTTCCGTTATTATCCGCGTATAAACCAACTGGATGATTCGGCTCATTGAAAAAGAGCTCCTGTTTCAATTTCTGTCTTTCTCGACGCAGGTCAAACAGTCAATTAATTCAGTTCGATGAAGAGAACATTTGGCAGACGTTACTAAACTCGGTAGCTCAGTCTATATAGACTCATGTCGAGATTTGAATCAAAGACAGCACAAAGTACTGGGTTGCAGTAATCCTGTTAATTTTATTCTTTGAGATTCCTCTCATGGCCTGCCGACACGTGAAGCATTTATGTTGAAACGCTCGTGGAGAATTATTTGTGTTCTTAATCTCATCAATACCGTATTATACAACGACTGGTATGATCAGCATCCAGACTTGACGCCAACCGATATGAATCTGTCAAACATGTTAAATATCCAATGTCTTTTTACTCTGCGTCATCCCCATCCAGGGCCCTCACAGGACTTCTGGCCTGTGGCTCTCTCACCGGTTCTCTCAGCTCTATGTCTCCTTCGGGACTGTTCCCCCCTTGTTCACTGTGACTCCCCAACCATTCTTTGACGCTTACTACCATCCTCCTCACATTCGCCGTACTCTTCCTCCTTGCCTCACCGCCAATCTTCCTCAAACTAGTCATAGTTCCTATTCTCTGCTTCTCAGGCTGTAGTGGTAAGTGCAAATCTCTACTCCTGCCTCTGGTGAGATCATTCGCCGTAAGCCTACTCATCCTACCCGCCGCCGCCGCCTCCCCATAATCCGGTTGCTCGGCCTCCGTCTCACCCACACAATCAACCTGCCCTCTCGCTTTCGGAACCACATTCAAATAAAGTGGCAGCAGCGCACCAACCACAAGCCCAATAAGCACCACAAAGAACGATCTCTGCACGTTCACACTGCTCACCTCAACACCATACATAACCCACGGAATAACCGCGCCACCAGAAGCACCTGCCGCCACTAGTGCTGCTCCCAACGTCGTCGCTCTCCCAAGCTTTCTCAATGCCAACGCGAAGATGAGTGGCCAAAGAGGCCCTTCAAAAAACCAGAGCATCACGCACATAGCGGCGATGGTATTCGGCTTCCCGTCTACAGCGGTGCTGGGGAATGTAATGATGACGATGTTCATGACTACTGCTCCTACGAAGCTGACAAGCAGCAAAATACGTGGTCTAACGATGAGACACAAGCCACCAAACAAGAAGCGCGAAATGGTAAACATGGTGTGGCCAATGAGCACATAGTTCGTAGATGTGAGAGCGAGGCCCGCTCCCGGGTCCGAGGGTGGCGTGAAAGAGATGACAAGCCGGCTGAACCATATCGAGAGGGACTCCTGGATGCCGACGTACAGGAACTGTGCCAAAACTGCGAGGCCGAGGGTTACGTAGACGACTCTGAGTTTGCCGATATGCGACGATGGTGATGGGTGGGTGATGTTCTTGTTCAGTGGCAGGAAGCGTGGTTGGGCTGCTGCGTGGAGCTCGTCGTCTGTTGCTTCTGGGAGGGGCATGTAGTAGAAGAATAATGCTAGAAGGGTGTCGAGGAGCGTAATGGCGAGATATGTCCACTGCACCTCGATTAGTGTGCCTCCGTCTGATACGTTGTCGAAAAATGCCTTTTTTGCAATCAACTGGCTGACGACAGATCCAATGCCTTGAACTCCTTGCGCCAGGAGAAGTCGAGTTTCGCCATACTGGGTTGGCCCACAAAGCGCGATGAACGGGTTCGCAGCAGTCTCGAGGATCGAGAGACCAAAGCCAACGACGAAGTTCGAAATAATGAATGCTGGAAATGATATCACGACGGCAGAAGGCCAGAACATAAGAGTCCCAGTGCCGTATATACAGAGGCCGACAATAAATGTTACTTTGAAGCCACCTCTGCATAGGACATATCGCCCAAGTGTCAGAGGACCGAACAAATAGGCGCCAAAGTACGCGGACTGAAGGCCAAGTCCTTGGGCGGAACTGAAGGAGGAAACCGCTGCGATCTGGATGTTTAACGTGTTGAGCAGGCCGTATGAGAACCCCCATAGAAAGAACAGCACGGTTACTGCAATGCAGTACCTCACGCTGTCCTTGACTCCAGTCTGTAGCATTGACTTAGGTCTTCTCATGTTCACAAAGCCAAAATACACGGCATTTTGACCTTCACTCTGCGCAAGCCTCTGGTTGGCAAAACTTGGAGCCTCTCTGCCAGGAATTGTCAGGAAGTCAAGCATGTCAATTTCTTCGTCCAGGGTCGTCCGAGTTCGTGCCAACGCCGGCTGCGTTAACGGCGATATATTGGGCGAGTCCACCGATAGTGGCGACAAGGCCGACTCGAATTCCGCGATAGATGCCATGCGGTTGGGAGATACACCATCAATATTAGTGGTTTCTGGAGCTGTTGTGCTCGACGGATCGCTTTCGTTGGAACGGTCGATGAGCTTCGGCAAAATACGTTTCACCAGCGGCTTCAGAGTCGGCACGCAAGCGCAGATTATGCCTACGTTGATCTCGACGGCTGACCACATGAGAGAAAATGCGGCGTTGTACGCAAAATCCACCCCATCTGCGAAGCCACGTGTAGCCGTGACGGAACTGTGCGCCGACGATTCGTGGATCATGGCTCGCTGCAGATAGTAGACGCGAACAACATCCACCACTGTTACAAAGATGCCCAATCCAAAAGTAACAACTAATATGGTTTTCTGCTTCTTCGGCAAGTTCATCATGGTGAGAATCGGTATCGGCAGTACCAGAATTAGGAGATCGGTAATGATATTGACCGGCGATGAGGCGAGGTATAACGTTATAAGCGGTATACATGTCTGCGTATCGTCATATGTAACGAACAGCTTGTTGAGCGGTCGGCATTGAAAGATGTTCAAAAAGGTCAGAACCAGGCCAGCTAGGTTGACAACGACCAATGTCGTGTATGAAGCTATGAGAAAAAGCTTATTTGTATTTCTTGCAATTCGACGGTAAAATATGAGTATGCTTGTCTTCGTCGCCATCAGGGCTGGGTTCTGCCAATCGGTTAGCCACTATTACATTGACCTCGCGCCATGGATGTATCCAGATCGAGCTACCACCATCAATGGCAACATATCCGTCATAGCCACCTCCATCGATGGCAACAGCTCGACGGCAACCACCACCATTCTGGTATCTCACAGGCATTATCCGTGATATTACTCACATAGAGGATACTGAAAGCATACTCGCAGCGCCTCAATGCGCCGATCCATTCTTTCTTGATTTTCGCATCAACACGCCCTAGTCCCTTGCTTGTGCCGAATGCGACGGCGATGCTGCTGCCAATGGCGACAGCCCAGGCCAGCACGATAGTATAATCATCCCATGTCCATTGTTTGACAATCGCAAGTCGACTGACCATCCGCGCCACGACAAATAAAGTCGCGATGAGTAAGGTCGTGACTGTAACAATGAACACTGTAGGCCCGCGATCCGGGTATGCAAATTCGTCGTTCATGGAGACGTGACATCTGTTCGAATGCTCTATTTGGCGGTGTCTGGACTGAGTTCTCGTATAAAAATCCGTACAAAGGCTGTTAGGTGTCCTAGGTCATATCGATCAAAAGCTGCCTTTTTATCGAGTAACGCTGCATCCTGTGCCCTTTGTGCTGGAGGGACGCGCCAATTATCTGTGGCGCTTGTTGATGTTAATGGCAGTTGCCAACGGAGCAGGCATATGATTCCTGGCTGATTCGAGCCGTCAACGGCAGGGCTTCAATGAGTATATATAGATAGTGCCGCAACACGACGGTGAGCGGCTGATATAGTAGCAGTATGCTCGCAGGCTCGTAATCTCAGGAAGGTTTGGCGTTTTCTCTCCAACCCGCGTCAACTGTCGCTCGGTGTGTGGTCTGCAAATGACGGTTGTGGTTAACTGGTGCCTTGGCTAGGCCCGGAAATGGCTTGCCCAACCCCTGTCAGTGGTCCCAGATATCCGGACAAGGGACCTGGGGAAGTCAACCCCACTTCTTGTCTAAGGACTACAAGGTAAACAGCGACCTTATGATTTGTACTGGTAGGTGAGTAAAAGTAGATAGCGATGAAGTCCACCAGCTCGGATTTGTGTCTTGCAAGTCAATATCGGCCCAATGTTGGTGTTGCTAGACATGGCACAACGTTACGTTCAGAAGTGCTTGTTTCTGACAAGTCCACAATGTCATGGAAACCCCAGAGATGGTTAGTTTGCCTGTCACATTGACCCTGGCTGTCCCGCCTCCTACAGCGTGCTGCAGATCATGTATCAGCACCGTAAATGCCAGCACAAGCGCGATTCGACCGGTTGAGTGTACTGCCACCATACCGACGAGTACGCCCCAGATGGAGCAGAAGTCCGGTCCCCGTCCGGTACACTTACGTCCACTGGAGTTCTTGTGGAAATACGAGGAGCATAAAAGACGGTCTTCTCGTCGAGACACCAATTGGTTCGCTCACCGCATCAAGGGAAAAATAATAATTATGAAAGCTTCTATCTCGTGGAAGTGGCGGAATCCAAAAAGAGTCTTGTCATAATAAGCTAACTGGTTAGGTCCTCTTGACGAAGATGAGAAAGTTGTGAAGACAGCATAGTGTCGAAGGCTCCAATCATATGGAGGCGAACCTACAGATTAGTTAACTTCAACCAGACAGAGTCTAAGAAAATTAAAGATCAAATATATGTTTTGTTCGCCACAAAGGACACAAGCAAGCGGTTTTCTTCGTTGAGATGAACCAATATCAACAAAATCATAATTACCACGACTAAGGCAGTTGGGCTAAACAATTGTTTCATCTCGACGTTCTCAAATCGACGGGGACTGAATTTTCGAACGAAGTTCTCCCTCCAAAGAGATAACAACGGATTTCCACACGAACACGACGAAAATCCCCCATGTCTGATACAACCACCTTCTCTTTGGAAAGATCGGAAGATAAAGTTCGTATACAACAGTACGAGGTACAGGTCAACCAGCGTTGGGCGGATACGTATCCGGGTGGATATTTGACCCCGCCGTGCAAGGGTAGGTAATTGTGAGAAGAGCTCGGGTAGGTACTGGATTTTAACCTAGTAAATACATATAACACGTGATTGTCCTGGCTTAGAGCAAAAAATAAAATAAATAGTTATAAGTTTGTGCTTGTGTATTAAGATGCGATGCCATTTATACTCCCGTAAAAAAGCATTAGTTCTTTCAAGCATTTTGAAAGCTCTTTCAAGTCTAAATCTTATGATAGTACTAACCCTTTTAGGTATGGTGCTAGCGAGCCTTGGTATCTACTGGATACATATCCAAGTACTCGGGTAGGGTAGTTCAGTTGGCACTAATACTCAACTCTACCCTTACCTACCTAGTCTTATAGCTCGGGTATTTCCGTATCCGTGCCCAACGCTGAGGTCAGCGAGTGTCTTCCAGTTCCTCTAGTGCGAGTCTTCAATCTGAGCCACATCTAACTCGCGCTGTCTTTTCTTCGGTTGGCCACATATATGACCCCAATCCATGGGATACTTTATACCCACCATGGTCGGCGTCCAAAGAAGTGGTGGGAGAAGGTAGCCGTGGGAACGTATCAGAATTACTCGTAGCCTGTAGATTTAGAGCTGATGTTAGTGGCGCCTGTCCAACGCGATGGCATTCCCACCACGATCTGAATCCACTACAGCGCAGAGCACCTACTGTTTCTTCATATCTGCCGGCCTGCTCCAAGACCATCTGCGACGATCGTGGGATTGTAAAACACTGAAAGAATGAAAGCCCTGAAGAGTTGGTAGAAAGGCTGCGACAAGACTCCGGAGTTGATCTTTTTTCGCTCAATTCGGCGCCATACGATTCAGCATTGGCACTTCCACAAAGAGATAGGGTCGGGCTGCAATCAACTTCATTCCATCGCTTCAAGCCGCTGGAAAGCGAAGAACGAAATCTAGGCGAGGAGAGGGTGACCGGCGTGAGCTGCGACAGGGGATTTGCGCACATCTCGATCCCTGAGACCTTTTTTGCCGCCATGAGCCGCGACACCAACCTCACTTCATCTTCATCGCACAATTGTTTCGCTTTTTTCGAAGCATTACCCCGCCAAATTTGCTTTCAAAACTTGGCGCTATTGTTCAAAGGTCGCTTGGCTGACAGCATCACACATAGGGGATCTTGCCTGTCCCGAGGAGTCGTCACTAATCCACGCTAGGGCGCGGCACCTCCTTGCAGAGAAGCCACCGCCAAGCCCCAAGTCAAAGCCACAGCGGGAGCATCGAGCCGGCGCCTCTTAAGCTGTTGGCCCAAATTACTTCGGAAGCAGAAAAATGATGTCATGGCCACCTGTGGGATTCGTGGACATGAGACGTTTACGCAGCGCACTCTTGGATCGAAGGATTCTGGGGTTGCCATTCTCTGGAGAAAATACACTAGGATCAGCTGCCATGCAAAAGCACTTCAAACACTCGGTGAGCGGAAGACAAGAGTGGATTCGGGCGAAGTGCGGTCTGACCGATCAGAGAGGGTAGATTTCTGCTTGATTCTCTTCACCAGCCAAGTCGTACTTTTATAACCGCTCACTTACCATGAGGCCGAACAAATGTCCGGCAGTGGGTTGATGTTAAGTGGAAATGCTCTGTTAGTTGGTGATCTACCTGGAGCAATTCTGGATCAATTCTGGGGGCGTCGGCGATACTGTTCTGCTTCGAAATGATGCTGGCCTCTCACAATAGAGTATTGCCACTCTAGGTTGAGCAAGGACTTTGTCTGATAACCGCTTCAAGTCGAGAGGGGCCACTTTTACGGTCCTTCCGCGGGCCGTTAAAAATTCACGGTCTCTCCACCGTCATGATCCCACTCGTGACGGGTAATGATCTTCCATATAGAACAATTGTGCATGTTATCGATAAGGGCTAACTGCATTTTTCTGTAGCTACGGGTGGTGATGACGTCAGAAAATCGGTAGTCGGCGTCTATTTGACCCATGCAAGCACAAGATAAGGCTTAACGCAGGCTTATGCAGGCGGGTAGTGGGCTTTCGCCTCTGAACCTCGATCAAAGAATAATGGCACGGTCTACCGCGCAAGTCATGTTCAGTCGTGGCTGTTGGATCGGATTGAGTCTCCTGCGCCTTCCTGCGCTCCCCACTGGTCAACATTTCCCCGAACTCGTGGAGTTTCTGGAGACCCCATCATCTCCCACATGTGCTGGGCTGTTTTCGTTCTTTTTCTCCCCGGCTGACTCTGAACCTAATTTCTTAGTATGGGCCCTCCACCGTCATCTCAGCCAGTCTGGAGACCTGTCTGCGTCTGGCCGCCTAGTTTGTATGGGGTCCCCCCCGAATGTCTGCTTTCCATGGTTCGGCGCTACTTGCATCACAGACTTGGATTGGACGCCTGCCCAGGCGTTATCCACTTGTCTTGTCCTCTCACCTTGCAAGTGACCTTCCCCATATAAGATCGTTTCCTCTCCCGCACATCTGTTTCTCTTCCTTCTCTCCCCATATTCTAACACCAGTTCACTTCAACAAAATTATATCAGAAACCCCCAACATGGGCTTCCTTAACAGAAAAAAGGACGCCTCAATGGCCGAGTCCCCGGACCAATCCATCCACAAGCAGGAGGCTGGCATGAATATCCCCTTCGATCACACCAGCACCGACATCCATGCTATCATGAGAAATCCAAACCTCGATGATTCGCCTGTTCCAAGAGTCACTATTAGGACTGCAGTCATGGTATATACTCTTGATCGTCGTTTGAAGAACCAAACCCTAACTTGATTCTAGGCAATTGTTGCCGCAATGGGAGGTTTCATTTTCGGTTATGATACCGGTCAGATCTCCGGATTTCTTGAGATGGACAACTTCCTGCAGCGTTTCGGTGAGACCAGGGAAGATGGCACCAAATACTTTTCCAACGTCAGAGCTGGTTTGATCGTTGGTCTTCTCTCTATCGGTACCCTCATCGGTGCCCTCCTCGCTGCGCCACTCGCCAATAGAATCGGTCGTCGTGCATGCATCCCATGGTGGTGCTTGATCTTCGTTATTGGTGTCACCGTCCAGATCGCCGTCTCCGATGGACAGTGGGTTGGTATTGCAATGGGCAGATGGGTTGCTGGTCTTGGTGTCGGCTCGCTCTCCGTCCTCATCCCACTCTACATGTCGGAGTCTACGCCTAAGCAAGTCCGTGGTGCTGTTGTTTGGTATGTCTAATACTGCACGCTCATTAATCTCAATGCTAACAATTGTCTAGTTCTTACCAGCTCTTCATCACTATCGGTATTTTCACTGCCTCTGCTATCAACTACGGCACCGAGAGCAGACCAGATACTGGATCTTACCGCATTCCAATGGCTATAGGTTACCTTTGGGCCATCATTCTCGTCATTGGCATGATTTTCATGCCAGAGTCCCCACGTTACGATATTCGCGTGGGAAAGAATGCTCGCGCTCTCAACACTATGATCGCCTTCTATGGAGTTCCAGTCAACCACCGCGCCGTTGCCCTCGAAACTGCCGAGATCAACCAGAACATTCAGGCCGCACAGGGTGACAATGCCTGGTACGAAGTTTTCACCGGCCCACGTATGGGTTATCGTACTGTGCTCGCCATGGTTCTTCAGATGTTGCAACAGCTTACCGGTGCCAACTACTTCTTCTACTACGGTACTTCTATTTTCGCTGGTGTCGGAATTGAGAATTCCTACATCACTGCCATGATTCTCGGCGGTGTCAACGTCGGCTCTACCTTCCTCGGTCTCTACTGTGTTGAGCACTTCGGTCGTCGCAAGTGTCTTATCGCCGGCGCTCTCTGGATGACCATGTGTTTCCTCATCTTCGCCGCCATTGGGCACACCGAGTTTATTCCAGCTGTCCCTGGCTCTGACGAGGCGAAAAAGTACGGAACCGTGCTTATCGTCTTCGCCTGCTTGTTCATCGTCGCTTTCGCTTCGACCTGGGGACCTATGGTTTGGGCTGTCAACGCTGAGATGTTCCCATACCGCTACAGAGCTACCGCCATGGCTTTGGCCACCTCCTCCAACTGGTTATGGAACTTCCTCCTCGCCTTCTTTTCGCCATTCATCACTGGCTCTATCGACTACAATTATGGTTACGTTTTTGCTGGATGCAACCTCGCTGCCGCCGTGATAGTTTACTTCTTCCTCATCGAGTCCGCTGGCCGCACCATTGAGGAGATCGATACTATGTACCTCATTCACGTTCCACCAACCAAGTCTAGCAAGTGGACATCTGAGATGATTGAGAACGAGCTCTCCAACACCGACAATATGCAACTACGCAAGGGCGGACGTGAGAAGATGAACCCAGAAAGTGACGCCACTGCTCAGCAGTACGAGGGCGTTCTCGCTGGTGACAAGCACACCAATAGTGACCAGCTCCCTACGAACCCAACACCAAACGAGCAGTCGTAAGAAAGTTGCGTATTTAATATTCCTTCAGATTTCGAAGGATGTACAACATAAGCTAGATGATACGCCGAGTTAATCCACGCGCGAAGAAACAGGAGCGGTGGATTAGGCAATGTCACAGTTGCAGGAGGAGGTTGATCGCTTTCGCTGATCCCACTTTCAACTGATTGGCAGGAGTTTTTATGTCTTGTCTTTACGAACTATATCGTTCTGTCTTTTTGAGCTGTGCGGATATTGCACAAAAAGAATAATTACAGTGTACGACTATTGTCCCCCTAGCTGGATATATCATTGGGAAGGTGGAGTTTGGGAAAGTTGCGCGAAGATCTCGTGCATATTATACTACATCTGTAGAGAATAAATTTACAATATATAAACTACCTGAATATCTCTTACTTTCCCATTGAATGTGTCGTTCCACTGTAATCTCAGTTCATGTCGACCTCCTAGAAGTCGACATAAGCTTTGGTAAATTTCAACAGCGTTAGCTACTGCATGGCGGCAGCTTGGTTTGATCGTTGCACCTTTGGCTGACAACTCCGTAAGAAAGAAGTACAGGATGTGGGGCTTCGCAGCTGATCATTACCAGTCCAGACACTCTAACTAGTTTTCCAGCCTGGTGGATAAAGAGTATAGCTGAGTTGGCTTGCTGATGAACCGACTATGCCATCAATTTACCTGTCCTAAATGAACACAACTCTTGTGGCCTTGTCCCAGGCAGTGCGGCTTCCTGCATGGAAGGGAATGCGGGGAAGTGATGATGCGGGGAACACGCCGAGTCTTGGCGGGGTGACAGGTGTTCCTGACGTCACATCAGGTCTTGGTTCTCCTCGTCGTCGTGCTCCTCGGCCAGTCTCTTCGGACCAGTACCACACCAGATCTGCCACCGAGTACGTAGGCCCAGAGGTAGGTTACCTAAGGTTACATTGTCACGATGACCTGCAGAATAAGGCGGGGCGTACGTCTGATGTGCCTCTATTACGAGGCAATTGGGAAGACTAGTGAAGACTGAAAGCTGGATTGGCTCGTTTCAACAAGTTCCTCCCGCACAACCTCCATTTTGATCGTCAATATTATTTCCCCGCAGAAACGGCCCGTTCTTTCACGCAGGCATTTCATTAGACAAGCATTGAAGGCTTAAGTTCGTTAAACCTGGAAACAAGCACAGAATAAGCCGGCTTTTTTTCCGCCGCGAATACCTATATACTGCCCGTCTGAGCATGCAGCGCAGAGAAGACATACCATTTTTTTTCGAACGAATTGTGGAAGAGGAGTTTTGGAGTCGATACACGGCGCCCTTGAGATCGATTGATTATCGCGAACGCAACATACACATTCGCTGAGTGCCTTATACACTCACCGGAGAGACTTTAAAGATGCCGTTCATTCTGGCGAAACCTTGGGCTGCGGTCATCGCCTTTTTTGCCATGGCAGTCATGGTTGTGGCTCGGGTCCCATATGACTTCGGGATAACGCATACGAAAATGGACTCGGAATGGGATCAGATGGATTGGTCACTCACCACGCACGATTACATTCCGAACTTATACCAAGCTCGCATGTCGCTTGCAAACGGGTAAGTTCTGCTGAATTGGGAGCTCGACAGTTTGGACTCAATGTCTCCAAGCCATGTCAGCTTCGCCGGCTTTGGTCGATGAGGTTTGCTGATGGGATACGCCTTTCGCTTCGCCACAGGCGTATCGCATGAGTAGAACGAATCGATCCAAGTCAGCGAAGTTTATATCGCTCGGAGATACCGAGTCCAAGCCGTCGAACTCGCACGTCCTTCACGAGCATGTGTGACATCGGAGGAGTTGCGCTGACAGATCTTAGATACGTTGGCGCATCGCTCGCCGCTGCCGGACCTTTTTTCAACTATGATGTGAATGAGACTGTAAGCCTTCATCACATCGTCTGTCAACCGGTTTTGTCTGACTGTTCTTAGAACCCCGAAGGAGACGAGCCAGCGAATGTCTGGCCGTTGTTCTCGCGCCGCCTGTCTTTCGCTACCATTTCTGGCTTCTACAACCTCCAGCCTAACGGTTCCGGGACGAACTATCCTTGGCTCAACCAGTATGGATGGGAGTCTTTTATTGCTGGCATTCCTCACCCAACCAGCATTCTCTACACATTTGGCGACCAAACCTTGGATGCCACGGTGAGCAACGAGACTATCAGCGACTTCGAGTCGAAAATCAGCTTCAAGACGGGTGTGGGCTCTTGGAGCTACATTTGGAGCCCAGAGAACGTTGATGCCGAATTCAATGTCAGCTATCAAGCCTTCTTCAGTCGTAGAAGACCGAATTTGATTGCTGTCGAGTCTCAAATCACTCCAACTAAGGACATCAACGGCTTTGTCACAGATGTTCTGGACGGCAGAAGTGCTGTCCGCTCGTACCTCAATGAGAAGGGTCTTGATCAAAACACCACGACAATTGAGGTCTCTGTTCATCCAAATGGTCTTGCAAACGTCACGGGCTACGAAGTATCCGTCGTCAACTTCAACAACGGCTTCACGGATATCAACTCCAGAGCACAGTCTTCTGAGCCAATCGTAAGCGGGAATGAGACCACTATCGGACAGACCTTCAATGTCAATTTGAAGGCTGGTCAGACCGCACGCTTCTTCAAGTACATCGGCATTGCTTCGAACGACAAGTTCGAAGATGCCAGGTTTACAGCTCGCCAGGCAGCTGAGGGTGGCAATGCGACCGGCTGGAACGCCCTATTGCAAGAGCACCAAGAAGCTTGGGGCAAGCTGATGACTGACGACAACGTCGACAACTTCACCGACCCAGCTACTGGCGAGTTGCCGGAAGACCGTGAGATCAAGACTCTTCAGATCACATCTGTCGCCAACTTGTACTATCTCCTCCAGCAGCTGCAGCCCGACGGTTCTGGATTGAATGACAACAGTATCTCTGTTGGTGGCTTGTCGTCCGAGTCCTATGCCGGCATGATCTTCTGGGATGCTGACTATTGGATGGCTCCAGGTCTTAACCTCAACTTCCCCGATTACTCGAGACAAATCAGCAACTTCAGGCTTAAACAATATCCACAAGCAATCGAGAACGCCAAATTCAACAACTTCACAAATAATAGCATCCTGTACTCGTGGACAGCCGGAAGATACGGCAACTGCACAGGCACAGGTCCTTGCGTAGACTATGAGTATCATTTGAACCACGACATCGCCTTCAACCTATTGCAGGAGTACAACATCACTCAGAACGAAACTTGGTTCAATAACGGCCCAAGGCAGCTGATTGATAGCGCCGGACAGATGACTGGCCAACTGGTTGACTGGAACGAGACTTCTCAGTCGTGGTGGGTTCATAATATGACCGATCCTGACGAATATGCTGTAAGTGGGATTTTTTTTCGTGACACTCAGTTCATTCGGTTTCGAAATAACTCCTTCTGGTTGCTGTCCGCTTGAGAGCTACCAGCGACCAAGGCGTTCTCGTGGTAGGATCGCAGATATGGGCCCCAGATGGGTCACGGCTCAGTAACCAGTGTTTTCCGGCTTGATTAAACTCCTTTACATTAGGTGCGTACAGTGCTAACAGGTTGGCAGAATCACGAGGACAATGGTGCATTCACAGTGGCGTCGTCGGCCAATCTATTGCTCGTCCTCAACGATCTCCGCAGAAATGAAGATCTCGAAGTCAATGAACTATGGCAAAACATTTCCAAAAACATGGAATTTCCTCAGTCTCTGGCGGGCATCACTTTGGAATACCAAACCATGAACAACAGCGTCAATGTCAAGCAGGCCGATGTTGTTCTTCTCACCTACCCCCTGGACTTCGACCAGTACAACTACACAGAGAGTCACAAACTTCAGGATCTCGACTACTACTCTAATAAGCAATCCCCAGACGGCCCAGCAATGACCTACAGCATGCATGCAATCGCAGCTAATGCCGTATCCCCATCTGGTTGCGCTGCCTATACTTACGCCCTTGGCGGTATCCTTCCATATTTGCGCGCGCCGTGGTACCAATTCTCCGAGCAAAATGATGACAATGTCATCACCAACGGTCGCCAAAATCCTGCCTTCCCATTCTTGACAGGCCATGGAGGTGCCAACCAAATTGTGCCCTTCGGCTTCTTAGGCCTTCGCACTGATCAACCAACTATGTACATTGAACCATCTCTCCCACCTCAAATCAAGCACATCAACATTCGAGATATCTACTATGGCGGGGGAGGGATCAAGTCCTTTATCAACAATACGCACACCACCCTTACACGATTCTCCACCGACAATATCGACTTCTTGACAGACAAGTATGCCGACGGTCCAATGCCGATCTGGGTTGGACAGCCGGGCCACGACACACCAACAACGGTTTACAACATCAGCATTGGCGAGACCATCTACGTCCAAAATAAGATGCACTGGAAAAAGAACACGCAGCCAGGCAACCTCAACCAGTGCAGGCAGATTTATTCGTACGAGAACTATGCACCTGGCCAGTTTCCGCAGGCAGCTATTGATGGTGCGATTGCCACCAACTGGCAACCACATAACAATAAGTCCTCCTCCATGCTCGTCAACATGACGGACACCCCATACCAGCCAGTCAGCGGGATCTACTTCAATTGGGGCTCCAGACCACCAACCAACGCCACTGTGTTCTTGGGCAACATGACTGAGGTTTGTGACGGAGAGACACAGATCAGCGGCCCGCTCGTTGAGCTTCCTATCGACGTCCGTGGTTCATCAAGCCCATACAACGAAGAGGTTGCCGCCGCCGCTGTTGTTATGGCGTACGTGGGCAACCAGACTTTCGTTGATATTTCCGGCTTGGCCTGGAGTGGTAACTTTGCCAAGCTTGCCATTGAAGGCTGCTACGAGTGCGATTCGCAAGAGGAAGAGGGCGAGGAGCCAGGAGCCACAGTCGCTGAGTTTGCGCTTATTGGTGCTGGCGGAAGGATGGGGATGAATGATGCTCAAGATACCGTTCCAGAGAATCCAGGAAATAGCACGGTTGTGGACAACAGCCCGAGTAGTGCTAATGATACTGCCACTGCTCAAACGGTCACCTCCTACGTGCCAAAGTCGACAGGCACGACCGGCGTCGGACAGGACACAAACAGTGGGAATAAGACTTGATATATGATGTAGGATGTAATCATGAGTTATGAAGAGGCAATGTAGGATATTTGGGGGATAACAGGATCTAATGTGTTATGTTCTGGCGAATATCTTTAACATTTGGGCCGAGCCTTTTATGTTATCCGAAGGACGGGTGCAGGTGTATATACTGGCGTTTAGTTTATCAAAGTAGGATTTAATCGTCGTACTAGCAGTACTTTGCCACATTTTTCATGTAGGAAGTGTAACGAGAAGATGTGCCAAATTCTTTTCTCTCCAAGACTCAAGTATAAATTGAACTCCAAATCGAAACGACTGCACGCCAAGTGATTGGCGGGTGCTTTGATTCATGGAACGATCCCCCGTCTTTTACTCGTACTCTGTTCTATTGAAGTGTTTGATTCCCTCGATATATGTACCCTCACCTCCACCACCAATTCGAGATTCATTCCCCACTTTCCTGGCCCCGCCGCCTTAAAGCCCGTTAGAGAGTGTTCCTGAACCTCTTCTACGACAGTTTCTACCAGTGGGTTCCCATGTAATCCAGCTTTGACAATTGTAGAGCCGTTGGCAGTTGCTTTCGTAGTTGAAGAGCGATGAACAGATTCTACCTCATGAGCCCAAGCTTCATCAGGATGTCGTCATACAACTTTTTCCCGGGTTTCTTCGGTCCGCATGATCGACTGGATTTTGCGCGTCCTGCTAACCTCCGGCCGCTACAAGAAAACCCCAAAAGCTGCCAAACGTTTCAGCTGCAACTTCTGCATTGAGGCTCACACTACTTCGGCGCGTATTGTATGGATTGGGACACAAGGCTCCACTCGCCGCCTCTGACATCCAACTGTTAACAAAGAGCTTAAACTGCTCCCGTGCTGCGGTACTTTATCCAATATGTCTCTCATCGGCGTCAGTCAACACAACTCACGGACATACCCCACGCACCAAATTGCTCATGGATTCTCGGCAAAGCCATTGCGAAGAAGTCAACAGTAGTATCTATTATTCGTACAAGTATTGCATTCGGGACAGAACTATCTCCTTGGTGCCGCAGCAGGTGGCGTCCATGCCTTCGGCTGCCAACCTTCACTCGGTCCTCCTGTTTGCTTTTGTGCCTTGGTCCATGGATCATCTTCCATCGGCTGTGGCACCTGAGGCTGTTGCTTCTCATCCGCTGGATGCGACCTTACAGCCGGGTTTGTGAATACCTGTGCCTTGGGTCTTTCTGGAACCTTCATCCTCTCGGGATTACCGTCCAAAGGCCCAATCTTGCCCATCGTGGTATCTGCCATCTTTTGCGCCGGGGCTCGGCTAATTTGCCCCGTGGTCCCAGGAGCATTGCCATTCATGCCAGCCTCAATGGCTGTCCCCTTCAGTGTTCCGTACTTCTGTGTGTGATTCTCAGTCTCTGTTGCTCCTCCCTTCATGTGGCCGAGCATAGGTTGTGGCTGTAGCATCTTCGGCGAATCGAGGAAGCTCTCCTTCGCATTCCATCTGGCATCTGCTTGCGCTGCAAGCACCTTGAGCTGACTTTGTCGAATAAGGTCGTGGGATTGTTCAGTGAGAGATGGCGGATTCTCGCGAGTATGTCGCAGCCATTGGTGCCATGCTGGTGTAATCTTTGATGTAACTTCGCTGTATTGGAGATCTCGTGGGTATTGGACTATGCGACGCATGCGCCCTGGGTTGAGAGTGTCGCGGAACTCCCAGTATGTGTTGCCTTGGAGGTCGAGTCCTGTAATCGATTAACTGAGCTCTGCGGAAGCACGAAGCGCATAGCTTTCTGAGGCGCCAATTGATGACATTTTACATACCCACGAGGAACGTCTTTCTCCATGGCAGCTTCAAGCTCTTCCACTTCAGCCAAGCATTTCTATAGGGCGTTAATGGTTGCGACATTATGATGGTTGATAATGAAGCTCTATCGCTGGACAATTATTTGGTGCATGAAGCTACGAGTATCACCTCTATCGTCACCGCATCAGCCACACTTTGTGGCGCACCGCTCCGAAAGCCGACGTCACATTCCACGCGAGTGGCCGCGTTGGCGTTGCTGGCATCCGTCTTGCTTGTGAACACAGCAGGCCTTGATGGTTCTCGTAAATAAAACATTATTACTCTTGATACCATTACTTCAAATCATTCTTTGATCATCGATCATCAGAAATTTGTCTTGTCTACGCAAATCTAAACGTATCATCGTAATCGAACCCCTCGACGGCTCATCTCCGCGCTTGCTGTTCCTGCCCAACCCAATAAGCGCAGGAATCTTGCTCTCCCTTGCTACCATACACCACCAAGACCACATCAAGTCAGATCGATTTTGACACTCCGACGAGCAAGAAGCGTTATCCAAACCTCATCCGCTATAGCGGAATAGAACACCAACCATGGCTTCCGTCACGTCTTTGGATAAGGACTTGCGCAAGATGCGCCTCGAGAAATATACCCCGCAGGCCGCGAGTGAGGTGCGCGAATGGATTGAGGGTGTGCTTGGTGAGAGTCTACCGGGCGGCGACCTGCTCGAAGCACTTAAAGATGGTTTGGCTCTTTGCAAGTAAGCCAACCTTTCAATATTTTCGTTCCGATGAATCCGCTAATGTTCGTTTTAGGCTCATCAATCTCGCAATAACCCCACCCGGCGTAAAGTACAAACCATCACGCATGCCTTTCGTTCAAATGGAGAATATCTCCCACTTCCTGCGCGCATGCCAATCGCCCCCTTTGAACTTACAGCCACACGACGTATTTCTGACTGTCGACTTATACGAGCAGAAGGATCCAGCGCAGGTGTTGCAATGCATCGGCGCTTTCAGCAGAGCCGCCAACAAGGTTCAACCATCGAAGTTTCCGACGGCTATCGGTCCAAAAGCCAGAGGTGGACTTGTGAGCCCAGAGAGAACAGGCGCCGTGGGCGGAGGAAGCTATGGAAACAGGCAAAGAGGAATCAGCACGACGAGCAATGCATCCTCGGGATATGATGCTGCTCGCAGCGGCACCGTGACACCACAGAAGACAGCTGAGACAAGTGGACGGTGGAGTCCTACAAAGCCGACGAGGCCAGGGATGTCACCAACCACCATCAGTACCAGTAGCTGGAGCAGTAAGAGGGATGAAGGATCGACGGCACCCGCTTGGAACATCGCACAATACGGCTATATGGGAGGAGCCAGTCAAGGAAATATGGGCGTCAGCTTCGGTGGGAGGCGGCAGATAACGAGTGCAGGACCCCACGTACCTACCTTGGCTGAGAAAGAGAAGAGACGAAAGGAACAGGAAGCTGAGGAAGAGCGCACGAGGCAATTATTGGCCGAGCAGGGGCGTCAACGACAAATTGAGGAGGAAGAGGAGAAGGCAAGACTGGAGGAGGAGGAGCGCTGGGCGGCTGAGGAGAGAAAGCTCAGGGCGAAGGCCGAAGAGGAGAAGAGAAAGTGGGAGGAGGACGAGAGAAGATGGAAGCAAGAAGAGGAAGGGCGGTCACGCGAGGAGAAAGAGGCTGAGGAGAGACTTGCGAAGGATAGGCGGAGATCTCGTGCTGGAAGTGATGCGCGTCTCCACGGCCAGTTTTTGAGCCAATATCAGGCTGAGCAAAGTCGCACGGACAGGAGCAAGAGCCCGAACCCACAGTCGAGCCGGATTGCAGGGCTGGAGCGCGAATTGGAGCAAGCTAGAGCGCGAGAGGCTCAGTATCAACGTGAGAGGGAAGAGCGCATGAAAGCACGCGGGCACCAATCCTTGGAGAACCACGATCTGATCAATCGCATGAAAGAGGATGATAGACCGCATAGCCGTGGAAGCTCGAGAAAGAATAGCCAGGATTCATGGGTTGCCGATGAGCGCGAGTATCTACGCAAGGAGTGGTCGAGGCATCATCAGGAGGAGGCCGTTCCTCCGCCAATGCCTCCAAGAACAACTCAGCCGCAAGCTGCGGAGATGCCTCCGGCAATGCCACCGCGCACAATAAATTACCAGGAAGAGGAGGTGGCTGCTTCTAGACCACTACCCGTTACCACACCTTCAGAGCCAGTCAAGCTAGTACAGGACATTACTGGGCCATCAACTCGCCCTCCACCAGACCCAGCCACTTATAGGTCACCACCTAAGGCAAAGTATCAATCTCCAGTGCCTGCATTGGACGGCGCGACTCAGCAGAGCCGGACCGACCGCTTTCTCTCATCGCATCCAGCACCGCAGGAGCAGAAGCAGAAAACAACCTACTCAAACGAGCTTGGTGCTTTTGACTCCGGCGCAGAGCAGGATGCAGAGGACCGCCGTCGTGCAGCGTCTCAAACCAAGACGAAGGCTGGGGGATGGGCCTCGAAGTCGTTACTAGAGCGTGAGATGGAGATGGAGAGGCAGAGACAGAGAGAGTGGGAGGAGGGCCAGAAACGCACAGCTGAAGTAGCAAAGATGGGCGAGCAGAAGGACGGTGTAGACGGCATTGGAAGAGGTATCGGTGGCAGATGGGATGTGAATCAGTGGACTGGATATACAGGTGGTGATAGTCAGAACAATGGATCGCAAGGTATTGGATCTGGGAGACGACAGATCGTCGGTCCTAGACCTCCGCCGGGACGTTAAGTCGGTTTCGTGGCTTTAGTAATTTTAAATAAATACCTATGCAGTGCGTTCATTCCAGGAGATTTTAATACCCCGCGTTGAGTGCCATGGTGATCAAGATACTCCTACCCTGAGCAGCGCGAACCAGCGGCCGCGCTTGCCGCGCTAAGTGAACTACTGCATCGGCTACTGTATCAGGTCGGGCCTGTCAGCAGAGAACGCAAACGACTCATCATACCAAGCTGTGCAACAACATCCGCACAGCATTCCCAGCCATCCAGACCAATCCAGCCCTGACTAGGAAACATTCCAAAGCCAGGAGGTCCATATTGCTCAGTGCAACATGATCACTCACAAGCAGCTTCAAGACGGCTCTCCTATATTTCCTCTGTCCCACATCCCCAAAATGCGGTTTCACAAAGGCATCCAATGCATTATCACATGTCTCCAAGTCTTCCATCCTCGGCGCCGGCATCGCCGCCTCCGCGTACCCTCTACCTTCCTTCGCAACAACAAGGCTCTTGGGTTGCCGTCTCATCCTAGCGGCCAGTAGCGGCCATGCCCACTCATTCCCCACAATCTCGTTTCCGTCACTTTTCTGCAATATGGAACGCAGTGAAGCAATGTCAGAGACCTTGATAGTTTGACCCTGAGCTGCTTCCTGTTCGAATGCTGACAACGGGGTATAATACCGCACCAACCTTGCATAGAAAACCGGCGTAAGCACATCCAGCTCGATCACATCCGTATCCCAAATCTCCTCTTCGTCACCTACAGCCTTGGCTGACGGTGATGCCATCCTCTCCCTCTCCCTCCCAGACCCAGGGACGCCTGCCGCCGTGTACAAAAACACTACCTTCCTGTCCGACTTCCTAACCATATTCTTGAGCCACTTCCTAAATACGGCCTCAATCACAAACTCATGACTCAACGCCTTCCTTGAGATTGATACCTTTAACGGCTCCGGCACAGTAAAGTTATGCAGTCCCTTCTTAAACATCAACAGTACAGCTTGACACACGGTCCTTGGTTCCGTCGCCCAAGTATCCCATGCTTTACTCACTGCAAACTTTTGCACTTGCCACCAGTTGAGTGATGCAGGGTCGACTGGTGTGCCTTCAGAATACACTCGTGCTACGAGCTTTGGTTTTCCCTCGCTTGAGCTCAAAGTCAGCGCTAGCTTGATTGGGCCAGTTCCTGTCATTCTCGGATATAGCGGATCATTGGTGACGAGTGAGTAGTCTCCTGTCCTCTTGCTGAAAGGGGAGACAAAAAAGTCTTTCTGGAATCTGTTCCGGAAAGTGGTCTCCGTGCTGGTGGTAGAGGGTGATAGTGAGTTTTCTTTGGTGAGGAAGTAGAGATGGCGCCCGCCGAATGTGTTGTTGACTTCTGCTATGACGGCGGCGAGTTCTTTCCCCGAAGAGTAGAGGTACCAAAACGAGACTGGGTTGAAGGCGTACCCGCAGAACTTGGCCACAGTTAGGAGGAAGGCGTAGGGGTAATCTGCTGGATCAGCATTTTGTGAGATTAGGTATTGGTGAAGTTTGCCGTCGAGGCCTAGCTCGTCGTTCCCTCGTGCCATGTAGTCACATGCGTCTAGTGCGAACCATGCAGGTCGAAGTGTTTCGATCTTCCGTTCTGAGGAAAGGATTCCATTGACGTTTCCGCGGAATCCAATTGGGATGCCTGTCCACATGAATGGGTATGAGAGGTTGTGCACTCTAGGGTAGAGTCTAGTATGAGATGTTCTGACTGGAAAGAACATGGGCTTCAGCCCTCCGACTGAAGCTTTGGTGGTGCAACTTGGTGAGCTGACGAGCGATAGAACTGATTCCTTGAACAGCGCTGCTGCTCCCAATCCAATGGCTGTCGTGATAGCGAGTATGACGTCCTTTGTTCCCCATGATGAACTGCTGGCCAAAGCTTCCCCCACTACGGCATACAAGACAACGTATATTGCATCACGCCGTGGTGAAAGCCCAGAATACAAAGAAAGCGAGAACGCAAGTGATGCAAATGAAAGTCCACCCATTCTTGCTTGGTGGCTTGTAGTTATTGAGATAAGTTCTGGCGCTGGCTCAATGAGCAGTTCTGACGCGTTGGCCTCTAGTTTGCCAGGTTGGATAGGTGCCTACTGCTTGCTGTGGCATTCCTCGCCTGACAGATGTGATGATAGAACAGATAACTGGAAGCTGCGATATTGAGCGAGCACAGAACGATGACAGAGAAGGGAAGATAACCAGGCCCTCACCACAGGCACCTGGATAGATGTGATCATTCTAACTGGATCAAGGCGGACATGTGTGGGACTTGTAGAATGCACTAACATTGACCTTCTTCTGATGGATCGAAGGTGGAAAGAGCCTCCAATTCAACGGGATGAACTCCGATCTGAACGTAGGAAACTCATCTTGACTCCTGGGGATCACTACCACGCCGTCACAGCCCGAAGACACTGATGGATGTAACTATTCAGAAATTAAGCGAGTTAAACGCTGCTCGCTTTAACCAGGATGATTCTGGGCACCGCTCTGGCGTGATATGTCTGTTGTTAGCTCATTACCTAAGCATTAAGCAGACCGTCTAACTACATTTTCCCCATCAAACAAGCTCTCCAACATAACGGGCGTTCAAGCTCGGTTTCGCCGAATGACTAAGTTGTCAGCCTCGTCCTGCGCCGCCCCACAGCCTAAGTTCCTCCCGCATCGTCACTATTCCACCATAATCAAGAACACACAAAGACAACTATAATTGCTCTTCATTGCTCTCACTTACATCAACGCATACGCCATACTACCACACCACCACAAAACAAACTATATAAAAATCTGACATAATGGATTGGGATACCGTCACGAAGATTGGAAGCCGCGCCAACGGCGGTGGGGCTGAGCGCGAGACTGTCATCAGAGGCAAGTCTGCGCTGAACGCTGCTCAGCGTTCCGGAGCCGTTTTGGGCACGGAGAAGAAGTACGGAGCTGGTAACACTGTAAGTATTCACTTCCTGTTGACTTCGTCATCCTATAAATGAGAGACTGCGACGTCGCCTCTATTCGGCTGCATATGCGGCCCGGCCCACCTTGGACTCGGGCAGCACTGCCAGGCTGCTATATTGGCATGACGTCTCAAATTTTCCGTTCGACAATAAACATGCACTAACAATCAAACCAGGCCTCTAAGCCAGGAGTCGAGGGCCAGCACCTGACCAAGGTCGATCGCTCCGACGACATCGTCAAGCCAAACACCGTCGGTAAGGTCGTCGGTAGCGCCATCTCCGCCCAGCGCCAGAAGATGGAGCCAAAGATGACACAGAAAGACTTGGCCACCAAGTGCAACACCACCCCACAGATCGTCGCTGCGTTCGAGAACGGTTCCGCACAGCCAGACCAGAAGGTCCTCGGCAACATGGAGCGTGTCCTCGGCATCAAGCTCAGAGGCGCCAACATCGGTGCTCCAAGATTCGGCCCAAAGAAGTAAACGGCTGCTTTTCATTGGGAAAGTGTTGAATTATTTCTAAGCGGAATGGAATGAGGGTGCCGGCGGGCCTCAGAATGTGAGAGAGGATGTCACGAATGGCGCAATGCCAGGTTAGCGACGATGAACATGGCATCGATGGCGAATTGGGACGTTTTGCATCGCTGGAATGGAAGCCTCAACGATGCATGGACGAAGCTATGATTACGGGTTTACGAATGGCGAATGGCACTTTCATGATATCTTATGCCGTTGGGATGAGCGATGAAATGCTTTGCGTTGATTTCTGCGGACGAGAAGAATAGATTCTTAGATGAGAATTGCATGCGCATACCAACTCTCACCGAACATTCATTTTGTTGCGCTATCCCTGTCATATCTGATGCATCAACGAAGCTCTCCGAGTTTCTCTTGCCAAGCCGATGCGTGCGCCAACCAGTCGCTATGAACTAAGTCCGGTTGGCACAATTTGCCTTGAGGGAATGTCACCTGCGTCGCTTTTAAAGTCACACTTCGGCCGTCAGTCTTATAACCGGTCAGCTGCCTTGTTAGTATCCTTCAACAGCCAATCTGACGGCAGTGTTGGATTTTCTGGCGTCAGTGCTCCCAGAAACATTGGCATTTCCAGCGCTGGTATGAGGACTGTACGGCGATGGCTGGAGCCTACGGTAGTAGAAAGATCTTACGGCAGGGGCAGTGATGGTAATGGTTGTTCAACAAGCAATATCGTGCGCTAACGTATATCACAGCTCGTCCCGACCTTTCATCGATCCCCACACACCATTCCTACGTCCCCATAAACTGGCTCGGCTCGCCACAACCTTCTATTCGCCGTTTCAGCGCCTCGCGACAAGCCTGACCAGTTAAGATAACTTCAACGACGCTGTTGCCAATGCTTTCAAAGGAAAGCAATGCCATGTCCAATTTGTATAGCCGCTTGATGTGAACAGTAAGTTAACATGATTTCGCAGCAGCTGTGTAACCTTGGAGGGCACTTAAACTTAATCAGCAATACTATGCAGCATCCGGAAGAATGACAATGCGCATGACGACAACACTCCATCTCAGTGCCTGAACTGACCGGTAATCACAAAAGCCGAAGATGCAGGGCGCAAATATGTGCTGGGAGGAAGTTGTTTTCTTCACCGTGAGGTGGCATGTTTTATCATAAACAAACAGTTCAGGTTTGTCTTTGCTCCTGCGGAGTTCGGTGATTGCTCGGCAACTGTGCGACTGGTATGATAGTAGCGCGACTTTATATTTTGAGAGACTCTTCAGAGCGCCATAAAGGGCAAGTAAAAAGCCAACAAGTATATATGCTTTTCAGGATCCTGTCACTTTATGGCTCCTGTCAGGCCACGACATTCTAGAAGGTAGTCTTCTATGCAGCAAGCCTTAAAAACTTTCACCGTCCCTCAAACTGTTTGCATTGGTCTTTCGTTTCCACTTTGAGCCTTGCCTGCTGTCCACCGACGTATTGCCCTATTATTTGCGCCGTTCTGACCTCAGCATGTGGCATTTTGCCTTACGTAGAAAGAACCCTTCATTGTGGCTGAAAGGACTTAATTTATATCGAAGAGCAATCCAACATTAGAGGCAGCTGTGTGTGAGGAGACTATACCACGTTGTCTCCAATGGGTCTGTCCACGGTCAAGCTGCAGCCTACCGTTGCCACAAACCTTACATACGTGCACTGTGCTCTCACAAACGGAGGTTTCTCCAAACTTTCAAGTATAATGCTTGAAAACTTGCCCTATTTTGTTTGACATGAAAGTGTTCATTTATCAATGCGTGCCTCTGCCATTCTTTACTGTCTTTTTTTGTCAACCTTTCCTTTTTCTGAGGCGATAAGGGAGAGGCCAGATTAAGGTAGTTTTACTATAGATACAATACTCTTCCCGTCCAACTGGCTCAACCTATCGCCGGCCTCGCCTAATGTTGATAAGACGGTGAAATTGACTAGGTATACAGCCATTCACCCCGCGATTCACAACGGGCCGCCCTGCCTATATCAGCCAACCTCGACCCACGTTATACAATGGCACCTTTTGTCTCCCCAAACCATAACCACTCAACTCAGACATCCATGTCTCGCTTTGGAGGTACATCCGAGCTCGACTACCTCACTAAGAACATGTCTCTCTCCAACCAAAGGTCGCCATCCGTTGACTCTACCACCCCAGGAGATCAGAGCCCAAGCCAAACTTCCCCTCAGTCTCCGACTCCAGCCTATAGCAAAGTTGCCAGATCTGCCGGCTATGCTTTCGATACCGCTCATGGAGTACAGCTTCAGAGTGTGAACAAGACCTCACATCCACTTTCCATTGAGAGCCGCTATGGCAGCCCAGCTCCCACGCCAGGACCAAGCTCTAGCAGCCCGTGGTCGTCTGCCAACAGAACTAGCAACCTTGCAAACTCGGCTATCAAGGCTCATGATTACTATCCATCCCCATTGTCCTCGCCATTCATGACCGGAATGTACACTCCAGCTCAACAGCACCAGCAGAAAGACCTTCAGCAATCGCTGAGTTATGCTTCTTACAGCACACTCGATAACCCGGCTCTTGTTATCACTGAGCGCGCCTTGCAGAATGCTACTGGCTATGCTCTCCGCCGTGATAATGGCACTTACACCCGCCTCGTCGCGCTTGATGAGCTTCCACAAATTATCGGTATCTCAGCTACTCTCCAAGGTCCACAGGGTTGCATCATCGTCCCAGTTCCAGGGCTTCACCAGCCACCCAAGAACCTCCAGTGGGTTGGCGGTGTCCCAAGGGCCCTCACTCCATCTTCCACCCCCAGCACCAATGGCAGCTTCCGCCACTACGACGCCCTCAGCTCTGCTGGTCACACTCCATATGCTCAAGGTATCCGCAGCGTCTCCAGCTCTGGTCCAAGCATGAGTGGTAGCCCTGCATTCCGCAACTTCAATGCTCAGCAGCCACGCAAAGAGAAGATCTACTGCGACAAGTGGGTCCATGATGGTGTCTGTGCCTTTGCTCAGCAGGGTTGCAAGTACAAGCATGAGATGCCAATGGACGTTGCGACTCAGAGGAGCTTGGGATTGTTTCATGGTCTGCCAGCTTGGTGGAAGAGAGAGCATGGTGTTGTTGACCTCAGAGGAGGAAGCGAAGAGGGAAAGGATGGTGGAAGGAGAGTCTCTGTTGAGAACGCTCGTCAAACTCTCAAGGGTCTTCTTGTTTCTTCTGCAAGCAATAGTGGTGCGCAGTATGGAGCAACTGCTGGCGGCGGCGGCGTCAATGCTACCTTGAGCTCTTGGAGAATGCCTCAAGGTCCTGTCCATGGCCCAGGCAAGAACTTCGGACAGACCCAGCCACAGCAGGCTGCCCATGGTGGACTTTATGGTGAGTGCTACTCTTTGTCCTCCAACACTTATGAAGTTTTCTTTCAAGCCAGATTATCTGAACAAAGCTAACATGATTTGTAGGCACTATTGGAGGCCCTCGCCCAACCACGCCAAAGGCTCCGTTGTCCAACTCCTACTTGGCTGAGTCTAAAAACAGCATCAGCTCTGACAATGGTGGTGGTGGTTATGGAGGAGCTGCTTCCGGCGGCGGTCTTGCTGCATCCATGCATGCTCCATTCATGTCACCAGGGCATGCTCAGACCGGCATAAACAACGATGGCAAGGAAAACAGCAATGCTCGTTCCGCCAACAACTGCCGTGCTCAGGGTAACATCAATGGCAATGGTCTTGTTCGCCATCACGGCACTACTGTTGGTCTCAACGGACAGAGCCATGGTACTTGTGCTGGTGCTACTGGCCACTCTAGCTATCCATCTCAGGGAGGTAACTAGATGCTAAACACTACACACCTGCTGTCTACTGTTGTCTCCAATTTTGAGGTACAAAGGAAGGAGGTCGGTTGTCCAGATATGAGTGATTGGAGACACTGGAGCTAGGATCGTTGCTACTTGACTGAATAGCGTTGGCATTGATGCTTCCATAAGAGCTATTGGGTGTTAGGCAGGCAAAATTGTTTTATGTACCGTGAAGGTAATAGACTGCAACATTGATTTGATGATCCAGAGCTTGGATGTCATGACCAGACAGCATAGATATAGTCAAAGTAATTTGACATGCGGAGTCAATGCATTGATATCTTGTGATCTGATGAAGTCCACCACTGGTGGGACACAAGATTTCACTGCCCTGTTCTCAACTTCACAGTGAGAGAAACCGCTTCCAAGACAAAGCTGATTCTTGCTGTGAAATATGGTAGTGCGGCCTTCAAAGCCTCAAGTCGGCCACTGAAGACAAAGAAATCGGAGCGGATGTAAGAGCGTCCAATGCTGAGCACGGCGTTTCTAGCATCTCATACTCAACACAGGTATTCTTCCTTACACGATGCTGGCCCACTTTGCAGACCTCGCTGATAGTTTGCCGTGTTCTATACGCCTGTATGCTCAATATTTGGAAACTTGAGCATGTCCAAGCCATTGAGCCATCGGGTCCAACTAGCTGGTGCCTTCGGCCAACTACAAATCCGAAGCTGAGTAAGGCACAGCGGCCAAAGCAAATATAAGCTATACATAATGAGAGGAGAGCTACTGCGCAGCCTCATATCGGCTCCTAAATGGTCTGATGAAAGAAGGATATATCCATGACTATAGTGGGATGCCAACTTATTGCGAGTAGTTATGGGATCTCTATGACACAGATCTCGGGATGGCCCTGTTGATGGATCTCTACATGTTTGACAACTGAGTGATTTATCTGGCTTGTCAATGCAACAAGAATCGTATGTTGTCAATAAGAATTAGTGAGCTGTGTGGTGTTCTGGCCAAATACAAAAGACAGACGTCTTGCCAAGGCCAAGCTTATCACGTGGGGCGAGGCTAGGCTGTGAACAATCTCGGAACTGCCCAAGCACTTTGATTGGCCACCCCACCAACGCACATTTCGAGAATCGACGACAGGCACCCTCAATCTTGACGAACTTTTGACAGCGAGCCTCATCTGGAGATATAGAAGTCTCTTCATCCCCACTACAACCACCCAACATGAGACCTATTCTTCTCCAGGGACACGTACGTCTTGCCCTTCCCAAAGAACCTCTTTTCAGGTTTGGCAGTCACTAACAACCTTTATAGGAGCGTGCGCTCACCCAGATCAAGTACGACCTTCCAGAACCTCGCCATGTTGCGCGAGCAGCTACTGACTCGACAACAGGTATAACCGTGATGGTGATTTGATTTTCTCCACCGCAAAGGATCAGCACATTTGCGGCTGGTACGCACACAACGGCGAGCGCCTCGGCACGTACCACGGCCACCAGGGAGCTCTCTGGACCGTCGATGTCGACCCAACCTCCACCCTCCTCGCCTCTGGCGCTGCCGACAACACCGTTAGATTATGGGATGTTAAGAGCGGAAAGTGCTTGAAGACCTGGGACTTCAATACCGCAGTCAAGAGAGTCGAGTTCAACGAGGACGGATCCCAGCTTTTGGCCGTTACAGAGAAGCGCATGGGTTTCCTCGGCACAATCGTTGTTCTTGATATCAACAAAGATGTCGATGGACCACAAAAGGACGAGAAGGCACTCACTATCACCTGCGAGGACAGCAAGGCTACGGTTGCGGGATGGAGCTATATGTCTAAGTACATTATTGCTGGACACGAGGACGGATCTGTCTCCCAGTACGACGCCACGGTAAGACGAAATGCAGACGCCGAGAAGGAGAGAGCTATGCTGACAAAAAACAGACCGGAGAGCAGCTTGACAACGTCATGGTTCACCAGGAGGGCAAGCAAGTCACAGATATCCAGTGGTCCCCAGACCGCACCTACTGCATTACCTCTTCCAAGGACTGCTCCGCCAAGATCATCGACGCCTCCAACCTTCAAGTCATGAAGACCTACATCGCCGATACCCCACTCAACTCTGCTTCTATCACCCCAAAGAAGGATTTCGTTATCCTCGGTGGTGGTCAGGCCGCCATGGATGTCACAACTACCTCTACTCGCCAAGGAAAGTTCGAGGCGCGTTTCTACCACAAGATCTTTGAGGAGGAGATTGGCCGTGTTCGTGGACATTTCGGACCGCTCAACACTGTTGCGGTGGACCCAACTGGAAAGGGATACGCTTCGGGAGGAGAAGATGGTTACGTTCGTGTTCACCAGTTCGATAAGGCGTACTTTGATTTCACGTTCGAGGTTGAGAGACAGCAAAGAGCACAGGCTGCCCTCTAAAGGGTTTCCGGTTGATCGTTTTACGGTGATTGGTGCATTTGCGGGCGTTCAAATTTTGGGGTTGCTAGCTCTGAAACGACTCCAGGAGCGGGCAGCGTTCTTCGCTAGATATGATGGGATATTCAAGACGTTACGATATTGCATGATGCGTGTTCGATGGAGGATGGCAGAAGTGTCAAGTGTTGTATTCGAGATGATATCCAACTTGTGCCTTTTGAACATGCGAGCGCAGGCTCTTGTGGATCACTGCTGCATGCCAAAGATTAGCCAGCAAGGTCTCAGATGCCGGGCAGCCATCCGCTACATGAACGATCCGATTTGGCCCATTGAAGCGTGTGAGAAGAGGGCACGGAAGATTACTATCGTTAGTCGGAGCAGCTTATGGAGCGTCCCGATGTCGCCATATTCGTTCCTTGTCTAACTCCTGGGTCTCCGGCTCTGCCAAGCACGGCCGAACGCTCCCCAGCACATTTCCAATGCAGAACCAAACTTTAGATATCTGTTGTGCAGCACACAACAACCGCGAATATAGAATTCATAACCAAGAAAAGACTCATGACGCAAACCTGTCAATCTGTCAATCTTGACAATGACAATATCGCCCAGGACCTTGAAACTCGCGGATATTATCCCAGTGACTCACGATGCACTTAGAATTGTTCAGCGATTAACGTGCTCAAAGGAGGATAAAGAGGATATCATTGCCCAGTCCAAGACATTTTGTGCTGATAATTGTGGAAAAGTGAGTAATAAAATACACAATTAGTGGGGATAAGCTGGATAACAGCGCCATAGCGCGTAGCCCTGAAATGCCACGGGCAGAAAAAAACTTTGACTCTTCATCTCCCACATCCCATCAGCCTCATCTTTACGGACCTTCAACACCCGCTTGTAAGACGACATCTTTTGGAATATATACCTATTTAAAGATCCGCCAGCAGTTTACCGTCTTCAAGTACTTTCTAGGTGCCTTCCCAGGATCTGTCTGATTCTCAGCCGCTCATTGGTTGTTCCGACTCGTGCATTGGAGATGCTCAACCCCACCATGGCTGCGCGACGGACTTGCACACCCGCGAGAACTTCACAGTTGTCGCTCAAGCTCAGACCAACCATTGCGCTGCCAGAGCAGCAGATGATTATCAAGAGTCGCGGCTATTGTTTCGTCTGCAAGTCCAACCGCCATCACACCTCCAAGTGCTTGACTAAATCCGCTGTGGTCACGCCATCGACCTCGTCCAGTCACCGTAGCACCGTCGCCTATTCGACCTCAACTACTTCTACCCCTCCATCGTTGATCGAGGTGGCTTCCCGTCCTTCATCATCAGCCTTGCGAGCTACTCTGCGTGACGGCCAAGCATCCTTACTCACATCAACACGCGCGTTCCCTAGATCAGCATCCCTGCTGTCAGCCTCGACTGCCCCTCGTGCCCCTCTCAGCTTCAACAACACCATCTCATCCTCTCTCCACCGCTCCTTCACCTCCTCAGCAGTCAGCATGGTTGCACAAAAGATTGATGGCAATGCCATCGCCAAGGAGATTCGCGGGGGCCTCCATGCACAGATCGATGAGAAGCGCAAGAGTAACCCAAGATTCAACCCATCGTTGAAAATCATCCAAGGTATGTTTGCCATCAATTCATCTCGACACCACCAAGACATGATGTGCTAAGCGGTTACCGCAGTTGGTGATCGCTCCGACTCCTCCACCTATGTCAAGATGAAGCTCAAGGCCGCCGATGAGGCTGGCATCTCCTGCGCGCTCATCCAGTACCCAGAGACCATTACCGAGATCGAGCTCGTTGAGTCAATTGAGAAGTTCAACAACGACCCAACCGTCCACGGTATCCTCGTCCAGCTCCCAGTCCCAAAGCACATCTCTGAGCACACCATTACCTCGGCTGTGTCTGACGAGAAGGATGTTGACGGCTTCGGCGCTGCCAACATTGGCGAGCTTGCAAAGCGCGGCGGAGAGCCATTGTTCACCCCTTGCACTCCAAAGGGTATCATGAAGCTTCTTGAGTCAACAGGTGTCCCAATCGAGGGCAAGAACGCCGTTGTTCTCGGTCGCTCTGACATCGTTGGCTCTCCAGCCAGCTTCCTCCTCAACAAGGCTAACGCTACCGTCACCGTCTGCCACCGCAACACCAAGAACATTGCGGAGTACATCAAGAACGCCGATATCCTTGTTTCCGCTATCGGCAAGGCACATTTTGTCAAGGGCGAGTGGATAAAGCCGGGGGCTGTCGTCATTGACGTTGGCACCAACTTCATCCCAGACGACAGCAAGAAGTCTGGCCAGAGAATGGTTGGTGATGTTGATTATGAGGCCGCCAAGGAGGCCGCCTCTTTCATCACTCCAGTTCCAGGCGGAGTTGGCCCAATGACCATTGCCATGCTTTTGCAGAACGTCGTTGACTCTGCTTCCCATGCTTTCGAGAAGGAGAGATCCCGCCACATTGAGCCACTCCCATTGAAGCTTAAGAGCCCCGTTCCATCCGATATCGCCGTCTCTCGTGCCCAGCACCCAAAGCAGATCACCAAGGTTGCCGCCGAGGTCGGCGTTCTTCCAGGAGAGCTTGAGCCATACGGAGCATTCAAGGCCAAGGTTGACTTGTCTCTCTTGAGGCGCCTCGAGCACCGCCGCAACGGTCGCTATGTCGTCGTTACCGGTATCACCCCAACTCCACTCGGAGAGGGCAAGTCAACCACGACCATGGGTGTCGTCCAGGCACTTGGTGGCCACCTCGGCCGTGTTGCTTTCGCCAACGTCAGACAGCCATCTCAGGGACCAACCTTTGGTATCAAGGGTGGGGCTGCCGGCGGTGGTTACTCTCAGGTCATTCCTATGGACGAGTTTAACCTTCATTTGACTGGTGATATCCACGCCGTCACTGCTGCCAACAACTTGCTTGCTGCTGCCATTGAGACCCGCATGTTCCACGAGAACACCCAGAAGGATGGTCCACTTTACAAGCGCCTTGTCCCGGCTAAGAAGGGCAAGCGTGAGTTCCAGCCAATCTGGAACCGCCGCCTCAAGAAGCTCGGTATCACCAAGACCAACCCAGACGACCTTACTCCAGAGGAGATCACCCGTTTTGCTCGTCTTGACATTGACCCAGCTACCATCACCTGGAGACGTGTTCTCGATGTTAACGACAGACATCTTAGAGGTATTACCGTCGGCACTGCGCCGACGGAGAAGGGTCAGACCCGTGAGACCGGCTTTGACATCTCCGTTGCCTCCGAGGTTATGGCTATCCTTGCTCTTTCGAGAGATCTTGCTGATATGCGTGAGCGTCTTGGAAGCATGGTCATTGGTACTTCCCGTGCCGGTGAGCCAGTGACCTGCGACGACATTGGTGCCGGTGGTGCCTTGACTGCTCTCATGAAGGATGCCATCAAGCCAAACATGATGCAGACCCTTGAGGGCACCCCAGTCTTTGTCCACGCTGGTCCATTCGCCAACATTTCCATTGGTGCTTCCTCTGTCATTGCTGACCGTCTGGCTCTCAAGCTTGCCGGTACCGAGCTCGACGAGGACCACAACGCCAAGACCGGTTTCGTTATCACCGAGGCGGGTTTCGATTTCACCATGGGTGGTGAGCGCTTCTTCAACATCAAGTGCAGATCCTCCGGTCTTGAGCCAGACTGCGTTGTTATTGTTGCAACCGTCCGTGCATTGAAGGTCCACGGCGGCGGCCCACCAATCTCACCCGGTGCTCCACTCAACAAGGTCTACACCGAGGAGAATGTTGACATCCTTCGCAAGGGGTGTGTCAACCTCAAGAAGCACATTGAGAATGCCAAGCAGTACGGTGTCCCAGTCGTTGTCGCTATCAACAAGTTTGAAACCGATACCGATGCCGAGGTCCAGGTCATCCGCGAGGAAGCCATCGCTGCTGGTGCTGAGGATGCCATTGGTGCCAACCACTGGGCTGAGGGTGGTGCCGGTGCCGTTGATCTTGCCAAGGGTGTCATCAATGCTTGCGAGAAGCCAAAGGATTTCAAGTTCCTCTACGATCTTGAGGGTACTGTTCAGGAGCGCATGGAGGCTATTTGCAAGAAGATGTACGGTGCCGACAAGGTCGAGTTCTCCGAGCTCGCCCAGCAGAAGGTTGACACGTACACCAAGCAGGGCTTTGGCAACTTGCCAATCTGCATTGCAAAAACCCAGTACTCTTTGTCTCACGATCCAGAGCTTAAGGGTGCGCCAACCGGCTTCACTGTCCCAATTAGAGACGTGAGGCTCGCTGTTGGTGCTGGTTACCTGTACGCTCTTGCCGCAGATATTCAGACCATCCCAGGTCTCCCAACCGCTCCAGGTTACATCAACGTCGACATTGACACCGAGACTGGCGAGATTGACGGTCTCTTCTAATCGTCAACTTGATGGGTTTGAACTTTGCTTTTCTAGCGTTGCTTTTAGCGAGGGGACCTCAACATAGCCCCGATTACCTTCAATTTCGTTTTGTCTTTAACAGCATAGCGTGGAATCTAAAACTTAAATAAGGGCACTTAACGTGCCCATGGAGGCAAGGAAAGGGGCATCGGGCAGATTTCAACATTGGTGAATGGAGTTTAGATTATGACGCCTCGGATCAGAGATGAAGATAGATGAAAGAAGTAGACAGATGAGAGGTTTAGATGAATATAATGGCTCTGCCTTAAAACTATACCTTAACTAGTTGAAAATGTCAAATTCACAATAACGATTCTCGTATGACGAAGTGATGCTTGATTTAAGCTTTTCTGACATATATTGGCGCGGATGCCCTAAAGTGGAAATTGCGGTTCCTGAGATGTGCCGACGTGGGGTAGATTCAGATGGCGGGGTGAGTCAAAAAAGATGGCAGCGATAAGGATCGAGTCAACGACCGCGAAACTGAAGCTTGAAGTTGGCCAGAACTCCACGCTGATTCTCGTCATTTGCGAAAGACATAATAATTTTTATACACATTACCATCATATTACCAGCGGGTAGACGATAGACACCGCGAAGCTCAAAATGCCAACCGTCCACCTCCTCGACTATGTCGCGGGCAACATCCGCTCTTTGGTCAACGCGATCGAGAAGGTTGGATACACCGTCGAGTGGATTCGCAGCCCAGAAGATGTTGAGAAGGCTGATGTGAGTACTGCTATGCGCCGTCGATTTCCGAATAGCCTGTCCGATTGCACTTCGACTGCGCCCACAGCAGCTCATTGCCACGCGCAAGCTTATGAATACGCCCCCCCCTTGAGTACAAAGACTGACCTATCTGTGTTTAACAGCGTCTTATTCTCCCAGGTGTAGGCCACTTCGGCCACTGCCTTACCCAACTCTCCGCCTCCGGCTATCTCCCAGCGGTCCAAGCACACATCCAATCCGGCAAGCCATTCCTCGGCATATGCGTCGGTTTACAAGCACTCTTCGACGGCAGCGCCGAGGACTCCAACGTCAAGGGTATGGGCCTGATTACGGGTGCCTTGGACAAGTTTAACGAGACGGATGGAGGAAGAAAGTCGGTGCCACACATTGGATGGAACTCCGCATCGGCCACACAGGGAGGAGGGAGCTTCTTTGGCTTGAGAAAGGAGTCGAAATACTACTATGTTCACTCATATAAGGTGCCTTATGTCGCTGGACAGCTGGAAGGGCAGGGATGGAGCGTTGCGACTGGAAAGTATGGGTCGGAGACTTTTGTTGGTGCCATGGCGAAGGGAAATGTTCTGGTTACCCAGTTTCACCCTGAGAAGTCTGGCGTTGCTGGTTTGAGGGTTATAAAGGCTTTCCTTGATGGGGAAAGAATGTCTAAGACTGAGGAGAAGCCATTGTCGACAAGTATCGCAGTTGGTGCTGGGAAGATTGAAGGTGTGGATGGACTTACCAAGCGCATTATTGCCTGCTTGGATGTCCGCACAAACGACCAGGGAGATTTGGTCGTCACCAAAGGAGACCAGTATGATGTGCGTGAGAAGTCGGAAGGAGGAGATGTCAGAAACCTGGGGAAGCCAGTTGAGATGGCGAGGAAATATTACGAGCAAGGAGCCGACGAGGTTACCTTCCTCAACATCACATCCTTCAGAGACTGCCCAGTGGCTGATGTGCCAATGTTGGAAGTTCTCCGTCAAACATCGAAAACTGTCTTCGTTCCGCTCACTATCGGAGGAGGCATTAGGGATACCAAGGACACGGACGGCACCACCGTTTCCGCACTGGACATCGCTAAAATGTACTTCAAGAGCGGTGCCGATAAGGTGTCTATCGGCTCCGATGCGGTGATTGCAGCCGAGGAGTACTACGCCGCTGGCAAAAAGTTGAGCGGCAAGACTGCCATTGAGCAGATCTCCGGCGCATACGGCAACCAAGCCGTCGTCGTGTCAGTTGACCCAAAGAGAGTATACGTCAACTCTCCATCAGACACCACGCACGCTGCAACTGAGACTAAGGAGCCAGGTCCAAACGGCGAGAAGTACGTTTGGTACGCATGCACGATCAAAGGAGGCAGAGAAACCAGGGACATGGATGTTGTGCAGCTGACACAGGCTGTCGAGGCCATGGGCTGTGGTGAGGTTCTGCTCAACTGTATCGATCGTGATGGCTCGAATCGTGGATTCGATTTTGAGCTGATTAACATGGTGAGGGGCGCTGTTCAAATTCCGGTCATTGCTTCCAGTGGTGCTGGAAAGCCAGAGCACTTCGTTGAGGTGTTTGAAAACACTGCTACTGATGCAGCGCTTGGTGCTGGTATGTTCCACAGAGGGGAGTATACTGTCAAGCAGGTTAAGAAGGTGCTCGAGGAGAATGGGTTGGTTGTTAGAGGAGTCGAGGGAGAGTTGTAAAGCGGCACATCTAGATGCGTAGAGATACGGGATTTCATAACATATACCACTATAATCTCACATTTCCAAGTCAGTACTTCACTAAACCGCATGATCTCCTGCTAACCCGTTTGGACCAAGACTTTTCAGTTTTTGAAGTCATTAAACAATTCAACCACTGTCTCCTCGGCCACCTGAGAGTGTTAACCGGTTTACCTCAACGTTTTTCACTCTATAAGTCAAAAAAGTTCTTGTAGGAGCGGTAAAGGGAGGGGTTACTTCTAGGGAACATCATCATAATCCTGCCAACTGGCCGGCTTGAAGTCTTTCAGGCGAGAGCACCATTCAGGGAGTACAGTCACCACGTCGTCATCCCGCGTTCCCACTCGGTTGTCTTCTGAAGAAGAGACCACGAGCTGCCACGAAGCCTTCCGCCAGAAAAATGCAGATTTAATGCCCAGCCACCAGCATGGTTTCGACAAAAACTAGCATCAAAAGGATGACGCCACATCGCTTGGTAGGCCCGATCAATAAATCACGGATGCTACTCTCCGGAGAAATATGAGAACGTGAGTCGCTGTGAGAAATTCCAACTGAGACTGTAGAGAAATGTGGTCGAAATTGCGCAACGGATTACCACATTGGGCCAACCCGCAGATACGTACTTGGATATGGCGACTGTACATTGAACAACCCATGCATATCAAACACTTTACCCCGCTATCAAGCCAAAGCTATTCCATATGTCGGTGAAGGATTGGATCGTGAAATCTGCTTTTCGAGCTTTGATTCGGCTTCGCGACCGTTATTAAGCGGTTTCATCCGAGCCCGACGACCAGCTGCAGACTTTCTGCATATGCAACAGAGCAGCGCTGGCAGAGCTCAGCTGTGAATGGAACTGCAGTATGCGAGATGAAACGGTCTGCCATATCTCATGCCTCAATGAAGCGGCAGCTTTCCAATGGAGGGCTGGCAAGCGCTTGGGCTCGGTCAATGCCCACGATTCCTCGGTGCCCAGCGACACTGTACACCTGTACTCAATCAGGACACCCACGCCACTGAGGATACCGAGCTACCGAGAGTAGGGGAAAACAGGGCGTGCGTTGGCATGGGGTTTGAGACATTTCGATGGCAGTCATGATGTTGGGATAAGGTTGCGGATGATGCTGTTCCAATCTCATGGAGTTGGAAAGCGCCACGGCTCGATGTGATCTGTCACGAGCATTGAAGAATGAGCTGTCACATTCTGTCAACAGGGATTGTGCTTTAGAATAGTGTCACCGACGTCATAAGCGATCGGTTGAGTGGCCCGATTCTGCCCAGGTTTAGAGGGAAGTCGATGAGGGATATATCATAGGGAGCTGACGAGTCCAAGAGACTTCTGAGATAAGTATCGGAGCTTGGAGATGACTTCCTTCTGTCCGACTTATGAGCAGCCGCTGATAAGCGCCACGTCTGAAATTGCTCAATGGCCATCCGAAGTCAGAAATCTGGAGATGGTACTGCCGAGGATTGCGAATTCATGATTCGTTTCGAAGCAAAATATATCGCACTATGCCGCACTGAGTTATACCGCCTTGGGACAGCTCGTGGTTGCAGTAAAGCTTTTAGCACATGCGTACCGGCAAGACAAAGCTCTGCTAGCATCTTATTTGCGGAGGATTCGAAGAACGAGGAAGGACAACACAAATGGGGGGGGTGAGAGACCTGATAGCTTCGTAACTGATACCGACTGTTATGTCTCGTACTACTTAGATGCAGGTATACAGACGGCTTCGAAATAGCGTGCGAGAACATGTGTTTCTGCCACGCAAAGCATTCGGGGCGATCTGGTTCACAGTAGCCATCCAGAAAGGTTCTAAGACGGTGCTAGAGTTTTTGATGTGTCGTATAACCCTGGGCGCCTTTCATGTATGACGGTAGTCCCGAATTGGTGTAACGCATAATTAGACGTCGTTACTATACCCCGAAAGACATATAAACCGCATGGCTGGCTTGACCGAGCCCTTTATTAAACCTGCAATCAACCCAACTTCAAAGACACTCGCAAAGAATCATAACTACGAAAATACTCTTTCCCATTATCTATTTGCAAGCCTTCCAGAGCTCCCAGCAACATTTACCGAAAAACACAGCAACCATGTCCTCGCAGCAGCAGATGGGCTATACCACTCCATCTCACCCGTGCCACAACGGTCAGGTGTTTATCACCTGTCCTCGTTGCGCATGCTCACCTCGAAGGTAATATGCTTTAAAAAGGTCCGATATATAAAGGAAAAGCTGACCGATCTAGGGTCCACGACTGTGGCCACTGCGCCGGGGCTGGGGTTATCACCACTGATTGCTCAGTGTGCCGAGGCGGCGCCCAGAACGGGAATGGTGGATCGGCTTCATGACAGGGCGATCAAAAACCATGGCATCAAGGCTTGAATGTGTTTGCAAGTGTTAGTATGTTGTGGACAGGATAGGTCTCGCATTGGACGCCACTTGGCGCAGATGTCATGCAACGAAGCTTCCTCGATTTGGCTCATTCGTTTTGGAAAACGGTTACGAGGATTTGAGAATGGAAGCAGCAGCTATTGCTGAGCACGATCTCTCTGTTGATGTCGGAAGTATGAGGGATTTGTTTGCAAGACGCAAAGCAGAGTTAAACCACTTCTCATATTGCCGCATTGCATGGTGCCCTGCCCCTGCCAACGTCACCACGTAATGTGCGTTCCTTATCGCGAATGATGACCTCCAACTGCGGCTGCGAAGTGCAAGTCACTAGAATTGCGGAAGAGCGAGTAGCCGACAGAGCCAGCTTGCAACGAAGTAAAGGCTGGCCTTTTGGCCTTGAACACGCAGTCCGGAAAAGTAGCTGTCAACGACTAGCGACAAGTTTGCGGAGAGTGTTTTGAATAAGGGAGACGCCGGGAAGCTCCTTCGAGTATTTCGAAGGTCCGATCAACTAGTTCGCAAGCGCGCCTGCTAGCACCGGCCGCTTGTCGGATTCTTTCGCTTTTAATTGCAGTCGAGCATCAGAAATCCATGCCAAGAATATGTAACTTAGTAGATCGAACGATCAAGAATGCGCATGACAAACCCCATGTCTGTGGCGAGCGAAGACTTTAGGACGCCGACTACGACACAGCGATCTGTCCAAGGCTTCACTGGGGACATGCGACCGATCGAGTTGTGGCTTGGAGCCGACATCGAGACGTCCGAAACTTTGTCGCACAGTAGGATAGATCACCCGACCGGCATGATCTGGTAGAGCCAGTGGTATGTGCTTTGGGACGGTTCAGTGTTGGTTCAGCGCTGGATCGCAGATGGGTACAGACTTATTGCACGCGCTTATGCATGTTTCATGACAAGTCGCAAGGTCTCATCTCCAGCGACCACTCGATGTGAAGACGTAAACACGGGCTTGGCCGGGCGCTCAAAACGAGAAGGTGCAGGGCGATGCTCCGATGTTGGCCAACTAATGTTGCTTGGACGCTATGACGCTACTAACCGGTTAGACAGGACGCAGGCTCGCAGTCTCCCACTCCCATTCGCACCCCTTCAAATCCTACTCTAACATCTTCAATGTCGCAAGAGGAAATAAGCGAAATGCTCCCGTCACTTAGACATTTTTGTCGCCTCCTTTGCAGGGCTTTGTTTAAGTCGGTCACAGCGTTGCGCGAGTCCAGGCTATTAGAGTCCGAGTCCAGAGTCCAGCATTTTGTATGAGTCCAGTTACATTGGACTCGAGTACTGCCGAGTTCAAGGCCCACGTGATAAATTCGGCTAAATTCGGGTCTTTTTTCAACAGTTGGAGCTCTTCGGCTGAGGGTTTCACTCACATTCACCATTAAAATGTCAGAGCCTAGTTCCTGAGAATCAATACCCTCAGAACGAGGCGCTTCTACAGCACTGAACAGAGTGGATCTGTTATTTGGAGAGTCACAACTCAGGGTGAGCGTTGAGTTCATGAATGTCAGCCAGCTGGACCAAGTCTCTGACTCCATTTATTTACCTTAACCATGGCATCCATGGTCTATATCAAGTCGCCCTGCTCGACATCTAGGGTCTCCTCCGAGCAGACAATCCGTCAAGATCAAACAGAATGTCATCACATCTCCCAACATCTAAGCACAACCTATAACAAAGCAAGATGCCCTGCCAAGCAGAACTCGAGCGCCAGCGCCTCCTCGAACTTTACCGTTCCGGCCGCGAAATCACAGAAGAGAATCCAGACTATGCTCAAGATGCCTTTCCCTCCCCTCTGGGAAACGGACAACCAAACCCTGGAATGGGGAGTTTCCCACCCATGGGCTTTCCGCCGATGAGCTTCACTCCCACTCAAGGAACACCAAGGAACACCAGCTGCGAACCCTCCGGCCTACAGACACAGGGTCTGCTCCTCAAGGAGGCCAAACTCAAGAGGACGGCAATATGGGCGCCGGAGGCACGAATCCAGCAGCCACGAATCCATTTGGCAACATGCCTGGTATGGTCAGCATGTGGCTCTTCGGCGGGATGTTCTAATGCCACTGCGGCCCTCCAGACTGCCCTTTCAGAAACCCTGGCGGAACGGACGACTTCATTGGCTGTTTATTTCTTGGCATGGGCCACTTCGCCACCACAGGTACAGGCGGACACGGCTCCTCCACCACTTCCGGCCCAGCCTGGTCAAGCTCAAACTTCGACTTCAACTACAACAACAACCGCGAATGTCCCGATGAACCAGAACTGGTCTAACATGCCTCCAGACGGCATGTCAGGTATACAAGTAAGCATCAACGTCGATGATACCGGCGGCTTTGACGATCCCTTTGAGGCGAAGGAGTTAATTGAAGGGCGGGTATGGTGATACGAATCCGGAGAGTGGTGCTGCTCCTTCTGGGCAGACGCCGAATAATGCTTCAATTAATGGATTAAGGCCGGGAGAGAGAGGTGGGGATGGTTCGCAGGCGTATGATGAGGAGGCGTGGAGTGGGACACAAGGGCCGCGGTTTGAGGATAATCCAAATAGGGAAATGGAGTACCGTGCTTGTTCGGACCCGGGGGGAAATGCTCATCAGCGCCAGCAGCTTCCAAGGTCTCAGCATCATCATCATGGCCATCATCATAATCATGGTGGCTTTGGTGCTTATGATCCGGGCAGACGTGTGGGTTGAGGGCTACGAGTGAGTTGAGTAGAAAAGCCGCCTGTATATTGGAGGCTTTTAAAACCGGTTCGGCAGCAGCAAGTCTTAGTAGAAGCATGAAATCTACAATTACATGAGTCGATCTTGAGGACCTAGATGAACATGTAAAAGTAATGTTTATTCCGCCAACAGCGTGGTAACGCGATCTCATCTGTCATATACTCCGTACCCTCTTCTCCGCATCCTTCTCTTTCCACACTTTCTTCATGCTCTCCATTCTCATCTTCGTATCTCATCTCATATGTTAATGTCATAACTTCGTAATCGCTCGCTGAATAAACCAAAATTAATCCTATGCCGTCTTCTCATATATCATAAATAAAATGTCAAACATCATCTCCAGCGTCCGCCAACTTCTTTTACCCACCATAAATCCTCGTAATGTTACCCGCCTTCAAACCTTTTAATTCATCATTGCTTTGTCGTTCAACCATAATCGTACATTCAACCGTAATCTCGGATTGCTGCATTCAATACCTCGCAAAGTCTTCAGCCTGAACACCTGCTTCCCGGCCTTCCCTCACTCGCCTTGTGTTGCTGTCTTCTCTACGAATGCCGTTGGGTCTTCCACCCTTCACCCCCTTAATCCTCCCCTCCAAAACCTCCTCAACGCCATCCCTCACTCCCCTCGGCGCTGAGATGGTGCGACGAAGACCTTCACGCTTCTCTTCTTTTCTTTCCTCGCTGAAGCGGCGTCCGAGACCGCCGAGGCCCAGCCATTGGAACTGCACCTTCTTAGCTGCGCCGTCTTGAGGGGGAAAGAAGACGCGACGAATTGTATCGGATTTCTCGTCTCGTGGACTATCGTAAGTGTTCCCACCAAACCCACCCCATTGCGCGGCAGGCGAGTCCGTGGAGCCGCCTACCCACGAAAATCTCTTCTTCGGCGGTGTCCCTTTGACCTCTCCATTTCCGTTACCGTTGCCTTTCGCTGACTCAGAGCCTATGCCCGTCGTATTCCCCCTTCTCAGTTTATCCTTCGACCTCTTCCTCCTCAGACTCCGCTGGCGCTTAGCAGCAAAATTGACATAATCAGCCAACTTCAACGACTCTTTCGACACGTTACCCACCCGTTCAACGACCTTCAAGTTCCCAGACCCCGATCTCCTGATCGTGCGTCGTGCGGTCGCATAACTAACATGCGCCCCTTCATCACCCACCGAGCTGCTCGCTCTAGCGATAGGCAGCACGCGGAAATTCTTCTTGAACTTCTTTGCTCGCTCGCTCATTTGAGACAGCGGCGAGAGGGTACGTGTACGCATCCTGGGTCTAGTTTTTGTCGCTACAGGCTGATAATTTTCCAGTTGCGAAAAATGCTCAACGCACTCCGCACAATCACACTCCGGGTCAAACTCCAAATCGTCACCAAAATAGTCATCCCTCCTACTGCTCGCAGGGCGCCAGTCAGGGTGCAACATACTTGCATCACTAGGCCCATCATCGAAGTCTGCAGGTGTCGTGACGCCGGCTCCTACATCGACATCCATCACCCCATCAGCTGCACCAGTCGTGTTTCGTCGCTTGAGAGAGAAGCTCCGATGGAGGTTGTTCCTTAACCCTCTCAGCGACCAATTCCTCCTAGGTGGACGTGAGACTTCGCCGTTCGCATCAGTTGGAAAGGGAAATGCGGAGGTGGAAGAATCGGTCGTGTTCGGGGTAGGATAACCAAGCTGTTTCGTCGCCTCCTCAGCAGCAGCAAGCGCGGCAGGCGTAGGCGGGATAAACTTGATCGTGGGCGGTCCAGGTGGTTGCGGCGGATCTCTGGGATTAATCAGAGGGCTTTCACAATCCCCATCGTTCGCCGGAAACCTCGTCTGCATCTGTCGAGGCGTGGCGGGCTCGACTTTCATCTTCATCTGCGGCATCTCGAGCCTGCCATCTAGGGCTCCTTTGCCACTGCTCATGGAGCTGAATCTTTGTAATGATGGAAGGCGGGGTCTCGTGGTACCTGTACTCGGTCGCTTTCTCATGGACTCTGAAGCGGAGGACGAAGGCGGCTCTTGGTCTACAAGTTGTACCGACTTGTTTCTGTGCATCACCATCCCTACTTCTCTAGCTTCGGCAACTTCCAACGCTGTGCCGTGCGTTACGCCGGTCTCGTGTGAAGCATGGCTGGATGAGGAGAAGGGGGTATGCTGTGCTGATAAGCGGTAGCCGAAGAATGGGTCGCCGTTTGTGTCAACGCTGCTTCTCGTAGCGCGGTGGAGACGGGTCCCTGAGTTTGCGGATTTAGGAGACAACTTTGAGGAATCATGGGTATGAGCTGGGTCGCGAGGAGGTGGGATTGGTACACCATAACCGATACCACTATCACGATCCACGTTTCGTGCCTCAGTATTTCCTGATGCTTCCTCGGCGGCTGTAGCGGCTGCCACAGCTATGGCTGCATTATGAGCACGTAGCGAATCTGCAGTCAAAGAGTTCGATCTCGACTGCAACGGCGTTGTGGGCGCACTCATACTGCTCCTCCGAGGTGGAATGGCAGGCGGAGTATCCATCGCCCTTATGATACTACTGGCAAGCGAACATCCGCCATCAGATCCTCTCATCCCCTCCTTCAGACTTGGTCTAAGACTTGGAGGACCAGATTCTGGAAACGCCCCTGGAATATTCGTCCCTGCCGAAGCGGAGAGTGGGGCCGATCGCAATGATGAAGACTTGACGCTCGTCGGACGTGACCGACGATCGGTGCTTGTGGAGCGAAGAGATGGAGGTGGACGTTTGACTTCCGAGCCCATTGACGTGGTGCGCTGGGGAATGATGACAACTGGAACAATGCCCTCAGCGATCAACCTCTTCCGTGATTTTGACTTCACCGTTGATTCGGTGCTGGTTGTGGCAGAAGATTGCATGCTGGCATTTCTGGGCCTCTCTACCTCCTCCACAGCTCTTGTTTTTGGCACCTGCTCACTCAAATGCCTTGGTTTTACTGCTTCCCTTCTGTTTTCAGCGTGTACGCCATTAATCGCCGTTTCGGTGGGCACAGCGTTCGGATCGAATTCCCTGTGAACAGGCACACGATGACTAAAGTCGCGATGAATCGGCACCCTCGGGCTGAAATCGCGATGCACCGGCACTTGTGGGCTGAAGTCTCTCAGTGCGTATGTCTTCTTCGTATGTCTCAGCGTCCTACGTGGCGGCAGTGGCTGCTGTTGTGGTATGATTACTGCCGATACTATCGACGATCTGTGCGACGCACTCGAGAAGCGCCTTACATCTGGTGTTTCTTGGTCGTGCGGAATTGGTTGGCGTTGTTGTCTGAGCGGCGATGTGTCCAGCTGCTCCATCGTGTTGCCAGGTGGAGCCTTTGGAGTTGGATTGACTACAGGTGTTGGTAAGCCGTCATCCACGCCATACTCTTTCAAGTGCCTCGTTGCATTCGAAGGGCTCCTCAGATCATCTTCGACGACTTCTGATCGCCTCGCTTGTTGTCGCCTGGAAGGGCTTTCTTGATCGTCGAAGTTGTAAGGTTTGGGTTTCCGTGCACTACCATAACTCTTTTTCCCTCGCTTCACGGTTACATTCTTCATCAAATTGCTGTCCCATGCCCGAGGTTCATCCATGCCAATGGCTTCGCTCTGCACTCTCCGCTCGCCTCGCCTAGGACTCCAATCACCATCAAACTGATTGAAGTGATTATGCTCGTGCTCAACCGTATCGTCGTGCTCAAAGGAGGACTTCTTCGGTAAAGGCGTCACAGCTGAAGTTGGTGTTTTGTGCCTCGTGAAGGCGTCGTCTAGGCCATGTAATCCCAGTCCGAGGCTCATCATCTTAGGCGGCACTTGACGTGGCGTTCGCTCTTCATCTTCACCTTGGGTCTGCGGCCGCTGCGGAGTCGACACAGCGCGAAGCGTTGAGTCGTCCTCGGAAGATTCGATCGACTCCTTCGCAGTTTTAAAGCTGTCGGTTGTGTTTATGCTATCATTTCTCGACCCTGGGTATCGCTCTGCAAGACGTGGACGTTGTTGCACGGCGTTTACTCGTCTCGGTTTCGGAGGTGTAAAGTCGGGAGTGGGAGGCGACTGAAGATTGATTGGAGTGCTTGGAGTGCTTGGAGCCTGACTCTCCACTACTTGTCCATTATGCCCATTCGTCACTATCTTCATTGGCATTGAAGCTGTTAACCGGTTGTCAGTCGAGCTGTTCCTCGAATGTGCTGGAGGCGTCGGCGGGTAATCGACGGCTGTTATTCGTCGGGAGGCATGCTTGAGAGTCCGTGGAGAGGCGCTGAACGATGACGGAGATGTGACATCGGTGTCCAGGGTCAAGTTTCGTGTTGTATTACTTCCGTTTGTCGCGCTTGACGATGGAGTCGAATAATCGCTCGAGCCATTGCGTCGCGGATGCGGGAGAGCTCTGTGCTTCTTCAGCGACGAGGTGCCACTTGGACCGAGCGGCGAGGTCTCCAACTCTCGCGACGGCATCTTGGGACAGTTTGTCGCAGTGAGAAGTATCCAGTATGTTGACGGGTTGTCGGGCTTTGGTGGATATTATCTTTTATATCATTGATGGATGTCGTATATAACTTGATTCATTGTTGTCCTTTGAAATGCAGCTTGCGCAAATGAGTCTTGGTGCCTTTTGTCTGAGATTCGCGACCGACGTCGTTGGCCAAGATACGCCTGCTACCTGGTGGCACAAGGACCCGAAGAGGTCACAGACGGCTCGTGGTGTCTGTCGTCTGTATATAGATATAACGTCGCCGTCTTATGTTCAGAGAGATGACGAAGCAAGTCGAGTCTATCGTGAATGCGCAGTGCCGTTGAGGTTGCTCTTCGGCCGCTCACAGATGGGTGGTGGTATCTTGTCGCAGATCAACCGTGACCTTGGATGCTGGTGGGAGATGGCTGGTGACGCCTGTCGTATAATTCGGAGGTATGCGCAAACGGTGATTGAAGAGAAAAACAGGGTATATAGTCAATAGGGCGTAATTACAACTTAGGTTTAATGAATGGCGATCTTTTGAAAGTGTGTCGGATGTGAGCATTATAACGACGAAGTTGGCGCATCGGCCGTCTTCTCTTCGCCCAGTTCTCGTCCCTCACTTTGGTGGTGCAGCTCGGTGCGCTTCTCAGAGTTGCCTGGCCGTCGGTTGTGTCATTGGCACGCGTCGTCTCCCCTTCTACTGCAGCAGTGCAGTGCCACAAATCGCCGAATCACCCACTGAGGCCAATGAAGAGCATACTGAGATGCTGGGCCGCAGGAAAAGGAGTAGTTTACAACGAATTGGGAGAGGGAGGAGAGAAATGGATTGGATTCATTTCCTACCTGTCTTCCAAATCCTTCCATAAACAGGTGCTACCTCCGCCAGTAGCGAGAGTGCAGAGAGTGAGGGACATTTGTCTCCATGTGACTCGATGTCTCGTGACCGGATGGCCGCTGCAGGTCGATATTAATGGTGCCAGACGGCGGTAGTGAGGTGAAACTTGAATAGAAGGGAGTGTGCTAAGCAGCTTGTATGGCCCTCGGTGCTTGTGGTGGTCGTCGTTGTCAAGTCCTGGTTGACAGTTCCACCGTCGCCTCGGTTGTGCTGGGTGGCCGCAAGCTAGCAGTAGTGACAACCGGGTGGACACATGTAGTGTCGCGAGCATTGACAGAAAGATGTTGCTAACGAGCAAGGGACGAGACAAGGAGAGGTAGAGAATTGAGACGGGTGAGAGAGTGGACAAAAGTCAAGTCGCGAGCATTGACATTAGCAAGTCTGTTTCTTCGTGCGATTGGCTGGAGGAGAGAGGCAAAGACAGGGAGAAAGGGCAGGGAAAGAGACGTGAAAGAGAGTAAGGGAGGGACACGAGGTACCTTTGTACCCGCTCGCAACTTCACATCTGCCCACGTCTCTCAGAGTGATAAAAAGAGACTTTGGAAGAGTGGGAGCAAGCACAAGTACCCTTTTCCATGCTCGCAACCTCACTTTTGACCAGCCTGCTCCGAAAGAGGTCACTTATGTGTCTCTTATTACCTGACTCGATAGTTCACATCTGGCCAGGAGCCACTACTACGAACAACCACCAGTACACATGTATCTCACACAAACCTCCAACACACTCGAACCACAGCAAAAGCGCTTCCGTCAGCCATCACCCCCTTACTCGACACCTCGGTATCACCACACACCAATCCAGATCTCCGAATAACCTCCTTCTACGTGACCCATACAATCGACTCGATCAGCGGGGGTGTGACCATGCTCGGTACCGCCAACACTTAGCGCAGGTCAATGTCGTACCGATTTAGGTATGCAGCCCGGCCACTCACCTCGCCTTCTCTGATGGTTCAGGAGGAGCGTCCAATCGCTGGGAACCAGCTTTGAGTTCGGAGACTAGCCGAGACTCAATATAGCTGTATGCTGTGCTAACGCTGTGCTATCGAAGGTCTTTCTCTCGGCGAGATTCGAAGGGGTATCACGGGTACCTCACACTTTAACTTTGTCAATCTACTCGCCAGGAAAACTTTGGTAAGCAAAGCTTTCGTTTATTAACTATGACGTCGGCGCACCACGCCAAAACTATCAAGATACAGAAGCTATGAAGTTGCTCTCCGAATACCAATCATCCATCCTTGAGCTTTAAAGGCGCTGTAAGCGCTTCGCATTCTCGTCCAGCACCTTCTTCTCTTGCTTCTTGCTTCTCTCTCCCCTTCACCTCATTGTCTGCAATCTTTTTCTGCTCAACTGCTCCTTGTTTTAGCCTGCTCTCCCCTCACGTTAGTAACTGCACTCGATTTCTTCATATCTGCAGACTTCTTAGCAGGTGTAGACTTTGGCGTCGGTTTAGTCGACGGTTTAGATTGAGATGTTCGTTTCTCTACTGTCAACATGTTAGCTTTTTGTTCTTCTTACTTTCATGTAGCATTTAACCTACCAGTTGGAAATGTGTAATTCTCTACATCTTCATCGACTGGATCAGGCTGGAGAGCACGAAAATCTGAGACTCTGGCTGCCATGGCGCGACGGACGGCCTCGCGAGGATTGACTGGTTTGTCAACTGGGTTGTAATCTTCGTGGTCTTCGTCTCCCTCCGGTGTTGGAGAACGGGGGCGGGCTTCCGGCAGGCTTAGGCCGAACAGGAAGACTTTTCTTCTCACTTAACTTCGGTGCTGGCTTCGCACGAGTCTTGGAGGGGGTAGGCTTGGAAACAGGCTTCGGTGTCGGCTTAGCAGGAGTTTTCGCAGGCCCCCATGCTGGAGCCTTTACAGAAGTTGACGCAGTCTGAGGCGGCTTTGAGGCGGCTTTGACTGAAGCCTTAGCAGGAGCCGTTGCCTTTTCCTCGGCCTTTCTCTGCTTATCCATCGCCGCAAATCGTCTCTCCGCTGCCTTTCTGGCGAGCTCCCTGGCATCGGCAGACTTCTCCTCTACCTCTTTGTCAATCGCCCTCTGGGATGCCTTGGCGCCCTGTAACTTATCACGCTTGGCCTGCTCTGCCTGCTCTGCCTCCTTTTCAGCTCTCCGTTTGCGTTCCGCAGCACGCCCCTTCTTCTCCATCTCCTCCCTCGTAGCGGAATCCCTCATCGCCGCAGCCTCTATAGCAAGCTCCCTCGCATCCTTACCCTTTATCTCCACCTCCACTCCCCTCCGCTCCTTCATCTCCCTCGCCTTCCCCTGGATCTCCCTCGTCCTCTCCTTCTCCCTTTTCTCCTTTTTCCTCCTCTCCGTAGCCTCCTGCACCCGCTTCACCTTCCGAGTCTCCTTCTCGTACCCCTCTCGCTTCAACACAGCAGCATTACGCATCTGTTCCGCCTTGGTAGCTGCATCTCTTTTCCTCGCCGCGTCGGCTGCTGCTTTGCGAGAGTGTGTAGCTGGACCATCTGAGTAGAAGCGGCTGCCGAGTGTACGAGCACCCTCTGATATCGTTGGGCGAGTCGGTGCTGGCTGGCCAGGACCACCGCCGCCAGGTCCAGCAGAAAGAGGTTGACCAGGTCCACCCATAACATATCCCGACATCCCACCGCTACAACTACCACCGGGACCACCATATCCACCGCCAGGGCCTCCATATCCTCCTCCCCCACACTGTCCACCAAGTGACTGCGCACCTCCTCCTTGGTTCCCTCCATCACTCCAGCCCTGCCCAAATTCCGGGCCAGGGTTCGTCCCTCCATCTCCTCCTCCACCGCCACGTCCTCTGATATCAAAGAAACCTTCAAACCCTCCCCTGTGACCTTGAGGAATACGCCCCGACATTCCCCTCGCCTGTTCTGCGACTTCTGGGATCTGATAAGCTGCGGAAAGAAGGGACTGTTCCCAGCGTTGACTGAGCGTAAGTTTTGGCTTCTTGCTTCCAGTGCTTCCCTTTTTGGTTGCCTTGGTACTACCTCTTGCTAACAAAGGAGAAGACGTATTCTTCTTAACCTTATTATTCGCACCAACCAGGAACGGCAACCCGTCCAATTGTCTATCGTTTATCAAATCGCTGTCGCTGTCGAAATCGGGATAGAATTGTTGATGTGTATTTGGGTCGATATTTGTACTGTTTGGTCCTGGGAATTCTTGGGGTGGGTAGTCGAGGGCTGCGGTTAAGACCTTCTTTTTCAGTGCCCGGCTGAAGAGTTTCGGCGAGGATGGTGGTAAGCCCCAGTTTTCTGGCTTGAGCAAGTTCTCCGGGATTTTCTCCCAGCCGTCGGAGTCAATTTCTGGTGCTGCAGTAGATATATTACACGGACGGAGGGTTGGCGAAGAGTGTGAACGTCTTAGAGAACGTAGTGAATCGTTACAATAGGATAGGTCACCGTTGGAGTCGAATTCGTAGTCTTGGTACCAGCTGTCGAAGTTGTTGAAGGACATTTAGAACCTGGCTCGCGATGTTCTTGCGGATGAGTCGTGACTTGTGTGTCAAGGCGAGAATGTTAGAGTGCTTGTGAAAGTGGAGGGTGCCAGGTTGAGGGTTCGGAGCTGGGTAGATATAGGGGTCTTGAGCAGGAGGTTGTGAATGAATGGATGCCAATGAACGGCGTTGACTCAATGACAGACTCGAGGCGAAGCACTAATTGGATCTTCGTCTACATTCGGGGCTCAAGATGCACGAGGTTAAGAATGTTAACAGAAGGGGACGAACAATCGAATATCGCGAAGTTCGAGCAAGGGCCGATTAATTTGGCATGAACGAGGCAAACGGTAGCAGTGTCGCAATTTTTTCAGCTACTCTCCTCGAAGCCCTCGATATGGTGTGCTTCCACATGTTTTACTACTATACTGTACCAGATAGTTGGAATTGATGCACATCGTTTCGGATGACAAAAGCCTTCCATCTGACGCCGAGCAGCGGGAACCAACATGCACGATAACTGGTTGATGCCTATGATAATTGTAACCAATATTAGTTTGCTGTATAAAGCTGCCGTCTCTTGTCAGAGAATAATATAACACCTGCTCGCCGAGTTTCCAGTATCATGGTCCATCTATCCATCCACTCTTGAGATCCGTCCTATGCCAACGCCGTCCTATAGCACCTTCTCCCTAGCAGAACTTTTGAGAACCCACACCACAACCGGTTGGCGGCCAAAAAAGAAAGTTAACATCGACCTTTTCAGTCCTACGATCACCTCACGGCGGCATCTGCCGCTATCTCGACATGAAGCCTAGCCACCGCCTACCAGTCCTCCTCCCAATAATACTCCTCATCTGTCTCCTTGACCTTAACACCCTTTCTACTCATTAGGTTCGTCTTCGCCTGTCTCCACCTTCTACAGCCAGTTAGCCATCGTTCTCATACTATCCCAAATTGACCTGTAATCCCCACATCACCGTCTGAGGTCTCATGTGCCGACTTGCCTCAATAGTTCACCATGAAACATCCTCCCTACAAGTGCTTCGACCACATTCCCTGATGCGTCCTTTACTGCTTGGGTGGCTCGGGGCGGGAAAAGTGGTTTCAGTGGGAAGCTGCCGTCGATCTCTCGGTAGGGTGGTGGTGGGACGGAGTTGAGGGCCATCATCTTGGTTGGAGGTTGAGATGTTGTTCTTATTTAGGTGAGGCTCGTAGCGTAGGAGGATATTGGGTGAAGGGCCTTGAAGTAAGGCTTGGAATTGCTGAGCTTGGCTTGATATCTCTGGAGTTGATGCGAGGGTTTACTGAATGATAAATGGACTTTTTCGTCGTGGTCGCTCTTTGAAGTCGGGCTGCTTTGAGGTACGTCCACTCTTTGATGTTAGATATGTTGAAGATGTTGGTGATATGCAAGTGATATGTTGCACGACGTGGTGGCCAATCTAAGTCTCAAAGAAGTGTAACAGGATATGCTTGGGCTATGTAGTCTTTCTCATATTGCTTTGTTGCAGTCGTTATCTGCCGAAGTTCGACTCTTTTAAGTTATGATAAATGTGCGAAAAGTTCCGGACTATGCCAACGCATAAAAAGCAGAGGCATCGTATCATAAACATACGACACAAAATTGGGAATGACCTGCATAACGGAGGCTGAATATAAAGACAGCAAAATGACGTGGATATGTCGGAACGAATCATGCTTTCCAAGCCGAGTAGCTTGGAAAGCCGTGGTTGCATATGTATGAGCTGAGTATTGCACCGACTCCGCGATGCCTCGGTTTCGGCCTTGCCCGTGCTCCGCCAGTAATCCACAAAGACTGTGGTCGAATGATAGCAGAACAGAAGTCAGACGACATGTTGCTGTCATATATTATGGCCTCAGCTAGTGCACTAAATAGCCCATTTCGCACTGTTGGCTCGAATCGTTGTGAGTGTTGTCAGCCTTAGACGCAGGGTAAATCGCGGTGATGTAAGAATGCCTGTGATCGGGGAGTTTTGAGCTGGGCGTCTAAGCCTGTTTGGGATTGGCCTCGCACAACCTGAGCTGAACATCCACTCTGTAACCTGCGGTTGACACAAAACAGATTTATCAGAATGCATCCGAGGCTCTGCTGTTGAGCATCTGCCGGCCTGAAAACCAATTTGGTCATGATTGCTGACGGTGCGACCATTCCGCGCCAGTGAGATCAAAAGGCGGAAGACAGCTTGGCACATAAGCAGCTTGTCTCAGCCTAAGAGATGTGAGGGTTTTGAATCGAGCACTGAGAGTCACAATCTGTGTGCACTGCATGAATATCTCCAAGCCTCACCAAGTCAAAGGACAAAGCTGAGCCGCACACTTGGGAAGCTACCGGATGTGCTGACCGACTAGAATAAACGAATAAATCCATCCACAACTAACTGCTCAAATGTACAACATCAAAGGTATCTTTATCCCCCTTGCTTCAAACCAGTCTTTCCTCGTCGCCTCCTTGCACTCGCTGGGCCGCTACAGCTTGGGCTTTGGAATCGCTATTGCACGCTTAGTCCTTCTCTTAAGCATTTACTTCAAGTAAGCTGGCAACCCACCCCTGCTATCCAAGTAGCGTCTAGTAGCAGCAGCCGTCGCAACAAGGAGAATCCACCTTATCAGTCCGCCCTTTGCCGAATCACCGCCAAGCGTGGACAACATGCCGAGCCAGTAACCCAATCCCCTGACAGTCTTGCCGTTCCTGTCGAAATTTGGCTTGAGCGCGTTGCCGCGGTTGAACTTGACAAGCTGTAGCTTATTAGTATTAATTATATTCATATTAAGAGAAGGGAAACATTCCTTGCCAGCGTATGGAGGATAGCGGACGTCGAGGAGCTTCTCGATCCAGCCTGGAGTCTTGGTGATTGGGCGACGGTGAGAGAAGTTCTCGAAAGACGCGCGGCCACGGTAGGCACCTTGTCCGGAGTCACCGACACCACCGAATGGCATGGTTGGAATAACGCCGTGAAAGAACGCGTCGTCGATAGAGGCGCCGCCAGAGGTGACACCGAGGAGGATCTTGTCAACCTCGGCCTTGTTGCCGAAGGCGTAGAGACCAAGTGGCGTCTTGTGAACATCGTTGGCAATGCGAATGGCCTCGTCGAGGTTCTTGATCTTGAGGATTGGCATCAATGGGCCGAAAGATTCGTCGCGGATGAGGGAGTCGTTCTCATTTGGCACAATGACAACGGTAGGCTCGATATAGTTCGTGGCCTCATCGGTTTCACCTCCGATAACAATGGTGCCGCTGGTGCTATCGAGCATCTTCTTGATTCTGTGAAAGTGGTTCCTGCTAACAATACGGGCGTAGTCTGGAGAGTTCTTGGCGCCTTGTGGATAGAACTCCTTCATGGCAATCTTCATCTGGTTGACGAACTCGTCGCAAACATCCTCATCGATCATGGTATAGTTCTGTGAAATGCAAACTTGTCCAGCATTGAGAAACTTGCCCCAGAGAAGACGACGGGCTGCAAGACGGATGTCGGTGTTCCTGGTAACAATAGCTGGGTTGCGGCCACCGAGCTCGAGGCAGACTGGAGTAAGAGTCTCCGCGGCCTTCTTCGCGATGATGGTTCCGACCTGCGCGTTTCCAGTGTAAAAGATCTTGTCCCACTTCTCGTTCAGGAGAGCGGTGGTCTCCTTGACGCCGCCCTGAACAACCTTGTATGCATCGTTATCCAAGTACTCCTCCACGATCATCTGCAACACCATTGCGGTAGCTGGTGAGATCTCAGACGGCTTCATGACACCAGTGCATCCGGCAGCAATAGCGCCAATGAATGGGCCAAGAGTCAACTGCACTGGAAAGTTCCAGCAGCCGATAACGAGAACGGTACCGAGTGGCTCCTTGCGAATAATTGGGCTCATGAGCTTGTTGGCGAAGCTCATGTCTGGTGCCTTCTCATCGGCAGCCCACTTCTCGAGGTTCTTGGTGATGAAGACGATATCATTCTTGCACCACTCAATTTCGGAAATTTGGGTCTCGAAGGTCGACTTGTTGAGGTCCTTCTTGCAAGCCTCGAGGAGTGCTGGAGTATAGTCGACCAATCCCCAATAGAGCTTGCGGAGCTGTTGGACACGATAGGCGATTGGGCGCGTGTTCTGCGAGATGTAGGCCTTCTTGGTGGAGTTGGTAATTGGAGTGATCTGCTCGATAGCAGTCTCCTTGAACGCTGGGATTGCTTGAGAAATCATGGTCGCGCGAGTGTATTTGAGTTATTTTTGCGCGAAAGATTGTGATGGCAAGCTTCTTATCAATGAAGCACCTGAATTGAGAGATAAATATCAAGAAGTGTTAAATGGGCTTGATTTAGAGCAGGAGAAGAAGCTAGAGTATATCACAAAAGTAGCAAACTGCTAGGCGAAGTGCCAGCGGCGGGACTCAAGCTCCTCCACGATCACTTCGCCTCCACCTTGTACAGTAAGACCACGGCGGCTTCCCCACACTTCAATGGCCAGTGCGCCTGAAGCAGTTTAGCCTGTGTCATTGTGCAGTAGCCGAGGCCGAGGTTCTCCATCACGCTAACCACGTTGACTCCCGACTTGACGCCAAGATCGCTCGAAGAACATGGACACGTGAAAACCCACGATAGGGCAAGAAGTCCGTGTTTCAAACGGCGAAGTTGTTCCTCCGACCGCCGTGATGATGGCTGCCATCGGGATTAAGGCGGCCATTGATACAATTTCAATAAGGACTCACCTGTCGTCAGCCAACCATGAAACCATGATACTGTAGTTTGGTGAACATTTCCGAACGGGCATATTGTAGTTCGTTGCTTCGCTGCCGCGTTGTCTCATCTCATATCAACGAAGTCACTTTTATCAGAACATGTGGCGGAGAATGAGAAGAAAATGATTGATTGGTATGATCTATACGATCTACTCGAAATTCTATGCAAGCCTATTCTGGATTTTAGAGCCTTCCGGAAATGCCTATAATACAGCCAGGGAAAAAGCGTCGTCAAATATTCGCCTCATGTAATTTCAAACCTATGAGCAAATAAAGCCATGCCCTTGCTCCTAGAAACTCCCGCCAGCCATTAAGATTTCATGAAACTGCAAACCGTCAATGCGACAGATTTAAGGATGAACACGCTTGCTGATTTCGCTTTGGAATCTAAGCTTGAAGCCATTGCAGAGCGCGCGCATGTCTGGGTATGGATTCTTCATCAGCTCGAAAGCGTTTGGAATCACCTTGACTGGCCACATGTTGAGCTTGGCGTTCTGACCAGCCTTGAAGCAGAGAGAGAAGTATCCTGGATGCTTCGCGTCAATACACAAAGCGTAGACGGAGCGCTTTGGGTTGGCCTCGGTGTACGTAGTCAACCAGCGTTCTATCAGTGTTAATATCTCTTCCAATAGGTAGGAGTGCATTGGTAACGTACCAGTCTCGGCTTGGGTTCCTTTTTGGAACTTCTCGTGCTGCATCATCTCATCCACCTTCTTGGCCATGGCCTTGACGTGGTCGACGATCAACTCATCCAGATCACTGTAGTTGTACTTGCCGGCAATGCGAAGCTGCTTGCCAACTGTAAACTCGTTCTCCTTCTGCAGCTCAAGAACATCTATGTGTTGGAAAATTGCGTCGGCCACCTTCCATGTGATGGTCAAATGATCGTTACCCTTGGATGACGGCCTGATAACGGCGTCACCCGGAGCTTGGGATCCAAGGTACTCCTCAGCTTGAGTAGAGTTGAAGGGGCGGAACAGTGGGTGCTTGATCACACGCTGAGCACGTCCAGTAACCTGGTCCTTCGGCTTCAACAAGTCTTTGTCGCGCATCTCCTGCTCAGCGTCCCATTGATCCGGCAGATTGTTCAAGCGACGACGGTAATGGCTCTTCATCAGATCCTCCCTCAACGCAAGCCTCAACGAGAAGTCGCGACGGTCAATCGACAAGACCTTGGCTTGCACGGCCTGTCCTTGAGCGAAGAATCTCTCTAGAGTTTCACCCATCTCGGGATCAATCGCGTCGGAAGCCTCTGCCTTGCCTTCCAATCCTGAATCAAGCTTCGCAATGATGAAGTCGCTTCTGACCACGCGAATATTGACCGAAACAATCATGCCCTCGCACAAAGTGTCCTTGGTCTCGCCGGCAAGCATGGTAAAGATCTCATCGTCGGATAGAGAAGCAAAGTTGCGACGCAGCTCCTCGTACGGCTGTTGCAATTCGGCACGGATAGTCTCGAGAGTGGCTCTCTTTCTCTGGTTGAAGTTGCGCTCGAGCTGCTCAGCATACTCCTCAAGGATGAGATCATTGACCTTCTCTTGCTCATCATCTCTGATAAGCTTGCGCACAACGGCTCCTGCGCCGCCCTCATCAGTCTCGGCCTTAATATCTTCCTCATCCATCTCAAGGGCATCAGCAGCCATCTTCCTACCCAATTCGTAGTCCTCTGGATGAACACGAGTATTGTCAAGGTAATCAGAGTTTGGCGTTGTGGGGTCATACTCGATGATCAAGAAACTGGCACAGTTGTTCCACACACGAGGTCCCACAACCGGCAGCTTTCCGGAATCTGGATCACCAACAAGCTCATCACGGGTATTGACAATTCCTCCGTTGACGTTGATAGCCTTCACCACGTTGGTAGCCTTGCGAGGACCCAGGCCACAGACGTATGGCAGAAGGTTTGCGGTGTATTGGTCGGTAACTGCCTCGTTGATATCCACCCCACAGAGGTTGACCATGTCGACCATTGCGCTCTCGAGTTGTTTGCGGAGCTTGTCCTCAGGAACAAGATGCTGGCAAGGGTGGAAGACAATGGAGATAATGTCCTTTCCGAGAGCCGCATACTCTTTCATCGGGTTCTGCAGGTACTTAGCAAGTGCAACGCAGTAGCGTGTGTCGGAAGAGAATCCAGGATGCTCGGCAATAGCACGAGGACTATCGCGATACAGACGCGCCACCTCATCGTTGATGACAAGGACTTCGAGTGGTGCGTTGCGCATCTCGTCGGTCTCTGGATCGTCGTAGTCGGCACCACGGAGGTCCTCCTCTCTAACGATGTTCTGGGTATTCTCGATAAGCTTGTGGGCTGGCAGAGAAAAGCCACTAACTCCGACAACATCGGGCTTGCGGCGCTGAATAATGTCAATCAGCTCCTTGCGGGCATCCAGGTCTCTCGTCAAACTTCCCAGCTTGCCATTCTCCAAGACTCTACCATCTTCCTCGACCCAAGCCCAGTAGGTTGGATCACCACGGTCAGGATCTCCCATTCCACAAGAGAGGGTGAGCACGCGAGGCACGGTGCCAAGCTGCATTCCCTTTGGCTGATATGGCGCTTGATCGAGCTTCTTGGAATATTCGTCGCGGCAAGCTTTAAGGACTTCGGACTCGCACTCGTTGCGCATGTTCTCCTTGACACTCTTGACCATGACTCTGTGAAGCTTGCCAAATGCGATCTCAAGGACCCTGAACCTCTCGTCATTCCAAGCATCAGCGACCTCGCTGTAGTTATCAGACTGGAACTCCTTGAGCAGTGCCCTCTTGAAATCCTTCTCCTGCTGCATATGAATCTTGATCTCCAGGAGACCTTCCTGCTCTGCCTTAAGCATCTTCAAAAAGACTTCAGGCTGGCGAGCAATATCCGGTATGGTCATGTTACGCAGATACTTCAGCTCATAGTACTGGTTTTGCTGGTCGATGCGGCGCAAGCCCTTGTCTGTGCGATAGCAGCTGACCATCCCCATCTGGAAATAGTTCATGCGGAAGTGCTTGCGCATACGTGGGCTCATAACCATCTCCTCGGCAAGGACCTGTCTGGCAGCAAGAAGTAACTGATCGCCGGTCTTGAACTCCTCGTCACTCGTGAGGGTGTCGGCCTCCTCGATTGGGCGTAGAGGCGGGTCCTCGGCGTACTTCCTTGACCCCTCACGAAGAGCGTTCTTTGCAATCTCATCGGCAGTGAGACCGTATGCTTTCACAAGGTTGTAAGATCTGCCATTGCGAACGCGCTCGTAAATGGTGGATCTCGCACCAGGACGCCTATGCTCGGAATCCTTAGCAGTTCCGTTGATTGCCGCCAAGTCCTTCAATTTGCTGGCGTAGGTGAAATGGAGATACTCCTGAAGATCCTGGAGCTCCTCCATCGTCGCCGCTGCTGGCAACATCTCCTCGAACATGTCATCCTGAACGCCTGCCGCCTGCTTCAGGTTGTCGTAATTTCTGTCCAGAATGTTACGCTTCTCTACGAACGCTCTGAACTTGAGATCGAGCTCCAAGATTCTCCACAGATCGTCCTGATTCAGGAGCTTCTCAGCACTGACATAGAACTCCGGTTGGTCTGGATTGTTTGGGTCTGGCTCAAGCCTCGTCTTCTTGGCATGAATCAGATAGTCCTTGCGGTGCTGGAAAACAAATGGGACCTCGACCTCGTCGACAACGAAAAACTCCAAGACCTTTCCGATCGCACGCTGGAACGGAGCGTGAAGATCAGTGCCACCTGGTAAGTTTGCACGCTTCTTTGGCCAGATTAAGTTGGTGATCCATCTTGCCTCCTCTCTGAACTGCTCGTCCGTAATCTGGATGTTCTTGTATGGCTTGCGATCAAGCTGGAAACGTTCTGGCTCGTCGTTCCATCTGATCTCGTTATCCTCCTCGGTCATGAGCTTTTCGGCAAGCTGGGAAGGCTCGAAGACATCCTTCAGCTCAATTCTTTCCTCTCCACGCTCTGCATCTTCATCTTCACCCTCCAAAGCCAGTGCCCAGTCATAGTCCTCTCCATTTCCGAAAACTGCCTCCATGTCATCGATGACATCTTGTGGAAGCCCGGTAATGTCAGCTCCAGCACCCATGTATCCGCGATCGCGTGGACGTGCGACTTCCATCTCCTCCTGGTAGCGCTGCTTGTCCACATCATCCTCGAGCTCGTCCTCCTCAATAAAGTCGGCAAACTCGTCGGCTCTTGGATCTGGGCGTAGAGGATGTCTTGGGGCGTCGTCCATATCGTATGGCGCATCATCGTCCGAGAAGATGTCATCGAGCCCGACACGGTGATCTCTGCTCTCATTCCTGTGACCGCGCTTGAGGCGCTTGTATGTATGCTGTATTGGTCAGTAATGATTCCGGTAACTCTCGGCCAATGTAAATACCTCGTTGGTTGCTTGACGATCCCACTCTGGAACTGCCTCTCCGATCAAATCAAGATCTTCATCGTCCAGGACTTCCTCTTCTTCGCGCTGGGCACGTCTGCGCTTCTTCTCGCGCTTGCGGCGCCTTTCGCCCTCATCTGGCTCCTCGTCCTCATCATCGATAATGAAGCCCTCTCTGACTGCACGCGCCGCCTCCTCATCATCGTCGTCCTCCTCTTCGCTGGAATCGTCCATGTCCACATCGCGAGGCTCCTTCCTCTGGCGCGGCTCTCCGGTCTCCTCGTCGAAGGACTGCTCATCTTCTTCGTCCGAGCCGACGTCCGCCTCGCCGTGAATGAGGTCTCTCATGCTCATGTTGGGCGATTCGGGGCGATGTGCTCGCCACGTCGCAGGTGGTGCGATTGTCTTGTTGTGTAGATGGGGTCAATGGAAGGTCAGGGTAAAATGCGCGCAAACGCTGTCGAGGGTGGCCTTGGATATAGGATGTGAAGCTGCCTGGAGTGTTTAATTTCTTGCCTAGTATCAAAAAGTCGCGAGGTACGGCTTTCTCCAGGGTAGCAGTGCGGACGTCGCGATCGCCAAGCTGCCAGACGCACGTGATCCAGAAACGCAGACGCAATTGTTGACTTCAGCCACACCTCAACTTCAGCCTTGCCTGAAAGCCTGGAACCCAAGGTAGCAACTGTCCCGGACAAGCTGTCCTCCCAAAATAGCACAGAGTTCAGTGCCAAGCACGCTTTGTGCCTCGAAGAATGATGCGGTGCCCCGCTGTCACTACGAGTAGCGTCGACAAAACTTCAACTTGTACTCTATTGCTATGAAGGGGAACAGAAGTGTGAGGATGCTCAGTCACGATTTAAAGCTTGGTATATGTTGGGATCAAGTGATGAGGATTCTGTGAATGTTACTTTCCTCATTTAACTTTGACGGCTTTGATAGAACAAGTCTACAATATTGACTTGCAATATTGTCTTGCAATATTGACTACCAATCACTTATTGTGCCATCAATGGTCCCGAAGTGATGGAGCAGCCAAAGACATCTGCGAAAGGTGCCCCGACCAACAAGGTCCCCTGATCCGCACCTTTCCAAGACCAATATAACAATTCCTCTGCCTTGCCCCTATCTCACGCCTTATAACAATTAAGAACCGGTGATAGTTTTAAGCTGATTTCGTGCGGATTTTGTAATTCTTGCTGCTTTGCCATACGTTCCACTATTCTGTTCATGGAAACATCTCCCCGGATTTGTCCCTCCTAAGCGCCATCCGCCCAATCTGCGACCGGCCATCACGCACCTTCAAACCGACCGCAGCTGCACCGGAATTCCGCAGCATCACAAGCAAGAAATTTCTCATGCTATACGAATAAACCGTAATCCTACCATTTCAGCTTGCCAGAAACATCTCCGTTCGCCGTTTCTCTGTTCTCCACCAATCCGCCACGAACGACCACCGCCCAGGTCCCCCGCGCGGCTGTAACACCAAGAATATATTGGGAGAAACTGCAACATACTCCACCGACAGCCACGCGGCTGTGCACAATAGCATACGTTCAAAATACACACAAATCGGCAGCTATGTCAGGAGAAGGCGGGTTTGGTGTTCGCACCATGAAGCGAAAGAACGTCAAAGGTCTAGCTCTGAACAAGCCCGCACCCCGCCCCCCACCACCGAACGAGGATGACGCTCTCGCCGATGCCGTCAGACAAGGCCAGGAGAGAACAGCACAGCTAGAGATTGGAATAGAGTACAAGCTTGATCTGAAGCGCGAAGATCTGGAGGTAATAAAGGAGCTGGGCAGTGGAAATGGAGGCACCGTTAGCAAAGTTAGGCACATTGCTACAGGCACAATCATGGCCCGCAAGGTACGGGCATCTCTGGTCAGCATAACCTTGCACTATTAGCTAACCATCAGAAGGTTATACATGTCGAAGCCAAGAAGGAAATACGCCGCCGCATCGTCCGCGAGCTGCATATTATGCATGAGTGTAACTCGGATTTCATCGTAAACTTCTATGGTGCTTTCCTCAGCGAGAACAACGATGTCATCATGTGTATGGAGTATATGGACGTAGGGTAAGAATACTTCTGAGGCACAACATTAGAACTAGCTGACACTTCGAAGCTCACTAGACTGGGTGTCTCGTCACTTCGGTCCCGTAAGAGTCGATGTGCTAGGAAAGATTGCCGAAGCTACTCTTGGTGGCCTCACCTACCTCTATGAGAAGCACCACATTATGCACCGTGACATTAAACCATCAAATATCCTTGTCAATTCGAGAGGCTTCATCAAGCTATGCGATTTCGGAGTTTCAGGAGAACTGGTCAACTCGGTTGCAGACACTTTCGTGGGCACCTCTACATACATGGCGCCAGAGCGTATTCAAGGGGAGAAGTACACTGTGAAGTCTGATGTTTGGTCCTTTGGTCTCTCCATTATGGAGCTTGCCATCGGAAAGTTCCCATTCGATGCCAGCGAGCACCTCTCGGACGGCGAGGCAGCCCCAGCTGGTATTCTCGACCTCCTTCAACAAATTGTCCATGAGCCGGCACCAAGACTTCCAAAGAGTGAGGCATTTCCACAAATATTGGAGGATATGATCCAGAAGTGCATGAACAAGAAGCCAGAGGAGCGTCCAACGCCGGCCCAGCTCTATGTAAGTCCCTGCCTCACTTGGCCTCGCGTTTTCTCAATAGCACACTGCTAACCTGCTGTCCAGGAGCGCGAGCCGTTTATCCAAGCCGCAAAGCGTACGCCAGTAGACCTTCAAGAATGGGCCTTCAACCTCATGGAGCGTCACAACCGCAAGTCCCACCTCGCCCCTCAACTCTCTCCCTCAAGCCAAGACCTGCTTCGCAACAACTCCGATTCGCCTACCACTGCAGGCACCGTTCCATCTTCCCAGCCAACACCTACGACTGGTGAACTCCCAATAAGCAACTCCTCCTCAAACCTCGCCCAACAGATGAGCCAGATGAACATGATGGCATCGCCTCGCGAGCAAGTTGTCAACACCATCAATGGCGTTCGTCCTCCGCAGGTTCCACAGAGCAGCGGTTTCTCTCAAAACTCTGGTTCGATTGGACGCTCCGCAGGTGCAAACTTCCATCCTGGCATGCCGAGGTCGCAAACCGCCAGTACCGATCGTGTCCCACGGGTTAAGGATATAGAGACTTCTACTCAAGAGAGGTCAGCAGGTGCCACAGTTTCGAGCATTCACCATAGTTTACCGATGAGGCCTGTGCATCCGGTTGGACCCCTGCCACCCCCGCCGGTGCCAAGGAAGGAGGAGGCGTATGAGAGGGAGAGGAGACAGCCGCAGGTTGGGTATGCAAGTCAAAGCTCGTATAATCCGTATGGCTCGAATGGACACAGCAGGGAGAGCGATAAGTCGCACAGTGAGAGGAATGGCTACAGGGACGACATAAATGGAGGTTACTAAGTGATGTCGGAAGGGGTCGTGCCAGTTCCACATTCCCAAGGCTCACCCCACAGCCCTTTATTGCCCAGCCGACTCCCCCTTCAATGCTTGAGATCGAACGCGCCTTGACGGATGCCAGGATGAGATAAGTATCAGACTCTTCCAAGTAGAAGGGGTACAAACAGCATTATTGGCGCAACCATTGTTTATCTGCCGGGCATTGGCCGGAGGCGGACGGATATGAAGAAGGGAGAGCATAGAGAACAAGGCAAGCAACGGGCGAATGGAGCGATGATTCTGTGACATAAAGTTGGGGCTAGGACATATCATTTGTGATGCAATCATTTGTTTAGCTGCAAGCGAGTTGGGACTAGCACGTATGGTAATTGGGGCCATGGCTGAATATATGCTTGACAGACTGCACACACTGATTTGAAGCTCATGTCGCTTGACCAGTTGTGTGATGCGATGTTCTAGCTAATGAAAACGCCCCCCTTGTAACCGTTCTCCGATACCTGTTAGGGGCAAAGTAAGCCCACGACTTCGTAGGATTGCCGCCATTCTAAGTTATCAACGCACTAACTGGTTCGGCAGCCAACTTCGCTTAAACCACTCAACGAGGAGTTCCAATCGACGATGGAATCATGAGCTCAGAATAGCTACTTTAGACGAATCGTTTGCTTAATCGTCAATCGTTTAGCCAGCGACTTTAATGACTTTTCAAAGGGTTTCAGCCATGATCGCTCGATAAAATAGAATGGCAGTCTGTTGAGGGCAACGGGCATTATATGTAGTTTACGTTCACCTTCATTAGAGTTTCTCGTCGCAAGTCGGAAGTACTCGTACATCTGTCGTGAAACGGGCGTTAAGACATGTAGACTTGTGGGACGGAGCGGATCCTTCTTCAGGGCCTAACGGGCCGTCCTTCAGCGTGGTTAGGGTGCTGGGTGGCTGTGAGTGACATTGACGGATGAAGGACCTAGCTGGCCCCCTATCGAAAATGCATGTCAAAATGTAGGTTTGTATTGTGTTGCAGGAGATGGCATGTAGGCATGTACTTGTCGTTATAGTACAGCAGTGGGCGAGTCTGACAGGGCGGTTGGAGCATGTTTAGTGCGGCCGCCTTAAGTGCCGTGGCAGCTGAGCTTTGACAGCCATGACAGCAGACAAGCGCCAGGTAAACAAAACCCACACCAGCTCCGTATCAAATCCAAGCTCCAGAAGTGTGATAGCGATACTGCGCCACCAGCATTAACCGCAAGGTCTTCCTAGCTGTCAACTTCGCACCCTTGATTATCTTATAATCAACTGGCATATCTATCTCTCCATTTGTACTTGTTTCACTGCTTGATTGGACCAGCCCCCGGAGTGTTGCCTTCGCTGAATTTCGCTCTTCAGCGAGCTGATTCGATCTTGGCCGCGTTGGCACAACACCAGGACAACGCACAGCGCACACGCCGCTGTCCAAGCCATTTGCAGGCTCGACAACATAGTAATTCAAAACAAAACCACTCCAAATAAACTACACTCTATACAGCGACAACAGAGCCTCACGACTCGCACAGCGGGCAACCCTGCCGTAATAGACTATACCTACAATCGAGCTTGCGATCATCGACGAGGATAACTCGACGTCAGAACAAGCGAGCCGCACCGATCGTCCGTCTTCATTCCTCGACCTCAAACATCTCGCTTCATTCCGACCCCACAATCCTCGAAATTCGGTCCCATGAACCTGATGCACTAGGGCATTTATCTCTGCCGCAGCTTGGAACCGACCTGCGCAATGGGAGTCGACACCAAAAAAAGCGCTTCCCAGCCTGCGCCAACGGACTCAGATGTCGGCGCTGGCGCGGACATGACCGCCACGGACCTCTCCAGAGTTACCGACCGCACAGATAGAACCGATGGAACTGATCGGACGGATAAGTCGTATGAAGTCCCCGAGGATGGAAGCCCTATTACCATACCAACCAATCGCAGGAGAAAAGACGATGACAGCAGCTTGTCCCACGATGCCCACCAATCCCAAACCTCTTTGCTCATTGAGTACTTTGAGGGAGGAAAGGACAGTCAACTTAGCACTAGACGACCAAGTGTTAGAGTCAAAGTGACGCCAAGCTCAAAAAGCAGGAGTCGCAGCAGCCATGGTCACATACAAATCACAAAGACTAGAACTGGCGCTGAGGACTCCACAAAGAGTGGACGCCGTTCATCATCACAGACATACTCGAAGCGCATACATCTTGGAAAGGATAGATATAGATTGGTAGATTTGGATGGACAGAGTGTGAGCTCTTATGCTTCTCAGACAGAAGTCAGCGACATCTCACGCAACCCAAGAGACGTTGATGTCGAAGTCAGACCGCCTAGGCGCCATGGAAGCCCTCTTATACCCGATCCAAACTCGTCAGTCCAGGGCCAAGTACTCGGTTCGGATGTATCCTCCATGCTGCCAGGGAACAATGGGTCCAGCAGCTATCTAGGTGACTCCTCAGTGATGTCACGAGACATGAGAGACAAGGGGAAGAGCAAGGGTTACTCGAAGGGTGACGCTCTGATACGGGGCGTCACTTCAGGAATCACACAGGCAGCTGTCAGAGAGACTCTCAAGCCACAACGCCGCCGTAGTCGCAGTTTGAGCCGCGAGCGTCGCAAAGATAAGGAAGGGCGGACCGAGAAAGTGCGCACATCGAAGTCGGAGCACAGCAGGAAAGCCGACGATGGCACAAGAAGTCGAAGTGTCAGTGACACTAAGAAGAAGAGCAGTAGCGAGAGGCATGGAAGCAAGTATTATGACGGAGGAAGAACTACTTCACCGCGACGCGCCAGTCGCAGCCGTCACCAGGAAGAGTCTATGGTGTCTGGCATCTCTGGTGTTTCTGGTGTTACCAACGATTCGAGCGCTCTCTCTAGCAAGGTTTATCGCTCTGGAACGTCGGCAGCTTCAAAATCTTCAATCGGAAACCCGAAGTTGTTGGAAGCCGTGGAGGACGCCATTCGTCGCCTTATCTTGCCAGAACTGAACGCCATGAGGTCCGAGAGTGTCAAGCGTGACAAGTACGAGCGCGAGCGTCGCCTCAAGGAGCGCGAGGGCAGATCCAGAAGATCGTCTTTGACATCCGCGACCAATAGTAATCTATCAACAGAGCCGAGGGATCTTGATCCAAAGAGCAAACGCACCAGCACATCTACCACCGTCGACGAGCGCACTAGAGAAACTGGCGATCGTACTCCACGCAAAGTCTCGTCAGGGACGGGAATCAAGCTCCAAAAGAGAAGCGACCGTGAAGTGGACCGCACTGCATCTGACTCTCCAGGAACACCAACGAAAAGAATGCCCGGCAACTTTGAGAAAGGTTACTCCGAAGAAGCTGTAACTCGCGAGGGTGACGGAAAAAGGAAAACAAGCGGAGAGAAGCGCTCCACACTTGGTGCTATTGGCGCAGCCATTGGTCTTGGAGGACTCGGTTATACCGTGGTCAAAGAGCATGCAGACTCGAAAGAGTCTTTGGAAGAAAGGGAGAAGGCCGACCGTAGGAGAATACACGCTAGAAGCCGCAGCCGGAGTGATGGGGGAAGCCTTGCCGAGGGTCATCGCGAGGAGCGCGAAAGAATCCCTCGCATGCCAATTATGAGCGGCATCAATGACTCAGAGCTTACCAGATCTTCAATCCTGTCGGCGGAGACTGACAGGCCGATATCAGCTGGCTATGAGAAGACCCACACCCCAATCAAGGAGGTTTCACGGGGTGTCGTCTCTCCAGATCAGACACCAACCAAGGGTAGCCCCTTTACAAGTAGCCGTAACCTGGGCACTTATCATACCAATATTTCAACTCCGAGCCTCAGTCGTACAAACCTCGAGCAACATCAACAAGAGTATGAGCTCAATGACCAAGGCCAAAAGGTCCCGATGCAAAGAGACCTGGATGAGGCTCGCTATGAGAACGAGTACTATGAGGGCGAGTATCAAGAGAGTAAGGGCAAGGGTGTCGCTGCCAAACTTGCAGGGGCAGCTGCTACTGTTCTTGCTAAGGCTGGAATTGCCAGTGCCACTCAACACCAGCCACATCAGCTTCACGATAACGATTATGACAGCGACGAGAAGGAGGAAGAGCACAACTACTACCAAAACAATCAGCATGTGCCTGCTCCATTGAAATATGTGCCATACAACCAGGAGAAGCGTGGTCTCAGTCCTATCCAGAGCGTTTCTGGCTACACAGATGCAGACGAGCAAGAACGCCTGCAGAAGCATCGCGACTCACGAACTGCTCAAAGTGTGCAGTCGAGGGCATCTTACTCGACGATGAGTGCTTCGCCTCGGAAGAGAGGCGACTCTCTTCAGTCCGACGTGTCTGACACTCGCAACTACGACTTCAAAGAGGTTCGCCAAGGCGGCCTTACTGGTTCGGAGATCAGCGCCGACCCAGATGCGGCATTTTATGATGAACAGCATCGCATCAATGAGCGCAACCGCGACCTCGATGGGCTGAGCTACCAAAGTTCCGATCCACGCTTGAATAAGCACGTAAGTGGATTTACTGAAAACAGTGCAAACTGGCAGGAGAACAGTGATCTTTCTCAAGAGCAAAACCTGCGCGACCTCGGAGGAAAGATGGGCTACGTTCACACTCCAAACAATGCCGTTGAGTCTGCCGTTGCCAGTCTTGTCGATCAGAGCACTCTCACCGGTTTGACTGCCGACTCTCGTGATTCCCGTGCTTCTGCCATGTCCCGTAGCCCTGCACTTCGTCAAGCTCATAGCTACGACTCCAGACTGAGTGAGTTGTCTATGCCTAAGGGTCCATCGCCTGGTGGAAGGAGAATAGCTTCGAATGCGTCCTACGACGAGAACTCGGAGGACAATTTCACAGTAGCCACACCTGATCCACAAAACCAGATGAGAATGGCAGGCAGAGAAGAACAGATGATCAGCGATGATCCTAGATACTCCTTGCCGAGTCAACAAAAGCAGCATCCCGAGTATGAGCTTGACGAGCAAGGACGAAAGATCACGATGCCGAACTATAAGACCGCCAATGCCGGACCACCAATAGGTAACGGCGTTATCGAAGCAGGCAAGCGAGACGAGTATTTCGACACGAGAAACTCTCTCCACACCCCTGGTCGTGGAGTGGAATATGAAACGGATGAGTATGGTCAGAAGAGGCCAATATCCGCCGCTTCTACCAGTCAGGAGCATTCTCGTACATCGAAGAACGTAGCTATTGCAGCAGTAGCCGGTGCTGGAGGGTATGCTGCTGCTCATATGATGGCCAACCGACATGAGGTTCCTGAGCCCAGCAAGAACGATGACTACTTCAGTCAGGAAATTTATGGAGAGAATACTATTCCAGGAGCACCATTGCAGAAGTCCTTCAAGGATCGTGCTGTTGACTATGTCCCATCTTCGCCTCAGCATAGCCTCGATAGATTTACTGAGGATAGCGAGAGTGTCAAGTTGGGCGCAAGTGCCTTTCCAAACCAGCACAATGATATGCCCGAGTTTGCTGATGATCGCTCAATCACTCCACGGATCAGTACCCAAGCGCCAAATGACCACTACAGGAGAGGCTCTGATGAGATGGATTGGGAGCGTGGGGACGGATACAGGACACCAACTCAAGGTGGACGCACTCCTACTCCAGGCACACCGACGAGAAACACGCCAATCATCAGTGGAAGGAATGGGACACCAACATCTATCTCGAGAAAGCCAGTTGGCAGTGCCTCCGTCAGCTCTGTTAGTGATACACAACTCAGAGCTGGCCAGATGGGACTTATGGATGGATTTGCAATGGGTGCAGGAGCCGGCCCTGGTGCGGCTGCTGTTGGAGCTACCGGTAATCACAACCGTGAGAATAGCTTCGATCAGAGCGAAGGCGACTGGCAAAGGTCCTCCATGGACCGCAAGCGTGACACGATTGTCACCAATCCTTATGAGGACTCCAGTCCAGTCACTCTGCTTGGCGGAGAGAGCGACCGCAACCTTCTCGGCCAGCTTGGCTACGATGGTGTCAAGCAGCATTCTCAGTCCGCACTCAATTATGGTGCTACAAGTCCTGGGGGTTTACCAAAAGACGAGGGTTACGTCTCTGCCGTCACTCATGGTCCCGGTGGCGTAACTCCCGAGCCCGGATTCCGCGGTGTTGGCTTCACTGACGCTGCAGGAATCGGTCCAGGCGAGCACGAGAACGATCCATTTAATACCCCTAAGCATCAGAGACATATGAGTGGCTTATCTCTGGGAATGGATAGTCCAATTTATGACAGCTCAACTGGCGCCCATAGAGAGGCAATCAAGAGCCAAGATATTGTGGCTTTAATGGATCATGTAAGTTTCGTCTTTCACGTGCTTATAGAACCTGTGCTAACCGTCACAGCTTACTGTCAGAGATGCTCAGCGCAATGCTCGTGATACTGAGATCTTAGTCACTCTTGTTCGTGCTGCCGCCGAAATGCGCACGTCTTTCGAGGATATGAAGCGTTTGCTCGCAGACACCGAGGACCAGGTCATTACTGAAGTCCAGAGGAACACCGAAAAATCAATTATGAAAGGTCTTGCTTCTCAGCGCCCTCTCCCACAAAGTGTCAAATCGCTGCGCTCAGGCACAGGCGAGGATGACGATATGCCAACCCAGCGGCGCAACGTGTTTAAGCGCGCCTTGAAGGGCTTGAGAATGAAGAGCGGAACGGAGCTCGCGCAGATTGAAGGCATGCTCGTTCAACTTCTGGGAGACGTCGAAGGACTCAAGGTTGCACAAGGTATTGCTGGGCCCCCAGGCAGCAGAGGCTACGATGACTACGATTCTCGTTCGCTCCAGTCCCTCCAGCAAATCGGAGATAACAAACAAGTCGGCGGATACGAGCCGGACGGCCACGCCGGTACCACAACAGCCAGTCATGCCAGTCAGTCAGGACACTTCTCGAACCACACCCGTGGCACTAGCACACCAGGCGACAAGTTCGGTGGCAGGAAGTTCTCTGAGAACCGCATCTCTACTGTGCAAGAGGATGACGAAGATGATGAGCTGGATCAGAGAGAGCAGGCGATTCTTGACAACGCCTATGATGACAACCAGGGTTTTACGCCCGTCGGGGAGACCTCCAGGGCCGAATCTATGCCGCTTCCAAGTCCCACGGGGAGAGGCGCAGCATCCAACTTCAACAATGAGAATACCCCTAAGGCAGAAAAGATGCAGAAGAAGCATAAAGCGACTAAGAGTGGAGGTTGGAATCCTCTTGCCAATATCTCACGTTGGTCAAAGACGACCACCTCGACTGTTGCAGATAAGTTCAGGTCGTCTGGCAGTGGACCTGGTAAGAGCGGCCCAGCGAGCCGAACCAATAGCGACCTTGCGCTTGGCAATTATGACCATGATCCCTGTGGGGAGGACAAGCTGCTTTCAGGCTACAGCCAGGACAACTTTGGTGGTGCAGGCGGACCAGTTCTCACTGGGGGCCCAGCACGTCTCATGAATGACAACAACCGTATGAATGCCTCTGGCCCAGGCGCTGACCTCGATGGCGCCTACTCGCCACAGGAGAGACCAATGACTGCCGAAAGTGTGGGCAGCGCGATGTCTGCCGGCGCCATGTCGCCACCTACTACCTCATTTGGCTTCAATAACCAGGCTCCTATGTCGCCAGTCAGGATCGAGGATCCAAAGTACAAGGCGCATAGAAACTCCCTCAATTTACAGCACCCACAACCTCGACCAGGACAGCAATACCAAAGCCAGCTGGAGAAGGAAGCCATTGAATTCCGCAACCAGAGAAGTCCGGATAGTGTCAACTGGGGCGCATCACAAGTATCGTTGCCACCAAACGGCAATTTCGCCAACCAGCGCAGATACAGCGCTGGCACAACTGGCACTGATGGCAGCTATGGTGGCCAGTACGGAAATGATCACCAGATGAGCGATGGGTCGCAAGCTGCACCAGCACGTCCACCAAAGGAGCCCCTCGATGGAAACAACTGGCAACAGGCTACGCCAAAAGCTCAGGGTAGAGGCGGAATGAGCAAGCCGAGTCCACTGGTAAACAATCAACCAGCTTATGATGATGACGATGACGAGACCGTCTCATATGACGGATCACCACGGGCTGCTACCCAACAGCATGCCAGGGCCGTCAGCGGCGGTCAAGCCATGATGGCCGGAGCACCAATGAGAAAGCCTACCGGCCCGAGACAGATGGGAGCTCCAACTAGAGCAGGTGCAAACGTTCAGGCGCAGCAGGAGGCGGCAGCCAAGGAGAGAGAGAGCGGTAAGAGCATTAGTCCTAATGGTGTGGAAAAGTATTCGTATTGGTAAATCTCCGACGATATGGAGAAGCCTCTGTGAGCCATGCATGTCCAATTTCAAGCGAAGTCGGATGCGGAGAGAGGATATAGATTGTCGAAGAGGTGAAGATATGAAGTGGTGGTTGATTGAGAGATATGGACAGGAACTGATGGACATGTTTACACAGATCAATTTGGTGGGCTCTTGAAGAGGGCGTATAGCTGGGAGAGCGAGAGTACGGCGCAGCCGTTGAAGGCGGCGGATTTGAAGAGGAGGCATAGTGGAGAGAGTGAATGCTTCTAAGCATGCCCTTCGGGATGCAAGGTCCGGCCACTATAGAATGAGAAGAGGGGAAGGAGAGGTGGAGGTGGTTATATGACTTTACGATACGACGTTTACGACTTCTTTTGCTGCATTTAATCGCTCCTTTTAGCTGCGCAACCAAAATCATGCAAGCAAGCGTTTATTTTCGATTCAGCGATGGTCAGTTAGAGCGAGATGGTTAAGCTACTTGGGTTAGAGATGTTTTGATAGGATAGTGTCAATGGGAGATGATTATCTGCCAATAAAGGCGTGTTATGTGACGAGGGAGAGCAGTAGCGAAAAAGTGGTGCAATACTTGAAAGTGTTTGATTCTCCATGACTTGTAAGTCCTATCCTAATCCACGGCACCAGTATCTGGCCTACAACCCTTCAATTCTCGACCGTCCGTCAGGCGGTCTACTTTCCCGGTGACTTTTAATTGCCTATCCCAATTGCTATGCCAAAAAATAATCAATCAACTCCGCGCCTTCCTCTTTCCTCGAGTAGACGCATCCAAATGTGATAACAGACCGTATGGGGGTATAACGCTTTCAAAAAATGCAGTTCGCTAAAGTGTAATCACCAGGTGACAAAGTACGACAGTCCCTGAGGTCCCCGTGTTTTCCGTTTTATCCCTAATAATGGAGATAGAGTGGGAATAGTAATGTGTTTGTGTGGCTCGTCCGCAAGGTTGAGTCCGTATTTTGCAGAGTTGAGTGTTTGCGGATGTGTGCTAGATCGGCGCCAGGCAAAAGCTTGGCTGGTATGTGTTGGTGGGCGAGGTGTCTAGTTGCGAACAAAGGCGCTCGAGATCCTGCCCAAAATGCGTTGCGACCTAGTCGAAGAGGCGTCAGATGTAGAAGACTCGCCGCTCATCTTACGGTCCAATTGACCAGCTGGCATCGTCCTAGTCCAGTTTCCAGCTCCACCGCGTCCAACGTGCCAAACGCTGCTGTTCTGCTCGCGCGTAGTCTGCATCGTCAACTCCTCGTCGAAGCTGAATGGCGCGGCCTCCTTGAGGGGGCGGATGTTTCCTGCTCCGCCGCGGCCGCTGGAGAAGTTGCCGGAGGTTGAGCCGGCGGAGGAAATCGTGGAGGACTTGGACGAGATAGTTTGGCGGAGAGGTGCGGATGAAGAAGACGTGGCTTTGGTGGATGGCTTGTACATGTTTCCGGCCCCGCCGCGGCCGCAGTGCATGTATGCATTGGGCCGAGTTGTTGGCGCTGGTTCGATGATTGAGTAACCCATTGTGGAGAGTGTGTGACGTTGTTTGTGGGAGGTATTATAGTATTATATTCGTAAAAGGGCTCAAAGTGAGGCTATTGGGGCGTGGAGGTTCAAAACAGAAGCACTTCAATATCGTCTTCAGATTGTATGGCGTAACTGACGTGCGTATTGCAGTCAATTTTCTTCGGGTGGGTTATAGTTGTGGAAGTGTTGATAGCTGGATGGTGGCATAACGGGTTGGGATAACGTGGTGAGTATGGGCAGTGTCCGTATAGTTGGTTACACTTCTAATAGAGACAACTGCCAGACAGCGCTTATAAGGCAAGTTTCACGATGTGGTCGAGTAACATGGCAGGTTGGATGGGGTTCCCACTCTTCGCTCCCACGGCCCCTCAGTTCCATTGCGCAAGTCTTGGCCTCACCCCGTCTCTCCGCCTTTGGCTCATCATCGCACCGTCAGTCGTCAGTTCGGTCGAGGTGACCTGAAAACCCTTCACAAAGTTGTCCCTGTTCTCGTGTGCATAAGTGCAGATATGCAGCCAAATGCCACGCGTGTCACAGGAACGGTAGTCCCCTGACACATCTCGTAATAAGCGAGGAATATAAGGTTTAGGGATAGCTGGCCGCACCGTAACCCCTCTGCCAAGGCAATACACGGCCACTTGTGGGTTTCATGGGGGTAATGGGAACTGGCCTTCAGCCACTCGAAGTGCAGAGTGACTTCCGGCCCAGCCAGACTGTGGAATGTGTTACGTGAGAGGAGAAAGCTTGGCAGGTCAACAGGCCACGAGCCATGAGCTCTTTAAAGAAGGAACCGCCCGATCTGGCACAAGCACGCAAAAAGAGCCAAGAGCGACAAGGAAAGAGCGACAAGGAAAGGGTGAAGAGTGAAGAGTGAAGAGACACAAGGGAGAGATGACATCGAGAAAAATCGCTCATGCCTCAACTCCAACCCAGCCTTCGTCAGAACCGTCCACCTGCAGCAAGATGCAACATCGCAGTTCACAACCTGCGCCTTCCACCAAGACCGAGTAAATCCCAGACTCGGACTTGCCCGTTGTGGAATCGTAAGGACGGATGACTGCGTGCTCGACCAAGTTTCGCAATACGGTCGGCCCACGGAGTACGAGCATGTCGGCATGTCGGCATGTCGGCATGCAGACATTCCGACCACCAGACTGCCAGTCTTGGCAGCCACGGAAATCGTGCTCGGGGCTGGCAAAAGTGCAGCCACCAAGGCACAAAAGACGTCACCGTCGAGTTAAATTTGGGATCGTGTCACTCTGCCGCTTCAGCCTTGATCGCATCGGCATTTCGCCATTGCGTTCTCCGATGACATTGGAAGCACGTTTGGCCGCCATCTTGGGTTGCACCATTTCACTACACTGTTTCTTATCTTCCGTTCCCCTCATTGCAAATACTTATCATCTTCCCTCCCCTCCATTCTCACTGCAAATACTTATCATCTTCCCTCCCTTCATTCTCACTGCAAACACTTATCATCTTCCCTCCCCTCTATTCTCACTGCAAACACTTATCATCGTCCCTACCCTCCACTCTCTTCTCGATCACCACTCAGTCACCTCTCCTCGGCAGACGGCTACTTTATCATCTCCATCACGATCTATCCCATCCACTCCCAAAAACTTCCTGATCCCCCGCATTTCCACCACGTCCACCGTACCCATTACTATGGAGCCAACATGGAGACATTTCTGAACCTTGTCTCCTCACCACCCGTCGTGGCAGTTGCAAGGTGCCGCTTAAACGAGCCCGGTTAGCGAGGCATCGTGAGATTCACAAGTGTGATGTGTGAAAGGGGTTAGGGCAACGGTGTCACGAGCGAACTACGAGTACAGCAACGTGCCAAGCTGGAGTTGCCCTCAGTCATTTTGAAAGAAGAGTCATGAGCGGTAAGGAAATGGCTTTCTATTTCGATTTGTGCAAACGAGAGGTTAACTGCCGGCCAAGTTGACGTTGCGAGGAGTTGTGCAAATGAAGCTCGGTGATTCGGCCGCGGCTCAGGGGCGATAATGAGGATACTCGGCAGCGAGCGTCAGGAGAAGGCGCGTAGTGTTGACCACTTCGACGGATTCAAACACGACGCTTGTCGCTGTTTCTGGCATGAGGTGATCTTGCAACAGAGCAGAGGATCCTTTGCACTCTTTTATCAGGTGTTTCTCAACCGCAGGAAGTTGTCTGGTAAGTTAGTTTTCCTTCTGCTCTTCCAAGACGGCCAGCTCTCGTCACAAGGTCCCGTCACAGCGTTACCTCATCTGTTCTTGTCTTCTTTCTTTTCTGGCTGTATAGTATACCCAATATCTCACAGGAGAGACATCTTTCGTGATTGACAAGTTATGAGCGCCGTTAAAAACTCCAGCGAACAGGTTGTAAAAGGCGACAGGTTCGATCCCTGTGGCGGGAGTCCCGTAAGTCCTAGTTCTTCAGTAACTTGTTTCGCGGAGGGCGAGGAAGAGAGCCCAAGAATTGTGCACTCAGAGAGTATGTATCACGGTGAGCACTCTCAAATTGAGAAGTCGGCACAGGTCCAGGCTCAACTTCTCCAGGGACACCTGTGAAGGCTAAGGTGTTGGACAGAGTAGACGATGGCAACCTCCCCGGAAGGTGTCTCTTTTGCTATTCACGGAATTACGGAGCCCTTTTTTGTCTTTTGGAAACACAGGTTCCATTGTTCGTTCATATTTTCATAACCACTACTTTGGCGGGAGCATTTGCTCATACCCGCGTGAAACAACAATAACCAAAATTATCAATACTTCCCCACCAAACACAAAAGCAACCCAGACACTCAAAACGGCAACCACAATATCAATATTCGACCCGCACGTCCTCACCACTCCAACATCCCAAAAACACCCACTACAACCGCAGCCGTAATAGCCAACGTAGCCAACACTCCCGGCTCGCCCACATCACTAGCAGCACTGGCCCACTGCTCACCCATACCACACCAATGCTGTCCATTCGGATCCGTGGTGCAAGCATCAAGTCTTCCAGTGTTCGCCGCGGCAAGATCACCCGTCGAGTTATCTCTCCTCGCCAGTCCCAAGCACGATGCCATCTTGAAAAAGATATCCGTATTATCCATCGTTCCCTGGAACATCTCCTTGCAAGGTCCCATAGCATAGATCGGCACATCGGCGAGTGAATGCACGCCGTTCTGGAACCTGGAAGGAAGGTTGCCCTCTTGACGAATGCCATCCAATCCATCGGCAACATTATCGATCCACTGGCCGCTCTTCTGCACGGTTACCTCTCTTGGTGTCGCATGCACCGAAAAGTTCTCGTTCTTGTCTGGAAAGGCCACCGTGCCCATGGCCAGGGTATAACGTGGTGACCAGTTCTTCGGGAAGCCCTCGGGCGTAGGGTACATGACATCTGTCTTATCCTCATCCTGGGCAACCTGATACTGTGACATGCCAGACTTTCCATACACACCGATTGCGTCGCGGCGCTCTCTGTGGTTGTCAAACTCGTGCATATACTCGGTATCCACTGAGCCATAAACATCAAAACCATGGCCGTGGTCCGCAGTAACGAGGATCAAGGTGTCGTTCAGGACACCAAGCTGCTTGAGTCTCTGAATCGTGGCCTTTATGGTGTCGTCAAGCTCCAACAGCTCGCCAAGCGAACGATCATAATCAAGGTTGTGCATCTGCTTGTCGATACCAGCAGCCTCGCTCATCAGAAAGAACCCACGATCTCCGCCACGATGATGCAAAATATCAACAGCCTTCAAGGTCATGTCCTTAAGCCCAGGCAGATCCGCGGCACTGCGATTGCCGCCCTGAGGATGATTTCTCATCAACTTGAGGTTCCCCGGGAAGACATTGCGATCAAACCACGTCGGCAGGGCACCCTGGCAGAATAGTCCCAAAGCCTTGTGCTCATCGATGAGTCTGGCAAGACCTGTCTTGTTCTGGACATAAGCATAGCCTCTGTTCTGCAAAGCCCCGACGTGGTCGAACTTTCCAAAGCCACCAGCCTGGACGAAGTGCTCAGCGCCACCACCGAAGAGCACATCAGGACCATTCCAGTTCGTCCAGGTATAGTTGGCTGTGACCCCACTCAGCTGCTGCTCAGTGAGAGACATGGCCAAACCCCTACTCTTCGAATGCCCTGTCAGAGCAGTAACAGTGGCATCGGAGAGGTAAGAAGTGGTGACAACTCCAATCGAGCTTCCCCAGATTCTGTGCAGCATCTCGACGATGGTTTCAACTTTTGGGTCGTCAAATGGATCGGGACTCGAATCAACATAGACGCCCATGGCACTGTCGGTCGTCTTATGGCCGGTATAAAGTGAGGAGGCCGAGCTCGCAGAATCAGTGATGAACGAATCCATGGCATGCACCATCCGGTGGCCAACAACCGGAAATCCATCCATGGCCATCTTGGTCTGGTACTTGCCATTGATCGAGGGGTGTCCGATGAGTCTCGCAGCTGTGATCATCGGCGTGGTCATACCGTCACCGATAAATATTACCACATTCTTAGCCTTCTTCTGCTCGGTAATCTCTCTTACATGCCATCTCGCAACTGTTCGGCTGCCGTTGTAGTACTGCAAGACAGCCTCGTACTGACCCGGATTGTAGAGCACTACGCGACGATAGGCTTTGGAGGCTACATCGACGATGGATGGGGTTTTGGTGGCACGGGCGTGGAGGTCCTCGTACCAGCTGAAGCTCCAGGCTTCGAGGTCTGGCTCGTCGACGTTAAAGAATATGGAAGCATTGGTAGGGTTTCCGCCGACTTTGTTGATAGAAAGTGAGAAGTTAAAGTCTGGAATCTTGGGGACACTTTCGCCGGCTGTTCGGTGTCAGTGGTTGTACATTCATGGGCCTTATCGTAGGTGAGCCGGATGAATCGGGATCGATATACCTTCGGAGCCGTTTTGAGGTGCATGGACTTCAACGCGAATATCGAAGTACTGGCCAGCGAGGAAGTCCGCCCTATATCACTCATCGGTCACTAATGTCCTCTTCGTTTTACAGTCCTATCTTCTCTTCTCTCACGCTGTCCTTTTCCAGGTATCGCTTCAACAACAGGAAGTACTTACTGATCAGGAGGAAACACACACCCTAACTCCGGACAACCCCCCAGTCTCCTCATACTCTGTCCTTTCACCCCACCCGCAAACACCAATGTACCCGCCACGAAGGCGAGCTTAGAAAAAGCCACCATATCTCGTATTTGGCAGTGAAAATCCGGTTACAAACAGAGACGCGCAGCAAGCTACCAGATTGATAAGGATCTTTGATGCAAGTATGATGGTGTAACTTGGCATCAAACCTGACGCTCAGTTTTCGCGGTCAAAGTCGTCGAAATGACAGGTTGGAGAATGGGAGGGTAAAACGTCAGTGGTCAAGAGATGGGTTATAAGAATGGCGATAGCGATGTCTGTAAGAATGAGAAGCGCAAAGAGCATCGAGATGAGTGTATGGATGCTGAGAGTTGAGAAAAGTGGAAGAGGTAGCAAGGTAGGCAAAGTTGGGGCAAGCGGGCTAGTGTGTCGAGGGCTTGTACTTTCCTTCTAACATATCTGTAGTTACCTCTGGTGGTGCCTTCGGTTGCTCAGTGTCTCCCGTGTGCCGGTTGAAGCTACGAGGTAGCAGGAACCCTTAGGGGCAACTACCCGCAAAATGCAAGAGCGTCATACTTGAACCATTTGATAGGATAAGCACAACTTGCCAAACAGCCACGTGATGGAAGTTTGGGCCTCAGCGGCCAGTCATTCCGGAGTATAAGCTAAGAGCGTCCATTTGGCAGAGGTATACATGCGAAATCTTATCTTTCTATATCCCAACCTCGCCTTGTGCCTAAACACGCAAATAAAGCGTCGCAAGCACACTACGCCCAGCAAAGAGACCAATCCAGAAAATTAAATTCCACAACCCTTTCTTCCCATTCAACCAATCTGTGCGGCTTAGCATTACCAAAGGCAGCTGGCTCAATTGCACCAATGCGAGATAGCCACGGGACTTCTTGAAGACACACCACATCATGAGTTCGTGTACAACCGCAAAGAGAAGGTAATCATGGTAGCTGTATGGCACGAGACGTGAAAGGTGCTGATTGAGGAGTGGTAGACGTGTCGGAGTAGAAAGGTATGCACGGGCTTGTTCCAATCCTGGTGCTGTTGGGGTATGAAGGAAGAGTGACGATCGAGACGAAGGAGCAAAGCATGAAACAGGGGCGGTAAAGGGGCTTACTTGTGCATACTGATCCCAAGATGTCGAGTTCCACCAGTCAGCGTAAAAGCCACGGTCACCGAAGTATGTCAATTCAGCTAGAAGGTTGAGGATTGACTAAACAGAACGTACCCCGGCTGAATTAGCCGTAGGTTCTTGTGGAATAGAAGAGGTTTTTTACATGTCATGATATACTCCAGTATCAGCGGAAATATCAGATCGCTCAAAATCTGCGGAAAGTATCCCAGCATTCCATGTCTCGACAACCCCATCTCTTTTAGTTGGTTAGTCTGAGCGACGACTGGATAAATGTATGTTTGCGAAACGAGTTGCATAATGAACAGACAGCCCATTGTCGACAACGTCTTCTCCAGCATATATAACCAGTTGATAGAGTCCGTGCGTGGATACTCCAGGTCATATACGGGTGTCGGAGGGAGTGTCCATTCATAATGATTCTTGAGCGTAAGGTTGTTGGGATAAGACCACTCCTGCGAAGAGGCTTTCCCCTGTAGATCTTTGGCGAGCGCACTGATTTCCCATTTGATTATCCGCTTAAAAACTTAGATCTGCTCGGGCCCAAGCGGCTCCTGTGCATCAATGGCTTCCTTACTACGGCCATTTTCATTACGAAAGAGCATCGACTTGAGTTGAAGTGCGGTTCTGCACCGAGTGTAAACTCGTAATGAGTTGCTGGTCCGACGCCCGATGGCTGAGGTGTGTTCCTATGCGCTAACTGCTTAAGCGTCGTTAAGAGCGCTTCCCGGGTCCTTGTGATTTCTGATAAGTGGCCGTTGTAGCTGGAATAGGAGTACGTCGTCATGGGCATAACGAGACTATGCATGACAAAGAAGAAGGTGTGCGACCACGGCCATGCTCGATACTGCGACCATAATAGCACAGAGACAATGTAAAACGTATACCAAACCTAACAAACTGTCAATACAGCTCGATAAATCGGATGTGCTTTCACGCACTTGTTGAACAATCCACCCTGTCCCACTCCATCTTACCCAGCCCTTAGCAATTACTCGTTGAAGCATCCACGAGAGAGGCCTGTGGAAAGCCATAGCGTGCCATCAGACCAAGCTAATACGGCGAGATCTTTACGGACCATCATTGCCCATACCTCGTTAGTGCCAAGGATGTTACCATGTTCAAGGTACTTCCTGACGGCGATTTGCGCCATGAAGATGGCGGACCCTGGCCTGAACATCGTGAAAAGGCCATGGACCTCCGCTTTCTCCAAACTTTTGACGGTCGAAGAGCGTGAACTGCCTTGTAAACGCAATATCTATGAACTTCCTTTTCTGACACTCAGAGCCGCATTCTGCTTTCTGTTTTCATTAAACAGGTCTCTCGAATTGAAGATGAGTTTTGAACTCACAATGTCGACATCAACCTTGATGATTTCTTTGAGATCATTGCCGCCCGTCTGTAGGAGAAACTTGCTATTCTGAACATCTATGGATAGTCTAGCGGCCACATCTTTCTGGCGATGCGCAATTTGGCTGGAGTCTGTTTCCTTCCCGCCGACGTGCGCTGTCCTGGAGAAGTCTGCTTTGTGGCCACCTCCATGTGATCCAGGCACGACATGCTGGGAATCCGGATGAATGTTGTCGTAGTCCTCTTCCTGATTGCTGTCGTTGGAGCCACAGCCACAGCCACAGCCACATGCCGACCAAGCCACAGACCGGCGCATAAGTTCCGGGGTTTTGTACTGGTACCTAAAACATTACGGTCACCGTCGGCCGGAGCTTCTTGTGACCTGGTGGCCTTAAGACTTTCACCACTATCCTCAAGCTACCTTTTGTCTTGTGCCAGTTTTGCATTCAGTCATTTCCTAAAACCCCTCACTCAACCTTCAGTCCGCTGACTTATTCCTGCGTCGCGATCCCTTCTTGCATTGAACGAATTCAAAAAACCTTGCTCCGCTGCCTAGCATCCCACTTCTCACTACCTACAGGTCAACAAACCTAGAGTAAGCCGTAGGCTTCTCCGATCACCTCAACAACAAAATTAATCTTGAGCTCGTGAAGAGCCATCGTACTTACATCTCTCGCCAACTTACGTTCGAGTTGGCTACGCGACTTCTGAGACGTCTTGCACAGAAAGCGCCAGACTACCTCCCTGCGTCCCTCATTGAGACAAGATCTGCTTGGGCTGGCATTGGGAAGCCGGGGCGATTAGAGCGGCCGTTGATGGATATGACTTCGTCCGATCCTGCTCCCAAAAGACAGGAGAAGTCATATCTATCATCTGCCGTCGAGTCTCTCACACCATGGGGTTCGCGAAAATCCACCCCCAAACCGAAAGATGCTGAGCCAGCTCCGATACCAGCAGCACTCGCGCCAGCTCCTCCGGTGATCACCGACCACTCCGTGAGCCACCATCGCGGTAGAAGCTTGCGAAAGTATCCCAGGGACTGCCCTCCGCTGAAGACTCGTTGGTTTTATGCTGTTGATGTACGTTGGTCAAGACAGCTGCTGTAAACATGGCTGACTGGTTGTTCGCAGACCCCAAAGCGAAAGCCTAAACTCCTGAAAGATATCAATGCCGACGCGAAGCCCCTACCTCCGGCGAAGAAATTTGCCCCTTTTACAGTCAAGGACTCTCGTTCTATCGAACAAGCATATCAGAAATTTATCGAAGAGGAGGAGGATGCTGGCGTGTCTCCAAATCGACCTATCAACCTCACGAAAGACAGTCCCGGAAGACCAGAGAACAGCTCGCTTGACGACCCAAGCTCAGAAAATGGTCTGCCAAGGACTGTGAAGGTTCCTGTGAACGAAGACTTTCTTTTCGACGTAGGCATTGAGCGCCGAGAGTTAGCTCCTGTTTATTGGCTTGGGCCAATTTATGAGACCAGGCGAGGAACATGGTTTTACCAAGAAGGCTCGACTTTGCGACCATGTGAAGAAAATCTTGCCACGCAGCTCGAAGAAGGCTATCTGAAAGTGAAGCCCTTTCGCTATCCGAAATTTGCAAGAAAGGGAGCCAAAGCGGAACCGGTTAACACAGCGGCGCCAGCGACTACCGATGCTGGTGCCGGCAACATTGCAGCTGATGCTGCGGATAATTCCGCCAACAAGAGTGACAATGAGATTACGCCAAAAGCCTCGGTCGAGAATCTCGCAGCAGCAAACAAGCGCATGGAGGAAGCTGCGAAGGCTGCCGAGAAGAAGGCAAAAGACGCTGTTGCTACTCACGAGCCTGGCACACATCGCCTATTTGGGGCACACATGAACTCCATTGTGACATACCAGGATGAAAACGTAGCCTGGCTCACACAAGAGGGCGTCATTTCTCGCTTGAGCACCACGGTATACCAACGTTTCGCTGGAGGTGGCTACATGAGTGGGACCAAATTTGTGCGCGGCTACATCGAAGGGAAGGAGACCAAGGCTGAAAAAGAGAAAGAGAAAGCGCCATACCATATTCAACATGCTGCAGATGAGATGGAGGATCCTGGTCTCAAATTAGATGAAAGGCAACAGAAGCTGCTTAAAAGAAGATCTGCTACCCCAGGAATGTCACGACCGGTTGACACCGAGATTAAAGACGCGAAAGCTGAGTCTACAACTCCAGAGTCAAAAGATGAACTCGTCGCCAACAAATTGTCCATGCTCATCACTGAAGCTTCCGATCCTGCGAAACAGGAAGAAGCTGTGAGAAAGCGAGAGGCGGAGGAGATTCAGACCGATTACAAGGAAGACGAGGGCGACAATCAAGATCGCGAGATTGAGCATTTGGTGCTCGTAACTCACGGCATCGGTCAGCGCCTGGGCATGAGGACTGAAAGTGTCAATTTTATTCATGATGTCAATGTCCTTCGACAGAACATCAAGAGTGTGTATGCCAATTCTGCCGATCTACAAGCATTAAACTCGGAGGTCGACAAGTTGCCCAAGAATTGCCGTATTCAGGTCCTACCTGTGTGTTGGCGCCATCTGCTCGACTTTCCAGGCCATGGTCTCAAGCAAAACAGGAAGGAGCATGATATAGCCGACACTTCTGGTGAAGATGATGAATACCCAAGCTTGGAAGACATCACAGTCGAAGGTGTGCCATTCGTCAGGAGTCTGATCACCGATTTGGCGTTAGATGTTCTCCTGTACCAGAGTGCGTACAGAGAGCACATTTCTGGAATTGTTCTTCGCGAATGCAATCGCATATACAAGCTCTTTATCGGGAGAAACCCCGAGTTTGATGGAAAAGTCAGTCTATTAGGTCATTCACTCGGCTCTGCCATCTTCTTCGACATCCTGTGTCGACAGAAGGAAAGCAAGCAGCCAGTTGACCGAAAGTACTACCAGAATCGTCCTGACATGCGCGCGCAGGACGAGCGTCGAGGAAAGGATCTGAGTTTTGATTTCGATGTCGAAGATTTCTACGCCCTGGGAAGTCCAATCGGCCTGTTTCAAATGCTCAAAGGTCGCACCATCGCAGCCCGGCATCATCCAAACGCAGCTCCGGCGGAGAGTCCTATGGATCCAGACTGGGCTGAAGATCCATTCCTGTCCGCAAATTATCCGTTGCGCGACGATATGTTTCCAACAAAGACTGGCTTACCATACACAATTTCGTCCCCCAAATGTGCTCAGCTATATAACATCTTTCATCCCTCAGATCCCATCGCTTACCGGTTGGAGCCACTCATTGCACCAGCCATGTCTACACTTAAAGCTCAAGCACTTCCATACACCAAGAAGGGCATCTTTGGTGCCTCTGCTGCTCAAGGACTGACTGGCATCGGTGCTCGTGTTGGTGCTGGTGTCAGTGGTCTCTGGTCTAGTTTGAGCTCGGGTATTGCAAGTAGTCTGCTAAATCGGTCTCTCGGTCTCACCAATGAAGACATCGCAAACATGGAAAGGTCAAATCAGCGCATAATTGAGAATCAGGCTCCATTATCCGCGGCAGCTGGAACGAACATAACTGCTGGTGGTGTTATCCCGCCGGCGGACTATGCGACGCTTACTACAGAGAATACGGAAGGGAAGAAGAGGCAGTTGGCTATAGATACGCAGGATGCGGATAGAGAAGGTAACGATAACGCGCCGACGCTGATTGACGACGACCTTGAGACGCTTTTCGCCGGCTTCCAGAAGAGGAGGAAGACGAGGAGTGCAGATGGTGAGACGCAGAAAGAATGGGGTGAGCAAGAGGTGAAGGCGAGGAAGTTAAGACGAGAGGAGTTGAAGGTCAGAGGGCTTAATGCGACGGGAAGGGTGGACTTTAGTATTCAGGAGTAAGTATCCCCTGCCAGAGGCAGTATGTGAAAGAGAACCTGTACTAACCGATCGACAGGAGCATGCTGGACAATCCGCTGAATACTATCGCCAGTCATCTTGCTTACTGGGCTGACGAGGATGTGAGCCACTTCATCCAATCTCAGTTGCTGTCGAGACATCGCGCTTTCAAGCGCAGAGCTAGTACCGATTTGCTGAGACACATGAAGTGATGGATGAGAGCTTGATCTTTGCATGTAGATAGTAGATTGGTTGGAAATAATAGATATTTTCCAACTCGAAATTGTTTCAGACCAGTTGAGATGTGCACGAAGGTACCCTACTGTTAAAATCCTCGGGCACTCCAGCGAGCTGGGTTCAAAAAGACGATTTTCGATAAAGCCTTGGCGAACCAAGGCTCCTAAGCTTCAGCCATCCAATGTATAACCCAGCCAATGTTCGTACTATTGAATGCAATTCTGGGATTCTTTGACTGAACCTTTTCGAAGTTTCACATTCGCACCAGCTCCGGTCACCATGTCACTCAACACCATCCCCATCGATGTCTTCCTCACAATCCTCGACCATATCCGGGAACACAATAACCACCCTATATTGGTCCTACTGGGTAATGGTGATTCGAATGCTCATCGTGATTTACCACCTGGGGGCCATTTAAACGGATTCATCCACACCTCATGGACACTGAGTCTCACCAGCCGTCACTTGCACAACCTCGCCAATGCGGTGTTGTGGATAGACCCGTGTTTTCTGAAGCCGCCAATGGTGTGGAAAAAACAGTTTCAACAGCATGGCTGGCATCCGAGACCTGCCGTGGCGCTGGTGCTATGATCGGTGCTGAGGGATAGAAGGATGGGAGGTGGAATTGGGGTGCTGGGACTTGATGTGGTGGATATGGATAGCCACTGGACCGCGAGGGAGTTCTTGCAGTCGGACTGGAAAGTCGCGGAAGAGGTCATTGGAGCGTTCTTCTAGCTTCATGCGATAATAAGCTTGTGCATGTCTGATGTTGCCAAGCTGGAGCACCAGGGAGAGTACGAAGGAATGGCCGCTCACTGGCGGCGCAGTGTCAAAAATGGACAGAAGGACGCCGTCCTCGCCCTATTGACCATTCTTCTTCCGAAAATATCCAAGCTTCAGTTGGATAGATGGTGGTGTGTCCAGGACAAGACGCGTCTGACAACATTAGGTATCAACTATCTTTGCGAAGATACCAACACCGCTCGCTACCCCGACTGCCACAATATCAACGACGCGAACATCCGCCGCAACGTATTATGCCTCGTAACCTATCCCACCATAACGGATGCAATCCTGCACCGCGACCTCTGGATCAGATCAGGTCGCAACGAGGGCACCCATCGGTAACCACATACACCTTTCAAGGCAACCCTCTCGAGACCCCGCTTGTAGAAAGCTTAAAATCAGGGCCGCTAAACCTCCAGTCCCTAGTGTAAATCGAGCTCTTTGAGCTAGACTTGGTTGAGGCTGATCTGAATCCGTAATCAGATGAAGCGGATTACCTAGACGAGCCTGGGAAGTCCTGGATAAATTAATTGCTACTGGAATCTTGAAGGCGTAAGACTCGTAACTGATATCTCAGACTTGAGGAAGAGGATGGGCTTAGAGCGTCGTATAGCGTTTCATTGGGTAAGTTTCCGCTGCCATGCTTTCATACTAGGTGTTATCTTCAATCAGCAAGATAACACCAGTGTAGTCCCGAGGATTTGAATGAGAATTTAGGGCTTTACAGACAGCAATGGATTGATGACTTCCCAGAGGAAATATATTGTGATGAGTAAAGAAAAAGAGGAGATTTTTTGCACCACGACTGGCCGAGCATCTGACAAACTTCATTAGACAAGTATTACTGGGTGCATGGCGCTCTGGCGGCAATGTTTGCATTTTCCATGCACAACAGAAATATAATTTGGAATGATCATCAATAAGCTTCAGGACATGTAATTCTCAAGACAGGCCGCAAGACAACCAGTTAGCAACTACTGAGGATACAATCACCATGTAACAACTATGCCTAGGACGGTGAAAGCGGGGGGGTTGGCCGTCCCTTTTGGAACTGGGCAATAAGTTGAATGCTTCATCGGAAGGGAGGCATTTGAGAACGCTATGACTTTCACCACGCCACATGGTCCATCAAAGTGTGGTGTGACGACAGTCATCTTTACGCCTAAACTGCCCTGCAACCACTGAGGTGGCGGCAGCAGCAGCTCAAGGCCAGCACATCCGCAATTCACTAAGATAGAGGCATTGAACAATGTCGAGTTCTTCGATTCTCGGTACGCGGAAGGTGTTGATATCTCGTCCATGTCTAAGTGCATCCCACGCTAAATAACCACACATTTATCAAACAGTTTGCCATGATCCTTACCTCCTTCTATGATACTCGGGTACTGATATACTTGCAAACGCCTTGCGACAAACTGTCGCTCCCATAACTTTCTTACTATTCGCACAACGACGCATCCCACAAGCACATCAAGAACTCGTCATGGCTTCCAGCCGGGCAAATTAGTCCGCTTCGGCCAATTGGATGATCAGGGTCGAAGCCAAATCCAGGAATGGAAAGGGTGAGGTGACGTCCTTCTCCTCGAGCATGACACCATCGGGAGTCTCATAACCATCGGACTTGAAGTCGACAAGGTAGACTCCTATTTCCATTTCATAGAGCTGGATTTCCAGATGCATGACAACACCTTCCTTTGGTTCGCGAGGCGTGGAGCCATGAGACGACGGGGCAGAGCCTGCCGCGCTGCTGAGAGATGCCATAGAGTGACGACGTAGATCTACCTGAGATGAGTGGGTTGATCCGGGAGGAATGGTTCCAGGGGGGTACATGCCGTCTTTGCGCCATCGGACCTTCAGAACCCATGGGTCGGCCGGTAGCTTGTAATGTTTGTCGTACTGGTTGCCGTTGCGTCGTCCATAGTCCATACTGTCATTGGAATGATCGTGGCCGTCGTCATCAAACCTGCTTAGAGGGGCCCCTTCTTCATCGTCACTATTATTGGGGTCGAAGCCTCGATGATTGTTTCTTTGCCTACCAACCGGTTAGCAGGGCGTTCCCAAAACACATCAATTACTCACCTGTTCTTTTCATGGCGTCTGCTGACATCCTGCACCCACTTTTCGTTATTCTCGTCCTCTAGCCACTCTGCGCCGAGCCTTTTGAGTGCTCTATAAATGCAGCCGATGGCTTCCAGCGGTTGATTTCTAGACCTTATACCAAACTGCCACTTCGTAGGTCTTTGCTTTTTCAGTGGGACTGGAGTCATACCCGCTGGCTTGTTCCCCTCCTCTAACTTCATTTGGCTTCTCGAATGTGGCTTGAGTCTACGCGCTGTTTCGGCCTGCTCCTCTTTCGACTGTGTATGATTCTCGATGTGCTCGACATCGACAGATGGCGTTGTCAGCGAAATCTCCTTACCATTCTTCTTTGCCTCCAGGTATTCTTTGTGGTACTCTGGTAAACTGCTTGGCAAGATCCCAATCTTGCTGACAAAAGGTGGCGGTGCCAAAGAGCGGTCTCCACTCAAGATAGTGTTTATTGAACCCGGTCTTGATGCGTGGTCTAGATTGAGAGAGTTGCCAAGTCCGCCGAGATGAGTGCGGGAGGACATCTCATCCACATCTCCTGAGCCCATCGGCATATTTCTCATGCCTGTAGTTCCAGATATATCGGCGCTGCCAACTGGCGGTGAGGAGCCTAGTATAGCACTGATATCTGGATTTGCTTGTGCGAGAGTGTTCTCGCGCACGATGTAGTAGGCATCCTTAATTGCGGATGGTTCTGACGCCTCCAGTGCTTCTTGAACATCCTTCTTCCCATATCCCATCTTCTTGCCCAGCTTCTCCGTGACCTGTTCATGCAGCTTCTCTTGCACCGCCTTGCATGCACCTGGCGCTATAGCATGAGGGTTAACCGCTTTTCCGAAGTCCACCCCGGTATCTAAAAACTCTTCCACTGGAGGTTGCAAATACGCTGGCAGGTCCTCAAGGAACCAAGGGTCGTTTCTGATCTCCTGTATCGTAGCTCTATGAACGGGGTTGACAGCCAGCATCATCTTGATGAGCGACGCCGCGCCTGGACTCATATAGCTCGGAACACTGTAGTAGCCCTTGGCGATCTTTGCGAACAAAGACGGAATGTGTTCGTCGTCAAACGGCAGTCTCCCTACCAACAACACGTAAAGAATGACTCCACAACTCCACACGTCGACTTCCGGCCCAGCGTATAGCTTGCCGTTGATGACCTCGGGCGCCGCATAGTTTGGACTCCCACAACTGGTCTTCAAGAAGTTTCCATCTGTCATAATGTTACTCAGCCCAAAGTCGGCGATTTTGACGTTGAGGTCGCTGTCCAGCAGCAAGTTCTCAGGCTTCAGATCTCTGTGGACAATCTTATGTCTGTGGCAATATTCTACAGCACATATGATCTGTTGAAAGAATCTTCTGGCTTCATTCTCATCCATCTTCCCGTGTTGCACAATGTAGTCGAAAAGTTCGCCGCCAGCATATTCAAGGACCATAATTATCTCCTGGCTAGTCTTGATAACGGTGTAACTACTTTGCGTCAGTGACAGCTCTCTTTTGCGCGCGTAGACAAAGAGCATACAGTTTGATAATGTGCGGATGTCTGAGAAGCTGCAAGTATTCGATCTCGCGTTCGACTCTTCCCGCCATGTCTCGGCTTACGAGCTTCTTCCTCGCAATAATCTTCAACGCAACCTCCTGTTTGGTTACACGATGCACCGCAAGCTTCACCTTCCCGAAGGATCCTTCGCCCAAAGTGCGCAGCACTTGATATGCTCCCACCCTAACCTCGGGTTTGCGCGCCGACGCTGTGCTCTGCTGTGGTTGTTGGTCATTTGGCCTCGTTGGATGGCCAGAGCTCGCATCGGCGGGTTTGTTTTGTGTGCGGCGGTTGTTTGATGGCGCGAGTGAAATGGACAGCTCCTCGTCATCGTAGCCGTTGAAAGGCTTGGCCATCCCTGCGGCTTTTTTAACTGTCTTGTTCGTAAATGGCTTCAAGATCATATGGTGGTCGCCGTGGCATGCGGTTAGAAGCTTTGGCGGCGCCATGAGACGTCGCTGGTACCCCACCAAACGCTTATTTAGCGCGGAGCGACAGAGGCGATGGCCGGCAGGGGTCGTTAAATGTGGTCTTGTGGTTACAACGTCATCCGTGGCTGACAATATGAGCACTTGCAAATTCTCGACTCATTGTGAAGTCAAGGTCTGCTACGAATAATAGTCTTGTCGTTTGCGAGAACCAAATTGCTTCATTAATGTTCGTTGATGTAGGCTTTGAGACGGTGCAGAAAGGCCATCTACCACTCCGCAAGCATATCTAGAAGGCGGCCGTGAACATATGTTCCAGAAATTTCATACAAAAGCAATTATGACTGTATTAGCCACAAATCATCTTTGACTTATGTGGGTTATAATATGCGCCTCTACATTCTGAAACCCTCCATTCACAAGCTTCACTTGCATTTCAAGTGGTCAACGCACGTCACCTTCGCCAAACCTAATGCAAGAAATCTGAGAAGACTTCACCGATGCACATAGAAGACTTGAAGCTATATTACACGCTAATGTCGATTCTGCTACACATGCACTGTAGTAGACTGAAAGCCAAGTCTGGGGAACTTCTTACTGCTTGAGCTTCTGCTCCTCCTTTCTCAGCCTCTCGATAACCTTCCCACGAAGGAAGGGGCTCAAACCCAAACTGTAACTAATTAGCGAAGCACATTAAAAGTAGAAGCATAATCAACTTACATTCCATCCCTGGTGATCATCCTGTACGTGCCACTTGGCTGATAGTTTCCATTGCCCTCAATCTGGCCACTCCCATCAACCTCAATACTGCCAAAGATATCCTCAGGCCATGCAATACGGCCAAAATCTGGTGGAGCCCTATGGTCGCTGACATGAATCCATCCTCCACGTCCACCTCCACCAGCGCCACCCTGCCAACTTGTAGCTCCCGAGCCACCACCCCCAGCTTGGTAACCGGCATCTCCACGTCTGTTCTTCTTTTGGCCTGGAAATAGAGCTCCGCCACCGCCGAGGGAGGCACCGGCGTTGGATGCAAATGCCTGTGCTTGGGCCTTCACTCCTTCGTCCTCGGCTGCATGCTCTTTCAACACCTCATGCAGGATCTTGACAAACTTCGGATTCTCGTCTACTGAAGTCGTGGTAGGCGGGAACTCGCTGGTAGTTCCAATGGCGAGCTCTGGGTGGGTCGGATTAGTTGGAAGGAGGGACAAAATATGCGAGCCGTTGGTAGGGAAAGCATACTGTTATGAGTGTAAGCAAGTGAGCTGTGCAAAGTGTGGATTAAATTACAATGCTTGGATTTTGAGGCACGGTGCTGACAGCTCTTCTGCACGTGCGAAACATAGATGGGCCCAAGGCCGCTCTTCGAAATGGTGCCGCCAACATCGTACGGTGAAGGTCAAATCAATTGGTTAAGCATGAAAAGTTGTTGAGCGTGATGCTCGGGAGCTCTCTTATGACGTCCGTGCAAACAACGTAAACATCAGCCTCGCGTCAGTAAAGCATAATCCACGTGATTGGAAGTTGTCGCCTGGTTGGCAGGAGAACATGGGATAATCAGTTGTATTTCAGGTAGACTAGTCAACTAGGAAGCATTGAGGTACCAAGGCTATTGAAGATCTTGAAGCTTTTGCGTGCTAAGGCTCGATTCTGGGGATCCAAGCTTTAAATAGGGGCAGCTAGCTACCCCTGCCCCGGCGCTTGGCATCGCGTCCCCAAACTGGCGACTATGGACAATATTCTGGACGACCAAACACACCAACCCCAACTCTCCCACAACAAGCACTCCCGACGATTCGTCTGCCGGCACTGGCGCCCACAGCTCTTTCAAGACAACAATTCAGCTTTCGTGTGCATCACGTCATTGTTTGCCGCTTTTAAAGTAGCCTCCCGAAATTATGGGAGACACTCTCCACAACGCGCCGATTGTGCTCGACAACGGCTCCGGCACCATTCGTGCGGGATTCGCAGGTGACGACTTGCCAAAGTGCTACTTTCCGTCTTTTGTTGGAAGGCCAAAACATCTCAGAGTACTCGCAGGCGCTTTAGAAGGCGATGTGTTCATCGGCCAGAGGGCTCAAGAGTTGCGCGGTTTGCTCAAGATCAGATATCCCCTTGAGCATGGCATCGTGACGGATTGGGACGACATGGTCAGGATATGGGAGCATGTATATGGAGAAGGATTGAAGACATTGAGTGAGGATGTGAGTTTGATCAGATATGCCTGTTAAAAGCAAGCAGTTAACAGGGCCCATAGCATCCTGTCCTCCTCACCGAACCGCCTTTGAACCCAAGAAGCAACCGCGATACCGCCGCACAAATTCTCTTTGAAACTTTTAATGTTCCTGCCTTATATACGTCCATTCAAGCCGTACTCTCGCTGTACGCATCTGGTCGCACCACTGGAATAGTTCTGGACGCCGGAGACGGCGTCTCCCATGCCGTACCAGTGTACGAAGGATTCGCTATGCCAAGTTCGATAAGGAGAATAGATGTCGCCGGTAGAGATGTCACCGAATACATGCAGACCCTGCTTCGTAAATCAGGATACGTATTCCACACTAGTGCAGAAAAGGAGGTCGTAAGGATGATCAAGGAGAAGGTCAGCTATGTGGCGGCGGACCCAAAGAGGGAGGAGAAGGAGTGGTCAGGCGGAAAGCTTGCGGAGGGCAAGATGGCAGAGTACGTGTTGCCGGATGGAAACAGGATAAAGATTGGTGCAGAGCGCTTCCGCGCGCCAGAGATCTTGTTTGATCCTGAAATAATCGGCCTTGAGTACCCTGGTATCCATCAGATCGTTGTCGACGCTATCAACAGGACAGACTTGGACTTGCGCAAGCCACTATTCGGCAATATCGTGTTGTCTGGTGGCAGCACCTTGACGAAGGGCTTTGGAGATAGGCTGTTGCATGAGGTGCAGAAATTGGCTGTGAAGGATATGAGAATTAAGATCTTTGCGCCACCAGAGAGAAAGTACTCGACTTGGATCGGTGGTAGTATTCTTGCTGGTCTCAGCACATTCAGAAAAGTATGGAACACCACTAGAATAATGGCAATGGCCACTAACCAGTTTGCAGATGTGGGTTAGCATTGATGATTGGCATGAGAACCCGGATATCATCCACACCAAGTTCACTTGAGCTACTCGAGCAGCGATGAAGGAAACAACGAGCACAATCAGCATATCTGGAAGAGAAGCTGTATACTACCATGAACGACGAAGACGCCTGGTCAGCCACATTTTGGTACTTGTCAAAAAAATTAACACGTTCGCGAATTGGGGGACGGCGACAGAGATCAGAGAAGACGCGCTAGATGAGGATAAGGGCGTGCAGTAGAGGGGAAGTTTAATGATACCCATTTGCCTGCTTCAGTGCTCTGTTTAATCAACCATCTGGCATGAGCTTCGAAAGGAAACCACCTCTGCATCTGCACGACCAAACTGCTCTACCAGCTGCGATTGTGGGCTCAAGCCAAGTTAGATAACTAGCTCTGTGGGCTGAGGTGTCGACATAGAGGTGGAACATCAATCATATAAAGTATAGGGCCCTATATTGGAGCTCTGTTTGACTTGCGCGAGGCACTGAGCCCTCATACCAGGACGGTGTAGAACAAGACCCCGGCCAGAACGCGCTGTTCAGTGCCCATTTCGGTTCGCCAGTTCTTAGCTAATGCCAACCAGCGAATTAATAATACTAAACATCACAACAAATTCACCATAGCCAAGATTCTTTGTTGAACGTGCTAGAAGTGACCCGCTTCCGCTCAATCCGTGAGGTGATCACATGAACCCCACCTGACTCGGCCATTGGCTAGCGGCAATTCTGACACTTGGCGCTCGTCGCTTTGAGCTGGGCCACAAAGTTCAATTGGCGTAGCCTCAACTGTTCTTCACCCAGACAACATCTTGAAGTCATCAGTCAACGTCCCAAGTCCACCAGCTCCGCGCTCATCCACAGCATCTCTCACGTCATCTTTACTATAACGAAACCCTCGATCGTCGGTATCGCAAGCCAACAACAATCTATCGTAAACTAAACAGCTTAAAGCTACCAGCTCACTTCGTCCGCCGAGAAATAAAGCCCCGCCCTCATCAAGTCAATCAACAACCGTGGCATTTTACAATGGCTCCATTACAAAACAAAACCAATAATTCTAGTAGTAATCGCGGCGGCCGTGCTAACACTGTTATCACGGCCACCGCGTATGTTGTCGATCGTTCAACCATGTTGAAAGGTTACCATTACTCCGCTACCGTGGCGGACGGTACGTCCCTGTCCCACGAGTTCACCTGAACATCAGCTAATGCGCAAGTAGCGGCACAGTGGTATTCCTGAGGTCCCTTCCGTAGGCCTCCCGTCACCCCCGTCAAGTCCCCCTCTCGCGGCCTTGACGTCCGCCAACGAGCTCGCTTTAATCAGCAAGAACAAGTCGCGCAAGCGTGAGCTCGATGGCACGACTAAGGGACGTAGAGAGGGGGCAGCGCATACCATTCGGGAAGAGTGTGAGAGACTCTTCTGCGAGACCATGAAGACCGCTTTCCTGCGCGAGAAGGATTCGGTGGATAGTGGCTCCTACGATTTGGATGCGAACGTGCTGTCGCCGCCGACGAATAGCGATGCACATAACTGGTTTGACAAAGACCAACAGCTTAATACTGTGGACTCCTGGGTTGAACTCTGGGATTACGCAGGAGGCAACAGCTTTAGAGGCTTTGTGGCTGGAACTGGAGAGGAGAAATGTCTTTTTGTTTTCTTCAACCCTGATTCCATGTCTAAAGACCTTAAGCAAGCGTAAGTTTTCCGCCAACAGGCTTTGACCCAAGTACGGTGTGCTAACTGCAATGCAGACTGATGGCAATCATCGACTTAGCAAGCGGCCCTATGCGCTGCGAGCAAGTCGTCGTCTGCCTCGACCGCTCGATCTCTGCCGAGGACCGCAAGTCACTCCTGAAGAGCTTGAGATGGGTCGGATTCGATCTGGTGACGCTCGATATGTGGATGAAACCACGTAGGGAGCCGACGAGCGACAAGTGGTTTTTCCTTGGCATGGATATTTAGGGCCTGAATTGGGGACGTTCAACTCAACTGGGAACGCATTTCACTTTTTTTATGGACATTGTAATTGCACTAGGGTTCCTTTCCTTCTTGCTCGCTGTCTGGGTTTCCTGGGACGGAATGCTGGGGGCTTTCAGGCTGCGCCAAAATCATGATGCTTTAATTATTTACTAAGCTGTGGCCTACAGCAAATATACATATTGGGCTTCTGAATAATATGCCTCTGCTGTGAAACAAGAGCATGTGGCTGCTACCCTCTTGACAGCCGCCACGGAGAACAACTTGACTTAATTCTCGTCGCCATGTTGCTCGTACTTGTGAGGGTCCAAACATTGTGGCTGGAATCGCCGATGAGGGGACGAACCCGATTCGGGTTCTTGTCGGATTTGGGAAAGGACGGTGAAGCACCACGAAAGGTGGCTGGCGAGCTAATATGGTTATGTATAATATATTTATCTCACTAAATGATCTCTTCATTCTCGGCTAGTCGGCCCGCAAGTTACAACTTGTTCCCTGCTCCGATGCTAGAATTGTCGCTTATTTGGACGTTTTAACTCTTTCACTGGGAGCGATCCCACAATCGCTAATCGATAAGACGGCTGGCCATCAAGGTTACGATATCAGGGCATCAGCGACCGAAGTGTCAGGCGACGCCGCAACCACTGCTTTTTATACATGTTGAAGGGGTGGACGATATGGCCAATAAAACGTGTTGACGGCGTGTCTGAATGTACCAATGTACTTTACCTATCACATGGTCCATAACTGAAGCTCCATCATATGACTAACCTGGTACACCTCACTTGATACGATCGTCGAGCTTGGAGTGCTTGCTATACTCGAATTAACCTCTGGAAAGCCAGTTCATACTCTCGTCTTTGCCTCACTCTTCTCATCAAAACCTTTGTCTGCATCTAGAAATTCTCCTCTTCAAGTTGCCTCAAGCAAACACACTCTCGTACCTTCCGTCAGCTCGAGCACTCCGTCATCATATTCAGTCCCATTTTCCAGACCTCACTTCCATTTTCCAGCACCTCTCGATGAGTTAGCATGTATCGCAGCTTTACAACCGCGATAGTATCAAACTAGTAAACACTCATGGTCAACATATTCAAGGCACTCAAGCTAAGCTCTCGTAGCGGCAGCTCTCGATCTCGGCCCACCTCTGCCGAGACCGATACCGATATGGCGAGCTATCAGAGCGATAGAACGACCTTCCCTTCATACCTTCAACCTTCATTCCTCCAGACAATACGAAGCACGAAGAGGAGCACTACATCTGCCACCCTGAGCAGTGATGCTACATCGCCATTGTCGCCTCTCTCGCCAGGCGTCGATACTATATTCGACCAAAACGAGACCGCATCATCATCCGCGAACACCACGCCTGCGTCCTCACTGCCACAACCAAGCTTCCTCGACACGTCCCTTCCCTTACAAGCTACTCAGCACTTGAATAAACCATACACAACCACCACCACCGCCCAAGAAACCCTCCACTGCGCCTCCTGCTCAACAGACATCGCCTTCGCCAGCCAAATAATCTCAAAGGGCTTTACTGGTCGTCACGGCCGCGCATATCTCTTGTCCCCCCTCCCTTCCTCCCACACCACCTCAAATTCATCCACCACATCGAGTTACCCCTATACAACCACCAGAGTCCCAACCAACGGAGCAGAAGCTCTGTCTGCGTGTGGGTTGTTGAACATCTTTACACACCCAGCACAATCAAGACACCTGGTAACGGGACTGCATCTCGTGGCTGATATAAGCTGCAAGATCTGTGAGAGGGTGTTGGGGTGGAAATATGTGGATGCTTCTGAGCCGAGCCAACGATACAAGATCGGTAAATTTATCGTGGAGACTAAGAGGGTGGTTGCGTGTAACCACTTTGAGGATGTGCCGGAGCAGCTGCTCGACTACGAGGTAGATGACGAGATGAGGAGAGCGAGGAGGGAGATGGAGGGGGAAGGAGAATGGAAGGGGAAGGGGAAGGGGAAGGCGGAACGAGTGGAGGATGACATCGAGTTTGATTCCGAGGATGAGGATGAGTGTGAGGAGATCTTTAATGGGACGTGGGATAAAGAGGTTGTGAGGAGGAGGCAGAAGAAGGGGTGGAAGAAAGTAGGGGAGAAGGAGAAGGCTGCTGGACAGTCTTGACATCACCCCGTAGATCTCAAATAGCAAGCTCATGGCAACCAGTCAACAGGAGGATGGTGGCGAATCGACGAAGACCGACGAAATGGAGAAAGAAATAAAAAGACATGGCCAGGTAAACGGCGAAACTGACATAAGAAAAGGGCGAACTCGATTACACTGCAGGCAGAGAAAACTAAGCGTCAGTCGGAAGAGTTTGGTCCCAGGGCCTGCACGAAAGACTCGACGGAGAAGGTGGCTAGGATCGCTACAATGAAAAAACACTAGAGAGAATTAGGATTGGCGTTGCAGTACAGCATCCGTGGGAACGGACGGTGGGGGGCAAGGGAGATGGTAGCATCAGGAGGATCGGGTCTACATGAATACCCACGAACCTATGGGATGGGTATGGAATGGTTGTGGAAATGGAAGGGGTTGTTGTGACCATTTGCGTTTCCACGGAAAGGCGCAACACAAAAGGGCATAATGAATAGCAATTCTAGAGTACCATTCATATATGACATTTTGCAACGTATAGCCAGCTCTTGATAGCCAACTAAGGCATCCAAAGCAGCCGTTTCTACAGACATCATTCTTGGAGAGTTTTCCCCCCTTCTAAATCTTAGGATCATCCTCGTAAATATCGTGGACTCTCGTTTCCTTCTCCCCTCCGCCTTGAGAAAGGTTCTTCGCCCCAAGAAGGACTCAGATTCTGTCCAGCTCCCGTCTCGTATCTTCCCCAGGGTAGCTTCGCTTGCGCAATGTCGGTGTATGTAGTATAGTCGTAGTCGGTTTGTAATGCTCGGTCATAACGGTCATGCAATGCCTATGTTGTATAGAGCACGATATCGGCTCTCGCCTCTCATCCAGTCGGTCGGGTTCATAGTAGTCGTAAAGGAGTCAGTCGTACAGCGCGCGTTTATAATATGACACACTTCTTCTTCTTGTCCTTGTCATCTCTGTACACCCGATTCGGATTGCGCTCCCTGCCCCCACTCGCTGCGCCACCATCGCCACCGGTGACCCCTGTACCGCGCGTTGTGGGCGCAGCGCGGAGGGAGGCTTGTCTTTGCCTCCGAAGCAGGCGCACGACGTCGTAGAAGGCTTTCTCGACATTGATGCAGTTCTTTGCAGACGCCTCGACGAAATCACACCCCAGCTCCCGCGCCAGGGACTGCCCCTCCTGCGTGCTCACCTCGCGCTCCGTGACGCGATCAGCCTTGTTGCCCACGAGCATGATTGGGACGCTGCCTGCTGGTGCGGCGGCGGCGATGGGGGAGCCGGGGTAAGAGGGCGAGTTTGCGGAGGCCTCCTTGACCCGCTGGATCTGGTGGTGGAAGCGCTGGATGCGGGTGAAGCTGCTGCGGGAGGAGATGGAGTAGACGAGGACGAAGCCTTCGCCGTCGCGGATCCATTGGTCGCGGAGCGCGGTGTATTCTTCTTGGCCGGCTGTGTCGAGGACTTCGAGCATGCAGGATTGGCCGTCTATCACCACTTGTTTGCGGTAGGAGTCCTCGATTGTTGGGTCGTATCTATGGTAATAGGTTAGCCAATGCGACTAGAAGTGAAAGTAAGGAGTGAGCTTACGTCTCGACGAAATGCTGAAGACACAGTTGTATAGTCAGGGCCGTCTAGATTTGATGTAAGCTTGTGTTTGCTGCATGGTCCGATGCGGCGCCATCATACCTTGCCAACGCCTCCATCACCCAGCACCACCAGCTTGTACAAGATCATCTTTCCCGACATGATGTCACGGTCGTCGGGCTGCAACGCCTCCTTGTAATGTGTATATAGCGAATCGTAGGCGAGCGAGGTAACAGAACCACACAACCTTTTCTGGAGTCGCTGCCTTGGAGTGCGGGGAAGGGATATGGGATGAAAGAGGGGACTGATTGACAGATCTGAACGGTGCCGAGGGATGTGTTATGGTCGCGGGGTTCGAGAGACGTGCTGGATAGTGAAGCAGGAGTTGAACAATGTGAGCGACTGTCGGTGAAGAGAGGCTGCTTTCTGGGGACGTTGGCCAAAAGATATCGTCAAGTTCGGTAGTGTTATGGTGCAGAGTCTCTTCCTACCGCGCAGTAGCTTGGGTGCAGTGACAGCCAGTGATAGGACAAGACGCCGATGCGGTACCCTGGCGAAATACCCAAGCTCGGACACTTTTTATGCTGTTTTTGTGTGCCACAGCGCTATGGGAACGGCGGAAGTCGTGACCCTACCAGTAATGAAGCCCGTACCAGTGTCCTGCCTGGTGCACGCCACGGCACGGAACTCTTCCTACTTGAGGGATGGAGGAAAAAGAGGAGTAGCTTAGTTGTAAACCTGGGGGAGCATTGGCAGCTGGTCTCGGGCGATAGAGTACGGCACCAGTGATACGAGTACATGGAGATTCTATTTCAGCAGCATGATGAGCATGTGCCATTTGTGAATCCATACAGTACTCCGTACTCGGTACAGTGCGACGGGAGTATCTCATAGCCGTTGCGCAACGCTCTCTCACACCCGCTGAGCCCATCCTAATCCCTCCTCCGCCCTCACTACGCCGTACTGTATCCGAGCATTTCTCGACGGGAGCCACCTCGACCCTCCAATGAGAGCCGCAGGGTTAAACTCCCTGGGTCTCGATTCCTATTGCCTGCCCCATACACTGGGTTTCCAAGTCTCCCCAGCGGATCCAGACCACCAACCCCGCTAAAACTGGCACAATCGACACACTTTCTCACCAGAACGAACTGCACATCCCCGCGCCGTTTTCTGCGTGCTCGTCAATGACTGACTGTCTAGTTTAAGCTTTCAATACTTGATGTCGAGCTTGCGTGTGTCCACGAGGTGAGTTGTGTACATAGCACGCTTTTAGCTACTCCAACAGGGTCCTTAGAGACCCGCAGCTCTCCACCTTCGTCCAGCTTGTGCAGCCCCGTGTCGAGCCAGTGCAGTGTATGTATGGCCAAGGGGTTGTTGCTGTGGCCGAGCTATGGGCGCTATACACCATGCAACAGTGCTCCGAGCAGCGCGAGAACACAGCCGCAGCGCTTCCACAGGGCAGACAACGGAATCCGTGAGCAAAGCACAACAGCCTTCACTGACCCCGCAGGGAATGGCAGCTGGCAGGCAAACTCGATATTAACAGCTGGCACACAGTACAAAGTGCGCAGGGCATTCACAGCATTCACGGCCGATTGCTGTGCGTTGCGATACAGCTGGATTTGTGTTCAATCTTCACTTGCCATTGTTATCTCTGGATTTGTGTTCAATCTTCGCTTGGCATTGCTATTCTCTGGATTTGTGTTCACTCTTCACTTGCCTTTTCTATTCCCGTCTTGTCATCTTCCCATACACCATCTTTCACAAAGTCAACACTCCATCACCCCATCGCTCATCGGCCATCGACCATCGGCCATCGTTTTCTGTCGTCGTTGGCATTATTCTAAAGTGGGGAACTATGCATGGGGTCCTCGCCTTCCGCATTTTTGTTATTGGAGAAAAGCACAAACTCGCACTTCATAACTCCTCTTCCCTGCGCTCTTTATCCTCTGCCTGCAGAAGCTTACATGCAGGCGCCTGAACGGCTTTTCTTGGGTCCTGCACGGCCAACAAATATCCGGCATAGTTTTCTTTTGCCATGATTCGGATAGCTTGATCAGCTTCCTGACAAAGCCGTGGCGAAGGAGCTAGCTGCAGGACTTACGTGGAGCTCGCGCAACACCAGGATAAAGGCTTAAGCTCGCCATTGTCTATGAGCATAAGAGGCAATTGGCCATGGCGAGAGCTGCTTTGATAAAGGAATCGATGCTCTTCGGATGTTCAGGGGCGGTCAGTCTTGCGAGATAAAGCATAAAGTGCCCTGGAACCAAAAACGCCTCCATCAAGGAGTGGCATTGAATGTGCTCATGGATTCGAGCTTGCTATATGACAAAAATCATGTGCGGGCCAAAATGCCTCGGATCTCCAGATCAAATTGGCGACGGAGATAAATGGAAATGGAAATGGAAATGGAAATGTAAATGTAAATGGCAGGTAGATATCCTCAGAAATTCAATCCGAGAAATTACATCCTTCTGAACCCGTGATCCGCAGATCGATCAGCCAGTCCTCGCTACCCCCCAAACACCATTTGATCCATCTTGCCAAACATAAGAACATGAAATATGGAAGCCCACCAGCAGTAAATTCCAATTCAGTCCTTCGTCGCATTCTCATCGCTAAACGGACCACCAATTGATCTCTTTTGAGATCCGAACCCTTTTTGCGGCTCACCCTTAGCCTTCTTCGCCGCCCCTTCAATCACAGCGCTCAAACTCCCATTTTTGGTGTGTCCGCTCGCTCGTGGCGGTGGGTCGCTAAATGGCCCCTGTTCTTGCTGTGGCGTGTCCTCAGTCACTGTGATAGCAGGGCTCTTCAACGTCTCCTCATCAGACTCATTGATCCTGAGCGGGTCTGACTTCTTTGAGATCTTGCTATTGCTGCTGCTGACAACCTTAACAACAGTCGGTCGTGACATGGTAGCTGTGGATGCACTTGTCGGGTTCAGGAATGTCGATCCCACACTGAATGCTGGACTTGGTGGCGGATGCATGTCGCCAAACTTGCTTAGGTTGATGATGGGAACTGGCGGTGTCGTCTGGCCAACCATTGTGCTGTTCGCATTAGACTTGACACTGACGACTGCGGCCTTTCCTCTCATGACAGTCTGTGCTGGCATTGGCGATACCACGGCGTTCTTGCCATAGATCGTCGATGCAACGGAAGCTCTCGTTGGTGCGTAGGATAGGCGGTCAGTCATGGCAGAGTATGTAGAGTCGCGAAGATCGCCTGGCATAAAGAAGTGTTGATCCTCGTAACCTGGCGAGTTCGAGTTAGATAGGGCGTGAGATGGGATCGGTGGTACCGGAGGGACAAGCAGGCCTGGTGTCGACGGGGCCGACCGGTTGGTGACTCCGGGAATATATGCAATTTGGATGATATTTGACGCTCTAGTCATCACACTCGAGGCGATCGACTGAACCGTGTGTGTCGATGCTCTGGCATCCCTTCTGGCGGCGAAATCCTTTTCAGCTTCCGTGGCGGCATCGTCGCTGTAGTGGTCCACGTATTCTTCCTCATAATCACGTCTCTTGTTCTTGACGCAGAATCTCCATATGAGATAGATTCCAAGTGCCATCGCTACCAGTCCTCCTACGACTCCTCCTGCAATAGCTCCAACATTAGGACCCTTTGATGCGTTTAACTTGGCCAAAGCCGCGTTGTTAGGGACACAAGACGTAATTGGACATGTGTCGCATGTCAGAAGCGACACGGCGCAATTGTAGTTTTCAGGACATGCTGGGCATGGTGGTGTTGAGTCCGGGCAGAAGCCTGGTTCTGCGGTGGGACATTCCTCATCACGAGTGAATATGTTTGGAACTGAAGTATGTCAGTTATGCCAAAAGCACGCCTCTGGTCGAACGACGCGTACCGTAGGTGGACATAATATTGGCTGCGGCGACCTTGTCAATCGATATGGGCTATGTGGAGTCCGTTGTGTATGTGTGGGAAACAGGTTGGCCGTCGTAGCTGTGCTACTGTGGGGAGACGCGACAACTGGAGATTCAAGATAATATAATCCGCGATGGTCTGAGAGTGCACAGCAAGAAAAAATGGTGGTAACTGATTGATTTGGAGGCGGCGTCTATATGCGCGCTTCGATAAAGATCGGTTGTGGAGGAAGTGATGGTTGTGAAGATGTAAAACGAGTGACAGTGAGGCGAGCTCAGGGAGTGTTTCGGGCTTGTTGCGAAGGTGCACCAAACACTGACGGGCGGATACGAGGTGTTGTTAGTCGACGGGCCGATCGGATTCTGCGTCGAGGCCGAAGAGTACTTTTCAGCAGTTTAGATGTCGCGCTAGAATGTCAGTATTGTTGGTGTTGCAAAGGAGTCGTGGATGGAAGGAAAGGAGGGCCTGGGCTGAAGAGGGACGAGTGAGCGAGACAAAGGGAAACGGCCTGGCTGTCAAGGGTCTTTGGCTGGTGGCCCTGTGGATGGCGAACAGAGCGACATGCGGATGTCAGCCCGCTAAGCTCAATATCGTTAGTGTCAGTTTGAAGTCCCTGCACGTTCCGCTCTCATAATTCAGCTCAAGTGGTCTTTGCTCCGTACTGCGGGAGCGAAACCCGTTAACTGTTTTAAGTTGTAGAATCTCTTTAGTACATCCGCACAACGGTACATGTAAATCGTGTGCTGATTCTTCACCCAATTCGTGTTGAGTGCTTGCGTGAGGCCAATTGTATGGGCCAATTGCTGCAGCCCGCCGAGTGTGGGTTAAAGGAGTTTGCTTAGCCAAAGTTCCATATTAATGCCCTTGGCTCACAGTATTGATTTGACAGCCAACCAATCCATTCATGCTGCAAAGCAGAATGCACTCTTAGTCTTCAAGACTATGCACATTCTGATTAAAATCTCTTACAATGTACTGAAAGATCAAATCAATATAGACTACTCTATGGGGTTCTTTTTACAACCTCAAACGCCGTGCTAAAACTTTCACCTTACCCGGTGACTCTGTCTGTCCTCACCCTTTTATACAGAAGCGGTAAATCATCATGAACATGCTCGCGGAAATCATTATATGCGGAGACCATGAACTTTCCCACTGTCATCAAATTCGCATATGCGGCAGGCTTAATGCTTCTTGAAGCAGAAGAGCATTCCGGATTTGCCCAAGAACCACAAACATCCGATGAAACGGGTGAGGGACAGACAGGCAGTTGCAATAAGCAAGGCCTGGAAGAACTTCGCAGTACGAGCAGACGCTTTCATCTAGAGGTAATGTTAGTATATGCAAGATATGGCGAAGAATGGTAAAACTTACTCCGAAGCCAAAGGTATCAAAGTTGTCGCTGGTAATAAGCACTGCCATGAGCCCGTTGGAGAAGATCCACAGGACGACCAAAGTAGTTCTGAAAGACTTGTAGGAGTCCTCGAGGGACTTCGACTCATCTTCCTTTGGTGCCTTGTACTCCTTGAGGGCGCGCTTAACGGTTGCCTCGAACTGACTGTCGATGTCCTCCTGTGGCTTATCAACTTCCTCAATCACAGCTACCTCACCCTTAACCTTCTGGGTGTGCGCAGATGGAAGGGCATCGGCCTTGTCAGAACCTTTGGTACCCCAAGAAACATCGTGCCAGTTACAGTACGAGTAGACGTTGAGGATGTTGATATACGACGAGGCGATGAGCAGATACTGTGGGAAGGAGTGGAACATGTGGTATGGATCCAGGTACAGGAAGGAGGCGAGAAAGTACAGACCGAACGTAGCTGCAAGCGCGATCAGGATAATACCGGAAGAGTTGGTCGAGAAAATTTGACTGGTAAAAATAGATGCAGCGTCGACATCGTCGCCCGAGAAAGCTCTGACGACCAAGTACATTGAGTCGATAATGACGTAGAGTTGGATGAATGAGAACAGCATGAAGGAACTGATATAGGTATATCTGGATCCCTTCGGTCTGTTGCCCAAAGCCAGGATGAACTGCATGATCAGACATGCGAGGTAAAGGTACTTCAGGATCGTGTTGATAATAGGCGTAGCAGTATCTCCAAATGGCCATCCATGATGCTCGGCGCCAGCGTCGGACGAGGGAACTGGAAGACCGACGAGGTCCATAATGACGGTGGTGGTGAGCCAGTAAGAAGCGAGAGCGAACCAGGTGAGAATGACGGTAGCGATGTTGTAAATAAGTTGAACGTGAAAGAAGAACATGCGAACCATGTTGTGTCCACTCTTGTACATACGGCCGAAGTGCATGAGAGAGTAGATACTGGCAGCGAAGGATCCGTTAAGCCATCTACGACGCTGTCCGATAAACTCAGCTGCTCCTTCTGGAACATCAGTCTCTCCCTTAGCGGCCTTGATGTAAGTCAAGTGCCACTTTGAGCCTGCCTTTGCAACCAGCTCGAAACACAGGATACGATCTTCGGCCAAGAACATGTTCTTCTTGAAAATGTTCATGCCCTCGATACCCTTCTTTCCAAGGATAGCAGACAAAGTGTGGTCCCCATGGAAGTACTGCTCAAGTGGGCGACCAATAATTGCACGGTAACGGTATGCTGAGAAGGCACCTGGCAACACACTGACGTACCCAAAAGAACTTTCAAGCGGCTTGTCGAGAATGTTGGAAATCTTATACTCGAAGTTTTGAGCAGCAACCAATGGGTTAAGGAGGTTCTTCCCTCCCTTGCCCAACATAGCGTGGATCTCACCGCAAGCACCTCCAAGATCCTTGTCGTTGAAGAAACCTTCCCACAAAGAGAGCAAAGACTTGCTTCCTGGCTTCGTTCCAGCATCGAGAAGAATGCAGACCTCTGGGTTCAAAATGCGGCCAAAAGCGTTAAAGAGCCATCTGTGAGAATTGATCTTCTTGGTGTTCTTCTGCTTTAAACAGAACATCATCTGAACTGGTGGGAGGTTGCCCTTGGCGCCGTTGTTTGGGCGCACAAGCTGCTGGTTCGCAGTGACGGAAATTTGAGTGGTGTACTCGAAAACGTGCGCAACTGTCTCCTTTCCATCAATGTCCTTCTTCATGATGCCCTCCTGGAAAATACCAACAGTAGCCAAGACGTCGAGAACCTCCTTGTCGCAGGGATCGATTCCATCGAAAACGAGACAGACAACAATCTTTTGCCAAGCTGGCCCTCCCTTGTTCCAGAATTCGGTCTTCTTGAGGTTCACAATATCGCGGATGTTCTGCATCACACCATGAAGAGTACGCGAAAGAAGCTGCTTGTCCTCGTTATAGTAGGTGATTGCAATTAAGAGCTCAGTGTGTCTGTTGTACATGGCTGGGCGCAAGTTGTAGCCATTACGAAGGGTGAAGTCGTTGGGATCGCAGGTTGCTGCCGTGTAGCGCATGTGGGTGAATTCCTCGTTGTTTGCCTCGACATCCTGGGTATACTGTGTCTCCACGGCGTTTTTGATGGCAGATGGAACTGGATAATCAACACTCAGGACATTGCCCTGAATGAGCTTAACTTTTCTGGTCGGATACCGCCTGAGACCACCCAAGCCTCCGCCTGGGGCCTGACGCTGGCGCCATGCCTCGTCGGAATCGACGGTGCCTGCAGGTGAGTCGGTTCTGGTTGGACCTGCACCAAACGGGACATCCTCAAGCTCGACACCACGGTGGTAAGACGAGCCAGTGGCGTACTCCGAGTTCTGCTGCTGCTGACCAGGCGCGGCATATGCGTCGGACAAACTATAAGCTGTCGAAACAGGTCTGTGCGTTGGGTTTGGGTATTGGTTGTCGTAGCCGGCGCCATTTGGATTCAAGAGTCCCAATCCCTGGTCCTCGGGGGAGTCGCCGCGGTGTGGCAGATGGTACTGTCGCTGTCAGTCAGGGCGGATCAGAATTGACACTTGAGCGCTACTTACAGTTGACGCATCCGCAGAATCGAGGTCCCGGAGGGGCGTGCCCTGGTTATAGTGTCCTGACATTTTGGATGTCTACTCCGTCTTCCCTCCTCTTTGACAATGTGAAGCTCGCACGACGACCTCTAGGTCGAATATAAACGATACCGCGAAAGCTGCACGTACGAATACGGGCCAGGGTAGAGCTCGAGTTCAGCAACCTTGGAGGTGTATGCACTTGTTCTAGGGTGCGATCTTTGTAGTAAAGAATAGCGCGCTCTGCTGTAAGCGGCCACAAAGGATGATGTCTTTAGGAGTTGACGTCGAAAACGGCTGTCAAAGAATAGGGTTACAGGTACTGAGAGGTCCAGCAGAACAAGAAATGTTTCAGCGCACCGCAGCAGGTTGTGGCGTACACGGCCACCCCCAACGAGATGGCAGGGGTTGGTCGCAGGGAATAATGGCACGCTATGGGGCTGAGAGCGGGATTGTTTGTTACGGCTTGTCAGCACTCAGAAATGACCCGCACGGCACGAAAGCTCAGCCTGTTGCAGATATGAAATGAACTTGGGCATTGTGGAAATACGATTAGCGAAAGGGTGAAGTTGAAGATAGTCTGCTATTCCCTCTACAGGCCGTGAGAATTGAGCTTCGCTTGCTACTCTACCGATTGACTTGATGCGACCTCCTCCACTGGGATTGTTTGCCATATTCGCACCTTTCCAGCGAAGATCAGCCACATGAGAGCTGAGCTCCGTTAAATCAATGCTGTACATCGTGTTTCCAGCCTCCCGATTAGCCCTTTAGCGGTCGACTGCATAGCACGTTGCTATGGGAATAGGAACGGAAACGCTGTCAAACAGTCAAGTCGCCGACACAAGCAGCAATCATTTACTTCTCCAAGCGCTTGTATCCTAGCCGAAAGCACATATAGTAAACGCGTCAGAGGCGAGCGGTCGGCGCGGATCAGTCTTACCACACCACCTCAACCACAACAGCTACTCGACCACTCATGCCATGTGTAGACTCGCCCATGGTCGTCTCGCGTGTGCGGCTTGGGCCAGCCGTTCAGATCTCAGGAGTCAGGACATCAGCGGCAGAGGCTGGCAGAAGGCCCACACCTCACTATTGTAGAAGTTTGGTGGATTATCTTTACCATCCACTCCTTTCTAGCCCGCTGCCCATGGTTTTCGCTCCTCGTTAACTGGTTGGCGCACTGGCTGTGCTCAGGTGATACTGTGGATCACTAAAAAGAGGCCAGCAAATCCAAGCTCGTCTGAGGTCCGGGGTATATTTTTAGATAACGTCGATCCTTACCACAGGCTTGTTCTGGTTTGTACGGAAAGGTACAGTCAAGCTTTGGTAGTGCGAACGCCAAAAAGCAGTAAAAATTGTTCGTAGTGTCGAGGTCTCGTTGTATTGAACCAAATCTTTGCACCCAAATCTCCCAATTGGTCGTAAGGCCTTACTTTTGAAACCTTAACTAACAATTTGAGGGGCGTCAAGCTGAGATTTCGCTGATGTTTATAACGAACCACACACAAACCTTCGTCTTTTTCCGGAAAAGGTGTTCGTTACTCGGTTTATCGAGGTTTTCGTTATGTCCATACAAATAAAACGAAATCTGGAGATTTCGTTCGCTAAAGCCAGGCTTTCCTTATATCGAGAGTCGTTTTAACAAGGTCGGACTGTACTGGTACGACCGTGAAACACAGGAAGAGACTCATGTTTGGGTACCATTCTTAAGCACAGCGAGACGGTCTTGGAAAAAAGAGCCAATGAAAGGACATAATTTCACTCGACCGGGAGCCGGCGCATGTGTTAGCGGCTCTCCGGGCTTGGCTCAACCACTCTGGATGGTAATCACAGGAATGCTTGAATCGTGACCGCTAAACAACATCCAGATCTTTGGGATCTCTTGTGGAATGTTGATGGGGTTGGTAGCGAGTTCCTGGCTTCTAAAGGAGGAAATCCGCAGTTAATAGGCCTCATCTCGGAGCGGTGTGATATTGCCTCGGTCTAATCGATCTGTATCCTAAACTTCTCCAGTTTTGAGACCTGATGAAAACGGTATTTCCAAATTTGATGCCACTTTCCATCCTCTCTTGAGGAGTCAAGATAGATTGGCTTTCTTTTTAAATTTCTGCCGAGCAGTCTGATCTTGGGAGTATTTGCGTTTCTATGGCAGTACACTAGGTGGGTGATGTTCGATAACTCAATGAACATTTGACATGGGGGCATCACTCTGACGAGACACTTGGTCTTCAAGTGTCTCGGCCCAACAAGCACAATCGGGATACCTACGGAATAAGAGTGCTTGATCTTCAATTAAAGCAGTTAGGTCCAAGAAATAAAGTTTATAACCTTGGAAAGTTCTCAAAAGTCGCACGAAAGAGACGTGGTACAAGTAGATCAGCATATGAGTGCTGGCATCAACTCTGGATTTCATTGAGGATACGGCTACAGAACACGAGTGGCTCATTGCGCTGCTCTCTTCGTCGTCAGGCTAAGCTCGTTCAAGGACTCAACATCAGAGGAGAAATACTGTTCACTTCAATCCCCCAGGTTTCTGCCCAAGGTCATATCTCCACGTGACTAAATCTTATCAGAACTAGAACTCCAGCCTTACAGCTGTGTGGCGGACGGTGGCAGCCTTCCAGGTAGGTCGAGACTCGATGACAACACGCTACAGTTTTGTTCCTCCATAGAGTCTAAAGAGACAAGTAGAAACTTCTGTTTTGCAATATCAAACTGGAAGAGAGCTCAAGTGCAATCTGAAAGCACATAACGCCAACAGAAGGGGCAAAGCCATCAATCACCACGACTAAACAGTTGCAACCATGTTGAAGATTTGGTCTATGGTACGTGGTCTAACAAAGCCATGAGAGTTTTAAACTGACCTTGAATTCAGAAAGCAAAGGAGCAGGCTGCTGCAAACGCCCAAGGTCCACAAAAGAAGAAGGTTACGGCAGCGCAATTACGAGTACAGAAGGACCTTGACGAGCTGGAGCCGAGCAAGACATGGCGTACGGAGTTTCCAGATCCAAACGATATCTTGAACTTCAACCTCACCATCGAGCCGGATGAGGGCATGTACACGGGCGGACGCTTCCACTTCACTTTTGCGATCAACCAGAACTTTCCGCACGATCCACCAAAGGTCAAATGCACACAGAAGATCTACCACCCAAACATTGACCTGGAGGGCAACGTCTGCTTGAATATCTTGCGTGAGGACTGGAAACCTGTGCTCAACCTCAACGCAGTCATTGTCGGATTACAGGTTAGTTCCCGTGAACTTTTAACATGTAGCGTCTCAAGCTAACACTTTGGTGCAGTTCTTGTTCCTTGAGCCCAACGCATCTGATCCACTGAACAAGGAGGCTGCTGCAAACCTGCAAGCAGATAGGGAGGGCTTCAAGAGAAACGTGCAGGCGGCCATGAAGGGCGGTAATGTCAAAGGCCAGACCTTCGAGCGTGTTTTGAAGTGAAAAGTCGGCTAGACGAGACGGATGATACCATTGTTCTAAGCATATGCAGCGTTTTAGCCTAGAAAGCGTGGATTTATAGCATACAGAAATTATATACCCCATGCGAAGAACGCTAATGTATAAAGGAATATGATAACGATGCTTTAAGCCGGTCATAGGGATGTGACACAAGCTTGCCCGAACATCGGGCCGTGTGAGGAATGAAAGTTATAACCATGCCGATGGCGGTGCTATTAGTCCCTTGGAACTGTCTCTAGCTTTCAAAAAAAAAACCAAGAGTCGCACAAATGCTACTCTCGGAGTCGTTTATATGCAGCTATACAGCAGAACCTCGAGGATTAGCAGTGACGCGGTTTCGCCCCCAGTGGCTTCAAGCCGATATCGTGAGGACGCTGACCGCCGCTAGCTGTGCTCGGGGCGCTGCTCCCTTGCCGCTCACGCTTGCTGTCGCCCACTCATTGTGTTCAAAGTGGCTCTTGTCTCTTCCAAGCGCTAGCATTGTGGAGTAGAAAGCCAAGCCCCACGTGACAGCCACCAAAATTGTTCTCACCCGGCCGTGTTCACCCCAGTTCCGAGCGGTCGACGGCGGAGCTATGACCCGAAACGACTCCGCCGCGATCGGACAAACAATCGAAAATCGCTGAGCTCTTGGAATCCCCCAGACTTTGACTCACGAAGTCATCGATATAAGAAGCATACAGTCCCCGGTTTTATCATGCAATACAAACCACACAACCTCGCAATGGCATCGAGAACTCTCTCAAGAGCTGCCCGCTCCCAATTGGCACGCCAATTTGCCGCCCCAGTTGCAAAGCGCACCTTTTTCTCTGCTGTCAATGCCTCAGCTCGCCCAGCTGTCGCCAGAGCTGCTGCTCCAGTTCAGCAGTTCCGTGGCATGAAGACCGTCGACTTCGCCGGTGACAAGGAGGTCGTTTACGAACGCTCTGACTGGCCACGCGAGAAGCTTTTGGTGAGTTTCAAGAACGATGCTTGCCTTATAAAGAGCTCGAGCTCGATGCTGCCATTGTGGATTGGGATGTTCTGACCAGTTTATAGGAGTACTTCAAGGACGATACTCTTGCCATGATCGGTTACGGATCCCAGGGTCACGGACAGGGTCTTAACGCTCGCGACCAGGGTCTCAACGTCATTGTTGGTGTCCGTGAGGGTGGACAGTCCTGGAGGGAGGCTGAGCAGGACGGATGGGTTGCAGGCAAGAACTTGTTCCCAATTGATGAGGCTATCTCCCGCGGTACCATCATCATGAACCTCCTCTCCGATGCTGCCCAGTCCGAGACCTGGCCACACATCAAGCCACAGATCACCAAGGGAAAGGTAAGATCCACCACTTCTGAGGTAGAGGACCAATCATTAACAATCCCCAGACTTTGTACTTTGCCCACGGTTTCTCACCAGTCTTCAAGAGCCTCACCAAGGTTGACGTTCCAGAGGACGTCGATGTCATCCTCGTCGCGCCAAAGGGATCCGGACGCACTGTCCGCTCCCTCTTCCGTGAGGGCCGTGGTATCAACGCCTCCGTTGCCGTCTACCAGGACGTCACCGGCAAGGCCCTCGAGAAAGCCACCGCTCTCGGTGTCGGAATCGGTGCTGGTTACATGTACATCACCACCTTTGAGAAGGAGGTCTACTCCGATCTCTACGGTGAGCGTGGTTGCTTGATGGGAGGTATCCACGGTATGTTCCTCGCCCAGTACGAGGTTCTCCGTGAGAACGGACACTCCCCATCCGAGGCTTTCAACGAGACTGTGGAGGAGGCTACCCAGTCCCTCTACCCATTGATCGGTGCCAACGGCATGGACTGGATGTACGAGGCGTGCTCCACCACTGCTCGTCGCGGCGCCATCGACTGGTCCTCTAGATTCAAGGATGCCCTCAAGCCTGTCTTCGAGGACCTCTACGACTCCGTCAAGACCGGAAAGGAGACCCAGCGCTCCCTCGACTACAACTCTCAGCCAGATTACAGAGAGAAGTACGAGGCTGAGATGCAGGAGATCCGCGATTTGGAGATCTGGAGAGCCGGAAAAGCTGTCCGCTCCCTTCGCCCAGAGAACCAGAAGTAGATTCCCATTTGATTTTGAGCGTGGTCCAAGTCTTTACGAAACGGCGCATATGTATCATAAAAAGTTCCAGTGCGGAAATGGTATTATTGGTGCGCAAAGAAGGTGCTTATTATAATCATAAACACTCTAAAATACCCGTTTTATGACCTAACCCACTTTTACTTCATACCACAAACATTCATACGCTCTAACTTCTCTATGCCAACTCTCAGCTCAAACAACAGGCGTTCTCACTGATGACGTCCTTCCTGGTGACCGCCAGTATCGGTCTTCAAAAAGGGGAGATGCTCTTGAGCTTCAGGCAACATTTCAGACGTCAATGCTGTCATTTTTAACGGAACCGACAGCTTCCTCGGCCAGATTTGAAAGCAAGTCCGGGCCGAGAACTGAATAATCCGATAAGAAAGGGACTCCGAAAAGATACGGCGAGTGCCGAGTCAGAGTGCTCCAATTGTTCTTCTTCGAGGTATAAGAAGCTGTGCTCCCGACTAGGTGTCTGCTTGCGAGCGACTTGGCTATGGTTGCCATAGGTGACGCTTGACCTCGGAGGACGCTGATTGCCATACTCGGAGAATAAAAAGCTTAAAATGTGTCTGGCCCAACGTCGGCGAAGGGCTCAAAAAGCAATATTACCTTAGACTGGCTTGAAAATGGCAGGATCTACTGTACTCCGCAAGTTATATTAATACAGACTTCGACTTGCCATGTTTTTACTGGGATCTTAAGAGCAGCAAGCGGGCCTTCGTAAGGATTCGAGTCCCTAGGTTACCTAGCCCAGAAGCAAATCTTCTACAGGTCGAAGACTTCTTTGACTCTAGCATGCGTCGCCCTCCGATATACCTTATTTCTCGATGCAGCTCCACATATGCGCAGAGCAACTGAAGTTTATATCTAGTGTACGAGAAACCTAGCAGAGTCTACAGTTCTTGCCACCTAAAGGATTTTCGCTCTACCTGCACAATCACCCTCAAAGCAATGGTAACAGCGTCCCTGATAAGCAGCCAGGACGAGAGCTTTTCACATGTCGTCGTTCATTGCAATGCCTTCAATACATATGCTTCAAAATACATGAAGTCAAGCCAGGTTACCTTTCATCTTCATTTAGTTTATGACTACCCCCCAAGGTCGCGATTTTGCTATGCCCCGCGTTACCCCGCACATGTGGCGCCAAAAAGTCCAGACTCATCTTGACCTCCTGTACACTTCTCCAATCTTTTTTCATTTGTATATTGCTTTCTTCACAAACGCTAAAACCAAAATGGCAGACCCAAACTCCCTCCCTCTCTCTCGCGCCTCGGTCGTAGCAGCGTATGACCTTATTAAGCCATATGTCCACAAGACACCAGTCCTCACAAACACTTACATCTCCAACCTCGCCTCCACACCACGCTCCTCAGATGAGCTGGTAAATACTCCTTGGGAGGGCCAAGCACCCGCTCATCCAAAAATCAGACTCTGGTTCAAATGCGAGAACTTCCAGAAAATCGGTGCTTTCAAGGCGAGAGGGGCTTTCCATGCGCTGATGCGCCTGACGGAGAGCGAAGGATGGGAGGCGAACGGAGGGAGAGAAAAGGGCGTGGTTACGCATAGTAGTGGTAAGAATCAACATCAACAAAACATGGTAAATAAATAATCGAACAATTAACACAGGAAACCACGCACAAGCCCTGGCCCTCGCAGCCCAAACAATGCAAATCCCGGCCCACATCGTCATGCCCACAATCTCCATCCCCTCCAAAATAAACGCCACACGCGGCTACGGAGCAACGGTCGTCTTCTCCGGTTCCACGGCGCCTGAAAGAGAAGCAAAGGTTGGTGAAGTCGTTGCCGAGACAGGAGCTACTTTAGTCCCACCGTACGATCATCCACATATCATGATTGGCCAGGGCACGACGGGGTTGGAGTTTATGCAGCAGGTTGAGGAGATGCAGCTCCTAGGTGCGGCGCATGGAAAGAATGGGGTTAAGGGCCTAGATGCCATTATTGCCCCTTGCGGTGGCGGTGGTTTGCTCAGTGGCACGGCTTTGAGTGCTATGGGTACTAAGGTCACGGTCTTTGGTGCTGAGCCCGAGTTTGAGGGCGCCGATGATTGTAAGAGAGGTTTGGCAGCCGGGAAGAGAGTTGAGGCTGTGAAGACACTTACTGTTGCTGACGGATTGAGGACGCCGGTTGGTGAGTGGCCGTGGAAGGTTATTAGTGATAAGGAGAAGGTTAGAGGAGTTTACAGTGTGACTGAGGAGCAGATTGTGAGGACTTTGAGGTTGGTTATGGAGAGGATGAAGGTTGTTGTTGAGCCGAGCTCGGTTGTTCCGCTTGCTGTTGTGCTCTGGAATGAGGGCTTTAGGAAGTTGGTGGAGGAGGAAGCAGGAGATGAAGGTTGGGATATTGGTGTGGTATTCAGTGGTGGCAATGTGAGCTTGGAGGCTTTGGGCAAGCTGTTCGCTCCAAAGGACTAAGACAAGCGGTCGCAGCTTGGTTGACACGCAACGATCAAATGATCTACCACACCAATCTCGAACTTCGTTCATCTGTTTCCATACGCTGTGTGGGGTACAACCCAAACATCTCGTCTTGCTTTCATAGCTCATACCCAGCGGACTTTGATGCCCCAACCTTGTCAATAGATAGACGTCACTCACGGCCTTCCTTGTTACTAACTAGTTGCTACCAGAGCCATAAACTCCACCATATTCTTGTAAAGCTTTGGAGTGCAGCCACACTCTCTTCTGTTTACTACCCCTAGAAGATAGCGACCCGAACTTCGCCATCAGGTCGTTAAACTTGAGCAGTTGACCGACTCGGAGCAGTCGTGCTGAGATGGCAAGGGTGTCGCCAGGTCATCGGGAGATGTGCTCAAGAAACACCCGAGCCGAAAAAAACCTCGTTGCTCATAAGTTTAAATGCATGCGAGGACGCTCTTCCTACATATAATTATGTCACCCGCACCATGAACCACTGCATCGAGAACAAGACCATGAATACAAAGCTACTTTTATTCATCCTCATCACATCGTCATCAATGCATACGCACGAAGCAGCTCAGCTAGTGTAAAGTCCGCCCCCAGAAGTAAAAAGGAAAATCATAATCATCATAAACAGCGTGCTCTCCCCTCAACCTCTCACTCTACTGTTCTGCATCCACCTCGTTATCATAGCCTCTTTACACATTCCACGTTTCTCATCTCCATGATCTCATCTCCTTTCGAACCGCCAAATCCACGCCTGGCTCATAAAGACGCTTCACTGGCAGCTCGCTCTCTCCGAGCACATCCATTACAGAATTATACCCACCATCTCGTCCCCTCTCTTATCTTCTCATAACAATCATCCATCCATCAAACCCACTGTATTTTACCTTCTTAACTCAAATCAGATCGTAAGGTCATTTCGTCGCCAAGAAAATAAAACTCCCTGCCTCAGCATAACCACCAATACAACAGTATCGACAGTGACGAGATGGTAGATAAACGTCGCTTACTTGCTAGCTGAAAAGTAAGGTTACGTCGTCATAAAAAGCATATCTGATGGCGCCAAAGGACTGAAATGCATCTCATATTGCCTCGCTTGCTTGCCATGCAGTAAGAAAAAGGTCGAATGTCCAACGTCTATGAAGCGAAGCGCGGCTCGCCAAACCACAACAAAAGAGACGGGGCAGATCGTTTATCTATCGTCTACCGCCACGCTGCAAAGTTGCGGCTCTTTGACGGTTCATAGAAGAGTCGTAATTTATAGTTGGCGCCGAGTCCTCGTGGATCGTTCTTCTCCTCTTCATCCCTTCGATCTCTTCTCCTGGTTGGCCGGTTGAAGGGCGCACGTTCTCGTCATCATCGTCGTCACGGCCGCGTTTCGATGCTGGGCGGACGCCGTTGGCGACGGGTTGCTGGCCGGAGTAACCATTGGACAATTGAGCCGACATATCAGTCTGACTTTGGTACACATCATGGCCAGTGTTGCCATTGGCAGTACCACGCTCGCTGCTTATCACATTGTACAGATTGCTCGAAGGCGGTAATCCTCTTGGCGGAGTATCATAACCTCCTGTTTGGTTTGTGTAGTAAGCCTGGTTGTTTAAAACAGTGCGAGTGGCACGGCCGGGGCCAGCCTGGTGAATTGGTGAGCCGTGAATCTCTCCAGAGAGTTGCGATTGCTCTCCAATAGCAGCCACTGGAGGACCAGGAGCGTAGCCAAAAGTACGGTTGGCGTCATAAGTGTTGTTCTCATGGTTATAGTCGCCGTCGTTCTCATGCTCGGCCTCCTCCTCGTTTTGGTGGTGGCCGGCCTGCTCGGTCGCTTGGCCGTGATGCACAAGGCCATTTGATTTGCTCTCGAGGTGATCAGCCTCGCCTCCTGTAGCCACCCCGCGGCCGATCGGTGGTCCCATCTCGGATTTTATGTAGGAGTTTGGCTGACTATAGCGGTTGTTGATCTGTGGCACACCCCCAGCTTGTTGGTAGGCACCTTGCTGTAAAGGCGGGGCCGAGTACCTCGACGGATCGTAAGCCTGCGAGCTTTGGTACTGCTGCTGCACCCCGTGGATTCCTGCTCCAGGTGGCGTTGTTGCAGGGGTAGATGGCATAGATCTGGCATTGCTCAATCCTGTGTCGATCGCCAATCCATTCGAACCGTGCACGCTGTTCATGCTCTGTCCACCCCAGGAAAAGCCATCCTGGCTGCCAACGCTTCCCATAACGCCCGTGGCACTTGTTGGAGGAGTTGGGAAGGTGTGGGAGCGTTGCATGTCAGGGCGGCCCATTGAGTGCGAAGAACCGGGCATTCCACCCCCTATCGAGCCATGCATTGAGTGGTGATGATGTGGTTGCGCTGGGTTTGGAAGACCTGGTGGGCCACGCATCTGAGCTTGTGCTTCCTGCTTCCTGCGCTCTGCGGCAGCCATAGCTACATGGTTTCTTGGCTGGTTTGTTGGGTGATAGAGCAATGAGCCAATGTTATGGACGAATAATGGATATAGCTTTTCCGTAATCTTCTCCTTGTTTGCAAAGTCCAACGCGCGGTCAAATGGAATCCTGAAGGATTGTCAGCCTATTCCAGTTTGTACTCGGATCTTGAAACATACCAGACACCCTTCAGGTGCATTGGTCCGATCTTAACAACGTGTCTCATCTTTTCGCTCTTCAGGATACCATCACGACGACCACGAGTCATGCCGGCGACATTCAGTAGTTTTGTTCCGTTTATCATATGGTTATCTAGGCGTTGGTTAGCCATCTGCTAGAAGGTCGGCACCATTGTTCTCGCTTACCTTCACGTCTTGCTACGCAAATTCCATTGGCCTCGACTTGGAAGCAAAGAGCTCCCTCATCCTCCCATAGAGTTGCGGTGACTCTTGGCTTCATACCGTGCGGTGCAACTTGGCCAGTGGTGTCAAACTGACCTTGCTGCTGCTGCGAGTACTGCGAGTGCATGACCGGCTGTGCGGCCGTTAATGATGGCAGGGAGAGGTGCGATCCCAAAGGCTGTCCTTGTTGCGGCGACGTCAGTCCATTCGAGTATCCATACTGACCGTACTGACCGGATGCTGGCCCGTATTGGCCTGGGCCTGGCTGCAGTGGCGGTGGATGGTGGGAGTAGTGTCCCAAGCCTCCAGACGTCACAGTTTGTGGGGCTGGTGCCTGCCCGGCTGACATGTGCGTAGAGTAGTACATGTCTGGTCCTTGGTTCATGTTGCTATATGGTACTTGTCCGTAGTTATATGCGCCGGCAGATTGGTTGCCGTGGCTTTGTGGGTGAGATAAACCTGAGTGAATGCTACCACCGTTTGGCGAAGTTGGAGATGGTGTTTTTCCCGCAGACTCAGCAGTATAAGATGTGTGGGAGCTTCCGTTGGAATAACCAGAACCTATAGATCCAACCCGAGGAGACGAAGTGCCGGAAGAATAGGCTTGCTGTGGCTGCTGCAGAGAGAGTGCAGGTAACCTCTCTTTCATGTACAACGGCCGTGCAGAAGCGTGATGGTTGTAATATGGCTCGTCGTTCACGCCTCGGGCTGAGACCTGGGAAAAGGATGGGAGATCCAGCGTATCGGTTTAAGCGTACTGGCTGGAATTCAAACGTACGAGGATCGTGGACTAAACGACCTCGAAATGTTGCTGACAAGCGGCCTGGTATGCACAGATTGAACTGGTGAAATATGGCGGCAGCTCAAAAGACTGACTGACGTCAAGGATTAATTGGCCGATGAAGAGTATCCCAAGGTGAAGTCTGAAGAGGCCAGGAGAAGTCAAAGACAACGACTTATGAATTGAAGCTTTGCGAAAGTGACAAGTGCTCGGACGTAACGATATTGCTGCCGGTGAATTTTGTGGGCGAGACGTAATGTTCGTACAGGTCGTTAAATGAGGCCACAATATGATCCTCCTCTTGCTAATTGAAAGCGTGTGAGCTTTGAAAGTCGTTTGTGGGCGTCTAAATTCGAGTTGAGCGGCCTTCGGCGTGGGTCGTGGTCTGTTTTGCAGGTGGCTGGGAATCGCGTTGGCGTTATCTGATGGAGGCGTTCGTAAAGGTCGTAATGGTCGTAAAGATGGGCAACACGGTGAACAATGAGTTGCTATCTATCCTTCGACGAAGCTTCTATCTGGAAAGGTTTGATGTCTTCGAGGATTCTGTGTAGGACAAATTGGTTAGTCCAAAAGAGGGCGCAATGCATGTCTGAGCTCGACACTGAGACACCACCGCTCAGGAAGCGCAGAAGCTTGAGAGTGAGGAATTCGAAGCATGAGCACGTTGAGACATACCTATGCAACAGACAACGTCAAGCGTAACTGCGAGTAGTCGTATATGGGACTGACAAACGACGTTGGCAAAGGAAAGAAGAAGAGAAGAGGCCGGGAGTCAAGATGGACGTGCAAGACAGTGCCTTTCTGGTGGTTGAGTGGATGCGATTCGGGGTCGGAGGTGACCTTAGTAAGAGGTACAACAGTGCAATGTACTGCGGAGGTGGTGAGTGGTGGGTTATGCGTCGGAGGGTGTGGGCTCGGCCGGTCGTTACCTTGTAGGGGTAGCCTTAGCACAGCTTAGCAGGAGAACAGGCCTGACATGGAGCGGGGGTGTTCACTTCACAGTGGTGGTGGCCTGGGGCACGCACTAATTCCGTCTTTTGGCCCTACTGAAGCAAAAAGAGGCTGGGCAGAGGACGAGGGGTCACAGCGAAATGATGTTTCTTTGGGCAGCTGCGATCGTCGTGGGCTCCTTCCCTCTGTTCTCTGGCGATGTTGCGGTAAACGGCGGGCAGCGAGTTAATTTGTGCTGGGATTAGGGCCCTAGGCTGATTGGCGATACATGGGCCGGGTGTGCTAGGGAGAGGTACAGAGCGCTATCGTTGGCACTGGCGCCAGCACTTCCCGTTTGGCTGTTTGGCGAGTGGGAGATGGAGCCACAGGAATCGACAGCAGGAGGACAGCCAGGACGGCCAGGACAGCCAATGTTAACCAGTTAGATTAACTCTGGCAGATGCCAAACGCAAAGTGAAGTCTGACTGCTCAACGACACCCTGCTATCTGAACAGCCAAAACAGAAGAAGTGGTAGAACCTGGGGGAAAAGTGGCTGGGAATTTGCACACAACCAAGAAACTGAAACATAAATAAACGCAAATCAGAGACTTGATAACGAGATCAAGAGGCCCTGTCTGCGCGGTAAGTGGTGGGTGTGCGGTGTGCGGTGTAGGGTGGTACGTAGCGCGAGAGCCGGCGAAAACGCGAGACATGGTGAGCAGGAATAGCTTCGGGAAGCACACAGACAGCCCGCCGCCACCCTCTGTTCGCTCACATCACGTTTGTGCTTGATGTTGATCTCCAGATTGTGTCGCTTCCACCAGCCAATCGAAACGCGGCGGTCATGTAGATGTCATGCAATATCCATAGAGTAGCCTGAAGCTTGAACATGAGTCTGTAGAATGCGCGGCTGTTGCTTCCACCACTCTTCTATGTCGGCGCCGGTAGAGGCTATCTGCACGGCGCACTGTTCTCACCCGCTGCCGTAGACGTGATCCAGAGTGGATAGAACGTGTTTTAGAGCGGCCTTAGGTTTGTGCCCGTTGTTTTGTGCATGGCCTGTGCAGGCCCGTGCGCATAATGCGTGGAGAGTGCAGATGTCTCCATCTCTTGCTCCATCGCTGCTGCACTGCACTGGAGCGCGCGCTTCGTTCGTAGATTAAGAGCTGTGTTTGCGCTTAAATCTGGGTGGTGGCATTGCCTATCCATCGACCGCGCGCTTGCCATCGTCTTGCAATAAGTTGTTGCCACCAACTTCGCTGAGGGAGCAGCAGCCTGCGGGTCTGCCGATGTTCTGCCCTGCCCAACAAGTCTAATAATGCATAACTTCCAACGGCCGTTGCTACTCCGCAAGAAAATGTCAATTGTTGGCGGACGGGCTTACTCTCCGCCTGTTGGCCGACGATCAGAGCTCCCAGTCCACATCACGATCCCAGCTCTTACGGAAGCGAAAGAGGCGCCATGGACCACTCAACATCCGCCACGTCTGGAGTTATCGTCCTTGTCTCGCTATATTTGTCGCGAAACAAAGACAAGGGAAATGCTTGGTTAAGACAGTAGCCTGTGTTACATTTGGGCCGGCCCGGCCTGGCTTCTGCTAAAGCCTTGAACGGAAATGGTAGCTCGCTCTTCGGCAAGGCTCACTTGGGGTTTCGCACCGGATGCCTGGAACGGTGCGGAGGAATGGTGGTAAAAATAAAGTTAGGGAGACTCGCGCATCGCACGTCGCCATGATCCCGCCGCATTCCTGCTGTCCACCACGTTTTTGCCCAGCGTCTTGGAGAAGCTCGAGGTACAGTAAGGTATGTCTCGAACTTGACATATGCCAGATATCGTCCTGCTCATCTCGCCATCGCATGTTGTACCCTTCGGCATGAGACTCGCATGGATCTCCTCTGCCTCCCCTCCATTTACCACTTCGGGTTTAGCAGAAGCTTGGCACTGCTGACAACGTGTCAAGCGAGGCAGGCCAGCTGTACAAAATAAACCGGGGTACTGATTCGATCATCGGCACTTTGACCATTTGAGGCCGTCGCACAAGCGGAGGAAGATCGGCGCACAGAGGCTGCATGAAATTGTGCGAGGATGAGAGGGCCGAGGGGGGCTGGCTGGACTTACGGAAGGCATAAGATGGGGCCACGAAGGACTGTGCTGCGTACGGGTATGTGGTGCGACCGTCGATAAATGGTTCCGTGGCCTGGATATTTGTATTACGCGCGCAGGCAATAGCACAGAAGATGGCGACGTGGGACAATGGCCGAGTCGGCAGTGCAAGTGTTAGCGGTTGGGTTTGGTGATGTGCACAGGGCCAGCCTTGCAGCTGGCCGAACGCCCACCATGCGGCGAATATAATCCCGCTGTCAGTGTCAGTTTGGCTCCACGGATTGTTGGAAGCTCCTTGGTTTGGCGGGAGCAGAGGCAATGCAGAGACTCGAATAAGTTGTGCGCTTGATCAAACTCTCCTGCGTCGCTAAACGCGGTTAACCATCCTCCTTTCATGCGGAGGTATTCGTCTCTTCGTTTCATGGGTACCCCTTTCATGGGTACCTCTTTCACGAGTACCAGGTTCGCCTAGTCTTTCCCACTATCTTTCGCCGTTCTGGAACACACATTTAAAGCTCGTGAAATGATTGGGCCTGAAAGCAAACTTCGGCCCTGTGTAATCCTCGCATCTCTCGATGACGGATTTGAAGATAACAAGATCGATTTCGAGGGCTTGAGGATGTCTCACAAAAGCTTCACGTGGCACAAGGCGTGAAGAATACTTGCTCTTGAGGTAAACAAGGCAAGGCAGGAACCACGATCTGAGCCATTCTCGTATGTCTTCTCCGCAGGAGGCGTAAAGTTCCCGCCTCCGATATCGAACCTTGAAATGGTTAGCCGATTTGCTTCGTCACAAAGCATCAAAAGACACCATTCATCTTCGAGTGGTTTCCAACAAGTTTGCGCTCGATCTGTCCAGTACAGAGTAGCTGCTCAAATATTAACTTGGCCTAATCCTCACGATGCCTCGTCTTTAAGTCCCCAACTCCCTAACTCCCCGTAGCCCTAACCCAACATCCGTGGCGCAACCTACGGCCTCGAATGACTTGCGCCTTGTGTACCGTGCGACGCAGTCTCGGCCACCGTCATCCTTGGTCACGATTGACTGGATGTCATGATGACACGAGTTCTGTCGTTTGTGGGAAAGCTGTTACATTATCGCCAGCTTGAGCCGCGGGGTTTAGTGGCCCATCCGCGACCCACCAATCCCACGGCTGACCGATTCGAGCAATGCGAGGATGAAGACCGGGAGAAGGGATCCATTTTGGTAACCCAACGGTCTTACTTTACCCAGTACTCCGGCCTGAGTGAAGTCTTATCACTGTAAACTGCTACAACTGCTACAACTGCTACCAAGGAGAGGGAGGAGAGAGAGGAGAGAGGAGAGAGGAGGGTGGAGGGAGAAGAGGGAGAAGAGGGAGAAGAGAGAGAAGAGAGAAAAGAGAGAGAGAAGAGAGAAAAGAGAGAGAGAAGAGCGAGAGGATTAAGTTCGTGTTTCTTTTGCCAAGACTGAAAAAAAGTATTGAAAGTCCTCTCTTCACATTCAAATCGTCTAATTCTGGTGCCCTCCCACTAAGGCTCATGCATCCTCCGCCAGCGCACAACCCTCCACCCATCATCTTGGCTGCACTCTCCTGCTTCGTGGCTGCAGCACCACCGGGAATACAGCTGAATCGACCGAATCATCATATCCACGGAAGCGCGATGTCGCACCCGCACTTTAGGGATGTATGCCGGGCGGCTGCTTGCAGAAGGTGCAGCGAACCAGCATCTTTCATCGCTTATGACTGGCGGATAGCCAACAGAACGGTGCCCACCTTCGCCCACCGCCCTGATCCATGATGTTCCACAGATTTTGAAAGTCCTCGCAATGATTTCAGATACTCGCACTTCGGTTCCGCAAGTAATGCAAGTCAATATACTCCGCACCTTCGTAGAGCCGAAGAGCCAATTATGAGTTGGGATGTTGACACGACGTTTTATTTCCTCGTTGGAAAGGAAGGAAGTCTCCGCTGTCAAGACGTGCATTCGGAGGAAAGAACTATGCAATGATCGCTCGACGCCTCGACGGCAGCGCTGCACACCCGCTGCACCCCAAACCCCGCCTCCGCTGCATCTGCGATGCGTGTGCGATGCAGCGGGAGCAAGGCGAGTGGTCATGCACAGTAGGTCAGGTCGAGCTCAATCACGACTATTTTTGTCAAGCTCGAGGTTCGAGGCCTCGACAGGTAAACAGTGATCTGCGGTTGAATTTACTTCGAGACTCGTGACTTGGATACAATCTGTGAGTATTTATCCATTCTACAAAATACTTCATGTTCATGGTGACACCAATCCACCCGGGCCATGCCAATTCCCCTTCAACGCCCTCAATTTTCTCACCACCCCATCCGCCAACCTTCCCCCACCAATCCCGTTCCCCTTCCCGTTCCCAGCTTCAGCACCACCAACGAAACCAATGCAAGCCTCCAGCACCTCCTCAGCCCTCACCAACGCCGTCACACCCCCACCCCTTCCACATAACACTGGCAAACCCTCACCCTTCCACAGCCAGGCCATCAGACTAGGATCCTCCGGCATCAACCCATTAATAGGCACCGGATTCCCCACCGGCGGTGTCTGAGGGAACGCGGGATCAGATTTCGCTAATACGTCTGCCCAAATGACAAGCGTAGCTCTGTAAACAGCCACAGGAGCCCACGGCGGTCTACGGTCCGGTCGAGGCAATGCACCCATGGCACTGGAGGAATCATGGGGTGGTGCGGATGGTGCGGACGGCGCCAGCGAAGTAATGAGTCGTAGAATTTGCCCGGAGTGGAAGAGCGCGGATGAGCTGTCGTGGATGCATTTTTTGTGCTGTAAGCTCAGATCCCAGTATAGGTTTGGTGTTGCGAGCGTGGTTGGGGCGCGACGCGCGAGCTTTTCCAGGGCGGGGAAGCAGGTGTGTGCGTTTAGGGAGATGAGGTGGTAGAGGATGAAGTTGGTGGTTTTGGAGAGCGAGTCGATGGAGCCGGGCGGTGATGGAGGGAGCGCGGAATGGATTGTGTACCATTTTTGGAGGAGGGATTGGACTTCTTCGAGGCGGTTGAGGGTGGATGCTTTGGTGAGGCTGCGGTTTGTGGAGCGGCGGGTGGAGAGGGCGTCAGGGAAGCAGGTTAAGACTTGGCGGATTTGGTAGAGAAGGCTCTGAATGGGGTGCAAGAGGAGGCGGAGGGTGAGTGGTGTCATAACCGAAGGTTGGCTTAAGTTATCGTGTAGGAAGCCTTGAAAAAGACCATGTAATGAGGTTGGAAGCTGGAGCTGACAGGTGGATGAAGAGAGGCGTGAGAACCACGCGTTGGCATTGGAGGCATGGAAGACCTCAATGTCAGGATGAGGCAGTGGTGCTTGAAGTTCGGAGATAGACAAGGTTGTGCCTAGGTCATGAAAGAGGGCAAGCTCTTGATCAACTAGCACCCAGTTGTATACTAGTCTGTCATCATTTAGTGTAAGCCAACGGCAACGGGAAAAGTTGGACTCACCGAGCACGTGTCTCTGCCTGTATCCATGACCTCCACTGCTCCTCCAAATTTTCCCCAATATCATTTTTAGGGAGAGCTACATCTGTAGACTCCAGCATGCCAGCATGCTTAAGCATTGCCAAGTACATTCCCCGTTGACCTATAGCGATATCCATATGCCATTTATCACCACTCCAAGCACCAAGCATCGTGAAAAGCAAAGCACAACGCAGAACGATTGGGTCTGCACATAGCTCAATGTCCCTCTCAATGATGTCAAACAATGAGATTCGGCATGTCTCAGTCAAGCCAGCAGAGAGAGATTTCGCCTCGGTGGAACCGGCCATCGTCGCACCTTGTGCGATCATGAGTAGAACGAGAAGGGTGGAAGCTCGGTTACCATGGAGCAGCTCATTCGGATCAATTCTGTCACCGGCAGGTAGAGAGTAATACGTCGAGAGACTCCTAGCATAGCTCCTCAAGAAGTACTCGAGCACTTGTGTTGGTGGCAAGAGTAAAAAGCTGAAATTTCCAGGACTTGAGTATCCGATATTCTGTACTTCTGTTGCGGAGCCTCCTCGATGCGTTTTCAAGGCCCTATGCAGGAAGCCTTGTGTAACAGCGTGAAGTGTGTCCCTTGTGCTCAAGCTGATGGACTCGACTTTGACACTTTCCAAGTCGCCAGTGACCTCGTCATCCTCTATGTCCAACGACTTCCAACCGTGCTCATGCTTGGAGTTCTGCTCGAGACTTTCTAAATGGACGATAGCTGTGCGAGGGCAAGAATCTGAGAACGTTGGTGGATTGCAGCGTGCTAGCGGCCATGCGAGCTCGGCTTCCAAGACCTCTTCGAACCCTGGCACTGCACCACAAGGAGACAGTTTCCGGCGTTTTGATGAGCGACTGGTCTCCAGCTCGAGGTCGTCAATGGAGCTTCTACTGCCCCCTCGAGTTTGAGGCAGTGAAAGCCGTGCATCCGCAGATATTGAACTGATCACAGAGCTGGAGGGCGTTGTTCCCTCGTCGAAGTAGATTGGATGCAGGCTGTCAACAGCCGGTGCAGCATCACCATATAATTCGGTGTCTAATGGGAAGTCGTTCCACGATAAAAGATCTTGGTAATTGAGTCCTGGGCTGGCCAGTTCGCCGTTGAAATGCAGGAACTCATCGAATGCATCGAACCTGGGCGGGGCCGGCTCCGGAAAGCCATCGGTACTAAATACTTGAAGCACTGGGGACTGCAACCGCGGGTCAATAGTGGGTTCGGTTGCCTTGGCTGCAGCCGGTTCCGGCTCTACTTTCACAGTGTCCGTTGCTTTTGTTACCTCCAGGGTCGGAGCCGGGGTTTCTGAAGCTGCAATTGCTCTTGCTATGAGCTTCGATGACCGTCGAGCAAATCTGGCTGCGCATGGAAGAGACTTATCTGCACATCTCGAGCAAGGAACTCTTTTGTCGCAGCCAGTCTTTGCACTGGCACAATTGAGGCAAGCAATTGGTGTCCTTCCTGCCACAGTTGGTATAGATGCAGGCTGTGGAAGGGACGGGTCTCGGATTTCATGATAAGTAGCATAATGCCTTTGTAAGAGATCTCTGTTTGAAGTTATTAAATGCTGAGCGACGCAAAACTACAAACTTACCTTCTTGCAAAAGAAAGTTGACAATTGGTACATCTGTGTGGTTTTACATTCGTGTCTTTAACATGTTAGCACATTCTATATTCACGAGACAATTACCACTCACGACTTGGGATATGCCTTTCAAGATGCTCTTTCCTCGTAAAGCTTTTACCACAGTAGGCGCAGAAGACCATGTTGACAATCGTATGATGTCCGATACTCATGAGAAGTACGATCTATGGATATCTCCACACTCAACAATAAAGGTGACAACCTGACAACCTTGCTCAAGCTTTCAACGAGGCATTCGCGAGGAAAAAAGCACGAGAGATTGAGATGCTAAAGCGTGGAAAGGACGCAAGCAAACGCCGGAAAACAAGAGATAGGAAAGCAAGAAACAGAGAAGAGTACGATACATGCAATACAGATCTCATACTTACGGGATCTATAACTGTGCCCAGTGCCACAGAACAGGTACTGTGGAAGGCGGTACAACGGCTGCGGTCCCTCCGGCCACATTTGGTGGGATGCCAACCATCTCCAGCTGATATGGTTACTAGCACGGTGATACGACCCAGCTTGAGGATACTACTGCAACCTCCCATGGTCCCATTGAAGAATAGCGTGAGATATTGAGCGATGTTGTGCGGTGTGGAGAACTATACTCGTAGTTTTGAAGTTGCCCTCGCCCGTGCTGCAGTGGCCACTGCAGCGGCAGCGGCTACCGGCTGTTCCGCCACTTATGATCGATGCTTATCACTTGATAAAATGATTAGAGAGATCTGAAGAGTTCTCATCGACATTCTATGCATTGGTGAAATGGCAGGATGTGATGATGCTGTTGTTTCTGCACCTCTCGGCGATACACATCGAGGAAGGGGCGACGATTAGCGGCCGTCGCTTGTGCAACCGAGCTGTCAACCAATAACCGCAAGTCCCCAGGCTTTTCTTGGCAGGACAACCACACTGATACGAGGCGGTTGTAACAACGCTCGTCTGCCATTGCCACTTCGAGCTATATATATATATTAAATCTCATCATATCAACATTCTTGTGTTTCACTTATTATTGTGGGGTTTTAATGGGCCTCATCAATGTAAGTCATGCTCATGATGCAAGCCTGTGGCCGGTATCTTTCATCGTCGAGTCTTCAACATTTACCACGGTGGATTTCACTATAACCTTCAGGAAGCTGTGTGAACTAATCAGTTAAAGCTACATTCCAAATTCGCCGAGCGCTCCTCGGCTTAGAGATCATCGACGGCAACGAGAGCAACGTTGTCGGCGAAATCGATGATGAAGGCAACCTCGAGTCTCGTCTTCAAGGCTTATTTGGTGCCACCCAATGCGTCGGCGGAGCCAAAAGGACCCATCCATCATGTAACTCGAAATTAAATTGGTTGGCGCAGAATGAGTATCTTTCGGGAAAGCTGATAGTGGTTTGGAACAGGTGCCAAACAGTCGGTACTCGAGTTTCACCACGGCATTGATACAGAAGTCGATGGAGAGGAGTGATCATCACTTTCCCACTGCTGAAGTGAAACCAGGGGGACACGAAATCGGGATTCCAAGGATCCCGATAGCTGCATTGTCAATGCAGCCTTGATAGCTGCCGTGATCTCGCCACCCTGGAACCTGATGGGCACGATCATCTACGCCACCTGATCTATGGCGATGTGCTCACGTCGTCTAGTCCAGCTTCATCAAGAAGGACGGAAGCGTCAACCGTGAAATTCCCAAGACCATGCTTGCTCAAGAAATGCAGATTGTATACCACGGATTCATTCTCCCAAATCACTCATTACTACCCCACAAACACAATCACACCACCAAAATATAATGGAAAAGTGTCGAACAGTATCCTTGCCCAGCTTACTCCATCACAGTTTCTAGACTTCACAATCTACAGGTTCTTGTATTAGCGGACGGAGGTATACACGACCCGCCTAGCCCGCTGTCAGTCGAAAACTTTGGGAATTTCCAATATAAACAGGGATATCACGTGATTAAATGTAACCAAAGCTTCCGTGGTCCAATGGTTAGGATTCCACCCTTCCAAGGTGGAGGTTCGTGTTCGATTCACGGCGGTTGCATGATGATGGTGGTGATTGTGTTGATGGCAAGTTGTTCATCAGCCGCAACATCAAAATTTTTGGTTCCACAAAAAGAGATTTTTGTCTCCACCTCCTCTCTCCGCTCACCCGGTTTGCAACACTAGTTACGTTCCTTTTACATATTGTGTTTAAGCTAAATATCCTAATGAGTTACGCCACTGCTGAATATTCGCCCTTCCTATCCCCAACATAATCCCACAGCAGCAGTCTTCACTACTCCACGCAAAGCATAACCACCACCTCCTGTCCAGCGCTACTATGAACCACAACTTTCCCTAAACTCTAGGAGCCTCGAAGCCCGCGAATATGGTCTCAAAATCATACTCATTCCACCTCACCTCCGGCTTCAAACCCGCCCACCTCCACTCCCACCTCCCCAACTTCCCCTCTTCCTCAATCCAGCACTTCTTGAAGTAAAAGTCATTCGTCGCATGACTGTGTCCACGCTTCGCCTCCTTCTTGTGTGTCTCATCCTCGAACCTGTTTGTTTTTCATTAGTCATTACTTCCACGCCTACTCCATCCGACTCTTCGGGTGTGTGATCAGGAGGGGATAATAAAACGAACCTCAAGTGCCCAGCTCTCAACTGCTGTCTAGCAACAACCTCCGTCTCACTAACACGCTCGTACTCGCAAGCTCCAAGCAAATGTTGTGTCTTCAACAGTGGATCACCTAGGAAGCCAGGTGAGGAGATCATAGCCAGGAAAGCGGCAGCGGGCATATCTGGCATCCGCTTGCCATTGACGAGTGTGTAGTCGATGAGGAGGACTGGTGCGAGGATCTTGGAGAGACGGTTCCAGTCCTTGGAGTCGTAGGAGTCGGCCCAGTGGAAGAGGAGTGTGGAGAGGGTTTGGTATTCTGGAGAGAGGGAATTAGTGGGAAAAGACGGGGATGAGGGATGGAGAAAGTACCTTCGAATGTGATGGTTTTGGTTAGGCTTGACTCCACGTCTAGAGCTGGTGGGATGGTAAAACCTTTGTCGGAGGAGTTATTGGTGAAAGAGAGGCCTTTGAAGCCGGAGAGGCTGTTGATGAAGCGGGAGAAGATGGTTAACATTGTGGCTGTAAGTTGTTGTGATTACTAAAGGGGTGTATATGTGGGTGATGTTTGCTTTCTCTCCTTGGTCCAAAGTCCTTAGCTATCCTATATAATCGTCCCGCATGAGTGCGATGACAGTCCGACCACCTGTGCGTTGCCGAACCACCTCCAACTACCGGGTACAGCATGGGAAAGAATGATTGTCGTCGGATCCGGTACGAAGACAAAAACTCCTCATCATACTACCAGAGAAGTCTTCGGAACGACAATATCGAATGTGCGCATCGCCGGCACCGAGATCAGTACGACCGGACATCATGTGGGGAGGTTCCGGATATCCTCGATGGCGGCCAGCCAGTTGAATGCCTTACACTCTTGAAAGAGACTGACGAAGAAAAGTAAGTGCATTTTCGGCATTTTTATGAGCGGTACAAAAAACACTTGAAACTATGTAGAAGCTGTGGGTGGCGACTACGAGACATATTCTGGCAAAATTGCAACTCAAAATAACAAACACGGACCTCTAGCGAACGAGAACATGTTTCGATAGAAGGTATAAATGCTCATCGCTATAATGCGCAATGCTTGAAAGTGGCAGCCTCCCATGACAATAACACACCTCGCCCACATTTGTTCCAATCTCTCCCTTCACGGCAACCCAAACCTATTCCCAACCTCATTCAACCCCTCCTCATCCTGGGTAACCCACATATCCACCCACGTCTTAGCATACTTATACTCATCACTCTCCCTACCCAGTCCCTCCTCCTGTTTCCGCTCCACATAAATGGTCCTCATTCCCATCGCCCTCGCATACTTCAGATCACCCAGGTGCGCGGCCACCATAGCTACATCATTCGCTTCCAATCCCAACCTCTTGCAAGCCCCCTTATAGACTGAAGAGTGCGGTTTGTAGGCTTTAAAGTCCTCAGCTGACTGCATGACCTGGAATCCTAGGTCTCCGAACTCGTTGAGGTCTTTCAAAAGAGAGTGGTTGCCGTTTGAGAGGGTGGAGGTTACGAACTTGGTGCCGAGGCGTTGGAGTCCTTCGGAGGCGTCTGACCAGGGCTCGAGATAGTGCCATATTTTGGAAAGCCTTTGGGCCTCTTCTTCGTTGTATATGTCCGAGAGATTGTATTCATTGAGCAAGATGACGAGAGATTGATAGTGATGAGTGTCGATATCGAGCCATTCGTCTCTTTCTGGGGTGTAGCCGATGACGAATTTCATGTAAGAGTTTCGCCATTGTTGGGCGAATTCGGCCCACTTAGGTTCGGTCATCTTGGATAGAGTCTCGAGGGTCTCTGAAGACAAGTTTGGGGCCTTGAGCTTGGAATCGGCATTCTTGATGAGGGTTGCTGTTACGGTTTTGCGCCAGTTGACGACTGTGCCGAAGACATCGAAGCAGAGAGCTTTGGGCGGAGTGGCCCGAAGGTCATATGCCGAATGGCTAATTGGATCCTCCTCCGCCATTATTTTTATAGAAGGATGAATGCTTGAAATATAACCTGAAACCCAAAGGGGAATTTAAATAGGATGAGAGTACATATCCAACTTGCGGGGTAACGGGAACTGAACTGTGGGGTAAGAATCGACCAGGTTGACATCTGTCACTATTATCTTGGCTGTGGAGTGCCCAACGTCGTTGCTCAAGTCCTCTGGGCGACACTTCCATTGTTGCTTGACAATTCAAAAATATATACGGAGTAGTCTCTTTGCATCTAATCTTTACCGATGTTTTGGCTCTGTTGTTCATGGTCTTTTTCAGTGTACATGGTAGCGCTGGAAGCCTCGCCCTCTGTTGGAACAACTCGGCAGTCAGATCTCTTGGCTCTTGGCGATCTTGTGGACGAGACCTTCAAGTTGGCCCTAGTCGCGAACTCTCCAAATCTCACAAAACCTACAAACCTTGAGTCAATAATCAAGTCGGGTAAACAAAAAGGTGCTCTTGTTCTTTCAGAATCTCTCCCTTTGTCCTGTCAGGTGCCTGTGAGTGGTCCTAGCGCTTGATTGACAAAGAGTCGCTATGTCATCGTATCCGTCAAGTACTCTTGAAGATGCGAAGAATCCCGTCGCGGAGATATCGGGACCGTCCACAGTGTTCAATCCGACCAGAAGACTACGACCGGTGCATCTGGCTTTTCAAGCAAACGAGGCCGTTTTCGGTCGCCAACAAGGGCCATCTACGCCTCAGAGCCCTCCACCTATAGAACACCAGTCGACAATTCCAAGAACATATTCCAATGCGCGCCAACTGTGGCGCTCTAGAGATAACCGCAAAGGTAGCACTCCTCACTCCGCACTTCTTCGCAAGTACGGTCCTAACGTAACAAGGTCGACATGCAATAGTAGTCTCTGAACCTAGATCCGACGGCAAATACACGGCCCCTCCGCCCACCAACAGTTTCCGCTCGGTGCTACACACAATATGGCAAATGTTCAAATACTATCCCATCTGGGACGTCTCCTGGCTCGTCGCACAATGTTTCACATGGGGATCCGTAGTCTGGTGCTTTAACGCCTTCTTCGTATGGCTGCCCTCCGTGCGCCCATCTTCAGAGTTCCATGGAGAGGTAGAAGATGCCGGTGGTATCACGGCATTTGTCGGCGCTACGATTTTCGAGATCGGAAGTGTGTTTCTGATGATTGAGGCAGTGAACGAGAATCGCAGCGAATGCTTCGGCTGGGCCTTCGAAGGGGTGTTGGAGGAGGAGGGATTAATGAGGCCGCTGCCGGATAAGGATAATTGCAAACATCACCATCGGAATAAGAGGAATCTTGTTGGTTGGGGTGGGGTCGGTGGAGGTCCGAAGGGGAAAAATAGTGAAGCGCTTGATAGGGAGGTCAAGGAGGGGCGGCAGCCGAGTAGGCGAGAAGAGGAGCTGAAGGGCTGGATATGGTGGCCGTCCTGGCATGATTTAAGAACGCACTACTTTCGGGAGATAGGATTTCTGGCCTCTCTGGCGCAGTTTGTTGGCGCGACAGTCTTCTGGATTGCTGGTTTTACTGCGCTGCCTTCTATACAGAGGGCACTTTCGACACCGGGTATCAATGGGGCGTACTGGGCACCGCAGGTTATTGGAGGCTGCGGGTTTATCATCTCTTCATGCCTCTTCTGCCTTGAGACGCAGGAGAGATGGTGGAAACCGGCACCTAGTGTGCTCGGTTGGCAAATAGGATTCTGGAACCTGATAGGCGCCTTGGGTTTCACATCGAGTGGTGCATTTGGGTACTGGACGACCAGCAAAGGTGCTTACCAAGCAGGTCTGAGTACGTTCTGGGGGAGTTGGGCGTTCTTGATTGGGAGTCTTATACAGTGGTATGAGAGCTTGCAAAAGTATCCTGTTGAGGTGGAGAAGAGGGATGATATGGTGCCGACGTAGACGAATGATGCGGTTAGTGGCGAGCACCAGTTGCATAATACGGAGGGAATGCCGAGGGTATTGCAATGATATTTTGCCTTTATGTTTAGCAAATCCTGCCATTTTTGACTATCAATCCTCGATCCTCCTCCAGCCTCCATACACCTATGTGCAAGTATGAGCACAGGCCATGGGTCTGGTCCTAAATGCTTTATATTTAGAGAGAGATTGGGCCACCTCAGGGAACGCCCCCCATCCAGCGGCACGGATTCAGTTATTCTCGGCCGCACTACGAGCACTTGACGCCATGTTCGTGAAAGCACTTGTGGACTCGCCAACTAGTTGCCGTGGTGGCTGAATGGTGGCCAGTGCGATCTTGAAGTGTGTCTCCAGAGCTATCACAAGCAATCGATTGACATGGCTGTTCAGATCAAACCCGGTGTTTCGAAACAGAGATTGGAACATATACCTGGTTGCATAGCAAGTCACGACTAGGTACCTTAACATCTCCAAACCGAAAATGAAAAGAACCTGCACGTTGTCTCCAAGTTCTGCCGTGTGCAGTCTAGCATATTCTTCATTTTTTCCATTGGGATCATTCTATCGTGCTTAAAAGCTAAAACTTGCCGTCGTCCTTTCCTTCCACATTGAGAAAATGTAAACCGAAGCAATGATTGAAAACAAAAGTGGATATGAATTTTAAATGTTGGCCAGTGTTAACACTCGGACAGATGGCCGAGCGGTCTAAGGCGCGTGACTCAAGTGATTTGATTACTTCTGGTCGATTTAAACGCCTAGTGCATTCACGTATCGAAAGATGCGGGGGTTCGAATCCCCCTCTGTTCATTTTTAATTAATATTATTATCATGTCTTTTGTCTTAGTTGTTGCTATTGGTTGTAGATGGCAACTTCTCGATCACCGCTCGATGAGCTGTTCTTTTGCGATCTATTATACTGTTTGGACGTTTGGTCTGGATGGCAGGTGCCCGACATTTCTATCAGATCCTCCGCACATTCTTATCTCGGTGAACATCCGGACGTAAATCGAAGGAATAGGAACGGCCAGTGACTTTGATAAACAGCATGAAAAAATGACGATAACAAGAGAAGATATGCCAAACACACACGAGAAAGAAACGTTGACCAAAAACTTACGAGAGCGGAAGCTCAAAATAGCCTGTAAACACGAGGATCAATCCCACCATCTTTCACGACCTGCATGCCACGTCAGGCACCTTTCCAAAATACGAGCTTCAACCACGCCCACCTGCCTCACCGACTCATTTCCCGCTTCTCGACATCAAGTTCATGCTCTCTGATCAATCAATAATCTCCTTGTCTTTCGCATGAAACATTCAATCGGCGGTCATGATGGCATGATGCATAAACCTCCCGCGCATGGAGATGTTGGGTGGAGACCCTCCATATTTCCTCAGTCGGGAAGTGGAGAGAGCAGCTGTCGAATCACCCTGTGCGGATTTACCCAGAAGATGCGGTCTGGCAAAAGGAAAAGACGCATGTTAAATTCGTTCCCGGTGACGCGAGTACCTTTACCGAGTTCGAATAGGGAGCCGGCGGCAAAATGCCAGTTCGGCGAGATTGGGTAGCGGCGAGGAAGGTGGGAGCCCTCGGAAGCAAAGACTTCTGATGGCAAACGTCTGTGCGAACGTCGCATCAGTCTATTGAAATTTCTTCCCGCCCGGGTTGTGTTGTTGTGGCTTCCGAAAACGTTGGTTGCACACCAGCTCGCAATGTCGATTTTCGCAATCTTGCAGGCTCGGGAAAAAAATGATTGCAGTTCCCTTTTGGCTGTGTGCAGCCTTTCCGCCGCCAGATTGCGTTACGAGCACCCCTGCCCAATCACCTTTCACATTGTTGTTGCTGCAGAGGGTGAAAGTTACTGACAAGGGCATGATATCATAAACATTTACCCTGCTTGGCCTTCTCTGATACGCGGATCATCCAGCCTCTGATGCCACATCAAATCTCGGTGGTAAGCAGCACGAGAGGCTTGAGCAAACTATCGATTGATGGCGGCACCGACAGCCCTAAACCTCCTACCCGGAATGATTTTATCAGTACGGTACTCTGTAAGGATGTTACCGTGAGCTCGCTCCACTGGCACAAGGAAGAGTAAATTCGTTGCGCGTTTCCAGTTTGGGATATGCGTTGAGCTTGGTGGGTGGCAGCAAAAGCCGCCGTCACTGTGGGCGGAATTCTCCGCCAGGGCGTGGCGAGCTCATTGCGCGGCCCAGCCCAGATCTTCACTCAGACGTCAACCACAAAAGTCCCCGTTTCAAGCTCGGGCTCTAAGCTGGGACTCGGAGAAAGAAAACGCAGAAGTACCAGCAGAGAAAACCTCCTATAGGTCATTCTCCACGTGAACCAAGGAAACCCTCATGCACGGAGTGACAGTTGGTCACGGTCGAGAAGAGCCGAAGAAGTCGAGATAAATTGTCCAAGAACAGTAGAAATAGACGCGCGGACAGGGCAGCAGGCCGCAAGCTCGCTGCAAGTTAGCGGCCGAAGTTTGCAGATCGCTTGTTGAGCCGCTGGGCGCTGGGCCCTGAGATAAGATCGCTTCAGTCAGTTGAACCGCTTCCAAGCTGGCACTCATCCTGAAGAGGAAGACAGAGAGCGATAAGTATGCTGTTCAGCGTGGGATGAGCATGTCCGACACGAAACCTGATCGCTGAAATCGTCATGCGTCCAAAAATACTCGAGGTGAAATTTCGAGGGCAACCAGCTCGCCGGTTCTGGAACACATTGGTCGAGCCTTGGACGGCTCGTCATCTCGAAGGAGAAATACTCAGAATCACTCAATTTCATCCGTTTGTAGCTCTTGACATCACCGCGCAGCTTGTGCTTGCCACTGCCAACTTCCAAGGTGCTCTTTTTTTGTCGACATCTCCACTTTGGTGCTCTGATAAAAAGAGCTGTGAGCAAACCCACACACTCCGGGGTGTCGAGTGGAGCACATGAGATTCGAGACCGATCAATTCACAAAGAGACAAAAATACACATCTGGTGCTGTAGGTTTGACGCATAGTATCACTGAATTGGACGATATGGCCAACCGAAAGTGAATGAGGCTCCACGATGCTGGGGAGATATGACAATCAAACACACGGACTGGGTGAAGGACGTCTCGCCGTGGAGTCGCGAGCGCCAGTGTTGAGCTAGTTCCAGCCCGGCTGTGACTCTGAAAAGCGCCGGTAAGTGTAGAGCGGCAGTCAGCGGCGTGGTAGTCAGCCTCTCCAGTGTCAGAAGGCTTCCAAAAGAGGTCAATATCACACAGTAATAAAAGGCAGCCAAGTAGCCAAGTACTCGCCATAATCGTAATCAGCCTGCCAAATATAGAAAATAGCCGTCGGGCAGCCAGTCGCGTGTGAAATTACCTGCCGCAATCAAACCAATCTCGGGCGCCTCCATCAACGTGCTGATGTGTGCTGTGAGCCTGTGTGATCAGGCACAGCGCGCTCACTGGCTGCAGCATGCTGTCCACCAATCCCGAACGAGCCCCCCCAAGCACTTTCAAGGAGTTCCTCGCCATGTCGCCTTTGGTCTAGCTGTTTGACCCCTGTCGCAAAGATCCGCACGCACCCCCCACCGTCCCCGTCGCCCCATCGTGCACCCACCTACGTCCCACAACTCATCTTAGGTATAAGATGATTATCGCACCCACTTTGTCCCCCTTCTTTTCCTTCTTTCTTCACCCACGTTCACTACATATACAATTCAAATCGACTTTTAGTCACCTACATTCGTTTCCGAACAACTACATCCTCAATCCTCCAACCTCTACCAATACCACAAACACCTTTTTACTTTTAAAGTAAATAATCCCAATCTTCAAGATGCAGTTCTCCGCCACCGCCGTTGCCGCCGCCCTCGTGGCCACCGTCGCTGCCCACAGCAACGTTACCTACGTTACTGAGGTCCTCACCGCCTACACCACCTACTGCCCAGAGGCCACCACCCTGACCTTCAACGATGTTACCTACACCATCACTGAGGTGCGTTCAAATAGTACGAGCTGAGGATTTGCACGCAGACAGAGCTTTTCGGCGCAATAACCGAGAGCCTGATGCGTCAAATTTCGAAGCTCGACAATCCACAACCATTTAGAACAAGCAGCTGACAAAATAACCAGGCCACCACCTTCACCATCACCGACTGCCCATGCACCGTCTCCAAGCCAGTGTACGTTACCCCAGTCGTCGTCTGCAGCACCTGGTACAAGCCACCGCGAAAGTATTCCTATGAACGAATTAGCTGACAATTTCAACAGTGAGGTCAAGCCATCTGTCCCAGTCTACGTCAACTCCACCATCATCCAGCCAACTGCCCCAGGTCCAGGTCCAGTCGAGCCATCTGGCGAGGCTACCACTCCAGTTGTTCCATCCGGAACCGCTGTTCCATCCGGAACTGGTGCTCCAGTCCCATCCGGCCCAGCTTTCACCGGCGCTGCCTCCTCCCTCAAGGCTGGCTCTGCCCTTGTCGGCCTCCTCGGTGTTGCTGCTTACATCTTGTAAGCAGCTTGTCTAACGGCAACGCTATTCGTACCAGACTCACGATGCACGATTTCTTTTCGAACAGACAAATAATATACCCCATGCGCAGCCTGTAGGAAGCATGGATATCGGAGCTCGGTCGTGAAGGAGAGGGGAGTAGTATATCGGTTCGGTTCATACAGTTCGGATAGACGAAGGATAATAATTCGGTGTTTTGCATTGCTCTCGGGATTCTCTAATTCAGACCGTGCCATCTTGTCATGGTCGGCCCAGCTCTTCTTGTTACATATTGGTGATTTGATGGTTGGGCGGTTTCTACAAAGAGGAACTTTGCGAACCCCTGGGGAGGATAGTTATTTAATATACCCGGTGACCTTGTTGCTCCTTCCTCTCTCCTGCCGTCTCGACGGAGAGACAAGGAAAGAGTCGACAGCTCGCGCAAATAAGAGCAAAATTTACATACTCCTCCATGACAATGTTTGGCACTCACTTATTCGTGTCAGGCGGCCAACCTTTTTTAGTTTTGGATAGCTTGTAGTAAAATTTCAATCGCCGCAGAATCACATCATTCCAAGCTTCTTGACATTCCTCAACTGCTCCCACACGCCATTGCTATGTGCTGAGCTCCATCCAAGCATTCCTGAACTTGTGAGCTGGAAGCATTCCTGGTGGTTAGCAGGGAGCTCCTGACACCCGCCAAACCCGATGACAGCTCCTACTGGAATGTGCCAAGTCAGCGCTTGCCACCATCACTGTCAGTGTCAAATTCAACACTCTTCAGGGCACTGTACCACTAAAGCCCGCGGCAGGAACAAACGGCAGTGTCACCATCAAATTTCCACCCGGGCCCTTGATCCTGATACGGGATGGTCGACTTGGAAGCGCAATTTCGCTTACTGGGCAACACGAACCGTATTTCTGGGTCGTGATTGGGCGATATTTTAAGAGACAGGGAGTTGGGCCCGGCCAGAGCTCGCAGGGAAGGCCGGTCCAGTGTTCCCTTATCGCGATACTGAGAACAGGCGCAAGATAAGGGCGGGCGATTTGAAAGAGGAAGTCGGGATAAGCTTTTGAATGTCTCAGACACGAGCGATTCTTGGAAGAGAAGAGTACCCTTGTAACCTCGGATACGACATCGTGAAAATCTCAACTGCCTCTTTGGGATGGAAGATGAGGTAGGTCGAAATTTCTTCTTCGTGTTCTGGCTAAACTTGCGCTTTCCTTTTTGTCACTCGAACTAGTGTTTCTCATATCATGGTGGCGATGTTGGGCTTGGTGTTGTGCTTCCATGTCATCACTTTGCGCATCACTTTGCGACGTCAACGGGACGCCGCTTGCGGCTCATTTATCCATAATTACCACGCGGGATAATCTTTCTCTTACAATCTTTCGTGTCCCTTCCCGAGCGGAGGGAGCACGCCGAATATTGAGCACTGCCACACCCTCAACCTGTCTCCGGATCTCCAAGTGAGAGAAGTTTTTTCCGAGTTTCGTTCGGATGGCGATGTTGTCACCAAGGGAAAACTTTGTATGGTGGTGCGCCACGACGTGCGCCCGAGATAGTGCCTCGCCGACTTTGAAGATTGGGAGTGAGGTGTGGCCGCAAAAAAAGACACGAAAGAGCCAGCCTACATTACATCATTGTCGATGTTTTTTGCCTTGTTTCTTGTCCTTGTCCATTAGAAAGCTGGTCTCTGGGTCCCCTATCATGTCGCTGTTGCTAAGTTGAACTGGTGGTGGCACAAACCGTTTTTACTTCAAAAATTCTCGTTCGTTACTTTGTAAGATCATCGCCAAAATCTTCGGAGTTGCACAGCGCTTAGTCCTGCATGCTTGCTGCTGTGTGTCATGCGTTTGCGCTACTGCAGGGGGAGACACTTGGCTGCAGTTTTCCGCGTGGTGTTATGCGGGAAGTGCTTGACTATGCTTTGGGATCTCATTGGTTGAAAGAGGCCGAGGAGGAAGCAAGGAGAGATCAAGAGATCTAGAGAGCACAACACCCTGAAGTGTGCAAGTCGAGAAACTGTGAAGCTCCGCGATCGAAGCATCAGCTTTCCCGAGGAGTCCTCGCCGTACCACAAGTCAAGGAATGCAGGCAAGAGGAATGGAGGCAAGAAGAAGAACTTGACGGCAGCAGCGACTGTGATGCCTAAGCTGGAACTAGGTACCACGGCAGTAGCAAAGCAAGAAACTCTGTGCTGACACCAGTCTGCTTTGTATTGGCATTCTCCTGTTTCATCGAATACAGCAAAACAATCTGGATTTCTTTGTTGAACCCGGCTCTCGAGGACAGTACAATCTTACCAGCTCCAGAGCCTCAGCTCCATAAGCGCTGGCGATCTTCCGTTATTCTGATGCTTAAAGGCGCCCCACTGTGTATTCAAGACTCAAGATATAGACTTGTGACCGGTTGTGTTGGTTTCATACTTCCCTGCGGCGCATGGTTTTCTCAGGGTCCGACCAGATACTAACGGGTTCGTTCCTTAATCTTAAAAAGACACCTACTTCAAGGCTTCCTCACAACACTAAAAGCTAATGATATCTAGATCTTTTACACCGACTTGGACCCAAGCAAAACCTCGAGCGCTGCTGACAGTAGCTTTTATGCCGGCACCGGACCCCACTTTACGCACATCAGACCACCAAAGCACAATCCAGCCAAGTCAAACATCTCTGGGAGATGCTGATTCACCACCACTGTCCACATAACTCAGGGCAGTCGAAATCGTCCACATGTCCTCCTCCAGGTTGCCATTTTTGTCGATGTCAGACTCATTCATACTGCATTATTCTGGACGTTATATAGGCTCTCGAGATTGGTGTTGCACTTCTATTTCTTCGCCCGCTTACGAGATCCGTCAACTAATTCATCACCTCAAGTCCCAACCTTTAAGCGTGCCCTTTTAGATCCAACACTTACCCCTCTAGTCGCCCGCCCGGCCACACTGGCGTTTCCACATGAGACTCTGGTAACCCATCACCACCGTCTACGGCATTCGACACACAAAATTGTCCACATGTTCTCCTTCCGCTTGCGATTTGCGTCGATAATAAATGTTGGTAAACTGCATTCTAATGGACACCTATGTAGAGTCCCGGAGTCGGTGTTGCACTTCCATTTCCTCGCCGACCTACGAGATCCTTTTAACGACTTCATCGAGCCGATCAAGTCCTCCTCTCAAACCCCTGTTTTGGAATATAACGTTTCTACTCGACCTGCGCAACAGGCGATACCATATCCGAAATTTCCTCTTTGATGTCACTAGGACGGACTACGTTGTGAGGTACCGCAGAGGCAACAACATGGATATCCGGCCTGGGAACGCGAAGTTTGCGAACCAGAGAAATGATTCGGCGACGAAAAGGATGGAGGACTAAAAAAAAGCCAGAGTATCAGGAAGAGGGCGCCGGCGGAAATTTAGGAAACGATTGGCATTAGACACGACAAACCATCGACCACGCCATGCAACTATTGTGGATCGAGAGTGGACTATACAATTATATGCATTCCCCAGCAGCGCGAGCCACCTACTGCATATTCAACCACCTCAGGGTTCCTTCTCGACATTAATGATTATTTGTACAACCCTCCTCAATCCCACACCTCATCTCTCCCTCAACCCTTCCCCTCTCAGAACCCATCAAACGGATCCTCCAGCCTTCCGCTTGCCTGACTTCTATTCGAGGCCTCCCGTCTCCCCTTACTCCTGTAATCCTCCTCTCCAGCGGTCTTCGACCCACTAGCATACCAATCCTCACAATCCATATTCAGCGCCCTATGCTTCGCATAAAAACTATCTCTATTCCTACTACTCCTCTTACTAGTCCTACTCCTACTTCTCCTCCTTCTATTCGTGCCACCCCTCGTAATACTAGGAGACCCACCGCCAAAATCCACTCCGCCATCGAACCCGAAGCTGTCAGTGGCGCCGCCGTAGCCACGGCCGATGGGTGTGATGAAGGCTTCCATGCGGACGGTGCCTACGGCTTCGAAGAAATTATTCACCATCCCGCTCGGCCGCGAACTGGCGTCAGAGGTGCGAACTGACGCGCGGGAGGCTGCGTAAGGGTTGGTGAGGGATATAGGGTTCCCGCCGAATGCGGATCCGGATTGATACGAATTATTGTAAACATCGCTGCCGCTCGCCGCTGTTCTATCACTCATGCCTGCAGTACTTGATTGCGGCGCATGTCTAAGATTACTGTGCGTGCTCGATGCTGGGGCGGGTGCAACCGGGTTGTTCACAAATGCGCCTAGTGTCGGCACAGCCCTCTCAGAGAAGCCCCTGAAGGGCACCAGTGGCGGGACGCGACTGCCAGTATTTGAGCGTTTCCTCCCATGGCCGTTAATTGCTTGCAACCCACGATCACCATATAGTGGCACAATGGGCGGGGAAGCTGCTTCAGAGATCGAGCCATCCATGCCACCGTGGAAAGCGCCATTCTCTTTATTACTCTCATTTAGCGTTCCACTTCTCGCACTCTGGCCGCTCTTCATGCTCGGCTCAGTTTTGCTGAACACACTACTGGGCGCCGTCGTCGGCCCAGATCTGGTGGAAGCAGGGGTTGGTCGGCCCTTGGCAATGCGAATAGAGTCGCCGATACGGCTTTTTTGTAGACGAGCAGGCTGGGCGGGCTTGATTAAGCCAAGGGGCGGATCTTCGGGGAGGGAGTGCGGCCTCATGACTTCGGGGACTGCTTGGGAGGAGTGGGCGAGGAAGGAGAGGGCGGTGAGCCAGATGAAGTGCCTCTCTTTACTGGTCGCTGTGAACTTCAGTGCTCGTGCGGGCGTGAGAATGAGGATGGAGCGGTTGAAGATGTTTCCTGCGCCCTTTGGTGGTGGGTTTTCGTCTTTGACGTCGAGGACGGATTGAATGGTGACTGTGCGGAGTTGGTTAGGTATAAGGTCAAATGCTGAAAGAGGGCGATGGAACTCACGTTTACGACCACTCTTACCCATGAGCGCAGACCCAGAGGTCGGCTGCTTGCTACTCCACATCACGGCTCGCTCGTAAGGGGCAAGCCAGACCCAACGTCTATGGCGTGCCCCGTTGGTGTCAACATCATGGGTATTGGAATCTGCAACACCGAACGACTTGCGTCTGCGGACGTACTTGAACATCCATTCACCCACCATTGTCTGGGCGATAGCATCAACCACACTAGTAGATTGGACAGAGCTGCCCGCAGACTGGTCGGTGTTGGCACTGATACCTGTGCGCATCGATGGCTGCTTTCTGTGACCACCATAACGATGACTGCTATGCATTTCGCGATGCGACATGTGTGGCGAGGTGATGCTATCCGTGGGCATTGGTGGCAACTGAGGACTATCTGGCGCTGCGGCTGATGGTGAGAATGGTGGCGGTGATCTGCTTCCACGACGGCGTCTGGCTCTGGCTTGTGGTAGAGCAGCAACAGAGCGTATTTTGCGAATGCTGTTGGCACGCCCGTGTCTGTTGCTACCACGTCTGTTCCACGAATCACGGGTCGGACTCCTGTTTCCATCACTTGGGGCACTCGCAATGCCACCAGGCTTTCTTGAACTTGCTCTTGTTGGAATCGGAAATGGCGGCTCCTTTTCAGATGGTGGCAAGCTAGGGCTCCTTGGCCGTCCACTATGTGCAGCAATGCCACTACTCACCAGGGCAGTCCGTCTCATAGCGCCCGCCCTCGGAGACGGCATCACCAAGCTAAGAGGCGAGTCAAAATGGCGAGCAGGAGCCTTAACGCCCGTCTTAGGGTCCGAGATATAAGGCGAACCACGGAGAGTAATATCACCTGGAACGTCGACATTGGCAAGATGCTTCTTGGTCTTGGTCGGCGTTGTCTCGTCAGTCGGCTCTACTTCTTCTGGCACCGGAGTGGTTGCTGACCGTCTACCCATCCTGCCAATAGATCTCCTAGGTCTCGGAGCAGACAGCGCTGTCGTGTAGTCGCTGTCGCTTTCAAACATGTCACCATCACCATAACCTTCTGCTTCATCGGAGCTGACCGCGTCGTCGAAGCCGGCGAATAAACTACTGGTTCTCGGAGGCCGGCTAATGAAACCTTTGTCGTGTGACAAGGGTCCATCGTCGTTGTTACCCGGGTAGGAATCTCGTGTTCCACGATCGGCGGTTGTGGAGGTGAAGGCATTGCGCAGATGTGGTACCGGAGGCGATGAAGGAATCTCGTTGAAACTTGCGTTGCTCTTCATCCGGCGCGGATTGCGTGGCGGTGGCACAACGGCTGGAGGAGAATAAGGAAGTGTTTCTTGTCCTGGCTCTGGGGAAGGAGGATTAGAATTAATAGATGATGGCTGAAGATGCAGGGGAAGTGCTTTGAGTCGTTTGTCAACTCTAATCTCCTCTGTTTGTACTGACGCCTCGCATGATGATGTGGCGGTTACCTGCATGGAGACCTGGCAGCCCGCATCCTTGAAATGTTGGGGTAAAAGTGGTTCCTGCGGACTTGCAGGTCTGGAAGTTGGCGGATGAATTGAAATAGAAGGAATTTGTGCAGCAGCAGGTGGAACTTCAGGAACAAGCATCCATTGCCCTTCTGTTTGCGTTGACGATGAGATACTGTCTTGTGCGACCACCACTGGAGCCAACACAGGTGACATTGGCGTTCTTGGTGGGTTCGGAAGTTCTTCCATTGTCTGGCAGCCTGCAGCAACCATGCAGGTCGTGTTGATCGGTTCGAGAGCAACTGGGGTGCTAGCGCGAACACGCTTGCGGCCTGAGTTTGCTTCTCTTTCTCCGCCAGGCGATATTGGAGAAGTGGCTATCGTGACCTCTTTCACTTGCACCTGCTTGCCTGGACCTGCAACCACAGTCGCTTGAAGGACGGGGGACGGAGGCGGGGTATATTGAGTACCTGAGCTCACATACACCAGCTTATCAATCTTCCTTTCTGGGATCGTCTCAGTGTTACGTCCCTCTAGCTTATCCAAGACAGATTGGTTTGCGAGTATGCGACCAAGAGCAACACTTGTGGGTCTCCGCAAGCTGTCCAAACTATTGGAGTGTCTGTGTGCCCTAAAGAGAATGTTATCCTTGCTGGTCTGCCTTCTATGTGTGGATATGACACTATCGCGCCCATCATGCAGCGATGCCAGATCGTCATCTTCCTCACTGAAGTTGATCTCGTCTGCCAAGCTCATACCATTTGGCTTACCATCTTGTGGGAACATGGAAAAGCGCAAGCTGGTAGTATTGCTATCACGGCGAGAATGTAAGCTCCCAGTGTCGCTCGCATTGCCATCATGATCCAACTCTGGCGTCTCGTCCACATCGAGATGAGTCGCTTGAAACGCGGCGACCTCGTCGAGAACAGTCTTCAGTCGGCCTTCAGCTACATGAATCCTCCTCTCGAGCATTCTTCTCTCTTCCTCCCAATTCTCCTTGTCCTCTGCCCAAAGTTTATGCACTCTAGTAGAGTCTTCTTCCTGAGATCGCGCTTTCTTTTGTGCAGTCTCGAGTCGTCGTCTTGTCTCTGCTGCACTTCTAACAGCTTCGTCGCGCTCTTTCGTGAGTTCTCCAAGAGCAGAACATGTTCCACCTTCAAGTAATGCCAGTTGGCGCTTCAGCGAACGATTCTCTTTCGCATCTTCCGCACTCTTTCCGGTGAGCTGATCGATCTCATTTCTCGAAGTAAACAGTCTCTCCTCCAACTGTTCAATGGCCTTCATCTTGTCGTCCTGATCCCTCCTCAGGTTTAAGATCTCCGCCACAAGATTGGCATGAAGCGTGGGCGTGAACCGTCTTGGGTCGAGGATTGATATGCTCTCATCATTCGCCATGTTTTTCGACTCTCTTCTAGAATGGTATTCTGGCATCGGTCCAGGCGAGGAAGCTGCCGCCCGAGATATGGAATTCTTTCGGCTGCGAGATCGCATGCGTGACCGCTGCTGGTTTTGTGGGATCTCCCTGACGAGTGTCTCGTCTTCCGTCTCCCAGATGTTCATCCTCGCGGTTGTTACCACTCTCGTTCCAGATTATGAGACGTTTCTAGAGCACCACGATCAAGTTGTTCGACTCCCGGTTTTTTCCTCTGATCGCGTAAGTATGAAAATGTTGTGTACCGCGTAGGTATATCGATGAGCCGCCGAACTATGAGCTATCCCAGCAGTAGCTAAACTGAGTAGCTAAACTGGCTTCGTTCACGCTGTTGTCTTCAACTATTGTCGTTCGTGGCCAGCGTCAATTAGTTGGCGATTTTATGATCTCGGTAAAGGTTGCTTTCTTTTGGTTGTCTCGACGATTGTTGTGGCGTTCGATGAAAATCGTGTGGCAACGTTCTTGCAGGTGACTGGTGGTACAGATTAAGGAGTGTAAATGTGGTGTATCTGATCTGGTTGTATCCGAAAAGCCCAGATAGCGGTATGTGGACGCAGTTGAAATGAATGTGTTGTAGGTCCAGTGCCAGGACGAGATGGCGATTAAGTTTGATAAATGAAATGTTGACTGTGTATATGTCTAGCTGTATGCTTCGATGGGTCTTGTGATCTGCTGATAGCTTTTAAAGAGAGTGTAAGTTGGTTTGGGACGTCGCTTCGAGTTTGTGGAGCGCGCAGCACTGAGTGTAAGGGGACACCGTCCCTGTGATTCGACTGGCAAAGCAGTTCTTAGACAACCAGTTAGCAATTGTGCTCAGTATATTTCGAAATTCCAAACTTGGCTTCAATTGCCCTTGACCGAGCTGGTGGGGTATGGCAGTGAGCTCAGAAGCTGTACGTACCCGCCGCGATAGCTATCCACACGGAGCTCGAGTGGGACGCGAAATCAACCTGACGCGTTGTCAATGGGCAGCTTGAGGCAGAGTCATGCCGCAGGCCGCTGGATATCCGACGTTTTAGTGGCGTACAATGTCTCTCAGCGGAGCAATTGGCGAAGGAAAAAGTCGCACACCACGCGGTGGTAGCGAACGTTGAACAGGACAGGCAAAGAGATGTGAGAAAGCTTGACTGATGTCAAAACGAAAGACTGCGGAGAGGCGCAATCAGCTGGGCCAACAGTGAGGAGTGTGAATGGGTAGGAGAGCCAGTTCCGTGGGCCTCCTCATGTCGAAGGGGCCCATGGAAGCTGGATGGACTTTTTGGGATTCTTCGTGACCGAAGGGGCTTAGAGCGAGAATAAGGAGAGCTTGGGGAGATGCAGCTCCAGCGGTCGACAAGGGCAGCTGGGGCCGCTGAGATTGAGGCGTCCACCTTTCATCTGCTCGCTGCAGGGGTGAAGGCGCAGTGGGGAGTCAACCACCATTGGCCCAGCGCGACGGTGACAATGCACTGTGCGAAATGTAAGAAGATCTGCAGAGTGATCAAGTCCAACAAGGTGCAATTCCCGAAAGAAGGAGCATTTTTTCAAGGCGCATTTCTGAAGAATTGGCCTTGAGGACAGTGGCTCTGATGGCGATGATTGTTGTTGCGTGTGTCGAAGACTTGAGGTGATGGGTGTTGAATGTTGATGGTGTCGGAAGGTTCGAAAAGGTTTCGGTTATCAGAAGCTTGAGAGGTTTCGGTCATCGGAAACTTGGAAGCTTTCGGCCAAAGCTGTCTCTCTCCTGGACCCCACAGCAATTGACGTCGGCTATCGCACTGCTCGCACTCGTGCACTGCAGGCTGCAGCATTAGTGCACTGTCGCGGCAGCGCACGGCGTGCTGCAAAGCAGGATCACCGTTCCACTGGCCTTTGGGGAGTGCATTGATACAACACAGAACCGTTGCTCCTTACTGTACTCCATCCAAACATCAGCTTGAACTCGATGTTCTGATCGCACACCCATCACAAAAAATGTCACGGAAACACCGAGCTGCCAAACTTGTCAACCACGCCGTCGGCATATGACATTCCAATAACTAACATTCCAATAACTAGCCTTCCAATAATTAACCTCCCGATAACTAGCCTTCCAATAACTAGCCCTCCAATAACTAGCCTTCCAATAACTAGCCCTCCAATAACTAGCTTTCCAATAATTAACCTTCCAATAATTAACCTTCCAATAATCAACATACCTACCTACTGTGGATTGAGGAAAGTGGCTTTCATCTCAAACGCGCCAAGCTATAACCCGGCCCGTTCCATCATGGGTAACTTGCTGGCCAATTTGCCTCAGAATAGGATCCAGTCCCGCAACTTTCCAAGCAATTCGACGGAGACTATAGGAATGTCTTGTTGGTCGAGTTCTCAACGGAGCGCTGGTTTTGTGTTGCGGCTACTTAGTCAGCGGAGGCCGCCCAAACAATATGCTCCTGCGGCCTTGGAAGATAGGTCTGACAGTTTAGACCCGCGTCCCTCGGTTTCAGCGCCTGTATCCTACAACAGAGACGAGAAAACCCATCGAGAGCTTGATGAAAGAGACCTGGGTCGCCACTTCATCCAGACGCTCCAGAAAGGTTGATCATCTTCTTTGCGGGTTACGGAGGGTTAGACAGCCGCTGCGGTAAGCATCTCGATTAACTCGTCCCAAACATGCATCTCACGCGGCGTCTGACTGAGATCGCGGTTGGGTTCCCGTTGCCGAGACATCAAATGGCGCTCTCCAAGGCCAACCTCCTATTCTCTAATTTCGGTAGTCGACGGGTTGTGTGGGTGCTCACTTCAAGATCAGAGGAGCGAAGATACAGTATTATTTCACTCGTCTTTTTCTCCTAGTCGTTGCTCGCAATAATATCATACTACGAGCACGGGAAGAACGGGCCTTCCTTTGATCGACGGAGATAAAAAGATTAACGAGCTACGGCCGCGATCTCATTCCATTCATGAGATGCGGACGGCCCTCATCAAAACGGTCGCGTTTATAAATTTTGTCTGATCATCTGCTCGTCTCAAGTTTCCGTTCTTCAGGGTCGCCAGGGATGGATCATGGCAGCTCCTCTTTGGTGCAGTTCCAAGCTCTTCGTTGCTTCCTCCCAAACTCTTTTATGCCACTCTCCCGCACTCCGTGAAAAAGGGGCGGCGAGCCTTCCGAGACCTGAAACAACAAGCTCCAAGCTCAATTCCTCACTGTCCACTCTGCAATCTTTTACGTCTCGTTCAACCTCGTCCCGGCATGGTCTCGACGATAGCCAGATACTCGATCGCGTCAGTGCTTTATTGCGAAACAGCCGGGCTCAGAAACCCCTACGTACCGGTTGGCCAAATGCTTTGTATTAACCCCGTACTCAGTAAGACGAAACTTGAGAAACCAGAGTCCTCGTTCAAATCGAGATTGCATGATGATACCCCTTCACCAGGACCCTCAGCCCCCAATTGTCTTTTCACCTATACTTTAATACTCTTTTGAACCCACATCTCACAGCAGGTTGTGCTCCTCGAGTAGTGCTTGACCTGGACCAGCAGACGCATGGTGTTTGTACTCGTACAAGGCAGACTGGCAGAGCACCAGAACCACATTCAATAGTTAGAAAGGCTTGTATACTAAGACTAGTGCATCCCATCGTAAGCTTCTTCGAAACTGATATCTCATGTAGTAGTTGTATTTCCGCTAAGCAATGTGCGATGAGGCCTGTCGTCTGGTCGCTGAATAAATGCCACCGACCTCCCGAAAATATATCGCCAAGCAAAGCAACGTTCTACCCTATAATCTGTCCATGTCCATATCCATGATCATGGCCAGGGACAGGCTGCAACTGGCCATTCACTATCGCCAGCCGAACCGCCTTCTTCCTCCTCACCAAGTCACTCACGACACCCCTCAAATAAGTTCTCGCAGCTTCAATCTCCTCCCTACTCTCCGTGGCCGTCTTCAAAGCATCCAGCATTAGTCTAACCTGTGTCTCGCTCTGCAAATTAGGACAAGTGCGTCCTTGTCCAAAATGCGGAATGCCACACAAGCCGCAGTGTTCATATCCAGTGCGCTTGAGCGGACAGTAGCCCACAGGGTGGACCTGGCGACATGCAAGGCATTGACGTGGCTGAGCGCCTTCGATGGGGGATTGCTGGGCTGAGCCTTGGGCGAAGGTTGGCGGGTTGCCGCGAACTACTTTGACGCGGTAGAAGTCGTCGACTGGGAGGAAAGTTAATATATGAGCTGGCCAGATGGGTAAACGACGCAATGAGCAACGCCGGAGGAAAAGCAAAGTAAGCGCTTTAATTAGAGCTCGGAACCACGGAGGCGTTGGGCGAGTCGGAAGGAAGAACGGGCGCCGCTGCTGTTCCCTCCTGCCTGACCGTGCCAACAGCCACATCCGGGCGGATAGGCGGAGGCTCAGGAAGGACAGGCGAAGCAGCTGTTCCCTCCTGTTTGGCCTTGCTAATAGCCATATCCAGGAGGATAGGCGGATGCGTAAGAGGAGGACCTTTCAAGTCATCGTCTGGGAAGAGAAGAAACGACTTGAACGGAGGGAGCTTCAATGGCTCTCTCACCCACAGCTTTCTCTCAGGCGGCGGCACTGGCGCCACAACTGCAGGAAGAATGCTGGCCCTTCCCACCTCGCCAGCCAAATGTGACCCAAGTTGTTGCTTGACAAGATTCTTGGCTTGCGACTTCACAGCATTCTGTAGGTTCTTCGCAAACTTTGAGTCGCCACTTGCAGCACCCTTTGGCTTGCGAACGCGCGGCTTCTTGACTACAGGAGTCTTAACCACGCCATCTTGGACGGCCGCCTTTGGCTTTCTCGGGGCAGCCTTCTTCGGGACGGTCTTTTTGGCAGTGGGGGTTTCGGTTCCGGGCGGAGAGGAACCAATCTCGGCCGCGAATTTCGGCTGCTTCTTGGGGGTACGCTTGGAAGGGGTGGACGGGACGAGATTCTTGGCCTGCCTACCTTTGCGGGCTTGGTTCTTATCTTGGAGCTCCTTCGGGTTGAAGAAGTCGCCATCGTGATCGGATTCCTCCTCGCGATCAGACTCGCTCTGACCTCCCATCTCGAAATCGCTATCTTCAGGCTGTTGCTTGCCTGATTTTCGACGGTTTGCGGTGTCCTCAACAATGTCGTTGTGATAAGCGGTGACCTGTGGAGTATTAGTTTGGTTGAAGCAAGAAGTGAAAGGAAAGGAATAACAACCTGGCGAACACGCTTTCCACGTCCAAACTGCTTTTGCTTGGCAAGCTCCTCTCTTTGAGCTTCCTCCTCTCTCTCCTTCAAAATCTTCTCCCATACATCTGCGCTTGGTGTTGGCTCCCTGGCATCTGGGTCGCCGACGTCGTCACCAAGAGTAGCGGTGTCGTTCTGCCAGATTCTGGCAAACGAGAATTGAGACTCGGCGGTCTTCTCCTCTGAGGTCTCTGTTTGTTCAACCTGAGAACGATCGAGGAGCTTGTCAACTGACGCAGAGTCGTACTTGATGTCATTCTCGTCGTTCTCCTCAAATAGGGCTGCGGCGCCGTGCTGCAAGATAGTTTGAACGTCAACTCCGGCATCATCATCCTCACCCATGCTTTCAATGATAGCTTGATCAAGTGCCATCTTCTTGCGGCCAATCTGGACGATCTTCTCCTCGGCACTGTCCTTCGTCATCAGTTGGAAAACCAGCACCTTGTTCTTCTGGCCAATACGATGAGCTCTGGAAAGAGCCTGCAGATCCTGGTGGGGATTGAAATCTGGATCCATGATAATGACAGTGTCGGCCGTGGCGAGGTTAATACCGACACCTCCGGCACGAGTTGAAAGCAGGAAGGCAAAGAGCGGAGAATCAGGGGCATTGAATGCATCAATGCGCTTCTGTTTCTCTAGTGTTCCGACAGATCCATCCAAACGATGAAACTGCATGCCTAGGCCGATGAGGAAGTCCTCGACGATGTCAAGTTGCTTCAAAAACTGACTGAATATGAGAACTCTGTGGCCACGTTCCTGCAACTTAGGAAGCATGATCTCGAGTAGCTGCAGCTTCGATGATGCATCCACAAGATTGCGATGAAGCACCGTCCGGGTCTGGTTTCTCTCTTCGATAGCTTCACTGTAAACAAATGGATGGCACAAACACTTGCGCAGCTGCATCAGGATGTTGTTCAAGCCGCCTCTCTCCTGTGGCTTGAGAGATGTGTGATCTTTGCCATAAATGGCCTTGAGAAGCTCAGGGCTCTTGGCGAGAATCGACTTGTAGAGCTTCTTCTGGACAACGCTCATGGTAACCGGGATAATAACTTGTGCCATAGGTGGAAGGAACTTGAGCACTTGCACCTTCGTACGGCGGAGAATCAACGGCTTGATAAGAGCCCAAAGCTCACCCACGTTCTCGTTCGTCAGGGTCTCGTACTTGGCATCCAACTCACAAGCGTCCACACTGCTGTCCAAGAACTGGAGAAGTGTGAAGAGTTCTAGTTTATTGTTCTGCACAGGGGTACCAGTAAGCAGAACTCGCCATGGGATCTTGAGGTCTTGCAACGCGCGATAGAGTAAGTTCTTATCGTTCTTGAGACGCTGTCCTTCATCAACAATAAGGCCCGACCACTTAATCTTCTTGAAAAATTGGCGACTCTTCTCATCGACTGGAGCCTCGTATGAAGTGACGATGATGTGTGCAGCAAGATCCGAGCGGCCATCTGGGAAGAGCTCATACTCCATTGCAATCTCCCTTGCCTCCTTTGTACCGTAGTACGCAACAACACGGAGCTGTGGGCACCACTGCTTGATCTCACGGCGCCAGTTAGGGCACGTGGAGTTGGGAACAACGATCAAGAAGGGATAGCACGCCGGCTTTTCAGTAATCAAGGCAGTGAGCGCTGCAATAACCTGGATTGTTTTACCGAGACCCATCTCATCAGCCAGAATGACGTTCTTCTCCTCGTGAAAGTTATAGCAGAGCCAGTTCATTCCATCCATCTGGTACTCCATCAACTTGCCACCAATAAGTGCTTTCGGTTGCTCACGCATGACGAGATCCTTGTTGAAGTCGGCTGCTCTGTAACTGGCAAGGCGTTTTTCGGCTGTTCTTTTCACCAGTGGCTTGAAATACTTTCCAGCAAGGTACTCGCAATATGCTGCTTGGAAGTCGGCATAACGCTCTGTGTCCTCAACTGGTGGTGGGCTCTCCCATACAACCTCCTCATATCCAAGGCCGATCATCTTCACAAGAACCTGATCGACTTCGGTGATGCGAGCCTTGTCGACTTCCTCCGTATGTGTAGATACACGACTGGAATACTTGACGTCAAGGACGATCTCAATTCTTAGATACTCCTCTGGAATGGCATCCTTCTCTGTCACGATCGGAGTGCCACCGTTCAGTTCATAACACTTGCGCGAAAATGCCTTCCTCATGGATGTAGACATGACTCCCCAGCACCAAGCTCCTGGCATCCAGGTGCACCTGAAGTAGGACATCTCCTCCCATCTCACGAGGTACTCCTTGGCATCCTCTTCAAGCGTATCCACGGTGTCATCTGGAGAGTAGGCCTCCTGATCGACTGGTCTCCATGCGACGATTCCTGAGGGTTTCACCGGGGCTTCGAGACAATCCTTACACTGCCAGTGCTTGGAGTATTCACCAAAGCGATACTCGGTGTTTCGCTCCTCATCCTCAGATGTATGCGAATGCTCATCCAGTGGTGGCAAGTGGTTAAGATGGCAACCTCTCTGGCACTTGGTGCAGCGGAAAAGGAGAACCAGTGGGTTGTTGATCTTCACTGGGCCAACTTCGGCGATTGGGTCGACTCCATCATTCTCCTCTCTGATTTTCTCCTCTTGAAGAGTCGTCTTCTGAACCGAAAATGGCTTGCACGAGACACCCTTCTCTTTGCACTCCCAACAGCAACCAAGATCTGGAGCTGCAGGATCCTTCTTCTTGGCCAAGCCGACGCAACGCTTGCACTGTAAAACAAAGTTGTCTTCGCCAATTTTGGTAACAAGGTGATCCCTCCTGTTGCGTTGTCCCAAACATATCTTGTGGATGGCGGTAGTGCAGCTCTGGCATTGAATGAGAGGACTGGTGCCCTTATTAGAGTTGTTACCATACTCGCCACAGACGTCGCAGAAGTTGTTGTGGTAGAATCTGAACTCGTTCTTGGCTGGCAGTGGCTGGAACACCTCGCGAACAGTGACCGTCCTTGGTGCAGAAATGGACGCCACAGAGTCGTCGGCGTAAACCTCTTCGTCGTCCTCGGGGCGTTCTCTCATGCTTTTGGAGGCTTTAGTGCTTCTTCCAGATTTTCTGGTTGGCACAACCTCGACCATGGATGCGCTGTCGGACTCATCCAATACGGACGTGCGACCGCCTCTGGTGGTGCGGCCACTCTTGTTAGTAGTCGCCCTTCCGCTCGTGCGATGGCCTTTGGCTTGCATTTTGATCGACTCGTTATCATCATCTTCGTTCTCGTCCACAAAGTACTGCAAACGTGTCTCGGAGATAGGTTTCGCCTTAACGCGGGAGCGTGTAGAACGTGCAACTGGCGCGGCGCCCGCAACCTCAGAATCGTCTTCAGACGCAGCTCTGCGGTATGGTGGTGCGGAGATCTTTCTCGATGAGCGGCGTGTCGTTCCAGTGCGCTGTTTCTTCGCATCAGATTCGGATAACTCTTCCTCGTCGCTTGGAGCGGCAAACTTGTACTTTGGTTTTGGGCTGTTGCGATTGCGTTTGCCGACTGAAGTCATACTGGTTTGCCTTACGGAACGGTCCTCCTCATCGGATGATTCGTTACCAATGTGACTTGCTCTCTTAGGGACTGGCGAACGATACTCCTCGTCATGGTTCCCGTTGTTGAACATGTCGAGCTTCTTCTTGCCGTTAGGCGCCTTGAGAAGAGTTTTCTTGGTCATCTGTCGTCGATATGTGAGCTCCGATCGTTCTGAGGTTGTATGTGACAGTTCTGGGTGGTAAAGAAGGAAAAGCTTGTCAATTGACTTCAGATTGACAGGCTAGTTGGCCGATGTAGAAACAAAAGTGTGGCCGGCTGTATCAAGCTGTGGTTGTTGATCCTTGGTGGAGACGACGAAGGTAGGCAAGTTGTGACTTGAAAGAAAGGTTGGCTAGCGTCTCGGCTAAACAAGGTTGGGATGTGGTGCGAATGAAGCAGGTACGATCTTGTACTAGCGGCAATATATACGATCCACAGCCCTGCATACGAGGCCGATATGCGAAGCTCAACTCGGAATGGGGTTGCGCTGAAGTGAAAGTGAACTTACAGTCTCCTGTCTACCGTCCACAAACTGAACTTTATAGCGGCCATTTGATGCACCCTGATCGAGTATGCGCTCTACTGTGTCGTCTTCTGGTGGCTCTGAGACCTCTTGATATTCATTACGGTTCAGCGGCTTCGGTACCGCAATACTGATCTTCATGTCGGCGCTCTCTGATGTGGCGTCGCCGTCGCCAGATCCCGATTCGTCCTCTATGGTTGCAACAGCCTGCTCTGCCGCTTTGGATGTGGATCGTCTTGGTCTATGGGACAGGCGGCGTTGCGTCGACGGTGCTTGTTCATTAGGCGAAGCAGAAGCTTCCACAACAAGCTCCTCCTCAGACGACTCCAAGTTGCCGTTCGGTGACTCCAGGCGTGGCATCGTGCCTCTCAATCACCGCTGCGTCTTGCGCTCTTTTGAACTTTAATCCTTACTGTTGGGGTTGGTGACTGGTTGATCGCGAGTTAGCACCGTCTTGACAAGGTAACGGCACAAGGATGCACCGTAGCCTACCTGAACCACTGGCTGTATAAAGATGTATGGTCCTCTACTTCATTTTTATCCGCTTGTTTTGTGATGCTGTTTCAGCCTTGAGGGCGATGTCGTTAATTGATTAAGTTGACGCGCCTTATCTTAGTGGACAGGGGACGCGATTAGTCGCGTATAGCCGTTTTGGCTCACCTGGCATTTTTCGGCATTTAACTTCCTCGTCTACCATTGAGATTAAAAATTAATATATGGATTAGCAAATTGGGCTTCGGAGGACGTTGGTACGCTCAAAGTGTCTATCATAAACAAGCAAGGTATTAAAATTATGGTTTCTATCAATGTTCACTCGTGAATGTGATACCCACTGATGATGCTCGGAAGCTCCCGACGGCCGCTAAAAAGTTCCAAAGTCCCTGTCAAAAAATCCCCAAGGTCTCTCCGCTGCGATACTACACTTCCTCGCGACCTTTTATGCCTTCTACACCCAGCAGCATTACCCTTTCAACCCGATGAGCAGCCACGTTCTTTCCGCCGGATGTCAGCGCATCGGCTCGCGCGCCATTGTTCTTCCATTTCTCTATCCTCACCTTACCGCCCGTAATGTCTCCGTCAACAGCGCAATCGGCAAGGGCTTGCGCAAATCTCAAGGTGTGGGATTCCGTGGGAGAGAGAGACCAACACGCCATACCCCGGACAGTGATGTGCGCATTCGCACCGGCAAGCGTGAGGTCAAAGACGACTCGCTTCCGCCCAAGAGATCCAGAGCCTCTAGGTTCCATGATCCAGACTCGAGCTTTGGAAAGCGCTCAGTGGTTGGACAGGAGAGGAAGAGCAAGGTCGCTGAGAAACGAGAGTTTACAAGGCCCAGAATCGACTATGAGAAGCATGAGACGAACAAGAGGGCTGCAGAGTCGGACAGAATAGCAATAGGGAGAAACCCTGAGAAGAATAAGGTCAGCGCAAGCAGACTGGCATATCTTGCAAGAGAAAGTGGCACTGGTGGATGGAAGGAAAAGGAGGCAGAACAGAAGCCCGCCAAGGTGGATCCTGAAAACGAAGCATTTGCTGCAAGGAAAATACTAGAGAACGAAAGGGAAGAGAGGGCTGAGAGATCTTTCTCGGACAAGTCGTTCAAGAAGGGTGACTTCAGCATAAATCGCGCGGAGAAGCCAAGATACGATAGGGAGGAGAGACCATCATATAACAGAGACGAGAGACCAGCTTTCGACAGGGAGCCCAGAAGCGATGCTGCGCCAGCCACTGAGAGGAAGTTCACGCCACTCATCGACAAGCGCATCCCACTATCAATTCCATACACCACTCCAGCCTCTGAATTCCTCTACGGTGCCTCCGTCGTCGAGGCAGCATTGAACTCCAAGGCCAACCCACGCCGCAAGCTCTACAAGCTCTACATTTACAACGGCGAGAACCGTGAAAATGAGGATCGCGATAAGGAATTCGCTCGCTTTTCACGCCGCCAAGGCGTCCCAGTCGAGTTCAAGAGCGGAGACTGGTTGAGGATGATGGACAAGATGAGTGCTGGACGACCACACAACGGGTATATCCTCGAGGCATCGCCCCTCCCAAAGCTGCCACTGCTCTCCCTTGGTGAGCTCACCGAAAGAGACGGCCAGTCCGGCTTCAAGATCGCATTGGACTACCAGTCGAAGGAGGAGGCTGCAGTAAACGGCAACACCGATTTCATCCCGGTCCCATCCATGACCAAGTCCGGCGATGGCAGAAAGCCATTCATCCTCGTTCTCGACTCCATCCTGGACCCAGGTAACCTCGGTGGCATCATCCGTACCGCCTCCTTCCTCGGTGTCACTGGTATCGCCATATCCAGCCGCAACTCTGCATCCTTCACTCCAGTTGTGCTCAAGGCGTCCGCTGGTGCATCTGAGAACGTCACGCTCTTCACTATCAAGACACCAGCTGGCTTTATTGAGGACTCCAAGCGTCATGGTTGGAAGATCTTTGCTGCGGTGGCACCGAACACAAACCATGCCCCAGGTGGCCCTGTGAAGCTCACTACCGACGACCTTTACAACCCATTACACGATGCACCAAGTATTTTGATGCTGGGTAATGAGGGAGAGGGTCTGAGATGGAATTTGAGGAGCAAGGCCGACGTGGAGGTTAGCATTCCAGGCTCAACGTCGAGAGCTGGTGTTGACTCCCTGAATGTGTCTGTCGCCACTGGCATCCTTTGCACTGCTATGTTGAGGCAGTTACCGGTCAAGAAGACCAAGGCGGAGATCGAAAAGGAGACGAATGAGAGGATAGAGAAAATTTTGGCTAAGAAGGCGGAGCTGTTTTAATACCATTTTAAGGAATATCGAAGGATAGAGGGTGAGTGTATGAGTATGTATAACCTGAAAAATACCATGCGTTATTACCGTTTTGTCTTGTTAATGTTGCTGGAGTGCATCGTTCATGAAGAGTCTTCTGAATCAGAACTTCATACATGTCAACCCTGGCAATTTCGCACATCACCAGCATGGAGACCTCCTTTAGGGCAGTTTTCTCTACGGTTTTCGGCTTGTACATGCAGCATAACTACGTGAAGTATCTGTGGAAGCTGCAATTTTTTTACATTCCTCCTGCATGCTTGCAGTAAACATTGTATTATGATTTTTCGACACCACCAGTTTCTGCACAAGTAAAGGATCTATCTATGCAGCTAGGCAACGCCTGGCACACATGATTATCACAGCTGGCGCTTCTAGAAGCTAGAAACTTTTCAGAAATGGATCGCCTTTGTGAATCCGACATGGCCAGAGCTCTAGCTGTGTCGCATACGACCGCACTTATACTTCAGGTACCTTGGCTGTGGCCATCACCTGCACAATCAGAGCCCGCCGCACCCTGTGAAGCCAGCAACAGTGAGGTTGGCGCTTTAGTTAACAAAGATGCAGACTACACAAATCACATCTCAATCGCACAACAAAGCCACACATCAGGTGTTATGTCATCAATTATCTATGTATCCATGGCTTGAAAGGTCCCATACCCTGCCAAGGCATCAGATCCTAACAAAACCAATCAGATATAAATGCCTCCCGTATGTAAAGTCCAGCAACTCCTGGATTTGCTCGCATGGGCATGTAAACCGTAAATGCAAGTTGGCTAGGTATCAGGTAAGATGGTAAAGCAATAATCTGCCCTGTACGCCACGCTAATTGTCAAAAGTACGAGCAAGTTCCTCCAGCCACAGTCGTCAAAGATTAGGAGGCCAAGATGAGACGGTGTTGTGATCAGTTTGGAGCATCTGAAACTCCTCGCCAGAAGTGCTGCTGGAGTCATCAGAGCTAGAGTCCTCAGCAGCTGGCCTGAAGGTATCAAGGTCGCCCTCGCTACCAACATCGTCGAGAACACTGGATACAGCCACGGCAGAAGTAGCAACAGCCTGAAGGCCAGCACGGAGCTGGTCCTCAGCAGCCTCTGCATCCTCAGCACCATCGTCAGACATCGGGGTGTCCCCCATCTTCGGAACTGAAGTTTGACTGTTGCCGCTGGCCGCCTTGGTAACTTTGGTGACCTTGGTGGTAGCCTTGGCCTTGCTGGTGACCTTAGCACGCTTAGCTGGCGGCTGCATAGCGATCTGCTCATCCTCACTGGAGGATGGGGTGTCCTCCTTGTAAGGAGACTTGTTGTCCTTCTTGGCCTTGCCGCTGGGCCTATACTTGGATGGCTTGTTTGGAAGCATCACAAGCTCCTTTCCTCCGCAGCGGCGGGTGCGCGTCTTGGACTCGACAGTTGGTGGGGGAGACACGAACTTGCCCTTGGACTTGCGAGGTCTGCCTTTAGTCTCAACCTTCTTAGTGTCGGCCTTCGGACCAGATGCAGCAGTGGTGTTCGTCTTGGACTTGGCACCATTCTTGAGTCTGGTAGGGATGGCGGCCTTGGCAATGGTGACCTCGCCCTCAGCATCATCAACCTCCATCTCCTGCTCATCGGCAGCATCAACTGGGTCAACAGCGTCAAGTTCAAGATCACTGACATCAAAGTCGGAGTCGGATTTGGCAATGGTCTTGGCAGCACCACCACGCTCCTCTTCTTCAGCCTCGATCTCAGCAATTGTCTTGTCCTTCTTAATATCAGCGACCTCATAACTAGCCTTGCCCTTGGCCTCAGAGTCGATGTTCTCCTCGACCTCATCGTTGTCCCATCCAAGTTGAGCACGAATGTAGGCATACTTCTCGAGCTTTGGATCACCTGGCTTGTTCTGGAATCTCTTGTGTAAATCCTTGATATGGAACCTGGCCTGGCCAAGCTCCTTAGCTGGCTCCCAGGAAGCCCACTCAAGAGGCCATCCGTCCCAAAGGACAAGGTAATCAAGCTTGCCCTTCTCCACACGGGAGTTCAGCATCATCTCCACAATATACTCCTCGTTCTCGTTTGGAGCATGGTAGGTTGGAAGCTCCTTCTAGGGGTGTTGGCATGCGGTCATCGATTTCAAAAAGGGTGTCAGTCATACCTTGCCCCTCAACTTCTTCTTTCCGTTCTGATCGCCATCCCCCTTCACCTTGATCTTGATGTACGTCTGGCGCGCCTTGAGTTCAACTTTGAGTTTGCCATACTCAATATTGTTCTTGCCGGTCTTCTTCTTACCAGACTGCCTGTTCTTTGCGACCTAGAGGAGGTTAGCATGGGAGGAAATTCAACAATGGATGGTATACTCACATATTTGGCAAGTCCATATTCATACTTATTCCAGGCTTGGTCAAAAGTAATTGGCTCAATTGGAATCTCCGGCTCCTCTTGCTTGGCCCTCTTAGGTGGCTCTGGTGCGATCATCACCTTCGTGGAAGTGATAGCTACTCTCGCCATGTTGACGGATTGCGAGAGGGGTGGTTCTTTCTCTTGTGTTAGGCTCTTTCCTTATCCCAGGAGGCTGCATAGATTGGTGTGTGTGGCTTACATGGAGTGGGTTGAGGTGTCGGGTTAGGGTTGTCCAGTAACTGAGGTTGACGCGTCTTTGTTGCGATATCGGTTTTGAGCTCTTCTGGGTTGCAACATAAGTGAGTACTCACAGCGATGAAACTATAATTAAACTCAATACTGATATGTTCCAATACTAATTATATCCTTAGTAGCCATAATTTATAAAGAGTGGGTTCAGTTTTGGGGTTGTAGGGTAGCTGTTGTAAGACGGAAGGTGCGGGTGGTGGCTAGGCAGCCCATATCTAGGTGCGCGTTTTCTCAAATTGCAAGCCGTGGGCTCGCTTGTAGGTTCTGCCCACCGACACCGCCGATTGGCGAAGCGCGCCTCTAGCGCTTATACCTGCGGCTATTTGGAGGGCACCATTTGGGTGCCTAAGGAAACACACAAGGCATTTAAAGGCCGCCACCAGCTCGACTATAATCGGGAGGATACTCTTGTCCGCACAGCCAAATTGGAGACCAATCAGTCATTATAAGTGTGTATGTATGTCACTACACTGTATGTCTTCGAGCATTATGTATTAAGCCTTTTGCTTTAGCCACTGAGAGCAACTACTTTGGCGGTAAATGCATTGTCTTCTCACCTATTGCATGGCCAAAAGTCCCTTGTCCTAGGGAGAGCAAATACTGAACTTATGTCCTACCAGTCAATGGCCCTCAAACTATGTAAAACAAACGCAACTGGATCGTTCCTAGGTCAAGCAAGTTGGGTAGCAACCACGGTCCTGGTCCTCTCACACCTGAAACAGCCACAAAGGAGTGCATCCACAGAAGCCAAGACCCAACAGGGCAAATAGGAATATTTATTCATGCCAACAGAGTGGTCTTGGTCGTCATTCACAGATCCACTACCTGTATACTGCCACTCTCCACTTACACAACTACGAGATTTTAACTGGAGGTGGACTTTAGTGCCTTATAGTCCAAGGGTTTACCAGGTTATTTTTGGATAGACGCAAGTCAGTAACATGCACTACCATCGAAAACTGTGTCAAGGCCACAGTAATGTCTAAGCAATGCCAACACGTTGCATACAGAGTACGGGGTTTAACGGACGCTTGTGCTCCCCCGAACAGGCCAATACAAATGGTATTCATCCTGTGTAGCAATGATAGTGCAAAAACGAGACCTTTCCAGCCAAAACAACGAGACAGGCATGCTGCTAACAGCACGGTGCAGTTCCTTCTGCCAGTAAATGCCGTTACCTAGAATGCTGAAGGTTCATAGGAGACGAATTGGGAAGTCTCCACTAAAGATACAATCGCAGTCGGAGCCCTCATCTAGAGCGTCACACACTCTATATTTGCAAATCTTCGTCCACGATTTCTTTAACTTCTATAATCCTGGCTCAAATTTAATCGACGTCCTCTTTGTTCTCCACAACTCGACGAAAGCCGACATTGCCAACACCACATCCACATCGCTCATCAGCGTCATCGTCCTACCATCTCGCATGATTCCAAACCTAACACGAGTTCAACAGAGTTATATATGCAAAATATCAGAAAATGCAAAAGATTCGACCCTCATGTGACTCGAACACACAACCTCAGTCTGTCAAGATGACGCCCTTGCGGACGTTTATAGGAGGACCACGCGCTACCATTGCGCCAAAGGGCCGTTTAATGATCAAGCAGAAAATACTGTCAATGTTATTCAAATATGCTGCCATTATTGGCGGATCGCTCCTGTTCTTTTTAATAGTGTGAATGTCTCCACAACAGACCGCAAGTTAGCGGTTAAAACATGATTTCCCTTTTACCTTCAAACATCCAAGAAACCAGTCTTGGAATCCTGGGAACAGTCTTAAGTGGTCGTCAGATTTTACCTAGTGATCAAATCCACCTCGTAAAACGAAAATCAGTCAGATTTTAAAAGTCGAAATTGAAGTCGGACTTTCAGATGCCATGGCCCTCACAAATGCTTCAGTATAAATAGTGGCCCCACATCCGACCTCATGGCCGCTAACGATAGATGATCATACAATAGTTCTGCAAATATTATCATTTCATGTCTTAATCCATCTATCCATGGGCATCATGCCGGCATCCTTCATTTCACATAAACGTCTTTTCCAAACGCCTGCAATGCTCGCTTCTTTCATGCCCTGATATCTATGTTAGGACCCATTAACGTCATTATCAAGTGCACCATTCTCATACCAAACCATCCATCCTCTCTTTGAAGTATACCGGATTACGCGCGATCGGCAAGCAATGCTTATACAGACTGTGCCCCACAGTTCCATAGTAAACTCCTTCTACCCTTCTCCCCACTCCCACAACTCTCAAAATTCAGTTCCCACACCATTACCATCTCCCCTAATGGTATTTCCCCCTCGCCCTTCGCTTTCGCTGCCCCTAAAACAGGCTCCATACCTACACTCCTTCTTCAACACATGCCTCTTATTGCTGACCCCCTCGGGCAGAGAAGCTACTGCAACCTCTCCCCATCCTGCACAGCATAAAGGCTAACCAGGAACTTCCACATTCTCGCCCCACTCAAATCAATAGCCTCCCTCATCCTCTCATCCTCCACCTTCTGCCTCTTCACACTCTCAGGGCTCCTCTTATTCTTCACCCTCTCCGCACTACACCTCGTGACCCTCGCCTCGTTTCCGGCGGTAATCGCGTTCAACAACTCTTCCCTCGGTATTTCAAACCCGCGATCCTTAGGCAACAACCTCATCATTTGTTCAAAACAGAAACTCAACTTTGCGTTATCCACCGGACTGCTAGTATTAGCCGCCCAGGGCAAAAAGCACTTTATCATTATAGGAAGATCGAACCCGTCGGATGGCCAAGGGTTGGGAGGGGCTTTGGTGTCAATTAGTCGGGACACAAGCATTTGAAGGAGAGAGGAGACTGCTTCTTGGGGGACGAAGTAGGATTGGTTGGCGAGTATGACGACAAAGTCGTTGTAGGTTAGGGGGAGGAGGGTGTCGCAGATTGTGTCGTAGAGGGCCGAAGAGGCTTCGCGGCGGTCGAAGAGGTAGTAGTCTAAGCGGAGCATCTAGCTGTGGTTAGCGTTGTTTTTATTGAGGTTTGAGGTAGGCGAGACTTACCAGACCCAGGAGCTTGCAGCGTAGTTGGATTGCTGCGTCTCCACCAAATGCCTTTTGCCCCTCGGCATCATGTGCGACTCTCTTGGACTTCGCTGATTTCGCATTCTGCTCAGATTGGATGCTCTTCTCCCACTTTTCGTGAGGGACATCCTCGTCTAAGAAAAGCCTCTTTGGGTCGTTCTTCACTTCCTCGGAAAGCTCCTTGACCAGTTCATTCTTCCACACCTCTGGGTACGCGCGCAAGCTTTGCTCTTGACCATCAGCGAAGATGGCTGCCAACGCACGCCTGTACTGCGTTCTGAGATCGATTGGTTTGCTAGGCGAAGCATAATGAAGCACAACTGCGCGGCCAAGAATACTCTGCGTGAGCGGATTCGTCTTACCATCAGTCATGGCATGTATGCAACGCTCAAGATCTTCCTCCATAGCACACATCACAATGCGAAGCCACTCAAAGTAGTACTCCCATCTCTCCTTGTGATTGACACTGCAATTGAATGCCCATCCTGCTACATGCCAGAAGTCGTCTGCTGTGTTCCCGATGCTCGCCTTGTTCGCAAATTTGTGCTTAATTGCTGCTTCCTCGTCGTCGTCTCTCTCGTCCGAGTCGCCAGGTGACCGCCTGTGGCGTGTGCTGTTTCTGTTGCGGCCTGATCTGCCTCCGCTATCTTGCGCGGTAAAACGGAAGGCGGTACTCAAGTTTGATCGCTCTGGGCCTACTGCCTCAAGGATGTTGGAGAGGCATTTATAAGCTGTACGCGAAGCTTCCTTGGCGCGCTCTTGGTTCGCAAGATAGGTCGTCGTTTGAGGATGAATCATTATCGTAGAAAGCATCGAGATGTAGCTGGAAGGCGGAACGAACGATGGCAGTGCGTCTTTAGAATCATCTCCTCGGCCAGAGATGCAGAGGCAGTCGAGTAGCGTCGTCGCGAATTTAACTGTCTCCGTTGGTTTTTGTACTGGAGAACAAAACGCAGATGACAAGAACGGGCACGAAGGAACGTGGTTGAGGAAGTAGCGGAGAGACTCACATAGTCCTTCTTCGTAGTAGATCTTGACGTGCTCGAGTACTTGATAAGGGATTGCGACGCCTTTGCGGTATTTGCCGTGGACATCAAGCATGCCATGCTGCGCCAACAGCTCGAAGTCCGCCGGGCCGAGATCTGTGATTGGCATCTCAGGCATGACTGATGACTTGCGGCGCTTAGGATTCCGCTTCCTTCTCAAGGTAACCTTGGGCTTGGATGACTGCGCCCCGGACTCGAGGCTGGCAATCTCCCGGCCAGATGCGGCGGCTGGAGGATCCAAGATGGGCACCGTGCTCTCTTTGGCATTTCCCTGACGCATAACCAAGTCCTCGCCGTCAGAAACGTAAACAAAGGCCTCGCGATTCCTCTGCTTTCTATCAGATGCCATCTTCGAGGGGTAGTTGAAAATTTGCTCGCTCTTTCGCTTCATTTGGACTGAGTCGAAATCTTGTTCAGTAGGTCCAACCCCGAGCGGTGAGGTGATGATGTTCTCTAAACCAACAGGCTGCCTGTCCAGATCTTTAAGTATCTTCTTCGGCGGAGCAGGTGTATTTCCTGCGGCCGTGAGAGTAGCAGATGGCGCGTTTTCGTGCAAGTGTCCCAAAGCGTCGGCAGTTGGTAGATTCAGTGCTGGCGTGCTTGCACTTCGCAAATGTGAATGAGTTGCTTCCACCGCTCCGAATCTTTCGCCAACTGCTGCGTCTCCATCGACGTGTGAATGACGCTTGAATGCGCCGCCGTTCAACTTTTGCGCGGACCTGCTGTGACGACTGCTGATAGCATTGGTGTGTAGGGTTTCCCATGCAGGGTCTGCTGGCTCCTCATCTGTATGAGTGAGAGGAGAGCTGCCGGGTGCAAGACCGTAAGACGGGGAAGCCTTTCGATTATGTGGCCATTGTATTCTCGACTTCGTAAATTCTGCGCTTCTTGGTTCTGGCGAGGCTGGCTTCATCTTCTGCCGAAGCGCTTGAAGGGTTGACGGCGAGTGCGTTCTACCATCGACTGCCGGTGTCTCTAGTCTCGTCTTGTCCTTCTTCTTCTTCGGCTCTGGCGTATTGTGTGGAGAGTTCGCCCTCTCTTTGCTTTGCTTTCCACCCATCACGTCTATGCGCCTGAAGCCTTGCGATGCGCGACCCCGGCCCTGAGCTAGCTAGCTTCGAAGGCTGATTGGTGCAGTTTCGCCCAGACTTATACCTTGCACGTTGCTTTGCGGCTCAGAGAACGATCTGTTGATGCGATACCGCGTGCACGTCGTGCTCGACGGTTAAAGGATGTTAATTTTCCTGCGGGAGTTATCTTCCTGGCCTTGAGTTTTATTGAGCAAGTCGCTCCGGATGTTTGGCCGATTCCTTTCTGCAGCGAAACATAAGTTTGCAGCTTAGTTGCTTGTAAAAGGTCGAGTTTGAATATTGGAGCACGATCAAATGGTCATGTCCAAATATTGTTCTGATGTTGGCTTTGCTTGCTGCGCTCATGGGCAAGGCGGCATCGCAAGGCTGCGATGGTTTGGAACGACGCGTTTTGTGAATTTATGACGCGTCCTCCGCGGAAAGTGTTTGCATACTATTCACAGGCATCCCGGCTAAAATCTACGGGTAACTTACACAAACATGAGGATAATCTAATTCACATTCATTGAATAGACCAATCAGTGGCCCCAGTCTTTGTTAATTGCTATTTATAGCTCATTTTGTTTTAAATGCGTGGTCTTGGTTATTTCAATTCACATTCAATCGCTCTTGTCTTTTCAGAATTGCAACAAAAAACGGAACCCACGACCATGATAAAACATTTTGGTTTATATACCCTTTCGCCGCGCACCAACTAATAATCTCCTACCACAGATCGTGGTGGGATGGTGTAATGGTAGCACGTGACGTTGTGGTTTCTCGCTCAGCAAGCTTTCATGAATGATCCGTTTCAATCTGGGTTCGATTCCCAGTCCCGCCAGGAGATTGAAAGCTAAGATGGTTAAACTCCATCAATAACATACATTTTTGAAATTTATTGGTGGGTTTGTAGTGCAGCTTTTGGCGGGGTTGGTTGTTGAAGGGTGCTTTGCATGCCTTCTCCACAGCGATGGCAGACGCTCGGGCCTCAACGCGTCGCCAAATATTCGTATAACAGTCGCGTCTCCGTGTGTTCAATTTCGCTATTCATACAATTCGTTTCTTGCAATTGCCTCTCTGCTCACATTTGTCAAATAGCTATCACATAGCTTTGGCTGTAAGCAGTTTCGGCAGGTTATCTGTTTTTTTGCTTTTGTTTACATTGTACTTGTGAGTATTGCTTTATGAGAACGCTTTGTGTCTCATGGGGATTGAGTCGGTGTGTCAATACTCGATAGATTTGCTCAGCGAATATTCCCAATTCTAGCTCTACAAGGACGTTTTTAGCTGCCCTTTGGGCTTTCCAAGATGGCGCCGTCTGCTAGCCAGCGTTGTAAGTTCAAAAAATTCATAAGTTTGGTGTCAATCCAATCTCGCTGGGAAGAGGAGCTGGGAAGCTGCACGGCGGCCAGAGACCGTGGCGGACGGAGACTCCTGCTGCGAGAAGCCAATCATCACCTTTTCAGGCGTCTTTGCGGCCAAGCGAACACAGAAACAAACGTCGCGATGTGAATGCTAGCTTCGCCTTGATTGCCTAGAGCTGCCGGATCACTTGAAAACCGGCAGCTCATTGAAGTATGACGGTCGTCAGCTCATCTTTCATGCATATAGCCGGATTGCAGTCATATTCATCGCACATTTGCTAACCAGTTATATAGTGCCATTGCGCACGCCAGGGAAACAGGCTGGGATAAAGGACTTCTTCTTCAAGTCCTCTCCGTCAGTTGCTCAAGTCTCTTCTCCAGCCGTTGCTCATTCTGCTCCCATTGCAATCCCACCCAAGAAGTCGAATATCGAGGTCGTCATATATCAGAAGTCAACACCACCGAGCCAGAAGACTTCCGCAAAGTCCTCACCTGCCGAGAGCGAAAGCGACGATGAGCCTATAATTCGTAGCACGACAAGAATAAGACGCTCCGAGTCTGTGTCCAGCGCATCAACACCGATGACCGAAGTCAGCGGTCGTGGACGTATCCGCAAGAAAGCTCGCGCGGTCGTCGAGGAGATCGATCTGAGCAACGATGATGATGAAGATGATATGTCTGATAACGCTTCAATCTTCGGATCTGACGATGCTACGATGACCTCCGAGTCTGAATCGGACTCCGAGGTAGCACAGTCTGACGCTGAAGACTCTGGTGAGGAGGAGGGCATCAAGTCCGCAGGATCTGATAGCGAGGAGGATGCGCGCCCTGCAAAGAGGCGTAAGATGAGCCCGCCTCCAAGGAAGGCCGGACCTGGCCAAAGCCGTGTTGCAAAGCCCAAGGTCTCTGCAGCCGCTCAAAAAGCGCTCGCCAAGGGCAATTATAAGAAGCTTGTTCACAAGAATCTCGGCGCCGATTATCAACTCTATCCTGAGCTCGAGAATGGCGAGGAAATGGATGTGAACTCGGAGCCATCGTCCGAGGACGACGAAGTGATCGATGATGACGAAGAGCCGAAGACAAAGCCAGCAAAGAAGAAGGCTTCTGCAAACGCCGCGAACGCGAAAGCCGATTCATGGGCTCACAAGATGGGTCTTGCACAGGATCTCAAGCCAATGCATCGCATCGCTGAGATCTTTGACGATATGACCGAGCGTGCCATTAAGCGCATGGAAAAGCTACATAATCCGAAGAATCAAAAATTGAAGGAGTTGACGAACTACGACTCCTCGGATAAGAACACATTGGTCGACCTCATTAGGCATCTCAATGGCAGAAAGCTGCGCATGGCCACCATGTGCTCCGGCACGGAGAGTCCAGTACTTGCTCTTGAGCAAGTGTCGAACGCGCTCAGGGATCGTGGACTGAACTTCGAAATTGACCATCAGTTCAGTGCTGAGATTGTGCCATACAAGCAGGCATACATCGAGAGAAATTTCTCGCCGCCGATTATCTTCAGAGACATCAAGGAGTTGTCTATTCCAGGGGCCACTCATGCCACAACCGCATACGGTGCAAGAGCAAAGATTCCAGATGATATCGACATTCTTGTCACTGGTTTCTCTTGCGTCGATTTCTCCGGACTGAACACGTCTAAGAAGAATATGGAGCAGTTTGGTGAATCTGGTGACACTTTCTTTGCCATGCGCGATTACGCTCGCGTCTACAGGCCGAAGATTATTATCCTTGAGAACGTCGTGGGGGCACCATGGATGAAGATTGGCAACTACATGGCTGCCATTGGATATTCATGTAAGCACCAGGTTGTCGACACGAAGGACTATTATATTCCGCATACTCGCCAAAGAGGCTACATGATGTGTGTTGACATGTACGACTACGTTAAGAAGGACAAGCGTTCGGCACATGAGAAGAAGCTCATCAAAAACCTCCAGTTTTCCGAATACATGGACAAATTTTATGAGGAGGCTTCCTTAAACACCTATGCTCGTCGCATGAAGAACTTCGAAAGGCCGGCAAGTTCCTCAGTTGAGGCTTTCCTGCTTGATGTTGACGATCCACGAGTCGTTGCCGGACGTGCAGAGCTATCTACCAATTCTCGATCTGAGAACAAGAGGGTGGTCGACTGGACTCGCTGCCAAGGTCGCCATGAGGACTACCGCTTCAACCATGGCCTAGGGCCGAGGCGTTATCTCACAAGTTGGGAAGATGGTGGAACCATGAATCCAAGAGACAACTGGTGGCCTGATTGGTGGAAGTCCCAAGTTGAGCGTATTTGGGATCACGCCGAGATGTCCTGGCTTCGTGGCTTGAACAGAGGATATGATATCGAGTACAAGTTTAGGATCATTGACTTTTCCCAAAATATCGACAGAGGGCAAGACACTGGTGGCGCTGGACTGACAGGTTGTGTGACGCCAACCGGTATTGCATACAGTACCATGCGTGGTGGTCCCCTTATCGGTCTCGAGGCACTTTCTCTGCAGGGTTTACCAATTGAGCTACTGCAGTTGACTCGCGAGCCGCAGGCGCATATAAAAGATCTGGCTGGCAATGCCATGTCGACAACAGTTGTCGGAGCTGCAATGCTTGCTGCGTTGACTGCAAGATACCATGTCTTCGAGCGCGGTGATGGAATCAAGAAGGTCGAGGCCAAGTCTGATGTCAAGAAGACTATCCTCGATCCAGAGTGCGAGCATTTCACCATGGGCTTTGCGGCAAAGTCTACAATGACGGTCGATGAGGCCATAAAGGCAGCTAACGAGACCTTCCGTGCCTGTTACTGCGAGGATCGCTTCTCCATGGCCACTGCTCCACTTAGAAAGTGTGTTGCCTGCGGCCACACCACATGCACTGACTGTGGCAACTCGCCTAAGCACGAGTATGCTTTGTGGTCTCCAGAACGTCTGCCTCCGGGTCATTTCGAGGCTCAGTTGAAGGCAGCCCTTCCTATGAAGGTCATGCTTGACAACATCGACATTACCCATGTCAGAGCTGCTCGTGAGGAGAGCGAGGTTGCATTCACCGAAGACGATATGAAGTTATTCAAGAAATTGGACGGACCAATTGAGAAAGCTTTGAAGTCAGAGCTGCGCTTCCATTCTCTGAGACGTATGGAGATTTGGACTGCCACTTACGAATCCACCTTTGCGCGTCTGGAGCTTATCTTCTTCGAATCGGAGGTTGAGTGGCGCTTGTTTGCCAAGCCTGATGCAGAATTGGCGTCTAACAGTCCAATTAGATTGGCACTAGAACGCCCGATCGCACGCATACGTCCGAATGGGAAGTATCTCACAGACGGAAACTGGCAAATTTGGCTGCACAAGCCAATGAAGATCGTGGGTTCCGTGGAAGGACTGGGCGAGCCGGTCCCATCTTTCAAGAACGTTGTTGGCCTCATGGCTCAGTCGAACGAGTATCAGTTCCCTCAGCAAAAGGTTAGCTTCGATGATAACGCTTCTGAGGTCCTCGATGTCAACCTCGCGGGTGTTTATGACTGGCATCAAGACTGCGGCATGTCTCACGGATCTCTGCACGTCAAACACCAAGGAAATCCAGCCGCCAAGAAGGTCTTCTTGTTCCATGATCCGCACAGAATCAATGATCCAAAGGATGATCCTTTCGTCTTCTCCTACGACAAGAGACGTCTTCAGTACAATGAAGTCCGGCCTCTCCTAGCCAGAGTTGACCAGGAACATGCGAGGTGGGAGCTGCTCAAGTTTGACATCAAGGCCGGAATGGAGCCGGGAACTGCGCGTCTCAACGAAAAGGTGGTTTCTATCGATGAATGCCGCAAGCCTCATAAGATGACCCTTATCGTGGATGGTAAATGGCTCGCCACTGATATTGGCTTCAGCTCTGCTCATGCCTTGAGCTCGGGCAACTTCTTGCGTGCCCCCGAAAACTTCGACATCGTTCCAGCCGACGACTGCGATGAGTCGCATGTTTTGCTTCAGTGTGATGCTATACTTCCTGATGGCGAAATGTCAAGATACCACAAGGGACGCTGGCTCGATGTTGGGCCGCTGGAGTACAGGGAGTTCTTCTCCGAGTTTGCCTGGCTCACGGAAAAGGTCCGCCACATTCCTGGCGTGGACAAATGGCGCAAGTATAAGGACAGCAAGGTGTCTCACTGCCACACATGCGCTCCTGCTCCACCTGATATGAAATGGAAGCTGGATGAGAAGAACAAGCTCGTCCCATTCGAGGATCCAAAGACGGCCGGAGCATTTGAGAACCAACTGAAAGATAGACCGCCACCACTTGTAACCGAGGTTCTTGCCGATAAAGGTACGGTCTCCTTGAAGATGGGCTTCAACCCTCAGACTCTTGTCCACAGAGCCGCTGCCAAACTCGGCTTAGGCGAGAAGAAGCTCGACTGGCGTCTCATCACCGATTACAACGAGCCACCCAAGATGGAATTCCCAGAGTTCATGCTGATGAATAACGACGAGGACTCGGGGGCAGACCGCCCGCGCGATTTTAAGATGAATTTGCGTCCCGAGCAGCGTCGTTCGCTTCACTGGATGTTGTCTCGTGAGGAGGATGACGTTGAGCCATTCATTGAGGAGGAGGTAGAGGAGTTCTCTATTCCACTTCTGGGTTGGCGTGCGGAGGGACGTGCTCGCAAAGAGAAGCTTGTCCGTGGTGGTGTTCTGGCTGATCAGGTCGGCTTCGGAAAGACGGTCACTACCCTGGCGCTGATAAACAGCAGGCACGCTGCCGACAGAGAACAAGCCAAGGAGGACGTCAACGGCTTCATAAACATCAAGGCTTCTCTGGTTTTGGTTCCAAAACAGCTTCCTGAGCAATGGAATAAGGAGGTGACGAAGTTCATTCGGGCGAAACTGAGCGTTATCCAACTCAAAAATCCACCCGATGTTGCCAAGTACACTGTTCAAGACTTCATCGATTCGGACGTCATTATCGCTTCGTGGAGAATCATTGACAATGAATCTTACCTCTTCAAGCTTGCCCAGTTTGCCGGAGTTGTTGAGTTGCCAGAGAAGGCTCCTCACAGAGCCAAGGCAGCATGGTATGCCAATGCCATGAAGAAGATTGGTGAGAACGTTGAGGTTCTGAAGAACGATCCTGAGTCCTTACATCAGCACATCAAGGACAACCTTGAATCTGAAGGAGGCATCGCAGCAGAGGCGGAAACCTACGTCCCGTCAAAGCGCCTTCGTGGCCAAGCCTACCAGGACTACAAGGCGAAGTTGCGGCTTCAGGAGGAGCGTCGCGGAATCCATGAAGACTTATTTGGTGGTGATGCGCCAGCCCAGACCATCAAGGAGGACAAGGATGGTGGCAAACAGGTGAAGTTTACCGGCAATGTTCGCCCAGATGTTTTCCAACTGGCCAAGGTGTCGAAATTGGGCTCCAAGAACGTTTTGAGAGGTCCAATATTCGAGATATTCCGTTTCAGCCGTGTTGTGGTCGATGAGTACGCTTATGTAGCTGGTGAGCAGAGTTTGACCATCGCCGGATTGAATGCCAGAGCGAAGTGGATCCTCTCCGGTACGCCACCACTCCAAGATTTCCTGGATGTAAAGCGTATGTCGAACATGTTGGGCATCAACCTGGGTATCGATGACTTTACTACCGGTGTCATGAATGCGCAGAACATCAAACTCCTTACAAAGGATATGACGTCTGGCGAAGAGTTCAGAACTTTCAAGCAGAAGCAGTCTTTTGCCTGGCATCAGAACCGCCATCAGCTGGCTCAGAGGTTCTTGAATACCTTTGTTCGCCAGAACATTGCAGATATTGAGGCCATTGATGGTGCTACTCACCACATTCCAATCACCTTGCCCGCTGCTGAGCGCGCCATTTACATTGAGTTGCAGCAGCTTCTGGCAGCATCCGATTTTAAGATGGTTAAAGGAAAGAGAGGTCTCGAGAATCATCGCATGAAGAGGATTCGCGAGCTCCTTGGTGCTAGCGAAGATGTCAACGAGGCTTTGATGAAATGCGCTTCCTACTTCGACCTTGACAAGTCCGAGAAGGGCAAGGCAGCCAAGGACGCCACCTCGGCCATTGTTGAGATTCGTGACAAGCAGCTACACACTCTCCAGGGTGACATCGCCAATGTCCTCAAGCAAGCCGAGTATCTATCCCTGGTCTGCGAGGATCCTTGCGACCAATATGATGCATTGATTCGCCAGGTTGCACACAACCACTTCGGAGATGTAGCAACATGTGCGGATGTCACGAAGATGCAAGAGTTTGCCCATGATAACCGCAAGACGAAGCACTGGAAGCAATTCTACACGACCGAGGAGCAACAGAGGCAGTATGACATCGATTATCCAAAGGAAAAGAAGGGCAAGGCCGCTACCAAGAAGCGCAAGCGTGGAGGCAGTTATGACGACGAGGACGAAGATCTTGATCTTAATGAGGGTGAAGAGTCAGAGGCTGATAACAAGCCTCAGAAGTTTCCCCTTCTGCCAGAGGGACGCAGAGGTAACGTCGAGTATGCACATACCGCGCTCAGAGACGTCACCAACACCCTCCGCAAGTCCGTCGTCGAGTATGTTGCCCGTCAACGCTGTCTCCGCTTCTTCCACGCCATCCAAGTTCTTCAAAAGTTTGCCAAAACAGTAAGAAGTGATACGGAACCAACCGAGGATATCAAGTGTTCTGCCTGCGAGGCCTGCTTCGACCCAGGCGAAGTCTTCGTTCTCTCAGGCTGCGGCCACGTCGCCTGCGAGACGTGTCTCGATACCCACCAGCGCACCAACCTCAACAACATATCCCTATTCGAAGAGTGCCTGATCTCCGGCTGCAAGGCAGTCAACAAGTCCTTCCAGATCATTCCGGTTAACGATCTCATGATCGAGGAGGCTGAGAACAGGACAGGCAGGCACTACGGCAAGAAAATCGAGGATATCATTGATCTGATTAAAAAGATCCCAAAGGATGAACAAGTCCTTCTCTTCGTGCAGTTCCCGGATCTACTGGCCAAGATGTGTCGTGCTTTCAGAGAGAGAGGTGTCACTCACCTGTCGCTTGATATGGATGACCCAGCCAAGATCCTATCCCGCTTCCAAGAGGATACGGGCGACAAGGCAATGAAGGTGCTCGTCCTCAATATCGGAGACGCTTCAGCTGCTGGTTCGAATTTAACGAACGCTAATCACGTAATCTTCTTATCGCCTTACCTGACGGACAGAGAGCAGACGTATCGCGCTGGTATGACCCAGGCGATTGGTCGTGCGAGGAGATATGGACAGACGAAGGTGGTGCATACGTACCATTTCTTGGCGCTGAAGACGATTGATGTGGATGTGTTTGAGGCGAATAATCATTGTATTGTGGATACGAATGTGGAGAGGCAGAAGTTTGTGCCGTATGAAGGGTTCTATAAGGATAGGAGAGTTGTTGGTGTGAGACCTGATAGGGTGGAGGGGAGGTTGCAGCAGAGTGTTTTCGGAAGTACGGTGGCGAACCTGAATATGTCGTTGCGGGAGGAGTAGATGAGATGAGAGGACGGCGTTGGAGGGACAATATGGATATATGAGACTTAAGCTTGATTGGTTAGACAGGGAGGTCATTTCATTCAAGGGCTGCATGGAGGAAAACTTCTTTGATACTATTTCAAGTCACGGCTTTATTTGAGCGTAGGGATTGTTACTAGGCGTTTCTAATTTCTCTGTTTCTAGTCTCCTATAGTGGTGTGTACCTAGAATAGAAACTTTTCCCTGACCTATCTATTGCTCACCCACACTTGATTAGGACTTCGGAGTTCTTTGGTCATGGAAAGAAATCATTGAGTTCCACCTGCTTCGTGCCCGGAACAACAGTCTCAAATTCAGTCTCAAATTCAGTCTCAAATTCAGTCTCAAATTCCACACTACCATTTTCATGCGCAATCGCCGTTGTCACCTTGACGGGGACGGTTCTGACTTGATCCCCATAGTCGCGGGAGAAAACATCCTTGATTGTTAATCAGTTATGGCAACCCACCTTGAGAGGGGAATATACATACTCGCTTTTTGATCACCAAAGGAGCGATCGTATATCTTGTCTCCGACGAGAGTCTTGTACCCGATGAGCTGCCCGTCGAAGTTCCATATCTCGACTGTCCGTGTCGTGACCTCGGCCGGCTTGACTGGCTTAGCTGACTTGTTCATTGCTGGAACTGGCGGTAGTGCTGTTAATCGGTTAGCATAGAAGCGAGGAGGAGGTGAGTTTGGATTTACCGTTATCTTTATGACCATAAGCTATTTGGCTGACGAAATTCTCTTGACAGTAACTTCGACCGCCTTCTTGTCAACCGTTGGCTCAGCGGCAAAAACATGCTTGACGTGAGGGTTCGCTTCGACTTCAGCTTCATGGAGGTTATCCTCGCAGTGCTTAACCACAGACTGGTTGGCACGGTTGGTCTTCTGGGCCATGCGTGAGATTGATTGACAATTTGCCAAAAGTTGTGGTGAAGTCGAGTGACTTGGAGTGTGAAGTTGAGCTTCTGTTGATAATCCGGGTTATGGCGATGAACGGTGTCATCGCTGCCTTGTGATGTTGTCTAGGGTCGTAACTGCCTCTTTCGTGGTAGTAAGACGGTTCGAGTATGGGAGATAAAGGAACGAACAGTGAAGATGAGCCAATATTTATTCGACCTCATTGCTAACCAGTTGTTGTGTATAGAGTTGTGAATGAACTTTGTCGACGTATATGGAAATTGAAATTAGAGAATGCCACACAGTTGGCGGTTATATTCTACTTTATAAACCCAGGATAGCTAATCGGTTGGCCTTTGCATTCCACTTCAGCTTTGTTTAAGTAAAGCTTTCAAGACCACAAGAGTTTTGCTAATCCATTGTGCAGCTAACTCGTCGGTTGGAAGAAGATCGTGAGTCCTTAGTCCTTTAAAAGATACATTCTCGACAGCCTTGGAAAGAACTCAGACGCCTGGCACGAGACAAGGAAGACACAATGCTTAAGTCAACTGCTTAGTTTTATCTTATACTCTCATTCATGGTTTGGGTTAACTTAAAAAGTGCTTGCGGCAGTAGTTGCTGAGCTCCCGTTACAAGTACGAATGACCATCCACAATCACTTCATCAAGCCAGATATTGTTTGATATTCCATTATATTTGCTCTCAAAGTTATCAAGCTAGATATCACCGCGCAACCGACCTTTTCCGATCGAAAGCTCGATAATGACCGTATGACCCGCTCAACCAGGTCTATGCAGAATAGGAGACTCGTTTTGAAGACTGTTGAAGAAATCCCAAACGCCTGCGCTGCGATAATTCCGCCGACTACTCCTCTTGCTCCCTCACCCATATACTTACACTGTGCTGTTGAGACACCGGCGTCCACAGACACATATCTTCCATCTTACATCGCCACGATTACATCGAAGTTCCCATCACGGTTCTCTTACGGCGGATTCTCAAACGGCGAAGACTTCGACACATCTTCCATCCGGCTGTTCCTTATCGTATCATCAAATGCATTCCCAACACCGTCTACAGGCCCATCAAGTCATTCGTTATCGCCAGATGGAGCCTGCATCATCTTCATAGCCTCCTCTGGACCCAGGATGACTTCACGGTCTTGCCTCATACCATCTAGCACACCAATCAACCCACCATTCCTTAGTCTCTCCAGCACAACACTCATACCCTGCCTCGACTTCCCCAATCCCTGAATCGTCTTCTTACTAGCAATCGCCTCAATCGTCCTCTGTATCCCCGCCGTCGACCAAGAAGCCAAGAACCCCTTCTTATGTTCCTCCACCACACTCGACACATCGTCATCATCCTTCGCTGCTCTCTTCGCGTCTGCCCTAGCGCGGAGCTTATCACCGATCTTATCACCCAGCCTTGAACGGAAGGTTATAGACGTCGTAACACCCGTTGGCAGATTATTGGTGTCCTCAGTGTATGCCGGCGCTGCTGCGTCGCGGCGGTACCCTTGTCTCTCCACCACGCTCAGAATGCCCGTCCAATCCAGGTTGCGCGACTCGGTTTGCATCCATCCCTCCTTGATATCCACCGTGCTAGTCTCAAGGATGTATGATGACGACTTGCCGTCTACGACATTACCCTTCACTGAACGAGGAAGCAGCTTCAGCACGGCTGGAGGGAGACGGGAGCGCTTGACGTGAATGCGAGTTGTGGAGAGCCGACCGGTTCTTGGGTCGATATGACGGTCGATTACATCGGTGGAGAGGACGTGGGTGCTGTACGGGTTTGGGTAGCGAAGGAAGTAAGCGAGGGTTACGGCGGGGAAGGAGTAATCGTAGGTGTAGGAAGTTTCGTAGAATTTGACCATTGCGATAAATTGAGATGAGAAGTGAGGGTGCTAATACATGGACGTTTGGTGGTGAAGAGCGGCAGTAAACAGATGTAGATACAGAGCTGTTGGCGTTGCTGCTGAGAAGGACGGCGGCTGGAGAAGTTGGAAGTGTTGATTGTAAGTAATGGTTGAAGGAGGGGAAGTGATGCGCGATTGGGTTCTCTTTAGAAAGTGCTATGACAGCTCTACGTTCTGTGATGCTCCTCCAATCCTGTGGCTGTAGATTTTAGCCTTCCCCGGATTGGCCGCTGCAGCATAGCGGAGTGCGGGTGGCGTGCCACCCTAATGGATATTGTCTTGAGTGCTGCGTGATCTCTACGTAGCAGGACATAAAAGCGCCTCGACAAAGAGTTTTTAGATATTTTCGCCGATAAGTATACCACGGATAAAGATAAGTCACGATGAGAGTCTTGACACTCAAGTTTCGGTTGTTTGGAGCACAGTAATAACACGCTAGCCTATTAACACAGCAAATATGGCACCAGCCACAAGTCTTGGCGATCGTGGCTGGCGATCGTGGCTGAAAAAGCGGCTGAGCCTTGGAGTCACAGCCTTGGAGTCACTATTCTCCGCCTTGTGCACCCCTCTATTGACGATCCCCCCCTCCAAAGCTATTGAGATTCTTGTCTTCAAACCTCAGAACCTCAACCTCCACAACCAACACAATGGCCGACCCAGCTGCTTCCGCGACTGCACCAGTCCCTCCACAAAGCACTGTTGGAAAGCAGGTCATTGACCCATGGAACGTCCAAGGAGAAGTTGGCGACGATGGAGTCACCAAGGCCATTAACTACTTGAGTTTGGTCGAGGAGTTTGGTACCAAGCTGTTGACTAACGACGGCATCTTAGAGAGATTTGAGAGAGTGACTGGACATAAGCCACATAGATTCATGCGCAGAGGCATTGTTTTCTCCCACAGAGATCTGGATCTTATTCTTGATCGCTATGAGCGCGGCGAGCCTTTCTTCCTTTACACTGGCCGTGGGCCTTCCAGTGACAGTATGCATGTTGGACACACCGTGCCATTTGAGTTTACCAAGTGAGTTGCACCGAATGCATTGTGACCAATTCCGAGGCTAATGTCCACCAAGGTGGCTGCAGGATGTCTTCGATGTGCCTTTGATCATTATGATGACCGACGACGAGAAGTACTTGTTCAGCGAGAAGCGCACGATTGAGGAGGTCCAGTCATACTGCAGAACGAACGCCGCCGACATTATCGCTATTGGTTTCGATCCAAAGAAGACTTTCATCTTCAGCGACTACGATTACATGGGAGGCGCATTCTACAAGAATATAACCCGCATGGCCAAGCACATTACCTTGAACGTCGCTCGCGCCGTCTTCGGTTTCGACGGCAGCTCCAATATCGGCAAGGTGCATTTCGGCGCCGTGCAGGGCGCAACCTCTTTCGCATCCTCCTTCCCACACATCTTCGGCACCGACGAGTCTAAGACCAACAGCATTCCATGTTTGATTCCCTGCGCTATCGACCAGGATCCATACTTCCGTCTTACTCGCGATGTTGCATCCCGCTTGAAGTTCGCTAAGCCATCTTTGATCCACTCTCGTTTCCTGGATGCACTCCAGGGTCCAGGCACGAAGATGAGCGCAAGTATCGAGTCTAGCGCCATCTTCATGAAAGACACACCAAAGCAGATCACGACTAAGATCAACAAATACGCTTTCTCTGGTGGACAGGTCTCTGAGAACGAGCATCGCGAGAAGGGAGGCAATACCGATGTCGATGTCGCATATCAGTACCTTACTTTCTTCCTTGAGGATGACGAGGAGCTTGAGAAGATCAAGATCCAGTATCAGAAGGGAGAGCTTTTGACCGGTGAGCTCAAGGCTATCTGTATCGCTGAGCTTGAGAAGTACGTTAAGGTCTTCCAAGAGCGTAGAGCAGTTGTCAACGACGAGGTTATCAACGAGTTCATGAGGGAGAGGCCTCTTGAGTGGAGGGCAAACCCAAATCCAATCAGTGCTGCAGGCTCCCAGTCTGCCGGCATCGAGGGAGAGGTCGCAGAGTTGAACTTTGATGGTACTCCAAAGCTTACCAAGAACCAGCTGAAGAAGATTGAGAAGGAGAAGCAGATTGCCGAGAAGAAGGAGAGGCAGGCGAGGGAGAAGGCAGCAGCCGCTGCCACCCAGCAGTGAGATATCATTCAAGTGAAGAAAAAGTTTTAACGATGATACCAAACAAGCCAGACAGCGTTTCTAAGGATATTTTGGGATTTGATATACAAAAAATGCAAGCGATGTCATAACATACGTGCCGACACACCTTACGAATACCAAGAGAAATAGTTGCCAACCAGCTGCAAACAAGGTTTTTGACAACTGGGCCGCAATGATGTTTTTAGCAACGGTTTAAATTGCTTGGGACGGAAATAGTGTTTTCATAAGGGACCTAAAACGTCTCGCGTTAGCTTTCCCGAGGAGATCTTGTACGAGAGGGGCTCGCGTGGGGACACTTGGGCTTAAGCAACCGGCTTAAACTTTGGCAAAGATGAAACATAGCTTTGCGGAGTTTGGATTGGAGCTTCTTCTATAGTTGTTGATGTATAAACCTTCATCTTATATAACGTCTTATACCTCTCAGCTCTGCTTACCCCTTTTTCAGCCGGAGATGGTGACATTTTCAGCCTTATTGGTTGTCATTGTTTAACGGGTTGGACCCTTGAATAGGGCGGGCCTTGGCAAGCTTTGGTCCATTTCCCGTCGCCGAGCGGACACCACCGCGAGTGGATGGAGAGACATGCCCCACCATCAAGGTCACAAACCGATGTTACTGCTTGCTTACCATCTCTTGAAATATCCGCGATAATTCCTCCTCTTTCTTTTCCTTTATATACGACATATATATCTCGACTATCTTCTCCTCTACACCTCTTCATATACGCGGCCATCACCTCTCAAGTTGTTGCCACATCTTCGTGCAGCATAATCCGTTACCTAGACCCCTCATCGCCTTTGTTCTACTTGCGCCAGGGTCGCCGGACACATCTAGTCGCGCGGCTAGAGTTCTACGATAGCTCACTCACCACATAAGCCTAAGGACATAGTGGTTGATACTCCTTTATTACCTCTCCTATACATCGCCAGCCTTCGGTCGAGCATTAAAACCTTTGTTTTTCATACCCAGGCGCCGGCGTACAACTTCGACCCAAGTACTTTTACCCCGCTCGAGAGACGTTGTCACAATGGCTCTCCGCCCTAGACTCACACTCCACGAGGCGATTGATAAGCTTGAGCACGTCAAGCGCCACAAGTTCAATGTCTTCAACCAAGACTTTGTCGTCGAGTCGCAGTACGATGTGAAGAAGGAGATTGGACAAGGTGCCTACGGCATTGTCTGGTAAGTTGCGCCGAATCAATATGCATGGTCGAGAGTCGGTGCTAACGCCTCGTATAGCGGCGCAACAGAGGAAATTAGAGATAGAAAGACCGGCCAAGTCGTCGAGTATAGACCCGTAGCCATCAAGAAGGTCACCAATGTCTTCAGCAAGAAGATCCTGGCCAAGCGTGCGCTGCGCGAGATCAAGCTGCTGCAGCACTTCCGCGGTCACCGCAATATCACAAACCTCTACAGCATGGACATCCCATCGCCGCAAAACTTCAACGAGGCATACTTGATTGAGGAGTTGATGGAGTGCGATTTGGCAGCTATCATTCGCTCTGGCCAGAACCTCTCGGACGCGCACTTTCAGTCTTTCATTTATCAGATCTTGTGCGGTTTGAAATATATTCACTCTGCCAATGTGCTTCATCGCGACTTGAAGCCTGGCAACCTGTTGGTCAATGCCGACTGTGAGTTGAAGATTTGCGATTTTGGTCTTGCAAGAGGATTCTCTGTTGATCCAGAGCAGAATGCCGGATATATGACTGAGTATGTCGCTACTCGTTGGTATCGTGCACCAGAAATCATGTTGTCGTTCCAGAGCTATACCAAAGCTAGTAAGTAAATTGACACCGTGCTAATCGGTTACAAACGTGCTAACACAACTCCTAGTCGATGTCTGGTCAGTAGGCTGCATTCTTGCCGAGCTCCTCGGCGGTCGTCCATTCTTCAAGGGTCGCGACTACGTCGACCAGCTCAACCAAATCCTCCGTATTCTCGGCACACCAAACGAGGAGACACTCTCCCGTATCGGCTCCCCACGCGCGCAAGAGTATGTCCGTAACCTGCCATACATGAAGAAACAAGACTTCTCCCAAATATTCAGCAAGGTTGATCCAAGGACCAACCAAGCCGTCCCACCAAACCCGGATGCCGTCGACCTCCTCAATCACATGCTTGCCTTCGATCCATCATCACGTATCACTGTCGAGGCGGCGTTGGAGCACCCATACCTCGCCGTCTGGCACGACGCCACCGATGAGCCAGGCTGCTTAGAGCCGTTCGGTTTCGACTTCGAAGCCGAAGAAGACGTCGGCGAGCTCAAGAAGTTGATCCTCAAGGACGTCGCCGAGTTCCGTGTTCTGAGGGAGAAGGAGATTGAAGAGGAAGAGGCATTAAAAGAACAAGAGGAGGCAATCAAAGCGCAGCAGCAATGGCAGCATCAGCAACAACAGCAGCAGCAATACAGGATTGAGCCGCAACAGGGGACTGCACAATGGAAGTCGGAGGATCCGAGGCCGCAGGAGGCGCCGCAGCAGCAGTATGGGCAGGCGACTGGGTTAGAGCAGGAGTTGCAGTATGGGTTGGATGCACATCAGGGGTATGGGCAGAGGTACTAGATGTGGTTGGATAGGTCTTTGGAGTCCGGACGAAGGATATGTGATGGATTTCATGACTCTTGGCCGGTTGATGACATGTGGGTAAAATAGCACGTCAGTTGGGCGTACGAATTAACACTATTCCCGTTTGGCATCTTATATAGCTCGATATACCGAAATGAAGTTCCTTTTTCTAAGTCGCCCGCTTTACCGCCGCTCTGAACAGCGAACACTTCGTGCCGGCCAGTAACTATGAGCTGTCACATGACTGTGATAACCATCGCAATCCAGAGGAAGCGGTCAGTGTATCATACAAGCCTTGGAACAGCATCAAGCCCCTCAAGACGGCTTTGCTCCTATCACTGTGGCATCTGCAAGTTAGTAGTACCTTTATCACAAGCCTCTTACAAGCGAATGTCAACTCCTCATACGCACATCCAGCAAGCCGAGTCTCCAAAGATGGGATAGTATATGCAAGTTCATTCTGCTCTTCTCCGCCTTATTCTTACTCCCACCAGAGCAGCGATGAAGGTGCCTTTCACCCATCGCCCAAGAGCTTGTGATTTCCAGTACCACTGCAACATACCTTTGGGGGTTTTTTGGCAGCTGACGGGAGGGAACTACAAGACTGATATTGGTAAGTCGACTCTTACGAGAAGAGAGGGTGTGTTAATTCCGTGTAGTTGGAAGCAACTAAGACAATGACAAGGGAAGGTCTACGAGGCCAATATGGACGGGAAGGGGACGGGGGACCAAGAAATGCCGCAAGTTCACTACCTCACAAGTTATGAGGCAAGGTCGACGCGTCGGCATGGCGGATGGAGAGATTGCCTCTCAATTTTGAGCATAGGGAAGGAAAAGATCGAAAGGAACACAGGATCATCAGAACATAGAGTCATAGATGTAGAATGGCGTTATTTGTGGTTGACTTTATAACCCCATCTTTAATCAGGGGGTTTTGCAGCAATACAGAGACACGTAAATGCATGTCGACCAACACCTGAATTACAACTGAGGATTCAAATCGTTCATTCCCACTCTTCTGATCTCGCTATGCTGACGACGTATAATCTATCATACAGCCCCTCTTCAGCCTCATTCTCGGTATCTAACCATAACCATGAAACTGACAAAAAGGAAAAAAACTGATTGAGCACTGTGTAATCGTCTCTCAAAACTCCTCCGACCCGTCTTAAGACATAGGGTATCCGGACGCCTGCCCTCCCTCATGCCAGCTGCTGACTTCAAGCTCCATCATCTCTGAATCGCCCACAGCAGCTGCAGTTGCTATGATCGAGAGCTTTTTCCCCCCCGTAAACAAATAACGCCACAAATGCCAGAACAGCCGTCGACTACTTAATCGTAACCAGCACCCCGTTGCCACGGGCTCGAGCCATTGCTATAGCGCACTGTCAGCCAAGGCTCCTAAAGGATACTCATGGACCGTCGTACCTAGCATTCGTCGGTTGTCTGAACCCCAAAGGACTTGGTGCGTGCTCGAGGCCTCCATATCCGGCACCGTTATATGGGCTCGGGCTTGGGCTCATGGAACGCATCTGTGGACCGCCACCAACAAGTGGCACATCGCTGTTGTGTCTGCTCTCATTAATGTATCCTCCGTACGCACCCCTGGACTCGTGGTACAGTGCTTTCTCAGACATCTGCGCATTTGGCGAAGCCGGGAAGAGTGGGACGCTGGAATCGACGATTGGCGAACGTGGTGGTCCGTGGTGCGAGTGGCTGGATTGTGGAAGTGGCTGGTTGGCTGCTTGGCGCTGGCGCATCGACTCGGTATCCCAGGAATCGTTGTCGTCGTCAAGGTCAAGACCACCCTTATAGCCCCCCTTCTGGTCACCTCTAGCGGTCGCTCCAAGAGCATCAAGTTCGGTGGTAAGCTGGGTCTGTGACTTAATGAAAGAACCACGGTCATCGTGCATTGGCTGGTAGCGGGTGTCTGGGTTCTTGTTGAACGTGGCCATAACCGAGGAAACAAGAACGAGGATGAGCAATAGAAGGGCGAAGATGGCGTTGACGACGAAGAAGACGATACCCATGACTCCAGTAACAATGGCAGGCTGTCCGAAGATGCCAGAGAAGAAGAGCAGGAAGATGGAGTTGACAAAGTTGATGGAGCAGATGGCGATGTTGACAGTGTTGGTGCTCTTGTCCATCCATGGTCTCATCACACTGGCGCCGATCAACATGCCGGCCTCAATGATCAAAAGTCCAATGACCTGGGCCTCGCCGTTCTGCTGTGCCAGACCGATGAACATGGCCTTGAGAACAGTGTAGACGAGAACTGGGATGATGTAGTAGTAGGCAGTAGCTCTGAACTGGACGTAGAGGAAGCCCCACTTGTTGAGAGCGGTTGGGTCGGAGTAGAGGATGTATGCTGGGTTTTTGTGCATCTGCTTAGATCTCTTCGCAATCATCACAACCTTAAAAGCTGCCCATCCGAGAGTAGCAGTCATGCCAAAGAAGTAAAAAACAGCAAGAACGACTTCGGCGGGCGAATCGACTCTGGTGAACTCCCAAAGGCAAAGAATCGTCATCTGTGGAAAGCCAATGAGAACCATGCGAAACATGATGCCCTTGAGAACGACAAGCCATCCGTTGCGGAAATCCTGGAACTTATTGCTCTTGAGCTTGCCACCTTTGACAAGAAGCTCACAGACTCCCTTGAAGGCGGCGACACCGAGGATAACAGCTACGATGAAGACACAGAAGAATATGAGACCAGTAATAAAGAGGTTGGTAGCTTCCATGTCGGAGCGGAAAGCAACACGATCGATACCTGTGACAATGTAGTTTCCAGTCTCAGTGTCGATTGGGTTGTTGGAGCGCTTAGCAACGCCGGATGCCATCTCCTTGAAAGTATCCAAGCCACGCTTCTGGACCTGAACGGAAGTCGTAGTCAAGGTGTTGAGAATGGTTGCCGGAGTTCCACCGGTAGACTTTTGATACCAGGTAGCGATTGTCTGCATAAACCCAACCTCGATAATTCCCATAGTCCACTGGAAGTTTTGAGTCCAGGACTGAACGATAGGTGGTAGCGGAACCGCAACGAGGCCGACAATGGCGATGGCCTGGAAGTAGCCGAAGAGGGAAAGGGCATAAGCGGCAATATGCGCAGCAGCGTTGGAGTGCCCAAGACCTGCGACAATAGCAGAGACGACAAGTGACAGGCCAGCAATAACGGCCGTAGCCCACGAAACACCATGCTGATCGGTAGTCTTGCCGTTAGAGAGGCGAGCTTCCACGCACGCCAACATGTCGTCTGGGTCAGTATTGGAAATGACCGTGACCTTGACGGTGGCATCGAGATCCGGCATCTCATAGGCGATGCTCGGAATCATGTCAAGCGTCTTTTGGTCGATTTGGAGGTTGGAATTCAACGGAATTGGTCCTGGCTGCATCTTGCAAATGCCCTCCAAACCCTCAGACTTGCACGGGTCGACAGTCTCTCTGACAATGACGTATCCATAGGCGGCAACCTCGACATGAAGCTTGAAGTTTCCGGTCAACGAGGAAACTCCCATGACATTGATGTTGGCGGTTTTGTTATGCGGCGTCAAGAAGACCTTGAAGAGAGTGGCTGTGAACTTGGACTTCTCCATACAGGTGTGGAGGGAGTGCGACTCGATGATACGGATAGCGGACACCCATGATGCGAATGAGAGTATCGAGGCTAAGATAACCAGTGGTGATAGCGATGAGAACCGCATGTTGAGCGACTGTGTTGATAACGACAAGACCTGAAGGACGTTGTCGTTGTAAGACGTGTTATGCGATATGGATGCGATGTCAGATCAGGTCATCAAGGTCTTCGACAAGATCTTTCGTAAGCAGGATGTCAAAGAGTCCTTTGGTTGTCGCAACGGCTGCTGGTGTCGACTGGTTAGGCGACAGTCAAACAGGCCGATTCCTGTCGGCGCGTTGGTGAAATGTTGTCGTGAAGAAAGGGTTGGTGGAGTGGTATGTCGGGAGGTGCGGCGGCTATGTCGTGGTGGTATCGTTTAGGGGAAGTGACGACTGCACTTTCTGAGCGAATGTGTCTAGGTTGTTTTGCAACGCGAACGAATGTGTATGTAGAGAGGACAGTATAGTAGAATTAGTCGTCGGGGTCGGATGCGAGGAATGGGCTGCGGCGCGCAGTGTATGAGGTTTGAGGTTTGAAGTTAGACGCAGGCCTGTGTTTAGGAAGAGAGGAGGATGAGGAATGCTGAAACCAGGTCTAGTCTGGCTGTTGTGGATTGCCTCTTGCACAAGCACAGCGATGATGGTCCAGTGCTGACGGGACCTCAAGGGACTTGGCGCTTGGGCGGGGTGGCTGAGCGGAAAAGTCCACTGAAGGAAGTGCCGTTTTAGGGGGGAGTTTGGCAGCTGGTTTAGTGGGTGAGGTGCGCTGATAGACGATGCTTACGCGGCGGATCAACAACCACTGAACGCGAGGGTGCTTCGGTGCTTCTAATTAAAGACGAGGCACGGGATACGGGAAAGCTGGCCTGAGCGGAGGACAAAATCGCGGTTTAAAGACGAGATGCGACTTCTGAATGAAAGCAGATGGCAGATGAATATCAATCACAACGAGGTCTTGAGTGCTCCTGGATGCAATAAGAGGTCAAATTGTGACTGTGCTTGGCCTTCGCTTGGTCATTGTCATGGCAAGACACACTGCGAATATTCCTATTTCCTTGTTCTGCACCTGATTCCAGTTTCCCACAGCCCTCTGACACCGCAAACAAAGCTGGAGGCGTGATTCGCAGCATCAATGACATACTGATGTGGCAGTATTATGTACTCTCATGTACTTTGCCGCAGCATTTCGCTGCATCTGTACCTCGAGATACTTTTTGGTGCTGGATCTGCCGCTGATCGTGAACCCTCTTCTTCAGTCAGGGCCCACAACGACATCATTTCGTCAATTCCACTTAATTCAGCCATTCTCTCCGCTATTGACTGCACAGCCTCAAAGCTTCGTATCGCGATAAAGGACGGAGCCATCAGGGTTACAAGATCACGGGTAGAGCACTCTCTGCACTACAGCTTCATTTCAGTGTTGTCTTCATCATTCTCGAAAACGTATCTCGGAAACGAGACTAGCTAATCATTTATTATAAACCAAATAAGGGACACCACTCTTGTTAATGAATGCCACACAATGACACAACACAGTTCTAGGCCCTCAAAACCCACCACATCCATCTTCCATCTTCCATTATCAGCACGTGCATTCCTCTCTCAACTCCCTCCCCCGCAATCGACCATGCCCTTTCTAGCACCACATCCCCACTAGCTTCCCACTAACTTAGCGCATCTTGAACCCTCATCTCCATCTGGCCCACAGACCGAAATGAGGCCTTAGGATAAATCCCCGACCGCGCAACTATGAAAGTGCTTTTTGTGCTGCGCCTTCGCGCTTGGTGTCAAATCACGAGATTTAAGAGACCGATGAGCACATGAAACAGAGAAGTTTGGAGGGATCGTCGCAGTCCCAGTCTTAGACGAATATCAGATGTTTCAGGTGTCAAAACCTTCTCAAAGACGATCAGGGTAATAATAAATAGATGGGCAAGCTTTTGACATGCTAGTCACGTGCTGTCGCAGTCCCAGAAAGCACGGGATAAGGGGGAACCTGTATTCACAGCTCAAGTCTACAGTATCATAACTCGCTAATGGCCTCTTCACAAACTCCACCTACTCCAACACCTCTATCCAACCCTTTTGAGAATACAACGCCTTCATAGTACCCAAACCCTCTTTGCCCTCGAATTTCGACTTCCAATCTCAAGCGTTTACTCACCACGACCGCCATACCTCATCCCACCCAGGCCACTCCCCGGCCTGTTCTGATTCATTCCCTGCGCACTCCCACTCCTCTGCCCCGGCTTCGGAATTCCCCCAATCCTTGACGTCGTACTGGTAGGCATCCTCAGCCCACTCGGCGCCGGTCTACCAACACTCGCTCTAAGGCTCTCAACCTGCTGCGGTGGCTGCTGCGCGCTCGTCTCTTGAAGCGCAAGCAACTCATCACAAGCAGCAACGAGCTCACCCTTCTCAACTCTCTCCTGCTCAAGCTCAGAGCGTAGATTGTCGTTATCGGATTTGATGGACTGGAGTTCTTGGGCGAATCCTTCAAGACGGGCTTCCACCTCGGCTGCTTGTGCGGTTCTGGCTCTCAACTCCTCGACAGTTTCAGGATCGAGTTGTGGTGCGTTATCACTCATTTGTGCGTCGTTGTTGCGGCCTTCTCTGATAGTTTCGTTCTCGCGCTTCAACTCTTCAATGTGTGCCTCGAGGTCTTTGACTTTGCGGTCCCAGCGCCCTTCGTAGGACTTCTTTAGTGCTGCGACCTTGGTCTCGTGTTTGCCCTTATACAGAGCGTGGAGCTCTCTGGCGACCTTCTCGACTGCAAGCTCAACCTCTCTTCCATTCGCCGCGCCCGGACTCCTCGGTCCCTCCAAACTTGCATCACCAGCTCCATGTGACGCCCGCATAGCAGCCATCTTACTCTCCGCCTCCTGTGCCATCATCTCCGCCGCCTCTCGCCGCTTCTCGCTCTCATCCAGTCTGCCCTCGAGAGACTCCCTCTCCCGCTCACTATGCACGATCTCCTCCTTCACATTCCGCAGAATCATCTCCATCTCATGACTCCTCTTAATCCAGCTCTCCTTCTCCGCCTCCAATTGCTGTCTCATCTCCCTTTCCTCCCTCTCGATGTTCTCCGACTCCTGTACCCTCTTCTCCGCATCACCAATTGCGTTCTTCAGACTCGAAACTTCGGCTTCCTTGCCCAGTAACGATGCACGGAGACTACTTATCTCGGAGAGAAGCTTGGATTTCATACTCTCCACCTCCCGCGGTGTAACGGACGGCATACTCCTCGGCGTCGGCGCAGGAGGGATGTCAAAGTCAAGGAGGTTGCTCATGCGAGTGGCCGTATTTTGGCTCACGCTTTGTGGCCTCCTCTTATTCGGACTTGGTGTCCTGGCGCTGCTCGGCGCATATGAGTTACTGTATCCGTGGCCACCACCGTAGTGCTCCTGTGTCGGTGTCTCGCGGCCTCTTCGCGAGGTGGAGAATTTGTTGAACTGCTCAGTGAAATCAAGGAGGTTAGTGGCTGTGTCTGGCTCTGAGGATGATACCTGTGTGCGGCGGGGTGTGGGGGTGCCAGAGATGGCTTGGAATGTGTTTGGGCGGCGGAGAGTGGCAGGAATATATGAGGATTTGAGGTTTGAGGTGTGCCCTCCTTGCGAGGCAAATTTTGTGGGTGTGTGGCCTATTTTGGCGAACATGGTCATGTCTGGTACTGCTGAGAATGTGGAGAAAGCTGTGTTGTCTGCAAAGTCCTCATCCTCGCCGGCTTGCGTATTTGGTCCGTTAAAGTCGGCTTCGGTGTCGTCGTAATTGATCTCGCTGTAATCGTCCTCCATGATTTGGATCGCCTTTGTGAGGCCTTCATTCTCCCTGATGGTGGGCGTGTTGTTGCTTCTACTCGAAGTAGGCGTGCTGGACCTCGACTCCTCCTTGACTGGCGACGCCCTCGGCTCTGCCATCGATGCGACCTTCACTGGAAATCTGGATGCGGGTGATGACAATCTGCGCAAATTCCGTTCCTTTCTCTGGGTGGCCTCGTCTGCTCCTGCCCTTATTTTCAGTTCTTTGAGAGACGGATCGCTGCGCATCGTGAGGGTAGGAGATAATGCGTCCTGCCTGTTGTGTGAGAGAACCTCGTTCTCGTGGTCGGGCGCTGCAACAAAAGGCGAGCTGTGCTCATTGTCGGTGCCCGACATTATGGTGTCGTTTTCGTGGTCCATTGTGGAATGTTGTCCTAACACGCCGTTTGGTGTGTTTAGTGCTGCGTCGGTCTTGAAGGTCAGTGGCGATGCCATCTTCATTCGGCTTTGGAAGGCTCAAATCTTGCGATAATTTAGGTTCTTGCTGAGTGGTCGTCGCGAACATAAAGTCGACCAGTTTGTGTCTACATGCTCAGTGCCATGTCATGGATCCATCCCACCACGCGAGGCTGTATTAAGGACAAGCATAAATGTTTCGGGCGTTGTCACGACAACATGAAACACACATCACGTGGATTGAGTACTTCCTTGGCGGACTAGTCGCGGTGACGGCTGGTCAAAAAGACCTGCGATTAAGCCACCTCCCTGCCAAAAGATCTCCAGCACACTCGGCAAAAAACTCGCTTAACTGGATTCCATCTACATGATACTCTACAAATATCTCAATGATGGGCAGCAAACTCCGAGCAATTCCAGCCCGGCTCAAGCGAGAGTCAAATCGATTCCGCGGCGCCATATTGCACCTGTATTCGTTCCAAGTTCTGACGATCGCGTCGCCCCTTTCAGCTTGCCTCAAAACAGAAACGTCCTGGTAACCATGTTACCCCACCATGGATCTTCTCTAAAGAAATGTGATGCAAGACTTGTATATCCGATTTCTACAAATATTCTTTTGCGTAATGTCTACTGCATCTCTCAGTTCTTAAGTTCTTACAAGCACTGAAGTCTCATATGTCAAGGGCGTGATTACACCATGCTCATGTGTCGCGTTGTCTGTATTTACAATGCTTCTCTTTCCCTAAACGTTCAAGTGGTTATTCTTTGATGTAATGGGCGCTAGGTGTTAATAGCATACAGACTCTCCAGGTTGCCAGTTTCCATTTCAGCTCCTACGTCGACGTCTTACTTGCATTGTTGGTTTCAGCCGAATGGCCTCTCTGGTAGTCGGAGACATCTCCTGTTTCTTCACCGAGCATGCTCATGCGTCTAGAGATCATCATACTTCGACAATTTCTCTTTTTCCAGCGATTCTGTATTTAGAACATCCTTGTTTCCGGGAATCAAATTGTGCACGGGATCTTCTGCGTGCACCCGGAGGCCCGATATTTTCCAGCATGGGTCCCGAGCGTTTGAACGAGTGTTGCACCAGGTCACACGTCTTGGTGTCAAGGTCATGACATGTTCTTTCGTGCATCTACCCTTCGAGATATGCATTTGTACGAGGCAATGTTGTATCCTACATTTCTGGCGTCGTATCTAGCACTATAGCTTGTCACTGTCACGATCATGTACCTTGCCTCCAATATCTGGTCTCGTTATGCAATGGCATTGACGTACTTGACAGCTTGAGATCCCTCGAGACATGTCACTGCATTGGGGAAGGTTCGGCCTCCCACCAAAGGGTACTAAAAGCTCGAAGTCGCCTTGTTAGTTTTCTTCAAGAGAGGCTCCCCTGGTCATTACCATCCTTGCTTCTTGTTCCGTCCCTCCAAACTCCTCGTCGTTTTCCACGCTCATTACTGCATTGTCACTCGAGCACACCCTAATACAGCAAAACCGCCTCCAGCACCCGTATAAGGGGCTCATTTTAGGTTCATTACCTGCATACAACATGTCGAGCAAGGCATCAGCGAAGCCCCGAATCCAACGGCTCAGAGCTTCATGTGATGGGTGTTTCTTAGCCAAAGTCAAATGCAGCAAAGCACGACCGATCTGCTCTCGATGCCTTACCTGCGGCACCGACTGCAAGTACAGCCCATCTTCTAGAGCTGGCAAACCAAAAGCTAGTCGGCCAATCAATACCTCAAGCATGGCTCTTAACATCGCCAACCCGAATGCCATGATAGACTCCGGATTGTCGTCTCCATACATGTTCGATTCGCACGCAATTGCAATGGCGCCTAACGCGAAGGGCACTCCAATGTTCTCATTCAACACCAACTGGTCTGTCTCTATTGGTTCTCCAAACGAAGGATTTCGGGGTTCATTGTCAAGCACTAGTGCTTCATCACTTGGCGATGAAGCGTTCTTTGACACAAGCGACTTCGGCATGCCATCCAGCACAAGCGAGATCTTTGATCCCTCCTCAACATGGATATCTTCCGCCCAGGACGACTTCGAGAACTCCATTCTATATCCCACGGGCCAGGGCATAGACATTCCACGCTCTCGGTCGGTGGGAGATGTTACGCACGTGAACGCTTTTTCTCCATGGAACGATGGCCACCTGCCAAACCCGCAGTTTCCCGCCCACGCGAGCGCCGGCATGACAGCGCCGACTAGTTTTACAAGCTCGACTCCATCTGCCAACAATGCCGAGTTCCCGAGAGTGCCTTCGTCGCCATGTAACTGCTTCACCACATGTCTGCAGTCCCTCCAAGCTCTTCACAACCACTCAACCACAACGAACTCGCAGCAAGCTTTCGAGGTCGTGTTGAGCATCAACAGAAAGGCGGTGGAAGGTTGTGCAAGCATGCTTGCCTGCCGAAACTGCTCCTCAGGCTCGAATACCACAACTATGTTGCTAGCCACGATCATTGAGAAAGTTTTGTCGACATACCAGTTAGCAACACAGGGCCATGCACATGGTTCCCATAGCGACGGAGAGTGGGTCAAGCACGAGGTTATCTGGCGGGAACTACGAAAGTTGGAGGAGCTCCTTGACCACTTCCAAGACGTATGTGGCGACTGGAGCAATTTAGAGGACAATGGGGTCCAATCATCACTGTTGGGACATCTCGTACGAAGTCTCAGTTTCACGTTCGAGCTGCATAAGTTGCAACAAAGCGGTTATGGGCAGTGATCTAGCAATGCGGCCACATTTCACGAAGTTATGACACTCACGAGGGCAAAACACATAGCGTGAGGTGGGGAGTCTTGGTGGTTACGTTTTGTATATCAAGGAGATTTCGGTGTCAGATTCTTTTTGTCATCACAGCAAGTTTGCGAGCTACAAGACCAAACAATACTTTAATATATAACATAATACTAACCGAATAATGAAAATACGTTCAAGAAGATTCCATGGATGGCTTCAGATGAGTCTTAGCCACAGGCACAACAGCCAATCAGAAGAAAGTGAACCTGAAAGAGTCTTTGAGTTCGGGATTATTCTCAAAACAGCCAGCTGCGACTAAGACAATTCGACCGTTTCCAGGTCCGTGGCAGAGGCAAGACATGGCTGAGACTGTGCTTTTTGAGATAGGAGAAAATCTATACTGTAAACACGATGACGATATCACTATTTGGCCTCCAGATCTATGTCCTCAGAGTCTCTCTCAAATATTAGAGGTAAGAGAGGCATTACTGCGACTACTATTTTGGGTTTTCCAGAGCCATGCTGCAGGTTATCCCAGTCACGGATGATGGCATGATCGAAAACTCAAATCATTACTCTTAGGGTCCTGAGTGCCTGAAATAGTGCCTGAGACCGGCAATGCGGCCTGCGATTGGTGTAATCGAGGTAGCCGCAGACCTTGGAAATTCGTGATGACCTCCGGCTTCTTTGGCATTCGAGAGCTATGCCGGTTAGGCGCAACACGACGGCATGTCTCTACCGCCGTTGACTCTGGACTGGTTTATGCAAGCAATGGTAATATGTGACTGGAGGTCCAGTAAACATTAGACACCGTCTTCACAGAGAGTCATTATAGCCTCAATCCAGAGATAGAAGTGCAGCAGAATCTGCACCATTGCTTGTATCCCACGCTTCAGTAAGATGTCCATCAGAAAACCGATACATTATCATCCTAAAAGATTGACAGCGAAGACTCGACGGTTTTGGTGCTTACTTACATGACTCTGTTCTACCACTGCACGAGCTGTAATAAGGTGAAATCTAAATCATCTTCCAAATAAAGCCACCGGTTACTGCTTCTGGCCTTCCGCTCTTGTGATTGTGTGACGAAGAACCGTTGGATTGGGACGAGTACCAGTGAGACATGGCAATCTTGGTAGATTAAGTGCTGTACCTCCTGCCACTAGCTAGCTTCGGCTTTCTGCCAGTCAAGTCATTCATCTTCCATGTTGCCTAACGTCTCTGTAGGACAGCATTTTATGCGAACTCGAGATACGGACAATGCACCTTTCGCTCCCGACAAGGGAAGGATGCGAGGGCTTTCCGTGATGGGAATAGATGCGAATAGCCGCATCCTTTGTGAAGGCTCGACTTGGACTTCCATTGAGGCTAGAAATTCCGTGCATTGGTAGAATGGCCTTTCGTCCTCCCACATCGTCAGAAGCTGAAAGCACTCTCTACATCCACTGTCATGAGGTCAGGACAGTTTCTGCCAAGAGAGGCGCAATTTCAATGATCACAATACTACGTTGATGATGGCGTCATTATGTGTTAGAGGAGCTTGGCGGTACAGCGCTCGTTATGCGGGTAAACCTCAAGTCTTGCTATTATCAATGGGGTTTTCTTTTTCTTTTGACGGCTATGGAGGTGTACGATAAAAATTTACAAGCCAGTCCAACCTTTATATCGAGCAAGTTCCGTTATGCACATGAGTTGTTAGGAAGCCGTTTGAGCCAAGTTCTTGGCTGGATTCTGCATTATGATTCTAGCGAATACGTTTTAGCGATCAAAAATAGTTCTTGAGTTCACCACTTGCAAATATCGTGAGCTAAAATTTCCACCCATGTTGATCGGGCACGAAGAGTTTCGACGGCTGAGCAACAGGTATCTTCGCTTTCATGTTCTAAAACAGTTCAGATTTGGTAAACGGCATAACTGCGTGAGACAGCAAAACAATCCCAAAAGCCACCTTCAGTCTTCCACGTACAGCACCATGTCCCACATGCATCATTGCCATTTCGCAAAGTACCGTAGACCACCATCGAGCATCTCGGCACTTAAATACCGCCACCAGTCAAGTGGATGATTTGTCCTAAGGCCACCAGTTAGTGATGATTGTTTACGGGACCGCCTCAGTTCAAGATGCTCACCATTTATCCACTCGCTCTCAGGCGATACAAGGAGGGAGACCGCACGGCCAATATCGGCTGGCACACCACAACGTCCCAACGGGCAAGCCTTAGCGATGCCAGCGTCAATGAGCTCCATTGGCATATCAGGCGATCCACCGGGCGCGTAGTGCCAAGCATTGCTGTCAAACATGTCGGTCTTGATGCCTCCAGGGGCAATGGCGTTGCAAGTAATGCCCTTTGGACCGCAGTCGATGGCAAGGCTGCGTGTGAAACCCTCGATAGCGGCCTTGGAACCGGAGTACAACGCGTGGTTTGGTACGTGCGACGCACTCGCAGCGATCGAGGACATGAGAATGATGCGGCCCCCCCGCTCGAGGTACTTCATGCCTTGCTGAGCAACGAAGAATTGACCACGGCAGTTGAGGTTGAAGATGTCATCAAAGTCTTCCTGTGTGACGTCGAGCTCGTCCTTCCAAACCTCCTTCCCAGAGTTTGAGATGACAATGTTGAGGTGCCCGAAGTGGCTGATAGCGTCGTCAAAGAGCTTAAAGATTTCCGAGGGCTTTGAAACATCGGCTTTGATGGCAATAGCTGTGGCTCCGGTGTCCAGGCGTTGGATCTCCAGAACAACCGCTTCTGCTGCCGTCGCTGAGGATGAGTAGTTGATGACGATGGAGCAACCGCGGCGAGCGAGCTCCAAGGCAATTCCACGGCCGATGCCGCGACCTGATCCGGTGATGAGAGCAACCATGCCGCTGAAAGGAAGAACTGGGCTCATGGTGCGAGCGATTAGGATGGAAGCATCGCCCCCCATTGCTACATGAGAAGCATCGCCGTCGTCCATGATCGAGGACATGACTTGAGTGGTAAGACTTAAAAGGTGGTTAAGGAGCAGTTTATACAGTAAAAGTCTCTGCAGATGTTATGGAAAGTATCATAATTCAAGTGAGTCGAGGACGGGGCTCTCTTTCTTCTTAAGCAATACCTCTTGAGTGGGAGTTTTCGAGACTCCGGTCATTCTATCCGGCCCACGAGCCTTGCTTCAATATATTGTCCGTGTCCTTATCACAACACCGTCCATCCCTCACAGTATTGTCTTGGTAGTCGGCGGCATACATGAGCTTCCAAATAGCCGCCCATATGTGCGAGTCCGCACCACACCGACGTCCGTCTTAGTTCCGTATTCGTTACCGTGGCAAACGACTTCGCCCGGTTATTCTCAATATCCGTGACTAAAGAAACGACACACTTACCTTCGGACGAACTGTGGCGCTCCTGTACCGTTGTAGCTGTGTAACTCTGACGGTTGGAGGGAAATGAGGTATGCCTCGAGACGGAAAACCCCATCGGACATGAAGAGAAAGGAGCACGCCTTCACTCTCCTCGTCAAAGCTCAATTGAGTCGCTCAATGTGGCCACCATAACCGAGGCTGCCCATAACTGTTATTTTGGACGAGCGTTTTGCCAACTGATTGTTCATGGTGAGTCCTGGGAAAGGAGTCATTATCGCTTGTAGCTTTCTTTGAATATAAACTGCAAGCCTTGGGCTTGGAATCGGCGAGGCCAGTTCATGTTATTCAGTAGGATTGCTTTTCTCCCGAGGCCGTTTGATACAAAGTTTGTGTTGATATATTCACATGGCGTTAAAAGAGATGCTTGGGGGGCACGTGACTTCGCGTCACCATGGCGTCGCTAGCTGGTCCATTCGCGTCTCCCACAACCACTACCAAACCCTTCGCAACAACTGTCAACTTTAGTCGTGGTAGGTACGCGGCACTTCAACATCTCATGAATTCCACATTCACGAATGTTTAACTCCTCGTCACGCTAAATATTAAGACATTCAGGAATAACCTTTTAATCTTCGTATTATTCACCATGGTTCCACCGAAAGCCCCAGGAATTCCTGCTCGTAAGCCAAAGGAAGGAGACTTCTTTGATCCCTGGACAGCAAGCTCAACTGGCCACCAAAGAAACGAGAACAAGGCAGGCAGCTCAACCGGCTGGAGGGTATCACGAACAGCGAAATTATCGAACCAATTCCGCAGTGGATTGTCTGCTGTCCAAAATGCCGAAAAAGAGAATATCAAAAGCAGCTCTTCTACACGTAGTTCTCCAAGACTGGGCGCTTGTGATGCCAGGGAGGAGGCCAACAATGGCGAAGAAAGTACGTGTAACCATATAATTTGATGAATTGAGCTAACCAGTCTAAGTCTCCAATGCAAGCACCGCAAAGAAGCGTATCTTTGACGGCCTTGTAGTTTACGTCAATGGAAGCACATATCCACAGATATCTGACCATAAGCTCAAGCACCTCCTGGCGGAGCACGGTGCCAAGGTTTCTATTCATCTCGGGCGGAAACATGTTACGCATGTCATCGTTGGCACTCCATCTGGTGCGAAGGTTGTTAGGTCTGGTAGCGCTGGTGCTGGTGGCGGCTTAGCTGGTGGAAAAGTCCAGAAGGAGATCGCCAGGATAGGCGGCTGTGGCATCAAGTATGTCGGGGTTGAATGGTAGGTATAACCATTTTCTTCTCGTAGTGGACTTAACTAATATCTCATAGGGCGATAGAAAGCGTCAAGGATGGCCGCAGACTGCCAGAGGCCCAGTTCTCCAATATTAAAACCTCGCATAGTGGCCAAAAGACAGTCCGGGGAAACTTCTTCGGTGTCAAAAAAGGGGATGAGATATTTCAATGACGAGGGCGGTATAAACGAAGAGGGGTTTTTGGTTAATACCCAGTGGACGTTGAGGGAGTTGTGGTTGTTGGATGGTTTGGATAATGGCGTTTGGACGGCCCACGGTGCCCACGGGTATGTGCTACGGGCGCTCGCTCCATTATTCCTGTACCTCCGCCATACGTTCCTGTTTTGTCGGTTCTTGTATTGGCTTGATTGGTTTTCCACGTTTGTGTTTTCAGTTGCGTTTTCGACCAAATAGCGGTGTCTATCACGGCCTTCATGAATGTCAACAGTTTGGCTGATGCAGGCTGGCAAAATTGGACTTTATGGCACATTTCACAACCATTGTTAGGGCAAGAGAAGGACACTGTGCATCTGCGGCAAACTGGATTGGCATACAGCTCAATTGGCACACGCTAGTGACAACTGTGCTTGAGAATCCGGTTATGAGGAAAGCGGATTTTCAAAGCGCGTAGGGAAACAGTATGTGGCTAAAACCTAACAGAGTTGTTTGTTCTCATGTGCTGGGATATAGTGCCCAGTTTCGAGGTTCAGGCGGGAGCAATGTTTGGGTGTCATTGCGCAAACTGAGATTCACTTGGCCCGATAAACCGTCGAGACGTCTCTGGCAGATCGCAACGGATGGTCTCCATATCAGCATTCTAGCCGTATTTCCAGATTCCCCTGGCCCAAAGGTCAACACGATTGGACCCGCCCTCATACTCCAAGCGTATGGATATGCTGCAGAGGAGTGCAATCGTCAGGTAAGCCGTTTGGTGGTCCCGACAAAGTGCGTTCTAGAAGAACAGGGAAGAATCCAGCCTTGTAACCGTTTCGTGCGGTCCATGCCCGAGTACATATTTCACCCGAGACTTGGCTGAAAACTCTTAAAGCGAGCCGCCAGGTTTCTTATCGTCAATGCGTGGGAGAGACAATCTTGAAGCCCACCGCGACAGGTTACAGTGCCGGTCATTCTGTACGAGGTACACTTTCGCCGCACTATACATTTCTTTCTTTCATAACAACCCACACCTTGATTACTCGGTCTGTTGTTGATTGTGTATTACTTCTAACGTTCACATCTCATCTGTGTCCACATTCAACCATTTGCATTTAGCACGCCGCCATGTCGTACATAGACTATCTCTTCGATAATGTCGGATACAACTACAACAAGCCGGTAAGATTTCGATTACTTGTGATCTCCTTCCAAGCGGGCAGACTTGGGATGTCTAACCATACTTAGTTGTTCATTGATGCAAGCGATCCAACAAGGAGCCTTTCTGCCGCGGAAGTTAAAACAATGGTTTCTAAAGTCGTCGCTGGCCTGAGACATCATGGGCTTAAGAGAGGCGACGCGGTATGCGTTATGGGGTTTAACGATGTAAGTGTAACACCTTCGTATGATGATCAAGTTCTGATAATGGTAGATCCTTTACACGCCTCTCTACTTGGGCATCATGGCTGCGGGAGGCATCTTCACCGGTGTTAACCCTGGCTATAAATTGTTTGAACTGGAGCATCAACTCCGCCTCTGTCATGCCAAGTTTTTGGTAGCATCGCCAGGCTGCTTGGAAGTTGCCATGGACGCTGCTGCGGAGGTATGCATGGGAGCAGACCGCATCTTTGTCTTCAATCACTCCGAGAAGGACATGCCCGCTGGCTGCAAGGTTAAGTCGTGGTGGACCCTTATCGAGCATGGCGAGGGAGAATGGGAGGTGATTCACGATTCAACCAATGAACCAGCCTGCTACATTAACAGCTCCGGTACCTCAGGCCTGCCAAAGGCAGTGGTTGTCCCACACATGTACCTGCAAAACCAGGTGGAAATCCTCGTTACCAGGAAGCTTCCATACAAGGTAAGCACAATCGGGAACGACATGACTGGCCTGTCACTAACTTAAGCAGGTTTCTCGACTCATCTGTATCCCTCCGTTTTCCGGCTACAACGTCCCATCCCAACACGGAGCACCAATCAAGGCTGGCAATCCAGTCTATGTGTTGCCGCGCTACGAGATCAAGTCATTCCTCGCTGCCGTCAAGAAGTACCAAGCTACGGAGACGCTCTTGCTCCCCCCAATTCTTCTTGCTTTGCCAAACTCTAAGGAGATCAGAAGCGATCCGGATGCCCTTACGTCACTCCGTCAGATCTTCTGCGGTGGTGCTGCTATCGGAAGTGGCGTTCAGTCTCGTTTTTACGAAATCCTGGACCCCGCAGCACGCGTAGCTCAAGTCTTCGGGCAAACCGAGTGTGGGTGGGTTATGGCTTCTATGTACCCCGAGAAGGACGAGACTGGTAGCGTCGGTAGACCGCTCAAGACATATCAAGTCAAGTAAGTTGACTCGGTCAAGCGTTGCCCTCAGATCCATTTAACAATTCAATTAGGGTCGTGGACGACGATGAGGTAGAGATCACTGAGCCAGATTTGAACGGCGAGATCTTCATCAAGCCAAACTATCCAATGCTCGGCTATTATAATAATGAGACGGCATCCAAGGCTGCTTTCGCGGCAGGAGGATGGATTAAGACTGGAGATGTTGGGCATTTCAACAAGGATGGTCTTTACTACATCACTGACCGCAAGAAAGACCTGATCAAAATTCGTGGTTGGCAGGTGTCGCCAGCGGAGCTCGAGGAAGTGCTGCTTATGCACCCGGATGTCTTGGATGCAGCAATCATCGGCCACAAGATGCCACCACCATCCACAGAAGAGGTCCCTCACGCTTACGTTGTGCTCCACGAGGTATCATCTTTGACCACTCAAGATGTCCAGGATTTCATGGCCGTCCGCCTCGCCAGGTTCAAGGTCGCAGAGCAGGTGTTCTTCATGGAAAGCCTCCCTCGCAATCCAACCGGAAAGATTATCCGTCGCATGCTGAAGCCCATGTATGAGGAGTCGGTGCGCGAGAGGGTTAGTGAGAGTGGCCGCCTCACCGTCGCAAACACTGTCCACGGAAATGGCATCGATACTCAGATTGTAATGACACCAGGATCGGCTACTCCAGCTACGTGCTTCTCTGGAAGCTTCGAGGGATCACCAATTGCTCGCCTTAGGGACTGCAGCGCAGACTTGAGCGCTGCTGTCACACTTCTTGCCGACCATTTGAAGAAGCAAGTTTTAGGAACTCGCAGATCTCCACCACAATCCGATGAGCCAAAGAACGACGCCGGTGACTCGTTCACATCCGAGGGGAGCCAGGACGACGCCGTGACCTCCAGCAATTCGTTCACCACGAATGCCACTTCCTTCATATCCACCACGACGTCCTTCACCGTCCCACTTATCAAGGTCACTGGCGCTGGATTGGTCGGTGATGAGGCAAACGGCGATGACACGGGCACGGAGGATGTGAAGGAGAATTCCCGTCCAGTCGAGCAGCAGGCTGATGTTAACAACCTTAAGGCCTTCGTCTGAGTGTTTGCAGTCTTCGCTTCGCTTAAGAAGGTTATATACCGAACTGTGGCTAGCATAAAACTCCACGTGGTTAGCGGTTCAAGGTAGATAGTCGAAAAATTTACGAGTGCCACCCAGCTGTTGGGGTCGAGGATTACCGAGGATTACTAAACCTGTATATGGATGACACTTACTCCCCTGCAAGCAATAGAATAATCTCATGTGGAGCTTTGGTTCTGACGATCACCATGTGCATTTCCAAACATCTAACATGTCCCTATGCCATTCACGAGCTCTGTGAGCTGAAATGCAATGTCGGCCGTTGTATTTCTTGTTTGCTTACACAGTACGAGTGCGGACCAAAACTATCTTAAGCTGAAGCATTAGGAAGAAATGTAAATGGGCTAACTGTAAGATGAGTATTTTGCTTCTCATTCTTGAGCATTTTGTAACTAGCGGTTTGTCGTCGGGCCATCAGATGCCTGCCAAGTGATTTCCGCAGATCGGTCCCGCTAAACCGGCATGCTTAGCTCAGCTGCCGAGCTGATGTCAACGATTTCCGGGGTAGGCCGTCGGATCTCTCAAAATATCTAGAGCTTCGCAATTCGGTTCCGAGAACTATTTAACTTCACTCAATATGTCTGTTTCAAGAGCCGCCCTCAGGGCCTTCCGCCCACTGGCCAACGTCAATACCAGAGCGCTCAGCACAAGTGCAAGAGGAATGAAGAACGAGAACCCTGGCAGCGCGCAGGAGCACGACAACGTCTCGACTTACCGGCAGATTCAGAAAGAGAAAGAGCTAAACCCGCATCTTACGAACTCAAACTCGACTCTGCAACATGGAATGCCAAAGACCGGAAAAGCAAATGCACAACCTGATGTGTTGTCGTCTGTCGATCCAAAATTCATTCCAAGAGACTCGGTGGCGGAGAATACCGATCGCATGCTAGGAGGCACCCAGAACCCATTGGGCCAGACTGGAAATGGAAGACGTGATGAGAGACTACGAGGAGTAATGGGAGTGGTGCAGCAGGGAGGGAGGGAGTGGAACAGAAGCCAGGCGCCAGGACCAAAAATTCCTGGAGATATGCCGGCCGAGGGAAGAGAAGCCGTCGGACTGGGCGAAGTTGCTGAAGGTGGGGAGGGATATATGGGTGGTGGAAGTTACGTCAACCATACGGATGAGTTGCAGGTTGGGGAGTTGGAGGGTGGAAGCTTCAAGATTGAGCCACTTGTTAGAGAGGGTGAGGATGCGGCAACTATGAGGGCGAGGTTGCTCTGTAAGTGCTCCTCAGTGTATCCGGTTGGTGATCAAAGGCAATGTGACTAATGAAGCGCTCAACAGATCAATCGCGTAAGCGTGGTACCCTGGAGTCAGACTTGTTGATGTCGACCTTCGCAGACGCACACTTGAAGGACATGTCCATTGAGCAGATGCGCGAGTATTCCCTCTTCCTCGACGAGAACGATTGGGATATCTACTACTGGGCGACCCAGGAACCACAAGATCTCGAGCTCGAATACGAGGCTGCCACTGCTGGAGAGACTCCAGGTGCCTACGTGGGAACGCAGGGTGATGCCAACAAGCCGGTGGCTCCAGCATCGGGAGAATGGGCGCAGACGATCGGCACATTTAAGCCACTTTACCGACCTGTTCCATCCAGATTGAGAGGTAGTGCGATCTTGAAGAGACTGAGAGAGCACGTCTTGAGCAGGAGTGCAGGAGGTGTCGTCGACTGCGCCGCAGAAGGAAGCAGACACGGCGGAGGGATGGCATTTATGCCAGCTGTCAAGAACTTTGATGGGAAATAAATCGCCGCCAGAGGATGCTGTTATATTAGCGTGTACACATAGCTGTAAATGGAGTGTGATCGAGATATGGAATTCTTCACTCTTCAAAATATGCCGCATCAATCATTGGTCAATGATTGATGCAGGCAGTGAATTGAAGAGCCAGTGACCCATGAGCCTTCGAACTCGGTATAGCCGTCCAAATCATTCCATATGGAGCTCACATCTCATTGCACAGTAGATCAGATCATTTAATGAACGCTTTTGTCCCTCAAACTAGAGAGGTGCTATCTGCTGGGAAGGCAAATGTTAATTTGTGCATGAAGACCAAGCGACAACTACTCCGAAAATGACTCCGAAACTGAGACCCAAATTACAGAGTTACTTGTGTTTCAGCGACCGGCTCGTCACCTGAACCATGACACAATACAAGGAAGGCAGTTACAGAGCCACCGTTTACTCGGCGGTATCAAGGTCGTCGTGAATTGGTGGTGGAGTGTCCATGCCTGGGCATTAAGTTAGCTTCACGATCCCTTCGCCTGGTCCCATCTGCGGTACAGGACTTACAATCTCCCTTGAGTCCGTTGGCTCCGTTCTCGTGGATGTCATCGCGGTCCTTCATCTCACGGTCCCTGCATTGCGTTAGCAGGGAGGCTACAGCTAGCATGGAGCTCCAGCTGATCCAAATTACCTGTCATCAGGGGAGCGAGAGCGAGAGCGATCACGGCGGCCATAGTCACGGTCGCGTCTATCATCCTTGCGAGGGGAGTATTCGCCGCTACGGCCTCTGCGTGGAGATGGAGTGCGAGCACGGCGACGTGGAGAACGACCACCCGGAGGGCGCTCACGCTCACTTCCTCTATCGAAGCGCCAAGAGGCAGATGGTGGAGTGCGGGCCCACTAATTGGAGTTAGAATCGAGGTTAAACAAGATCTGCTTCGAAGAACTCGCCTCGATCTTCAAGATGTCATCGCGGCCGAGGCGCTTGTTGTGCATCTCATGGTAAGCATCATCCGCATCGCGACGGCTCTCGTACTCAACAAATGCGAAGCTATATTGGCGTTAGAGGGTAGGCTAGATACATGGATATGGGTGTACTCACAGACGGCTAGCAGCGGTCCTTGGAGCTGGAATATCGCAGCGCACAAGACGGCCGTAGCTGTAGATTGTCTGTTAGCACCAACTTCATGCCAAGAGCAGACAGATGTTTTGTTGAACTAGAAAATCCAGCAAGAGGCTTGGAGGAGCAGGCATGCTACCATTGCTTGCCTTCGATGAGAACGCGAAGTTGCTTCTGCGAGCAATGCTTTGCGACGAGCGTGCGATGCGACAACGAAGGGCAAGGGAAGGAGGCTATGTTCGGAGCAGGACGCGACGGGAGGTGGCAGCGACGCCTCGAATGGGGTAGATAGACGTGCGGTGCGCGGAGATGGAGGAGGACCAAGTAGGGATTCATCGGACTCGAGGAGGCTGATCATCGAGTTATCGACTTTTGTTGAGGACGTACCGTTCGAATTCGTACGCAAGGTCTCTGGCCCTGGTGCCGTGGCCGAAGCCGGTCACGTAGAGGGTAGTTCCGCCACCACGAGACATGGTGATGTTCGGATGAGGTTGTTGAGTTCAAAAGGTGTCGGTTGTGTTGAGGAGAAGGCTGTCGAAGTGGTTGTCGAGACTATAGAACAGATGAGCAGCTTGTGGGCGTCAATGCAGGCCTGTCCTGGCAATACTCTCCAGCCACGCAGGAATGGAGTTTCCGTTATTGCGCAGCTACAATGCGCAGCAACAAGAAAGACAAAAAAGAATGCTTATCGGCAACAACCGAGTTGTGGTTGTGGTGAGGTCGTTGCGGTGTCACTGTCTTGATGAACAAAGCTCTCGGAAGGTTGGCGAAGTACGGTGGATGTGACGATGACCGCACTTGGCACAAGAGCGCAGCATGGGCTGGCAGCACGCTAGGGCCCCTAACGCCCGGTAGAGCAAAGATGGGAAACCGGGGAAAGGCTGACACCGGCCCTCAGCCATTTGGCCTTGTAGCCTGAGTGCCAGCCTTCCCTTACATAAGCACACTGCTTAGAGCCAGCCACTCACCGTCTGGCTGTTGCAGGTGTCACAGCCTCGTCTAACGACGAAGATATCCCGGCCGTGTCTTGTTAACCTGGCGCCGAGAGGGTTACAGCTCCGTTCTTGTACCTGAGTGGTGCCTTTTTCCAATTTCACAACTACCGAACCTACTCCTTATACTCCAGAAGTATATTTGTGCGCCTCTATACGATGCGCCATACCCCGGCTTCTAGCTAGTATACTATTCTTCATTCCGCCTGACCTCGAACAGTAACATCTGTGCCTCGAACACCTACGCAGTCGCCCGACCCCTCGCCCGACCCGTGAGCCATTGCACCACAACCCGCGACACCGGTGCACCCAACGCGAAATTTGCCGCCATTAGACGCTGATTTTTGCGTTTATATCTGCGGATGGCTCATTGGAAACGACATACTGCAATACTTCATCTCATCTTTGAGCGGCTGTCAGACAGGGTTGTGCGCTCTTAATGATAACGGTCCAATACTTTGAGACTTCTAAGATTGGAAAGCTGGACACTCTGCGATCATGGCTGAAGCAAGTTAGCTCATTGATTTAAACTTACCATGACCTCGCTAACGTGTCCAAAGTCAGAAGCGAAGACTTTAGAATCCAAGGCCCTAATTGGTGCTGTCCAATTCCGCGCATTCGTGTCGCAACCGGTGACAGCTGCATTTCTTGCTGGCGGTGTTGCAGGTGCGGTGTCGCGCACAGTTGTGTCACCTTTAGAACGCCTGAAGATTCTTTATCAGGTACAGAGTCCCGGAAGAACAGAATATGCACAGTCCATGGGCAAGAACCTCGCAAGAATCTGGCGCGAAGAAGGATGGCGGGGTTACATGAGAGGCAATGGCACCAACTGCATTCGCATTGTCCCCTATTCAGCAGTACAGTTTGGAAGCTACAACTTCTACAAGACGGTAGTTGCGCAGTTCCTCCTATTATCTCGACGACCTTTCGCTGACCGATCTGTAGTGGTTTGAAGAAACTCCTGGCGCAGACCTCTCCTCAATAAGGAGGCTCGTGTGCGGAGGTGCTGCAGGAATTACGTCTGTTTTCTTCACTTACCCGCTTGATATTGTTCGTACGCGACTCTCGATTCAGTCAGCTTCTTTTGCGGCACTGAGTGGTGTCGAGAAGTCAAAGCTGCCGGGCATGTGGGCAGTGATGGTGAAGATGTATAAGACGGAAGGCGGCCTTCGTGCACTTTACAGAGGGATCATTCCAACTGTAGCAGGAGTTGGCCCCTACGTAAGAGACACCGCACAAGACATGTGATCCTTCCACTAACCATGTGCAGGTTGGTCTCAGCTTCATGACATATGAGCTGGTACGAAAATATTTCACTCCGGAAGGTGACGAGAACCCAAGCGCCATCCGTAAGCTCGCTGCCGGCGCAATCTCTGGAGCAATCGCTCAGACATTCACATATCCATTGTAAGTCGTAGACTGTTCTGAACGCCAGGAAACAGGTGCTAACTGCACTAGTGATGTTCTCCGTAGGCGCTTCCAGATCAACACCATGTCTGGAATGGGCTATCAATACAAAGGAGTCTTTGATGCTTTTCGGGTTATCATCGTTCAGGAAGGGATTAAGGGTCTGTATAAAGGCATTGCGGCGAATTTGAGCAAGGTCGCGCCAAGCATGGCAAGCAGTTGGTTAAGCTTCGAGATGTGTAGAGATGCTCTGGTGGCCTTGAAACCGGAGGACCTTGCCAATGTTTGAGCGCACTACCAAGATACGCGAGCAAACAGTGTCCCGCTGGGGGGGACACGCGGCCCATGATTGGAGGCTTGATTCATGCATGCTTCCTTGCAGTTGTCATGATGCAGCGGACATAACGCGCTTTAGAGCATCGAGCCAAGACGCTCTAAATAACAGAAAGGGTTAATCTCAAGATGTGAGAGCATTACAGGGTGCTTAGATTTAGAGACAGAAGACCGTTAATGGTCATACTTTAAAGTGGCCTCTATTGCCTGACACGAAATATGAAACCTCGAGCGGCCATGCGCAATGGCCGCAGTTTGTCGCGTTTCCTCGTGAATGAGGCTTGGTGAGATTACCGCGATTAAAACGCTTAGCGGAGGTTGGTTATATTTATGCGTTACATGACTACCCGATCATATTGTCATGTCCCAAAGCCCTTGTGTAGAATGCCGTCCTAAAAGCAACCGCGCGTACCAGTACTCCCAGGGTCCAGTTGACGAAAGGCATCACCTGATCATGGCGTGGGCCGCTAAGTAGGCCAGCAGTACCAGCCTCAGGCACCAACACATCGCTTATTTTTGGACCCGCCCACAGTTGGATATTGTCCGGCGAACACAAAATTGTGCGATTCTCTTCGACCTCAACAACCACGACGACGTAACTCGACAACCGCAACAATGGGTATGTTGCCGATCTATGCCTTCATATGCAAGTGGATGTTTTGGGATTATAGATGAAGCTCAATGCGCCGCAAGGCCATGAGCAAAATCATACTCCCAAAATCTTTCTGCGAAGCAATTTGTGTCGCAAGACCAAATTACAAAGAGCATATTGAACACAGGCTGACGGAGAGACTTTAATAGGTATCGATCTTGACAAGCACCACGTTCGCTCTACGCACCGCAAGGCGCCAAAGAGTGACAACGTTTACTTGAAGTTGCTCGTCAAGCTTTACCGCTTCTTGGCCCGTAAGTTGCCCAAATTCGATTGTTCTGCGATAATTCCACTGACACTTATTTAGGCCGCACCGAGTCCTCCTTCAACAAGGTCGTCCTCCGCCGTTTGTTTATGTCCCGCATCAACAGGCCACCAGTGTCTATCTCCAGAATCGTTACCAACGTTTCCGAGAAGTCCAACAACAAGACCGTTGTCATTGTCGGTACCGTCACTGATGACAACCGCCTCTTGACCGTCCCAAAGCTCTCCGTCGCTGCGCTCCGCTTCACCGCCACTGCCCGCGCTCGCATCGTCGCTGCCGGCGGTGAGGTCCTCACGTTGGATCAGCTCGCTCTCCGTGCGCCAACCGGATCCAACACCCTCCTCCTCAGAGGTCCAAAGTCCCGTGAGGCTCTCAGGCACTTCGGTATGGGACCACACAAGCACAAGGCACCAAAGGTCGAGTCCAAGGGACGCAAGTTCGAGAAAGCTCGTGGACGCCGTGCTTCCCGTGGATTCAAGGTCTAAATGCGACCTTGAATTTCATGCTGGGGTACCAATTCAAAATTTAATGAGCAATGGCATTCTTTCATGGCGAATCTGGTTTATCGTGCATCTATACCCTGCCATGATATAGTCAATGGCAATTTGTTGCGTTCGGTTGTTCGACAAAGAGAACAGATAGCAGTTCCCAATGAAAGTTATCATTGCAAATTATCTTTCATCCCAAACTCATCCGTGACAAGTGCGCCTGAAATTTTTTAAAATGCATCCTTTAGTGGCATCTGTGCCGAATGGTTTTGACTCCAGTACGCGGTACATTCCATGCGATATGCCAAATGCGGTCGTGCTGCAATCGCAAGGCTATCGACAAGGCTGCATATCGACAGGTTCTATGAGAACGATGGCTGTAACCCACACGGCTTATGCAACAAGACTTCTATATGCGTTCAAACAGCTCCGTTTATGCTTCGGCTAGCATTCTGCTAAGACATTGGTGCTCGTCGTTCGCCCAAAAACAATGTTTCGTGACGCTACCTCATCTATCAATAGGACGTGCGCCTGACGAGAGACTTGGCTACCGGTTCAGCTCATCGTCTTCATCGACGCGATGGAAGAGCAGACAAGGTAGAGACTCGTTCGCCAGAGAAGCAAAAGCTCAGGGCTTGAAGAGTCGGGCCGCTTTCAAGCTGTTGGAGGTTGGTGCTCAAGTTGCGCCAGAAATAGTTACACAACTGAGATACCATAGATCGATTCGAAATACAAACTATTCAAAAGAGGACAAACGATCGTGGACTTGGTCTGTCTTTATACCACCTCTCTATGCTCAAGCTTCTGACTTCGTAGGGTTATGCTCCAGGTAGTTGGTCACAAGTAAGAGGAACGATTGCGTCGACCTTCGCATTTTGCTAACAACGCGCCAATAGGTTGCCGTCGAGCGCACGAAGCCGAATGGCCGAATCATCGGCATCGACCTCATCCCAGCTCTTCCGCCCAAAGGAGTATCTACCATACAAGGAAACTTCCTATCAAAAGAAGTGCAAGATGAAGTGAAACGCTTTCTGGGCGATCCTGATCGCGGCAGACCCAAGCAACAACGGGCTGTTGCAGCCTCAGAAGAGAACAGCACAGGCGCCACATTAGTCGCTCAAGAAAGCTACATCGACAGGGAAAGACACTCGGATTTGGCGGCAGAATCTGTTGATGGTGCACAAGGAGAAGATGAAAGAGGCCAGCAGGCAGCGAGCGCAGAGAGAACAGTAGACGTTGTTTTAAGTGATATGTCCGAACCCTGGCCACAAACGAGCGGATTTTGGAAGAAGAGTCTTAGTAACCCTTACAGGATGATGAATACCAGCGGCATACTATTCCGAGATCATGCTGGTAGCATGGTAAGCCACGCGGTTTAATCGATTTGGCATGGTCTGACTTTCTTTAGGATCTATGCAATGCTGCCCTGCAGTTCGTCCACGAGACCCTAAAACCAGGTGGACATTTTGTCTGCAAGTTTTATCAAGGCGCCGAAGACAAGCAGCTCGAGCTTACTCTCAAAAAGATGTTCGCTTCTGTGTATAGAGAGAAACCAGAATCCTCACGGAGTGTAAGTTGGCAACCCCCTGCAGTTTTGCTTGTCTCACCAGGTTAGGAATCCAAAGAGGCATACTTTGTTGCGCTTCGACGGAAGAAGGATGCTAGGTAGTAAGCGCTTCAATCTAAAATTATTCGATATCTAAACTGCATCATCACATTTTCTGTCATTGATAAGTAGGTGGACTTGATCTGCCTATAGCTCTCCGGGCCAAACGTGCTCACAAAGGTCGATGTAAAGAGGAAGTGGACAAAAATGTGAATAGTTCTCAATTCGCGATATTCAATTACTGAATCTATCCTAGAAAACTTGCTTGCATACTTCTTTTGTCCTTCTTCAGTGGGGAGAACGCGCCAAACTGACCGCCAGGAGCAAGTCCGAGACTTTTCTTAGGGCCAAATTTTGCAAATGGTCGACCTGGCGGAAGTATTACCTTTGCCGGCCGTCTCGTGGCCTCAGCATCCTCCTCGTCGAATAAAGTCTTGCTTGCACCCAGGATCTTTCTCTTCTTTTTCTTAGGTTCCACCTCTTCGGCAGTAAGGTTCGGTATCTTCGCCAACTTGCTTCTAGGTGCCGCTGCTTGACGTTCTACAGTGGCTTCTTGTTCTTCCTCCGGTTCTTCTTGGACCTGTTCTAAAAGAACGCTCTTTGGTGCGTTTTCACCTCCCACGGCCTTCTTGGGCGCTGCTGCATTTGTCTTTTTGACAGAGGGCTTCTTAGCTTTTATACCAGGCTTTACCCTCGAAATTGAAGGCGACGGCTCAACCAAATCGTGAATAGGCTCCTCTACTACAGGGACACTCGTCTCTTGGTTTGTCTCGGTAAAAATAGGTTTCTCTCTTTCGGATCCCACCTCGGACGCTGTCGTCTCTTTAGGAGTTTCGGTCGGTAGGGTTGTGGTCTTATTCAGGTAGGGCGTGATTGAGAACATGCTTTTCTCGCCCAAAGACGTTTGGTCTGGCTTACCACGTTTGGCACCTCCCCGTTTTCCTCTGGCCACTATTCCATCAGGGGTTCCGATCGTGTTGTCGGATATAGAAACTGCCGCTCTCTTGCGCGACTTGTTGGGCACGTCTTGATCTTCGGCCAACGTGACCCCTTTAGACGCCTGAGCAATTGTTTGTGCAAGCGATGCTTGGACGGTCTTTACTTCCTCCTTCGTTGCACGAAGTTTAGTCTTCATTGCCTCGGCTTTGCTCTCGAGTACAAGACGTTTCGTCTCCCATTCTTTTGCGTCTCGTTCCGCACCAATCTGCACTCGCTCTCTCTCTTGCTTCTCACGAGCCAGCTCGGCCTTCAGATCCGCAAGCTGCTTTGCGAAGTCGGCGTATTTCTTGGAAGATATCTGCTCCGCTGTCTCTTTCTTTGACGATTCGATGTTTGCCGCCACGCGTTCTGCAGCCTCTCTCCCTTTCTTCTCCCGAGAAAGTTCCTTCTTCAAATCCTTGACCTGTTTTTCTAACCCAGCAGACTTCTTAGCTGGCGATCCGTTGATTGCTTCCACCTTTGACGTTGCGCTTTCAGCAGCCTTGAGCTCTGCCACCTCCCTGCCTTTCTTTTCCCTGGCCAAGTCCTTCGTCAGCTCCTTCAGTTGCTTCTCATGCACTGCATGCTTTTTTGCTGCAGAAGCTTCTGCGGCTTGGCGGTTGGCTGTGGAATCATCAGAGGACTTTGTCGCCATGAGGTCTCTTTCCGCTCTTTCCTCCGATGATTCTGTTTTCAAGGTTTCGAGCTGCTTTTCGAGCTCTGCAATTTTCCGTGACGCTGTGTCTTTGGCTGCTTCTTGTCTCGCAATAGTCGCATTGGCTGCTTCAAGCTCGGCTTCTAACGTCGATAGCTTTTTCTCTAGGTTGAGTTTATCAGTGAGGATCTCTTGCTGGCACGATGCCCGGCCCCTGAGATGATCAAGCTCTGGTTTCAGGGTCCCTAGTTCCCTTGCAAGTTCGAGTTTTTCCCCAAGCAGCCTATTAGAGTCTTTCGAAAGATTGTCAAGCGAACTAAGTTCTGTCTGTAAAGCGCATTAGCGAAGGCCGAAAGACGGGCACCTGAGGGTAATTACCTTGACCATCTCGAGTTCCCTCTCTTTGGCTCGCAAGGCCGTCTGGTGTTGTCGCGCATGTATATCAGCCTGATCCAGTCGCGCAAGAAGCTCAACTCTTTCACACTCAAGGTTGTAAATCTGATCCTCCCCTTCTGCCAAGCGTTCTTCAAAGTCGTCCTTCTCCTCTTTTACAAGCAGGATTTGTAGTCTCAGGCGTCGTGCATCCTCATTCTTTGCAATTAAGTCTTCATCCTGTAGGCTCCTTATGTACTTTGATTCCAGAGACTGGAGTGTGGACTTCTTCTATACTATTATTAGCGTCGTGTTGTGTTGGCGAAAGACTATGGGTTCTGTTTACCTGAAGCGCATCCAGCTCATTGGAAGCCAGAATTACGTAGTCCATCCTGGCAAAGCACAATGCGCTCTGTGAAAAGATCAGGTGATTATGGCAATTATGGAAGTAATGTAGTGAAGCTTTAGAATTTGTAGTCGAGGCTGAGAATAATTGCGGTTCAAGGCCTGTCGTTGGGGAAACTGGTACTCCTGTAAACAATAACAGTCCCGTTCGGAGAAATTGTGCCGCGCGGGTCGCGCTCGTATGTGCCGCTGTGTGGGGTTCGTCTTCGGGCTCGAGGCCACACGGCCAACGCTAAGCAAGGGCCAGCTTTCACTGCCCGCAAGGCTGCAAAGCCTGCAAGGTACCTGTTATGTAAGCAGGCCCTTTGAGGACAAGTGGTTCCGCCCGAGCTCACGACGACATGTTTTAGAGGGTAGCTTTGCTTCTCGTCACAGGAAAGCACGTCAACAATTCGCCTCAAGATGCGTCTTTTCCACAGTCTGTTGTCGGCCCTTTTGCTGGTGCCAGTCCTTGCAGCTAAGAAAGCCGGAAGTGACCGCTTCGACGACTTCCACACCAAATCACTAAGCTCGACACCTCTGAAACTCTCTGACATTAGCTACAACAAGCTTACGAGGGCGCCAAGAGACTATTCGGTGGCTGTGTTGTTAACAGCATTAGACTCGAGATTTGGCTGTCAGTTATGCAGTGAATTTCAACCAGAGTGGGATCTACTTGCACGCAGCTGGACCAAGGGAGACAAGAAAGCCGATTCTAGAATAATTTACGGCACATTGGACTTTACCAATGGCAAGGAGATCTTTCAATCTGTAAGCAGATTTCCTTCTCGGACGCTCACAGCTAACGCTTGTAGCTCGGACTTCAAACAGCCCCGGTCCTCCTGTTGTTTCAAGCCACTGCCGGCCCTCATGCTGTAGCAGACTTTGCGCCTCTCAGATATGACTTCACAAGCGGGTAAGCTGGTTGAAAGGAGAACAGATTGTGGCTTAGTACTGATGACAACAGACCGCAAACCGCTGAACAAGTCCACTCATGGCTGAGCCGACATCTGGTTGACAGGCCACATCCAACCGTCAAGCGGCCAATCAACTGGATGCGCATTGTAGCCATCGCGACAACCACCTTAGGTAGCATCACGTTCTTGAGTGTCTGCTGGCCATACTTGTTTCCCATCATTCAAAACCGAAACCTTTGGGCCGCCATCAGCTTAATCGCCATTCTCCTCTTCACCAGCGGCCACATGTTCAACCACATCAGAAAGGTCCCTTATGTGGCAGGCGACGGAAAAGGCGGCGTGAGCTATTTTGCCGGCGGCTTCTCCAATCAGTACGGTCTTGAGACACAGATAGTTGCAGCAATTTGTAAGCAACGAACCATAACGTCAGGAAGAGATCTTTCGATACATTTGCTAACCAGTCTAGATGGTCTGTTGTCTTTCGCTACCATATCCTTGGCACTAAAAGTGCCTCGCATCCAAAATGCCAAAACCCAGCAAGTAGCTGTTATAGTATGGGGCGGCATCATCTTCGCCATGTATAGTTTCCTCTTGAGCGTCTTTAGGATCAAAAATGGAGGGTACCCCTTCTGGTTACCGCCGTTCTCATAGATGATTTAATGGAAGCCTCCGGGTGACGAAAATTGGCCGAGTCAGTAGCCTCGGGAGGACCTTGGGGTTCGTAATATACTACTCTAGCCTAGTGGTCTGTGATAGTGCCGAAAGCATGTAAAATATAAACAACGGCCATTTGTGTAGGCCACGACGCGGTCGTCATATGAAATGGGCAACATCTTTTCGGCAATGAAAGCATGTCCAAAGGACTTCATCGTTTTCAAAACTTCAGTTAGGAGCCTTCCAAAACTTGTGATTATAATGTCAAATATCCAATGAATATATCGCGTGCTGACCTTTCAACTTGTGTTTTCGCCAGGTTTCCCTTGTGCCGGAAGGCAGGTAGACCCGGCCCGGTCAAAAGTACTAGATTAGTACAGTAGATTGAATCACCTCGTCGTCCTCCATTACATGAAAACGTGCAAAAATGGCTACCCCTCCAGCTGACGCCTCCACGATCTCCGAAAATGACCATAAAACAATATTAGCAAAATCGGCCACCGGCGCAAAGTTGTTGATCATTTTGCAAGTCGGTTCTCGAGCTGTCACGTTCGCCGCGAATCAGCTGCTTCTGGGTTTTATCTCCCCTGACTCGCTTGGAATTGCGGCTCAACTCGAGGTCTATTCCATATCCGTCCTTTATTTCGCCAGGGAGTCCCTCAGACTTGCCATACAACGCCAAAACGATGCACAGGATGATGTCTCAGCAGACACTCGAGGCAATGCCGCGGCCACTAAAAGTGAGAGGAAACTGCTGGCAAAAAACAAGACTCAAGCAATTGTCAACATTGCTTATATATCGATAATACTCGGCATCATCTTCGCATTGGCTCTGGGAAAATTCTATGTTGGCTCTCAGAGCTCAAATATATCAGTAACCAAGACGCCGTATTTTCAGGAAACAGTGCAGATTTATGGTCTCGCCGCTATTTTGGAACTTTTTGCGGAGCCGTGCTTCGTTGTCGTTCAGCAAAAATCCGAATATAAAATCAGAGCCGCTGCCGAGTCCACAGGGACTGTTGTTCGGTGCCTTCTGACAAGTGGGTTCATGATACTGGCCGCAGAGAATGGCGTCGATATCGGAGTGTTACCATTTGCCATTGGTCAGTTAGCATATGGCATGTCGGTGTTATGTGTTTATTATTGGAGGGTTTTGGCAATAGCAGAGACATGCGGGTTTTCTTTAAGACCAAAGGCCATCTTGAGGTAAATGTGTCCATAATATGAGTGGGTCTAGTTCATTACTGATGAAAAGTAGCACCAACGCGTCGTATGCATTGTCATTTTTCTCAACGCCGCTTTTAACCCTCGCCATCAGTTTATTTATCCAAGGCTTCGTCAAGCATGTCCTCACACAAGGGGATGTAATCATCATTTCCATGCTAGCATCCCTTCCTGCACAGGGCATGTATGCACTCGCATCAAACTATGGTGGATTGGTGGCTCGCATGCTGTTTCAGCCGATGGAGGAGAGTAGTCGAAACTACTTTGGGAAGCTCCTATCAGATATTGAAGGGAAGCCGTCTGCAAAAAAGGTTAAATCTGCTCGCGACGACCTCACCAAACTACTGCATGTGTACTCGCTCTTATCTATCTGCGCAGTAGCCGTTGGTCCACCAGTGGCACCCGTACTGTTGAGGCTTGTCGTGGGCTCACGATGGTCGGCCAGCGGCGCCGGACATTTGCTTTCGAAGTACTGCTATTATATTCCGCTATTGGCCTTTAATGGTGTCCTGGAGTCCTTCGTCTCCGTCGTTGCCACGAAATCGCAGCTTAATCGACAGTCATTCTGGATGCTAGGCTTCTCTGTGGCTTTTGCATGTACTGCCTTCCTATTCCTGTCATATCTGGACATGGGCGCCGACGGCCTCGTTTATGCAAACATGGCAAATATGGCATTTCGGATCACTTGGTGTAGTAGCTTCATCTCCAGCTACCTCGAGTCATTTAGTCTTAATATCAGCATGAGCGATATTATGCCCAACGGCACTACACTAGCGGCGGCAGCAGCCGCAATTGCTGTCTTTCAGCAGTTGTCAAGATACCGATTTACGAGCAGTTGGCAAGAATTAATAGTTCTTGGATCTATCTCTTGTATCTTTGTTCTTCTGCTGTAAGGACTTTTTAACCCAAACACCGAGTACATGCTAACAAATACAGCACCGTATCTGAACGCAGATTTCTGAAACAATGCTATCAGTCCACCCAAACGCCGAAACGCAGCACCTGATTTTACGGATCCAACTCAACCTTTAATCGAACTTGATCTTGGTGGCAGCCTTGGTGATATCTCCGGTATCTTTGTAGAAGGCACCGTAAGCGTCGTGAGCCTTCTTCTTGACAGTAGTACCGAACTTCAAAAGCTCGTCAGGAACAGGCTGGTTTGCAGCCTTTAAGACATTAATCAATCTGCACCCAGGTTAGCGTTTCCTTAATACCAAATTCATAGTGTAAACCTACGCTCCCGACTGAGCCTTATCGTGCTCGGTGAACAACGTGATAGCGAGGCCCTCCTTTCCAGCTCTGCCAGTACGGCCGATACGATGAACATAATCCTCAACAGTAAGCGGGAAAGTGCAGTTAATCACGAGTTTCACAGCTGGGATATCAAGACCTCTGGCAGCAACATCAGTGGCAACGAGAACAGGAGTGCTTCCCTTCTTGAATGCATCCAAACTTCTCGTCCTCTGTTCCTGACTCAAATCTCCGTGAATACCGGCAACGCGGATGCCCTTTCTGCGTATGAAATCCTCAACTCTGGTAGCCTCTTTCTTGTACAAGCAGAAAACAAGGACTCTGTCATCCCTCTGTTCTCCGCTCTGATATTGCTTCAGCAGCTGAAGAAGGCGGAACTCCTTGCCACGAGGATCGACAACCTCAACCTTCTGAACAATTCTGGTATTTGCACGGAGGTCTCCGGTCGGGTTGTCACCAATGGCGATCTTGATTGGAGAAGTCATGAAGGTAGAAGCCAGGGCGCGGACAGATTCCGGCCAGGTTGCAGTGAACATGAGTGTTTGGCGTTGTCCGAGGGGCTTGGCACAGTTGATGATCTTGCGGATCTCCTCCTCAAATCCCTTGTCGAGCATTCTATCGGCCTCGTCGAGGACAACGTAGCTAACCTTGCTCAGGTCTGCTGAACCCTCCTGAATGAGGTCATTCAAGCGGCCAGGGGTGGCCACGACAATGTCGGCGGTCTTGAGGGCTCGGCGCTGCTCATCCTTTGGCACTCCTCCGTACACGCAGACGACCTGCAATCCCGAAGCGTTTGCTAGCTTGCTGATTTGCTCGTAACTTTGCATTGCAAGCTCGCGCGTAGGCGACACAACCACAGCCTTGGCACCCTTGAACTTTGGAATGGAGCTGATGTAGCGAACGCAAGGAACCGCGAAAGCCATCGTCTTTCCTGAGCCGGTCTCAGCGACACCGATGACATCTCTGCCAGCAAGCAAAAACGGCCATGCCGCAGCCTGGATTGGAGTTGGAGACTTGAAGTCTTTGAAAGGTGCTCTCTGGGCCGGATCGGAAATGGGAAGATAGGAGAAGTCGACGATAGGTCTAAGCAGGGGAGCAGAGGTTGGGTCGCTGATATTGATGAAGTTCTTCTCGAGGAATGAGTCAATCTCGGACTGTGGAAGCGCGCTCAAAGCCGCGCATGTCGTATATGATTCGTTTGCAGGAGTAAAAGGTGCCGTGGCCTTTGGCGCAGGCGCCGCCTGGGAGTCGGCCGTGTCTGTAACCGGGGTCTCTTCCACCTTGGCCTTCTTCAAGGCTTTCTTCGCAGCCTTCTCGGCCTTACGGGTAGTCTTTGCAGCAGCTTCGTCGCTCTCTGGAGTTGCTACCTGTTCGGAGGCATCGTCGCTCTTCTGGGCAAGCTTGGCCCCTTTGCGAAGGCGCTTTTTCTCCTTGCGAGCCTCGTCGGTCTCGACTGGTCCATCACCAGCTTTATCCTTACGGCTCTTCTTCTTAAGTGGCGCGTCTACTGACGGGTTGTCGACATTGGCCGAAGCCTCAATCTCCTCGAGAATGCGTTTTGCCATGGTTGATTATCGTCGATGTGGTAATCTGCGTAACTCATGGTCTGACACGAGACCGCTCTGAGATAACCAAAAATTATTTTGGAGGGCCACCGCAGGAAGGAAGAACATTTGTCCGTGAAATTCCCATAATTTCAGAATAGTCTCTGGGTCAAAATTGAAATGTGTCAGTGCAGGCACGTGGACGCGCGGCATTCTTCGCGCCTTTCGTGCCTCTTGAGCATACAAAGAACTTGCAGGATACCTTCATTAAACCTCAGCTCTACCGAGACTGTAACGAGAAAGAATTATCCAGGCACGGCGGCAAAATGCGATATGTGGCACTTCATGAAGGGCCAAATAACTTTCTGCTTTTCATATTCGCGTACTACTGTAGTTGAAGAGTAATTCGTAGGTGAAATTCCCACTATGATACAAACTATGAAACGTTCCATTCCATGAGCATTAATACCTTCTCAAATAGGTTGCTTCAACAACACATCTGGTGCTGGCTACTTTGCCACTTCCAAAATGGGTTACAATCTTGTCCACGGGCCCTCACAATACACTTAAAAGTATCAGTAAGCAGATTCCCAGACCGTCATAGCGCCTCAAAAGTTGCTATTCACAAAATTTCTTCCTCAATCTATGCTGCTATTGCTGATCCCTCCGTGGCAACTTTTGGTATGCTAGCAGCAGTACCACCCAGGTTAGTTGACTTCGTTTCTGGGTTCTTGGTGTAGTAGTTGGAGATTGCCGACTTGATGGCATCTTCAGCGAGCATGGAGCAATGGACTGTTTCGATGTTAGTATAGTCCGAACTTAAGGAAATTCAACACGTACGCTTGACGGGAGGTAAGCAGAGCTCTTTCGCGATCTCAGTGTTTCGTACTCTTCCGGCCTCCTCCAATGTCATGCCTCGGACGAGCTCAGTGAGGTAAGACGAGGACGCAATTGCAGAACCGCATCCAAATGTCTTGAACTTAACGTCTGATATGGTGTTGTTGGACGGGTCGACACGAATTTGAAGCTTCATAACATCGCCACAAGCTGGCGCGCCCACGAGTCCGGTGCCGACGTCGGCGTCAGCCTTGGACATGCTGCCGACATTGCGCGGGCGAGAATAGTGATCGAGAACCTTCTCGTGATATTCTCTGCGTCCAGTAATGGAGCTTCCAACGACTGCTGGCGCGATAAATCTGGTAGTAGGTTGGGTCACCGAAGCCAATATTCTTCCGGTCGCTCTCGGGGCGCTGGCTACTATTCTGCGGAACATGGCGACTGTTGTATAGGTGATTCGAAAGATGGCCTTCGTACGCAAACTATGTGTTGTGATGGTTGCAAATTGATGGGGGCTGTTATATCGATCGAGATGAGATGTTATAGTTTCGTTGATTGTCAAATGATGTGGGTGACGGGTGTGACAATGTAAGGGTGTGAGGTCAAGATATAGTTGCAGCCACCCTCTGATTATGAAATCATCGTCATTGGAGGTGGCGATGAAGGTGACCCACATCACGTGGTGCTGCTTATGTCATTTTATCACTCAGTGGCCGTCCTCTACTTTACCCCACTTTTGAACTGTCATCTCAGAGCTACCTAAATCCGTAGACCTTCAAATGCTCTTTGATTGATAAGATAAGCTTTGTACGTCAGGCAGTTGTGCCAACCAGGCTACCATAACTCCACCTTTTATGGAAACTGATATATTCTTCGACAGCATCACAACAAACGCGAAGAGCAATACCTCTCTTTAACTCAGAGGTTACTTAGCAGTCACCAGCATCTCAAGCTCTTAACAACTTGGGCAGTCTGTTGCGAATCCTCCGATCTACCGGAATCTTTGAAGCTGTCCTGTCCATTACTATTTTAATCGTTATGGCGTGCAAACATGTTGCAGTGCTCGGTAAGCCGCTAATCGCTATTTTTCTGTAATCTAAAATGTGCTCCTACAGCTCCGTGATGTGGCTGGCGACTGTTGTATTTCTTCCTACAAGCAGTATATACTCACAATTCACAGATCTGCGCCCACCAACGCCAAATCAAGCTGTTTACAGAGAGGACTGCACCCAATGCTTTGATTCCATTGTAGAGTCGCCCCTTTTATCATGAAGAATCTGTGCTAACTTGAAGTAGGACGACGAGACGGGCCTCGATGTATGCCTGGCCTGCTTCAACGGTGGTTGCACTTTGGAGCGTAGCCACGGCCGTTTGCACTGGGAGAGAACTCAACATCCGCTAGTGCTCAACATTCGCAGAACTCGAAAGACTATTGTTAGGGACGAACCACCACAGAAAATATCAAAGCTAGCGATAGCTGCCGAAACCGAAACCGATCGTTACGAGACGCAAACCAGTGTTCGCTGCTATGAATGTAATGTCTCTGACTTGGAGAAGACTGTGGGTAAACTTGCCGCTGTTGTTGATGGGATTATGAAGGCAACGACCTTTTCGAGGCAGGAAGAGGTCAAGGCCTGGGAACAGGAAATAACAACATGCGAGCATATCCTCGCCCTCCAGCAGGAGCCTGAGCGCGCTATCGACTCGCAGGAACTGGGCCATTGTTCCATGTGTGACCTGAAGGAAAACCTCTGGCTCTGCCTTCAGTGTGGAAATCTTGGATGCGGTCGTGCCCAGTATGGTGGCGTTGGAGGGCATTCTCATGGTGTCGCCCATGCCGATGCATCTCACCATGCTGTGGCGGTCAAGCTAGGTTCTATAACACCGGAAGGGACAGCGGATGTCTATTGCTATCACTGTGACGAGGAAAGAATTGATGCCGACTTGGGCGCGCATCTGGCTCACTGGGGTATTATCCTTGCAGAGCGCCATAAGACGGAGCAGAGTCTCACTGAAATGCAGATTGAACAGAATCTTAGATGGGAGTTCTCCATGACGACCGACGACGGTAAGGAGATGATTCCATTGTTCGGAAAGGGGTTGACAGGGATGAAGAACATCGGAAACAGCTGCTACTTGGCAAGCACCGTTCAGTGCTTGTTCTCGCTTCCCCAATTCCAAGAGCGGTACTTTGTTCCGGAGGAACTCGTGCCAGATGTTCACGACCCAGCACAGGATCTCGAGACACAGCTGCGCAAGATGGCGGACGGGCTGCTCTCGGGTCGCTACTCGAAGTCAGACTCTGATGTTGTGGCTTCCTCTTATTCGGCTGAGGTACCACATCAAAAAGGTCTTGCTCCTGCCATGCTGAAGCACCTTATTGGGAGAGGACATCCAGAGTTCTCAACCATGCGTCAGCAAGATGCCTTCGAATTCTTGCTTCATATCAACAAGATTATCTCTCGTTCGCAGCACGTATCTCCGCGCCACGATCCGACGAAGGCCTTCCAATTTGTGATGGAACAAAAACTGAAGTGCCTTGGCTGCTCCAAGGTAAAATACAACACGCATCAGCAAGATAATATTTCCATCCCCGTTCCCCTTCGCAGATTAGAGCAAGGTAGCGCTGATGGACAAGTCGAATATGAGCCTGTCACCCTCAAAGAGTGCTTCGAAATCTTCACCGCGGAAGAAACTGTTGAGCTATCGTGCCCTGTTTGCGGCAGCAAGGCAGGTTTCTCAAAGAGGTCCCTTTTTAAGACATTCCCAGAAGTTCTTGCCGTCAACGCACAACGCTTCAACATCGTGAATTGGGTTCCCACCAAGGTTGATGTGCCCGTTATCGTTGGAGATGACAGATTCCAGATTGACAGGTACATGTCGCGCGGCCCTCAACCAGATGAAGAGCTTCTGCCGGAAGACGAGACAAGTGGTGCTAAGCAGCCTGCCTTTATTCCGAACGAAGAAGCATGTACCCAACTCCAGCAAATGGGATTTCCATTGAATCGCTGTATTAAGGCTCTCCACGCCACCGGAAACAATGATCAGAGTGCAGGAATGGAATGGATTTTTGCTCATATGGACGACGCGGACATTGACCAGCCCCTGGTGGTTGATGCGAGTGCAGCGGCTACATCGGATAGTGTCGACCCTGAGAAGATTTCGGAGCTGGGGAACATGGGGTTCCAAGCACCTCGGGCTCGCAAGGCACTCAAGCAAACCGGTGGAGACATGGAGCGGGCCGTGGACTGGCTTTTCAGCCATCCTAATGATCAAAGCGATGACGACAACCGCGGGTCAGATTTGTCGGCAGACCAAGCGAATTCTGACGAGTCGGTCGGTTCCACCGAGACACCAGTTAACTTCGAGCTCCAGTCCATCATCTGCCACAAGGGTGGTAGTATCCATGCTGGGTGAGCTATTCTTCCAATTATTCGTCTTTTTGTTACTAATCATGAACAGCCATTATGTCGCATTTGTGCGAAAGCTCCTCGGCGATGACACCACAAAGTCATGGGTTCTGTTCAATGATGAAAAGGTTGTGAAAGCTGATAAGGTTCAAGAGATGAAGAAGTTCGCTTATGTGTACTTTTTTCAGCGCCTATGATTACGCAGGTACAGTACGATCATCATGTTATTATTGCTCGGCAGTCCCTTGACTATGGGACCGCATCGACCTCTTGTAATGCAAGCAGGCAGTCAGAACTTTGGCTGCAACTCGCATGCGAAGACAACAGCTTGGTTCAGGCAAACTGGCCAATGTGCCTAGGCAATAGAACAATGAGTATTACATGCCATCGGCTATGTGTCCACAGTGAGCACCCGACTATTGTCCAACCCTGTTCTCTGGGCTCGAGACTCATTAACATTTTTGTTTGTCTTGTTCAGGGAGCCTTATACGCATTTGTGCACTAGGTTAATCTTCTGTATAAACCTTTGGCGAGTATTTTTTGGTCATGAGTCGTAGTCGTAATTTTGAAATCGATCGACTGGCGCAATATTTGGATGTGCCGCCTTTTTACCATAACGCTATCCAGGGAATCAAATTGATAGTAGACTATATTATATTCTGCAATGCAGTAC